>JAESFT010000053.1_pt1 | contig 234650 bp, 189 predicted proteins | sample 9269451 | NCBI WGS metagenome assembly JAESFT01 (sample SAMN14502557, study PRJNA617106) | algae metagenome | isolation source: Scytonema hyalinum WJT4-NPBG1 and co-occurring heterotrophs from well... | place: USA: Mojave Desert, Joshua Tree National Park, California | collected 2006-05-25
CGTCTTGAGCACCAGCAGGTCCAGCGAGCCGCGGAGGGCGTCGGTCTGCGGGCGGAGGGTCACGGGCGGAGGGTCACGGGCGGCTCGGGGCAGGAGCTTCTGTCGCCATCGGGAGGAATGGTGCCGCTCGTTCTTCTAGACGTCAAGAGAGAGACGAGGCGCGACGTCCGCGGGAGCGCCGGAGCACGGGATGGAGCGCCAGCCCGGTGCTGACCGTCTAGCTTTCCTCCGACCGTCGCTCGCACGCCGTCATTCGCCCGATCCAGCCGCTTCCGCGTGACCCTTCTCTCGCTCGCCAACGTCGGCGTCTCCTTCGGCGCGACCGAACTCTTCAAGGACGTCACCTTCACCGTCGCCGAGGGCGAACGGTGGGGCATCATCGGGCGCAACGGCGCCGGCAAGTCGTCGATCTTCAAGCTCATCACCGGGGAGCTCCAGCCGACGGTGGGAAGCGTCGCGCGCAAGCCGCGGCTCCGGCACGCGCTGCTCGACCAGCACCGCGCGTTCGAAGGCGCGACCACGGTCTGGGAGGCCGGCGCGGCGGCGTGGCGCGATGTGATCGCGCTCGAGCAGCGCATCGCCGCGATGGCGATGGAGCTGGGCGAGCTCGGTGACCGGGTCACCGACGAGTTCCTCGAACGGTTCGGGAACGAACAGGAGCGCTTCGGCGATCTCGGTGGCTACGAGTACCACGCGCGCGTCGACGCGGTGCTGCAGGGCCTCGGCTTCGACGCCGAGGAATCGAAGACGCGCCCCCTGACGTCGCTGTCCGGCGGAGAGCGCGGGCGCGTGGGGCTGGCGGCGCAGCTGATCGCCCCGGCCGACCTGCTGCTCCTCGACGAGCCCACCAACCACCTCGACCTCGACACCACGACCTGGCTGCAGGAGTGGCTCAACGCCGCCGCCGAGACGGTCATCGTCGTGTCGCACGACCGCGCGTTCCTCGACGCCATCTGCACGCACATCCTGCACGTGGAGGGGCGCACCAGCGAGTGGTACAAGGGGAACTACAGCCAGTTCGTCCCGCAGCGCGCCGAGCGGCGGCTCACGCGCGACCGCGAGATCGAGAAGCAGCGCGCGTACGTGAAGAAGGAGGAGGAGTACATCCGGCGGAACCTCGCGGGCGTCAACTCCTTCCAGGCGAAGGGGAAGCGCAAGCGCCTGGAGCGCCTGCCGCGCCTGGCGCCGCCGCCCGGCGATCCGGCGGCGATGTCGCTCGCGTTCGAGGTCGAGGACCGCGGCGGCGACCGCGTGATCGCCATCGAGGGGCTGACGGTGGAGGTGCCCGGCCGCGTCCTCGTGGAGGACTTCACGGCCGTGATGCGCCGGAACGACTTCGTCGCCCTCGTGGGCCCGAACGGGGCCGGCAAGTCGACGTTCATCTCCACCCTCATCGGCGACCTCCCGCCGGCGAAGGGGGAGGCGAAGCTCGGCGGCTCGATCACGCCCGCCTGGTTCCGGCAGGACCTCGGCGACCTGCCGCTCCGCACGTCGATGTACGACGCGATCCAGAACCAGCGGCCGCTCTGGACCCGCGGGCACGTGCAGAACTGCCTCGGCGCCTTCGGCTTCAGCGGCGACGAGGTGACGCGCGAGATCGGCTCGCTCAGCGGCGGCGAGCGGGCGCGCATGGCGCTCGCGCTCATGACGCTCGCGAAGGCGAACCTCCTCATCCTGGACGAGCCGACCAACCATCTCGACGTCGAGAACATCGAGGCGCTCGAGGACGCGCTCGAGGACTACGAAGGCTCCGTGCTGCTGGTGAGCCACGACCGGGCCTTCCTGCGCGAGGTCGCGACCCGCGTCTGGTGGTTCGACGGCACGCGGCTCGTCGACTTCGACGGCAGCTTCGTGGAGTGGGAGGAAGCCCGCGCGCGCGTCGCGGCCGGGCGCTGACCCGCTGGCGTCGGACCGCGCTCCCCGTCCGCATGCGTCGCTTCCTCACCATCGTCCGCGACGACTGGCCGCGCCTCGTCCTCGAGCTGCTGGTGCTCGTGGTCGGCATCTCGGCGTCGTTCGCCCTCGAGGAGTGGCGCGGCGACCAGGAGAACGCCCGCGTCGAGCGCCGCGCCTGGGAGGCGGTGCGCGAGGAGCTCGCCGCCGACACGCTCGCGCTCACGCGGCAGATCGCCCGGCTCCGGCAGATGGCCCGCGCCGGCGAGCAGCTCCTCGCCGGGCCGCCGCGCGACAGCGTGGACGTGTACGTCGACCTGGCGATCTCCTACACGGGGTTCACGCCCACCGACAACGCCTACGTCGAGCTGCGCAACACGAGCGCGCAGCGGCAGCTGCGCCAGCGCGCGCTGTTCAGCGAGCTCTCGGCGCTGCACAACCGCGAGTACGAGCGCGCCGCGCAGTGGGACCGCATCAACAGCGGCATCGTGCTCCAGCGCGTCCTTCCCTACCTCGAGGAGCACGCCCCGGCCGCCTACGCCGACGCGGCGCGCGCCCGCGGCACGGAGACGGTGGGCCTCGACCAGACGTGGGAGGCGCTCCGCGGCGACCGCGTGTTCCGCAACCTGCTCGCGACCCAGAAGAACTTCCGCGACGCCCACACGCAGGTGTACGACCTCGCGCTGACGCAGGCGCGCACGGTGCTGGGACGGGTGGACCGGCTCCTGGAGCGGCGCTAGCGCCACGGCGATAGGGACCGCGCCGGGGGAGCGCCGGTCGCGCGTCCTCGCGCCCGTCAGGCGGGCATCGCGGCGGGCTCGCGCGTCGCGAGCATCGCGAACGCGTCCTCGCCGACGAGCATCCCGGCCGCGGTCGCGTCGCCGACGTGCCGGTCGAACGTGAAGCCGAGCGCCTCGTGGAACGTGACCGCGCGCCGCTGGTCGCCCACGGGCAGGGTGACGAACGGCTCGCGCGGCGTCGTCCCGGGCCGCCGACCGCGTCAGCCGACGCGCGCCAGCGCCGACTCGCGGTCGGGCGCGGCGAGCAGCGCGCCCACGCGCGGCACGACCTCGCGTCCGTAGAGCGCGATGCTCCGCATCATCGCCGCGTGCGGGAGCGCGCCCGCGCTGTACTTCAGGTCGAAGCGCGCGAGGCCGAGCGCCTGCGCGGTCGCGGCGATCTTCCGCGCCACCGTGTCGGGCGCGCCCACGTAGAGGGACCCTGCCTCGATCTCGCGCTCGAACTCCGCGCGGCTGGTGGGGCCCCACCCGCGCTCGGCGCCGATGCGGTCGCGCATCTCGCGGTAGGCGGGCCAGAGCTCCTCGCGCGCCTGCGCGTCGGTCTCCGCGACGTGCCCGGGCGAGTGCACGCCCACGGGCCGCCGGTCGACGCCCCGCTCCGCGAGCTCTCCCTGGTACAGGTCGACGTACGGCCGGAAGCGGCGCGGGTTGCCGCCGATGATGGCGAGCATGAGCGGGAAGCCGTAGCGCGCGGCGCGCGCGACCGACTCCGGGCTCCCGCCGACGCCGATCCAGGTCGTCAGCCGCCCGTGCTCGGTGGCCGGGTAGACGCGCCGCCCCGAGAGGGGCGCCCGCGTCGTGCCGCGCCACTCGACGGGCTCCCCCGTGCGGTCGGACTCCAGCAGCCGGGCGAACAGCTCCAGCCGCTCCTCGAACAGCCGCTCGTAGTCCTTCAGCGCGTACCCGAACAGCGGGAACGACTCGGTGAACGAGCCGCGCCCGAGGATCACCTCGGCCCGCCCGCTGGAGACCGCGTCGAGCGTCGCGAAGCGCTGGAAGACGCGCACCGGGTCGTCGGAGCTGAGCACGGTGACGGCGGAGCCGAGCCGGATGCGCGACGTGCGGCCGGCGATGGCGGCGAGCACCATCTCCGGCGCGGAGACGGCGAAGTCCTCGCGGTGGTGCTCGCCGACGCCGATGAAGTCCACGCCCACCTCGTCGGCGAGCACGGCCTCCGCGACGACGTCGCGGATGACCTGCGCGTGCGGGACGAGCTGGCCGTCGGCCGTGCGGGTCACGTCGCCGAAGGTGTCGAGGCCGAGCTCCAGGTGCGTGGTCATGGCGATGGCGGTATGGGGCGGTGTACGCGGGGCCGGCACGTGCCGTACCCTGTCTCTTAGAATTCTAAACGCACACGCTTAGAACTAGAAGTACGTCGTCGGAGCTGCTCCGATGCGGCAGGGTCGGTCCGGACGCCGGCCCTTGCGTCCGACCTAGACGCCGCCCCGCTCGCCAGGCGAGGCACCGGCCGCGGCGGCATGCCCGAGCCGCTTGAGCAGCTCGGCCGCCTGCTCCTTCTCCTCCAGCGAGAGGCCCTGCATCGAGCGGCGCAGCTGCTCCGCATGCTGCGGGAAGATCTCCGCGATCAGCGCCCGGCCGGCGTCGGTCAGCTCGCCGAAGACGAACCGCTGGTCCTCGGTCGACTGGCGCCGGCGCACGAGATCGCGCTCCTCGAGGCGCTTCACCGTGTAGGTGGTGCTCGCGCCGGTGACGAGGATGAGGTCGGCCAGCGCGCTGAGGGGGAGCGGCCCCTTGTGGTACAGCGCCTCCAGCACGCCGAACTCCGTCGGCGAGAGGTCCCACTGCTTCGCCTGGTGCCGCGCCGACTCGGAGATCGCCCGCAGGGCCCGGTTCATCACCACGAACAGCCGCAGCGCCGCGGCGCGGTCCAGCGCGGTCTCGTCGGCCGCGGCGGGCGAGGAGGAAGCAGGCGTGGTGTCAGGCATCCCTTAGAAGGTGAAGCAGTGCCGGGGTGGCGACAAGCGGCGGGTGCGCCGCGGCACGGGTAAGTTGCCCATCGTGCCCGCCGAGGCTCCGCGTCCCACGAGCCGGGCGTCACGCGCTCCTCCCTCGCTCCGGCTCATGCGCCTGCGTCGCACGCTCCTGCTGGTGGGCCTCCTCGCGGCCCCGTCCCACTCCCCGCACGCACAGGCGCCGGCACGGCGCCCCGCGGCCGCGCCGACGCCCGCGGCGCCCGCCGCCCCGCTGGACTCGGCCCGCCGCCGCACGCTCCTGTACTGGCCGAGCGATCCGTTCTGGGCGACGCGCGCCCCGGACTCGGCGCTGGTCGACATCGAGACCACGCGCGGCACGATCACCGTCCTGCTGCGACGCGCGTGGGCGCCGCACGGCGTCGATCGCGCGTACAACCTCGCGCGCACCGGCTACTTCGACGACTCGCGCTTCTACCGGGTCGTCGACGGCTTCATCGCGCAGTTCGGCCTCGCGGGCGATCCGGTGATCGCCGACGTCTGGGCGCGGCAGACCCTGCCGGCGGACGCGCGGCGCGCGTCGAACGCGCGGGGCACCGTCACCTTCGCCCAGTTCAAGCCGGGCGACCGCACGACGAACCTGTTCATCAACCTGAGCGACAACGCGCGCCTCGACTCGCTCGGCTTCGCGCCGATCGGGCGCGTCGTGAAGGGGATGGCGGTCGCCGACCGGCTCTACGCCGGCTACGGCGAGCGGCCGATGGCGAAGGCGAACACGAAGCGGCTGTACGGCGAGTCGAACGCGTTCCTCGACGCGAGGTACCCGAAGCTCGATCGCATCCGGAAGGTCACGGTCCGCAGTCGCTGAGCGCGGCGCCGTGACCGGCGCCCGGCCGGCCCCGTGACGTCGGCGCGCGCGCGGCGTCAACCGCCGGCTCCACACACGGACTCCGACGCTGCCGCCCCACCCTTCCCTCTCCCTCGCCGTCCAGCCCCCCGCGCCGCCGGCGCGCCCGCGCGTGCGGCCATGGGTCGTCGCGCTCGCGCTCGGGGGCGGAGCGCTCGGCGTGTGGTGGCCGCACCTGCTGCCGGGGCGCCGCGCCGTCCCCGTCGCCACCGGCGTGCTCGACGTGCGCAGCGACGGCGCGATCGACGACGGGGTCGCGCGGGTCGCCGAGGAGGCGGCGCGGCGCGTCCGGCGGGCGGGGCTCGCGATCCCCGAGCGGCAGCCCGTCCTGCTCTGCCGCACGCGGGCGTGCTGGGTGGCGAACCCGGCGCCCCGGTGGGCCCGCGCGACGACGCGGCTCCTCGACGGGCTCGTGGTCCTCTCGCCCTGGGTGCCCCTCGGCCCGCCGCCGGCGCCCACCGCCGCCCAGCCCGGCGGGTGGCGGCGCCCCGCGTACTGGGCGATCCCCGCCTCGCGCCACGAGTGCGCGGTGCGCGTCCTGACGCACGAGCTGGCGCACGTGGCCGACATCCGGCGCCGCGGCCGCGTGCGCGCCTGGCGCGCGGGGGCGCCCGAGGCCGAGGCGTTCGCGGCGCGGGTCGCGCGCGCCACGGCCCGCCCCGACGCGGCGCTCGGGCCCACCGAGTGCGCCGGCACCGAGGGTTAGGTTCGGACCTCGCCGACGCGGGCGCGCGGGCGGCCGCGCGGGCCGGGCGCGCGAAACGGCATCGGCACTGCCTCGTACTTGCAGCATGACCCAGCCTTCCGGCGAATTCCTCGAGCTCCAGGCGGCCCTCGCGGGCGAGTACTCCCTCCAGCGCGAGCTCGGTCGCGGCGGCATGGGCATCGTGTACCTCGCGCGCGACGTGCAGCTGGACCGCGACGTCGCGATCAAGGTCCTCCCGGCGCACCTCGCGCGCACCGCCGAGTCGCGCGAGCGCTTCGTGCGCGAGGCGCGCACCGCCGCCGGGCTGTCGCACCCGCACATCGTCCCCATCCATCGCGTCGGCGAGGCGGGCGGCTTCGTCTTCTTCGTGATGAGCTACGTCGAGGGCGAGACGCTCGGCGAGCGGCTCCGCACGCGCGGCCCCCTGCCGCCCGCGGAGGCGGCGCGCGTGCTGCGCGAGGTGGCCTGGGCGCTCGCCTACGCGCACGGGCGCGGCGTCGTCCACCGGGACGTGAAGCCGGACAACATCCTCCTGGAGGCCGGGACGGGCCGCGCGCTGGTCACCGACTTCGGGATCGCGCACGGAGGCGCGCACGCGGGCCCCGCGACCGACCCGGGGATGATCATGGGGACCGCGCACTTCATGAGCCCCGAGCAGGCGGGGAGCGAGCGGATCGACGGGCGGAGCGATCTCTACGGGCTGGGCGTGGTGGGCTACCTCGCCGTCAGCGGCCGGCTGCCCTTCGAGGCGCCGAGCCTGCCCGCGCTGCTGGTGCGGCAGGCCACCGAGACGCCGACGAGCGTGCTGCGGGCGGCGCCCGGGCTGCCCCCGGCGCTCGGCGCGGCGATCGACCGCTGCCTGGCGCGCGACCCGGCCGACCGCTTCCCGGACGGCGAGGCGCTGGCGGCGGCCCTCGCGCCCGCGCCCGACGCGCGCCCCGCGCTGCCGCCCACGCTGCGCGCCTGGCTGGCCGCCCGGAACCCGCTCCTCTTCCCCTACCTGGGGTGGTCCACCGCGTTCGGCACCCTGGGCCTCATCAACCTCGGCTTCTGGGTCACCGGCAACCGGCCCGACGGGCCGGCGGACATCGTCCTCCTGGGCGCGATCGCCTCGCTGCCGCTCCTCCCGGTCGTCGGGTTCCACCTGAACCAGGCGCGGCGGCAGTTCAAGGCCGGGCACACGCTCGCCGACCTGCGCTCCGCGCTCGCGGTCGCGCGGCGCGAGCGGGCCGAGACCGACGCGCTCGCGCGGGCCGACGAGGAGTCCGGGGCGCGCCGGCTGCTGCGGGCCGCGACCGTCGCCGCGGCGACCTGGCTCGCGGTCACCTTCGGGCTGGTGATCCAGGGGTCGCTGAACGAGAACAAGGTCGGGGCGGAGTGGGTGATCATGCCCATCCTCCTCACCATGCTGCTGGGGGCGGTCAGCAACGCGCTCGACGTCCAGTTCGTCCCCACGCGGATCCGCGAGTGGTGGCAGACGGGCATCCGTGACCGCCTCTGGAACGGCCGCGCGGGCGAGTGGCTCGCGCCGCGGCTTGGTGCCCCGGCGCAGTCGCGCACGGTGGGCGGCGGCGTCTTCCGCCCCACCGAGGCGGCGCTCGGCGTCGCCGCGGGCGAGCTGTTCGCCGCGCTGCCGATGGCCTACCGCGAGCGGCTGGCCGAGCTGCCCGCGACGGTCGCGGCGCTCGAGGCCCGCGCCGCCGAGGCGCGCGCCGAGCTGGACCTGGTCGCGGCGCTCGTCCCGTCGGGGGCCGACGGCGCGGAGGTGCTGGAGGGGCGGCGCCGGCGGGCCGCCGGCCACCTGGGGCAGAGCGTGGCCGCGCTGGAGTCGATCCGGCTCGACCTGCTGCGCCTGCACGCCGACGCCGACGACCTCGCGCCGCTGACGACGCTCATCGACGCGGCGCGCTCGCTGGGCGAGGACGTGGGCCGGCTGGCCGACGCGCGGCGCGAGCTGGGCGCCCCCGAGCGGCGGCGCCCGCTCGGGCCGGGGCGGATCGCGACGCCGGGCTGAGGCCCGCCCGGAGGTCGGGGCCGCCGCGCGACGCCGGTCGGCGCTCGCCGGCGGATCGGCGCGCGCGGAAGGTCGCCGCCGAGCCTATCCACACGGTCCGGCCCGGCGTAGCTTCGCGCGCGCGTGCACCCCCGGCCGCAGGACGCGACACGCCGTGCCGTGCCCGCCCCACCACGCAGGCCGCCGTCCCCGTCCCGACCATCGCTCCGAACGCGCCCATGCCGAGCCTCCCGAAGCCGAGCTTCCTGAAGTCGAGCAGCCCCAAGACGCCCTCCCCGAAGCGGATCGACGGGGTGCACTACAAGAACCTGCGGGAGTTCACGGTCTGGCATCCGTGGGGCGTCGCGCCCGGGCACACGAAGCACAACGAGGCCTACATCCCGGTCACCGGCGCGTTCGTGAAGCGGCTCGACTACAACGCGGCGCTCCAGCGGCTGATCGACTACGGCTGGCGCACCGCCTCCGCGTCCAAGACCACGCCGCAGCGCACGCTCATCGGGGCCCAGCGCGGCGCGGCGCCCGCGCCGCCGGCGGTGCCGCAGCGGTCGCTCCTGCGGCAGGCGTTCGGCAACGCGCTGGTCGCGAACTTCAACCACGTCGAGCTGTTCGAGCAGGTCGCCGCGTACACCTTCCGCGGCGACCGCCGCCCGCCCGAGGTCATCAAGGCGGACGGCGGCTTCCATCCGCCGTCGACGCGGATGGACGACACGTACGTCGAGGCGATGGCGAACGAGTTCTACAAGTACCTGCACGTGAAGCAGGGGCTCACGCTCGACGACGACGCGAAGGCGCAGTGGGTGCGCGCGATGATGGGCCACATCCGCAACCCGCAGAGCGCGGACGACAAGCGGCTCGTCGAGGAGTTCGCGTTCTGGCGCGCGGTCATGCGGCAGGGCGAGATGCACCTGCAGGCCATGACCGACGAGTCGTTCCTCAAGGGCTACATCTCGACGGCGCGCGACATCGACACCGCGTTCATGGGCGCGACCGGCGCGCTCGCCGGCGCCAAGGGGCAGACGCGGATGGCGCTCGGCGAGTTCGGCTGGATCTACGTGCTGCGCGTGCGCTCGGGCTTCCTCGTCAAGAAGGGCGTCGGCGGCGTCACCAAGGAGGAGGCCGAGATCGCGCACCTCGGCTCGATCCCGTGGGAGGACGTGATGGGCTTCATGCCGGCGTCGTTCGGCGAGCGGCCCATCTACCTCCGCAACCAGTTCGACCAGCAGGACTACCCGGCCTTCAAGCAGGTGCTCGGCACCCTGTCGTCGAAGGCGACGTGAGCCGGGCGCGCCGAGGGCGCGGCTCGCGCCCTCAGCGCGCCCGCAGGTGCGCGACGCCGGTCGACCGGACCGGCGCCTCCGCGGCGCTCCTCCACGGCACGGCGGGCCACCAGCGCGTCGGCGCGCCGAGCGTCGCGGGCTCCACCATCCCGCCCGGCTGCGGGGTCGCGACGCGCACGTCGGCCGCGCGCGCGGCGGCCAGCACGCGCTCCATCGGCTCGGTCCAGCCGTGCAGCGCGAGGTCGAACAGCCCCCAGTGCACGGGGAGCAGCACGTCGCCGCGCACGAGCCGGTGCGCGAGCACGGCCTGCTCGGGGCCGAGGTGCACGTCGGCCCAGAGCGCGTCGTAGGCGCCGCTCTCGATCATCGTCAGGTCGAACGGGCCGAGGCGGCGCCCGATCTCCGCGAGCTCGTCGTGCAGCGCCGTGTCGCCGCTGTAGAACGCGCGGTGCGTCGCCCCCGCGAACGCCCATCCCGCCCAGAGCGTGCGGTTCCGGTCGCCCAGCCCGCGCCCGGAGAAGTGGCGCGCGGGCGTGGCGGTGACGGCGAGGCCGCGCACGTCGGCCGTCTCCCACCAGTCGAGCTCCGTCACGTCGCCCTCGGCGGCGCCCCACGCGCGCAGGTGCGCGCCGACGCCGATCGGCACGAGCCAGCGCACGCCGCGCGCGACGAGCGCCTTCACCGTCGGCACGTCGAGGTGGTCGTAGTGGTCGTGCGAGATCACGACGGCGTCGATCGGCGGCAGCTCGGCGAGCGGCAGCGGCGGCGCGAAGAAGCGCTTCGGGCCGAGGAAGCCGAACGGCGACGCCCGGTCGCCCCACACCGGGTCGATCAGCACGCGCCGCCCGTCGATCTCGAGCAACAGCGTGGAGTGCCCGAGCCAGGTGACGCGGAGCCCCGATGCGGGAGGCGTGCGGTAGTCGGCGGCGCCGCGCGTCAGCACGGGGACCGGCGCCTCGGGCGTGCGATGGTCCGACCCGCCGAAGGCGAACGCGCCGAGCGCGCGGAGCATCGGCCCGTCGACGCGCGGCAGGCGGTTGCGGAACTGCCCGTCGCGCCACTGCGGCGAGCGCTCGACCCGCGCCAGGCGCGCGCCCTCCACGCGCCCGCCCATCGCCTCGCGCGCGATCAGCCAGAGCGCGCCCCCGCCGACCGCGACGAGCGCCACGAGGGCGAGCAGGACGCGGCCGAGGAGCCGGAGCGCCCGCGCGCGGCGGGGACGACGCGGCTCGACCACGGGTGCGGGCGACGGGCGCGCGGAGGCGATCTGGACGGACATGCGGAGTGACGGAGGGCGGGAACGCCGCGGCGGCGGAACGGCGAACGGCGCGGCGCGCGCGGCCCCGGAACGTACCCGGAGAGTCGCGCGGGGACGTACGCCATGCCGGCGCCCGCGGTCCGGGGCACGCTTTGGGCGATGCCGCGCGTTCAGCGGGTCGGGCCATGTCGGCTCGCCGAGGAGAGCCATGGGAACGCAGCAGACGACGCAGCAGAGGAATCAGCCGCCGCGCCCGGGCGAGCGCGGCGGGCCGGCGCGCGGGCCGTCCGGTGAGAACGGCGCCGGCCCGGCGGGCGGGCCCGGCGCGGGCACCCCCACCCCCGGCCGCGCGATGCCGCCGCGCCGCACCTGGGTCTCGTTCCTCGTCATCCTGGCGATCAACTTCGCGCTCGTGCGGCTGCTCTTCCCCGCCGCCGACGCGCCGACGAAGGTGCCGTACACGCTGTTCCGCGATCAGGTCGCGGCCCGCAACGTCGAGGCGATCTACAGCCGCGGCGCGAGCATCACCGGGCGCTTCCGCGCGCCGGTCACCTGGCCGCGCGACTCGGTGGCGTCCGACACGTCGGCGCGCGTGCGCGCGCGCGGCACGCCGCTCTTCGGGAGGCGCGCGCGCGTCGAGCCGCGGCCGGTCACCGACTTCGCCACCGAGCTCCCCGCCTTCGCCGATCCCGGGCTCGAGGCGCTGCTGATCGGGAGCGGCGTCGAGATCAGCGCCGAGCCGATCCAGCAGGGCAACACCTGGCTGAGCCTCCTGTTCAGCTTCGCCCCCGCGCTGCTCATCATCGGGCTCTACGTGTGGCTCTTCCGGCGGGCGGCGAAGCAGGGCGGCGGCATGGGCGGGATGCTCACGGGCGGGCTGGGCAAGAGCACCGCGCGCCGCTTCGACCAGGAGACGCAGGGCAAGGTCACCTTCGAGGACGTCGCCGGCATCGACGAGGCGGAGAACGAGCTGGTCGAGATCGTCGACTTCCTGCGCGACCCGGCGAAGTACACGCGGCTCGGCGGCACCGCGCCCAAGGGCGTGCTGCTCGTCGGCGCGCCGGGCACGGGCAAGACGCTGCTCGCGCGCGCGGTCGCCGGCGAGGCGGGCGTCCCCTTCTTCTCGATGAGCGCCTCGGAGTTCGTCGAGATGATCGTCGGCGTCGGCGCGGCGCGCGTGCGCGACCTGTTCCGGCAGGCCCGCGAGCACGCGCCGGCGATCATCTTCATCGACGAGCTGGATTCGATCGGCCGGGCGCGCGGCCAGACGGCGATCGGCGGGTCGAGCGAGCAGGAGCAGACGCTCAACCAGATCCTCACGGAGATGGACGGCTTCTCCAGCCGCGAGGGGATCATCGTGCTGGCCGCGACGAACCAGCCGGACGTGCTCGATCGCGCGCTGCTGCGCCCGGGGCGCTTCGACCGGCGCGTCGTCGTGAACCTCCCCGACCGCAACGGCCGCCAGGCGATCCTCACCGTCCACACGCGCAGCGTGCCGCTCGCGCCCGACGTGAGCCTGCCCGAGCTGGCCGCGGCGACGCCGGGGCTCGCGGGCGCCGACCTGCGCAACCTCGTGAACGAGGCGGCGCTGCTCGCCGCGCGGCGCGACCAGGACACGGTGCGCCACAAGGACTTCCTCGACGCGCTCGAGAAGATCGTCCTCGGCCCCGAGCGCCCGCTGCTCATGAGCCGCGAGGACCGCGAGCGCATCGCGTACCACGAGGGCGGCCACGCGATCCTCGGCCTCGTCGTGCCGGGCGCGGATCCGGTGCACCGCGTCACCATCGTGCCGCGCGGCCAGGCGCTCGGCGTCACCTACCAGCGGCCCGACGCCGACCGCTACAACTACCCCGAGGCGTACCTGCGCGCGCGCATCGTCGGCATGCTGGGCGGACGCGCGGCGGAGGAGATCGTGTACGGCACGAAGACGACCGGCGCGGAGAGCGACATCGAGCAGGCCACCGGGCTCGCGCGCAACATGGTGACGCGCTGGGGGATGAGCGAGCGGCTCGGGATGGTGCAGCTCGCGCCGCGCGAGAACCCGTATCTCGCCGGCCCCGGTGGCCTCGACGGCTTCGGCGGCGCGCGGCCGTTCAGCGAGGAGACCGCGCGCGCGATCGACCAGGAGGTGCGCACGATCATCGCCGAGAGCCACGACCAGGCGCAGCGCCTGCTGGCCCAGCACCGGCGCGCGCTCGACGCGCTCGTGGTGGCGCTGCTGGAGCGCGAGACGCTCGACGAGCGCGAGATCCTGGAGGTGACGGGGCTGCCGCCCGCGCCCGCGCTCGCGACGCAGCGCATGTCCGCCTGACCCGCGCCGCCGTTCGTGACACGCACGTGCCGTTCGTGCCGCCGCGCGTGTCGCGCCGCCCCCGGGCGGCGGTAGCCTGCGTGGTACGCGGGCGCACGACGGCTCCCGCGCCCTCGACCCGAAGGAGCATGCCCCCATGAGCGATCCCACCCGCCGCGACCGGCTGCCGAGCTGGCTCCCGAGCTGGCTGCCCGGCCTCACGCACGCGCTGCTGCGCGTGGTCACCGGCGCGCTGTTCATGCAGCACGGCGTGCAGAAGCTGTTCGGGCTCCTCGTCGACCCGTCGCGCCCCTGGAGCGGGCCGCCGCCGACGTTCTCGCAGTTCTGGATCGCCGGCGTGCTCGAGCTGTTCGGCGGCGCGCTGATCGTCCTCGGCCTGCTCACGCGCCCGGTCGCGTTCCTGCTCTCGGGCGAGATGGCGGTCGCGTACTTCCAGGCGCACCTCCCGCGCAGCTTCTTCCCCGTGCTCAACGGCGGCGAGCACGTGGTGCTGTTCTGCTTCGTGTTCCTCCACCTGTTCGCGATCGGCGCGGGCCCGTTCAGCGTCGACGCCGCGCTGCGCAACCGTCGCGGCGGGCGGTCCTCGTGAGCGCGCCCGACATGTCGCCGTCGGCGCACACCGCGCGCGCCTCGGTGCCCACCGAGACGCCGGGCCGCTACGTGGCGCAGCTCTGCAAGCACTTCGCGCACCGGATCCCCGCCGAGTACGACCCGCCGACGTTCGAGGCGACGCGCGGGCGCATCGAGTTCCCCGACGCGGGCGTGTGCGAGCTGCGCGCGGTGCCCGGCTCGCTGGAGCTCGCGCTGACGGCGAAGGACGAGGAGACGCTGCGGCGCCTCGAGGACGTCGTCGCGAAGCACCTCGCGCGCTTCGCGTGGCGCGAGCCGCCGGTGGTGGCGTGGACGTGAGCGATCAGCGATCGGCGATCAGCGGGTCCGGCGTCGTGGCGCACGCTGTTCCGCATGACCCACTTAACGCTGAGCGCTGAGCGCTCATCGCTCATCGCTCATCGCTTCCCGATCAGATCCGCCCGCGGCGGCGTCCACGGCGGCACCGCGTCGGGGCACGCGGCCGAGCGTCGCGGCACGCGCACGTCGGAGAAGCCGTTGCCGGAGCCGCCGCCGTAGCGCACGTCGCCGAGCATGACGGTCGAGTCGTCGAGCGCGCGCCACGCGGGGACGCGGATGAAGCGCAGCGCCGCGAGCGCCGGGCAGCTCTCGCGCGCCAGCGTCGCGAGCTCCGCGTGCGGCGCCGTCCACTCGGTGTCCCACTGCACCGCCGCCGTCGAGCGGCGCGCCGACGCGCGGAACATCGGCCCCGCGCCATCGCGCCCGCCGCACCCCGACACGTCGGCCAGCGACGGCGCGCCGCTCACGCGCGCCGTCGCCACGCGATAGGTCGCGCCCGAGCGCTCGACCGTGATGGCCGTCGTGCACAGCGGGTTCGCGGGCTGCGGCGTCACCACCACGTCGAGCACCTCGGCCGACGGATCGGCATCGCGCACCGCGCGCACGACGGTCCCGCGCGCCGCGGCGGCGCCCGCGGCCATCGTCAGCGTGACCGCGACCCAGAGCGCGATCGCCGCCGCGATGCGCGGCGCGGGGCGCAGCGCGCGCGCGAGCCCCACCGACAGTGCCGCGCCCGCGGTGAGCACGATCGCCGCGCCCGTCGTCACCTGGTCCACGCGCCACGCCAGCACGAGCCCCAGCACGAGGATCAGCGACAGCAGCCCGCGCGCGACGCGGCGCGTGGTCGCCGCGACGAGCGCCGGCACCGCCGCCACCCAGAGCCACGGCTCGACGATGAACACGGCGTCGCCGTAGCGCCACCGGTTGTCGAACGGCCAGAACGGATGCACGCCGTAGCTGTTCGTCCAGTCCAGCACGAGGTGGCCGAGCGTGCTCACGAGGAGCAGCGCGAACAGCCAGGACGCCTCACCGTGCGGCGACGGCGACGCCGGCGCGGCGCGCGCGCGCCGCCGCGCGATCAGCGCCGCCGCGCCCCACAGGAGCGCCGCGCCGAGCGTCGCGATCACCACCGTGTGCGTGTGGCCGCGGTGGTGCAGCATGTACGCGAGCCGGTCGGCGCCGACGCCGGTGTAGAAGAGGTCCGAGTCCGGCAGGTTGGCGGCGACCATCGAGGCGAGCGCCGCGACGGCGCGGACGCGCGGCGCGGGCGTCGCCCCCGTCCGGCGCGCCCGGAGCTGCACGGCCGCCTCGGCCAGCACCAGCCCCGCGAGCGAGTGGGTGACGTTGTCCATGCGGGAGAGTAACGACTCGCCCCGCACGGACGATCCCCGCCGCGCCGCGCACCGCGCGGCCGCGCGCTGCCCGTCGCGCCGACCGGCCGCCGGGCGCGCCTATGCGTCGCCGCCGAACAGCCGGTCGAACGAGGCGCAGGTGATCGCGTAGCAGTCGCACGACGCGGCCTCCAGGCGCGCGCGGTCGAGGACCGTCACGCGGCCGCGCACGTAGCGCACGATCCCGTCGGCCTGCAGCGTCCCCATCGCGACCGTGACGCCGGCGCGCCGCACGCCGAGCATCTCGGCGAGGAACTCGTGCGTGATCTCGAAGCCGTCGCCCGTGACGCGGTCGTGCATCATGAGCAGCCAGCGCGCGCACCGCTCGTCGAGCGTGTGCACGCGGTTGCACGCGACCGACTGCGACACGAGGTCGGTGACGTACTGCGCGTAGCGCAGCAGCGCGTGCCGCAGCGGCGGCCGCTCCTCGGTCAGCCGGCGGAGCACCGGCGCGTCGATGCGCCACGCGTCGCCCTCGCCCTGCACGATGCACCGGAACGGCGTCGACTCGGCGCCCAGCACGGACGCGAGCCCCACGACGCCCTCGGGGCCGACGGTGTTCACCTCGACCGCGCCGCCCTCCTGCCGCACGGCGATGACGGACACCACGGCCGTGCGCGGGAACCAGAGCTCGCGGATGGGCGCGTCCGGCTCGAGGACGACCTGCTTGAACACGAGGCGCACCGCCGTGAGGTGCGGCAGCAGGCGCGCGTACTCGTCGAGCGGCAGCGCGCGCAGCAGCCGACTCGGCTCCGCCGCATGCGCGGCGGCGAGCCCCTCGTGGCGGAGGTCGGGATCGGGATGCGTGTCGAGGCGGGAGCCGTCGCTCCCGGCGTGCGCCTCCCGCGCGGCGGGCGCGGGAGTCGTGCGGTCGGCCTGGTCCATCGTCGTGTGCAGGGTCGCGCGTGAGCCTGTGGTGAGCGCCCACGAGCCGATGCGGCGCTGCGCACCGAGCTCACGTCCACTGACGGAACAGGGAGATTCTCGCTTCGGTGCGGCACGTCGGCGTGCACAAACTACCGCACGTCACCAGCCCGCGGATACCACATCAGTGGAATCCCACCGATCGTTACTGGGTGCACCGACGCACTCAGCCCGCTGGCGTACCATGTACGCCAGCGCACTCAGTACCGGAGCGTACGAATGGCGCGCCGTCGCGCGCTATCGCTCAGCCGAGCAGCCGCGCGTACGCGCCGCGCGTGATGTGATAGCAGCCGCAGGACGCCTCCTCGAGGCGTGCGCGATCGAGGATCCGCACCCGGCCGCGCATGTAGCGCACGAATCCCGCCGCCTGCAGCGTCCCCATCGCGACCGTGACGCCGGCGCGGCGCACGCCGAGCATGATCGCGAGGAACTCGTGCGTCAGCTCGAACGCGTCGCCGTCGACGCGGTCGTGCGTCATCAGCAGCCAGCGCGCGCACCGCTCCTCGACGGTGTGGAGCTGGTTGCACGCGGCCGTCTGCGACACCTGGTCGGTGTAGTACTGCGAGTAGCGCAGCATCAGCCGGCGCACGACGGGGCGCTCGTCGACCAGCTGACGGAAGTCGTCGGCCGCCAGACGCCAGCCATGCCCGGGGACCTGCGCGATGACGCGGTAGGGCATGCTGTCGGTGCCGTTGAGCACCGGCAGCCCGACGAACCCCTCGCACCCGATGGTGCCCACCTCGAGGTCGCCGCCCTCCTGCTCGGTGGCGATCACGGAGCAGACGCCCTCGCGCGGGAAGTGGACGTCGGAGATCGGCACGTCGGGCTCGACCAGGACGTCCTTGAGCTGGAGCCGGACGGGGACGAGCCGCGGCAGCAGGAGGGCGTACTCCTCGAGCGGCAGCGCCGCCAGCAGCCGGTTCTGCTCCGCGCCGTGGGCGACCGAGGCGCCCTCGGATCGGACGGCGTCGGCGTCCTCGACGCGCGCGGCGCGTCCGTACTGGGTGTCGTCCTGCATCGTGCCCTCCCGGGCCGCGAGGTGGAGCGCATCCACGGGCGGCAGGGAGAGCCGGCGCGCCCCGCAGGCGCGGGGGCCGTAGCTCGATGACGACGACGAATGGCGGCCTGAGAGGCCGACGGGGCGCGCGTAGGCGCGTTCACGCAGTCTAGCCCCGATCTGCCATCGGCGCACCCGCGCCGCGCATTTCGCCGAGCGTGCGCGGTCCGTACGAAACCGCACGGAAGCGTTTGCAGGGCAAGCACTTGCACTGCCGAGCCGGACCGCCCGCTAGCGCCCGCCCTCGCGCTCGAGCAGGATGGTGCCGACGGCGTCTCCGGCGCCCGATCCGGGGTGGGCGACGGTCACGTGGGCGCCGGGGCCGCGTGCCAGGCAGTGCGTCCGGTAGACCGTCGGCCCGGGCGCCGGGAGGCACATGAGCGGCCCGTCGACCGACAGCACGGGCGCAGGCTGCCCGGCGGGCCCGCCGCGGTTCGCCAGCCAGAACAGCCCCACCGGGAGGGGCCACCGCACCGCCTGGCCGGGCGCCAGCCGCACGGGGACGCCGACGTAGCGCTGGTCCGGCCGCAGCCCCTCGAGCGTGCGCGCCGGCGCGAAGACGGTCACCGCGCCGCCCGCCGTCTCGTTCCCCACCGCGAGGCGCAGGTAGGTCCGCCCCGGCACCAGCGGGCGCAGGTGCAGCCCACGCAGGGTGGCGACGGTGCTGTCCTCGATGCGCAGGTGCCCGGCGATCAGCGTCACCGGCCGGCCGTCGACGCCGACGAACTGCACCGGCAGCTCGTGCGGCGGCTCGCCGACCAGGAGGTCGACCCACATGTCCGCGCGGATCTCGCGCACGGGGCGGCAGCGCACGCGCAGGTCGGTGGCCAGCGGGCCGAGCGAGGCGCGCACCGTCGCGTCGCCGCGCGCGGCGCAGGTGATCACGCCCGCCGGCGACACGTCGACCGGCGTCCCCGCCGCCCAGCGATAGCGCACGCCCTCCGAGCCCAGCAGGCGCCCGGCGGCGTCGAGCACCCGGACGGGGAGCTGCACGGGGCGCACGGCGTTCACGACGATCCCCTCGGCGGGGTCGCTGGTGCCCGCCTCCAGGCGCGCGGGCGGGCCGGCGCCGATCGAGCGCAGGGCGAGGACGAGGACGGCCGTCCCGACGACGCCGGCGGCGACGTACGCCGCCACCCGGGCGCGCTGGTGCGGGCCGGCGCGCCGCAGCCAGCTGCGCAGCAGGTGCGGCGCCGAGCGGAGCGCCTCGCGCGCGTACCACCGCCGGGCGGGGCCCACGCCGTCGCGCGCGGCGCGCTCGGCGAACTCCTCGGCGAGATCGCCGAGCACCGCCTCGGCGAACGCGGGGTCGGCGCCGAGGGCGCGCAGCCACCCCTCGGCGGGCGGCGGGGACGCGGCGCGCGAGCCGCGGGCGCGCGGGCGCGGGGCGGGGCGCGCGGGCGTCATGCCGGCTCCGGCCCCGCGAGCCGACCCACGCCCGCCCAGATCGACGCCGCGTGCCGCTCGGCGTCGCGCAGCGCGCGGCCGCCGGCGCCCGTGAGGGTGAAGTGGCGGCGCGAGCGGCCGCCGCGGACGGGGAGCGGCTCGCTCGCCCGCGAGGCGAGGAGCCCCTTGTCCTCCAGCCGCTGGAGCGTGGTGTAGACGGCGCCGACCGAGTAGTCGCGCCCGGTGCGCGCCGCGAGGTCGCGCCGCACGGCCAGCCCGTAGGCATCGTCGCCCAGGCGGGCGACGGCCAGCAGGGCGGCCAGCTCGAGCGTGCCGAGGACGGGAGGCGTCATTACTCCCGATCCTGTAGAACAAATCGGGACCGCGCAAGAGCCGTCGAGCGGTCCGGAGCCGGGCGCCGGGCGCGGCCACCCGACGTGGCGGGGAGCGGCGCGGTCGGGCCGCCGCTCCCCCGCCCGCTCAGGCGGCGCGCCGCAGCGGCGCCGGCTCGGCCGGGGCGGCCGGCCGGGGCGCGGAGCGCGGGCGGGTCAGGTGCGTGACCACCGCGCCCGAGACGACCGCGGTGAGGGCCGCCGCGAGGTAGGCGGTCGCCACCGCGCCGGGCGCCAGCAGCGTCCCGACGACGGCGAAGAAGAGCACCGCCGAGACGCAGCCGATGATGAGGCCGCGCATGAGCGCGACGGCCGCCGTGCGCCCCTCGCGCCGGTGGGTGAAGACGCCGAGCACCGCGCCGAACACCGGGAGGGCGGAGAGCACGCCGCTCCAGCGGGAGCCGAGCAGCCCCGCGCCCGCCGTGACCGCGGCGACCATCGTCGTCGAGACCACGATGCGGCCGGGGAGGTCCCAGGCCGGCGCCGGGCCGCGGGGCGTGGGACGCTCCTCCGCGCCGTCGGCCGCGGTCAGGCGGGTCACCGCGCCCCAGAGCAGCACGAGCGCGCCGAGGGCCAGCGCCACCGCCGCCGGCAGGGCGAGCGCGGCGCCGCGCAGGAGCAGCGTCGCGACCGCGAGGCCGGCGAGCCCGGCGACGAGCGCCGCCGGCCAGGCGCGGCGGCGCGCCGCGAGCGCGTAGGCGGCGCAGAAGCACCCCGTGCCGATCAGCCCGGCCACGGCCCCGGTGGCCGCCTGCGCCGCGAAGGCCGGCCCGCGCTCGGTGGCGAGGAACACCGAGACCGGCCCGGTCGTCACCGGCAGCCCCACGACCATCCCCGCCACGCGCGGGCCCCACCGCCGCCCGACCAGCGTCACCGCCCCGATCACGAGCGGCGTCAGCACCAGCTTCAGAACCAGCATCCTCTCTCCCGTGAGCACCCGGCCTTGACAGTACCGGGGCTGGTTCGATAAGTCCAATAGGCAACGGCGGCACTTTCCATAAGCGCACACAATCACGGAGGGCGATGGAGCTGCGGCAGCTGCGCTACTTCGTGGCGCTGGCGGAGGAGCTGCACTTCGGGCGGGCGGCCGAGCGGCTGGGGATCGCCCAGCCGGGGCTGACGCAGCAGATGCAGCGGCTGGAGCAGCGGCTCGGCGTCGAGCTGCTGGACCGGTCGCAGCGGCGCGTGGCGCTCACCGCCGCCGGCGCGGTGCTGCTGGAGGAGGGGCGGCGCCTGCTGGCGCAGGCCGAGCGGGCGATCGCGCTCACCGAGCGGGCCGGGCGCGGCGAGGTCGGGCGGCTGGTGCTCGGCGTCGCCGAGTCGGCGAGCTACGCCATCCTCCCCGAGCTGCTGCGGGCGTACCGGCGCGACTATCCGGACGTGGACCTGTCCGTGCGGTTGATGCCGACGCCGGCGCAGGTGGCGGGGGTGCGCAGCGGCGAGATCGACGCGGGGGTGGCGCGGATGCCCGTCGACACGGGCGAGCTGGCGGCGCGCACGATCCGGGTGGACGCGCTGGCGGTGATGCTCCCCGAGGAGCACCGGCTGGCGGGCGCGCCGCGGATCGCGCTCGCCGAGCTGGCCGGGGAGCCGCTCGTCGTCCACCCGTCGGCGCAGCGGCCGAGCTGGGTCGACTTCATGCTCGCCGTCCTGCGCGAGGCGGGGGTGGAGCCGGGGCCGGTGCAGGAGGCGACCGACACGACGACGGCGATGGCGTTCGTCGCCGCCGGGCTGGGGATCACGCTGGTGCCGGGCAGCTCGGGGCTGTTCGCGCGGCCGGGCGTCGTCTGGCGCCCGCTCGCCGAGCCGGCGCCGCGGAGCAGCCTGGTGCTGATCCACCAGCGCGAGCGGCCGCCGGCGACGGTGGCGGCGCTGCTGGGGGTGGTGGAGCGGCTCTGGCCGCACCCGGACGAGTCGGGGGCGGCATGACGGACATGGACCGGCGAGGGATCGCCCACGGGACCCGACGATGAAGCGCCACGAGATGGACTCCGAGACCGACCTCGAGATCCCGACGCTGGGCCGCGCGCTGCGCCTGTTCGGCCGCGCGTTCCTGCTGCGGTGCCCGCACTGCGGGAAGGGGCCGGTGCTCCAGCACTGGATGAAGCTGCGCGTGAAGTGCGGGAACTGCGGGATGCGGCTGCACCGCGGCGAGCACGACACGATCATGGGATCGGTCTTCATCCTGTTCACGCTGGTGGCGCTCGCCGCGTACCTGGCGATCGTCCTCGCGCTGACGCTGACCGACGAGACGCCCTGGGGGCTTCTCGACACCGGGCTGCCGCTCCTGACGCTCGCGCTGGTGCTCGTCTTCTTCCCGTTCTCGAAGCTGGTCTGGCTCGCGTTCGACCTGATGCTGCGCCCCGTGACGCCGCAGGAGCTGGACTGGCACCGCGCGTCCGAGGCGGAGTTCGAGACGGAGCGCGACGCGTCGCGATAGCGCCGTCGGCGATGAGCGATCAGCGATGAGCGATCAAGCGATCAGCGCGCACCGTCCGCTGATCGCTGATCGCTGATCGCTGATCGCTGATCGCTCATCGCTCGATCGCTGATCGCTCGATCGCTGATCGCTGCGCTTCGCCCGCCGATTCCGCCCTCCACGCCCGCCCGCATGTCCCGCCCGTCCGCGCCTGCCCCTCCGCCCGCCGCCGCCACGCTCCTGCCGGTCGCGCTGGTCGTCGTCGCCATGGCGTCCATCCAGACGGGCGCCGCGATCGCCAAGCGGATCTTCCCGGTCGTCGGGCCGCTCGGCGCGGTGTCGCTGCGCGTGCTGTTCGCCGCGCTGATCCTCGGCGCGGTGCTGCGCCCCTGGCGCGTCCGCCGCACGCGCGCGGCGTGGCGCACGGTCCTCGTGTACGGCGTCGCGCTCGGCGGGATGAACGGGCTGTTCTACGCCGCACTGCGCACGGTGCCGCTGGGGATCGCGACGGCGATCGAGTTCACGGGGCCGCTGGCGGTCGCGGTGGCCGCGTCGCGCCGCGCGATCGACTTCCTCTGGATCGCGCTCGCCGTCGGCGGGCTCCTGCTGCTCCTCCCGCTCGGCGACGCGGCCGCCGGCGTCGATCCGGTGGGCGCGGCGTTCGCGCTCGCGGCCGGCATCTGCTGGGCGCTCTACATCGTGTACGGCCGGAAGGCCGGCGCGGAGCACGGGCTGCAGACGACCGCGGTCGGGATGGCCGTCGCCGCTGCGCTCGTGCTCCCGCTGGGGATCGCGGACGCGGGCGCGGCGCTGTTCACGCCGCGCATCCTCCCGTTCGCGCTCGCGGTCGCGGTGCTGTCGAGCGCCCTCCCCTACTCGCTCGAGATGTACGCGCTCCCGCGCATGCCGGCGCGGACGTTCGGGACGCTCATGAGCGTCGAGCCGGCGTTCGGCGCGCTCTCGGGGCTCGTCCTGCTCGGCGAGCGGCTGGACGTGCGGCAGTGGCTGGCCGTCGCCGCGATCATCGCTGCGTCCATCGGCACGACGCTCGCCGCGGCCACGCCGCGCGACGCCGCGCCGGTCGCCGCCGATCCGACGGTGGGGGACCTCGACCCGGACGCGGCGTGACGGACGGCCGCGGCGCCTACCGCGGGCGCATCGCGCCCACGCCGACGGGCGACATGCACGTGGGCCACGCGCGCACCTTCGTGACGGCGTGGCGGCGCGCGGAGGCGGCAGGCGGCGACGTGGTGCTGCGCATCGAGGACTTGGACCCGCTGCGGTCGCGCGCCGAGTGGACCCAGCGCGCGATCGAGGACCTCGCGTGGCTCGGCGTGCGGTGGCGCGAGGGGCCCGTGTACCAGTCGCAGCGCCGCGCCGTGTACGAGGCCGCGTGGCGCGCGCTGCGCGACGCGGGGCTGGTCTATCCCAGCCGCGTATCGCGGAAGGAGGTGCGCGACGCCGCGCACGCGCCCCACGACGACGAGGAGGAGGCGGAGCCGATCTTCCCGCCGGCGCTGCGCGCCGCGCCGGGCGCGGGGCGCGATGCGGCGTCGCCGGCCGGCGTGGTGTGGCGCTTCCGCGTCCCCGACGGCGAGACGATCCGCTTCAGCGACGCGGTGCGCGGCCCGCAGGCGTTCACGGCGGGCGTCGACTTCGGCGACTTCGTGGTGTGGCGCAAGGACGACGTGCCGGCCTACGAGCTGGCGGTCGTCGCCGACGACGTGGCGATGGGGATCACCGAGGTGGTGCGCGGCGAGGACCTGCTGCGCTCCACCGCGCGGCAGCTGCTGATCTACCGCGCGCTCGGCGCGACGCCGCCGGCGTGGTGCCACCTGCCGCTGGTCCGCGACGCCGAGGGGCGACGGCTCGCGAAGCGGTACCAGGCGCTGTCGATCCGCGAGCTGCGCGCGCGCGGGCTGACGCCGGAGCAGGTGCTGGCGATGGCGGAGCCGGGCGCGGCGCAGCCGGCGCCGTAGCGCGACGCGCACGCGAGCGGCCGGCGTCGCTCAGGGCAGACGGACGCCGAGCGGCGCGACCGCGCGGTCGAGGCGCGCGCCGAGCACGCCGGCGAGGCTGCGCGTGAAGCTCGCCGCGAGGTGATTGTCGTCGGTGAACACCACGCGGCCCTGGCGCACGACGCCGCACGACGCCGTCGGGCAGACCTGGTCGGTCATGTCGATGGCGCGGACGGGCAGCCCGCGCGCGGCCACGTCGCGCACCGCCGCCAGCTGCGCGGCGCGCGCGGCCCGATGGAGCGCCGCGTCGCGCGCGTAGACGCAGGGACGCGCGAACGGCAGCGCGTCCGCGCGCCGCGACAGGCAGGTGGGCACGTCGAAGTGGGGCTGCGGCGTGCCGCGGATCACCACCACCGGCACGCCCGCGCCGGCGAGGCGCGCGTACGTCCGCCGCAGCCCGCGCCCCCACGCGGAGGGCGACACGCGCCCCTCCGACGCGCGGATGGCGTCCCCGTCCCGGGCCACGTACTCGTCGTAGCTGGAGAGCACGGCGACCGCGGGCCGCAGCGCGATCAGCCGCTGCACCGCGCGCTCGCGATGCGACGCGCAGTCGCGACCGCGACGGGCCGAGCGGCCCTGGATCAGCTCCGGGGCGTCCGCGACCGGACACCCGCCCTTCACCAGCAGCACCACGCGCCAGCCGCGCGCGCGCCCCAGGCTGTCGAGCGCGGCGAGCCAGTGCTCCGCGTGCGAGTCGCCGAACAGGGCGACCGTCGTCGTGGCGCGCGGGTCGCCGAACACGCAGCCGTCGGTCGCGGCGGTGGCCGGGTCCGCGACCCAGCACTCGTGCCGCATGCGGTCGTCGCGGGCGGCGGCGATCGCGCGCTGGTCGGGCCGCGCGACGCGCCGCTCCGCCGCGCCGCGCAGGACGCTCGCGCCGAGCGCGACGGCCACGCACCCGGCCAGCACGGCCGCCGGCCACCAGAACGCCGGCGACGCCGCGTCGCCGCGCGCGGTGCGCAGCGGACGCTCGACCCAGCGATGGGTGAGCCACGCCGGCACGAGCGCGGCCACCGACCACGCCACGCGGCCCCACACGCCGATCGCGGGCGAGAGCACCGCGCCGGTCACGACCATCGGCCAGTGCCAGAGATACCAGCCGTACGAGATCCGCCCGAACCAGCCGAGGACCCCCACGCCCCGCCCGCCGGCGGCGAGCACGCCGCGTCCGTGCACGCCACCCGCGACGACCGCGGCGGCGCCGAACACGGGCAGCAGCGCCGCCGTGCCCGGATAGGGCGTGGCGCGGTCGTACGAGAGCGCGGCGGCGGCGACGACGAGGAGCCCGACGGCCTGCAGCCACCAGCCGGCGCCGCGCGTCCCGGCCGGCCGGGCATCGGCCGCGGCGGCGCCGGCGGGCAGCGCGAGCGCGAGCAGGCCCCCGACCGCGAACTCCCAGAAGCGCGCGGGCGTCCCGAAGAAGGCCCACGACTGGGCGACGCGCGTCAGCCAGACGGCCGCGATCAGCGAGAGCGCGCCCGTGACGGCGAGCCCGATCCCGACGCCCCGCAGCAGCCCGGAGGCGCGGCGCGACGACTCGTCGGCTGCCCCCGGCGCGCCGCGGGACGACGCCGCGCGCCACCCGCCGAGCGCCGCGAGCGCGAGGAAGAGCAGCGGCCAGAAGAGCGACACCTGCTGCTCGACGGCCAGCGACCACGTGTGCAGGAAGGGCGAGTCGGCGCCGCCGAAGTAGTCGACGGACCGGCGCGCGAACGCGTGGTTGGCGGTGCCGAACACCACGCTGCGCGCGGTCGACGCGACCTCGGCGCGGTCGATGGGCGCGTAGAGCGTCCACACGGCGGCGAGCGTGGCGACCACCACCACCAGCAGCGCCGGGAGCAGCCGCAGCGCGCGCCGGCCATAGAAGGCGGCGAGGTCCACGGTGCCCGTCGCCGCGTACTCGCGCACCAGGAGCCGCGTCGTGAAGTAGCCGGAGAGGACGAAGAACACGTCCACGCCCACGAACCCGCCGGCGAGCGCGGGAACCCCCGCGTGGTAGGCCACCACCAGGAGCACGGCGAGGCCGCGCAGAGCTTCCAGGTCGGGTCGGAACGGTGCGCGCGACGTGGGCATGTTCCCGCGTACGACGGGCCCGGCCCGCGGTTTCAGCCGGGCGCCGCGATTCCGCCGGCGCCCATTGACCCGCCGCGCACCCGCACGCCAGTTCTCCCACGACGCGCGCCGCGCGTGCTCCGACCGCCCCGCCTCCGTTCTCGCCCGCCGCTCGATGTCCCCCACCCGCCGCGAAGTCCTCGCGCAACTCGCCGCCCTGGCCGCGATGCCGATCCCCGCCTGGGCCGACGCGGCCGACGATCCGCTCGACGGGACGATCGCCGCCTACCAGGCGGGCCGGCACCGCGGCGCGTGGACGGCCGCCGAGGTCACCGCGCGCGCGCTCGCGCGCTGCCGGGCGGAGGGCGCCGCGTGGCGCGCGATCGACGTGCTGGCGGCCGACGCCGCGATCGCCGAGGCGCGCGCCGCCGACCAGCGGCGCCGCGCCGGGCGGCTGCGCGGCCCGCTCGACGGCGTCCCGGTGTTCGCGAAGTCGATCTACGACATGGCCGGCACGCCGACGACCGCGTCGAGCGCCGAGTGGGCGCGGCTCTTCCCCGAGGCGGTGCGGCGCGACGCGCTCGAGATCGCGCGCCTGCGGCGGGCCGGCGCGATCGTGCTCGGGAAGACGGCGGCCGACGACTTCGCCTATCGCGGCAACGGCACCAGCAGCCACACGGGGCAGACGCTCAACCCGTACGACCGCACCGGCACGCGCACGCCCGGCGGGTCGAGCGCGGGATCGGCGGTCGCGGTCGCGGGCGGAATGGCGTTCGCGGCGCTCGGCACCGACGACGGCGGCTCGAATCGCATCCCCGCGCAGTTCACCGGCGTGGTGGGGATGAAGCCGACGTTCGGGCTCGTGCCGCGCACCGGCGTGATCCCGACCTGGCCGTACCTCGACACGCACGGCCCGCTGGCGCGCACGGTCGCCGACGCGGCGCTGCTGCTCGCCGCCATCGCCGGCGCCGACGCGTCCGACCCGCTCGCGCTCACGGCCGCGTGGGACGGCGCGCCGCTCGCCGCGCTGCGCGACGACGCGCTGCAGGGCGTGCGGCTCGGGCTCGTGGAGCTGCACGCGCCGCGCGCGCAGATGACGGCGGAGGCGCTCGCCGTGTGGGACCGCGCGGTGGGCAACCTGCGCGCGGCCGGCGCGACGGTCGACGCGTTCGCGCCCGCGGTCACGCGCGCGAACGTGCGCGACGCCTTCGCCGAGTCGGCGCGCGCGCGCGGCGACGTGCCCGTGGACGCGAACGCACCCGCGCCCACGGCGAATGCGCTGCTGCGCTACTTCGCGGGCCGCACCGACGACCCGCGCGCCGCGATCCGCCGCGGCTACGCGGCGTTCCGCGCGTTCTACGACGTGCTGCCGGAGACGTACGAGGCGTGCGCGCCGCTGCTCGACCGGCCGATGACGGACGATCCCGCGGGACGCTCGTTCGCGCGCTCGCGCGCGGCGGTGGTCGCGTCGCTCGCCGCGTCGATGCGCGCGGCCGGCGTCGCGGCGATGGTCTATCCGACGATGCCGTTCGCGGCGCCGCGCGCGGTCGACCGCTGGCCGGACGTGCGCACGCCGCTCGGCTACGGCAACTGGCTCGGGCTGCCCGAGGTGTCGGTGCCCGCCGGCTACGGCGCCGACGGGCTGCCGGCGCTCAACCTGTCGATCGTCGGGCTCCCCGGCGACGACGCGCGCGTGCTCGCGCTCGCGCACGCGTACGAGCGGCAGTCGCGCCGCTTCGTGGCGCCGCCGCGGCCGCGCTGACTCACCCGCCGGTGATCGCGCGCAGCTGCGCCGCGTAGCCGGCGGCCGCGGCGCGGTCGCCCGCCGCCTCGGCCGCGCGCCGCGCGCCGTCGACGGTGTGGTGGCGATTGGGCTCGCTGCGCAGCGCGGTGCGGTACGCCTCCAGCGCCTCCGCGGGGCGGCCGAGCTCCAGCAGCAGGTCGCCGAGCAGCTCGCGCGCGGGCGCGAGCGGCCCGGGCGTGACCGCCGACTTGTCGGTCGCGTCCTCGCGCGCCGCGGCCTCGCGCATCGCGGCCAGCGCGGCGTCGTCGCGCCCCTCGGCGCGCGCCAGCCACGCCCGCGCGCCGAGCTGTTGGATCGCGACCTGCTCGGCCCAGTAGCCCTCGCGCGCCTCGCGCAGGCGCCGCTCGTCGGCGGCGAGCGAGTCGATCGCCGCGCGCGCGGTGGTGAGGTCGCGCGTGCGCGCCGCGCCGAGCGCGCGCGCGAAGTGCGTCATCGCGTCGCACCACGCGAAGGGCGTCGTCGTCTGCGGCAGGCGCGCGGCCTCCGCCCACGCGCGCCGCTCCAGCGCCCAGCGCGCGGGGATCGCCGCCAGCGCGAAGAGCCCCGCGGAGCCCGGCGCGGCGCCGGTCACCGCGTTCGGATCGAAGCGCGCCGCGAACCCCGGCAGGCTGTCGACGATCGCCCGCGCCTCGGGCAGCCGTCGCATCTGCAGGTACGCGTACGTCACGTAGTCGGCCGCGTGCAGCGCCTCGGCGATCGAGTTGGTGCGCAGCGCGGCGTCCATCGAGCGGAGGTTGGTCTCGACCGACGCGTCCCACGCGCCCACGCGCGTGAACGTGTGCGACGGCATGTGCAGCGCGTGCGCCGCCGCGGGCGCGATCTGCGCGTAGCGCTGCGCGGCCAGGCGCGCGCGGTCCGCCAGCGGCGGATGGTCGTACGCGTGGATGATGTAGTGCGCGAGCCCCGGATGGTCGGGCTGCGCCGTCCAGATCTCCTCCAGCGTGCGCCCCGCGCGCAGCTGGTTCGCGTACGTCTTGTCGGTCGGCGGCGCGGCGGCCGTCAGCGCGATCGCGTGGAAGATGCGCGCCTCGCTGTCGTCCGGATGCCGCGCCGCCAGCGCCGCCATCGCGCGCTCGTAGGCGAGCACGCGCGTGCGGTGGTCGACGCGCTCGTGGTCGGCGAACAGCGTGGCGGCGGCGGCGACGTAGCCGCGCTCGCGCTCCGAGACGCGCGCGTCCAGCCGCCGCGCGGCGTCCACGGCGGCCTGCCCCGCGCGCAGCGCCGCGACGGGGCGCGCGTTCGCGGCCATCGGGTTGCCCCACCGGCTGAGCGCGATCCCCCAGTGCGCCATCGCGCAGGTGGAGTCGGCGGCGAGCACCGCCGAGAAGGCGCGCAGCGACGCGCCGAACTCGAACGAGTGCAGCAGCGCGACCGCGCGATCGAACTGCGGCGCGACGGCGGGGCTGCACGAGGTGGCGAAGCGCACGGTGCCCAGCCGCTCCGCCGACCCGGGCGGATGCGCGTGTCCCTGGGCGGCGGCGCGGCCGGGCGCGAGGACGGCCGCGCCGACGGCGGTGGCGAGGGCGGCGAGCAGCGGGACGACCGCGCGGGCGGCGGGGCGGGCGAGTGCCATGGGCCCCTCCGGGAGTGGCGCCTCCAGATCTGCCCCGACGGTGCGGCGTCCGGCCGCCCCCCGCAAGCGCGCTCGGGCGATGGGCGCGGGCTGAAACAATCGGGCTCGCCAGCTCCGTCTGGACGGGACGCCACGGCACGCCCGCACGGCCGACCGCGTCCCCGCCCCCGTCGCCCCCGCCGACATGGATCCCCGATCCCGCGCGCACGCCCGCCCCGCCCCGGGCGCGCCGCGCGCCGCCGCGCCCCGCGTGCACGTCGCCGCGCCCACGACCGCGCGGCGGCTGCTGGCGGTCTTCCGGTTCGAGGCCGCGTACCAGCTGCGCCGCGTGCCCACCTGGATCTACGCGGCGGCGCTGCTCGGCATCATCGTGCAGCTGACGTCGGAGACGTACGTCGACACGGCGCGCCGCGGCGTGCAGCTCCTGCACGCGCCGATCAGCGTCGCGGCGGTCACGCTGCTCGGCTCCGTGATGGCGCTGCTCCCCGCCGCCGCCCTCGCCGGCGACGCGGCCGCGCGCGACGTGCAGACGCGCATGCATCCGCTCGTGTTCAGCGCGCCGATCGGACGGGGGGCGTACCTCGGCGGGCGCGTGCTCGCCGCGTTCGTCGTCGTGGCGCTCGTGCTGCTCGCGCTGCCGATCGGCTTCCTGATCGCCGCGCAGCTCTCCGGGCTCGACGCCGCGCAGCTCGGGCCCCTGCGGCTCGCCGCGTACGTGACGGCGTATCTCGGCGTCGCGCTCCCGAACGCGCTCGTCGCGGTCGCGCTCATGTTCGCCGCCTCCGCGCTCGCGCGGCGCCCGATGGCGGGCTACCTCGTGGGCGTCCTGCTCTTCTTCGCGTCGATGTTCTGCTGGCTGCTGCTCGGCATGCGGCTGGGACGCTGGGAGCTGGCGTCGGCGCTCGACCCGCTGGGGCTCACCGTCTTCTCGCGCCTCTCGCGCTCGCTGTCGCCCGCGGAGCGCAACGTCCGCCTGGTGGCGCTCGATCCGACCGTGCTGACGAGCCGCGCGACGTGGATCGGGCTCGCCTTCGGCGTGCTCGCGCTGGCGGGGCTGCGCTTCCGCTTCGCGCACCCGACGGCCGGCGGCGGCTGGTGGGCGCGCCTCGCGTCGCGCGCCGCCGACGCCGACGCGGCGCGCGAGGACGCGCGCGCCGCGTCGCACCCCGTGGCGCTGCGCGTGCCGGCGGTGCACCGCACGTTCGCCGCGCGGACGCGGGTGCGGCAGCTGCGCGCCATCGTGTGGGAGTCGTACCGGCAGATCGTCACCAGCGGCGGCGGCGCCGTGCTCGTCGTGCTCTCGCTGCTGCTCGTCGCGTCGGGCCCGGGGTGGACGCAGCACCTCGGCATCCCGCTGCATCCCACCACGGAGCTCGTCACCAGCTTCCTCGGCGACTTCGGGGAGCCGATCTGGGCGATCCTCCCGGTGCTCATCGGCTTCTACGCGGGAGAGCTGGTCTGGCGCGAGCGCGATGCGGGGCTCGCCGAGATCGCCGACGCGGCGCCGCTGCCCGAGTGGATCCCGCTGCTCGGCCGCTTCCTCGGCCTCGCGCTCGTGCTCGCGACGATGCAGGCGCTCGTGATGGCCGCGTCGATGGTGACGCAGGCGCGGCAGGGCCACCTCGACTTCGAGCTCGGGCTGTACGCGCGCATCCTGTTCGGGCTGCAGCTCCTCGACTACCTGTCGTTCGCGGTGCTCGCCTTCGCCGCGCACGTGGTCGTGAACCACAAGTACCTCGGCCACGCGGTCGTGCTGCTCGGCTACGCGCTGATGGCGTTCGGCACGGCGCTCGGCGTGCGGGAGCACCTCGCGGTCTTCGGCGCGACGCCGGGCTGGTCGTACTCCGACATGCGCGGCTTCGCGCCCTACCTCGCGCCGGTCCTCTGGTTCGAGCTGTACTGGGGCGCGTGGGCCGTGCTGCTCGCGATCGCGGCCCGCCTGCTCTGGGTGCGCGGCCGCGAGGACGATCGGCGCGCGCGGCTGCGCGTGGCGCGCGGGCGCCTGACGCGGCCGCTCCTCGCCGCGACCGCGATCGCCGCGGCGCTGGTCGCGGCGTCGGGCGGCTGGATCTTCCACAACACGTACGTCCTCAACGCGTACGACGACGAGGCGGCGTCGGTCGCGCGGAGCGCCGAGTACGAGCGGCGCTACCGGCGGTTCGCCGAGGCGCCGCAGCCCGCGGTCGCGGCCACCAGCCTGCGCGTCGAGCTGCACCCGACGCGCGGCGCGGTCGAGATCCGCGGCACGCACCGCCTGGTGAACGCGGGCGCGACGGCGATCGACTCGGTGCACGTCTCGACGCCGGCGAGCGTCACGGTGGACGCGCTCGCGCTCGACCGGCCGGCGCGCGCGGTGCTCGCGGACACCGCGCTCGGCCACCACGTGCTCGCCCTCGCGCAGCCGCTCCTTCCGGGCGACTCGGCCACGCTGCGCTTCGCGGTGCGCTTCGCGCGGCGCGGCTTCCCGAACGCCGGCATCGATCCGTCGGTGACGGCGAACGGCACCTTCTTCGTCGGGCAGGATCGCGTGCCGGCGATCGGCTATCAGCGGGACCGCGAGCTGGACGACGCGGCCGACCGCCGGCGCGTCGGGCTCGCGCCGCGCGTCGCGATCCGCGCGCTGCACGACACGGCCGCGCGGCTCATCGCGGGCGACCAGCGCGTGCTCGCCTTCGAGGCGGTCGTCGGCACGGACACGGGGCAGCTCGCGCTCGCGCCGGGCCGGCTGCGTCGCAGCTGGACCGAGGGCGGTCGCCGCTGGTTCCACTACGCGGCCGACGCGCCGATCCGCAACGACTACGCGATCTTCTCCGCCGCGTATGCGGTGCACGAGCGCCGCTGGCGCGACGCGGCGGGCGCGGCGCCGGACGTCGCCATCCAGATCGTGCACCACCCCGCGCACGCGTGGAACGTCGACCGCCTGTCGCGCGGCGTCGCCGCCTCGCTCGACTACCTGACGCGCGAGTTCGGGCCGTACCCGCACGGGCAGCTGCGGCTCGTGGAGCACGCCGGCGACGCGGTCACGCTGCACGCGTTCCCGGTCAACGTGTCGTACCAGGAGCGCTTCGCGCTGCTCGACCCGACGCGCGACGCCCGCGGCGTGGACTTCCCGTTCGCGGTGACGGCGCACGAGATCGCGCACCAGTGGTGGGGCAACCGGCTCACGCCCGCCTCCATCGAGGGCGGCCCGCTGCTCACCGAGAGCCTCGCCTGGTACTCGGCGCTCGGCGTCGTGGAGCGCGCGCACGGCGCGGCGCACCTGCACGGGCTGCTGACGATGATGCGCGACGCGTACCTCGCGCCGCGCGCGCGCGCCGGCGTGCCGCTGCTGCGCGCCACCGGCAGCTTCGACGCGTATCGCCGCGGGCCGTTCGCGATGTACGCGCTGCGCGAGTACGTCGGCGAGGCGCGCGTGCACGGCGCGCTGCGGCGGCTGCTCGCGCAGCATCCGGCGGGCGTCCCGCCGCTGGCGACCTCGCTCGATCTCTACCGCGAGCTGCGGGCGGCCACGCCCGACTCGCTGCACCCGCTGCTGGCCGACCTGTTCGAGCGCAACAGCTACTGGGAGCTCGCCACCGACAGCGCGGTCGCGGAGCCGGTGGGCGGCGGCGCGTGGCGCGTCACGCTCGACGTGCGGGCGCGCAAGGTGGCGGTCGACAGCGCGGGCGTCGAGACCGAGCGGCCGATGGACGACGTCGTCGAGATCGGGGTGTACGCGGCGGACGGCGCCGCCGACGGGCGGCCGCTCTACCGGCGCACGCACCGCGTGCGCGCGGGGCGGCAGCGCATCACGGTCACGGTGCCGGGACGGCCGGCGCGCGCGGGCATCGACCCGCGGCACCTGCTGCCCGACGACGAACCGGGCGACAACACGCGGGCGGTCGCGACGCCCGCCGGCGGCGCTCGCGCAGGCGGCTAGCGCGCCGGCCGATGCCGCGCCGGGCGGCGCCCGCCGCTCAGGAGGCGGGCGCCCGGCGCTGGCGGCCCATGCGGCCGAGGAGCCGATCGAAGTCGTCGCGGGTGACCCGATAGCACTCGCACGCCGCGGCCTCGAGGCGCTCCCGGTCGAGGATGCGCACCCGGCCGCGGCTGTAGGTGATGGCACCCGACTGCCGCAGCGCCTCGGCGGCCACGGAGACGCCGGCGCGACGGACGCCGAGCAGCCCGGCGAGGTGCTCGTGCGTGAGCGCGAACTCGCCGCTGCCGACGCGGTCGTAGGTCATCAGCAGCCAGCGGGCGCAGCGCCGCTCCACCGTGTGCAGGCGGTCGCACGCCACCGACTGCGCCACCTGGTCGAACAGGTACTGCGCGTAGCACCGGAGCACGTCGTGCAGCGGCGCGCCCTCCCGGCTGACGGCCTGGAGATCGGCCGCGGCGATCCGCTTGGCCAGTCCCCCGATCTGGACGACGCACTCGGTCGGCATCTCGTCGCCACCGAGGAAGACGGCGAGTGCGCTCATCCCCTCGGCGCCGACCGTGCCGATCTCGACCTCGGTGCCGTCGGCCATGCGCTTGAGCATCGAGACGACGCCCGACTGCGGGAAGTAGACGTAGGGGATCGGCTCGTGCGACGGCCCGAGGCGCTGCCCCGGCTCGAGCCGCACCGTCTCGAAGCGCGGCGCGACGGCCGCGTGCTCCTCGGGGGTCAGCGCCGCCAGGAGCCAGTTCCGCTCCGTCTCCAGCGGCGTGAACGCGGTGTCGCCGTGCGCGGCGCGGCGCACGTCGCGCCGTGTCTCGTGGTGGAGCGTGGGCACGTCGGGCATCGACGGGAACTCCGGGAGCGGGGAGGCGTGGCCAGTACGGAACCGTACCTCCAGTGTACCCCCCCCGCGTGGCGCGTCAGTGGCGCGCGCGAGCCCGCGTGACGCCCCGCACGGGTGCCCCGCGCGTCCGGCGCGCGTCAGACCGGTCGGGTGTCGGCGGACCAGCGCGCCTTGAAGCGCGCCACGTCGCGGACCAGCGCCTCGAAGTCGGCGTCGCTCCAGTCGCGGCAGACGGGACGCAGCCGCACGCGCAGGTCCGCCGCCAGCCGCTCCAGCCGCGCCTCGCACCGCTCGGCGTCGCGCGTCGTCGGGGCGCCGCCCGCCCCGGCCGACCGATGCTCAGGCGGCAGTGGACGCACGCTCCACAGGGGCCGAGGACGCCCGCTCCCACCCCTCGCGGGCGCGCGCGTCCTCGTCGTCGACGCGGTAGTACGCCCGGATGCTGAGCGACACGAGGCGGTCCAGCAGCTCGCGCGCGTCGTGCCGGGGGAGCTGCGGCACGATGCCCAGCAGCCCCCACTCGCGCTTGAGCGCCACCAGCATCTCGCCGGCGGTCAGCCCGCGCGCGCGGGCGTCCTCGGCGGCCATGCGCGCCGCACCCGCCAGGCGCTCCTCCAGCAGCCACCCCTCGCGGTACGCGTGCAGGACGCGGCGGAGGACCATGAGCGTGGAGCGCGAGACCGCGGACGGCGCGGTCGCCCGATCCTCCCGGCGGCGCGGGGATCGCTCAGTGGAAGCGCGGGACACGGGCCGGCTCCGGCTCGTCGAAGTACGCCTCGATGACCCAGCGCACGGCCTGCCCCATGAGGCTGTCGGCGGGGTCGAACCACTGCTCGCACGACGCGGCCTCGCGCACGAGCGCCTTCACCTCGGGGAGCACGCGCTCCACCGGGGCGCCCTCGGCGCGCCGGTCGCGGACGTAGAGGACGACCGTGGACCGGAGGTGCTCCAGCAGGCGGACCAGCTCGGGCGCCGCGGCGGGCGCCACGACGTCGTCGGCCGGCCCCAGGCGCCCGGGGTGCCGGGCGGCCGCGATCACCTCGTACGTCAACGTGTCGACCACCGCGACGCGCACCGCGTCGCGCACCACGGGGCGCTCCACCGGCACGTCCGACGCCCCGCCACGCCCACGGGTTCCACTCGGCGGCACCTCTCCCACGCCCCGGCAGTCCGCATCCGCCTCCCGCCGCCGCGCTCCCGTTCCTCCGCTTCCGAAATCCGACATCGCTTCACTCCGCAAGGGGGACAGACCGACTGTGGGGCCCATGCAACATGCGGACACCGGCGAGGCGATGCAAGTGTTTATTTCACAACGAGTTACGCCGAAAGTTCGGTACGAAGCCGCACACTGTGCGGCGGCGTACCGGGGGTGGGGTACGCTCCCGTACGCCCAGCGCACGTCCACGCCCAGCGCACGTGCGGCGTGCGGCGGCGGCGCGCACGGTCCGCGCGGCGGGCCCGACGCGGGCTCAGGGCGGCGCGACCGGGGTGCGCCCGCCGCGATAGCTCCGGACGCCGCCGTTCGTGTCGAACAGGAGCAGCAGCGCGTCGCGCCCGCCGTAGCGCTGCATCACGTCGAGCATGAGCGGCGCCTCGCCGCCCCAGGGATAGCCGAACACGACGTCGAAGTCCTCGAGCGCCCGGCCGAGCTGGAGGTAGCCGGACGGCCCCTCGCCGATGGTGCCCGTGCGCGAGTCGCCGTCGCGCCCGCGGAAGCGGTAGCCCGCGGGGAGGAAGCTCCCGGCGACGAAGCGGGCCCGCGAGGCGTGGCGGGTCGCCAGCGAGCGCGCCGTCTCGACGAGCGACGGGTCGAGCTCGATCCCGCAGGCGTCGAAGCCCATGAGGTCGGCCATGATCGTGATGATCCCCGTCGCCGAGCCCCACTCGAGGAAGCGGCGGCCGGGCGCGCGCAGCGGGCCGAGCGCGGCGCGCACGACGTCGTAGTCGGCGGCCACGAACGGGTGGAAGCCGGGCTCGCGCACGGTGCGGTCGAAGCGCTCCCAGATCGCCCAGCCGTCGGCGAGCAGGGCGTCGAGCCGCGCCTCGAGCGGCGCGTCGAGGGGGGCGTCACCGGCGGCGGGCTGCGTCACGGAAATCGGGTCGGGGAAGCGAACGGGGAGCCGCCGAAGCTATGGCGGCCGGGCGCGCGGCGCCGGCGTCGCGTGCGATGCGTGCTTCGCGCCACGCTTCGCGCCACCTTTCCGCCGTCCCCCTCCGCCCCCCGCCATGTCCCCTCCCCCGCCCGCCCCGGAGCCGCGCGCCGGCGTCCGCCTGCGCACCGACGTCGTCGTCATCGGCGCCGGGCAGGCGGGGCTCTCCGCGGCCTACCACCTCCAGCGGCTCGGCCTCGCGCCGAACCGGGGCTTCGTCGTGCTCGACCAGGCACCGGCGCCCGGGGGCGCCTGGCAGCATCGCTGGCCGTCGCTGACGCTCAGCACCGTCAACCGCATCCACGATCTGCCGGGGATGCGCTTCGCCGACGCGGTCGACACGAGCGCGCCCGAGGTGCAGGCGGCGGTGGCGGTGCCGCGCTACTTCGCGGCGTACGAGCGGGCGTTCGCGCTGCCGGTCTACCGCCCGGTCGCGGTCACGGTCGTCTGCGAGCGCGACGGGCGCCTGATCGTCGAGTCGGACCGCTTCGACGTCTCGGCGCGCGGGCTCGTGAACGCCACCGGAACGTGGGAGGCGCCGTACGTCCCGACGTATCCGGGCGCCGACCGCTTCCGCGGCCGGCAGCTCCACACGCGCGACTACCGATCCGCCGAGGAGTTCGTCGGCCGGCACGTCGTCATCGTCGGCGGGGGCATCTCGGCGGTGCAGCTGCTCGACGAGATCTCGCAGGTCACCACGACGACCTGGGTGACGCGGCGCCCGCCCGAGTTCCGCGAGGGGCCGTTCGACGAGGCCGCCGGGCGGGCGGCCGTCGCGCTGGTCGAGGACCGGGTGCGCCGCGGGCTGCCGCCGACCTCGGTGGTGTCGGTGACGGGGCTGCCGGTCACGCCGCGCATCGCGGCGATGCGCGCGCGCGGCGTGCTGCGCCGCCTCCCGATGTTCGGCGAGATCACCGAGGACGGCGTGCGCTGGCCCGACGGCACGACGCAGCGCGCCGACGTGATCCTCTGGTGCACGGGCTTCCGCAGCGCGCTCGATCACCTGGCCCCGCTGCAGCTGCGCGAGCCGGACGGCGGCATCGTCATGACGGGCCGGCTCGCGACGCAGGTCGCGCGCGATCCGCGCGTGCACCTGGTCGGCTACGGCCCGTCGGCGTCGACCATCGGAGCGAACCGCGCGGGGGGCGCGGCCGCGAGCGAGCTGACCGCGTACCTCGGGCTGCGCTGAGGCGCGCCCGGGCGCCCGGCGTCGGGCGCCCGGGCGTCGCGGCTACCGGCGCCCGAGCAGCGCCGCCGGCCGGACCAGCAGCCCCACGCCGACGCGCGTCCCGCCGAGGTCGAGGCGGTCGAAGCTGGCGAAGTCGGCGGTCATGGGCGCCGAGCCCGCCTGCCGCCGCAGCTCGCCCTGCACCGCGAGCCCGCGGCCCAGCGGGACCTCGAGGGCGGCGCTGCCGTACGCGAACGCGCCGCGCCCGGTCGAACCGAAGTCGTCGGCGAAGGCCATCCCGCGGTCCGCGTCGACGAAGGCGCCCCAGTGCCGCAGCCGGTAGCGCGCCGTCCCCCCGCCGGCCCCGAGGACCAGGCGCAGGCGGTCGGGCGCGTCCGCGCCGGCGCCCCGCCAGCGGAGCCCGCGCCACTCGGCGCCGAGCCAGTGCACGCCGGTGAGGTCGAGCGCGGTCTGCTGGCGGACCTCGCCGCCCGACGCCGGCTGCGCCCGGCTGACGGAGGCGACCGTGCGGCCGCCCGCCTCGACGCCGGCGAGCACGCCCCAGGCGCCGGCGACCCGGACGTGCAGCGCGCCGCCGGCCAACCGCGGGCGGAGCGCGCCGCCGCCGGGCGCGAGCGCGCGATCCATCAGGGCGAACAGCTCGCTCCGCCCGGCGGGCCGGAGCTCGCCGGCGCGCGCGGAGACGCTCACGCGCGCGAGCCAGCCGTCGGCCTTCGCGGGACGGGCGGTCGAGTCCGGCGACGCCGCGGCGGGCTGCGGCGGCTGCGCCGCGAGCGGGACGGCGGCCAGCGCCGCCAGCGCGAGGGCGCGCGCGCCGGCGCGCGGCACGAATGGCAGGGGCGCGCTCATCGTCCGCCCTCCCGCTCGCGCACGACCAGGTCGAGCGTCACGCAGGCCTGGCGCGTCTGCCGCCGCTGCGCGAACACCATGCACGACGTGTGGGGGAGGCGCGGGCTGACGGTGAAGGTCGCCGCGCCGGCGAGGCCGGCGGCCTGCACGGTGATGCGCGCCGTCCCCTCGCCGATCGAGCGCACGACGCCGGCGCCGTCGACGCTCAGCACGCCGGCGTCGGTGGAGGCCCAGGTCAGCGGCGGCGGGCCGTCGAGCAGCGCGTGGCCGCGCGCGTCGGTCACCTGCACGCGCATCGGGCGCAGCGCGCCGAGCGTGGCGAAGGCGGTGTCCACCGGCGCGAGCGTCAGGCGCGCGGCGCGCTGCCGGACCTCGACGACCACGCTGTCGGCGATCCGGCCGGCCCAGTAGCCCCCCGGCTGCACGCCGGTCGCGCCGGGGTCCAGCTCGGCGACGACGGTGGCGCGCCCGTTCCCGACGGCGCGGTAGACCCCGGGCGCCTCCTGCCGGAGCACGCCGGCCGGCGAGAGCGACCAGCGGAGCGGCAGGCCCTCCATCGCCCGGCCGTCGCGGTCGACCACGCGGAGCCGCACGAGCGCGGTGTCGCCGAGGCTGGCGAGGGGCGCCGCGGCGTCGACCGAGAGGGCGACGTCGGCCGGCTCGGCGGCCTCCGGGCGGAGCGTCGCATCGGGGGCGCAGGCGGCGAGCGTGGCCGAGGCGGCGAGGAGCAGGCCGAGGGGCGGGCGGTGCATGCGGGTGCGGCGGTGCGGGCGGGAGGGGCGGAGCGCGGAGGGCGGGCGGCGCGTCACGGGGTCGCCCCCGGTGCGGCGCTCGGCGCCGTAGTGGGGGCTGTGGCCGCGACGGCGGTCCGCGGGACGACGATCGCGGTCAGGAGCATCCGAGCGCGGGCGCCCGGCTCGATGCGGCGGATCGTCCAGGTCTGCGTGGCGGCCTGGTAGGCGCCCTCGAGCGGCGTCGTGCGGACGACGGCGAAGCCGGGCTCCGTGAAGGCGCGGGGGATCGCGACGTCGATCGCGGGGCCGCGGCCCACGTTGGTGACGGTCAGCGTGATCGTGATCGTGTCGCCGAGCGCGGGGGAGCGCTGGTCGGGCGTGGCGGTGAGCTCCAGGTCGGGCGGGGGCGGCACGACCTCGACGCCGACGGACACGGTGCGGGGGGCCCGCACGCGGTCGACGCCGTTGACCTGCAGGGTGTAGGGGCCGGCCGGGAGGTCGGCGGGGATGGGCAGCGTCGTCGCGAAGCCGGCATCGGGGCGCACGGCGGCGGTGCCCAGGAGCACCGGCTCGGCCGCCGGGGCGCCGAGGTAGACCGTGACGTAGGTGCCGGCGGCGAAGCCGCTGCCGTCGGCGACCGCGCGGCCGCCGTGCTCCAGCTGGAGCGTGCGGGAGGAGTCGACGGGAACCGGGGCGCCGGGCGCGTCGGTGGCGCGCAGGCGGAGGGCGAAGTCGCCGGCCGTCAGTCGGACCATCGTGTCCTGCACGACCTCGAGCGTGGCCGCCTGGGGGGCGCCGGCCGTGGTGACGGCGGCGGTGCCCGGGGCGCTCGGCGCGACGCGGCCCGCGCCATCGCGGACGGGGGCGATCGGGACGACCGGGGCGGGCGCGCCGGCGGGCGCGCCGGTGCCGCAGGCGTTCACCGCCGCGACGCGCAGCTGGTGCGCGACGTTGTTGACGAGCCCCGACACGACGGCGGACGAGGCGGTCGGCCCGGCGGTCGCGCCAGCCGTCCAGCCGCGCCCGCCGTCGGTGCTGACCTCGACGAGGTAGCCGGTGACGGCGCGGCAGCCGGCGCTCTCCGGCGCCGCCCAGCTCACCGTGACGCTGCGGTCGCCGGGCGTCGCCGTCACCTGCCGCGGCGCGGACGGCGGCGTGGCGGCGAGGATGCTCGCGGTCGCCGTGGGCGCGTCGGCGAGGCTCAGCACGTAGCTGCCCGCCGCGGCACCGGCGAGGCTCGCCGTGCGGATCGCCACCGGCTTCGCGCTGCCGACGGCCGCGTCGGCGAAGGCCGCCGTGACGCCGGCCAGCGCGACGTCGTGCCCGCCGAGCACGCCCAGGAGGCGCAGGGCGCTCGTCGCGACGGTCGCCGTCGGCGTGCCGTCGTGGACCTTGTCCGCGGCCGTGAAGCTGCCGCCGATGGTGACCGGGCGCGGCAGGATGCCGGCGGTGGTCGTCGGCGCGCCGGCGAGGCTCAGGACGTAGTTGGCCGCCGTCGGGCCGACGAGGGTGGCCGACGTCAGTGCGACCGGCCGCCCCGCGCCCACCGCCGGGCTGGCGAAGGCCGCCGCCACGTCGCCGACGGCGAGCGTCTCGCCGCCCACCACGCCGACGGCCGTCAGGGCGCGCGTGGCGACGGTGGCGATCGTCATGCCGTCGTACAGCTTGTCGGCCGCCGTGAAGGTCCCCCCCAGGGCGACCGGGCGCGGCGCGATCGTGGCCGTCGCCGTCGGGGCGCCGACGAGGCTGACCGTGTACCGCGCGGCGTCGGCGCCGCCGAGCGTGACGGCGGTGATCGCGACCGGGCGCGCGGCGCCCGCCGCCGGGGAGGCGAAGGCGAGCGTGACGCCGGTGATCGCGACCTGGTCGCCCCCGCTCACGCCGACGAGGGTCAGCCCGGTCGTGGTGCCGGTGGCGGCCGTGGTGCCGTCGTACGTGCGATCGGCGGCGGTGAAGCTGCCGCCCAGGGTGAGGGTCCCCCCCGTCGGCACCGGGACGACGGGGACGACCGGCACCACCGGCGGGGTCGGCGTCACCGGGGGCGTCGGGATCACCGGCGGGACCGGGATCACCGGCGGGGTCGGGACGACCGGGACGGCGGTGATGCTGGCGGTGGTCGTCGGGGCGCCGGCGACGCCGACCGTGTAGTTCGACGCCGCGGCGCCCGTGAGGCTCGCGGCGGTGATCGAGACGGGCTTGGCGGCGCCGACCGCGGCGTCGGCGAAGGCGGCGGTCACGCCCGCGAGCGCGACGGCGTCGGTCCCGACCACGCCGACGAGCGTCAGCGCGTCGCCGGCGATCGTGGCGGCGGTCGTGCCGTCGAAGACCTTGTCGGCGACGGTGAAGGTGCCGCCGATGGCGAGCGGCCGCGCCGTGACGCTCGCGGTCAGCCCGGTCGGCTGCGCGACGGTGTAGTTCGCGTTCGGCGGCGCGTAGCCGGTGACCGTCACCGGCTTGCCGGCGCCGACCGCCGCCGAGGCGAAGCTGGCCGCCGGGGTGCCGGCGACGGCGAAGCTCTCGCTCCCCGCCAGCCCCACGTAGCTCGGCGTGCCGGTGAGCGCGGCGGCCGTGGTGCCGTCGTAGACGCGGCCGGCCGCGGCCACGCCGGTGATCGTCAGCGCCTTCGGGGCGATCGTCGCCGTCGCCGTCGGCGCGCCGGTGAGGTCGGGCGCGTACTGGGCCGCGTGCGTGCCGCCGAGCGTGACGCCGGTGACGACGACCGTCCGGCCCACCCCGGCCGCCGCCGACTGGAAGGCGAGCGTGACCCCGGCGATCGTCACCTGGTCGCCGCCGTTCACCCCCACGAGCGTCAGCCCGCTGGTCGTGCCCGTCGCGGCGGTGGTGCCGTCGTAGGTGCGGCCGTTCGCGGTGAAGCTGCCGCCGAGCGTCACGGGGCGCAGCGGCGCGGTGACGGTCAGCTCGTTGGTGGTCGCGTCGCTCAGCGTGAAGCCGCTCGCGTTCGTGACCGTCGCCGTCACCTCGTGCGTGCCGACGGCGAGCGGGGAGGCGAGCGCCAGCGACCAGTTGGTGCCGCTGCGCGCGACGGCGGGCGTGGAGGCGGTCGTGTACTCGACGCCGCCGACGACCACGGCCAGCTGCTCGCCGGCCGCGAGCGTCGCCGTGCCGGTGAGCGTCGGCGTGGTGCTGCTGGTCGTCAGCGTGGACACCGTCACCGGGCCCGCCGGTCGCGAGGAGACGACCGTCGCGAGATACGTGTTGAGACCGCTCAGCAGCTGCGACTGCGCCGCGTTGCCGCTGACGCTGCCGCCGTCGGCGAGCTTGGCGCCGCCGTAGGCCGCGACGTAGCCGCCCACGCTCGTCCCCGTGTTCGGCACCTCGCCGTCGGTGATCTGGATCGACCCGCCGCCGTAGCTCAGCGTGATGGGGCTGGTCGGCTTCGGCAGGATGCCGATGAGGTGCGTGGGCGAGCCGTCGCGCCAGTTCGCGATCGCCGGGATGTCGAGCGTCGTCCCGTCGGTGCGCACGATCCGCAGCGTGCCGCGGATGTCGTTGCCCTGCGGCGTGCTCTTGACCTCGAACTGCGTCGTGGACGAGTTCTGGATGAAGAACGTGCGCGCGATGCCGAGCGTCGCGTAGGTGAGGACGTCGTTCGCGTTGCCGGGGGACGACGCGCGGGTCCCGATGAACCCGTCGGTGAAGGGAACGCTGACGACGTGCTGCGCCTGCAGCGCCCCCGCCAGCGCGATCGACGCGCCGAGCGTCGCCACCGCCGCCCGCGCGCCCGCCAGGACCCGGCGTCCCGCCCGCCCCGCCCCCCGACGCCCCACCTCCCCGCCCGCCACTGCGACCACACCCCGCATACGTCCGCGCTCCTCGAAAAACGACGACGGCGCGGGACGACGACCCGCGCGCTCCAGGCGGCGAGTCTCGACACGGGGGGCGGCGCACTTGATGGGCGCGCGCGACGGTGCGGCGTCGGGGCGACGCCCCGACGGGGGCGGCGCGCGGTCAGGCGGGGCGCGCCGCGCTCACTTCGTCCAGATGACGATGCTGCCGCACGGATCGACCTCCTGGTCGGCGCGGCCGGGCGGCTGCCGGAACTGCGGCGGGACGGTGTTCTCCGAGTAGACCTCGATCGCCTTCACCTGGTCGGGGCGCATCCAGTCGTCGATGTCGGCCGGGCCGATGCGGTCGAACAGGCGGCCGTCGAGGAAGACCGCCGGGGTGCAGCCGCCGCCCACGCCGCGCATGCGGAACGCGTCGCCGTCGAGGAGCACGCCGGCCAGGTTCCGCAGCAGGTCCGACGCGTTCACCGCCCGCTGCCGCGCGATCATCTCGGCGGTCACGTAGCGGCCGGCGCCCGTGCGGCGCCGCTCCTCGAAGCCGTTGCGGTCGCCGCGGCGCGCGGCCATGACCTTCACCGTGTCCAGCACCGCCTTGAGCGTGGAGAGCGCGACGCGCACGGGCGCGGCGCCGGCCACGACGTCGATCGGGCGGCGCACGGGATAGAAGCCGACCGCGCGCACCTCGAGCATGCGCGTGCCGGCGGGCGCGTCGGCGAGCGCCCACTCGCCGCGGTCGTTCGTGCGCACCGGCGCCCCGCCGACGATCCCCACCTGCGCGTTGGCGAGCGGGCGGCCGCCGACGGCCGCGACGACGACGCCGGCCACGCGCGGCGCGCCCGCGCTCGCGGCGGCCGCCGGGACCGCGGGGCGCGCGGCCGGCAGGTACAGCTCGCGCCGCACGAAGCCCGCGGGCGGCGCCTCCAGCTCCAGCAGGTCGGTGCTGTCGGCGCCGCGCACGGCGACGAGCGTCATCGCGCCGCCGCCCGGCACGCCGCAGAGCGCGAACCAGCCGTTGGCGCCGGTCGTGACGTCGAGGCGCGGGGTGCGGCGCTCGACCCCGCGGGTCGTGAACGAGAGCTCGCTCCACTGCGCGACCACCCGCACGCCGGCGGCCGGCGCGTGGTCGAGCGCGTCGCGCACGACGCCCACCAGCGCCGCGCTCGAATCGCGCGACGACCGGCTGCCGCAGAGCGCGGCGCGCAGCCGCGCCGCCGGGGGGACCGCGAGATCGGCGCGCACCGGCCGCCGCCCCTCGACGCGCACCTCGCGCACCGGTGCCTCGACGCCGAGCGAGTCGAGCAGCGGGTGCAGGAAGCCGAGGAGGTAGCGGCCGTCGGGCACGTCGTCGACCGCGAAGCGGCCGAGCGAGTCGGAGACCGCGGTACGGGCCGGCGCGAGGAGGTCCGCGGCGTCGACCAGCTGCACCGTCGTGCCGGCCAGCGGGGCGCGCCCGAGGCTGTCGTGCACGACGCCCGACACCGTGGCGCCGGTCGCGCCGGCGACGCGCGCGGGCGGCGCGACCGTGGCCGGCGGCTGCGCCGCCGCGACCGGCGCGAGCAGCGCTGCGGGCACGGCCGCGTGCAGGGCGATGCAGGAGAGGAGGCGCAGCCGCACGCGAGGATCGCCGACGGGTGGGGTGCGAACGGACGACGGGAGGCGAACGTACGCCCGGGCCGTCCCGCCGCCAGGGTGCCGCTGCCAGAGTCGCGCCGTCGGCCGCGTCGGGGCCCGGCGTCGGGGCCGGGCGTCGGGGCGCGGCGTCAGGGCCCGGCGTCGACGACCTCGAGCCCGTGCTGCAGCGTCTGCTTCACGGGGCAGCGGTCGGCGATCTGCCGCAGGCGCCGGCGCTGCTCGTCGGTGAGCGGGCCGTCGAGGACGAGGCGCCGCTCCAGCCGGTGCGGCCCCACCTCGCCGGCCTCGCACGCCTCGCAGTCGGCGGCGTGGGCGCTCGCGGTGCGCAGCCGCACGTCGACCGCCTCCAGCGGCCACCCTTTCCGGTCGGCGTACATGCGCAGCGTGATCGCGGTGCACGCGCCGAGGGCGGCCAGCAGGTGCTCGTAGGGCGTGGCGCCGGCGTCGGTGCCGCCGACGTCGAGCGGCTCGTCGAGCACGACCTCGTGCTCCCGGGCGCGGACGGTCGTGCGGTAGCGCCCGCGGGCGATGCGCGTGGTCACCCAGGGGCCGCCGGGCGCGTCGCCCGGGTCGTCCTCCGGCACGAGGGCGGGCACGTCGGGCACGGCGGCGGGGCTCGGCGCTTCGCGGTCTGACTCCATGACGCTCGCGGCTGGAGGGTCGGGGGCGGGCGCCGGTCGTCGGCGCCGGCACGCGCTCCCGACGATGCACCCGCCGCGCCGCGTCAGAAGCCGGCGCGCACCCCGAGCGTCACGGTGCGCCCCGGCAGCACGGTGGCGTTGTCCGGCTCCCCGACCTGCGTGTCGAGCAGGTTGTCGCCGCCCAGCAGCAGCGTCGCCCCGCCGCCGAGCGCGTACGAGAGGCGCGCGCCGACGCGGGTGACGCCGTCGTAGCGGATCCAGTAGCGGCGCAGCGCCGCGCCGACCGGCGGCCGGCCGGCGGCGAGCGACTCGGCGAGCGCCTCCGCGAGCGACAGGCGGTCGTAGTTGATCCAGTCGGCCGCGTGCGCCAGCGAGGCCGACGCCGACCAGCGCGCGGCCGTCCACGACGCGTTGAGCCCGAGCGTGCGGGCCGGCACCTCGAGCATGCGGTCGCCGGCGCGCAGGTCGCCGGTGTAGCCGTTGGCCAGCCGCGCCACCCGGCTGCCGACGAGCGACAGCGTCGCCGCCAGGGCGAGCGGCCCGGCGCCGGCGCTGGCCTGCACCTCCCACCCCGCGTTGTCGATCGCCCCGACGTTCTGCAGCGCGTACACGACGCGCGGGGCGTAGCGCGGCTGGCCCATCCCGCCGCCGGGCCCGGGACCGAGCGGCCCGCCGGGGCGCCGCGCCGTGTCGCCGAGCAGCGCCACCGGCTGCACGAGGTCCGAGACGCGCTGGTCGAAGCGGGTGACCTGCACGCCGAAGCGGCGCCCCCAGAGCAGGTCGACGCCCAGCTCGACGCCCGACTGCTGCTCGGGCTCCAGCTGCGCCAGCGCGCCGGCGACCCGCCCGCCGGTCCAGGTGGCGCCGCGCGCGACGGTGCGCGCCGGGCGGATGCCGCGGCCGTAGGCGGCGCGCGCCTTCGCGGTCAGCGGGCCCCGCTCCACCACCCAGGCGCCGCCGAGCATCGGCAGGAGCGCCGTCTGCCCGCCCGCCGGGCCGCGGATGTGCTCGACCCGCGCGCCGCCGGTCAGGAAGACCGCGTCGCCGAGCGCGGCCTGCGCCTGCGCGAGCGCGCCGGTCGTGCTCCACCAGGTGGTCGTGGTCGTGTCGCCCGAGGGCAGCCGCGGCGTGCCGCCCACGGCCTGCGGCGCGCCGGCGCGCGCGACGAGCAGCGTCCCCGCGCTGTTGGTCCGCTCGCGCGCGGTCGAGTGCTCGGCGCCGACCGTGACCGTGAGGGCGCGCGCCGCCGGATCGCCCACGCGCGCGGTGCTGCTCAGGCGCAGGCTCGCGCGGTCGGCGCCGCCGCGCGCGGCCCGCAGCGCCGAGTCGGCCATCGACGCCATCGGCAGCCCCTCGGCGGACACGCCGGCCAAGCGGTAGCCATCGACGCCCGCGATGGCGACGTGGGTCCACCGCTCGGAGGCGTGCAGCGTGGCGGTGCCCCCGAGCGTGTACTGCCGCGCCGACTGCCGGCCGAGCGAGTCGACGACGGGCGTCGCGCCGACGGTGGTGTCCGGACGCGGCGCGGCGAGGTCGGCCAGCAGCGGGCTCGCGGGCGCGTCGGCGTCGGTGGCCTGCAGGCGGAGCGTGCCGGTGAGCACCGAGCGCGCGGCCACGCGGCGCGCGGCGCCGTGCGCCAGCAGCTGCCGCGCGGCGGCGCCGGGAACGAACGCCCCGAAGGTGGAGCCGGTGACGCCGAGCGCCGCCGAGCGGGCCGAGGAGCCGGCGCGGAGCTGGAGGCCGTGGTCCTGGGCCAGCACGCCGCCCGTGGCGTAGTCGCTGCCGGCGGCGCCCGCGCTGCCCCGCAGCTCCGCGCGCGGCGCTCCCGCGCCCACGCCCTCGTGGCGGGTGACGATCTGCACCACGCCGCTGATGGCGTCCGCGCCGTAGAGCGCCGCTCCCTGCGGGCCGCGGATCACCTCGATCCGCTGCACGCGCGCGGGGTCGAGCTGGGCGAGCAGCAGCGGGTTCGCGACCTCGATCCCGTCGACGTAGACCTTGGGGCTGCTGACGCCGAACGAGCTGGCGCCGCGCACGCTGCCGTAGCGCGCGAGCACGCTCGTCGGCGCCTGCGTCCACAGCCAGACGCCGGGGACCGCGCCGTCGAACGCCTGCGCGAGGCTCTGCGTCCCCTCGCGCGCGGCCGTGGTGCGCCGGTCGACGACGGCGAGCGCGTACGGCGAGCCGCGCTCGGGCGCGCCGGTGGCGGTGCCGGTGACGACCACGCGCTCCAGCCGCCCGGTCGAGCGGGCGAGCGTCGGCGGCGCGTCGGCCGCGGCGGCGGAGCGCGCCGGGGCGAGCACGATCTGGTCGCCGCCCGCGACGACCGGCGCCAGCCCGGTGCCGGCGAGCAGCGCGACGAGCGCGTCGCCGGCGGTGGCCCGGGCGGCGGCCACGCACACCCGCCGCTCCGCCGGGAGCAGCTCGGGGCTGTACGAGAGGCGCAGCCGCGCCGCCGCCGCGACGCGCTCGAGCGCCTCGCGGAGCGGCAGGTCCAGGCCGTCGAGCGCGACCGCGCGGTCGAGCGGCGCGGGCCAGGCGCGCGCGTCCGCCGCCGGCGCCACGACGACCGGGCGCGACCCCGCCGCGCACGCCGGCGCGGCCGCGGCCAGCAGCGCGACGGCGGCGGCGATCACCGGCCCGCGGCGCCCAGCACGACGGTGTCGCCGACCTGCGTCGCGCGGGCCCCCAGCGCGAGGGCGACGATCTCCACCACGCGCGCGGCCGGCTCCCCCTCGAACGTCGCGGTGAGCCGCCGCGCGGCGATCGCGGGATCGTCGACGCGCAGTTCGACGCCGTACCAGCGGCGCAGGTCGGCGCGCACGACGTCGAGCGGCGCGGCGCGGTACACGAGCCGGCCGCGCGTCCACGCGACGTCCTCCGCCGTCGCCCCGCCCCGCTCGGCGGTCACCGCGCCGTCGGCGCCGAGCGCGCCGCGGTCGCCCGCCTGCAGCACGACGCCCGAGTCGGCGTCGGCGCGCGCGGCGCGCAGCGCGACCGCGCCCTCGGTCACGACGACGGCCACGCTCCCGGCGCTCCCCACGCCGTCGGTGCGCACGGCGAACTCGGTGCCGAGGTCGCGCACGAGGGCGTTCCCGGCGCGCACCGCGAACGGGCGCGCCTCGTCGTGCGGCACCGAGAACCAGGCCGCGCCCTCGAGCTGCACGTCGCGGCGCGCGGCGCCATAGTCGGCGGCGACGGTGAGCCGGCTGCCCGGCGCGAGCACGACGCGCGTGCCGTCGGGGAGCCGCACCGAGTCGCGCTGCCCGACCGCGGTCGCCACCACGCGGCCGGCGGCCGGCGCGGCGGCGCCGGCCCCGTCGCCCGCGGCGCGGTCGCGCGTGCCGATCCCCACCGCGAGCACCGCGACCGCCGCGGCGGCGAGCCCGCCGACCGCCCATCCGGTCCGGCGCCGCGGCGCGGGCGGGCGGAGCGGGAGCACGTCCGCGTCGCCCTCCGTGGCGCGGCGCGCGTGCACCCGCGCCAGCGCCCCCTCGACGTCGATCGGCGGCCCGTCGGCGGCGGGGGCCAGCGCCGCGCCCGCGTGCGCGTCCAGCGCCCGCACCAGCGCCGCGTCGCCCGGGTGCGCGGCCAGCCACGCGGCCACGGCGCGCGCCTCGTCGGCGCCGCTCTCCCCGGCCAGGTAGCGGGCGATCGCCTCCCAGTCGGGCGGCGCGGCGCGGGAGTCGGAGGGCGCGGGAGTGTCGGTCATGCCGGGAGAACACGGAGGCCGCGCGGCACCCTACCTGCCCGGGAGCTCGTCGCCCCCGCGCCCTGGTCGCCGCCTGTGGGGGCGGAGTATACATATCGCCCCGCGCGGGCGCCCGATCGGCGCCCGCGCCTCACCGTCGCCCCGCCCGCGCCGCCCGCGCCGCCCACCGCCCGCCTGGAGATCCGTGGACGATCGTGAGCTGCTCGCCCGGCTGCGCCGGGACGGCCGGGAGGCGGAGGAGGCGTTCGACACGATCTTTCGCGCGTGGTACGCGCCGCTCGTGCGCGCCGCCGAGGCGATCGTGCGGGAGCGCGCGGTGGCCGAGGAGCTGGCGCAGGACGTCATGCTGGAGCTGTGGCGCCGCCGCGCGTCGCTCGACGTCGACGGGTCGCCGCAGGCCTACCTCTTCCGCAGCGCGCGCAACCGCGCGCTGAACCACGTGCGGCACCAGCAGGTCGCGCGGCGCGGCGCGGTGCACGCCGCCACGCCGGTGGCGCGCGAGGCCACCGCCCCCTCGCAGGTCGTCTCGGGCGAGATCGACGCGGCGGTGCGCGAGGCGATGGACGACCTCACGCCGCGCTGCCGCGAGGTGTTCGAGCTCAGTCGCACGCACGGCCTGAAGTACGCCGAGATCGCGCAGACCCTCGGCGTCTCCGTGAAGGCCGTCGAGGCGCAGATGGGGCGCGCGCTGCGCACGCTGCGCGAGCGGCTCGCGCCCTGGCTGCCGGGCGGCGACACGCTGTAGCGACGCGCCGCCGCCGAACGACGAACGGGCCCCCGCCGGAGCAGCGTCGCCCCGACGAGAACCCGCCGCGCCACGCGCGCCCGTCGGCGCGCGCGTCGCGTGTGTCGTCCGATCAGCCCCGGCTCACTGGCAGGTCAGCCCGCCGCGCCCGGTGAGCGGGCGCGTGCAGGTGCGCGTGGTGCCGTTCTCGGTGATGACGACCTTCGCCGTCGCCGTGCCGTCGTAGGTGACGACCTCGCGGCGCGACACCGTCGTCGGCGCCTGGCCGGCGTAGGTCAGCGTCGCCTGCATCGCGCGGATCACCGTGCCGGCCGTCGGATACGGGCGCGCGGTGTCGGCCGCGGTGCGCACCGCGATGACGACGCCGGTCGTCGTGTCGCCGACCGTGCGCGTGGCCGTGAAGGCGCCGCGGCTGGAGGTGCCGGTGGTCGACTCGGTGCCGCGCGACGCGCCGCTCACCGTGCGCTGCGTGCTGCCGGCCGCCAGGCCGCGCACCGTGCGCTCGCTCGTGCTGCGCACCGTCGTCGTGGCGGTGAGGATGGTTGCCGTGTCGCCGAGCAGACGGCCGCCGGGGCCGTGCAGGTGCGGGCCGCGCCCGCGTCCGCCGCGGTTGCCGGTGCTGTCGGCCGAGCGGTCGTACGCGACGGTGCCGGTGACGGCGACGCGCGTGTTGACGCTGTTGGTCGTCAGCGTGTCGAACGCCTGCTGCACCTGGCCGGCGGCGTTCGCGTACGCCACCGAGCGCGTGATCGTGAGGCCGTTGCGCGTCTCGGTGGGGCACTCGACGCGGCCGGCGGTCGCGTTGAAGGTGCCGGTGCAGCCGAGCAGGCGGTCGCCGAAGACGCCGCCGAACGGGCCGTGGTGGCCGCCGCGGCCGCGGAAGGCGACGCCGCCGGCGAACGCGTCGGCGAGCCCGCCGCCCATGAGCTCCGCGCCGAAGCGCGCCTCGCGCCCGCCGCCGACCCACAGGTTGCCGCTGGCGCCGACCGCCGCGGCGGCGGTGCCGACGTAGCTGCTGGCCACGTCGCCGTAGCCGACGGGCACGGTGGAGAGGGCGGCGGTCAGCGCCGCGGACGACAGCTCGGCGGAGAGGTCGGTCGCGTCGGTCGTGCCGGTCGAGCAGGCCGCGAGCGCGCCGAGGGACGCGGCGCTCGCCAGGACGTGCCACTTGCGGATCATGCGGGGCTCCGGGGGCTGGGCCGGCGGCCGGGCGGCGGATCGCCCCGGCGCGGCCGGCGTCTGCGGGTGTTGTCGCGGAGGGAACACGCGAGTCCCCGCGCACCCTACGCGCTCCCTCGCGCGCCCTGCGCGCGCCCCGCGACCACCACACGCGCCGAGGGGGAGGGCGCACGTCCGCGCTCCCTCCCCCTCGGCGCCCGGCGTGTCCCGGCGTCCTCCAAGGCGCGGCGCGTTACGCGACCGCGTGCTGGGCCACGAGCTCGTCGAGCCGGTCGTAGCTCTGCGCCATGCCGTCGGTCATGCCCGTGCCGACGGCCTGGTCGCGGATCTCGGCCGTCGGGTAGCGCATGTGCATCACGAGCGTGGTGCGCCCGTTCTCCTCGGTCAGCGTCATCGTGACGATCGACTCGCCCATCAGCGCGCCGCTCCAGTCGTCGCCCGGCACGAACCGCTCGGTGTGCACGATGCGCTCGGGCGCCTGGATCTCCCGGAACTCGCCCGTGAAGCCGAACTGCTGCGACGCGTCCGCGTCGTTGCGCCAGGCGTAGCGATAGCGGCCGCCGACCCGCAGGTCGATCTCGCAGATCGGCATCGTCCAGCCCGGGGGACCGAGCAGCCAGCGCTTCACCAGCTCGGGCTCGGTGTGGCACTCGTAGACCAGCCGGCGGGGCGCGTCGAACGCGCGCGTGACCTGCACCTCGGTGTCGCTCGGGGTCGTGACGTCGATGGGGCGTGCCATGCTCAGGCTCCGTCTGGGGTGGGCGGGGGGGGAGAGGGCGAGTCGCCGCGCGCCGCCTTCAGCTCGTCGAGCAGGGCGTCGAGGCGCTCGTAGTGGTCCTCCCAGATCTGCCGGTACCGTTCGATCCAGGCTGTGGCCTCGACGAGCGGCGCCGGCTCCATCCGGCAGGGGCGGCGCTGGGCGTCGCGTCCGCGGCTGATCAGCCCCGCCCGCTCCAGCACCTTGAGGTGCCGCGAGATGGCGGGCTGGCTCATCGCGAACGGCTCGGCCAGCTCCATCACCGTCGCCTCCCCCGTCGCCAGGCGGGCGAGGATCGCGCGCCGCGTGGGATCGGCGAGGGCGGCGAAGGTGGCGTCCAACTGCTCTGACAGAAGCATCGATAGCAACCGAGTTATATAAGCTATCAGTTATATACGAGCGCCGGATCCGCCCGTCAAGAGGGGCGCCCCGGCGGCAGGGGGCGGCCGCGCGGCCGCCCCCTGCCGTCCCACGTTCAGGGATACAGCAGGTGCGGCTTGCGGCTCTCGGCGAACGCCGCCGCCTCGCGGTCCCACTGCTCCAGCAGCGCCGGCAGCGTGCCCGCCTCGATCGCCAGGCGCACCTTGTCGGAGCCGGTGAGGCGGTCGATGGTGCCCGTCCACGCGAAGTCGCGCGGATGCTGACGGCGGATCTCGTCGATCAGCAGCAGCGCGGTGCGCACCGGCCGGTACGCCTGCCGGTCGGTGATCGCGAGCCGGATCCCGGGGATCGTCTGGCCGCGGTGCTTCGCGGCAGTCGGCAGCACCGGCATCGTGATCGCCTCGAAGCGCACGCCCGGCAGCCCGCGCGCGTTCATCACGCGCGCCACCTCGACGGCGTTCAGGTAGGGCGCGCCGATCTGCTCGAACGGGCGGTCGGTGCCGCGTCCCTCGGTGAGGTTTGTCCCCTCGAAGTACACGGTGCCCGGATAGCTCATGAGCGCCGCGTGCGAGCGCAGGTTGGGCGACGGGTTCACCCAGGGCAGCCCCGTCTCGTCGAACCACTGGCTGCGCCGCCACCCGGTCGTGCGCGCGACGATGAGGTCCGCGCCGATCCCGAACTGCGTGTTGAACAGCGTCGCCAGCTCGCCGACCGTCATCCCGTGGCGCGCGGGGATCGGGTACATCCCGACGAAGGTCGCGAACTTCGGGTCGAGCAGCGCGCCCTCGACGATCTCGCCGCCGATCGGGTTCGGCCGGTCGAGCACGACGAACGGGATCCCCTTCCGCTTCGCGGCCTGCATCGCGAGCGCCATCGACGACACGTAGGTCCACGTCCGGCCGCCGACCTCCTGCAGGTCGTAGACGATGACGTCGACGTCCTTCAGCATCGCGTCGGTCGGCGCGCCGCCCTCCGCCTTGTAGAGCGAATGGATCGGGATGCCGGTCTTCCGGTCCACCTCGTCCGCGATCTTCACGCCGTCCATCGCGTCGCCGCGGATGCCGTGCTCCGGCGCCAGCAGCGCGACGAGCTTCAGGTCCGGGTGCCGCGCCACGAGGTCGATGCCGAGCGTGCCCGCGCGGTCGATGGCGCTGTGGTTCGTGAGCATCGCCACGCGCTTGCCGCGCAGCCGCGCCGGCACGTCGGCGAGGAAGGTCTCGAGGCCGGGGCGCACGACGGCGGCGCGCGGCGTGGCGGTCGCGCCGGCGGGGGCCGCGGACGACCGCGCGGACGACGCCGCGGGCGTGGGGGACGAGGCGGGCGCCGGCGCGCGCGTGCACGCGGCGGCCAGCAGGAGCAGGGCGGCGGTCGGGGCTCTCATGGAACGCGCGGAGTCGGGAAGCGACGGGGGGAACACCCCAAGCTACACCGCCCCGCACGCCGCCGGATCGCCCGGCGGCGTCCCTCAGCGCGCGGAGGTGCGCTCCGCCGCCCGCATGCGGTAGCCGAAGCCGCGCACCGTCTCGACCAGCTCCCCCGCCCCGCCGAGCTTCGCGCGGAGCCGCTGCACGTGCATGTCCACGGTGCGCGTCTGTACGTCGGGCGCGGCCTCCCAGACGGTCTGCAGCAGCTGCGCGCGGTCCTGCAGCCGCCCGCGGCGCTCGGCCAGCAGCAGGAGCAGCCGGTACTCCATCGGCGTGAGGTCGACCTCGCGGGCGTCGACGGTCACGCGGTGCGCCGAGCGGTCGATGCGGATCGGGCCGACCTCGAGGACGTCCTGCTCGCCCGGCTCGGCGGGGCGCGGCGCCTGGACGCGGCGCAGGATCGCGCCGACGCGCAGCACCAGCTCCTGGGGGCTGAACGGCTTCGTCAGGTAGTCGTCGGCGCCGAGCGAGAGCCCGCGGATGCGATCGGCCTCGTCGCGCCGCGCGGTGAGCATGAGCACCGCGACGTCGCGCGTGGCCTCGGAGGCGCGCAGCCGCTCCAGGACGTCGAAGCCCGACATGCCGGGGAGCATCAGGTCGAGCACGACGAGCGCGGTCGGCTGCGCGTGCGCGGCCTCGATGGCCTCGGGGCCGGAGGCGGCGGTGGCGACGGGATAGCCGGCCTTCGCCAGGTGGTACGCGACGAGGGCGGAGATGTCCGGCTCGTCGTCGACGACGAGGACGCGGAGGGCGTGCGAGGCGACGGGTGCGTTGGCGGCGGTCATGGACACTCGGATGCGACGTGGGTTGCCCCGCCCGTAAGATGTGCCACCGGGCCGGCCCGGTGGCACCGGGCCTGTCGCGGCCCGGTCACGATTCTACCACGCGGCCCCGGTTCGCGCCGCGCGGGGCGCGCGCGCGGCGCACCGGCGGCGCACCGGCCGCTCACCAGCGCGCGGTCACGCCGACGAGCAGCTGGCCGTCGTTGTTCACCCGCGCGCCGCGCGCCCGCGCCTCGCTGTCGTAGTTGTCGAGCAGCGCCAGCGAGAGGCCGAGCCCCGTGGTGAGCGCGTAGTCGATCTCGGTGCTCGACCGCACCAGGTAGCGCGCGACGGCGGTCACACTCGGCTGCCAGAAGGTCACGTGCGAGAGGCGCAGCCGGTCGTCGAAGCGGTGGCGCACCCGCCCGCGCACCGACCAGCGGGTGACGCGCGTGTCGGTCCGGGCGCTCCCCGGCGGCGGGTCGAGGGGGCGCGTCTGCTCGTCCAGCAGGGCGAGGCTGAGGCTGACCTCGCGCCGCTCGGTGCGCACGAAGGTCCGCTTGGCGCCGACGCCGACGCTGTAGCGCGCCGCCAGCCGCTTCTCGAGGCTCGACTCGGCGGAGCCGAAGACGAACGGCGAGGTGCGCATGGCGGGGCGGTAGTCGACCGACACCGTCCCGATCCAGAGCCGCTTGGTGACCTGCCGGTCGCCGTCCTCGGTCTGGGCGTCGCCGTAGAGCGCCTGCACGCCAGCGTCGACCTCGAGCAGCGAGTCGGCGCGCGTCAGCGCCCCGCGCCCGCCGAGCACGCGCTGGTCGGTGTTGCCGAACAGCACGCTCCCGTTGGCCTGGACCGATCCCCGCCAGCGGCGGGGCGGCGGCTCCTGCGCGCCGAGGGTGGGCGCGGCGGCCAGCGCGGCGAGGGCCAGCCAGAGGGCGGCGGGCGAGAGATCCGGGCGGTGCGTCGCGACCGGCGGTCGGCTCATGACGGACGGGTGAGGAGCTCGGGGGCCGGCGTCAGCGGCCTCGTCCGGGACCTCGACCACCCACTGCGCCCGGAATATGGCCGGCCGCGCCCCGCATCGGACCCCGGCGCCGCGTCGGGCGAATGCCTACGGGGCCTCCGGGAATGCCGCGCCGAGAATCCGGGCTTCGCCTACGGGCCGGCGGGCCCCGAACGGCGATTCTCATATCCAGATGATCAAATGGTCTTCACCGCCCGCCGAGGTCTCCCGATGCTCTCCATCACGTCCGACTACGCGATCCGCGCGGTGCTCGTCCTCGCGCGCCGCCACGGGGCGGGCCTGCTGCGGGCCGAGGAGATCGCCGAGGCGACCGGCGCCCCGCGCAACTACCTGAGCAAGACGCTCTACGCGCTGGTGAAGGCGGGACTCGTGACGAGCGCCCGCGGCCCCACCGGCGGCTTCGCCCTCGCGCTGCCCCCCGAGGCGGTGACGCTCGCCCGGGTCATCGACTGCTTCGACGAGCCGCGCCCGCAGACGCGCTGCCTGCTCGGCACCGCCCCCTGCGACGCCCGGCGCCCGTGCGCCGCGCACCACCGCTGGAACGCCATCATGGCCGCCCGGCGCGCCCCGCTCACCACCACCACCGTCGCCGACCTGCTGGGCGGGACGGTGACGCTCCCCGCCCTCGACGACGACTCCGCCGACCGCCTCGCGATCGCGGGCGCCGCCTGACGCGACGACCTCCCTCCCTGTCAGGACCCACTCCCATGCTGTTCACGCCGACGACCGGTCGCCCCCTCACCCTCCGCCAGATCGCCACCGCGACCGCCCTGGCCGCCGCCTCGATCCTGGCCAGCGCGACGCTCACCGGCTGCAGCGTCGGCGCCGCCGACGCCGCGGAGCGCGACGCCTCGGGCGTGCCGGTACGCACGCCGACGGCCGCCGAGGAGATCCGCGGCGAGGAGCGGGCGGTGCTCACCGCGGCGCCCGACGTGCCGCCGCCGATCACCCGCACGCACGCGACGAAGGTGATCGTCGAGCTGGAGTCGCAGGAGGTCGTCAAGCGCCTCGCCGACGGCGTGGACTACACGTTCTGGACGTTCGGCGGCGACGTGCCGGGGCACTTCATCCGCGTCCGCGAGGGCGACCAGGTGGAGTTCCACCTGAAGAACCACAAGCACGCGACCGTGCCGCACAACATCGACCTGCACGCGGTCACGGGCCCCGGCGGCGGCGCCGCGGCGACGCTCACGCTCCCCGGCGGCGAGTCGGTGTTCACCTTCAACGCGATGAACCCCGGGCTGTACGTCTACCACTGCGCGGTGTCGCCCGTCCCGATGCACATCGCCAACGGCATGTACGGGCTGATCCTCGTCGAGCCGAAGGGCGGGCTGCCGAAGGTCGACCGCGAGTTCTACGTGATGCAGAGCGAGTTCTACGCGAAGCCCGGCGCCGCCGGCGAGCCGCACACGCTCGACATGGAGAAGGGCACCGCCGAGCAGCCCACGCACGTGGTGTTCAACGGCAGCGTCGGCGCGATGGTCGGCGACAAGGCGCCGCAGGTGAAGGTCGGCGAGCGCGTGCGCCTCTTCGTCGGCAACGGCGGCCCGAACCTCGTCAGCAGCTTCCACGTCATCGGCGAGGTGTTCGACAACGTGTACGGCGAGGGCGGGATCATGATCTCGCAGCGCAACGTGCAGACGACGCTCGTCCCCGCCGGCGGCAGCGCGATCGTGGAGTTCGGCGTCGAGAAGCCCGGCAACCTGGTGCTCGTCGACCACTCGATCTTCCGCGCCTTCAACAAGGGTGCGCTCGCGATGCTCAAGGTCGTCGGCGAGGACGACCCGCGGGTCTACGCCCAGAACAAGGGCCTCCCGATGGCCGGCCACTGAGACGACGACGCTGATCGCTGATCGCTGACCGCTGACCGCTGACCGCTGACCGCTTCCCCTCCCCCGCCATGCGCCCGCTGCCGCTCCTCGCCACCCTGCTCCTCCTCGCCGGCCCCGCCGGCGAGGCGCGGGCGGCGGGGCGCGGCGCGGCCGCGGCGCGCCGTGACGGGATGGTGGCGCTCCCCGCGGGCAGCTACCGCCCGCTCTACGGGCTGCCGGGCGACGCGCCGGTCGCCGTCGCCGCGTTCCGGCTGGACCGCGACCCCGCGACGCGCGGCGACTGGCTCGCCTTCGTGCGCGCGAACCCGCAGTGGCGCCGCAGCGCGGTGCGCCCGCTGTTCGCCGACCGCCGCGCGTACCTCGCCGACTGGCGCGGCGATCTCGAGCCCGGCGACGCGACCGACCTGCGCCGCCCCGTCACCGGCATCTCCTGGTTCGCCGCGAAGGCGTACTGCGAGTGGCGCGGCAAGCGGCTCCCGACGGTGCACGAGTGGGAGTACGCGGCCGCCGCCAGCGCCACGCGGCGCGACGCGGCGCGCGAGCCCGGCTTCATCCAGCACGTGCTCGCGCTCTACGCGCGGCGTCCGCGCCCGCTGCCGGCGGTCGCCGCCTTCGGCCCCGCGCGCACCGCGAACCTCTACGGGCTGCGCGGGCTGCACGGGCTGGCGTGGGAGTGGACGTCGGACTTCAACAGCGTCCTCGTCTCCGACGACTCGCGCGGCGTCGGCGGCCGCGATCACGACCTGTTCTGCGCCAGCGCCGCCATCGGCGCGACGGATCCGAGCAACTACCCCGCGTTCCTGCGCTACGCCGTCCGCGCGAGCGTGACGGGCCGCTCCGCGACCGAGAGCCTCGGCGCGCGCTGCGCCGCCTGAGCCGCGGGCTTCGACCTGGTGAACCGCATGCGCCGCCTCCCGCTCCCCCTCCGCGCCCTCGTCGCGGCGCTCGCCCTCGCCGGCTGCGGCGCGAGCGCCGCGCGCCCCGACGGCGCGACGACGCCGGCGCACGCCGAGCACGCCGCGCACGATGCGCATGCGGCACGCGGGAGCGCGCGCGCCGACGACGACGCCGCGCGCGCCGCGGCGACGGTGCCCGATGGCGACTACTCGCTCTACGACCTCGACGCCAGCTGGCGCGACCAGCGCGGCGCCGCGGTGCGGCTCCCCGCGCTCGCCGGCAAGGTGCGCGTCGTCTCGATGGTCTACACGAGCTGCCACGCGACCTGCCCGCTCATCGTCGCGGACCTCAAGCGCATCGAGGCGTCGATCCCCGCCGAGCGGCGCGACGCCGTCGGCTTCGTGCTCGTCTCGCTCGACCCCGCGCGCGACACGCCCGGCCGGCTCGCCGAGTGGGCGGCGCGCACGCAGCTCGACGCCGCGCGCTGGACGCTGCTCGCCGGCGACGCCGACGCGGTGCGCGAGGTCGCCGCGGCGCTCGGCGTCCGCTATCAGCCGCAGGCGAACGCGGAGCTCGCGCACACGAACGTCATCACCGTCCTCGACCCGACGGGTGCGCCCGTGCACCAGCAGGTCGGACTCGGCGCCGCGGCGAACGGCACCATCGACGCCGTGCGGCGCCTGCTGCACTGACCACCGAGCGCTGAGCGCCGAGCGCTGCGCGCTTCCCACCTCTTCGGCCGACCCTCATGCACCCTGCCTCGCGTCCCATCCCCCGCCTCGAGCCCGAGGCGCTCGTCAACGACGTGCTGCGCGAGCATCCCGCGACCGCGCGCGTCTTCAACGCCTTCGGCATCGACGCCTGCTGCGGCGGCGCGCGCTCGCTGCGCGACGCCGCGCGCGAGGACGGCGCGGACCCCAGCGCGCTGCTCGCGGAGCTGGAGTGGACGCTCGCCGAGTCGGAGGACGCGCCGTGAGACACCTCGAGCCCGTGCGCGCCGCGCGCCAGGCGGTCGCCGCGCACCCGGACCGCCCCGCGACCGCCATCCTCGACGACGGCGCCGACGCGCGCCTCGTGGTCTTCCGCCTCGCCCCGGGCCAGGCGGTGCCGCCGCACCAGAGCACCTCCACCGTGACGCTCGCCGTCCTGGAGGGGCGCGGCACGCTCTCCGGCGGCGACGGCGAGCGCGAATGCGGCCCCGGCGACGTCGTCGTCTACGCGCCGAACGAGACGCACGGCATGCGCGCCACCGACGGCGAGCTGCTGCTGCTGGCCACGATCACGCCGCGGCCGGGAGGGCGCTGATGGACTGGTTCGTCAAGGCGTTCCTGAAGGCGAGCCTCGCCTGGCTCGCCCTCGGCGTCACGCTCGGCGTCGCGATGGCGGCGCACCCCGCGTGGACGGTCTACCGGCCGGCGCACGTGCACATGGTGCTGCTCGGCTTCGTGACGATGATGATCTACGGCGTCGCGTACCACGTCATCCCGCGCTTCAGCGGCAACCCGCTCGCCGCGCGCCGCCTCCCCGGCTGGCACTGGTGGGGCGCGAACGTCGGGCTGCTGCTGATGGTCGCGGGCTTCGTGCTGCGCCCGCACCTCGGCGCCGCCGCGACGCCGGTGCTCGCCGCCGGCGGCACGCTCGCCGCCGCGGGCGCGTACGCGTTCGCGTGGATCATCTGGCGCACGATCGACGGCCCCGCGGCGCTGCGCGCGGCGGCCGGCCGCGCCCGCGCCGCCGCCGAGGGCGCGCGCGGCCCGCGCCTCCCGCTCGCCGCGGCGCCCGCGGCCGCGCCGGAGCGCTAGCGCGTGCCGGCCGCGTACTGGGTGGCCGTCACCCTGCACGTGCTGGCGGCGCTCGGCTGGCTCGGCGGGATGTTCTTCCTCGCGCTCGTCGGCGCGCCGGTGCTGCGCCGCATCGAGCCGCCGGCGCTGCGACAGGCGCTCTTCCAGCAGCTCGGGCTGCGCTTCCGCACCGTCGGCTGGTGGCTGCTCGCGACGCTCGTCGCGACGGGCGTGGTCGTGCTGCACCACCGCGGCCTGCTGCGCTGGACGGGCGTCCTCGGCGCGCCGGCGTTCTGGCGCACCGCGGTCGGCCACGCGCTCGCGGCGAAGCTCGCGGCGGTCGCGATCATGCTCGCCGTGAGCCTCGTGCACGACTTCGTGCTCGGCCCGATCGCCGGCCGGGCGGCGCCCGGCTCGCCCGACGCGCTGCGGCTGCGCGCGCGCGCCGCCTGGCTCGCGCGCGCGAACGCCGTCGTCGGCATCGTCCTCGTCGTCGCGGCCGTGCGCCTCGCGCGCGGCGGCTGAGGAGGCGCGATGACGTCGCTCGTCCGCCGCTTCCTCAAGACGGGGGTCCTCTTCCTCGTCGTCGGCCTCGCGATCGGCGGGTGGATGCTGGTGCGGCGCGAGCTGGCCGGCGTCTTCCCGTCGCCCTACCTCGTGAGCGCGCACGCGCACGCGATCCTCGTCGGCTTCGTCATGCTGATGATCCTCGGCGTCGCGCTCTGGATGTTCCCCCGCCCCGAGAAGGGGGACACGCGCTACAGCCCGCGCGCGGCGGAGGCGGCGTACTGGCTGCTCGCCGTCGGGACGGGGGCGCGCGTCGTCGGGGAGCTGCTGCGGCCGGCGGTCGGCGCGCCCTGGCTGCGCTGGGCGGTCGTGCTGACCGGGCTCGCGCAGATCGCCGGCATCCTCGTGTTCTTCCACACCATGTGGTCGCGCATCCGCCCGGTCGGGAGCCAGGTGCGCGAGGCGCGCGGCGAGCGGTTCTGACGCGCGCCGCCGGCGCGTCCGCGCGGTTGCCTCCGACGCGGGCCCGGCGTCCCTGTAGCGGGTGGGCAGCGTGCCGCTGCCCCCGCCCTCCCCGCCCGCATGCCCTCCTGGTCGGACCACTTCATCCCGGTCGCGCTGCGCGCCGACGACGCCGTCCTGCGTCGCGCGCGCCTCACGGTGCAGCTCTCGGCGGTCCTCATCGGGGCCGCCGCGGCGTACGCCGTGTTCTACACGACCGTGGTGGAGTTCCCGGCCGGCGCCCGCATCCTCGGCGTGGGCACGGGGGTCGCGGCGATCCTGCTCGCGTCGCTGCGCGTGGGCGCGTCGCTGCGCGTCGTCAACCACGTGCTCACCGCCCTGCTGTACGCGGTGCTCGTCGCGCTGGCGGCCAACGAGGGCGGGCTCTCGTCGCTCATCACGCCCTGGCTCATCACGCCGCCGATCTTCGGCGTGCTGCTGCTCGGACGGCGCGGCGCGGCGGCGTGGACGGTTCTCTGCGTGCTGACGATCGTCGCCTTCCACGTCGCGGAGCTGCAGGGCGTGCGCTTCCCGGTCGGCTATCCCGACGAGTGGGCGGCGCGGATCACGCTCGGCAGCCACGCGGGGCTGGTGGTCTGCACGGCGATCCTGCTCTTCGTCTTCGAGGACATCCGCGCCCGCGCGCACGCCCGCGCCGAGAGCGCGAGCGCCGCGCTGGCGCGCCTCGCCTATCATGACGCGCTGACCGGGCTCCCCAACCGCGCGCGCTTCCTGGAGTGCCTGGACGGCGCCCTCGCCCGCGCGCACGCGGCCGACGACCCGACCCGCGTCGCGGTGCTGATGCTCGACCTCGACGGGTTCAAGGGCGTCAACGACTCGATGGGCCACGCCGCCGGCGACCACCTGCTGGTGCAGGTGGCGGCGCGCCTGCTGAGCGCGACGCGCGGCTGCGACACGGTGGCGCGCCTCGGCGGCGACGAGTTCGCGGTGGTGCTCGACGGCGTCCATCACGACGACGACGCGCAGGTCGTCGCCCAGCGCGTGGTCGCCGCGATCGCGGCCCCCTTCGCGCTCGACGGGCGGCAGGTGCAGGTCGGCGCGAGCCTCGGCATCGCGCGCGCGACGGCAGTGCCGGACGGCGGCACGACCTCCACCGGCGCGATGGCCGTCGCCTCCATCGGCGCGGCCGCGCGCGCGCCGCGCGGCGCCGCCGCCTCCGTGCTCCACGAGGCGGACCTCGCGATGTATCACGCGAAGGCGCTGGGCCGCGGCCGCTGGGTCCAGTTCGAGCCCGGGATGCTGACGCCGGCGCCGCCGCCGGCCTCGCCCCCGGAGCGCCGCACCGCGATCGCGCAGCCGCGCCTCGGCGTCGCCTGACCGCGGGCCGCGCGGCCGGCAGGCCGCGGGGCTCGGAGCGAGGCGTCGCACGGCCCCACCCGCCGGCCGGGAGCCGGGGGTGTCCGCATCCGTCGGTGCCACAATAGGTTGTGCGGATGCCGCTCGTCGCCGTCCTCTGGCTGGCGCTGCTCCACGCGCTCTCGCTCGCCCTCCCGTCGCGCCCCGCGCGCCTCGGGGAGGCGGGCGCGCCGGCGCGCGTCGAGCAGGCCGCGCGGCAGGGGCGGCGGGTCGCGATGCCCCGCCCCGCGGAGCCCGCCGAGGCGCTGCCCGCGCGCGCGCGCGCGGCGCCGACCGGGATCGCCCGGGCCGGCGGCCCGCCCCCGTTCGGCGGCACCGGCCCCGGCGCGGCGCTGCCGGCCGCCGCGGGGCCCGGCCTGGCCGACGCCGGCGCGCGCCGCGCGCTCGCGCGTCACGGCGCCGTCTCGCACGCGGCCGCCGCGCGCGGCGGCGTGCTGCCGTACTACCCGACCGCCCCACCCCTCCAGGGCTGAGCGCGCCCCGTCCGGGCGCGCCCGTCGATCGTTCCTCCCCGGGCGCGCCGCGCCCGGGGCCCCTCGACACGCCCCTGGCGGTCGGCGCGCCGCCGGCCGCCGCCCTGGAGTCGCGTACATGCCCCAGCACGCCCGTCCCCTGCCGTCCCCGCGGACGCCGGGACTCACGATCCGTCCGTCGACGACGGACCTCCCGCCCGCGGCCGTCGCCGCGCCGGAGAACCCCGCTCCACTCGCCGAGGCGGCACCCGAGGCGCCGTCCGCGCCGCCGGTCGAGCGCCGCCCCGCGCCGGCCGATCCCGCTCCGGCTGATCCCGTGGCCGAGCCGGCCGAGCCCGGCGTGTCCTGGTACCGGAGCGAGCCGTGGCTGGCCGTCCTGCTGGCGGCCTTCGTGCCGCTGCTCGGCGCCAGCGTCGCCCCGGTCGCGCTCCGCGTCCCGCTGGTCGGCGTCGGCGGCCTGATCGTCGCCGTCGGGCTGGCCATGCTCGTGCGCCGCGACCGCGCCGTGCGCGCCGGATCGCCCGGATCGCGCGGGTCGCGCCGCCGGTCCTGACGGTCCCACGCCCGGCGCCTTGCCCGCCACCTCCGCACGCCCGAACGTGCGGACGCCGTGACCGGGCAGGCGCCCGGGCGTGCAGGATGCCGATTCCGCGGAGGGCGGCGCCGGTCGAACCGGCGCCGTCCCCCGCCGCACCGCTCCACACTCCCACCGCCCGTCGATGCCCCACGAGACCGCGCTGATCGCCACCATCGCCGCCGGCCTCGGCCTCGCGTTCCTCTTCGGACTGCTCGCGACCCGGTTCCGCCTCCCGCCGATCCTCGGCTACCTCGTCGCCGGCGTCGCCGTCGGCCCCTTCACGCCCGGCTTCGTCGCCGACGCCAGCCTCGCCTCGCAGCTCGCCGAGCTGGGCGTGATCCTGCTCATGTTCGGCGTCGGGCTGCACTTCTCGATCGCCGACCTGCTGGCGGTGCGGCGCATCGCGATCCCCGGCGCCGTCGCGCAGATCGCGGTCGCCACCGGGCTCGGGGCGCTGGTCTCCCACCTCTGGGGCTGGTCCTGGGGCACGGGGCTCGTCTTCGGCCTCGCCCTCTCGGTGGCCAGCACGGTGGTGCTGCTGCGCGCGCTCGAGGACCGCGGCATCCTCGACTCGACGGACGGGCGGATCGCGGTCGGCTGGCTGATCGTGGAGGACCTGGTGACGGTCCTCGCCCTCGTGCTCCTGCCCGCGCTCGCGCCCGTGCTGGGCGCCGTCCCGCCCGAGGCGGCCGCCGCCGGCGCCGAGGGGGCCGCGCACGCGCCCGGGGCGTCGGGCGGGCTGCTCGCGACGCTGCTCGTCACGCTGCTCAAGGTCGCGGCCTTCGTCGCGGTCATGCTGGTCGTCGGCCGCCGCGCGGTCCCCTGGCTGCTCGGCCGCGTCGTGCGCACCGGGTCGCGCGAGCTGTTCACGCTCGCGGTGCTGGCCGTCGCGCTCGGGATCGCGGTCGGCGCCGCGACGCTGTTCGGGGTCTCGTTCGCGCTCGGCGCCTTCTTCGCCGGCGTGATCGTCAGCGAGTCCGACTTCAGCCACGAGGCGGCGACCAACGCGCTCCCGCTGCAGGACGCCTTCGCGGTGCTCTTCTTCGTGTCGGTCGGGATGCTCTTCGACCCGATGATCGTCGTCCGGCAGCCGCTGCAGGTGCTCGCGGTCGTCCTCATCGTGATGGTCGGCAAGGCGATCGCGTCGCTCGCCATCGTGCTCGGCTTCCGCTATCCGCTGCACACCGCGCTCGTGATCTCGGCCAGCCTGGCGCAGATCGGCGAGTTCTCGTTCATCCTCGCGGCGCTCGGCGTCTCGCTCGGGCTCATCCCGACCGACGCGCAGGGGCTCATCGTCGCCGGCGCGCTGCTGTCGATCACGCTCAACCCGTTCGTCTTCCGCGCCATCGAGCCGCTGGAGCGGTGGCTGCGCCGGCGTCCGCGCCTCGCCTCCGCGCTCGAGCGCCCGGCCGGCGCGATCGCCGAGCTGCCGCCGCAGGTCGACGAGGAGCGCCTGCGCGACCACGTGGTGCTGATCGGCTACGGCCGCGTGGGCGCGCCGATCGCGCAGGAGCTGGCGCTGCACGCGCTGCCGTACGTCGTCGTCGAGCAGAGCCGCGAGCGCGCCGAGGCGCTGCGCGCGGGCGGGCTGCCGGTCATCTACGGTGACGCGACGCGCCCCGAGGTGCTCGCCGACGCGCACCTGGAGCGCGCGCGGCTCGTCGTCGTCGCCGCGCCGGACGCCTACCAGACGCGCGCCATCCTCGCGCTCGCGCGCCAGCTCAACCCCGACGTCGAGGTCGTGGTCCGCACGCACAGTGACGAGGAGCGGACCTTCCTGGAGGCGCACGGCGCCGAGCGCGCGCTCGTGGGCGAGCGGGAGCTCGCGGTGAGCCTCACCCGCCACGCGCTGCGCCGCTACGACGTCGCGCACGACATGGAGGCCGTGGCCGCGCGCACGCTGCGCGGCCGGGAGGCGGGCGCCGACCTGTCGGCGTAGCGCCGGCGGACAACGTGCAGCCCGCGCGCTCAGCGCACGGGCTGCACGTTGTCCGCCGGGCTGCGGTCGATGTAGAAGTTGTACGGATCGATGCCCGCGTGCGTCGGCTTGCGGTCGGTCACGAAGCGCAGCACCTGACGGCCCGAGCGCGTCGGGCGACGTTCCAGCACCACGACGTGCGACGCGTCGAAGCCGTCGCGCCCGGGCTCCGCGGTGAACAGGCCGACCTCGATCCGCTCGGCGAGCGGGGCCTCCCTCTCGGTGTTCCCCTCGACATAGACCTTCCGCGCCTCGACGGCCACGGTCACGTCCCACCTGCCGTCCGCGCGCCGGACCGCGGTGGGCGACGCCACCTTCAGGTCGTAGAGCGCGATGCGCTCGAACAGGTCGGTGATCAGCGCCTGGTCCTCCGCCGTCCGCGCCTCGGCGCGCAGCGCCGCCACCAGGTCGAGCGAGCGCGGGTACGGCGCGTCCTTGAACCGGTAGCGCTCCACCAGCGACCGCAGCGCGCGGTTGATCGCGTCCTCGCCCAGACGCTCCTGCAGCAGGTACATCGCGAGCGCGCCCTTGCGGTAGGTCACGTGGTCCTGCCCGTCCACGCGGGTGAGCGTCGGCTCCGCGCCGCCGTACTCGCGCCCCTCGAGATAGCGATCGAGCTCGAACTGCAGGTAGCGGCGGATGTGGTCCTCGCCGCGCAGCTTCTTCACCACCATCTGCGCCGAGTACTGGGCGAGCGTCTCCGACAGCAGCTCGCGCCCCTCCATGTCCGCGCCGACCACCTGGTGCGACCAGTACTGGTGCGCCAGCTCGTGCGCGGTGAGGTAGGTGACGTAGTCCATCGTCTCCGGCTTGGCGTAGTCGGAGATGAAGCCCACCGTCTCCGAGTACGGGATCGTGCCCGCGAACGCCTGCGCGAAGCTCAGGTAGCCGGGGAACTCGACGATCCGCGCGTGGTCGAACGGATACGGGCCGAAGTTCGCCTGGTAGTAGTCGAGCGCGGCGGCCATCGCGGCGAGCATGCGGTCCACGTTCCAGGCGTGCGCGGGGTGGTGGTACACCGCGAGATCGACGCCCCCGTGCTGGCGGTGCCTCTCCGCGTACCGCGCCGACTGGATCGAGAAGCGCGGATGGATCGGCACGTCCGACACGAAGCGCGCGACGCGTCGACTGCCGCGCACCACGTCCGACACCCTGTTGCCCGGGGCGATCGGCACCTGGTCCGCCGACGTCGACACGGTGATGTCCGACGTCGCCCAGCCGCGCGAGTACGTGGAGCTCGCGGTGGCGGCCGTGTCCTCCAGCTTCGCGGTGCCCGGCAGCTCCGGCAGCCCGTGCCGCCGCCGGGCCGCCGGGTCCTGCAGCGTGCCCACGCCCGCCATGCCGATGACCGGCAGCAGGTGGTTCTCGTTCAGGAAGGTCCCGTTCTCGACGATGCGCGTGTTCGTCGGCTGGTTGCGGAAGCCGCGCAGCCAGAGCCGCGTCTCGAACGTCAGCTCGCGCTCCTCGCCCGGCTGCATCGGCCGGTCCAGCCGGTAGATGCGGTAGGCGTACGTCGTGTCGTCGGCGACCAGCGTCGCGCCGGCGATGGCCGCGCGGATGAGCTCCAGATCGTTCCCCAGCACGCGCACGTGCACGTCGGGGATCGCCCGCGCCGTGAAGTTGCGCAGGCGCAGCGTGCCCCGCGTCACCACGCGCCGCTCCTCCGGGTGCAGCGCCACGTCGAGCGTCAGCGCGGCGATCCTGGGCTGGGGCAGATCGGCGAACCGGCCGTACCGCTTCTCGTACGCGACCACGCGCGCCTCGCTCGCGCCCTGCGTCCGGTACGTGTTGAGGACGTTCGTGTTGTGGTACGCGTACGCGCCCGCCGCGACGAAGGTCAGCAGCGCCGCGCCGGCCACCGCGCCGGGCGCACCCGCCAGGCTCCCCCGCGCGAGTGCGAGCCGCGGCGTGAGGCGGGTCTCGGCGCCGCGCCGCCACAGCAGGTGCGCGGCGACCAGCAGCAGCAGCGCGAACGCTCCCCAGTAGACGCGGAACGCCCACGCGCCCCGCCAGAACGAGCCGGCGCCGTTCATGTCGCTGAGCGGCATGCCGGGCGTCCCGCCGTAGAGCAGCAGGTTGTGGTCGACGGCCGTGTTCAGCTGCTGCGCCATCAGGAAGAGCACCATCACGCCCCAGCCCACCGCCTTGTGCGGGCTGAGCGCCTGGACCAGCACGGCCAGCGCCGCCAGCAGCAGCACGTCCCAGGTGCCGGGCAGCACGTACCAGAGCAGGTACTTGCCGAGCTCCAGGTCGGTGAAGCCGAGCGAGAGCTGGACGACGACGGACGCGAGGACGCTCGTCAGCAGCATGGTGGTGAGCACGAGCGCCATCGCGAGCGTCTTCGACGCCACGTACACCCAGCTCGGCATCGGGGCGGCGTCGATCAGCTCGTGCACGCGGCGGTCACGTTCGCGCCACACCAGCTCGCCCGCGTAGTAGATCGCGACGATCAGCGGCACCACGAACAGGCCGTTCTCGATCTCGGGGATCATCGAGAGCGTCGTCGGATACGTCGGACGGCCGTCGGGATCGCGCTGCGTGGTCAGCGAGACGAGCGTCGTGAACATCCCCCACGCCATCAGCACGGGGAACGCGGGGCTCAGGACGACCTGGCGCGCCTCGAACCGGATGCGCATCGCGAGCAGCGCGCGCACCGCCGCGCCACCGTGGCGCGGCGACGGCAGCGCCGCGGCGTCGACTGCGGCGACCGTCGCCTGCTCGGCGGCGCGCGCCGCGAGCTTCTGCCGGCGCCGCTCGCGCCGCGACATCCCCGGGTCGGTGAAGCGGTAGACGGCGTGCGCGAGCGCCACGCACAGGATGGCGATGCCGACCCAGAGCAGCCGGTTGTGCAGCAGCGTCCCCGCGAACTCGGGCAGCCGCACGTTCCGCTCGGCCACCGTCCAGTAGCGCGCCGCGTCCGTGAGCGCGCGCGCGCCGAACGGATCGGCGAGGGCGACCGCCGTCTGGAGCTGCGGCCGATCGGCGAACGCGCCCTCCAGCACGAAGTTGGCCGACACGAAGCCGATCACGCCGAGGTACGTCGCCATCATCGAGCGCGTGATCGTCGCCAGCGCGAAGAAGACGGCGGAGTGGATCAGGACGTTCGGCAGCGCGAGCAGGAAGTAGCCGTACAGGTGGTCGACCAGCCGGTTCGGGCCGAGCGTCGCGGGATCGGCCCACGGCGCGAGCGTGCCGGCCCAGATGCCGAGCGGCACGAGCAGCAGGCAGAGCGCCGCGACGGCGAACGCGCCGAGGAAGCGGCCCGTGAGGTACTCGAGCTTGCGGAGCCCCGTCGAGCGCACGATCGGGCCGAAGCCGGTCTCGTCGTCGCGGATCACCGCGTTCGCGACGAACGCCGTCGTCACGAACATGAAGAAGATCGAGACCAGCAGGTAGTTGCGCAGCGTGGCGTACGCGGCGTTCTCGAGGAGCCCGCCCTCGGCGCCGAGCTGCAGCCCCGCGCTGATGGAGACGAGGGGGTGCGCGAGGGTCGCCGCGGCCGTGATCCAGAGCAGCGGGTTGCGCAGCAGGTAGCGCGCTTCGAAGCGCGCGACGGCGAGGAGCATCGTGTCGTCTCCGGTCCCGTCAGGCGGCGCGGCGCGCGTGCGCGAGCGTCGAGAAGTAGACGTCCTCCAGCCCCGCGTCGACGACCGTGAAGCCGTCGCCGGGATCCGCGCCCGAGAGCACGTGCACGATGGTGCGTCCGGCGAACAGCCGCGTGGAGAGCACCTCGTACCGCTCGCGGAGCGCCGCGAGCTCCCCGCGCTCGACCGCCTTCCGCCAGATGCGCCCCCGCGTCGCCGCGATCAGCTCCGCCGGCGCGCCCTCGAGCCGCACCCGCCCGTCCGCCAGCACCGCCATGCGCGGGCAGAGGTCCGAGACGTCCTCCACGATGTGCGTGGAGAGGATCACGACGACGTGCTCGCCGATCTCCGCCAGCAGGTTCAGGAAGCGGTTCCGCTCCTCCGGGTCGAGCCCCGCGGTGGGCTCGTCGACGATGATGAGCGCGGGGTTGCCGATGAGCGCCTGGGCGATGCCGAAGCGCTGCCGCATGCCGCCCGAGAAGCCCGCGAGCGCCTTCTTCCGCACGCTCCAGAGGTTGGTCTGGTGGAGCAGCGTCTCGACGGTCGTCCGCCGCTCGGCCGCGGACGCGATCCCCTTCAGCACCGCCATGTGGTCCAGCATGTCGTACGCGGAGACGCGCGGGTACACGCCGAAGTCCTGCGGGAGGTAGCCGAGCGTGCGCCGCAGCCGCTCCGGCTCGGCGATCACGTCGACGTCGCCGAAGCGGATCGACCCCTCGGTGGGCGTCTGCAGCGTGGCGATCGTGCGCATCAGCGTCGACTTGCCGGCGCCGTTCGGGCCGAGCAGGCCGTACATGCCGCGCGGGATCGACAGCGTGACGCGGTCCAGCGCGCGCGTGCCGTTGGCGTAGACGTGGCTGACGTCGTGGAGGTGCAGCATCGAGGTTCCCGGGCGTGGAGAGGTCGACGATCGCGGGCCGGCGATCGGGTGGCTGCGCCAACCTGGGCCGGCACGAGCGGCGTCGGCAGACGCGTTTCGCCGAACGGCAGATCGGAGCCGCCGAACGGCGGCGCGGGTCGTCGCGGCCGGGGCGTGGGCGCTCGTATCATCCTCCGCGGCACCGCCCCCACCCTCCCGCCCCGGATGCACCCGTGGTCCCACCGCTCCTGATCCGCACCGCGCTCGCGCAGCTCCGGGCGTCCGTGTGGACGCCCGACGAGGTGCTCTCCGCCGCCGCCGGGCTGTCCACGGGACTCGCGACCGCGGTCCTCGTCTACCTCGTGGTGCGCCGGATCCCGTGGCCGCGCCCCTTCGGGCTTCGGCTCGCCGCGCTGCAGCTCGTGGTGGCGGCGGCCGCGGCCTCCGTGTGGCTCGTCTCCTCGAGCGCCGTCGTCGCGCTGGTCTCGGGTGGATCGCTCGTCGCGCAGGTGGTCGACCGATCGAGCGAGATGCTGCTCATCGGCACGATCCTGTTCGCCGTCGTGGCGGGGCTGTCGCTCGCGATCGAGGCGAGCGCACGCGCCGCGCGCGCCGAGGCGCTGACGGCGCGCACGCAGCTGGCCGCGCTGCGGGCGCAGCTGCACCCGCACTTCCTCTTCAACGCGCTGCACACCGTCGTGCAGCTCATCCCCGTCGAGCCGCAGCGCGCCGCCGACGCGGCGGTGCTCGTGGCGGATCTGCTGCGCACGACGATCGAGGAGCAGCGCGACGAGGTGTCGCTCGACGACGAGTGGCGCTTCGTGTCGCGCTATCTCGAGATCGAGCGGATCCGCTTCGGCGACCGGCTCACCGTGCGCGCCGACATGGCCGACGCCCTGCTCGATGCGCGCGTGCCCGCGTTCGCGCTGCAGACGCTCGTCGAGAACGCGGTGCAGCACGGCGCCGCGCCGCGCGTCGCGCCGACGGAGATCGTCGTCACCGCCGCCGGCAGCGCGTCGGAGCTCACGCTCTCGGTGCGGAACACGGGGGACCGCGGGACCGTCGCGACGACGGGGGCCGCGACGGCGACGACGGCGGGCACCGGCACCGGGCTCGCGCGGCTGCGCGAGCGGCTGGCGGTGCTCTACGGCAGCGCCGCCCGACTGGTGAGCCGCCCGCTCGACGGCGGCGGGTACGAGGCGGTGCTCGTCGTGCCGCGGCAGCGCGGGAGCGCGGCGTGAAGGTCACCGCGTACGTCGTCGACGACGAGCCGATCGCGCGCGCGGGGCTGCGCGCGATGCTGCGCGCGTTCGACTGGATCGAGGTCGTCGGCGAGGCGGGCGACGGCGAGGCCGCGCTCGCGGGCATCCAGGCGCTCAGGCCCGAGCTCGTCTTCCTCGACGTGCAGATGCCCGGGCTGCTCGGCACCGACGTGCTGCGACGGCTGGAGCGGCCGCCGTTCGTGATCTTCACCACCGCCTACTCCGAGCACGCGGTGAGCGCCTTCGAGCTCGGCGCCGTCGACTACCTGATGAAGCCGTTCGGCCCGTCGCGCCTCGCCGCCGCGATGGAGCGCGTGCGCTCCGCGCTCGGCGAGCCCGCGGCGACCGACCCGTTCGATCGGCTGAGCGGCGCGCTCGCCGGTGGGCCGATCAGCCGGCTCTTCGTGCGGAGCGGCGGCGCGCTCGTCGCCGTGCCGGTCGAGCGCGTGTCGTGGTTCGAGGCCGACGGCGACTACGTCGTCGCCCACGAGGGGAGCGCCCGCCACGTGCTCCACCTCTCGCTGAGCCGCCTCGAGACCCGGCTCGACCCCCGCCGGTTCTCGCGCGTGCACCGCGCGCACATCGTGAACCTCGACCAGGTGCGCGCGTTCCGCCGCGACGCCCAGGGCAACCTCGAGGCGGAGCTGCTCGACGGGGCGCGCGTGCCGGTCAGCCGCGCGCGGGCGCAGGAGCTCCGCAAGCTCGGACGCTAGCGCCGCTCGGGCGCGCCGCTCGGGCGCGCCGCTCGGGCGCGCCACTCGGGCGCGCCGCTCGGGCGCGCCGCTCAGGCGCGCGGCAGCGCGAGCGTGAAGGTGCTGCCGACGCCCGGCGTGCTCTCGACGGTGAGGTCGCCGCCCATCCCGCGCGCCAGGTCGCGGCTGATCGCGAGCCCCAGCCCCGTGCCGTCGGCGCGGCGCGTGGGGCCCGCGTCCACCTGCACGAACGGCTCGAAGATGCTCGCGAGCTTCGCCGGCGCGATGCCGATCCCCGTGTCGCTCACGCGCAGGAGCAGGCGGGAGGTCTCGCCGCGGGACGCGTCGTCCGCCTGCGCGTCGATGCGCACGCACCCGCCGGCCGGCGTGAACTTCACCGCGTTCGTGAGCAGGTTGATGAGCACCTGCTGCGTCTTCTCGCGGTCCGCGCGCGCCACGAGGCCCTCCGGCACCGCCGTCGCCAATGTCAGCCGCGCCGCCGCCATCTGCGGCTCCAGCATCGGCGTCACGCTCGTCACCAGCGCCGCCACCGGCACCTCCTCGATCGCGTAGTCGACGTGCCCCGACTCGATGCGCGCGAGGTTCAGCACCTCGTTCACCAGCCGCAGCAGGTGCAGCTGGCTGCGCGCGATGCGGTCGAGCGCGTGCCGCTGCCCCTCGGTGAGGGGACCGTGGATGCCCAGCTCCATGAGCTGCACGTACCCACCGATGGCGTTGAGCGGCGTGCGCAGCTCGTGGCTCATCGTCGCCAGGAAGAGGCTCTTCGCGCGGTTCGCCTCCTCGGCGGCGGCGCGCGCGTGCTCCAGCTCCGCGGAGTGCGACGCCAGCGCGTCGTGGGCCGCCTGCAGCGCGTCGTGCTGCGCCTCCAGCTCGGCCGCCTGCTCCTGCAGCTGGTGCTGCTGCAGCTCCAGCTCCACCGCCTGCTGCTGCAGCCGCTCGTTCGCCTCCTCGACCTCGCGCGTGCGCGCGACGAGCGCCGCGTTCGCCGCATCGGCCGCGCGGCGCGCGCGCAGCAGCTCGTCCTCGAACTTCCGCCGCTCGCGCACCTCGAGCAGCACGCAGTCGTTCACCACCACGCCCCCGCGCGTCGTGCGCACCGCGTTCGCCAGCGCGCCCACGTCGCTCCCGTCCCGGTGCCGCAGGAGGACGAACAGCTCGCGCACCTCCCCGTGGTGCCGCAGCATCGGGAACAGGTGCGTCTGGTAGAAGATGCGCCCCGCCATCGTCAGCAGCCGCTCGACGCTCCGCCCCTCGAGCTCCCCCTCCGCGTAGCCGAGCATCGCCCGCAGCGTCGCGTTGGTCGCGAGCACCACGCCGTCGTCGGCGAACGAGACGAGCCCGCACGGCAGCGTCGCGAGCAGCCCCGCGAGCTCCTCGACGTGCACGGCCGCCGCCCGACCGTCAGGCGACATCCGCGGTCGCGAGGTACTCCCGCATCAGCGCCACCGTCTCGTCGGGCGCGCTCATGTGCGGGCAGTGCCCGGTCGCCTTCATCACGCGCAGCGTGCTCCCCGGCAGCTCGCGGTGCAGGTACTCGCCGACCTCCAGCGGGGCGATGATGTCCTCGGAGCACTGCAGGATCAGCGACGGCACGCGCACCGCGGCCAGGTCCGCGCGGTTGTCGGCGAGGAAGGTCGCCTCCGCGAACCGCCGCGCGATCACCGGGTCGGTCGAGCAGAAGCTGTCGGTCAGCTCGGCGCCCAGCTCGGGACGGTCGGCGTGCTGCATGATCGCCGGCGCCATCGCCTGCGCCCACCCGATGTAGTTGCGGTCCATCGTCTCGAGCAGCCCCTCGATGTCGGAGGGCTCGAAGCCGCCCACGTAGCCCGGCGGATCGTTCAGGTAGCGCGGCGACGGCCCGACCATGACGAGCTGCGCGAAGCGCTCGGGCGCCTGGTTGACGGCCAGCACGCCCACCATCGCGCTCACCGAGTGCCCGACGAAGACGACGTCGTGCAGGTCGAGCGCCTCGCACACGTCGAGCACGTCCTGCGCGTAGCCGTCGAGCGCGCCGTAGCGCGTCGGATCGTAGGCCGACAGGTCGGAGCCGCCGGAGCCCACGTAGTCGAACAGGACGACGCGGAAGTCGTCCTCGAAGGCCGGCGCCACGAAGCGCCACATCCGCTGGTCGCACCCGAAGCCGTGGGCGAACAGCATGGGCTGCGTGCCGCGCCCGGAGACGTGGACGTTGTTGCGGATCAGGACGTCGGTGGCCATGCGCGAGTGCGTGAGGGAAGCGGACCCCGGGGAAATTACCGCACCGCACGACCGGCGGGGCGCGTGCCCCGGAGCGCGCCTCCTGGCAGCACGGGCCGTTCCAGCCGCCCGGCCCACGCCCGGCCCACGCCCGGCCCACGCCCGGCCCACGCCCCGGCCCGGCGGCGCCGGTGGCCCCTCGGCGCGTGGCGCAGTAGCGTTGGCGCATGGCCACCGCGATCCTCCTCGAGCAGTACCGCCCGGCCCTCACCGGCCACTGCTACCGCATGCTCGGCTCCGTCGTCGACGCCGAGGACGCGGTGCAGGAGGCGATGCTCCGCGCCTGGAAGGCGCTCGACCGCTTCCAGGAGCAGTCGTCGCTCAAGACCTGGCTCTACCGCATCGCCACCAACGTCTGCCTCGACGCGCTCTCGGCCGCCGGCCGGCAGCCGCGGGTCCGCCCCGTCGAGCTGTCCCCGACGCCGGGCGTCGTGCACGACGGCATGGAGCTCCCGAAGCGCCCGCGCGAGCACTGGATCGAGCCGATCCCCGACGCGGCGGCGCTCCCCGCGGCCGAGGACTGCGATCCGGAGGAGCACGCGATCCTGCGCGAGAGCATCCGCCTGGCCTTCGTCGCCGCGCTGCAGTACCTGCCCCCGCGCCAGCGCGCCGTGCTGCTCCTGACGCAGGTGCTGAGCTTCTCCGCCGCGGAGGCGGCCGAGGCGCTCGACATGAGCGTCGCGGCGGTGAACAGCGCGCTGCAGCGCGCGCGCGCCACGCTCGAGGCGCGCAACCCGGCCGTCGTGCCGCGCGCGCTGTCGGAGGAGCAGCAGGCGCTCGTCGCGCGCTACGTCGCGGCGTTCGAGCAGTACGACGTGGCCGCGCTCACCGCGCTGCTGCACGAGGAGGCGACGCTCTCGATGCCGCCCTTCGACCTCTGGCTGCAGGGGCACGAGTCGATCGCGCGCTGGCTGCTCACCTTCGGCATCGGCTGCCGCGGCTCGCGGCTGGTGCCGGTGGCGGCGTGCGGCGGCACGCCCGCCTTCGCGCAGTACCGCCAGGGCGGCGCGCAGCCGTGGGCGCTGCTCACACTCGAGCTCCAGGGCGACCGCATCACGAGCATGACATCGTACCTCGACGTCGAGACGCTCTTCCCGCGCTTCGGACTGCCGATGCAGCTGCCCCCGGAGTCGGCCGCGGAGCCGGCGCTGTCGGGCCCGACGTCGCGGCCCATGCAGGCCACGGGCTGAGTCGCGCCGCGTTCCCGCCCCCGTGATCGGCCGTTCCCGGTCCCGCCGAAAATTCTTTCGGCGGGACCGATGACTTTCGGCGGGGTCCCCGGTCTATGGCGGTGAACCCACACCGAGGCCACCATGTCCGCCACGCTGCTCGCGTCCCTGCCCACCGCCGGCACCGCCGGCACCGCCATGCCGACCGCCGACGCCGCGCCGATCTCGCGCCGCGCGCGCATCGCCGGCCGCGTGCTCAGCGGGATCGCCGTCCTGTTCCTGACCTTCGACGCGTCCATCAAGTTCTTCGTGACGCCCGAGGCGGTCGAGGCGACGCGGCAGCTCGGCTGGCAGCCGCACCACTTCCCGGTCATCGGGACGCTGGCGGTCGTGTGCCTGCTCCTCTACGTCGTCCCGCGCACCGCGGTGCTCGGCGCCGTGCTCTGGACCGGCTACCTGGGCGGCGCGATCGCCACGCACGTGCGCGTCGACAACCCGCTGTTCTCGCACGTGCTCTTCCCCATCTACGTCGCCGCCTTCATCTGGGGCGGGCTGTACCTGCGCGATCCGCGCGTTCGCGCGCTGCTCCGCGCCCGCGCCTGACCTCCGTTCCGCCGGTCCTGCGGGCTACGAGCTCACCGGTGCGGAGACGCCCCGAAGCAGGTCGAATCCGCAGCCCGCAGTCCGCAGCCGCCGCATCGCCACCCCGTCCCTCACGAGGCAACCACATGTCCACCGCCCAGGCCCCCGCGCCGACCATCACGAACGCCGGCAGCTCGCCCGCGACGCGCCACAAGCTGTTCGTCAACATCCCGGTCGCCGACCTGCAGCGCTCCATCGCCTTCTTCGAGGCGCTCGGCTTCAACTTCAACCCGCACTTCACCGACGCGACGGCGACGTGCATGCTGGTCGGCGAGGACGCGTACTTCATGCTCCTCACGCGCGACCGCTTCCAGGGCTTCAGCGGCCGGCCGATCAACGACCCAGCGCGCGAGACGGGCGGGATGTACGCGCTCAGCGTGAACAGCCGCGAGGAGGTCGACGCGATGGTGCGGAAGGCCGTCGCCGCCGGCGGCTCGCACGCGGTCGACCCGCAGGACCACGGCTTCATGTACGGCTGGAGCTTCTACGATCCCGACGGACACCACTGGGAGGTGTTCTGGATGGACCCGAGCGCGATCCCCGCCGGCTGATCCCGTTCGATCGCACGCGTACGCAGCGGGCCCCGCGACAGTCGCCGCGGGGCCCGTCCCGTATTAGGTCGCGTCGTGCGCGCGATCAGCCGGCCAGGCTGGCGGCGGCCGCCTGCGCGGCGGCGATCCACGGATCGCTGGACATCCACCCCTGGTCGGGCGCGAACAGGAACACCATCCCGCCGTTCGCCAGCTTGGGCAGCAGCTGCTCGGCGCGCTCCTGCTCCACCGCCGGGCACCCCTCGCTGCGGCCGGCGCGGCTCGCGGTCACGTAGGGCGCGCCGTGCGCCACGACGCCGCGCGCCCGCGCGTTGTCGTTGAAGCCGCGCGAGACGCCCATCAGGCGCAGCCCGGTCGAGCGGTAGGCCACGCCGGCCGACTTGCCGCGGAAGTCGTAGAGCTCCTGCGCGACGTACAGGCCGAGCGAGGTCGCCGCGCTGCCCATGACGTTCGAGAAGCGTTGCGGGATGCCGCTCGCCGTCGTCGCCGAGCCGCGGCCGTGCGCGACCATGAACGGGCCGTCGACGACCGTCAGCGCCTCCATGTCGAACACGTAGCCGCGCGGCGTGGTGCTCGGCAGCCCGTAGTCGACGAAGTAGAGGAACGGCTTGCGGACCTTCTCCGGGTTCGCCGTGCGGTAGGCGAAGTAGCTGCGGAACGCGTCCTCGAGCGCGCGCGGATGGCTGGTCGCCCGCACCGCGGCGCTCAGCGCCTCGAGCGCGGTCTCGGCCTCGCTGCGGGCGGCGGCGCGGGCGCGCACGGCGCCCACCACGTCGGGCGTCGACGTCTCGCCGCGCGCGTACGCCGTGGCCGCGCTGACCACCGGACCAGGCTCGGCGCCGCCGGGCACGACCGCGGCCCCGACGAGCAGGGCCGCCGTTCCACCGATGAGCACGTGCTGCAGGTACCCGAGTCGCCGCATCGCCTGTCCTCCGAGTCGCCCGTGACGATGGGCCGCGAGCACCGGAGGGCGCCCGTGGTCCACACGCGGCGGGACACCGGCATCGGGCGCCGGCGGCGCCAAACATCCGTGTCCCCACCTCGTGCCATGGAGTCTAGAGCGATCCGCGGGGGTGGTTCAGGCCTCCGGCGTGGGGATTCGGCGCGGTCCTGTCCGCATGGTCAGGCACCCCCGCGGCGCGTGCAATCACATGTTTGCGAACGTTGACATAACGTGCTCGGACGCATACATTTACCCTCGTTCCGGAAAGCGGAGGGCAACCCGTTTCGAGCCGACACCTTCGAAGCCGGGGACCCCGATTCTCCACCGACGCCATGCCCCAGTGCGGGGAAGGCGGCAGGTGGGGGCGAGGCCACCCAACCTGATCCCATCAGGGCTTCGAAACGCGCTCTCCGCCCGGCACACCCGCGAAACGGCCCGCTCTCCCGAGCGGGCCGTTCTCGTATGCGGCCCACTCCGGCCGGGCTCCTCGGCCGGGCTCGCCCGCCGCGCTGCGCCGGACCTCGTCGGGGGCGTCCCCTACTGCAGCGCGTGCGGAGCCGGCGCCCGCCCGCCGCGCGACGGCACCCGATCGCGGCCGAGCGCCTCGCCGCCAGCGCCGCCAGCGCCGTCACCGCCCGGAGCGGCCTGAGCCACCTGGGCCCCGAGCCGCGCGACGCCGTCCGGCCGGCGGTCCGGCGCGGCCGGCGGCGGCGCGCCGCCGGCCCCCGCGGTGAGCGTGGCGCCGACCGCGGCCAGGAGCGCCAGCGCCGTCAGCGCGACGTGGGCGGCGAACGCGCGCAGGGTGCGCGCGCCGGCCAGGACGTGCCGCAGCGGGGCTGATGTGGCGAGGGACATGGATCCGGGGGTTCGGGGCGCGCTCCCGTGTCGGACGGCATCCGACGCGAGCAGGCGCCGCACGGGGCGACGTGTCCAAGCTGCCCCGCCCTGCTTAGCGCCTCGCTTACGGCGTCCGCTTACGCGGTCGGTGCCCGCTCACGCGCCGGCACGTTCTCCCGGCAACGCGACGCCACGCGCGCGGTGCACCGCGCGCGTGGCGTGCGACACGTGCGTGGCGTCGCGCCCGCGTCTGACAGGGGCGTACGCGCAGATCGTACACACGTCGCGCCACCGCCCGACAGCGGGCCGCGGCCGGCTGCGCGTACCATGCCTCCGATCATGCACCGTGCTCCGCCCCCTCCGGGCGCCGCACTCCCGCAGTCGACAGGACGCCACGAACGATGACCGCACCGCACCGCACCCCGCGGGCGCCGAACGGCAGGCCGATCACCGCGTCGCTGCCCGAGCGCCCGCAGCAGCAGCCGCCGTCGCCGGGCAACGCCGCCCCTCCCTCGCCCACGCCGGCGCTCGACGAGAGCTTCGGCGCGACGTGGCGCAACGACCTGCCGGCGGGCATCGTCGTCTTCCTCGTCGCGCTGCCGCTCTGCCTCGGCATCGCGCTCGCCTCCGGCGCGCCGATGCTCTCGGGGCTGATCACCGGCATCGTCGGTGGCCTCGTCGTCTCGGTCCTCAGCGGCTCGCAGCTGATGGTCAGCGGCCCCGCCGCGGGCCTCACCGCCATCGTCATCGCCGCGATCGCGGAGCTCGGGTCGTTCGACCGCTTCCTCGTCGCCGTCGTCCTCGGCGGCGCGCTGCAGGTGGCCCTCGGCTTCCTGCGCGCCGGCATCATCGGCTACTTCTTCCCGTCGTCGGTGATCCGCGGCATGCTCGCCGCGATCGGCCTGATCCTGATCCTCAAGCAGCTGCCCTACGCCTTCGGCGCGGGGATCGCGCCGGCGGGGCTGGACGACACCGATCCCGCCAGCAGCGGCGGCGGCGGGGCGCTCGGGACGATCCTCAGCGCCGTGACCGGGATGCGCCCGCTCGCCGTCGTGCTGTCGGTCGGCGCGCTGCTCGTGCTCGCGTTCTGGGACCGCATCGCGCCGGCCGCGGTGCGCAAGGTCGTGCCGGGGGCGCTCGTCGCGGTGCTCATCGGCGTGATCGGGGCCGCGGTGGGGGCGTTCCTCCCCGGCTTCGCGCTCCCCGCGGCGGCCATGGTGTCGCTCCCGACGCCCGAGTCGCTCCGCGACCTCGCGTCGCACATCGCGCTCCCGCAGTGGTCGGCCCTCTCCGACCCGGTCGTATGGCGCGTCGCGCTGACCCTCGGCATCGTCGCCAGCCTGGAGACGCTGCTCAGCCTCGAGGCCACCGACAAGCTCGATCCGTTCAAGCGCAGCGCCCCGGCCAACCGCGAGCTGCTCGCGCAGGGCATGGGCAACATGGTCGCCGGCGCGATCGGCGGGCTCCCGATGACGGGCGTCATCGTCCGCAGCTCGGCGAACATCATGGCCGGCGCGCGCACCTGGCGCTCCAGCTTCGTGCACGGCGTGCTGCTGCTCGTCGCGGTCGTCGCGATCCCCGGGCTGCTCAACCGCATCCCGCTCGCGGTGCTCGCCGCGATCCTGCTCTTCACGGGCTACAAGCTCGCGAACCCGAAGCTGTTCCGCGACGCGTGGCGCCTCGGGCCCAAGTACTTCGTGCCGTTCGTCGTCACGGTCGCCGCGATCCTCGCGACCGACCTGCTCGTCGGCATCTGCATCGGCCTCGTGGTCGGCACCTTCTTCGTCCTCAAGGACGACTACAGCCACGCCTACTCGTACCAGGTGGACGAGTCGGCGGACCACAAGCGCGTGCACCTCACGCTCGCCGAGCAGGTGACGTTCCTCAACAAGGCGCGCATCAACGAGGCGCTGCACCGGATGCCGGCCGGCAGCCACGTCACCGTCGACGCGACGCGCTCGAAGCACATCGACCCGGACGTGATCGAGCTGCTGCACGAGTTCCACGCCAACGCGCGGGCCCGCGGCATCTCGCTGCGGCTGGTGGGCGTGCCCACGCCGGCCGGCGCCGCCGCGGCGCACTGAGGCGGCACCCTCCACGCGCGACACGCCACGGGGCCGGGACGCAGACTGCGTCCCGGCCCCGTGGCGCATCCGGCACCGGCGCCGCGATCAGCGCAGGGTGCTGATCGGATCGACGCGCGTCGCGCGCCGCACGGGCACCAGCAGGGCGATCGTCGCGCACGTCAGCAGCGCGAGCAGCGCGACGCCGAGCGCCACCGGGTCGAAGCGCGACACGCCGTAGAGGAGCGAGCGCAGCGCGCCCGTCACCGCCACGACGCCCACGGCGCCGGCGACGAGCCCCGCGACCATCCACGCGCCGCCCTGCCGCAGCACGAGCGCGGCGATGCCGGCCGGGCTCGCGCCGAGCGCGACGCGCACGCCGAACTCGCGCTCGCGCGCCGCGGCCATGGCGGCGAACATCGCGTACACGCCCACCGACGCGAGCACCAGCGCGAGCACGCCGAACCCGGTCATCAGCAGCACCGGCAGGCGGCGCCCGGTGAGCCCGTCGGCGATGATCGCGTCCATCGGCAGCGCCTCGCGCAGCGGGACGAGCCGGTCCTGCTGCGCCAGCGCGCGCCGCACCGCGCCCGCCAGCGGCGCCGCGTCGCCCTGCGTGCGGATCAGGAACACCGGCCCGTTCCACGGCTGCTGGCGCAGCGGCATGTAGGTCGCGAGGTCCGGCGTCAGCTTCGCCGGGTCGTTCGCGACGTCGCCCACCACGCCCACCACCGTGAACGCCGGGTCGTTCGGGTTGGGGCCGAGCTTCAGGCGCTTCCCGACCGCGTCGGTGCCCGGCCAGAAGCGGCGCGCCAGCCCCTCGCTGACGATGATCACCTCGGGGCCGCCCGGGCGGTCCTCGGGGCCGAAGGTGCGCCCCGCGCGCAGCGGCACGCCCGTCGTCCGGAAGTAGCCGTCGGACACGGTGTAGTGCAGCGCCAGCGGCAGCGCCTCGCCGGCGCCGGGAGGGCTACCCCCCTCGGGCATGACGCCGTTGCGCCCGCCGGCGCGCGTCGGCACGTCGCCCGCCGTCGCCACCGACACCACGCCGGGCAGCCCGCGCAACCGCTCCTCGAACTCCTCGATGAAGCGCGCGCGCGTCTCGGCGGTGTTGTAGCCCACGCCCGGCAGCTGCACGCTCGCGGCCAGCAGCTGCCGCGGCTCGAAGCCGAGCGGCGCCGCCGTCATCGCCATCAGGCTGCGCGCGAGGAGGCCGGCGCCGGCGAGCAGGCTGACGCAGAGCGCGATCTGCCCCGCGACCAGCACCCCGCGCAGCGACCGCGAGCGCCCGCTCTCGCTGGCGCCGCGCCCCTCCTCGCGCAGCGTCGACTGCACGTCGTCGCGGCTGACCGAGAGCGCGGGCGCGAGCCCGAACGCGAGCCCCGTGACCACCGCCACCGCCGCCGTCACCAGCAGCGCGCCGCCGTCGAGCGTCAGCTCGGCGTACGACGGCAGCGCGGCGAGCGCCTGCCCGCGCAGCGCGCGCAGCGCCAGCAGCGCGAGCGCGACACCGGCCACACCGCCGGCGACGGCGAGCACCGTGCTCTCCGTCAGCAGCTGGCGCACGAGGCGTCCGCGTCCGGCGCCGAGCGCCGCGCGCACCGCGAACTCCTTGCGGCGCGACAGCGTGCGCGAGAGCATCGCGCCGGCGAGGTTCGCGCAGGTGATGACGAGGACGAGCCCCGCGCTCGCCATCAGCACGAGCAGCGGCGTGCGCGTGTCGCCGACCATCGCGTCGCGCACCGGCAGCCCGACGAGCGAGACGCCGGAGTTGGCGCGCGGCTGCTCGCGCGCGATCGCGGCGCCGATCGCCGCGATCTCGCCGACCGCCGCCTCGACCGACGCCGTGGGGCGCAGCCGTCCGACGAGGCCGTAGTTCTGCCGCCGGTAGGCGTGCACGGGGTCGGCCAGCGCCTGCCGCATGCCGAGCAGCGGGAAGTAGAAGTCGACCTCCCCCTCGGGGCCGACGAAGCCCTTCGGCAGCACGCCGACCACCGTGCGCGTGATCCCGTTCACGCGCACCGTCCCGCTGATCACGCCCGGATCGCCGCCGAAGTGCCGCTGCCACGCGCCATGCGTCATGACGACGTTCCACGCCGTGTCGGCCTGCGCGTCCTCGTCGCGCAGCAGGCGCCCGCGGCCCGCCGCGACGCCGAGCGTGCGGAAGAGCTCCGGCTCGGCCCACAGCAGCTTCACGACGCGCGGATCGTCGCCGGCCAGCAGCGTCGCCTCGGTGGGCGTCGCCTGGAACGCCGCCATGCGCTCGAAGGAGCGCTGGCGCTCGCGCAGGTCGCGGATGGTGCCGACGCTCAGCGGCCCGCGGTCGGTCGTGCCGCTGGCCCACTTGCCGTAGACGCGCACGACGCGGTCGGCGCTCGCGTACGGCAGGGCGTCGAGCAGCACCGACTTCACGACGCCGAACACCGCCGCGTTGGCGCCGATGCCGAGGGCCAGCGTGGCGACGGCGAGCATCGTGAACACCGGCGCGCGGCGCAGCGCGCGCACGCCGTAGCGCAGGTCCTGACGCAGGTCGTCGAACCAGTCGCGGCGCTCGGCGGCGCGACGGTCGGCCTCGAGCAGCTGCGTGCACTCGGTGCGCACCTCGCCCAGGTCGCCGAAGCGCTGCAGCGCCGCGGCGCGCGCCTCGGCCGGGTCCATGCCGCGCGCCACGTACTCCCGGATGCGCGCCTCGAGGTGGAACGCCAGCTCGTCGTCCACCTCGGCCTGCGGGGCGGGCTCGAAGGGGCGGGCCGGCCGCGATGCGGAGAACGGGTTGCGCATGCTCACCTCGCCCAGGCGGGGGCGTGCGTGCTCCCCACCGCCGCGCTGACGGCGGCGGCGAAGCGCTGCCACCCGGTGATCTGCTCGCGGAGCTGCCGCTCCCCGTCGCGCGTGAGGTGGTAGAACTTCGCGCGGCGGTTGTTCTCCGACGTGCCCCACTCGCCCTTGATCCACCCCTTCCGCGTCATGCGGTAGAGCGCCGGGTAGAGCGAGCCCTCCTCGACGCGCAGCACGTCGCCGGTCGCGCTCTCGATCCAGCTCGCGATGCCGTAGCCGTGCATCGGCCCCCAGGAGAGCGTCTTGAGCACGAGCAGCTCCAGGGTGCCCTGCAGCAGTCCCGAATCCTTGGTCAGCACGATGGCGGGTCCTCCCGCTGGCGGCGCCGGGGCCGGGCCGACGTGGCCGCGGCTCCCTAGGCCGATCTAAGGGAGAGGATGCGGCGGCTCCCTTAGATGCGCAAGGGGAGCGGCGCCGCATGCCGGCGCCGCTCCCCTCGGACCCGCCGCCGCGCGAGGCGGCGGCCGGTGGACCGTGCTCAGTTGGTGACCGTGTACTCGCGGACCACCGGCGTGCTGAGGTGCCCGGCCTTGTCGATCGCCTGCACGGTGAGGTGGTACACGCCGGCCGGCGCGCCGGCGCCGGACACGAAGGTGAGGCCGATGCGGACCGCGCGGCACGTGCCGTCCGCCGAGGCGGCGTAGGTCGGCGCGTTCATGAAGTTCAGGCCCGTCAGGCAGCGGATCGAGCCGTCGGGTCGCGCCACCCGCTGCGTGATGCGGAAGACGTCTGGCGTGTCGAGCCCGATGTCGTCGGAGGCGCTGAGGTTGAGGTTCGGATGGCCGACGTACGTGCCGCCCTGCGCGACGCCGGTGATCCCCGCGATCGGCGCGACGAAGTCGGCCTGGAAGCGCGCCTCCGCGGTGCCCGCCGTGGTCATGGTGACGGTGCACGTCGTCACGAGCGAGACGCATCCGGCGGGCGCGCCACCCTGCCAGGCGGAGAGCCAGCTGTTCGTGGTCTTGGTGGCGGTGAGCGTCACGCTCGTCCCGACCGGGAAGCTCGCGCTGCAGGCGCCGGTCGCCGCGCCGCCGCCGTCGGGGCGCGTGCAGTTGATGCCGGCGGGCGTCGACGTGACGGTGCCGCCGCCGCCGGTCACTGAGACGGTCAGCAGCACGGGCGGCGGCGGCGCCGCCGCGAAGGTGGCCGTGACCGCGAGCCCGGCGGTCATCACCACGGTGCACGGCCCGGTGCCGGTGCACCCGCTGCCCGTCCAGCCGGCGAACGTGCTGCCCGGCGCGGGCGTCGCCGTGAGCGTCACGGGCGTGCCGAGCACGAAGGCCGCACCGCAGGCGCCGCTCGTCGCGCCGGCCGCGCGCACGCACTGCACGCCCGCCGGCGCCGAGGTGATCGTGCCGGCGCCCGCGCCCTCGGTCGTCGTCCGGAGCGAGAAGACCGTCGGCGGCACGACGCCGAACGTCGCCGTCACCTCGCGCGCGGCGGTCATCGCGACCACGCAGCTCCCCGTGCCGCTGCAGCCACCGCCCGTCCAGCCCTGGAAGGTGCTGCCGGCGGCGGGCGTGGCGGTCAGCGTCACCGTCTGGCCCTCCGCGTAGGTCGCCGTGCAGGCGCCCGACTGCTCACGGGCCTGCGCGGCGGCCGTGCGCGTGCACGCGATGCCGCCGGCGCTCGCGCTCACCGTGCCGCTGCCCTGACCCGCCGTCGCGACGGTGAGCGCGCGGCGCACCTCGGCGAACGTCGCGGTCACCGTCGCGGCCTCGCGCAGCGTGACGCTGCACGCTCCCGTGCCGGTGCAGCCGCCCCCCGACCAGCCGGCGAAGCTGCTCCCCGCCGCCGCCGTCGCGACCAGCGTCACGACGGTGCCCGGCGCGAGGTCCAGCGTGCAGCGACCGTCCTGCGCCGCCGCGCCCGTGGTGCGCGCGCAGTCGATGCCGCCGCTCGTGACGGGCGCGGTCGTCACGGTGCCGCCTCCCGATCCGGCGACCACGACGCGCAACGCCACCGGCGCGGGCGCGAAGGTGGCGATCACCTCGCGCGCGGCCGACAGCGCGAGCGTGCACGACGCCGTGCCCGTGCAGCCGGCCGCGCCCGCGCCGCTCCATCCGCGGAACGAGCTCCCTGCGGCCGGCGTGGCCGTCAGCGTCACCTCGGCGCCGATCGCGAACGACGCGTCGCACGCGCCCGACTGCGTGCCGTCGGTCGCGCGCGCGCAGCTCACGCCCGTCGGCGCCGACGTCACGACGCCGGCGCCTCCGCCGGCCGTGGCCACGGTGAGCGCGGTCGTCGTCGGCGCGGCGGGCGCGAAGGTGGCCGTCACCCCCTGCGCGGACGCCGGCGTCACGACGCAGGGTCCCACGCCCGCGCAGGCGGCCGCCCCCGCGCCGCTCCACCCCGTGAAGGTGCTGCCGGTCGCCGGCGTCGCCGTCAGCGTGACGGCGGTCGACGGCGCGAACGCACCCTCGCAGACGTTCGGCGGCGTGCTGCCGTTCGCGCGAACGCACGCGATGCCCGCAGGCGCCGACGTCACGGCGCCGGCCCCCAACCCGGTGACGGTGACCGTCAGCGCGACGTTCGCCGCCTGGGCGGCCGTGGCGCGCGCGAAGGACGCGGTCACCTGCTGCGCCGCGTGCACCGCGATCGCGCAGGTCTGGGCCATGCCGCACCCCGCGCCCGTCCATCCGCCGAAGCTGCTGCCGGGGGCCGGCGTCGCCGTGAGCGTCACGATCGTCCCCGGCGCGATCGAGGCCGCGCACGCGGTCTGCCCCGAGGAGCAGCTCGTGCCGGCGGGCCCCACCTGCACCGTCCCCTGCCCGTCGCCGGCGATCGCGACGCGCACCTGCAGGCCGGTCGCACCGCTCGTCTCCTCGACCGCCGACGTGGAGCGGCCGCCCTCGCAGGCGACGGCCACCACGGTGAGCGCCGCGAGCGCGACGCGACCGACGAGCCCTCGCCGGCGCGGATGAGCGGACACCAGGGGACCTGACGTCCGGGACTTCGTTCGCTCGTGCATGCGCTCCGATCGCTGCGTAGGGAGGAGGACCGCCACGGTCCAGCCCGGCGGAAGAGTCCGCCAACCTACGAACGGCCGAGTTCGCTGTCAAAGCGAACGCGCCGGCGCCGCCACGACGAACGCCCCGCCGCCCCGTGCGCACGCGCGCCCGCGCCGCGCCTCAGTGCGCGCCGCCCGGCAGCCAGTAGAACGCGAGCGCCAGGATCACGTACACGGCGAGCAGCTGCACCCCCTCCATCCAGTGCGACTCGCCGTCCTGCGCCACCAGCGTCATGATCCACACCGACAGCCCCACCGCCACCACCTCGAGCGTCGTGAAGCGCAGGTCCATCGGCGTCGGCGCGATGACGTAGCTCAGGAAGACGAGCACCGGCGCCACGAACAGCGCGACCTGGATCGACGACCCGACCGCGATCGTGATCGCCGCGTCCATCTTGTTGCGCGCCGCCATCAGGATCGCCGACGAGTGCTCGGCCGCGTTGCCGATGAGCGCGACGAGGATCACGCCGACGAACACCTCGTTCATCCCGAACGTGGCCGCCGTCGCCTCCACCGCGCCCACGAGCAGCTCGCTCATGAGCGCCACGCCCGCCGTCGCCGCGAGCAGCAGCCCCACGGCCTTCCCGCTGCCCCCGTGCGTGAGCTGCTCGGTGTGCGCGCCGGCCTCGCCCACGTACAGGTGCTTGTGCGTGCGCAGCGAGAACACGAGGCTCAGCACGTACGTGATGATGAGGACGACCGAGATCTCGAGGCTCAGCGTCCGCTCGGTCACCGCGCCCGCCGCGGTGGTCGTCGCCGCGCCCGTGCCCGTCGGCGTGCCGATCACCAGGTGGAAGACGGCCGGGATCAGCAGCGCGACCGCGCTCAGCACGAGCAGCGTGGAGCTGAGGCTCGCCGCCGTCGGGTTGAACTTCTGGCGCTCGTACTTCACGCCGCCCCACAGCGCGCTCGCGCCGAAGACGAGCAGCACGTTGCCGATGATCGAGCCGGTGATCGACGCCTTCACGAGGTCGACGTAGCCGGCGCGCAGCGCGACGATGGCGATGATGAGCTCCGCCGCGTTGCCGAACGTCGCGTTCAGCAGCCCGCCGACGCCCTCGCCCATCCGCTCCGCGAGCTGCTCGGTGGCCCGCCCCATCAGCGCCGCCAGCGGGATGATCGCCGCGCTCGACGTCAGGAACACCGCGAGCGGCGCCGCGTGCACCACGTGCTCCAGCACGAGCGCGACGGGCACGAACACGAGCAGCGTGAGCAGCCAGTTTTCCTTCAGCCAGACGGGCATGCGCCGGGGCGTGGAGCGTGAGCGCACGGGCGGCCGAGGCGCCGCCGGTGCCGGGAGCCCGCCGAGCGTGCGCAATTGTAGTGCACGGGGCGCACACGGGCCGCCGGGACGGCCGGCTCGCCTTCCCCCCGCTCGGCTTGCCCGCGCCCGCGCGCCCGGGTTACGGTGCACGACGTCGCCGTCGTCCACCCGCCGCTCCGCCATGCGCGCTCGCATCTTCCATCTCCGGTCGCGCAACCCGCTCGTCGCCGTCGCGCTGCTGATCGTGCTGCTGGCGCTGGTGGCGGCGGTCGTCGCGGTGGGCTTCACGCTGCTCGCGGGCGCGGCGGTGCTCGGCGCGGTCGGGCTGCTCGTGCGGCGCGCGCTGGGGCGCGGGCGCGCGACGCTGCCGCCCCCGGCCCCGCGGCTGGACCGCGCGCTCGAGGTCTTCCCGCCGACGTACCACCCGCCGGAGCGCCGGCTGCCGCCGGCGCCCGACGGCGGCGATCAGGGCCGCGGGTAGGCGCGCACCATCCGCAGCGCCGCGTACGGCCACGCGCGCACGAGCGCGGACGCGGTGGTCGGCGCCCCCACGGGCGCGGCGGTGAACGCGTCGGTCCCCGAGCCCACGATCGCCAGGAAGAGCACCCGGTGCCCGCTCGGCACGCCCGAGAGGTCGACGTCGATCGGCACCGCGCGCGGCATGCGCGCGTCGAGGCTCGTCGGCAGGCGGTGCACCGACGCGCCCCCGCCCGGCCCCGCGAGGGTCCACCCGCCCGGCACCGCCAGCGGCGTGGTGCCCAGCAGGCTCGCGACGAAGGCCGGCACCCCGGTGACGCTCGCGCCGAGCAGCGCGCTCGCGCTCGCGGCCGACCGCCAGAGCAGGATCGCGAACGCGTCGTCGGGCGGGAGCGGGCGGGAATCGCGGTGGTGCAGGAGCACGTCCACCGTGCACGGCTCGCGGAACACGTGCCAGACGTCGCCCACCGTGCGACGCGGCACGACGCTCTCCATCACGTCGACCTCCGTCGCGAGCGCCGTCGGCGCGGCCGCCGACTGCCACGGCGCGCGATAGACCGCGAGCGGATCGGTCGCCGTCGTGCTCACGCCGCCCGTGGCGTCCAGCCGCGTGCCGCCGACGACGGCGTTCCACAGCGCGGCGTCGATCAGGCGCCCCGCGCTCAACCCCAGCCGCGCGCGGTGCAGCTCGATCAGGTCGCCCAGCTGGTCGCTCCACGCGCCGTCGGCGGGCAGGCTCGGGTAGTGCCAGCGGAACGCGGTCTGGAAGGTCCACAGCTGGTACGGTGCGACGTTGGCGACGGTCATCGTCACCGACGCGGCGAACGGCCACGCGGGCGCGGCGGGGCGACCGGCGCGCGGCCGCACCACGATGTCCGGCGACGCGTACACGACCTCCGGCGGCGCGCTCGGCGCGCGGCGCGGATTGATCATCGGCGTCGGGAAGCGCCGGCGGTCGTCCTTCGCGTGCACGCGCACGTACGTCCGCTGCGCCTCGTCGCCCGCGAGGTTCACCTCCCACAGCCCGCGCGACTGCACGGCCGCGCGCAGCAGCCGCGGCGCGTCGCCCGCGCCCGAAGGGTCGGTCCAGATCGCGAGGTCCTGCACCGTCGCCTGCGGCAGCCCGTTCACGAACGGCTGCCAGGTGTGCGCGCCGGGCGCCGTGCGCACGCCGCGCCACACGCCGGTCACGGTGCCGACGTACACGTCGGTGGTCGCCGCCGGGTCCACGACGACCGCGTACGCGGGATCGAGCGGCCCGGGCACGATCGCGGCGGGGTCGTGCGGCGGGCCCGGTCGGTCGAGCGCCAGCCGCAGCCCCGTCGGATGGAGGCGGTTGGCGGCCTGCTCGTAGTACCAGCAGGTGTCCCGGCGGGCGGCGGGCGTGGTCGTCTCGTTGCCGACGCTCGTGACGTAGAAGTCCTGCGTCCCCGGCACGGGCCAGAGGTCGGTCATCACGTTCGTCGCCAGCGACGGCCCGCCGGCCGCGCCGGGCACGAGGACCGTCGACGTCCAGACGCGCGTCGTCGGATCCTCCACGTGCCGCACGATGCCGGCGTCGTACAGCGCGAGCAGCTCGCTCGGCGACACCCAGCGCAGCTGCACCACCGCGCCGAGCCCCGCGGCCGGCGCGCCGACGCCCGGCACGCCGACGGTCTGCTGCGCGACGGGATCGGTGCCGCCCGGGCACGCGTCGACCACCGTGCCGCTCGGGTGCGGGATGACGCCCCACGTGCTCGTCGCCGAGCCCACGTCGTCGCTGATCCACACGCGGTTCGTGCCGATCGCCACGCGCCCCTGCGTCGGCGACGCGAGCACCGTGGATGGCCCGGAGTAGAAGTTCGACGCCTGCGACTCGCGCCCGCGCGCGTAGCTGCCCCCGCTCGCGCGGTTGATCGGGTCGCGGAACCCCGCGGCGGGTCGGCTGAGCCACGCGCCGTTGGTGTACTGCGCGACGATCAGCTCCGTGTGCACCGGATGGAACGCGAGGCCGCCGCCGTCGCCGACGAGCAGCTCCTCCCACACGGTGTCGCCGGTGCGCACCTGCATGCCGTTGTCCTGCGCGCCCATCACGACGTAGTGGCTCGACGCGGGATGCTGCGCGAGGTAGCCCGGCTCCAGGGTCGCGAGCCCCACGGCGCGCGGCGCGTACGTGTTCACGCGCCCGCCCATCGCCGACGCGAACACGCCGCCGTCGCAGCCGACCCACACCAGCGCGCGGTCGGGCGTCGTGCCGGCCGGCCGGATCACGCGGATGGCGTGCACGTCGGCGTGCACGTTGTTGCCCACGAGCCCCGGCTGATCGGCGCCCGCCGCCGCGGAGGCGGCGCCCGTCGGCACGCCGGTCTGCGAGATGCGCGGCGCGGTCACGAGCGCCGGCGTCGCGTCCACGTCGAAGCACCAGAGCGACGCGGCCCACTCGCCGGCCGGCGCGATCGCCTTCACCGTGCTGCCGCCGACGAACACGCGGTCGGTGCCGTCGGCGTCGAACACGGCGAGCGCCTGGTCGTAGTCGCGCTGCGCGCCCCAGAGGTTCGCCGGCATCCCGCCCACGATCGCGGCGCTCGGCGTCGCGCCGAGGATCGCGTCGATGCGCCACAGCGTCGGCACGTCGGCGACGCCCGGCGCGGTACGCCCGCCGAGCACGTAGACGCGCGCGCCGCCCACGGGCCCGGCGAGGCTCATGCGCCCGATGAGCGGCGCGCCGGCGGGCCCGTTCAGGTTGGTCACCCACCGCCAGCTGCCCGCCGCGCCGAGTGCATCGCTCACCGCGACCCCGAGGTTGTACATCGCGACCACGAGGCGCCCGCTCGTGCCGTTCGGGATCCAGAGCACGTCGGTGACGCGCGGCGATCCGCCGCCGACGAACGCGTCGAGCCCCGCGACCTTCGCCCACGACCACCGCGCCGTGCCGCCGACCTGCGCGCGCGTGCCGAGGAAGAGCCCACCGCTCGTCGCGGCGACCACCTGGTCCGCGTCGGCGCCGGTCGCGCGGCCGGGCACGCGCCCCGGCCGACGCGCGAGACGGAAGACGCCGAGCCCCTCGAGCTGCGCGATGCCCGCCTCCGGCTCCCACACCGCGTCGCCCACGCCGGCGGTCCCCGGCGCCGCGGCGGCCAGCACGCCGATGCCGCCCTGCTGCGACGACGAGCGCACCCAGAGGTTGGTGAGCGACCAGGGGAGCGCCTCGCCGGTGCCGACGAGCAGGTAGTCGTCGGCCGGCGTGGCGCCGAAGTGCGCGAGCAGGCAGCCGCACGTCTTCGCGTTGTTGTTGCCGCCGCGCTGCGCGACGCGGTCGGACCAGCCGCCGACCGGCGACCAGCTGGCGCCCGCGTCGTCGGTGTACCACACGCCGCCCTTCGCGCTCGCCGCGTAGGCGCGCCGCCCGTCGTCGCTGACCTGCACGTCGCGGATGCGACCGGTCACGCGCGGCCGTCCCTCGGCCTGCCCGCGCCGCACCACCGACGGCCCGATCGGCGTCCAGCGCTGCGTGTCGTCGCGCGGCAGCGCGCTCGCGATGTCGTCGGCCCGCGCGAGCCGCGCGGCCATCGCCGCGTCCAGCGCGCGCTCGTCGAAGCGCCCCGCGCGCGCGGCCAGGAACGCGGCGCGCTGCACGGCGCGCCCGCGCCGCTGCGCCTTCGCGCTCTCGCGCGCCGCGTCCGGGCGCGACGCCGCGGGCGGCTGGCCGTCGCGCGCGGGCGACTGCCCGTTGCCGGCCGGCGGCTGGCCGTCGCCGTTCCGCGTCCGCCCCCGCCGCGCGCTCACGACGCACCTCCCGCCGGCGTCTCGGGCAGCACGCGGATCCAGCCTTCCTGCGCCTCGTGCGGCAGCCGCGGCAGCAGCGCGGCCTGCGTCGCGGCGACGATCGGGTCGTCGCGCCACGTCAGCGGACCGGTGCGCCGCGTGAAGGTCTGCCGATCGCCGAGCGACGCGACGAGCGGCAGGCGGATCTCGGACGGATCGACCAGCAGCGGGCCGACGCGCACCGAGGGCATGAGCGCGGCGAGCCCCGGCCCCACCCAGTCGTGCGCGAGCGCGAGCGACTTCCGCGGCAGCACGCCCGACGTCAGGTGTACCTTTCCCGCGGGGAGCATGAGCATCGTCAGCCGCACGGTCTGCCCCGGCCGCACCAGCAGCACGTCCTCCTCGACGACGTACGGATGCGCGAGCGGCACGACGTCGGGCACGTCGGTGGCGCCGAGGAGCCCGAGCTGCCCGCGGTGGCGTCCGGACTCGCGCGCGGTCGCCGCGACGACGCGGTCGACGAGGTGCAGCCGCGTGTAGTCGTCGTCGACGAAGAACCCGAGCAGCGCGTCGTCGGAGCGCGTGAGCGCGCCGAGCTGCACGGGGATGCGCTGCTCGCGCATCGCGGCGAACGCGGCGCGGCGCGCGTCCGCGCCGCCGGGCGCCGTCAGGTCGACGTCGCGCAGGTCGTCGGGCGCGTCGAGGGAGAGCGTCGCGCGCACGACGGCGATCGGGCGGCCCACGAGCCCGGCCACGGTCGGCGATCCGATCGCCGCGAACGTGTCCACCGACCAGAGCGTCGTGTCGATCGCGCGCAGCATCGCGGTGAGCGCGCTCGCGTCGGGCGCGGCGGCCTGCGCGCGCGCCGCGACGTCCGCCACCACGACGCCGGCCGCGAGCTCGCCGACGAGGACGTCGTGCGCGGCCAGCCCCGCGAGCGGGCCCGCGTCGGGCGGCAGCGGGCGGCCGGGCGCGGGCTCCCAGAACACCGCGCCGCTCAGCGCGTCGTGCGCGAGCTGGCCGAGCGGCGTGCCGTCGACGGCGAAGCACTCGAGCGCCTCGTCGATGTGGTCGGGGAGCAGGAAGCCCGCGACCGGGTTCACCGCGAGCCGCGGCTCCAGCTGGTCGACGAACGCGTCCGGCGCGAGCGCGGGATCGGCCGTGATGGGATGCGCGGGATCCACGAGCCGCCAGAGCCAGCGCGCCTGGTGCTGCAGCCGCGGGCGCATGCGGATGCCGGCGAGTCCCGGCACCTCGAGCGTCGACGTCGTGCGCGCCGTGGCGGTCGGCACGTCGACCACGCGGCCGAAGGCGTCGACGAGCCGCAGCGCGTCGAGCCGCAGCGTGCCGCCGAACAGCGGGAGCGGGAGCCCCGTCGCGAGCAGTCGCTCGCGGCCGTCGGGGCCGGGCGTGCCGCGCGGCTCCGCGCCCGCGTACGGGATGCCGAGCAGCTGCTCGCGCACGCCGTCGAGCGACGCGGACACGAGGTCCAGCGGCGCGAGCAGGTCGGCGAGCCGCGCGAGCGCGCGCTCGTCGTCGTCCGAGATGAAGCCGCCGCCCGGCGTACCGTCGCGCTGCTGCTCGGCGGCCAGCCAGCGCGTGATGCTCTCGTGCAGCGCGGTCGAGAGCCCGCGGCCGATGGGGCTGCGCCCCGTGCACGTGAGCGTGCGCGTGGGCGGCGCGGCCGTCGCGTCGGGCTCCAGATCGAGCCCGTCGAGCGTCCACCCCTGCATGTCGTCGCGCCCCGCGAGCGTGACGCGCCACTCCAGCCAGAGCGGCGCCCACGGCTGGCGCCACGTGGTGAGCGCGACGGGGCTCGGCGGCATGCCGAGCAGCAACGCGTGCTTCGACAGCTCGGTCGCCACCGCGCGGTCGAGCATCGTGCGCGACGCGCCGACGCCGGCCCACGGATCGTTCGCCGCGGCGTTCGGCCCACCGTTCGTGCGCGCCGCATCGAGATGGCTGCTCCCGTCGTAGCGCCCCTCGGTGCCGTACAGCCGCACCATCTCGCCCGCGAGTCGCGTGGCGAGCGTCGCCTCGCGCGTGCGCCCGCCGCCGCTGGCCGCCGCGCCCGCGGCCGCCAGCCATGCGTGCGCGTACGGGTTGAGCACGACCGCCTCGCGCACGATCGCCAGCATCTCCGCCGGCACCGCGCCCGAGCCGATGGAGGGCACGACGTCCTGCCCGCGCACGACGCCCGTCCAGCCGGGCACGCACTCGCGCGGATAGCGGCAGCGCAGACGCCCATCGCTCTCGAACAGGCCGTCGCCGTGGTGGCGGTGGTTGGGCTTCGCGCCGCGGATCGCGAGCAGCGGCGGCAGCGGCCGGAACCAGCGCGGTGCGGGTCGGACCACCTCGCGCACCTGCGGACGCCGCGCGCGCTCGTCGGCGATCGCGTCGCGCGCATCCTCCAGCGCGCGGGCGCGCGACGCGCCGCCGCGCATGCCGCCCTTCGTCTCGCGCAGGTCGACGCTCCCCTTCCACCGCAGCGTCGCGCCGAGGCGCTCCTGCACGCCCTGCGCGAGCGCGCCGCGCCCCTTGCGCCCGATGCTCGTCGGCCCGACGGCGGCCGCGTCCTCGGCGCGCAGCCGATCCGGCCGTGCGCCCGCCAGCGGCGTGCCGGGGAGCGACAGGAATCCATCGCCGTGCTCGCGCTCGGCGAGGTCGGCGAGGCCGTCGGGCGTCGCGAGGCGATCCAGCAGGTCGCTCGTGAACGCGGCCGCGAGCTGCTCCGCCGATGCGCGGTGCTCCAGCCCCGTGCCGAGCGTCGTCGCGCCGAACGCCGCGACCACGTCGTCGACGTCCAGACCGATCGCGACCGACAGCTCGGTCGCGCGTGGACGGTCGTCGACGTCCGCGGGCACGCGCCCGTCGATCGGCACGCCGAGCACCGCGCCGTGCAGCAGCGACGCGTAGGTGGGGAGCGCGGGGCCGATCAGCACGCGGTCGGCGTGCGACACGGGCAGCGCGGTCCTGAGCGCGACGTCGCCGAGCGAGCGCGCGACGGTGCGTCCTTCCGCCGAGGTGACGGTGACCTTCGGCTCGGGCGACGGCGAGGTGAGCCCCATCGCGTTGCGGAGGGCGACGATGCGCGCATCCTCCGGCGCGAGCTGCACCGTGTCGGCCACGTCGTGCACGACCTTCCAGCCCAGCTCCGCGAGCCGCGCGTCGAGCCGCTGCGTGCCGCGCGCGGCGGCCAGCGGATCGCGCGCCACGTCGTCCCACCAGCCGCCCACGACGTACACCGCCGCGCCGCCGTGCGGCGCGGGCGACGTCGCGACGTCGTCGAGCGGGTCGTGGAAGGCGAAGCGCCCCGCGCTCGCCGCGTACGACGCGGTCCAGAGCATCGAGCCGCCCGCCATGCCGTCGAGCGGGTCGAGCGTGCGCGCGCCGGCGGGCGGCGCGGCCGGCGTGCCGGCGTACGTCGCGAGCGGCGTCACCGACTGCGTGCGCGCGTCGATCACCCAGCCGCGCAGCTGCGCCTGCGTCGCGCCGGTGGGCATGATCGCGCGGATCGCGACCCAGCGGTCGGGGAGTGGCGGCAGCTCCAGCGCGGGCGCCGCGTCGGCCGGCGCGTCGGCGCCGTTCGTGGCGGTCGCGCCGTTCGGCTCGGGCTTGCGCTGTCGGCCACGCAGCAGCGCGTCCGGCATCGCCCAGTGCAGGTGCACGCCCGCGGGGCGCACGCTGCCCTCGGCGAACGGGGGTGGATCGCCGCCGTCCGCCGGATCCGCCGGCGTGCCCGTGACGGCGACCGTGGGCTCGCCGCCCGTGCGCGGCACGACGAACGCCTGCACGTCGACGGGCACGAGGATGCGCGTGCGACGGTCGAGCGTGCGGTCCCACGTCGCCACGCCCGCGAGGTCGATGCCGGTGCGGGCGAGCACGGTCCAGCGGCGGTCCAGGACCGCGCGCGCGATCAGCGAGGCGTCGAAGGTGTCGCTCACGGCTGCGCTCCGGCGGTGAAGAGCTGCACCATGGTCTCGTACGAGACGGTGGGGCGGAACACGATGGGCACCGTGGTGGTCGACGTGTCGCCGAACACCTGCCGGAACGGGAAGCGCACGAGCTGCAGCGCGTACTCGGCGCTCGACAGCCCGTCGCCCGCGCCGGTGCCGGGGCGCGCCGCGAGCGCGCGCTCCAGCGCCTGGATGTCGACGACGCCCGACGTGCCCGCGCGGAAGGGGACGTCGATCGCCGCGCCCGGCAGGTACTCGAACGTCGTCGCGTCGCGCGGGCGGAGCGTGGGGCGCAGCTGGCCGTTCGCGGTGCGCGGATCGAAGCCGAACTGCACGCCCTGCCGCGGCTCCTCGACGTGCACGACGGTCGGGATGCCGTCGAACAGCACCAGCAGCACGGCGGGCGCGAGGCGCTCCAGCCGCAGCAGGCGCATGCGCTGGGGCGCGCCCTCGGGGTAGCGCGCCTCGTCGCCGGCGGCCGGATCGACGTTGAACGCGCGCACGTGCAGCGCGGGCCACCCGCTCACCGCGCGCGAGCGCAGGATGAAGCCGCTCACCGGGCCCGCCTCGCCCTCCAGCCACGGCACCGTCGTGCGCCGCCGCTGGTTGCGCTCCGCGCGGTCGAGCGCGTCGCGGATCGCGGGATACTCGGCGCCGAGCTGCGTGCGGTCGTCCGAGTTCACCGTGCCGACGCTCAGCGCGCCCTGCACCAGCGCGTCGGTCCACCGGCGATCCACGTAGAACCAGCGGATCGACTCCTCGGGCAGCAGCGCGGTGTCGGCGACGAGGTAGGCGAACGGCACGCCGTCCATCAGGCGCAGGCGCACGAGCCAGTCGCGCAGCTCGGGCGGCATGCCGGCCAGCGCGGGCGCGGCGGCCGCGCGTGCGGCCGTCGCGCGATCGTCGAGCACCACGACGTCCGGCGTGGGGGCCGCCACCTTCAGCGGCAGGGAGGTCATCAGCACGGTCGCATCGATCTTCATGGCGCGTCAGCCCTCGTCGTCGGAGTCGTCGGGCGCGAACTCGCCCGTCCGGTCGATCAATCGGTCGAGCGCGTCGGGCGTCGGACGCGCGGCGGCGCGCGACCGCCCGTTGCCGCCGCGCAACACCGGCGCGAGCGCGTCGGCCGCGAGGCGGGCGACCTGCGCGTCCAGCGCGGCGGCGAGCGCGTCGCGCTCGACCTGCAGCGCGCGCTTCGCCGCCGTGCCGTCGCCCGCCCCGTTGCGCCCGATCGTCGACGGCATCGTCGCGCGGTCGGGCGCGGTGGCGCGCAGGCGGCCGAGCACCGTCGGCAGGTCGCCCTTGAGCGCGCCCGCGGGGATCGCGTAGCCCGTGGCCAGCGCCTGCGCGACGTCGGCGTCGATGGCGAGCGGCCGCCCCGCGTCGACCGCGGGCCGCGGCCGCCCGACGAACGACGCGGGGTCGGTCGCGATCGCGCCGGCGAGCGCGCGCCCGAGGTGCACGCCGAAGTCCACGGGGATGCGCGTCGGCACCGCCTCGCCGAGCAGCGCCCGCAGGAAGGGGAGCTGCAGCTCCCAGATCGCCTGCCGCCGCGCGGTCTGGTAGTGCAGCTGCCGCCACCGCAGCAGCGCCGCGACCACGCTCGGCCGCGCGAGCGCCATGAGCCGCCCGATCTCGAACGCGCTCGCGAGCGAGAGGTCCTCGCGGCCGTCGGGGACGACGATGCGCAGCTGGTCGGCCGCGTGCGCGAGCGCGAGGCGTCCCTCGGGCGGATCCTCGGTGGGGTGCGGCACGAACGGGCCGCGATACCAGATGCGGGTCGCGTCGCCGCGCCGCGTGCGGTGCACGAGCCCCACGTGGCCCGTCTCGACGATCTCGAGCGGCGGGCGCCCCGCGGGAGGCGCGGGCGGCTCCGCGCCCGGCGCGACCTCCGGCAGCGTGCCGAGGAGCCCCGAGTCGAGGTTCTCCATCAGCGTGCGGAAGGTCGTGCTGCCCGTGGAGGTGAAGCTCCAGTGCAGCAGCACCGGGAAGCGGTACGTCGGGTCGAGCACCGAGAGGTCGAGGCGATCGGCGCGCGAGAACGGGCGCGCCATGTCGAGATAGACGTCGGCGCCCGCGCGCCGCGCGTCGCCGTCGCGCGTCCACTGCGACCGCGTGCTCGTCGACGTCGCCGCGTCGTGCGTGACCGTGCGCGGCGAGATGACGGTCGCGCCCTCGAACGCGGCGGCGTTCAGCCCGCGCAGGATCGGCTCGACGCCCGTCGCGGCGATCGGGGAGGACGCGCCCATCGTGAGATGGTCGTAGCCCGCGACGCTCATGCTCACGCTCTCCAGCACGACGGGGCTGAGCGTGAACGGCACCGGATCCGGCGCGCGCTCCAGCAGCCGGTCGAACTGCCCTTCGAGGTTGACGAGGCACGCCAGGTACTTCACCGGCGCGGGGTCGCCGTTCGCGTCGCGCCCGGGCAGCGGCAGCCGGTTGGAGATGACGACGGCGAGGAAGCCGTCGTCGTCGCCCATCATCAGCTCCGTGTCGTGGATGTCGACCTCGCGCGCGTGCGCGAGCAGCGGCACGTCGCGCTGCGTGGGAAAGATCCGGTGCACGACCGAGCGGCGCACGACGAGCGTGTTCCCGACCTCGACGTCGGGCGCGCCGTCGAGCGCCACGCCGGGCGACACGCAGTCGGCCGCCTTCTCGTTCATCTTCAGCTCCGCCTCGCCCTCGGCGACGAGCACGAGGGCGAGCCACGGCGTGCCGCGCCGCGTCGGCGAGAGCAGCCGCTCCCAGGGCAGCGTGCGGCGGCGGATCACGACCTGCGGGAGCCGCATGCCGTACGCGCCCTCGGTGTTCGCCGGCGGGAACGTCGACAGCACCTGGTCGGGCGGCAGCTGGAAGCGCGGCGCGCGCACGCGCAGGTGCGTCGGCAGCGCGGCGACCTTCAGGTCGTCGGCGTCGAGCGGGCCCTCCGCCGTCGACGCGGCGAGCTCCTGGTGCGCGGTGAGCCGGTAGTCGCCCGCCTCCAGCGGCGGCTCGATGCGCGAGTACAGGACGAACTTGCCCTCACCGACGGCCATTGCCGCGTCCTCCGCTCGGAGTGGTGGGCTTGCGGTCGGCCGTCGGCAGCGAGTCCGCCGGCGCCTGCACCGCGCCCTTCGTCGTCGTCTTCGCCGCGGCCTTCGTCACCGTCTTGGCCGGCGTCTTCCGTCGCGCGCGCGGATCGCGCACCGGCGTCGCACCCGGCGTGGCGCCGGTGGGCGGCGGCGCGGTCACCTTCGGCGCGATCCAGCGCACCGTGCACCCGGCCCCGGTGCCCGCGAGCATGCGGCCGGCGACGGCGGTGATCCCGCGCTCGGCGAGCAGGCGCGCGACGCGGTCGACCGCGTCGGTGCCGGCGAGCACGCCCGCGATCCGATAGTCGCCGCCCGCGCGCACGCCCACGAGCACCGGCCCCTCGTCGCCCGGATCGACCGCGTACACGAGCGCGGCGTACGCGCCCGCGAGCACCACCGTCGGCGGCCGCGGCGTGCCGTCCTGCTGTGGCACGCGCGTCGCGCCGCGCAGCGTCAGCGCGATCCCGTCCAGCCGATCGCCTTCGGCGTCGCCGACGATCACGACCACCGTGCGCACCGAGCGATCGAAGCGCGTGGTCACCGACGCGGCGTCGCGCACGACGTCGGCGGCCGCCATCCACCCCACCTGCTGCGCCGCGCGCGCCGCCTCGATGGTGAGCGTGCACCCCGTGCCGAGCGCGAGGTGCGAGCCGAGCGAGGCGACGCGCGCCTGCTCGTGCCAGCCCGCGAGCCCGTCGACGACGTCGAGCCGGCCGTCGCTCTGCACGCCGACGACCGCGGTGCCGGGCGGCACGCGCAGCTCGGTCGCGCGCGCGTTCGGGTCGGCGCCCGCGACCGCGTCGAGCAGCACCGCGCCGTCGCCGCGCACCATCGTCACGCGCGCGCCCCCCACCACGGCGAGCACCGGCCGGGCGCTCGCGCGCTCGTCGACGTCGCGCGACGCGTCGGGCATCGTCAACACCACCAGATCGCCCGAGGCGAGGTGCTGCGGCTCCGTCTGCGCCGCGCCCCGCGCGCCCCGCCCGCGAGTCGCGCCCGCCAGCCCGCCGACGACCGCGTCGAGCCCGCGCAGCCCTCCCAAGCGCCCCGCGACGTACGACTGCGCGGCGCCGGGAACGTCGGTGCGGGGGACGGTCGCGGTCGGGATCACCGTGCGTCCGCGCTCGGTGGCCGGGCGCGGCGTCGCGACCATCTGCACCGGCAGGTGCATCGCGAGCCGCGTCTGCACCGAGAGCAGCGTCGGCGCGACGCGACGCTTGATGCGACGGTCCCGCACCGTGGTCGGCGTCTCGCGCTGCGCCACGCCCGTGCCGGCCGTGAGCCACGCGACCACGCGCGGCGCGCGCATCGGCGGCGGGGGCGGCGGCGTGGGCGGCAGCTGCACGGTCGTCGCGGCGTCCGCGCCGTTCGCGCGCGCCAGCCCGTCGGCGAGCGTGCCGAACATCGGCGGCGCGGCGCGGTCGCCGGCGAACGCGGCGCGCGCGAGGTGCGTGCGCGGGCCGCGGGCGAGCAGCCCCGGCGCGGCCGCGTCCGCGCGCGGCGCGAACAGCTGCGCGCGCGCGGCCAGCAGCGCGTCCGCGGCCGTCGCGACCGCCGGCAGCGCCACCGCCTCGGCGCGGTCGAGCAGGCGCGGACGGCTGTTGCCGCGCGCCTGCAGCGGCAGTGGGCGGCGCGCCGCCTCCACGCGGTAGTAGTCGATCTCCGGGCCGCGCTCGAGCTGCGTCGCGACCGCCTCCAGGCGCAGGCGGCTGCCGGCGACCAGCACGTCGCCCTGCGGGAGCGGCGGCGTGTCGAGCCCCACCGGGTCGGGCGCGCCCCACGCGCCCACCGGAAACGCGTCGGTGCCCGTCTCGCGATGCTCGGCGAGCCGCCGCAGCTGCTGCGGGATCGCCGTCGCGCCGGTCACCGCGCCCGACGCGCTGCGCGTGAGCTTCTCCAGCGTGAGCCGCAGCGTCGACTGCAGGCCGCCGGCCTGCATCGGCTTGAGCCCCAGCGCGGCCGCGGCGCCGTCGGAGCGCACGACCGGCACGGTCACCGGCCCGCTCGCGAGCCCGATGTCGAAGCGCTGCGTCGGCACCGTCGTGACGACCGACAGCTCGAACTCGGCGAACACCTCGAACGGGAGGTCGACCGTGCCGTCGGGCGTCGGCGCCGACGTGCCGCCCTGCGTCGAGGCGGGGAGCGTGCCCTTCCCCGTGATGGACGAGAGCACGCGCGCCGCGTCGCCCGCGCTCTCCAGGTACTTGTCGGTGAACTCCGTCCAGTCGAGGACGCGCGGCGCGATCCGGCGCTCGCTGCCGAAGCCGACCGAGATCTCGCACGGCCCCACCTCGAGCGTCGCCTCGCCGCTGAAGTCCGGCCCCCACACCTTGATGCGGGCGCCCATGGAGATGTTGAAGCGGATCGTGCCGAGCCACGTCTTGATCTTCACGCCGGCCGCGACGCGCGCGTACGCCATCACCTCGAACCAGAACGGGTCGAAGTAGACGATGCCGTGCGCGCCGAACGCGATGCGCGCCCACGCCCAGCCGAAGTCGGCGCTGACCTCGACGTCCACGCCCGCCATCAGCGCCTCGGACGTGAGCGCGAAGTAGGCGCCGCCCTTCACCACGATGTCGTCGGTGACGCGCCAGACCAGCCCGAGGCGCGGCACCACCGGGTAGCCCTCGCGGTGGAAGCTCGGATGGTAGCCGCCGATCGTGAGCACGAACTGTCCGGCCAGCGCGCCCTTCCACCACGTCACGAACGCGAAGCCGCCGGTGAGCCGCACGTCGCGGTAGAGCAGCCACGAGTTCTCGGTGAGCTGCGCCTGGATGGAGAACAGCCCCTCGGTCGTGGAGAAGCGCGCGAGCAGCCCGAGCTCGATCGACACGAGCGCCGCCTGCGGGCGCGGGAGCGCCATGCGCGCGAGGCCCATCAGGTTGATCTCGAGCCCCGTGCCGAACGACACGGCCACGACGGCGATGCCGTCGACGAGCGCGAAACTGGTGAAGCTGATGCCGGCCGCGAACCAGAAGTTGCCGGCCTGCGGCGGGAAGTACGTCGTCAGCTCGCGCAGCTTCTCCATCGGCTCGGGGACGGCCGCCGCGACGTCGAGCGCCTGGATGAACGGGTACTCGTTGAACCGCGACAGGTCCGACGGCACGCGCAGCCCGCGGTTGATCCCGAGCCCGCCACCGATGCCGGTGAGGAAGAACGCGGGCGGCCCGCCGATCGGCCCGTTCAGCGCGCCGAACACGAAGAACGACGGCGCGCCGTTCTGGTTCGTGTAGCCGCCGAACACGGACAGCCCGTACACGCCGAAGCGGCCGAGCAGCATGCCGACGTAGCCGACGTTGCCGTCGATCGTCGTCTTGAGCAGCCCGCCGGCGAGCGAGACGCCCGACATGTCGGCGGACACGGCGAGCCCCTGCAGGTCGACCGCCCACCGATCGACGCGCAGGATGTCGCCGCCGAGCCACGTCAGCGAGAGCTGGTCGACGGCGGCGGTGAGCCCGAAGAGCGACACCCGCCCGTCGAACAGCAGCGCGACGCGGCTCACGCGTCCGTCCGTCTCCGCGGTGTCCAGCCCGACGCGCTCGACGTACAGGGGCCCCAGCTGCCGCTGCACGACGACCCACCACGGCCCCGGCGGCCGGCCCGCGCGGAACGACACGCCGACGTCGCCGCCCGGTGCCTTCTGCACCGCGAGCGCGGGACTGAAGGCCGGACGGTTGCTCTGCCCCGCGGCGCTCGCGTCGTTGAGGATGCCGTTCGCCACCGCGTTCGATCCGCCGGCGCCGGCCGGCGCGACGGCGAAGCCCGCGAGCTCCAGCTGCACGCCGCCGCCGACGCCGGCGGCCGACGCCTCGCCGTAGACGTGCACCGCGATCGCGTCGAGCGACACGCCGCCCAGGTCGAGCAGCGGTCCGCTCGTCTTCGAGAAGCGGAGGCCGATGCCCGCGATCGTCACCGCCGGCCGGAAGGCGAACGTCGGCAGCCCGCCGCCGAGCGTGGCCTCGACGGCGTAGATCGCGAGCCCCGGCTCGACGTCGCCGTTCACCCACGACGCGTCGACCTCCAGCTCGACGGTCGGGTCCCCGCTGGCGATCGCGAAGCGCCGGTTCGGCACGAGCGTCACGCTGACGCCGAGCAGCGGCTTCGTCGCGACCGTCGTGTCGGCGGCGAGCGCGATCGTCACGATGCCGTCGATCGTGAGCGCGAGCGGCCCCGCGGCGCCGGTGGCGAGGTTGAGCAGCAGCCGCTCCAGCCGCGCCAGCAGGCGCAGGCCGTCGGTGAGGTCGAGGAAGAGCTGCGGGTCGAGCGCCGTGGACGCGGCGGCGTCGGTGAACACCACGCCGCGCAGCGCATCGCGCGCGCGCGCCGGCAGCACGGGGCGCAGCTGCTCGACCGCCACGCTGCCGGCCAGCGACGCCGCGACCGCGAGCAGCCGGCTGGCGACGACGAGCGGCGTGCCGTCGGGCACCTCGCCGCCCGCGCCGCGCGTCACCACCAGGAGCGACGGTGGCGTGCCGTCGAGCGTCCAGCGGAACTCGACCGAGCTCGCGGCCGCGGCGTCGAGCGCGAGGCCGATGCCGAGCATGCGCGTGAAGCCCGCGCCGGACGCGCCCGCGCGCACGCTCACCATCGGCCGCAGCACGAGCGGGCCGACCTGCACGGGCGCGGGCCCGACGCGCGCGGCGATCCGCACGCCGGCCGCCGAGAGGTGCAGCTCCTCGATCACGACGTCGCCCACGTCGGGAAGCGCGAGCGTCGCCTGCAGCACGAGCGCGGGCGCGCCGGCGCCGTCGAGCACCAGGCGCACCGGACGATCGGTCGCCGCGCCCGCGCCGCCCACGCCGAGCGTCAGACGCCCGGCCGTCGGCCCGGCGACGGCGACGCGCGCGGCGAGCGGATCGAGCGCGTGCGCGAGCGCCGCGACGCCCGCGTTGACGAGGTGCGGCAGGCGCGCCAGCAGCCGGGCGGCGGGATCGGCGGCGAAGAGCGCGAGGCGCGCGCTCGTGAACACGTCGCCGTCGCGCAGCTCCATCGCGCCACCGAGGTCGAACAGCGCGGCGCCGACGTCCTTCACCAGCGACGGGCTCGCGTCCGCGCGACGGCCGGCGAGCGCGTTCAGCACGGGGGGCAGCACCGATTCGGCGACCGCGCCCAGCGCGGCGCCGAGCCCCGGTCCGCCGGGGTAGAGCGGCATCCGCGCGGCCGGCGGCGGCCGCAGGAGATCGAGGCGCACGGCGGGCGCGATGCCGAGCTGCAGCCCGCGCCCCGCGACGGTGACGCCCGCCTCGAGGATGGGCGCCGCGCTGCCCGTGGGACCGACGAGCAGCCCCGCGAGCAGCCGCGTCGCGACCGCGGTCGTCGGCGGCGCGCCGATCTGCGCCGTCCAGTCGACGTCGAGCGCGAGGCGCAGCCGGCCCGCGTCGGCGCCGTAGCGGATCGCCACCTCGGGGCTCAGCGGCCAGCCCGCGCCCGGCGCGGCGCCCGGCGCGACGAGCGGCGTCACCGCGTCGAGCAGCGCGACCGCGCTCCCCACCGGATCGGCGCGCCACGTCGCGAGCCCGTCGCGCAGCCACGCGCCCGGTGCGTCGAGCAGCGCGAGCGGGAAGCGGACGCGGCGCAGCCCCGCGAGATCGGGTGCGCCGAGCAGTCCGAGCACGTCGAGCGCGCCGTCGAGCACCGGACGCGCGGTCGACGACGCGAGCGTGCGCGCGAGGCCCGCCATCGCCTGCACGAGCGCCGCGGGCAGCGCGGCCGTGGCGAGCGCCTGCAGCCCCGCGGCGTCCGGCGTCGGCAGCAGCGGTACGAGGCGCGGGACCGCGGCGCCGGCCGCCGCGGGCCGCTGCCATTCGAGCTGCAGCGCCGCACCGCCCACCACGCCGGCGCCGGCGCGTCCGACGAGCCGCAGCCCGCCCGCGCGCGGATCGAGCGCGCCGAACGCCAGCTCCGCGCGCGGTCCCGCGGGGCTCAGCGACGCCGCGAGCGCGAGCGGCGGCACGAGCGTCGACGTGGTCTGCATCGCCACGCCCAGCGTGCGCGACGCGAGGTCGAACGTGACCGTCGCCGTGCCCGCGCTGCCCGGCGCGCCCGCATCGATCGTCCACGCGAGCGTCGCGCCGCTGCCCGTCGCGCCGGCGACGAGCGCGCGCAGCGACGTCGCCAGCGCGACCGCGTCCTGCATGGCGGTCCGCGCGGCGTCCTGCACGTCGTACAGCAGCCGGTCGAGCCCCGCCGGATCGAGGCCCTCGTCGCGCACGAGACCGAGCAGCTCCAGCAGCTGCCCGATCGCGGGCGAGGCGTCGCGCAGCCGCGCGACGACCTGCGAGAGGATGACGCGCACCTCCGGCAGCGGCGTCGTGGCGGCGATGCCGTCGCCGTCGGCGCGCACCACCCAGCGCTCGCGGAAGGTGCCGAACGCGCGCGCCTCGTGCAGCACGAGCTCCACGTCGTCGGCACGCGACGGACGCCCGTCGAGCGGCAGCCGCACGTGCGCCGACATCCAGCGCACGTCGACGTCGCGCTGCAGCGCGCCGGGCCCGCCCACCAGCCAGCCGTCGTGCACGCCCAGGTGCACCTCGAACGCGACGCCGCGCACGCCCTCGGCGTCCAGTCCGATCCCCGCGGCCGGCCGCCGCAGCGACGCGAGCTCCAGCGTCGCGCCGGCGCCCACGAGCAGCCCGCCGAGGTTCAGATCGAGCACCGGCACGTCGACGCCGACGTGCAGCGCGACGTGCGGCAGCTCCGCGCCGGCCGCGGCCTGCGCGGCCTCCAGCCGCGCGGAGAGCCCGTCGGCGAACACGGCGGCGAAGCCCATGGCGATCGCGTCGGCATCGAGCGCGCCGAAGACCGCGTGCACGCCCAGCCCCGCGCGCCGCGCCTCGCCGCCCGCCGACGGCACGACGCCCGTCGCCGCCTCCGCCGCGGGCAGCTCGGCCTCGCCCGCGACGAGCGCGAGCGCGCGCGTGACGAGGCCGCGCATCACGCGCAGCGGCGTCGCCTCGTGCGCGAGCAGCGCGTCGGGCCACGCGGGCGCGTCGGGGCGCAGCAGGCGCGCGAGGAAGCGCAGCGCGTCGCCCGAGCCGCCGGTGCGCAGCGCGTCCATCCCGAGCCCCGCCCACGGCGTGCCGACGGTGACGACGTCGCGCACGGCGGCGATCGCGCTCGCGGCGCGCACCGCGGCCGCCCCCGCGGCGCCGTACGCGACGACGACGATCGGCGCGGTGCGCGCGGCGAGCAGCTGCGCGAGGCGCGCCGCCTGCTCGCCGACCGCGCCGCGATCCGGGCGCGCGATCGCGGCGGCCGCCGGCAGCGGGAGCCGCACGTACCACTCGCCGTCGTCGGCGGGCGGGATCGCGCCGATCGGCGCGGTGCCGGTGAGATCGAACGCGCGCCCCGCCGGACGATCGGCGCTCCACGTGGGCTCGCAGCCGACGTGCACGACGGCGGCGGGAAGCGGATCGAGCACGTCGCCGAGCAGCGCGCCCACGCTGCCGAGCGCCACGAGCTCGTCGTACGAGTAGCCGGCCAGCTCCACGGTCGTCACGCCGTCGGGCGCCGCGGCGACGACGACGCCGTCGGATCCGATCCACCGCTCGGCGAGCAGCGTGAGCCCCGCGGCCAGCCCGTCGCGGCCGACGAGCAGGTCGCGCACGTCGGGGAGCGTGTCGCTCGCGTCGACGAGCTGCGCGACGAGCGTCGCCGGATCGGGCGGCTCGCCCGCGTGCAGCGCGCTGAACGCGGAGACGAGATCGTTCGACGTCGGCGGGCAGCCGGGCTCCAGCCACGCCACGAGCCCCGGCGCGCGGCGATGGCCGGCGATGGGGCAGCGGTATGGCGTGCGCGCGCTGCCGGTGCCGAGCGGCCGGGTGCGCGAGAAGCCGCTGAGCAGCGTCGCGACCGGTCCGAGCGCCGCCTCGAGCCGCGCGCAGTCGAGCGCGAGGTCGCCGAGCCACGCGCGCACCGCGAGCGCGACGTCGGGCAGCGCGGGATCGGCGCCGACGAGCGCGGCGAGCGGGAGCCGCGGACCGGTGCCCGTCCAGCCGAGCAGCGAGAGCGCGAGGTCGAGCGGCGGCACGTGCAGCTCGCCCGCGAGCGCGGCGATCGCGCGCTCCACGCGGTCCCACGCCGCGACGGGGAAGACGAGCCGCCCTTCCGCGTCGAAGCTCGGCAGCGGCACGTCGATGCGCGTCTCGAGCGGCGCGACCGGCACGCCCCCCTGCACGAGCAGCGCGAGCGACTCGGCGTCGAACGCGACGCGCAGGCCCGTCGCGGCCGACCAGCCGACGTCGAGCGCGAGCCGACGCGCCTCGAGCGCGACGTTCGCGAGCGCGAGCGATGCCATCGCGCCATCGGCGCGCCGCAGCTCCAGCCGCCCGTGCGCCGCGCCGGCGAAGGTCGCGCGCGCGGGCGAGAAGCCGGCGCGCAGCAGCGACATCCCGAGCGTCGCCTCGACCTCGTACGCGTCGAACACCGGCGTCACCACCGCGACCGCCGCGTCGACGAGCAGCTCGTCGCCGTCGCGCCACAGCCGCAGCGCGAGCGGGCCGACGAGCGCCACGCGCCACGGATCGCCGCGGGTGCCGGCGCCCGGCACGGGCGCGCTCGCGCCGCCGACGAGCAGCGGGCGCACGTGGCCGAGCACCTCCGACATCGCGGGGGCCGACAGCGAGAGGTCGCGCCAGTAGCGCGCGACCTCGGCGACGGGGTTCGCGACCAGCGCGGGCGCGGAGAGCGCCGGGATGCCCGCGGGCGGCGTGAGTCCGAGCAGCCGGCTCACGAGCGTGCCCGCGGCGCCGAGCCCCGCGAGCGCGCTCCCGAGCGCGTCGTTCACGACGGTGCTCGCCGCGTCGAGCGCCGCCTCCGGCGACGACAGGTCGAGGTGCGGGTGATGACGTCCCGCGAGCGTGACCTCCTCGAGCGTCAGCACGAAGGCCGGCCGCCGCGCCCCGGCCGCGAGCCCCGTGACGCCGACGCCGACGTGCAGGCTGCCGACCGCGGGATCGCCCGTCAGCAGCGCCGCGCCGCCCGCATCCTGCCCGAACACCGCCTCGGCGCGCAGGTCGGGGATCGCGGTCACGGCGCCGGTCTGCGTGTCCGCGCGCAGCAGGTCGGCGGCGAGGCGCACGCGTGCGCCGGCGCGGCCGTCGAGCGCCAGCTCGGCCCACGGCGTGAGCACCGGATGCCCGCCCGTGCCCGGCGCGACGCGCACGCCGATGGCGAACGTCACGGGTCCGACCTGCGCCGTGACCGCGGTGCGCGGCACGTCGACCGTGGCGCCGGTGAGCAGCGCGAGCTGCTGCAGCCACGCGGTGCGCGCGGGCGTCGAGAGCAGCACGCCCTCGATCCATCCGACGAGCGCGGGCAGCCCCCGCGACGTGAGCTCCGCGAGCGGCAGGGGCGGCAGCGCGGCGACCTCGCGCAGGCCGAGCAGCCCCGTGAGCGCCGCGAAGGGGCGCAGCGCCGGCTGCGTGACGTCGAGCGCGTCGGCCTGCGCGCGCACGAGCCCCACGATGAGCGCGAACGCGTCGGCCTGCAGCTCCGCGAGGCTGTCGCCGTCGAGCGCGAAGGAGCGCGGCGCGCTCGCGCCGGGCAGCTGCAGGTCGCGCAGCGCGAGCGCGAAGCCGACCGCGTCGCCCGCCGCGGTGGGCACGTCGAGCCCCAGCGCGAGCCCGCCGAGCGACGCCTCGCCCGCGGGCGGCGCGCCGTCGCGCAACGTGAGGTCGACGCCCAGCTGGATGCGGCCGCCCACGCGGCCGAGCAGCAGCCAGCCGGGCAGCCCGTCGGAGTCCGCGGGTCCGCTGGCGGTGCCGCGCGCGAGCTGGAAGATCGGCACGTGCAGGCGCGTCGCGACGGTCGGCGCCGCGCCCGTCGTCGCGTGCTCGATGCCGACGCCGAGATGCACGGCGCCCGCGACCGGCCGCACGACGGCGTAGATCGTGACCTGCGGCGTCGTCTCGCGGAACAGCGGCACCCACGTCGCGCCGTCGCGCTCCGTGCGGTCCGGCGCGCCGAGCACCTCGTCCACGAACGCGAGCAGCGCCTCGCGCTGCTCGTCGTTGGCGAGGATGGTGCGCAGGCCGCGCGGATTGCCCGTGTTCGACTCGGGCGCGCGTCCCACCGGATCGCCGAACCACGCGGCGTTGGGCGTCTCGCCGTCGGTGAGGATGCCGAGCGCGGTGGCGAGCTGCGCGAACGCGTCGAGCTGGGTCCCGGTGAAGCTCATCGCACGGTCCTCACGGAGAGATCGTGGCGCCCCATGGGCTGCACGAGCAGCACGCCGCGCTCGGCGCCGACGCTCGCAGGCACGAGCGCGCGCCCCTCGGCGTCCTTGCCCACCGCGCCGCTGAGCTGCTGCGCGAGGTGCACGAGCGCCTCCCACGCGAAGGCGGTGATCGCCTCCGACCAGCGCGCGGTGACGATCTCCGGCCCGGCCAGCCGCTCGAACGTCGCCATCACCAGCCCCGTGGTGCGGTCGGCGGTGCCGACGGCGATCGGCACGGGGATCGCGACCGGCTTCGGGACCTGGTCGCACGACACCGGCACGTGCACCGTCACGAGCCCCGGCTCGCACGTCAGCTGCACGCCGAACGCGTCGACGAGCAGCTCGGAGTCGCCCTGCACCCACACGAGCGCCCCCGATTGCCTGGGGCCGAGATCGGCGACGAAGCGGATCGTCGCACGCAGCAGCCGGTTGGCCGTCGCGACGGGCACGCGCACGACCTTGGGCGCGGCCGCGCCGGCGGTGACGCGCACGCCGGCGGCCAGCGGCTCGAACCAGTCGAGCGCGCCGACGGACACCGCGCCGATCGGGAGCGCGAGCGTCGGCGTCGACGCGGTGGTGCGCGGACGGGAGCCGCGCGCGGCTCGGCGCGGCGTGCGATCGGCCATGGCGAACACCCTCCTGCGGGACCTGCGACGGAGGCCTGCGGGGCGCGCCGCGTGAGCGCGCGAGGAGCACGTCGGTGCTGCGGCCGTACGGGGCGCACGCGGTCGCGCGGAGCGCGGCCGGGGTGCGTGGGCGAGGGGCGTGGAGGGCGGGCGCGGAGCGGCTACGGCGCCGCGCGGCGCGGCAGGAGCGCGCGGAGCGCCCTTCGATGTCGGAGCGCGGCGCCGACGGCGGCGCTCGCGGCGACGACGAGCGCGTCGACGGCGGCGAACCAGGGGCTGAGCGCGAGCTCGCCGTTGAGCGCGCTGGCGAGCACGCCGAGCGCGATCGCGCCGATCGCGAGGCCGCGCGCGGCGAGCCGACGCGCCGCCAGCAGACCCCAGGTGCATCCGAGCACGACGGGCAGCCACTCGTCCATGCGGACCTCCGATGCGGGGCGGGCCGCGACGCGGGCGAAGGCGCCCGCGCCCCGAGCGTCGCGCGGCCTACCATACGCCCGCTCGGCTGTGGCGTCCACACCACAGGCGGTGCCGACCGTTGCACACGCGCCCACCCGCGTGACGTGCGTCACACGATCGACCGGCCGCGCCCCGCTGTAGATCGTCGGGCGGGCGGCCGACACTCATCCCCGCAGCGACGGAACGCGCGTCGGTCCGCACGGCTTTCTCCGTGCGGTCCCGCGTCGCGGCGGAGCGGGCCGCCCGTCCGTCGCCCCCTCTGCTGCCGCTCACCTGCCTCACCTCATGTCCTCCGACGCGCCCGCCCTGTCCGTCCCGCCCGACGCGCTCTACGGCGCCGACGCCCTCAGCGCCGCCGAGCTGGACGCCCTGCCCTACGGGATGATCCAGCTCGACTCGCGGGGGACGATCCTGCGCTACAGCAGCGCCGAGTCGCGCCTGAGCGGCATGACGGCCGACGAGTGCGTGGGACGCAACTTCTTCGAGCAGGTCGCGCCGTGCACGCACGTGCAGGAGTTCTACGGCCGCTTCCGGGAGGGCGTGCGCGCGCAGCAGCTCGACGCGGTGTTCACCTTCCGCTTCGCCTTCTCCCCGCCCAAGGACGTGCGCGTCCACATGTTCTACTCGACGGTGACGCGATCCGTGTGGGTGAAGGTCGTCGACCTGTCCGCCCGAGCGGAGGCGCATGACTGATCTCGTGGGCCCGTCGGGCCGACGCACCGCGCCCGACCCGGCGGCGCTCTACCGCGCGCTGCTCGACAGCCATCCGGAGCCGACGTTCTCGCTCGGCGTCGACGGCCGCGTGATCGAGTGCAACCGCGCCTTCGCGCGCTTCGTGGGACGCCCAGCGGCGACGCTCGTCGGCGCGGCGTTCCCGAGCCTCCTGCTCGCCGCCGACCGCGGCACGGCCGCGTGCACGCGCGTGGCCGACGGCGAGCCGCAGTCGTGGCAGGCGGAGTTCATCGGGCCCGACGACACGGTGAGCGTCGGCTACGTGACGCTCGCGCCGGTCGCGGTGGACGGGCAGGTCGTCGGCGCGCAGGGCATCGCGCGCGACGTCACGGTCTACCAGGTCATCGAGGAGCAGCTGCAGGCGCGCGTGCTCACCGATCCGCTCACCGGGCTCGCGAACCGCACGCAGCTCCACGAGTCGATCGAGCGCGCGACCGCCCGCACGCGCGAGGCGGCGGGCGTCGCGGTGCTCTTCCTCGACCTCGACGGCTTCAAGCTCGTGAACGACGGGCTGGGACACGCGGCCGGCGACGCGCTGCTCGGCGCGGTGACGCAGCGGCTGCGGCGCGCCACGCGCGGTGCGGACCTCGTCGCTCGACTCGGCGGCGACGAGTTCGCGGTGCTGCTGGCGGGGCTCGCCGCGCCCGAGGACGCGCTGCTCGTCGTCGAGCGCGTGCACGCGGCGCTGCGCGCGCCCGTGGAGCTGGACGGCCGCCCCGTCGAGACGTCGGTGAGCATCGGCGTGGCGCACTGGGACGGCGTGGCGCGCCCCGCGGAGCTGGTGCGCAACGCGAACCTCGCGATGTCGCGCGCGAAGGCCTTCGGGAAGGGGCGACACGCCGTGTACGACGCCGAGATGCAGTCCGCCGCGCGCGATCGCCTGGAGCTCGCGAGCGACCTGCGCGAGGCGATCCGCACGGGGAACATCGTCGCGGCGTTCCAGCCCATCGTCGACCTCGCGTGCGGGCACGTGCTGAAGGCGGAGGCGCTCGCCCGCTGGACGCACCCGACGCGCGGCCCGATCTCGCCCGCGGTGTTCATCCCGCTGGCCGAGGAGACGGGGCTCGTCGACGACCTGGGCGCGCTGATGCTGCACCAGGGCTGCGCGCAGCTGCGGGCGTGGCAGGACGCGTACGGCGTCGGCGCCGGCGGCATCGGCGTGACGGTGAACGTGTCGGGGCGCCAGATCGACCGCGGGACGCTCGTCGCCGCGGTGCGCGACGCGCTCGCGACCTCGGGCGCCGACGCGAGCGGCCTGACGCTGGAGCTGACCGAGAGCGTCGCCATGCGCGAGCCCGAGCGCCTGCTGCAGGTGCTGTCGGAGCTCGAGGGCATCGGCGTGAAGCTCGCGATCGACGACTTCGGCACCGGCTACTCGTCGCTCAGCTACCTGCACCGCTTTCCGGTCGACGTGCTCAAGATCGACAAGAGCTTCGTCGACGACGTGGCGGACGACGACAACGGGCACGCGCGCACGCTGATCCGCACGATCGTGAACATCGCGACGTCGCTGGGGCTGCAGACGGTCGCGGAGGGCATCGAGACCGAGGCCCAGCGCGACGCGCTGCGCGCGCTCGGCTGCGACTTCGGGCAGGGGTGGCTGTTCGGCCGCCCGGGGCCCGGCGCCGCGATCGACGCGGGCCGTGCGCGCGAGCCGCTAGCGGTGGCCGCGCGATAGCGCCCACGCGCGCGCCGCGGCCTCGCGGAGCGCGTCGAGCGACGGGAAGACGCCGGCCGCGCGCGCCGCGACCTCGGGCGGCGTCGGCACGAGGTCGGGCACGACGACGACCGGCATCCCGGCGGCGAGCGCCGCGCGCGCCCCCGTGGGCGAGTCCTCCACCGCGAGCGCCGCCCCGGGCGCGACGCCCAGGCGCGCCGCGGCCTCCAGGTACAGGTCGGGGTGCGGCTTGCCGCGCGCGACGTCGGCGCGCGTCACCACGGCGGCGAAGCGGGACACGCGCTCGCCGAGCCGCTCGCGCACGAGCGCCGGCGCGCTGGAGGTCGCGAGGCCGAGCGGGATGCCCAGCGCCGCGACGAAGTCGAGCCACGCGAGCGCGCCCGCGCGGAGCGGCACGCCCTCGGCCTCGACGAGCGCGCGCATGCGGCGATGGCAGGTGGCGCGGAACGCCGGCACGTCGAACGCCGCGCCGTAGTAGCCGCGCAGCATGCGCTCGCCCTCGTCCGCCGGGTGCCCGACGAAGGTCGCGAACCGATCGTCGGTCATCTCGACGCCCAGCTCGCGCGCCGCGGCGCGCCACACGCGGCGCTCCATGCGTTCGCTGTCGACGAGGAGGCCGTCCATGTCGCAGACGACGGCGGCGGGCGGATGGGCGATCGGGAACGACGGCACGGAACGGGAGCTGGGACGCGGGTGGTCCGCGCAACGTAAGCGCGTCACGCGCGCCCGAGCGGATGCCGGCGATCGAGCTCGCCCTTCGCGGTGCGCACCCACTGCGCGTCCGGCACCGCGACCACGCGCAGCGGCCGCGCGGCCAGCGCGCCGAGCAGCGGCGCGACGTCGGTCGGCGCCGGCGGCGGCGCCCCGTCGGCGGGCGTGCACGCGAGCAGCAGCGCCTCGCCGTCGGGCGAGGAGAGGAGCGCCTCGCGCAGCCCCGGAAAGCGCGCGAGCACCGCGCGCTCCAGCGCGGCGGCGGGCACGAAGCGCCCGTTCGCCAGCTTGAAGCTCGCCGCCGCGCGCCCCTCGAAGGTGTAGCTGCCGTCGGGCTCCGCCCGCGCGCAGTCGCCGGTGCGCACCCACCGCCGCGGATCGAGCCGCGCGAGCGCGCCGTCGCGCCACTCGCCGAGGCAGGCGTTCGGCCCGCGGAAGGCGAGCACGCCGTCGTCGTCGATGCGCACCGCGCAGCCGAGCGGGCGCCCGAGCGCGCCCGCGCGCCAGGCGCCCGGCTCGCCGAGGGCGATGCCCGGCGCCGCCTCCGTCTGGCCGTAGCCGACCCGCAGCCGCGAGCGCGCGAGCACCCGCGCGAGCGCGTCGTCCGTCGGCGCGCCGCCGACGAGCCCTCCGGCGAGCCCCGTCAGCATCGCCACGCCGTCCGCACGCTCCGCGAGCAGCCGCACCGTGCGCGGCACCGCGTGCAGGTGCGTGGCGCCGTGCGCGCGCGCCGTCGCGAGCAGCGAGGCCGCGTCGCGCCCCCCCGACGGATCGCGGATCAGCTCCGCGCCCGCGAGCAGCGCGGGCAGCAGCTCCAGCACCAGGCCGAACGCGTGGTGCCAGGGGAGCACGGAGAGCAGCGTCGCCCCGCCGAGCCCCAGGTGCGGCGCGTGGCTGTCGAGCACCGCGCGCACGTTGGCGTCGGAGAGCGCGATCCACCGGCGCGCGCCCGTCGTCCCGCTGGTCTGCAGGAGGAAGCGCGCGTCCGGCGTGGGCGCGCCGCGCGACGCCGGAGCCGGCGCCTCCCCGCCCTCCTCGGGCGGCGTGCCGGGCGGCGCGGTCGCGTGCACCACGAGCCGCGCGTCCACCGCCTCGCGGACCGCGCCCGGCTCCGCGTCGGGCGGCACGGGCACGAACGTCAGGCCGTCCCACAGCGCGGCCACCAGCAGCATGACGAATCCGGGGCCCGGCGGCAGCGCGCACACGACCCGATCGCCCGGTCCGAGGCCGCGCGCGCGGAGCCACCGCGTCCAGAGCCGCGCGCCCGCCCAGAGCGACGCCGCGGGGGTGAGGCCGTCGGCGGTCCAGACGAGGGGGAGCGGGCGATCGCGCAGCCCGGCGTAGAGCGGCGCGCGCCACGCGAGGTGGGCGGCGCCCGGCTCGTCGGCGGGGCCGGGACGGGGCGGCGGAGGGACGGACATGACGGCGTCGCTACAGTTTGGACTGGTCGGTCCGATAATTAAGCAGGTCACGCCGCCGGCGGCCGCCGGTCGCGCACTCCCGCTCCGACCCGAGTCATGTCCTTCGTCCCCTCGACCTTCCTCGCGCGCATCCCTCAGGGCATCACCCGCGACCTCGCCGACACGCAGGGCTTCGGCGTCGTGCAGCTCGCCGACGACGGCACGGTGCAGCTCTACAACCGCTGGGAGTCGGCGCTCGCGGGCGTCGACCCGGCCGCGGCCCACGGGCGCAACTTCTTCACGCAGGTCGCACCGTGCACGAACAACCGGCTGGTGTTCGGGAAGTTCCGCGACGGCGTGGAACGCGGAGAGCTCGACACCGAGTTCACCTACACGTTCACCTACAAGATGAAGCCGACCAACGTGGCGCTGCGCCTGTACCGCGACCCGCAGTCGGCGACCAACTGGCTGTTCGTCGGACTCCGGTGACCCGCGCATGACGACGCTCCTCGAGCTGGACGACGCCCCCACCGTGGACGGCGCCCCCGCGATCGCCGGCGATCCCGCGGCGGCGGTCGACACGCTCGCCGCGCTCGTGCAGCGCACCGGCGAGCAGGCGACGCAGCTGGTCGACCACGCCACGACGGTGCTCTGCCTCACGTCCGTCATGGGCACGCAGCTCGTGGACGTGAACGCGCAGGCCACGAACGTGGCGGCGCGCGCGAGCGACATCGCCGCGCGCAGCCGCGACGCCGCCGCGGCGACCGCCGAGATCCGGGCGCTGGTGGACGAGGCGCGCGCCGCGGTGCAGGAGCTCGGCGCGTCCGCGCGCGACATCGGCCGCATCAGCGCGACGCTGCAGCGCATGGCGCTCGAGACGCGCATGGTCGGCCTCAACGCGGCCATCGAGGCGGCGCGCGCGGGCGCGGCCGGCGCCGGCTTCGCCGTGGTGGCGGAGAAGGTGCGCGAGCTCGCCGACGGCGCCAACGGCGCGTCCGAGCAGATCATCGCGCGCCTGACGGCGATCCGCGACCGCGCGGTGCAGTCGTCGGTGGTGATGGAGCGCGTGGGCGCGACGATCGGGCTCGTCGACGCGCACGCGGTGGACATCGCCGCCGCCGCCGCGCAGCAGGAGAGCGGCGTGGCCGACATCGCCGTCGGCATGGCCGGGATCAGCGCCGCCGTCGAGGAGATCGTGCGCCACGTGGAGGACGTGACCGAGACCGGCATGGCGCTGAGCGCGGGCACGGGCGCGGGCATCGACGCCGTGGACGCGCTCCGCGCCGGCGCATGACGCCGTCGATGTCCTCCATGGCGCCGCCGTCGTCCATGCCGTCCTTGCCGCCGATCGCCGCGCCGCGCGCCGAGCCGTCCCCGGTCGACCTGGGCGGGCACGTCACGACGCGGGCGCTGCACGCGGTCGCCGCGCTCGGCGCGCCGGCGACGGTCGCTCCCGAGGCGCGCGCGCGCATGGCGGCGTCCAGCGCCTGGCTCGCGCGCTGCGTGGAGGAGCGGCGGCTGATCTACGGCGTCACGACCGGCTACGGCCCGCTCGCGCGGCACCACGTGGACCCGGAGCACGCCGCGACGCTGCAGCGCAACCTGCTCTACCACCTCGCCTCGGGCGTGGGGCCGCCGCTCCCCGACGTGCACGTGCGCGCGCTCATGGCGGCGCGCGCGTCGAGCCTCGCGCGCGGCGTCTCGGGGGTGGGCGACGCGGTGTTCGACCTGCTGCTCGCCTGCCTCGCGCGCGGCGTGACGCCGGTGGTGCCCGAGAAGGGGACCGTGGGCGCGAGCGGCGACCTCACGCCGCTGGCGCACGTCGCGCTGGTGCTGATCGGCGAGGGGCGCGCGCGCCACGACGGCCGCGAGCGCTCGGGCGCGGAGGCGCTGCGGAGCGCGGGGCTCGCCCCGGTGTCGCTCGGCCACAAGGAGGGGCTCGCGCTCGTCAACGGCACGTCGGCGATGACGGGGATCGCGGCCGTGAACGCCGAGCGCGCGCGGCGCGCGGCCGCGCTCATGGCGCGCCTCGCGGTGCTGCACGCCGAGGTGCTGGGCGGGCACGCCGAGGCGTGGGACGCGCGCTTCGGCGCCGCGCGCCCGCACCCCGGCCAGATCGCCGCGCACGCGCTGCTCGGCGCGCACGCCGCGGGCAGCGCGCGGCTCACGCCGTCCGAGCAGCCGCCGCCGCGCCTGGACGCGCGCATGGGCGCCGACGGGCTCTTCTCCGTCGAGGCGCCGCCCCAGGATCCGTACACGATCCGCTGCGTGCCGCAGGAGCTGGGCGCGATCCTCGACGTGCTCGCCTTCCACGAGCGCATCGTGGAGACGGAGCTGAACGCGGCGACCGACAACCCGCTCGTCTGCGCGCCCGACTCGGAGCGCGGCGCGCCGGGCGCGGTGCTGCACGGCGGCAACTTCTACGGCCAGCACGTGGCGTTCGCGAGCGACGCGCTGGCGACGGCGGTCATCAAGCTCGCGGCGTGGAGCGAGCGCGCGCTGGCGCGGCTCACCCACCCCGCGTACAACGGCGGGCTGCCCGCCTTCCTGCACGGCGGTCCGCCGGGGCTCAGCAGCGGCTTCATGGGCGCGCAGGTGACGGCGACCGCGCTCGTCGCCGAGATGCGCACGCTCGCGGTGCCGGCCTCGGTGCAGACGATCCCGACGAACAACGACAATCAGGACGTCGTGACGATGGGGACGATCGCCGCCCGCAAGGCGAGCGCGCTGCTCGACATGGCCTGGCAGGCGCTCGCCATCCAGGCGCTCGCGCTGGTGCAGGCGGCCGAGCGGCGCGCGCGCGACGCGGGCGTGGCGTCGCTCGACGCGGCGGGCTTCGCGCCGGCCGGCATCGCGCTCGCGCGTGCGGTCCGCGCGGTCTCGCGCCCGCTGGCCGAGGATCGGCCGCTGGCCGGCGACATCGCGCGCGCCGCGCAGGCGCTCGAGGCGTGGGCGCCGCTGGCGGCGGATCCGGCCACCGATTCGGCGCTCGCCCCGACGACCGCGGACGGCGCGCCCCCCGCCGCGCGCGCCTGACGCCCGGGGGGACGTCGCGGGCGCGTCAGGCGCGCGGCAGCTTCAGCGTGAAGGTGCTGCCGACGCCGACCTCGCTCTCGGCCGTCAGGTCGCCGCCCATGCCGCGCGCCAGGTCGCGGCTGATCGCGAGCCCGAGCCCCACGCCGTCCTGCGTGCGCGTGAGGCGCGCGTTCACCTGCACGAACGCCTCGAACACGCGGTCCAGCTGATCGCTCGCGATGCCGATGCCCGTGTCGCGCACGCCGACGGTCACGTGCGTCGGAGTCTCGCCGCACGTCACCTCGATGCGGCCGCCCGGCGCCGTGAACTTCACCGCGTTCGAGAGGAGGTTGAGCAGGATCTGCCGCAGCTTGTCGCGATCGGCATGCGCGGCCAGCCCGGCCGGGCAGGGCCCGACGCGGTACTCCAGGCGGCGCGCGGCGAGCTGCGGCGCGACGAGCGGCTCCAGCGTCGCCACCATCTCGTCGAGCTCCACGCGCGTGACCTCGTACAGCACGCTGCCGGTCTCGAGCCGCGCGTAGTTCAGCACCTCGTTGATCAGGCCGAGCAGGTGCTGCTGGTTGGCCTGGATGCGCGCGATGTCGTCGCGCTGCTCCTCGGTCAGCGGGCCGCGGATGCCGAGCGCCAGCAGGTCGGCGTAGCCGCCGATCGCGTTCAACGGCGTGCGCAGCTCGTGCGACATGTTGGCGAGGAACTGCGACTTGGCCGCGTTCGCCTCCTCGGCCTCGGCGCGCGCGGCCCGCTCCGCGGCGTAGAGCCGCGCGCGCTCGAGCGCGAGCGCGCACTGGTCGGCCACCGCGCCGATGAGCGCCGCCTCCGTCGTGCCGACCGCGCGCTCGTGGGGCCAGAGGAGCAGCATCGCGCCGAGCACGCGCTGGTCCTCGCCGCGGTCGAGCACCATGGGCGTCGCGTACAGCGTGCGCGGCACCTCGGGGAGCTGCGCGACGACCTCGCGCTCCCACGCCGGATACGCCGCGGCGATCGCCGCGCGGCCGTCGAGCGCGATCGGCCGCGCGGCGCGCACCGCGTCCGCCAGCGGCGACGCGACGTCGAGCGGCGTGCGGCGCGCCGCGCCCTCGACGCCCGCCGGCACGTTCGCGGCGCCCAGCAGCTCGAGCGCCTCGCCGTCCGCGGCGACGACGGCCAGCATGCCCACCGCCGCGTCGAGGGCGGCGAACGCGCGCGTCAGCACGATCTGGCTGACCTCCGCGGCCGACATCGTGCGCGCCAGCGCCGCCGTCAGGTCCTGCAGCAGCGTCGCGCGCGCCGCCACGCCCTCGGCCACGCGACGCGCGCGCTGCTCGAGCTGCACCTGGCGCCCGCGCTCGCCCTCGGCGCGCAGCAGCGCGCGCGCGGTCGCGACGAAGACGTCGGGGTCGAGCGGGTGCGTGAGGTAGGCGTCGGCGCCGTGCTCCAGCCCGTAGGCGCGGTCCGCGCTCGTGACGTAGCTCGCCGACACGTGCATGACCGGGATCGAGCCGAGGCTCGGCGTCGTCTTGATCGTGCGGCAGATGTCGAAGCCGCTCGCGTCGGGCAGGTTGATGTCGAGCACCACGAGGTCCGGCGGCGCCTCGCCGAGCGCCTGCATCGCCTCGGCGGCGTTCTCCGCCTCGCGCACGCGCATGCCGGCGCCGCGCAGCAGCCGGCTCACCGCGTAGCGATTGCCCTCGGTGTCGTCGACGACGAGCACCAGCGTGTCCTGCGCGGGCGCGGGGGCCCCGCCGTTCGTCGGCGGGACGGCGTGCGGCGGACGGTGGCCGGGCGCGATCTCCCCGCTCATGCGCGCCGCGCCTCGACGCCGCCGACCGCCGCGTGGGCGTCGTCCGCGGACTCCTGCTCCGGCAGCGCCACCGGCACCACGAGGGCGAACGTCGACCCGACGCCCGGCGCGCTGTCGAGCGTCACGTGGCCGCCGAGCAGCCCCGCGAGCTTGCGGCAGAGCGGCAGCCCGAGCCCCGTGCCGCGCACCCGGCGCTGGATCGGCCCGTCGACCTGCGTGAAGTCCTCGAAGATGTGCTCCTGGTCCGCCGGCGCGATGCCGATGCCCGTGTCGGCGACGGCGAGGCGGACCTGCGGCGCCGGCCCGTCGGCGACCAGCGCCGCGCTCACGCGCACCTCGCCGCGCTCCGTGAACTTGAGCGCGTTCGAGATGAAGTTGCGCAGCACCTGCGTCACGCGCTGCTCGTCGGTGTGCAGCGCGGGCAGGTCGGCCGGCGCGTCGAAGCTCAGCGCCACGGCGTCGCTGCCGACCATCGGCCGGAACATGCCGCGCAGCGCGACGAAGAGGTCGGTCACCGTGAAGGTCGACGGGCGCAGCGTCGTGCGCCCCGCCTCGATCTTCGCGAGGTCCAGCAGGTCGTTCACCATCTCCGTCAGCGACTCGACCGAGTTGCGGATGATGCGGACCTGCCGCTCCTGCTCCGCCGTCAGGTCGCCGTCCGCGCGGTCGAGCAGGAAGCGCGTCATGTTGAGCACGGACGTCAGCGGCGTCCGCAGCTCGTGGCTCATGTCCGAGAGGAAGCGCGACTTGTACTCGGAGGCGCGCTTCAGGTCGCGCGCGTGGTCGTCGAGCTCCGCGTAGAGCGCCAGCACGCCGCGGTTCGTCGTCTCCAGCTCCGCGTTCAGCCGCTCGATCTCGGCCTGCCGCGCCTGCAACTCGTCGAGCGTGCGCAGCAGCTCCTGGTTCTGCCGCTGCACCTCCTCGAACGGCCCGGCCGGGCCGTGCGCCGCCAGCCGGTCGCCGATGCGCGCGACGTCGGACGCGGTCACCGCGCGCGCGCCGCGCGGCAGCAGGCGCGCGATCTCGACGGTCGTGCCGCCGCCGGGCACGGTCTCGACGCGGAAGCGGTCGGAGAGCCGGCGCGCGCCGAGGAGCCCGACGCCCATGCCCGTCGGCGAGACGTAGCGCCCGTCGAGGATCGCGTCGACGTCGGCGATGCCCGGCCCGTCGTCGCTCACCCGCACGACGAGGCTCTGCCGCGCGCCGCGCCCCACCTCACCGGCCGCGGGCCCGGCGATCTCGAAGCGCACGCGGCCGCCCCCGGCGTACTCGTGGGCGTTGCGCGCCAGCTCGCTCACCGCGGTGGCGATGCGCGTCTGGTCCTGCGCGTCGAAGCCGAGCAGCTCCGCCACGTCGCGCGCACGCTGCCGCGCCAGCACGACGTCGTGCTCGGAGCGGAGGGCGAGCGTGAGCAGGGGAAGCGACATCACCGATGGCGGGCGGGGGACACGGAGCGGCGGGCGCCGGTGGGGAGCCGGCGCCGCGCCCCTGCAGGCATACTAGGGAGCGGCCTCGCGGACGGCCACCACGGTGGCGTCGTCCCGGCCGCGCGCGGCGTCGCGGAACAGGATGCCGGCGAGCAGCGCCGGATCGTAGTGCAGCAGCCCCGGGTAGGCGTCCAGCCGCCAGCGCGTGTTGATGCCGTCGGAGTGCATGACCAGCGTCGCGTCGGCGGGCCAGTCGTAGGTGAACTCCTGCACCGTGCGCATCGCGTGCCCCACGGTGCCGTTGTGCGACGCGAGGCTCTGCGCGCGGCCGTCGGGCGTGTGGACGGCCGCCGCGATGTTGCCGATGCCCGCGAAGGCGAGCGTGCCGCGCTCGGGACGGAGGGCGGCGACGGCGAGCGCCGCGCCGCGCGTGGCGCGCAGCGGCCCGTGCGCCGCGTGCACGAGCGCCGACGGCGAGGTGTCGCGCGAGGCGCCGATCACCCGCACAGCCTCGTCGGCGGCGGCGGCGGCCGACGGGCCGTGCCCGAGCCCGTCCACCACGACGACGAGCAGCGCCCCGTCGCGCGGGATCACGAGCCAGGCGTCGCCGCAGGCGGTCTCGCCGGCCACGGGCACGCACACGACGCCGATGCGGAGCGCCGCGTCGGGCGACGCGGCGCGCGCCTGCTTCGCGGCCGTCGACCAGACGCGCGCGACGAGTGCGGTGCCGGTGCCCGGACCGCCGCCGGCGCGCGAGTACAGGTCGAACTCGTCGGCCATGCGCTGGATCGCGCCGAGCCCCTTCCCCGCCGTGCCGGCGGTCGAGAAGCCGTCCTGCTGCGCGCGGGCGAGGTTCTCGATGCCCGGCCCCTCGTCGAGGGCGAGCGCCTCGACGCCGCGCGCGCCCGCGGCGCCCGCCGCGCCGACGGTGCGCAGCAGCACGCGCCCGCCCCGGGCGTGCGCCGCGAGGTTCGTCGCCAGCTCGGTCACCACGATGGCGAGCGCGCCGCGCTCCGACTCGCCGAGTCCCGCCTCGCTGGCGAGCAGCGCGGCGGCGCGGCGCACCTCGCCCACCTGGCTCGCGTCGTCCACGCGCCAGAGCGTGGCGGCCGGTCCTCCCGTGGGATCGCGGTCGCCCGCGCCCGGGGTCACTTCCATCGGGTGACCGTCACGCGCGTGCCCTTCCCCACCTCGGACCAGATGTCGAAGTCGTTCACCAGCCGGCGCGACCCGCTGAGGCCGAGCCCCATGCCGGTGCCCGACGTGTAGCCGTCGGTGAGGGCGAGCGCGATGTCGGGGATGCCCGGGCCCTCGTCCTCGAAGGTCAGGCGCAGCCCCTTGCGCATGCCCTCCTGGAGCGCCTCGAGCAGCACCGTGCCGCCGCCGCCGTAGTCGACCGTGTTGCGCGCCAGCTCGCTCGCGGCGGTCACGATCTTCGTCTGGTCGACGAGCCCGAACCCCTGCGCGACGGCCCACTCCCGGACGGCGTGGCGCACGACCACGATGTCCTGCGAGCCGCGTACGGGAAGCCGATCAGCGCGCAGAACGGCCATCGGCCTCGTCGATCGACGGCGACGTGCCGGCGTCGTCGTCGAACGCGGGCTCGTCCTCCGCCGTGAGGGCCTGCAGCAGCGCCATCCCCTTCTCGACGTTCAGCGCGGTGCGCACGCCGGGGAGCGACAGCCCCAGCTCGACGAGCGTGATCGCCACCGCCGGCTGCATGCCGACGACGACCGTCTCGGCGTCGAGCACGCGCGCCATCGCGGCGATGTTCGAGATCATGCGCCCGATGAACGAGTCGACGATGCTGAGCGCCGAGATGTCGAGCAGCACCCCGCGCGCGCCCGTCGTGCTGATGCGCGTCGTGAGGTCGTCCTGCAGGGTCATGGCGAGCCGGTCGTGCATGTCCACCTGGATCGTGACCAGGAGGAGCCGGCCCATGCCGAGGATCGGAATGCGCTCCATGCGGGGCCCGCGTCAGCCGCGCGCGGTCGCGCGCTGCGCGGCGCCGCCGCCCGGGAAGCCGCCGGACTCGCCCTGCGACGCCGCGGCCGACGCGCTGCGCACGACCGCGCGCCCGGTGCGCGCGAGCGCGACGCGGAAGGCGTCGGCGAGGCTGGCCTTCGTCGTGACGCCGCCGAGGTCCACGCCGAGGTGCACGATCGTCTGCGCGATCTGCGGGCGGATGCCGCTGATGATGCACTCGGCGCCCATCAGGCGCGCCGCGGTGACCGTCTTGATGAGGTGCTGCGCGGTCAGCGTGTCGACCGTCGGCACGCCGGTGATGTCGACGATCGCGATCTCGGCGCCCGTCTCGACGATGCGCTGCAGCAGCGTCTCCATGACGACCTGCGTGCGCGCGCTGTCGAGCGTGCCGATCATCGGGAGCGCGAGCACGCCCTCCCAGAGCGACACGACCGGCGTCGAGAGCTCCAGCATGTCGGCCTGCTGGCGCTGGATGACCTCCTCGCGGCCGCGCTGGTACGCCTCGGTGGTGTAGAGCCCGAGCCCGTCGACCAGCTCCGTGACCGCCCACATGCGCTGGGCGAGCACGTCGGCGCTCTCCGCGTCGGCGCTCAGCTGGCGGAAGAGCGGCGCCTTGAGCGAGAAGACGAAGGTCGCCGTCTCGCTGGGCGAGAAGCCCTGCTGCGCCCGGGTGCGCGAGAGGTCGGTCAGGAAGGCGCGCACCGGGTCCATCGCCCGCGCGCTCGCCGACTCGGCGCCCGCCTCCAGCGCACCCGCGAGCAGCCCGAGGAACTCGCTCGCCTGGCGGTCGGCGTCGGCAGCGCTCAGCGCGCGGTTGCCGGACGGCTGGGCGGCGCGCCACTCGCGGCGCACCTCCTCGCGGCGCTCGCCGAGCAGCCGGGCCAGTGGGGCGAGCGCGGAGGTCGAGCCTCCGGACCGCGTCGCGAGGGTGGAATCGGTCACGGTCGTCAGTCCGGGTCTCGAGGGGCGGGCATCGCGCCGGCGCACGAGGCGTCGCCGGGCAGCGGGCGGGAACATACGGCGCTCCGCCCCCACCGGACAGTGGCGCCCGGCGATCGCCCGCGCCGCGCTCGCGCGCGCCGCGCTCACGCGTCGCGTCGGGACGCCCCCGCGGAGCGTAGATTGCGAGCGTGCCCCAGCCCACCCGAGAGCACCCGCGCATGGACGTGCACGAGAGCAGCGCCGATCCGCTCGCCGACGGCGACGCGGCCCTCGCGGCGGCACGCCCGTGAGCGCCGACGGTCCGTCCCAGCTGCCGGTCGTGCTCGCCTTCGCGGGGCTCGCGGGCGCGGGGGCCGTCGGCAGCGCGCCGACGGTGCTCCCCACCGAGGCCGGCGAGGCGCTGCGCGCGTTCTTCGAGGCGCATCCGGCGGTGGAGTTCGTGCAGTTCGAGCTCGCGCTCGACGAGGCGGGCGAGGACCTGGAGTTCGCCGCCGGCACGCTGCACGGCGCGGACGGCGCGCCGCTGCGCGAGGACCGCGAGACGCGCCGCGCCGCCGAGGCGTTCCGCCGCCTGCTGCGCACCGACGCCGCGCTGGCCGCGCTGCCGGTGCGCCTCGTGGTGGCGATGGAGGGGCTCGAGCACACCTTCCGCATCCCGCGCGACGCGACCGGCGCCGCGCGCCCCGCCGGCGAGTCCGCCGACGCCGACGAGCGCGCGGCCCGCCGCGAGCGCGCGCGGCTCGAGGCGCAGGACGCGCGCTGGGACCAGCGCGACCTCGTGCGCGACGACGACCACGTCGCGTGACGGCCGCGGAGCGGCGGGCGGCGGCGCACGGCCCGCTCCTCCGCCTCGCCCCGGGCGTGGCGCTGGCCGCGCTGGTCGGGCTGGCGGCCTGGCTGGTCGCGCTGGCCGAGCAGCGCGTGCTCGGCCAGCCGGTGCTCGAGGCGCTCGTCGTCGCCATCCTGCTCGGGATGGTAGTGCGCACCGCGTGGACGCCGCCGGCCGCGCTGCAGCCGGGCATCGCGTTCACCGCGCGCGAGGTGCTCGAGGTGGCCGTGCTGCTGCTCGGCGCGTCGGTGGACCTGCCGCTGCTGGTGCGCGCCGGGCCCGCGCTGGCGCTCGGGATCGTGCTGCTCGTCGTGCTCGGGCTCGCGGGGAGCTACGCGATCGGCCGGCTGCTCGGGCTGCCGCACAAGCTCGCCGTGCTCGTCGCCTGCGGCAACGCGATCTGCGGCAACTCGGCCATCGCGGCGGTGGCGCCCGTGATCGACGCCGACGCGGAGCACGTCGCGTCGGCGATCGCGTTCACCGCGATCCTCGGCGTCGCGGTGGTGCTCGCACTCCCGCTGCTCGTGCAGCCGCTCGGGCTCTCGTTCTACCAGTACGGCGTGCTCGCGGGGCTCACCGTGTACGCGGTGCCGCAGGTGCTCGCCGCGGCATTCCCGGTGAGCGCGCTGAGCGGGCAGGTGGGCACGCTCGTGAAGCTGGTGCGCGTGCTGATGCTGGGGCCCGTGGTGCTCTTCTTCGCGCTGCGGGCGCGCGGCGCACGACGCGACGCCGGGCGCGACGGGGCGCGCGAGTCGGCGCACGAGGGGGCGCGTCGCCCCGCGCTCACGCGGCTGGTGCCCTGGTTCATCGTGGGCTTCCTCGCGCTCGCCGCGCTGCGCGCCGTGGGGCTCGTGCCGCCCGCGGCGGCGGACGCGGCGCGCGCGCTGTCCGGCTGGCTCACGATCGGCGCGATGGCGGCGCTCGGCCTGGGCGTGGACCTGCGCGCGATCGCGCGCGTCGGCCGCCCCGTCGTGCTCACCGTGACCGCGTCGCTCGCGGTGCTGATCGCGCTCGCGGTCGCGCTGATCCGCGTGCTCGGCATCCGTTGACCGCCGGCGCGCCGCGCCGGCGGCCCGGAACGCGCTAGCGGCGGAGCCGCGCCCCCGTCAGCTGCCCCAGCGCGCCGAGCGTCGTCTGCGCGGCGTTGAGCCCGAGGCGGAAGTCGGCGTCGGTGAAGGTCGCGAACAGGTCCGTCGGCTGGTGCCAGTGCGGATCCCACCCATTGCCGATCTGCGTGCCGCGCTCGTTCTCGCGCAGGCTGATCGACGGGATCAGGTCCTGGAACGGCCCCGAGTCGGTGTTCGTCATGTGGCTCCCGACGGTCGCCGGGTAGTCGCTCGCGTACCGCTCGTTCGCCCGCTGGAACACCCACGCGAGCGCCTGCGAGCCGGCGGCCATCTTCGACGCGACCTGGAACTCGATGTTGACGTCGGCCTCGGGGCGCTGCTCGCGGCTCACCGTGCCGTCCGCGCGCGGCATGCCGTGGTCGAACAGCATCATGTCGTGCTGGATCATGCCGAGCCACTTCGGCTCCGGATAGCGCCCCGAGCCGGCCGGCTGCTCCCTGCCCTGCAGCGCCTGCCGCTGCGCGATGTAGGCGCGCGCGCCGTTGAGCCCCGTCTCCTCGTTGTTCCAGAGCACGAAGCGGATGGAGCGGTCCGTCTGCACGTCGGGGCTGCTGAAGATGCGCGCGAGCTCCATCACGATCGCGGTGCCCGACGCGTCGTCGTTCGCCGCCTCGCCCCAGCCGATGCCGTCCATGTGCGCGCCGACGATGTACATCTCGTCGGGGCGCGTGGTGCCGATCTTCGTGCACCACACCTCCTGCCGCTCGCCGGGCGTGCTGGGCTGCGCGTTGAGCGCGCGCAGCCGCGCGTCGGGCTGCGCCAGCGAGTCGTTGTTCACGCCCGTGCGCGCGCGAACGCCGCGCGCGCGGCCGCCGCCCTGCGCGAGGCGCGGCGTGCCCCGCGCGCCGGCGGTCGGCGCGGGCGCGGCGGCGCCGGCCGGCCGCGGCGTGGGCGCCGGCGGCGCGTACTCGTAGGTCAGGCGCTCGGTGTTGGTGCAGCCGGACGCCTCGAGCTGCGCCTCGATCCAGTCGAGCGCCGCGCGGTTGCGGTCGGTGCCCTGCCGGCGGTCGCCGAACTGCGTGAGCCCCTTGATGATCCCCTTGTACCGCTCCAAGTCGAGCCGGCCCACCATCTCGGCGACGGGATCGCGGGTGGTGTCGGCGGGCGCGCCGGCGGTCTGCGCGCGCGCCGTGGTGCCGGCGACGGAGAGCAGCCCCAGTCCGGCGGCGGCGATGACGGTCAGCGCGTGCGCTCGCATGTCGGGCCCGTGCGGGTGGAGGATCGGGCATCGTGCCCGACGGACGTCGCGCCCATCGGACGTCCCCTTCGCAGTAGAACGTGCCCCGGCGTGCGAGCGCTGACGCGCGGCGACGCGCGCCGCGCCGTGCTCAGCCCCGCGGGCCGTCGCCGGCGACTGTCGCGACGGCGCCCGCGGGCTCGCGCGCCGCGGCCCGCTCGCTCGCGCGGCGCGCGGGGAGCGCGAAGGCGAAGCAGGCGCCGCCGCCGGGCGGGAAGGTCGCCCACGCCCGCCCGCCGAGCGCCTCGACGGCGTCCTTCACGATGCTCAGCCCGAGCCCCGTGCCCTCGACGCCGGTGATCGTCTCGGCGTGCGCGCGGAAGCCGCGCGCGAAGAGCTGCGCGCGCTTCGCCTCGGGGACGCCGAGGCCGTTGTCCCACACCTCCACGACCGTCTCGGGCGTGGCGTCGGGCCCCGGCTCGGTGACGTGCCCGCGCACCTCGACCCAGCGCGCCGCGGCCGCGGGATCGGCGTACTTGATCGCGTTCGAGAGGTAGTTCACGGTCGCGATCTCGACCGCCGCCGCGACCACCTCGGTGGCCGGCAGGGTGCCGATGCGGACCTCCACGCCGGCGGCGCGCGCCGCGTCGCGCAGCTGGCGCGCGGCCTCCTGCACCGCCTGCGGGAGCAGCACGCGCCGCTGCTGGCGCGCGTCGACGTCCATGCGCGACAGCTCGATCAGGTTGTCGAGCGTGTCGCGCATCGCGGCCGCGTTGCGCCGCACGACGCCGACCAGCCGCGGACGCTCGGCCTCGGGGAGCCCCTCGAGGTCGAGCAGCTCGCCGGCGCCGAGCACCGCGCCGATCTGGTTCTTCAGCTCGTGCGTCAGCGCGCGGTTGAACCCGCGCAGCCGCTCCTCGCGCTCGGCGAGCTTGGCGCGCATCTGCTGCAGGTAGTGCGCGACGGCCGCCTCCTGGATCACCGCCACGGCGCGGAAGAGCCGGTGGCCGCAGGCGAGCAGTTCGTCCTTGCCGCACGGCTCGTCCATCTCGCGCACGGCGACGATCAGGTGGGCGAAGATGATCCCGCCCAGCAGCTCGAACTCCTTGAGGATCTGGTACTCGTCGAAGCCCTGGCCGTGGCGCAGCGCGCCGAGCTCCATCGCCTTCCCGATCACCGGCGCGTCGGCCGCGACCTCCTGCGCCGGATGCTCCAGGTACGCCGCGATCCCGTCGATCAGGAGCGGGACGTGGTTCAGCAGGTCGTCGGTCGGGAAGACGTGATTCGCGTCGAGCGTCACGCGCGCCGAGATGCGCTCGAGCCAGCGGTGCGTCAGCGGCTCGCGCGCCGCGCGGATGCGGTCGGCCAGCGCCGGTGCGAGGGGGCACGGCATGGCGAAGTCCGTAGGGACGGGCACGCGGGGCGGGGCGGCGGGGGGCGGCGACGGTCGGCGGTCAGCGCGGGACGTCCAAGATACGCCGAAGCTCGGCGCCGAGGGCGCGCGGCTCGAGCGGCTTGGTGAGGAACGCGTCGCAGCCGGCGGCGACCGCGCGCTCCTCGTCCTCCCGCTGCGCGTGGGCGGTCAGCACCACGACCGGGATGTCGCGGGTGTCCGGATCGTCCTTGAGCATCCGCGTCGCGGTGTTGCCGTCCATCCCCGGCAGCCCCACGTCCATCACGATCACGTGCGGCCGCCGCTCGCGCACGAGCGCCAGCCCGCGCTCCGCGTCCTCCACCACGACCACGTCGAAGCCGAGGTGCGTGAGGTAGGTCGCGTAGATGATCCCGTTGTCCTCGTTGTCCTCGATGATGAGGACCGTGGGGATCCCGGCGGGCGGGGTCACGAGGCGGAGGGCGACGGGGAGGCGGGCATCGGCGGAGTGAGGCGGAACCGGGGGCCGCCGGCGAGGTGCCGGCCGGCCGCGCGGCGACGGCAATCTAGTCGCCAGGGCCCCGTCCGGTGGCGCCGCGCCCTACCGGCCGCCCCGCGCCACGATGGCGTCCAGCGCCGCGCGATCGTGCAGCCGCCCTCCCGCGACGACGGCGCGGACGCGCGCGAGGTGCGCCACGTCGGCCAGCGGGTCCGCGTCGAGCAGCACGAGGTCCGCCACCTGCCCCGCGCGCACCGCGCCCATCGAGTCGGCCGCGCCGGCCCACCGCGCCGCCGACAGCGTGGCGGCGCGCAGCACCTCGAACGGCGTCATGCCGGCGTCGCGGGCGAGCAGCGCGAGCTCCTCGTGCAGGCTGCTCCCGGGATAGACCAGGTACATGCCGAGATCGGTGCCGGGGAGGATCGGCGCGCCGAGGCGGTGCAGCACGCGCAGCGCGGCCGCCTCGCGGTCGTAGGCGCGGCCCGCCGCCTCGGTGGACGGCGCGGGGCGCGTCGGGTCGCGCAGCATGTTCAGGCGCACCGCCCACTGCGTGCGCTCGTGCGCGGAGATCCAGCGGTTGCGCGCGTCGACGCGCCCGGTCGAGTCGTCGACGAGATCCCAGAAGCGGTCGGTCGGGATCCGGTCCTGCCCCGACACGAGCAGCGTCGGCACGAGCGCCGCCCCGCGCGCGCGCAGCCGCTCGGCGAACGCGGCGCGCGACGCGTCCGGCATCGTGTCGATGGCGTTCGCGAGCCCGTACAGGTGCTCGAAGCTGCGCTGCCCCGCGTCGACGGCGCGCCAGGGCCCGACCGCGCGCAGCGCCTGCGGCGCGTGGCCCACGAGCGAGAGCCCGCGCGCCCGCGCGGCGCGGGCGAGCGCCTCGTAGATCTCGGGCGACGCGGGATCGATGAACTTGAGCATCGCGCCGCCGGCGCGCACGACGCTGTCGGCGACCGCGTCGGCCATCGCGGCGCGGTCGACGACCACGTGCCCGCGCGCCCACCGCGGCGTCGGATGCGGCGTCTGCGCGGCGAGCGTGGCCAGCCGCTCCATGAACGCGAGGCTGCGCGCGGTCTCGACGATGAACCCCGCGGTCGCGATGCGCGGCGCCGGCTGCCCGCGCGCGATCGCGGCGCGCCGCATCGAGTCCGCCTCCGCGGCGCGCGGCGCGCCGCATCGAGTCCGCCTCCGCGGCGCGCAGCGCGCCGACGTCGCGCACCGAGGTCACGCCGTGCGCGACGAGCAGCGGGAGCCACGCGACGTCCTTGTCGTTCAAGTGCACGTGCATGTCCCACAGCCCCGGCACGAGGAAGCGCCCCGCGCCGTCCACCACCGTCGCGCCGCGCGGCACGCGCACCGCGTCGCGCGGCCCCGCGGCCACGATGCGCCCGTCGCGCACCACGACCGTCCAGCCGCGGCGCAGCGCGGGCGCGGTGCCGTCGGCGACGTCCACGCCGACGACCGCCAGCGCGGGCGCGCCGGGCACCGCGTCGTCGGCGGCGCGGACGCCGGTGCACGCCGCCAGGGCGAGCGCCGCGAGCGGAACGAGCCGCGAGAGCCGTGAGAGCTTCGGCCGGCCGGCGGCGGGGCGCGAGCGCGCGTGGCGCATGATCATCGAGGGAGAGGGTGTGGCCCCTGGTCCGGCCGCGCGACGTCGGGCAAGATGCGGGACGTCGCGCGCGGGCCGCCCGCCGCGCGCACTCCACGCGGCTGCAACCAGGAAGCGTCATGAGGGAGACCGTTCGTCGCGCCGCCGTGCCCGCGCGCGCCGCGCTGCTGCTCGCGAGCCTGCTCTCGACGGCCACCGCGGCGCGCCTGGGCGCGCAGACGCCGGCCGCGCCCACGCCCGCCGATCAGGCGGCCGCGGAGCGGCGGCGCGTGCAGGAGGAGCGCGTGCACAACGACTGGGCGCACCTGGCGCGCTACCGCGACGAGAACGCGCGACTCGGCGCGCCGCGCGCGGGCGAGCGGCGCGTGGTGTTCATGGGCAACTCGATCACCGAGGGCTTCGCGCCGCACTTCGCGACGCTGTTCCCCGGTCGGCCGTACGTCGGGCGCGGCATCAGCGGGCAGACGTCGCCGCAGATGCTGGTGCGCTTCCGGCAGGACGTGGTCGCGCTGCGCCCGGCGGTGGTCGTGATCCTCGCCGGCACGAACGACATCGCGGGCAACACCGGCCCGTCGACGCTGGAGATGATCCAGGACAACGTCGCGTCGATGGTGGACGTCGCGCAGGCGAACGGCATCCGCGTGGTGCTCGCGTCGGTGCTGCCGGCGTCCGACTTCCCGTGGAAGCGCGGCGTCGAGCCCGCGCCGAAGATCGTCGCGCTCAACGCGTGGCTCCGCGCCCACGCCGCCGCGCGCGGCGCCGTGTACCTCGACTACCACTCGGCGATGCGCGACGCGCGCGACGGGCTGCGCGCCGAGCTCTCGGGCGACGGCGTGCACCCCAACGCGGCCGGCTACCGCGTGATGGCGCCGCTGGCGGAGGCGGCGATTCTGGAAGCGATGCGCGCGCGCCCGTCCGACCGCTGATGCGGCGGGCGCTGCGGACTGCGGGCTGCGGATTCGCACCCGGCCGTGAGGCTGTCGTTCAGATCCGCAGTCCGCAGCTTCCCCGCACGCCTCACCCACCCGCCAGCGTGAGAAGCCCCAGCAGGTCCACCCCCTGCCAGAGCCGCTCGCGCATCGCGCGCGTGTCGGCCAGCGCGCGCGCGCCCGCGGGGCTGACGGTGAAGAGTCGACGCGACGGGCCGTCGCCGCGTACGCGGTCGGAGGCCAGCAGCCCCTTCGCCTCCAGGCGGTCGAGCGTCGCGTACACGGCGCCGATCGCGAGGTCGCGCCCGGTCACGCGCTCGATCTCGCGGCGCACGTGCATCCCGTAGGCGTCGCCCCGGGTGCGCAGCACGGCGACGACGATCTGCTCCTCCAGCACGCCGAGCGGCGCGTGCGGCGACTCGCGGAGGACGTCCATCGGCGCGCTCACTGCTCGCGGAGGACGACGCCCGGATTGACCGCGCCGGCGCGCCACGCGGGCACGAGCGCCGCCGCCAGCCCCACGAGCAGCAGCGCCACGCTCGCCGCCGCGAACGCGATCGGGTCGACGGTGCCGACGCCGAACAGGAAGGTGGCGAGCAGCCGCGCGAGCGCCACCGTGCCGACCAGCCCGATCGCGACGCCGATCCCCACCAGCACCGCGCCCTGCCCGACGATCGCGCCGACGACGCGGCGCGGCAGCAGGCCGAGCGTGACCTTGATCGCCCAGTCGCGCTTGCGTCGCGCGGCGAAGTGCGCGATGACCCCGTAGATCCCGACCGCGCCGAGCACCAGCGCCAGCGACGAGAGCAGGGCGAGCAGCGACATGATCTGCCGCGCCGGGCCGACGGCCGCGTCGAGCACGCGCGACATCGTCGTCGTGCCCTGCACCGCGAACTCCGGCGCGACGCGCCCCACCGTGCGCCGCGCGTCGTCGAGCACCGCCTCGGCGCTCGCGTCGTCGGCCGTGCGCAGCACCAGCGAGGCCGACGCGCCGAAGATCGGCGCCTGCCCCGCGAGGTAGTACGCCACCGCCTCGTCGTCATCGGTCAGGTTCGCCTCGGCGACGTTGGCGACCACGCCGACGATGCGCTGCGGCGCGCCGAAGCCGCCGACCAGCCGCCGCCCGATCGGGTTCTCGCCGGGGAAGTGCTTCTTCGCCAGCGCCTCGTTGACGACGACCGACATCACGACGTCGTCGGTCGTGTCGGCGGCGGTGAAGATGCGGTCCGAGTTGTCGAACAGCCGCCCGTCGCGCAGGCGGATCCCCATCGTCTCGAAGTAGCTCGGCGTGACGATGCGGAAGTACGTGTTCGTGCCCTGCCCGCCGTCGTCGCGCCCCTCGACGCTGAGGCCGAAGCTGTCGCCCGGCCCGCGCAGCGGGAGCTTCATCGCCACGCCCACCGACTGCACGCCCGGCAGCGCGGCCAGCTCGCGCGCGATCCCGTCGAGCGCCTGGCGGCGCGGCCCGGAGCCGAGGGTGCGGTTGGACATCACGTCGACGACCGCGAGCCCCTCGGCGCGGATGCCGGGGTTGATCGCGTACAGGTTGGAGACGCTGCGCACGAGCAGCGCCGCGCCCGAGGCGATCAGCATCGCCAGCGCGACCTCGGTGACGACGAGCGCGCCCTCCAGCCGTCCGCCGCGCCCCTGGATGCCGCCGGTGCGCGCGCTGCCGATCCGCGCGCGCAGGTCGCCGCGCCAGAGCGAGATCGTCGGCACGAGCACGACGAGCAGCACGGCCGCGATCGCGATCACCAGCGCGGCGAGGAACATCGTCCAGTCGAAGCGCGCGCTCTCGGCCCACGCGCCGATGGGGAGCGCGCCGGCGAGCAGGCGGAAGCCGCCGGCCGCGAGGGCGCCGCCGACCATCGCGGCGAGCACGCCGACCAGCAGCGCCTCGACGACGAGCTGCTGCGTGAGGCGGCGGCGATTGGCGCCGAGCGCCGAGCGCACCGCCAGCTCCGACGAGCGCCCCTCGACCTGCCCGAGCATGAGCGCGGCGACGTTGGCGCACGCGATGAGGAGGATGAGCCCCATCGTCACGAGCGTCGCGAGCAGCGCGGGGCGCATGGAGCCGAGCAGCTTCTCGCGCAGCGGCGTCACCGCGGGCTCGCGCGTCTTGTCGCCGGCGGTCGAGTACTCGAAGCGGTCGCCGAGCATCTTGGCGAGGCCGGCGAGCTGCGGCTGCATCGCCTCGAGCTGCACGCCCGGCGCGGTGCGGCCGGTCAGCTCGTAGCTGCCGTTGCGCCCCTCGGGGTTGAGCGGCTGCGCGTGCCAGAGGCGCACCGCCGGATCGGGGAACCAGAAGCCGCGCGGCATCACGCCGACGACCGTGCGCGGCGCGCCGTCGATGGTGAGGCGCTGGCCGATGACCGACGTCTGCCCGCCGAGCTCCTGCCACAGCCCGTAGCTCAGGACCACCACGGGCTCGGAGCCCTGCGCGTCGTCGCCCTCGCGGAAGCCGCGGCCCAGCACCGGCCGCGCGCCGAGGACGTCGAACAGCTCCCACGAGGTCTGGCGGGCGGAGACGAGGCGCGTGGGCCCGTCGCCGTCGCGGAGGATCACGTCGCCCGGGCGGTGGGCCGCGACCTGGCGGAAGCCCGGGATCCGGCCGCGGAGGTGGAGGAACTCCTCCTCGGTCCACCAGCCGGGCATCCAGAGGGTGCCCACCTCGTCGGCGTGGGCGTACGGCAGCGGATCGAACAGGAGCGGCCGCGCGACGCCGAAGACGGCCGCCGAGCCGCCGATGCCGAGCGCCAGGGTGAGGACGGCGAGGAGGGTGTAGGCGCGCCGGTTCCGCAGGCGCCGGGCGGCGAAGCGAGCGTCGGTGATCCAGCTCTTGAGCATGGGCCCTCCGGGCCGATAGGCGTTGGCGCGAGGCTCGAATCCCGTCCAGCCGCGCCACCAGCTCCAGCCGAGCAGCGCGGGCGCGGAGCGCACCGCCTGGCGCCAGAGCCAGCGCCGGGCGGCGGCCTGCCCGCCGGCGGCGGCGTGCTCCCCGAACTCGGTCGCGAGATCCGCGAGCACCTCGTCGCGCTCCGCGCGCGGGAGGAGGGCGCGGAGGATCGCGAGCGGGACCCGGGGGAGCGGGATGGCGGGGTGGCGGGGATCGGGGGCGGGCATGGGCGAGATTCTACATTGTAGAAACGCAGGCCGCACGGGTGCCCGCGCGGTCGACTCTCCTTGGACCGTCGAACGGGCGGGATGGTTTGCTCGGACTTTCGCGGCGGCGGCTGGCGACTTGGCGGGCGCTGCGGACTGCGGGCTGCGGATTCACCTGCGCCGCGGGGCTGCGGAACGGCCGCTCGGCATGCGCCGGGCGCCGCGAGGGCTGCGAGCGCGAGCCGTTCCGCCGCCCCGCAGCCCCGCAGCCCCGCAGCGCTCACTCCCCCCGCAGCGCCCCCGCCGGACTCACCCGCGCCGCCCGGCGCGCCGGCAGCCACGCCGCGCCGAAGGCCACGAGGACGACGACCACGGTCGCCGCGGCGAGCACCGCGGGGTCGTGGGCCTGCAGCTCGAACAGGAGGGAGCCGGCGAGTCGTCCGAGGGCGAGCGCGCCCGCGACGCCGATCGCGCCGCCGACGAGCACCATCGTCGTCGTCTGCCGCAGCACGAGCGCCCGCACGCGCCCCGCGTCGGCGCCGAGCGCCATGCGCACGCCGATCTCGCGCCGGCGCTGCGCGACCGAGTAGGCGAGCACGCCGAACAGCCCCACCGCCGCGAGCAGCGTCGCCAGCGCCGCGAAGCCCGCCGAGAGCGCGCCGACCATGCGGTCGAGGTACACGCTCTCGCGCGCCTGCTGCCGCAGCGGCTTGAGCATCGCCACCGGCAGCGTGCGGTCGAGCCGCGCGACCGCCGCCGGCACCGCGCGCAGCACCTGCTCCGGCGCGCCCGCGACGCGCACGTAGAAGGCGGCGGCCGACACCGTCGTGTCCTGGCGATACGGCGTGTAGAGCATCGGCGGCGGCGCCTGCTTCACCGCCGAGTAGTTCGCGTCGCGCACGACGCCGACGATCTCCATGTCGAGCACGCCCTCGGGCGACCGGCCGTCGCGCGCCATGCGCGCCCCGAGCGCGCGGGTGCCGAGGCCGAACTTCCGCGCGAACGCCTCGTTGACCACCGCGACCTTGGGTGCCCCCGCGCGGTCGGCCGCCGTGAAGTCGCGCCCGTTCAGCATCGGGATCCCCATCGTGCGGAAGAAGCCCGGCCCCACCTGCGCCACGCGCACGTTGGCGTCGGTGTCGGGGCCGCGCGCGAAGCCCTCCACCCGCACGTTGCCGCCGTTGCTGCTGTTCGTGAGGAAGGGCGTGCTCGACGCGGCGACGCCCTCGACGCCGGGCATCGACGACAGCTCGTCCTCGACGCGGCCGAGCAGCGCGTGGGCGCGCGCCGTCTCGTACCCGCCGAGCGCCGGCAGCAGCGCGAACTGCACCACCCGCTCGGCGTCCATGCCGAGGTCCACGCGGCCGACGTTGCGCAGGCTGCGCACGAACAGCCCCGCGCAGCCGAGCAGCGCCAGCGACATCGCGATCTGCGCCGTCACCATGCCGGCGCGGAAGCGCGCCGCCGAGCGCGCGCCGCCGGGGATCTGCCCGGCGCCCGAGCGGATCGCCGCGATCAGGTCCGCGCGCGTCGCGTGCAGCGCCGGGAAGAGCCCGAAGACGAGCCCCGTGCCCACCGACACCGCGCCCGCGAACGCCAGCACCGACGGGCGCAGCGACAGCGAGAGCGTGGCGCCGAAGCCGACGTTCGACTGCGGGATGAACGAGGCGATGAGCCGCAGCAGCCCGTGCGCGACCAGGAGACTCGCCACGCCGCCGACGATCGCCAGCACCGCCGACTCGCCGAGCAGCTGCAGCACGAGCCGGCGGCGCCCCGCGCCGAGCGACATGCGCACCGCGATCTCGGCGGCGCGTCCGGCGCCGCGCACCAGCAGCAGGTTCGCGATGTTCGCGCAGGCGATCAGCACGACGAGCGTCGTGATCCCGAGCAGCAGCAGCGCCGGCATGCGCGTCACGCCGCGCAGGCTGCTCTGGCCGCGGCTCCCGTCCTCCACCGTCACCTCGCGCGCCAGGAAGCGCTCGCGCGTCGCGGCGCTGATCCCCGCGTGCAGCGGCAGCTCGACGTCGCGCAGGATGGGACGCATCGCGGCCGTCAGCTCGGCGTGCGCCTGCTCGCGCGTCGCGCCCTCGCGCAGGCGGCCGAACACGTAGACCCAGTGGTCCGCGCGGTCGCGCAGTTGCTCCGAGCCGCCGAAGAACGGATCGACCGCGGCGGTCTGCAGGATCGGCACGTACACCACCGGCTCGGTGCCGAGCGTCGTGCCCATGAAGCCACGCGGCGCGACGCCGACGATCTCCAGCGGGCGCCCGTTCACCAGCAGCCGCTGACCGACGACGCCCGAATCCGCGCCGAGGTGCGCCGTCCAGTACGCGTGGCTGACGACGACCGCCGGATGCGCACCCTCGGCGACGTCGTCCTGCGGGCCGAACAGCCGCCCGAGCGCCGGCCGGAGCCCGAGCACCGGGAAGTACGCGCCCGACACGAACACGCCCTCGGCCTGCAGCGCGCGCCCCTCGGCCGGCGCGACGCTGGCGAGGAAGAGCCGGTGCGCCGCCAGCCCGGCGACCGCGCGCCCGCGCGACGCGGCCAGGTCGCGGTACAGGGGAAGGCTCCAGACCTCCTGGCAGCTCCCCGACTGGTTGCACTGGTCGTTGCCGAGCGTCGGCGCGGTCGGCGCGACGTTCACGAGGCGCTCGGGCGCGGGCACCGGCAGCGGGCGCAGGAGCAGCTCCTCGAACACGGAGTACGCGGCCGCGTTGGCGCCGACGCCGAGCGCGATGCACGCCACCGCGACGACGGTGAAGCCGGGCGCGCGCCGCAGCCCGCGCAGCGCCAGCCGCACGTCCTGCGCGAACGAGGCGAGCCGATCGCCCAGGCGCAGCCGGGCCTCCCGCCGCGCCGCCGAGCCGTGCAGGCGCGCGCGCGCCTCCTGCACGGGCCCGAAGCGCCGCTCCGCCTCGGCGCGCGCGGCCTCGGGGCTCAGCCCCTCGCGCGCGAGCTGCTCGGCGCGCAGCGCGAGGTGCAGGCGGATCTCCTCGTCGGCCTCCTGCTCCGCGAGGTCGCGCCGCCGCACGGCCAGGCGGAAGAGGCGGCGGATGCCGGGGCGGATCTCGTCGTGTGCCATGGTCGTCGCCTCAGGCGGGCCGCGGCGCGGCGGTGAGGATGTCGGTGACCGTGGCGGCGTAGCGCACCCACTGCGCGGTCTCCGCGGTCAGGTGGGCGCGGCCGGCGTCGGTGAGCCGGTAGTAGCGCGCGCGCTGGTTGTTGGCCGTCACGCCCCACTCGGCGGCGGCCAGCCCGCGCGCCTCGAGGCGGTGCAGCGCCTGGTAGAGCGCGCTGTCCTGCACGCCGAGGGCGCCGCCCGAGCGCGCCTCCAGCCACTGCGTGATCTCGAAGCCGTGCATCGGGGTCCACGACAGCGCCTTGAGCACGAGCACGTCGAGGGTCCCCTTCACGAGGGGTAGGGCGTCCGCCACGGGGCCTCCGGAGTGAGGGTACAGACTCTGGGGGCCTTACGGGTGGGCGTGCTCGCGGTTTCGACCCGGGTCGTGGCGGGCGCTGCGGACTGCGGGCTGCGGACCCTCGCCGCCTCACGCCTGCCGCCTCGCGCCGGATCCGAACGGCAAATAGCAGCAGGGATGAACTTCGGAGAACGACCGATGAAAGTCCGATGGCTCCGCACGGTGCGACGTTCGTCGCCGCCACGCGGAGCCATCCGATCTTCATCAGACGCTCTCAGATTCTCATCCCTGCTGCTCCCCGCCGTTCGGGCCCGCCGCGAGGGAGCAGGATTCACGATCCGCAGCCCGCAGCGCCCGCCTCATGGCGCGATGAGCTCCACGACGTCGTCGTGCCCGACGTCGCCCACGTAGTCCGACACCGTCACCCCCGCCAGCGCGCCCGCGATCGCGTCGCGGTCGTAGGGCAGCCCGCGCAGCCGCGCCTCCAGCTCGCCCACGTCGGCGCGCCCCATGTAGTCGCCGAAGATGCGGATCGACGCGATGCGCCCCTCGCGCACGTCGAGCCGCACGTCGATCTCGCCGGCCGGGAAGCGGCGCGCGCGCTGCACGTTGCTCGGCGGGTTCTCGCCGTAGTTCCACGCCCAGCTGCCGTACTTCGATGCGACCAGCGCGTGCACCGCGGCCCAGTCGTCGTCGGTCAGCGGCACCGTGGGGATGCGCGCGCGGTCGTGCGTGCCGAAGATCTCGTCGAGGATGCGGTCCTGCAGCGCGTGCACGTCCAGCGGCTCCGCCAGGAACTCGGCGATGTTCGCGACCCGGCTGCGGATGCTCTTCACCCCCTTGCTCTCGACCTTGCCGGGCTTCGGGCGCAGCGCGGCCGTCACGGCGTCGAGGTCCGAGTCGAGCAGCAGCGTTCCGTGGCTGAACATGCGCGTGGGCGTCGCGAACTGCGCGTTGCCCGAGATCTTCCGCCCGCCCGCGAGGATGTCGTTGCGCCCGCCCTGCTCCGCCGGCACGCCGAGCGCCTGCAGCACCGCGACCACCGGGCGCGTGAACAGGTCGTAGCGCGCGAAGCGCCCGCTCACGTCGGGCGTCATGAAGCTGAAGTTCAGGTTCCCCAGGTCGTGGTAGACCGCGCCGCCGCCCGAGACGCGCCGCACCACCTGGACCTCGCGCGCCGCCACGACGTCCGCGTCGATCTCCTCGATCGTGTTCTGGTTGCGGCCGATGATGATGGCGCGCGCGTTGACGTAGAACAGCAGCACGTCCTCGTCGGCGGGCTTGTGCCGGAAGACGTACTCCTCGAGCGCGAGGTTGACCTGCGCGTCGGTGATGCCGCGATTGTCGACGAAGAGCATGACGGGTCCTAGTGGATCGTGACGCGGCGGATGCGCGCGCCCTCCTGCAGGCGGTCGACGACGTCCATCCCGCGGACGACGTCGGCGAACACGGTGTAGTCGTGGTCGAGGCGCACGTTGTCGACCGTGTTGACGTAGAGCTGGCCGTCGCCCGTGTCGCGCCCCCGCGTGGAAACGCCGACGGTGCCGCGCCGGTTCTCGCGCCCCACCTCGTCGCGCGTGAACGGCCCGTCGCCGACGTACTCGTTGGCGCGCGGGCTCCCGCCCTGCACGACGAAGAAGGGCACGACGCGGTGGAAGGTCAGCCCGTCGAACCAGCCGGCGCGCGCGAGGCGCACGAAGCGCCACGTGTTGGTCGGCGCGTCCAGCGGGTGGAAGCGCAGCTCGACGCGCCCGCCGTCGGCCATCTCGATCGTCGCGCCCCGCACGCTCCGCAGCTCGGCGACGGTGGGCACCGGCGGCTCGGGCAGCGGCTGCGGGTCCGCCCGCACGCCGGTCAGCTCGCCCACCTTCCGCGCGATCTCGGGATCGAAGTCGCGCGCGTAGCGCACCGGCACCGCGGCGCCGAGCGCCTCGACGAGCGCCATGCGCGCATCGCGCTCCGTCTCGCGGCGCCGCTCCGTCATCCGGTCGAGCGCGGCCACGAGCGCGGGATGCGCGGCGGGCGCGCCGGCGAGCGCCTTCGCGGCCGACATCAGCTGCTGCGCCGCGTCGGTGCGCAGCGCCTCCACGTACAGCGCGTCCTCGGCGTGCCCCACGATGGCCGAGAGGCCGTCGATCGCCTCGCTCGCGACGTTGGCGTCCGGATCGCGCGCGAGCCGCCGCAGCGTGGTGGTGTCGGCCAGCCGGCGCGCGGCGCGCGCGGCGTGCGCGCGCGCGAACGGATCGCGGTCGCTCGCGAGCGCGGCCAGCCGGGTGCGGGCACGCGCCGGCGCCACGGCGGCCAGCGCCACGACCGCGCGCGGCGCGCGCGAGGCCTCCAGCGCCGCGATCGCACCCGCGTCGTTCGCGCACTTCGCCAGCGCGTCCACCGCGGCGAGCGCGACGTGCGCGTTCGCGTCGCGCGTGGCCGCCGCGAGCGCGGGGCAGGCGGCCAGCGCGACGGCGCGGTAGCGCACCATCGGCGCCGGGTCGTCGAGCATCGCCGCGGTCGCGACCAGCGCCCGCACGTCGGCGCTCGCGTCGCGGCGCAGCGCCGCCGAGTCGGCGGCCGTCGCGCCGCCGGCGGCGAGGCGCGCCGCGGCGGCGGTCGCGCGCACGTCGGCCGCGTGCGTGGCCGTCGTCGCCACGCCCTGCAGCCGCGCGCCGACCGCCGCCGGGATGCGCCCGCGCGCGGCACGCTGCCGCGCCAGGAAGTACAGCCCGCGCACGGCGCCGCGCCGCGGCAGCTGCGCCGCGATCGCCTCCGCGGTCGCCGCGACGTCGCCGCTGTCGGCGCGCACGCGCCCGAGGCTCTCGGCGAGCTGCCCGCGCACGTCCGCGTCGGACTCCGTCGCCAGCCGCGCGAGCAGCGCCGCGCGCGCGCGCGCTGCGCCGTCGCCGCGGAACGCCGCCTGCGCGACCGCGTCGGCCGCCGCGCGGCGCACGCCCGCGTCGCGGTCGGCCAGCGCGGCGGTCACGTCGTCCAGCACGTCGGCGCGCTCCAGTCGTCCGAGCCCGCGCACGGCGTGGCGGCGCAGCGCGGGGTCGGACGCGGCCAGCCCCGCGCGCAGCGTCGCCAGGTCGGCCGCGGTGGCGCCGCGCGCGTCCTCGGCGCGGATCAGCTGGTCGAGCGTGGGCGCCTGCGCGCCCAGCGTGGGCGCGGCGAGGCAGAGCGCGAGCAGGCCCGCGAGATGGCGCATCGGGTCGGGGAGGAGCGAGGAGGGCCGCCCGCCGTGCGGCGCGGCGCGTGCCCGCCAATCGATGGCGTGCGCACGCGCCGCGCAACGGGGCGGCGCCTCCCTCGCCCGCGCCCGCTCACAGCCCGAGCCAGTAGCTCGCCTTGATCGCCAGCACGTTGGTCGCGGGCGCGCCCATGAGCGCCGCCGCGTCGCGCCGCAGGTCGTAGCGCCCGTCGGCCACCGCCTGCGCGCGGGTCTGCCCCCAGACGACGAACAGCGTGGAGCCCGGCCGGTACTCCCACCGCAGCACCGCGTTGGAGTTGAACTGCCGCACGTTGAAGCTCGGATCGGCGAGGCGCGCGTCGACCGTGCGGTCGCCGTCGAAGTCGATGGCGTAGCCGGCGCGGCCGCCCACGTCGGTGCGCGTCACCGCGTCGGCGCCGAGCGTGCGGAAGCGGGCCGTCGCCGCGCCCGCGCGCGGGCTCCGCACCGCGCGGAAGTCGGCGAACCGCCCCGCGCTCACGAACGGCTCCGCGTACAGCTGCAGCGAGAGCGTCGGCCGGAAGGTGTAGTCCACGCGCACCGTCATCGACGACGTCGTCTGGTCGATGCGTCCCACCAGGTACTGCGGCTGGCCGCCCGCCGTGTAGGTGCCGACGTACTGCGCCGGGTTGCGGTTCCACGCGAGCGACGGCCCCACGGCGACCTCCGCGCGGTCGGACGCGCGCACGACGACGCTCGGCTGCAGCTCGATCAGGCGCCCGCCGGTCGCGTCCTCGCGCTCCCAGCCCGCGCTCAGGTCCAGCTGCACGCCGCGCCGCCGATCGCTGACGACGCCGATCGAGAGGTCGGAGCTGGCCGGAGCGCGCAGCGCCGGCCCGCCGCGCAGGACCGCGGGATCGAGCGCGCTGGCGGAGCGCGCCACGCGCGCGCGGGCCGTCCAGAAGCTGTGCAGCTGGACCAGCGCGCCGGCGCTGGCGCTCGTCTCGACGCGCTCGCGGCCGAACGTCCACTCGCTCGACTGCGCCGCCTCGAAGAGCAGGCTGCGGAACAGGCGCGTGGGGGCGAACTGCTGGTAGGAGAGGACCGCGCTCTGGCGGATCTCGTCGGCCATCGGCGCGAAGCCCATGTCGTTGGCCTCGAACTCGGGCGTGATGGCGAGCGCGCCGAGGCTCCAGCGCCAGTTGCCGCTCGCCTTCCGCACGCCGACGCGCGCCAGAATGCCGTCCAGCGACGTGCGCGTGGAGTCGAACGCGACGTGCGCCGCGTCGGGGCGCTGGAAGGCGCGGTACGACGCCCGCTGCAGCGCGCCGATGCCCGCCGTGGGCCCGGCGACGCGGCTCGCCAGCGCGACGGCGTCCGCCTCGTAGCCGCCGCCCGCGAAGCGGTGGCGCGCGTTGAGCCCGCCGACGTACGCCTGCGAGCGCGTGATGCCCGCCAGCTCCGGCGCCGACTCGCGGTGGACGGCCGTCACCACCGCGCCCACGGACGACGCGCCGCGCCGGAAGTCGCGCACCACGCGTCCGATGGCGAAGCTGCTCAGCGGCTCGACGAGCTGCCGCCCGCGCGTGTCCGCGCCCGCGGTGTCGATCCACGCCGCCGACTCGCGCGCCGTCACCGCGGTGAGCAGGCCGACCGACCAGCCGCGCGCGGTCTTCCCCGTGAGCTTCGCGGCGCCGAGGATGCGCGTGCGCTCGGGGACGTCGACGAAGGCGGCCGGTCCGCCCACGCGGCCGCGCGGCGCGGCGCCGATGCGCCGCGAGTAGAACAGCTGCGGGAAGCCGACGCTGAACATCTCCGCGCCCTCGGCGAAGAACGGGCGCCGCTCCGCGTACCACGCCTCGAACGCCGTGAGGTTGACCTGCGACGGGTCGGCCTCGACCTGCCCGAAGTCGGGGTTGAGCGTGGCGGTGAGCGTGAGGTTCGAGGTCACGCCGTACTTCACGTCGGCGCCCATCGAGCCGCCGAGCTCCGTGCGGCGGTGGAACGGGTCGGCGGCGTCGCCGGGCGCGCGCGTGGCGCGCGCCACCGTGTACGGCTGCAGCTCGAGCCGCCGCGGCGGGCGCAGGTCGCGCAGCCCCGCCAGCTCGCCGAACTGCGACACCAGCCCCACCGCCTCGGGTGCCACCGGCGACCAGTACGACAGCTCGTCGCGGCGCGCGACGAGGCGCGCGAAGTTGACGCCCCACGGCCGCTCGCCCGCGCCGGCCGTGAAGCGCAGCTGCGAGAGCGGGATGCGGAACTCCGCCGTCCAGCCGTCGGCGTCGGTCGCCGTCGCGACGTCCCACACGGCGTCCCAGCCGGCGTCCTCGCGCGCGTCCTCGGTGATCGCGTAGTCGCGCTTCACGCCCAGCGGGTTGACCGCGAAGCCGAAGGCGGTGCGGCGGTCGGCGTAGCTGTCGAGCAGCACGCCGAACCAGTCGGAGTAGACGTCCTGGTCGCGGCGCGCGAGGCGGGCGACGATCGAGTCGGGACGCGGGTCGCGGGCGCGCACCGCGACGTAGACCGCCGCGTCGTCGTACAGCACGCGCACCTCGGTCTCCATCGTGGCCGCCGCGCCGGGGCGCGGGCGGTGCTGCACGAAGGCGCCCGCCGGCGTGGCCGCGCGCCATGCGGCGTCGTCGAGCCGTCCGTCGATGGTCGGCGCGCGCTCGGCGCGCGCGGCGGGCAGGGTGCGCGCGAGCGCGCGCGGCGCGGCGGGCGCGGGCAGCGTCGCCTGCGCGAGCGCGGCGGTCGGCAGGAGCAGGGCGACGGCGGCGAGCCGTCGCGACGTGGCGTCGAGCGCGATCATGTGCGACTCCGGGATGGGGCGTCGAGCGGTACGTGGGTCGTCCGCAGGATGCCGGCATCGCCGGAGGCGCGGGTGGCGCGCGCGTCGAGGCGCCGTGCGAGTGTGGTGGGAGTTGTCCGGAAGTTGTCGCGTCGCGCGTCAGCGCTCGAAGCGGTACCCCGCCTTCCACACCGTCAGCAGGTGCCGCGGGTTGTCCGGGTCGTCCTCCAGCTTGTGCCGCAGCTCCGAGACGTGCGAGTCCACCGTGCGCGTCACGACGTCGGCCTGGTGCTTCCAGACGGTGCGCAGCAGGTGGTGGCGCGTGGCCACCTTTCCCTCCAGCGCCGCGACGGCGAGCAGCAGGTCGAACGCCTTGGGCGTGAGCGAAACCTCGCGCCCGCCCTTGAGCACCTTGCGCGACGCCGGATCCACCTCGACGTCGCCGAAGCGCAGCACGTCGTGTCCCCCGTGTGCCGGCGGCGCGGCGAGCGTGCGCGCGCGGCGCAGCATCATGTGGATGCGCTCCAGCAGCTCGAACAGGCGGAACGGCTTGGTGACGTACTGGTCGGCGTCGAGGCGGAAGGCGCGCACCTTGTCCGCCTCCTCGCCGCGCGCGGTCAGCATCATGACCGGCACGAGCACGCCCGCCTCGCGGATCGCGCGCAGCACCTGGAAGCCGTCCATGCCCGGCAGCATGACGTCGAGGATCACGAGGTCGGGCGCCCACTCGCGCACCGCGGCGATGCCGGCGGGGCCGTCCTCCGCGACGCGCACCGCGTAGCCCTCGAGGTCGAGGTTGTAGCGGATCCCCTCCGCCAGCTCCGCGTTGTCCTCGACGAGAAGGATGCGCGCCATCAGACCGTGGGTGCGAGTGCGGCCTGCGTCGCCGGCGCCGCGTCCGCGTCGGCGAGCCCGCGCCAGCCGGGCAGCTCGACGACGAAGCGCGCGCCGCCGCCGGCCGCCGCCTCGACCCAGGCCCGCCCCTCGTGCCACGCGACCAGCTCGCGCACGACGGCGAGGCCGATGCCGCTTCCCACCGCGACGCTGCCCACCGCGTGCGCGCCGCGCCGGAACGGCTCCCAGATCGTCTCGCGCTCGCGCGGATCGACGCCGGGCCCCTCGTCCTCGACGGCGAGCCGGATGCGGCCCGACACCACCGCGCTGCTCACGCGCACCGTCTGCCCCGCGCGCCCGTACTTCACCGCGTTGTCGAGCAGGTTCAGCACGACCTGCCGGAACGACTCGGCGTGCAGCGACGCCACGAGCCCGGGCTCGAACGCGGTCGCGAAGCGCACCTTCCGCGACGCGGCCAGCGGCGCGAAGTCGCGCAGCAGCGCCTCCAGATAGGGCGCGAGCGCCACCGGCTCGCGCGTGCCGCCGGTCCCGCCGCGCTCGGCCCGCGAGAAGTGCAGCACGTTGTCCACGAGGCTCGTGAGGCGCGTCGTCTCGCGCTCGATGTTGTCGAGGATCCACTCGCGCTGCGCGTCGGTGCGGTAGCGGCCGTGGCGCAGCGTCTCCAGGAAGAGCTGCACCTGCGCGAGCGGCGTGCGCAGCTCGTGCGACACGCTCGACACGAAGTCGGAGCGCAGCCGCGCCAGCTCGCCCTCGCGACGGAGCTGCCGCACGGCGACGACGCCCAGCCCGCACGCCAGCAGCAGCAGGCCGGCCAGGAGCGGCGACTGCGGCCGCGCCGGCGCGCCGCCCACGAGCGCCGCCGCCTCGGGACGGACGGCGGCGTGCGCCGTCAGCTCGCCGAACTCGGGGCCCAGCCGGTCGCGGCTCGCCTCCGCCCCGGGCGCGTCGGGCCCCGACGCGAACAGCACGCGCCCGCCCGGCAGGCGCAGCGCGACGGTCAGCAGCTCGGTGTTGCGCCGGCCGCCGCCGATCGAGGCGGGCAGCAGCGCCTCGCGCGCGAGCAGGTCGCCGAGCAGCGGCGCCGCGCCGGCGGAGTCGAGCTCGAAGCCGTAGGCCACGCGCGCGCCGCCCGGCGCCTGCGCGAGCGCGTAGAGCAGCACGCGCTCGACGCCGCCGACGGTGCCGACGACGCCGCGGAACTCGCCCGGCGGCCGCGCGACGCGCCGCACGTGCGCGCGCAGCGTCCCCGCGATCCACCGCTGCACGTCGGCCGACGGCACCTCGCCCGCGAACGCGGGCACGCCCCCGTCGATCGGGACGCGGTAGTAGTAGCGCACCGCGAGCGGCGCGCCCGCCGCGGGGTCGACCGGCGCCTCCGCCGACGCGCGCGCGAGCGCCACCAGCTGCGCCGGCGTGACGGTGCCCGCCGGGCGCCCCGGCTGCGCGTGCACGGCGGGCTCCAGGTGCTCGCGCAGGCTGGCGCGCAGCGCCTCCGCGGTGTGCTGGCGGAAGCTCCACGCGGCGAAGGCGCCGTGGTCGCGGATCAGCCGCGCGGCCGTCGCGCGGTGGGAGCGGGCCTCGCGCTGCCCCTGGAGCACGGCCGCCGCCGCGACGCCGAGGCTGAGCAGCAGCAGCGCCAGCGGCACCCAGCGCCCCAGGCGGGCGCGCACGAGGGGCGCGAGGCGGGCGCCGACGCGGCGGCGGGTGGGACGCTCGGTGGTGCCGGGGACGCGCTGCATGGCCTGCCGGTGCGGGGACGCCCGGAGGCTAGCCCGCCGGACTCGACCCGATCAAGGCGAGAGTTTGCAGGATTTGTAGCGGAACGGTCCGGCGCCGGTCGGGGCGGTCCGGAGGCTCAGGGGATCGCGACCGCGTAGCGCGCGCCGATCGCCTGCGCGGCCGCCGCCGCGAGGAGGCCCTGCCCGCGCGCGCTCGGGTGCACGCCGTCGAGGCTGATGTTCGGCCCGAACGGCGCGCTGGAGAGCAGCAGGTCCGCCACGCGGAACGTCGGCTTCGGCAGGTCGTAGACGGCGGAGAGCGCGAAGTACGCGTAGCCGCGCTCCGCCGCGCGGGCCTGCATGTGCGCGTTCATCTGCGCCATCCGCGCGTTGATCGCGCGCACGTCGTCCGCCGTCAGCACGTGGTCGGCCGCCCCCGGCACGTCCTCGCAGGTGGCGGTGGCGGGCGCGCGCGACAGGAGCGTGAGCAGGTAGCCCGGCACGAAGAGGTGGTTCGTGCTGCGCTCGCAGCTCGCGCTCACCGTGACGCCGAGGGTCCGCAGCGCCGCCGACTCGGCGAAGAACTCGCGGGCCTGGCGGATGCTCGGGAACTGCGCCGCGTCGGTCGGCAGCCCGACGAGCACCGCGCGCGCGCCGGTGGAGGCGACGGCGGCGAGCACCTGGTCGTAGTCCGCGGCCCACGCGGCGAACGGCGTCATCGCCTCGATGCGCCCGGTGCTCGCCGGCAGCACGTCGTTCGCCGCCAGCTCCACCGACACGAACGTCGGGCGCTGCGCGAGCATCGCCGTCACCTGCGTCTGCCCGGGGGCCAGCACGCGCGCGTACAGCGTGCCGACGCGCGCGCTGCGCGCCGCCGCCGCCTCGACGGTCGTGAACAGCGCGTCGTGCACGTCGGCGCCCGAGATCGCGACGTTGTTGAGCGGCGGGACCAGCCCCGCGCGCAGCGGCGCGCAGGTGGTCATCACCGCGCTCACCAGGTCGTCGCCGCCACCGAGGGCGGTGAACGCGCCGAGCAGGGCGAGGTTGGCGACGAGCGGCGCCGCGAGCGGCGGGCTGCACCCCGGATCCTGCACGAGCGGCTGCGTGAACGTCGCGCCGGCCACGCGCGCCGCGAGCTGCGCCGGCCACGACGCGCCCTGCGCCGCGGCCGAGATGCCCGCGGACTGCACGCCCATGCTGTTGCTCGTGCCCAGCGCGACGAAGCGCGCGAACAGCTGCGGCGCCGTCACGGGAGCCGGCGCGCCCGTCGGCGGGGGCTCGGGGGGCGCGAACGCCGGCGCCGCCGGATCGGCGCAGGCGGCGACGACGAGCGTCGTGGCGAGGGTGGAGAGGGTGCGTCGCATGGCTCCTCCACGACAGCGAGGCTGCCGCGCGTGTTCGGGTCGGGGCGCAGCGCGCCTCCCCTCACCATGGAGGGTCGCGCGCCCGCCGACCAGCCGTGCGCCCGGATCCGTCGCGGGCGCCGGCCGCTCGGTCGCGCCGCTCAGCCCGCGAGCGCGCGGTCGAGCCGGGCGCGCAGGGCGGCCCCGCCCACGGCGCCGACGATCCGGTCGACGGGCGCGCCGTCGCGGAAGACGAGCATCGTCGGCAGCCCGCGCACGCCGAGGCGCGCCATGGCCTGCGGGTTCGCGTCGGCGTCCAGCTGCACGACGCGCAGGCGCGGCGCGTACTCCTGCGCCACGGCCTCGACGATCGGCGCCATCAGGCGGCAGGGGGCGCACCAGGCGGCGGTGAACTCGACGGCGACGAATCCCGAGCCCGGGGCGATCGCCTCGGCGAGGGTGGCGTCGGTGACGGCGGGCAGCGTGGCGGCGGACATGCGGACTCTCCTGCGCGGGTGGCGGTTGAAGCGGACGCGCGGAGGCTACAACTTCGAGCGCACTTGAGGTCAAGGGCGACGGGCGCCCGCGGCCGCGTCACCTTCGGGAGCGCGCATGGACGGGATGAGCATCGGCGAGGTCGCGCGGCGCGCGGGGCTCGAGCCGTCGGCGATCCGCTACTACGAGAGCGCGGGGCTCCTGCCCGCGCCGCCGCGCGCGGGCGGCCGCCGCCGCTACGACCCCGAGATCCTCGAGTGGCTCTCGCTGATCGCGCTCGCGCGCGAGGCGGGCTTCACGATCGCGGAGATCCGGCAGCTCGTCACCGACTTCGCGCCGGGCACGCCGCCGGCCGCGCGCTGGGCGGCGCTCGCCGCGCGCAAGCTGGCGGAGATCGACGCGATGGTCGCGCGCGCGGAGCGCATGCGCGCCGTGCTGCGCGTCGCGCTCGACTGCGGCTGCTTCCGCCTGGAGGACTGCAGCGCGCTGCTCGCGGCCGACCCGACGGAGGGGCGCAGCCCGTGCGCGATGCCCGCCGCCGCGCTGGCGGAGGCGCGCGCCCGGCGCCGCGCGTAGGTGGGCGACGCGCGGCGACCGCCCGCGCGTCACCCGTTCGCCGTCACGCCGCCGCGGGCGACTGCTGCGCGCGCACCAGCGCGGTCACCTCGTCGGGCGGGAGCGGGCGCGCGTAGTGATAGCCCTGCCCCGTGCGGCAGCCGAGCGCCAGCAGGCTCGCCCCCTGCTCCGCCGTCTCGATCCCCTCGGCCACCGTGCGCAGCGACAGCGTCTCGCCGAGCGCGATGATCGTGCGCGCGAGCGCGGCGTGGCTGCCGCCGTCCGCCACGCCGTCGACGAAGCTCTTGTCGATCTTGAGCACGTCGACCGGGAAGCGCTGCAGGTAGCTGAGCGACGAGTAGCCGGTGCCGAAGTCGTCGATCGCCAGGCGGATGCCGATGTCCTTCAGCTCGTGCAGCCGGCGCAGGCTCCCTTCGGTGTCCTGCATGACGACGCCCTCGGTGATCTCGAGCAGCAGCGCGCCCGGCGGCAGCCCCGCCTCGCCGAGCGCCGACGCGACGTCGGCGACGAGCTGCGGATGCTCCAGCTGGCGCCCCGAGATGTTCACCGCCACGCGCAGCTCGGGCAGGCCGAGCCGGCGCCACGCGGCGGCCTGCCGGCACGCCTCGCCGAGCACCCAGCGGCCGAGCGGGAGGATCAGCCCCGACTCCTCGGCGAGCGGGATGAACGCGCACGGCGGGACGACGCCGCGCTCCGGGTGGTCCCAGCGCACGAGCGCCTCCACGCCGACGATCGTCCCCGTCGCGAGGTCGACGACGGGCTGGTAGACGAGGCGGAACTCGCGCCGCTCGAGCGCGTGGTGCAGGTCGCTGCCGAGCGAGACGCGGTCGCGCACCGCCTCGTACATCGGCGGCGCGAACTCCTCGTACATCCCCTTCCCGCGCGCCTTCGCCTGGTACATCGCGAGGTCCGCGTTGCGCAGCAGCTCCTCCGCCGTCTCGCCGGCGCGCGCGGTGGCGATCCCGATGCTCGCGCCGACGGTGATCTCGCGCGACGACAGCCCGACCGGGCGCGTGAGGCTGCTGAGGATGCGGTTCGCGACGATGTGCGAGTCGCCGCCGCCGGCGTTCGCCAGCAGCACCGCGAACTCGTCGCCGCCCAGGCGCGCCACCGTGTCGCTGCCGCGCGTCGCGTTCAGCAGCCGCGCGGCCACCTGCACCAGCAGCTGGTCGCCCTCGGCGTGGCCGAGCGAGTCGTTGACCGACTTGAAGTCGTCGAGGTCGAGGAACAGCACCGCGACGTCGCCGGTCGTGCGGCCGGCCTGCGCCAGCGCGTGCTCCACGCGGTCGCGGAAGAGCGCGCGGTTCGCGAGGCCGGTGAGCGGGTCGTGGAACGCCTGATGCGCGAGCTGCTCCTCCAGCGCGCGGCGCTGCGTCACGTCCTCCGCGACCGCGACGCCGGCGACGATCGTGCCCTCGCGGTCGCGCACCGGCCCGGCGCTGATGCGCACCCACGGCGCGGCGCGGCCGACGCCGGGCAGCCGATACTCCTCGCCGTCGACGCGCTCGCCCGCGACCGCGCGCATGAGCGGCCACTCGTTCGGGACCAGCGCGCGGCCGTCGGCGTGGAAGCCCGTGCGCTCGGCGTACGCCTGCATCGCCGACATGCGGCGCGACGGATCGCCGAAGATGCGCGCCACCTGCCCGTTGCCGAGCACGAGCCGCCCCGTCGGCGCCTCGGCGATCAGCACCGCCGCCGGCATCTGCTCGATGACCGCCGCCAGCAGCGCGCGCTCGGCGTCGCGCTGCGCCACCAGCTCCTCGCGCTCGGCCTCGGCGCGCGTGCGCTCGGTGACGTCGAGGATGAAGCCCTCCAGCGCCTGGACCTCCCCCGTCGTCTCGTCGAGCACCCCGCGTCCCTGCTCCCACACGTGGCGCTCCTCGCCCTGCGCGGTGCGGATGCGGTAGCCCACCTGGAAGGGCGAGCCGTCCCGCAGCGCCGCATCGACGGCGTCGCGCACGCGCGGCAGGTCGTCGGGGTGGACCAGCGCCGCGTACTCCAGGGCGCCGCCGCCGACCAGATCCCCCGGCGCGTGGCCGGTGAGCAGCGTGCAGCCGTCGCTGACGAACTCCATCGTCCACCCGTCGTCGTTGCGGCAGCGGTACGCCATGCCGGGCAGGTTGCTCAGCAGCGTCGACAGCGCGCGCTGGCTCTCCGTCAGCGCGGCCTCGGCGCGCACGCGCTCCGTGACGTCGCGCACGTTGAGGACGAGCCGCCCCTCGTCGACGCCCGGCAGGCGGCGCACCGCCGCCTCGACGATGCGATAGCCGCCGTCCTGGTGCCGCACGCGCAGCGTGATGGAGCCCGACACGCCCGCGGGCGCGGCCACCGCCGCGGCCAGCGCGCGCACGGCGGCCGCGTGGTCGTCGGGGTGCACGTAGTCGAGCACCGACCCCGGCGAGTGCGCGTCGTCCGGATAGCCGAAGACGCGCGCCGCCGAGGCGCTCGCGTAGTGCATCGTGCCGTCGAGCCCCACGACGTACACGACGTCGGCCGCGTGCTCGATCAGCCCGCGAAAGTACGCGTCCTGCGCGCGGCGCTCGGCCACGAGGCGCTGGTTCTCGCGCACCGCCATCACCTGTCGCGCGACGACGAGCGCGGTCAGCGCGGCGCTGCCCAGCGCGACGACGCCGAGCGGCTGCGCCCACGTGCCGCGCGTCTCGATCAGCAGCAGCGCGTAGCCGAGCGCGACCCCGGCGTACGGCAGCGCGCTGAACCGCCCCTCCGCCGCGCGGCGCGCGTGCGGCGCCGCCACGGCCGGCCCGCGCGCCGCGCGGCGGAACTCCACGTCGGCGGCGGCGACCATCAGCGCGGCCGAGAGCATCCACAGCCCGTCGACCCAGTCGCCCGGCCCGACGGCGCGCGTGCGCGAGAGCGGGATGAGCACGAGGCTCGCCGTGACGCTGATCGCGTGGCCCGCGGCGAGCAGGCGGAGCGCGACGCGGCTCCCCCCGCTCGCGCGCCCGATCATCAACGCGGCGAGGGCGGCGAGGATCGCGAAGTCGGCGACGGGGACGGCGAGCTCGCGCACGACGTCGCGCAGCGCGGTCGACGCGCCCGGCGTGCCCGGCGCGTCGACGAGCCACCAGACGACCAGCCCCGCGCCCACCAGCACCGTCGCGAGGTCGAGCCAGAAGCGCGCGCGCTCGCTGCGGCGGCGCGGCGCGCTCGGGAACGACAGCAGTCCGGCGAGCATCGGCGCGTACGACGCGAGCACGAGCGCCTCGCCGACCTGGCCGAGCGCGGCCGCCGAGGGGACCAGGTCGCGATAGGTCCAGATCACGTTGCCGATCCAGAGCACGGCATACGTGACGGCGAGCCAGCCCCACGCGCGGCGCACGCGCGCGTCGACCGCCGCGTGGCGCGCGACCCGCACCGAGGCGATCGCCGCCCACAGGAAGAGCGGCAGCAGGAAGGCGTCGGCGATCGCGACGCGGTGGGCGTCGGCGCCCCACTGCGTGACGAGCCAGAGGTAGTGCGCCGCGACGTACGCCGTCAGCACCACGACGGGCGCGCCGACGCGGCGCAGGAGGTTGGGGACCACGACTGCGGAATTCGGGGAGACGGGCGGGGGGAGCGCGCACCGCCCCCCCGTCCGTCCGCGCTCCCCCGGCGGCGCACACGGGGGAGAGCGATCGGCTGCGACGGGAGCACGCGACGCGACGCCATGTGGACGACGATCCGGCCACCACCCGCGTCATCGAGAGGCGCGCGCCGCGCGATGACATCCCGCTCATGCGCACGCCCCACCGGCCGGCGCCACTCGGGCGCGTGCAGGTGGGGCGTGCGGAACCCCTCAGATCGCCCGGGTCGGGCTCAGGCCGCGCTCGCGAGCTCCGGGCGCGCCAGCGGCGTCACCGTCGTCGTGCGGCGCCGCTCCGCCGGGCGCACGACCAGGGCGTAGACGAGCGCCGCCGCCGTGGCGCACGCCGTCATCGTGGCGGTCATGGCGATCGCCGTGCGGCCGTCGAACAGCGCGGCCGCGATGCCGCTGGCCGTCGCGCCGCCGATCATCTGCACGCCCGTGAGCACCGCGCTCGCGACGCCGGCGATGTCGGCCATCGGCTCCAGCGCGCCCTGCGCCGCGTTGGGGCGCACGATCCCCTGCCCCAAGTGGCTCAGCACGATGAGCGGCACCAGCGTCCACACGCGCAGCCCGCCGAACGCCGCCAGCGCGAGCAGCAGCACCGCCGTGCCGACGACGATCCCCAGCCCCGCGGTCACGAGCCGCGACGCCGCCACGCCGCGCCGGCTGAGGCGCGCGTTCGTGAGCGCGCCGAGCATCAGCCCGATCGCCGTGGCGGCGAAGAGCGCGCCGTAGGTGCGCGCCGAGACGCCCATCAGCCCGATGAGCACGAGCGACGACCCCGACACGTACGCGAACAGGCAGCCGAAGCAGAGCGCCATGATGAGCGCGTACCCCATGGTCACGGGATGGCGCGCGACGCGTGCGTAGCTGGCGAGCGTGCCGCGCACGGTGAGCGCCGCGCGCGCGGCGGCCGCGCGCCGCGGCGCCGACTCGCCCAGCCCCACCGCGGCGATCGCCAGCAGCGCGAGGCCGCCGACGGCGAGCGCGCCGTAGATCGCGCGCCACCCGCCGGCCGCGGCGACCCAGACGCCGAGCGTCGGCGCGACGATGGGCGCCACGCCGGCGGCGAGGTTCACGTACGACTGCTTCGCGCGCGCCTCGGCGCCGGCGTACAGGTCGCGCACCGTGGCCAGCACGAGCACCTGCGCGGTGCCGGCGCCGGCGCCCATCAGGAAGCGCCACGCGAGCAGCGACCCGAGCGTGGGCGCGAACGCGCCGAGCGCGCCGAACAGCGCGAACGTCGCCACGGCGGCGAGCAGCACGGGGCGGCGGCCGAAGCGGTCGGAGAGCGGCCCGAAGACGAGCGGGCCGGTCGCGAAGCCGGCCATGAAGACGCTGAGCGTCAGCGCCGCGGTCGCCGCCGTCACCCCGAGCGAGGCCGCCGTCTGGTCGAGGACGGGGAGCCCCATGTCGGTGGCGAACGACGCGAGCGTGACGAGCGCGCCGAGGAGGATCGTGAACGCGGGGGACTGCGGTCGGATGCGGAGCTGCATCCCTGCAGGCTATCGGGCCCGGACGATGCTGTCCAAGACTTTGTATGCGGGGCATGATACACCGCGCTTATCACCCGCACCGTCCAGCCCGATCCCGATGGAGCTCCGCCACCTCCGCTACTTCGTCGCCGTCGCCGAGGAGCTGCACTTCGGCCGCGGGGCCGCCCGCCTGCGCGTGGCCCAGCCCGCCCTCAGCCAGCAGATCAAGCAGCTGGAGCGCGAGCTCGGCGTCGAGCTGCTGGCGCGCACCAAGCGACGGGTCGCGCTCACCGAGCCGGGGCGGCTCTTCCTCCCCGAGGCGCGCCGCACGCTCGCGCAGGCCGCCGCCGCCGTGGACGTCGCGCGCCGCGCCGCGGCCGGCGAGGTGGGCCGCCTCCGCATCGGCTACGTCGACGCGGCGCTCTGGGGGATCCTCCCCACCATCCTCGGCGCCTTCCGCGAGCGGCACCCCGCCGTGCGGCTCGCGCTGCAGGAGCGGCTCCCCGCGCAGCAGGCGGCCGCGCTGCGGCAGGGCGTCATCGACGTCGGGATCGCGCCGCCCCCGCGATCGCCCACGGGCATCGACACGATGCCCGTCTCCGAGGAGCGCGTCGTCCTCGCGCTGCCGGCGACGCACCCGCTGGCCGCCGAGCCCGAGGTCGCCCTCACGGAGCTGGCGCACGAGCCGTGGGTGCTGGTCCCGGGCCGCACCCCCAGCCGGCTGCGCGAGCTGGTCCTCGCGACGTGCGCCTCGGCCGGCTTCACCCCGCGCGTGGCGCAGGAGGCCAAGCAGCTCGACGCGCTGGTGGCGCTCGTGAGCGCCGGGCTCGGCGTCACGCTCGTGCCGCACGCCGCCGGGCGGGTGCCGCGCGCCGGCGTCGTCTACCGGCCGCTGCGCGGGGTCGACGTGCGCTTCCCGCTCGTGGCCGCCTGGATGCGCGGCGATCCGCCGCCGACGGTGCAGTCGTTCCTCGCCGTGCTCCGCCAAACGGTCGACGCCAGCGCCGCCGCCGCGGCACCATGACGCCGCGCGGCCCTCGGCGCCTCAGCCGATCGCGCCGTCGCCGAAGAGGCGCGCGTAGTCGTCGCGCGTGACCCGGTAGCAGTCGCACGCCGCGCGGGCGAGCCCCTGGCGGTCGAGCACCTCCACGCGGCCGCGCGAGTACCGCACGAGCCCACGCGCCTGCAGGGCGCCCATCGCCACCGTGACCCCGGCCCGGCGCACGCCGAGCATCATGGCGAGGAACTCGTGCGTGATCGCGTAGCTCTCGTGGTGCACCCGGTCGTGCGTCATCAGCAGCCAGCGCGCGCACCGCGCGTCGACCGTGTGCAGGCGGTTGCAGGCGGCCGTCTGCGAGACCTGGTCGGTGTAGTACTGCGCGTAGCGGAGCATCGTCCGACGCACGACCGGCCACTCGTCGACCAGCGTGCGGAAGGCGGCGGCGGGCAGGCGCCACGCGCTGCCGGCGACCTGCACGATCACCCGGTACGGCATCGCGTCGGCGGCGAGCAGGACCGGCAGCCCGACGAAGCCCTCCGGACCGATCGCGCCCGCCTCGACGGGCCCGCCCACCTGCTCGACGGCCAGCACGGAGCAGGCGCCCTCGCGCGGGAACCAGACGTGCTCGATGGGCGCGTTCGCCTCCACGAGGACGTCGCGCAGCGCCAGGCGCACGGGCGTGAGCTGCGGCAGGAGGAGCGCGTACGCCTGCGACGGCAGCGAAGCCAGCAGGCGATTGGACTCGGCGCCCTGCTCGGCGTCGAAGCCGGCCGGCGTGCCGCTCGCGAACGTCGTCGCGGGGCCCAGCGTGCTTCCGGTCATCGAGCCTCCTGCCTGTCGGTGCGGTACGCATCCAGGACGGCAGGGAGAGCCGGCGACGCCGCGAGGGGGCGACCGTCCGAGGCTCGATGTCGACGTAGAAGGCGGTCCAGGAGACCGTCGGGACGCGCGATCGCGCGTGCCCCGCAATCTACCCGTCGATGCACCGTTCTCCTAATCGCCGAGACCGGCCGGCGCCGCGACCATTGGTACGACAACGGACACAACACGTTGTGACGGACGCACTTGTGCACCCGAAAACGCGTTCGCATGTTGGCCCGAACGGACGATTCGCCGTCCGACCGCTGCCAGGAGCGTCGTCATGCCCGACTTCCGCCTGCCCGCTGCCGCCGCCGGTCCGCTCGAACAGGTCGCGAAGGGTGCGCACGATCGCCCGGTCGATCGGCCCGTGGTCAGCGAGGCCGTTCGACGGACCCTCACCGAGGCCGCCGCGCTCCAGGGCCGCCCGCCCCGCGTCGCCGTGCGGCCGTCCGGCGGCACCGACTGGGACGATCCGTCCGAGCGCAGCTCGCCCGAGCTGCTCCGCCAGCTCGGCCAGCTCCGGTGGAGCGTCACCCGCTACGCGCAGTCGCGCCGCGCCATGCGCGTCCCCATCGAGCGCGTCGTGCCGGAGATGAAGGCCGTCGTGCGCGAAGCCGAGTCGGGCGAGGGGTGGCGCGACCCCGCCGACGCGCTGATGGCGCAGGTGGTCCGGTGGACCATCGAGGGCTACTACGACGAGCCCGCGCTGCAGCACGTCCCGCGCTTCTACTGACGCGGCGCACGACCGCGCACGACCGCGCGCGACGACGCGCGGCGACATACGGGGGCGCGCGATCCGGCGCGCGGGCTCGGCTACCTTCGCCCGCACCGCCGCCGCATACTTCGCGCATGCCTTCCGCGGACGCCTCGGTGCTCGCCGCCCTCTTCGACGAGCTCGTGCAACTGTCCGCCGCGCGGCGCGCCGCGCGCCTGGCCGCGCTGGAGGACGGGTCGCCGGCGCTCGCGCGCGAGCTGCGCGCCCTGCTGGCCGCCGACGACGAGGCGGGCGACTTCCTCGGCGTGCTCGCGCCGGCGCCGCGCGCCGCAGGCGTTCCCGACGCGTCGGCCGACGCCCCGCCCGACGGCTCGCCCGCGCCGGGCGCGCGCCTCGGGCCGTACCGCATCGTGCGGCGGCTCGGCAGCGGCGGCATGGCGACCGTCTGGCTCGCGCACGACGAGCGACTCGATCGCCCGGTCGCGCTGAAGCTCCTGCACCCCGGCGCCGGCGACGGCGCGGGCGCGATGAATCGCTTCGTCGCCGAGGCGCGCGCCGCCGGAGGGCTCGACCACCCGCACGTCGCCGCGGTGCACGACATCGGCGAGACGCGCGACGGCCGCCGCTACATCGTCATGGCGTACTGCGAGGGCGGCTCGCTCGCCGAGCGGCTGCGCGCGGGCCCGCTCGCGCCCGACGACGCGATGCGCGTCGCGTCGCAGCTGGCCGCGGCGCTGGAGGCGGCGCACGCGCGCGGCATCGTGCACCGCGACGTGAAGCCGGCGAACGTGCTGTTCGACGCCGCGGGCGCGGTGCGCCTCGCCGACTTCGGCATCGCGAAGGTCGCCGAGCGAGACGCCACGCGCTCGGGCGTGGTGCTCGGCACGGTCGCCTACCTCGCGCCCGAGCAGCTCGCGGGCGAGCGCGTCGACCACCGCGTCGACCTCTGGGCGCTCGGCGTCACGCTGTACGAGATGCTCGCGGGGCGCCGCCCGTTCGCGGGCGAGTCGCACGCCGCGCTGCTGCACGCGATCCTCACCGCGGAGCCGGCGCCGCTCGCCGCGAACGTGCCGCCGGCGCTCGACGCGCTCGTGCGCGCGCTGCTCGCGAAGGACCCGGGCGCGCGCCCCGCCTCGGCGGCGGAGGTCGCGCGCGCGCTGGCGTCCGTGCGCGACGATGCGCCGCCCGCGCCGCCGCGCGCCGCCGCGCCGGACGGCGTGCCGCTCACGCCGCTCGTCGGCCGCGAGCGCGAGCTGGCGCAGGCCGCCGCGCTGCTCGCGCACGCGCGGCTGCTGACGCTCACGGGGCCCGGCGGCACCGGCAAGACGCGCCTCGCGCTGGAGCTGGCGCGGCTGGTCGCGCCGCGCCACGCCGACGGCGCGCACGTGGTACCGCTCGCGCCGGTCAACGGCGCGGAGCTGGTGCCCACGGCCGTCGCGCAGTCGCTCGGCCTGCGCGAGGGCGGCGCGCAGCACCCGGCGGAGCAGGTCGCGCGCGCGCTCGCGGGGCGCGAGATGCTGCTGGTGCTGGACAACTTCGAGCACGTGCTGGAGGCGGCGCCGTTCGTCGCCGCGCTGCTCGCGGCCGCGCCGCGCCTCACCGTGCTCGTCACCAGTCGCGAGCCGCTGCGCGTGCGCGGCGAGCAGGAGCTGCCCGTGCCGCCGCTCGGCGTGCCCGCCGCCCACGCCGCCGACGCCCGCGCGGTGGGCGCCGCGGAGGCCGTGCGGCTCTTCGTGCAGCGCGCGCGCGCCGGACGGCCCGACTTCGCGCTCACCGACGCCAACGCGGCCGACGTCGCGGCGATCTGCCGCCGGCTCGACGGGCTGCCGCTGGCGCTCGAGCTGGCGGCCGCGCGCGTGAAGCTCTTCGCCCCGCGCGCGCTCCTCGCCCGGCTCCAGCAGCGCGACCAGCGGCTCGACCTGCTGCGCTCCGACGCGCGCGACGCCGAGCCGCGGCACCGCACGCTGCGCGACGTGATCGACTGGAGCTACGGGCTGCTCGCCCCCGACGAGCAGGCGCTCTTCGGCGAGCTGGCCGTCTTCGTCGGCGGCTTCACGCTCGAGGCCGCGGCCGCGGTGGCCACCGCGGGGCCGGCCGACACGCTGGAGCGCGTCGCGTCGCTGGCCGACAAGAGCCTGCTCGTGCGCCGCGAGCAGCCCGACGGCGAGCCCCGCTTCGACATGCTCGAGACGCTGCGGGCGTACGGGCTCGCGCGGCTGCACGGCACGCCCGAGGAGGCGGCGGTGCGCGCGCGCCACGCGCGCTGGATGGGCGACGTCGCCGAGGCCATCGGCGAGGAGACGGGCGGCCCGGGCCGCGGGCGCGCGATCGCCCGCTTCCACCCCGATCTCGACAACGCGCTCGCCGCGCTGGCGTGGAGCACGGGCCCCGACGGCGACCCGACCGACGCGCTGCGCATCGCCGGCGGGCTCGCGATCGTGTGGCACTGGGTCGGCCTGTGGGAGGAGGGGCGCGGATGGGCGGAGGCCGCGGTCCGCGCGGCCGATGCCGCGGCCACCGCGCGGGGACGGAGCGACGACCTCGCGCGCCCGCTCGCCGAGCGCATCCCGCTCGCGAAGGCGCTGCAGTCGGCGCTGCTGCTCGCGTGGATGCTGGGCGACCCGCACGCGAACCTCGCGCACGCCGCGCGCGCGCTCCCCATCTGGCGCTCCGTCGAGGCGGATCCGTCGGCCGACCGCCGCACGCGCGCGAGCGCGGCCCAGTGGCACGCGTACACGCTCGAGCTCTCGGCCTTCGCGCACCACGCGCTCGGGCAGAACGCGGAGGCGGAGCGCAACGCGTCGCTGGCCGTGGACGCCGCCGCGCGCTCCGGCAGCCGCTGGGCGCGCGGACTCGCGCTCGGCTGGCGCGCGATGCTCGCGACCGCGCTCGGACGGCCGGACGACGCGGCGCGCGACCTCGCCGACGCGGAGCGCGAGCTGCGCGCGATCGGCGACACGTGGGTGCTGTCGTGGTGCAACGCGAACGCGTCGGCCGTGCTGCTGGCGCAGGGCGATCCCGCGGGCGCGGCGCGCCACGCGCGCGCGGCCGTGGCCACGCTGCGCGCGGAGCCGGACTGGCACTACGTCTCGCGGGGGCTCGATGCGCTGGCGGCGGCGGGCGCGGCGTGGCTCGCGTCGGCGGCCGGGGCGAGCGCCGCGCCGAAGGTGCGCGACGCGGTCGCGCGCACCGCGGCGACGCTGCTGGGCGCGGCCGCGGGCGTGCGCGAGCGCAGCGGCACCGGCGTGTGGGAGTTCGACCGCCCGTCGCACGCCGCCGCGATCGCGGCGGTGCGCGCCGAGATGCCCGCGGCCGACTTCGACGCCGCGTGGGAGCGCGGCCGCACCTGCGCCCCCGACGACGTGTTCGCGCTCGCCGCCGGCGCCGACGTCACCCCGCGCGCGTGACGCCCGCGCCCGAGAGCTCGCGCGCGAGGTAAGGCGCGGTGCGGCTGCGGCGCGCCCGCGCGATCGAGGCCGGCGGCCCTTCGGCCACCACGCGTCCGCCCTCCTCGCCGGCGCCCGGCCCCATGTCGATGATCCAGTCGGCGCCCGCCGCCACGCGCATGTCGTGCTCCACCACCACGACGGTGTTGCCCGCGTCCACCAGCCCGCCGAGCTGCGTCATCAGCTTCTCGACGTCGGACGGATGCAGCCCCGTCGTCGGCTCGTCGAGCACGTAGAGCGTGTTCCCGCGCTGCAGGCGCTGCAGCTCGGTCGCGAGCTTGATGCGCTGCGCCTCGCCGCCCGACAGCTCGGTCGCGGGCTGGCCCAGGCGGATGTAGCCGAGCCCCACCTCGTGCAGCACGTCGAGCGCGCGCCGCACGTGCGGCTCGTCGGCGAAGAACTCGCGCGCGGCGTCGACGGTGAGGTCGAGCACCTGCGCGATGTTGCGGCCGCGGTATTCGACCTCCAGCGTCCGCGCGTTGTAGCGCGCGCCCCGGCAGGTCGGGCAGGCGGCGTACACGCTGGCGAGGAAGAGCAGCTCGACGCTGACGAAGCCCTCGCCCTCGCACTGCTCGCAGCGCCCCTTGGCGACGTTGAACGAGAAGCGCCCCGCGTCGTACTTCCGCGCGCGCGCCTGCTTCGTCGCCGCGAACAGCTTCCGTACGTGGTCGAACAGCCCCGTGTAGGTCGCCAGGTTCGAGCGCGGCGTGCGGCCGATCGGCTTCTGGTCGACGCGCACGAGCCGGCGGATCGCCTCCATGCCACTGGCGATGCGGCCGCCCGTCGTCACGACCGCCGCGCGCTCCAGCTCCGAGCCTTCCTCCTCGTCCGCCGGCACCTCGTGGCCGAGGTGCTGCGCGACCAACTCCACGAGCACCTGGCTCACGAGGCTCGACTTCCCCGAGCCCGACACGCCGGTGACCGCGGTGAAGACGCCGAGCGGGATGCGCACGTCCAGCCCGTGCAGGTTGTTGCGCGTGACGCCCGCGAGCTGCAGCCACCCGCTCGGCGCGCGCGGGGTGCGCGCCGGCACGCCGTCGCGGTCGAACAGCCAGCGGCGCGTCTGCGACGCGTCCACGCGCGCCAGCCCCGCCGGCGGGCCGCTGTAGAGCACCTGCCCGCCGTGCTGCCCCGCCGCCGGCCCCACGTCCACGATCCAGTCGGCGTGGCGGATGACGTCGATCTCGTGCTCGACGACGAACAGCGAGTTGCCCGACGCCTTCAGCTTGTCGAGCGCGGCGAGCAGCGCCTCGGTGTCGGCGGGGTGCAGCCCGGCCGACGGCTCGTCGAGCACGTAGACGACGCCGAACAGGTTGGAGCGCACCTGCGTCGCGAGGCGCAGCCGCTGCAGCTCGCCCGGCGACAGCGTGGGCGTGCTGCGCTCCAGCGTCAGGTAGCCGAGGCCGAGGTCGAGCAGCACGGCGAGCCGCGCCACGAGGTCCTGCGCGATGCGCTCGGCGACCAGCGCCTTCTCGGGATGGTCCGCGCGCATGCGGCGCACGGCCGGTGCGGTGCCCTCGGCGGCGGGGCGCAGCAGGTCGGCGAGCTTCGCCAGCGGCAGCCGGGAGAGCTCCGCGATGTCGAGCCCCGCGAACGTCACCGACAGCGACTCGGGGCGCAGGCGCTTGCCGCCGCAGGCCGCGCATTCGGTGCTCACCATGTACTGTGCGGCGCGGCGCTTCATCAGCGCGCTCTGCGTGTTCGCGAAGGTGTGCAGCACGTGCCGCCGCGCGCTCGTGAAGGTGCCCATGTAGCTCGGCTCCGCCTTCCGCTTGAGCGCTCGGCGCGTCTCCTCGGGCGTGAGCCCCGCGTACACGGGGACCGTCGGCTGCTCGTCGGTGAAGAGGATCCACTGGCGGTCCTTCTTCGGCAGCTCCTTCCACGGGCGGTCGACGTCGTAGCCGAGCGTGACGAGGATGTCGCGGAGGTTCTGGCCGTGCCACGCCGGCGGCCACGCCGCGACCGCGCGCTCGCGGATCGTGAGCGACGGGTCGGGGACCATCGACTGCTCCGTCACCTCGTACACGCGCCCCAGCCCGTGGCAGGCGGGGCACGCGCCCTCGGGCGTGTTGGTCGAGAAGGCCTCCGCGTGCAGCTCGCCCTGCCCCGGCGGATAGGTGCCCGCGCGCGAGTAGAGCATGCGCAGCAGGTTGGAGAGCGTCGTCACGCTGCCGACCGACGAGCGCGTGGTCGGCGTGCCGCGCTGCTGCTGCAGGGCGACGGCGGGCGGCAGGCCGTCGATCTCGTCGACCTCGGGGATGCCCTGCTGGTCGAACAGGCGGCGCGCGTACGGCGCGACCGACTCCAGGTAGCGGCGCTGCGCCTCGGCGAACAGCGTCCCGAAAGCGAGCGACGACTTGCCGGAGCCCGAGACGCCGGTGAAGACGACGAGCGCCTCGCGCGGGATGTCGACGTCGACGTCCTTGAGGTTGTGCTCGCGCGCGCCGCGCACGCGCACGAATCCCGCCGGCGCCTCTCCGTCCGCGCGCGGGATGCGCGCCCCTGCCGACTGCCGCCGTGCGGTCGTGCCCATCGCTCGCTCCTGTCTCTCCTGGTCCGGCGCCCTCAGCGGCAGGACTCGCGCCGCCGCGGCGCACGACAGGATAACTTGCCCGCATGACGCACATCGCCTTCCTCGGAACGGGGCTGCTCGGCAGCGCCCTCGTCGAAGCCGCGCTGCAGCGCGGCGACCGGATCACCGTCTGGAACCGCACCGCCGACAAGGCGCGCGCGCTGGAGGCGTTCGGCGCGCGCGTGGCCGACACGCCGGCCGACGCCGTGCGCGGCGCCGCGCGCGTGCACCTCGTGCTCAAGGACGACGCGGTCGTCGAGGAGGTCGTCGCGGCGCTGCGGCCGGGGCTCGCCCCCGACGCCGTGATCTGCGACCACACGACCACCCAGCCCGCGCTGACCGCCGAGCGCGCGCGCCGGCTGCAGGGCGAGGGCGTGCGCTACCTGCACTGCCCCGTCTTCATCGGCCCGGCCGCGGCGCGCGAGGGCAAGGGCACGATCATGGCGGCCGGCCCGCGCGCCGACTTCGACGCGGTGCGGGAGGCGCTGTCGCGCATGGCCGCGCGCCTCGAGTACTGCGGCGAGCGCCCGGACCTCGCGGCGGTCTACAAGCTGTGCGGCAACGCGTTCATCATCGGCCTCAGCGCGCTCGTGGCCGACGTGCTCTCGGTGGCGCACGGCTCGGACGTCGCGCCCGCGGACGCGCTGAACGTCGTGCAGTGGTTCGACCCGTCGTCGACGATCACGGGGCGCGGGCGGAAGATGGCGGCCGGCGACTGGACGGCGAGCTTCGAGCTGGCGATGGCGCGCAAGGACGTGCGCCTGATGCTGGAGACGGCCGGCGATACGCCGCTGGCCGTGCTGCCCGGCATCGCGGCGCGCATGGACGCGCTCATCGCCGAGGGGCGCGGCGCGGACGACCTGGCGGTGATCGGGCGCGACGCGATCGCGTGAGCCGACGCCGTGCGCGCGGCGGTGCCTACGAGCTCAGGACGTGTGCGCCCGCAGCCACGTCGTGAGGTCGTCGAGCACCGCGGCGCGGTCGGCGGCGCGCTCGTTGTAGATCTCGTGGTAGAGCGGGTCGTAGCGCCGCAGCGTGCCCACGCCCGCGGGCAGCCGCGCGTGGAAGCGCGCCGCTCCGTCGGGGTCGACGAAGTGGTCGGTCCCGGCGACCTGGAGCAGCGTCGGCACCCGGCAGCGGGCCGCGTCCTCGATCGCCTGCCGGCCGGCGGTCAGCATGAACGTCACGAGGCGGGGCGTCACGCGGTCGTGCATGTCGGGATCGCGCGCGACCGCGGCGACCACCTCGGGGTCGTGCGACACGAGCGCCATCGGCAGCCGGTTGGGGACGCGCAGGTCGGGCGCGAGGCGGCTGCCGATCGCCGCCGCCCAGCGGTCCAGGCGCGACACGCGCGGCAGCAGCGCCGGCGACGAGAGCACCATCCCGCGCGGCCCGATCCAGCCGCCGGTCACGGCGCGCGCGACCACGCACCCGCCCATGCTGTGGCCGAGGACGAAGGGCGGCCGGTCGTCGCCGCGGGCGCGCCGCTCCTCGGCCAGGCGCGCGAACAGCAGCGCCGCGTCGTCGAGCAGGGCGTTCGGGTGCGGAATCGTCGCGCGCGGGCCCGCGGAGCCGCCGAAGCCGCGCTGGTCGTAGCTCAGCACCTCGATTCCCAGCGCGGTGATCGCGGCCGCCACGTGGTCGTAGCGGCGCGCGTGCTCGCCCAGGCCGTGCACCAGCAGCAGCGCGCCGGCGTCGGGCGTCCCCGGCGCCGCGGGCCAGCGCCGCGTGACGAGCCGCGTGCCGTCGGCGGCGGTGAACGAGTCGGCGATCGCGCGGGTATCCGGTGTGGTCGGGGGCATGGCGCGCAATCTGCGCCCCGCGTCCCCGCCGGACGAGGTGTTCGGCACGGGTGCGTGCCGCGCACGCGCGCGGTCCCTTGGGCCGCCCCCTGCGCGCGCGGTAGCTTTCCACGGACATCCGCGCGGGGCGCCCCGCGGCAGAGCATTCGAGGCAGGAGCCGATGAACGGATCATCGTGGCGGAGGGTCGCGATCGCGCCGCTGGCCCTCGCGACCGTGGCGTGCGGCGCGGCGCGCACGCCGTCGAGCGCCGGTCCCGCGACGGCGCCCGCGTCGCCGACCGCATCCGCGGCGGCGGCGCGGGCGGACGACGCGCGCGTGCGCCGCGCCGCCGACGCGCGCTTCATGCGCGACATGATGGGCCACCACGCGCAGGCGCTGGCGATGACCGCGCTCGTCCCCGAGCGCAGCCGCCGCGACGACGTCCGCCTGCTGGCGCAGCGCATCGAGACCACGCAGCGCGACGAGATCGCGCTCATGCAGCGGTGGCTGCGCGCGCGCGGCGAGGCGGTGCCGAGCGTCGATCCGCAGCACGCGCAGCACGCGCAGCACGCGCAGCACGGCGGCGCGGCGCACGGGCAGCACGCGGCGATGCCCGGCATGCTGACCGCCGCGGAGCTGACGCGCCTCGCGCAGGCCGCCGGCGCGGAGTTCGACCGGCTCTTCCTGCAGTACATGATCCGCCACCACGAGGGCGCGCTGACGATGGTGGCCGACTACTTCCGCACGCCCGGCGCCGGGCAGGATGCGGAGGCCTTCCGGCTCGCCTCCGACGTCGACGCCGACCAGCGCGCCGAGATCCGCCGCATGCGCGCGATGCTGGACGCGCCCGCGCCCACGCCGCGCCGCTGACGCTCCCGATCCACACGCGATGTCCCACTCCACCGACCCGACAGCGAGACCCGTGATGCGCTCAGACTCGTTCGCGCGGCGCCCCGCCGCACGCTCCACCACGCGCGCCACCGCGCGCGCCACCGCGCGCGCCACCGCCGCGTGCCTGACGGCGGGCCTGCTCGCCGGCACCGTCGGCGTGGCCGGCGCGCAGACGCCGATGCCGGTGCAGAAGTCGGTGCCGACCACCGCCGCCCAGCAAGGTCCCGACCCGCGCGTCGGGCTCGGCGCCGGCTGGATGAACGCGCGGCAGGCGATCCGCAACATGGAGCTCGTCGCGCACCGCCCGCGCCCCACCAACTGGTTCAACCCGGCGGACATGGGCGACTTCAACTTCGCCAACGCCGATCTCGCGTTCAGCGGCAACCTCGCCTTCCAGGGCGGCTACAACGGCGTGCAGATCTGGGACATCTCGACGCCCAGCAACCCGACGCTCAGGAGCGCGCTCGTCTGCCCCGGCGGGCAGGGCGACGTGTCGGTCTACCGCAACCTGCTCTTCATGTCGGTCGAGGAGACGCGCGGCCGCGTGGACTGCGGCACGCAGGGCGTCACCGCGGCCGCGAGCCCGGAGCGCTTCCGCGGCGTGCGCGTGTTCGACATCAGCAACGTGAACGCGCCCCGCCAGGTGGCCGCCGTGCAGACCTGCCGCGGCTCGCACACGCACACGCTGGTGACCGACCCGAAGGACTCGGCGAACGTCTACGTGTACGTCTCGGGCACGAGCCCCGTGCGCCCCGGCGAGGAGCTCGCGGGCTGCTCCGGTCGTTCGCCGCAGGAGGACCCGAACACCGCGCTCTTCCGCATCGAGGTGATCCGCGTGCCACTGGCCGCGCCGCAGCAGGCGCGCGTCGTCAGCACGCCGCGCGTGTTCGCCGATCCGTCGACCGGCAACATCGCCGGCCTGTGGGCGGGCGGCACGCACGGCGCGGGCACGCAGGAGACGGCGCAGACCGACCAGTGCCACGACATCACCGCGTACCCGGAGCTCGGCCTCGCCGCGGGCGCGTGCTCGGGCAACGGCATCCTGCTCGACATCTCCGACCCGGCCAACCCGAAGCGCATCGACGAGGTGAGCGACCCGAACTTCGCCTACTGGCACTCGGCGACGTTCAGCAACGACGGCTCGAAGCTGCTCTTCACCGACGAGTGGGGCGGCGGCGTCGCGCCGCGCTGCCAGGCGAGCGACCGCCCCGAGTGGGGCGCGAACGCGATCTTCACGCTCGCCAACCGCGAGCTGAAGCCGGCCGGCTACTACAAGCTCCCCGCCGCGCAGACGGCGACCGAGAACTGCGTCGCGCACAACGGCTCGCTCATCCCGGTCCCGGGGCGCGACATCATGGTGCAGGCGTGGTACCAGGGCGGCATCTCGGTGTTCGACTGGACCAACCCCGCGAAGCCGGTCGAGATCGCGTTCTTCGACCGCGGCCCGATGGACGCCGCGAACCTCACGCTCGGCGGCTACTGGTCGGCGTACTGGTACAACGGCAGCATCATCGGCTCCGAGATCGGCCGCGGCCTCGACGTGTTCCGCCTGACGCCGAGCGAGCACCTGTCGCAGAACGAGATCGACGCCGCGCGGCTCGTGACGACGGACATGGCCAACCCGCAGCTGCAGACGCGCATCACCTGGCCGGCGAGCTTCGTGGTCGCGCGCGCATACCTCGACCAGCTCGCGCGCAACGACGGGCTGCCGGCCGCGCGCCGCACGGCCGTCGCGCGCGCGCTCGACGCCGCGGAGCGGCAGCAGGGCGCGGCGCGGAGCACCGCGCTCACGCAGCTGGCGACGCAGCTCGATCGCGACGCGCAGGGCGCCGCCGACGCCGCGAAGGTGCGGATGCTGGCCGGCGCGGTGCGCGACCTCGCGCGCTGACGCGCCGCTCGCGCGCGAGACGTCCCGCCACGTCGAACGGGGCACCGCAGCGCAGGCTGCGGTGCCCCGTTCGCGTCGGGTCAGGCCCGAATCAGAGCCGCGAGCCGACGGCGCGCGCGCCGCGCTTCACGAGCCCCCACACGATCATCGCGATGCCGAGCAGCACGAGCAGGTGCACGACGCCGCTCACGATCTTGAACCCGAGCCAGAGCACCGCCCAGGCGACGAGCAGCAGGACGCCGAGCCCGATCTTTCCGTTCATCGATACCTCCGGGTGAGGGCGACGGCGGGCGCGCGAGACCGCGGCGCCACGAACGCCCCCCGAGTACAAGGCCCGTGCCGGGTCGCCGCCCGCGGGCCGTCGCGCCGTCCCCGCGCGCTGGACCGCGCCGCGCCCGCCGGATAGCATCGACGCATGCCCCGTCCCACGCTCCCGACCGTGCGCGCCGCCGCGCGCGCGCTCTCCGCGCTCGTGCTGACCATGGTCGCGGCCACCACGGCGCGGACGCAGACGCCATCGGCGCCCGCCGCGCCGACGACGACCGCCACCGCTCCCGACACGACGCCCGTCACCGTCGTCCGCGTCAACCAGCTCGGCTACCTGCCGCAGGGCCCGAAGGTCGCCGTCGCCTGCGCGCGCGACTCGACGCCGCTGCCGCGCTTCCAGGTGGAGGACGAGCGCGGGCGCGTGGTGCTCGCGGCGCGCCCCGCGCAGGAGGCGGGCGCGTTCGGCCCGTGCGTGCGCACCTGGCGGCTCGACTTCGGCGCCGTGCGCCGGCCCGGCCGCTACCGCGTGATCGCGCTCGGCGACGCGCGCCGCATGCCCTCGCCGCTGGTGCGCGTGGGCGCGGACGTGTACGACGGCGCGGCCGACGTGCTGCTCGCCTACATGCGGCAGCAGCGCTCGGGCTTCAACCCGTTCTTCCGCGACTCGGTGCACCGGCGCGACGGACTGATCGTCGACGACTCGGCGCGCGCGGGGCAGTTCGTGCCGGTGAGCGGCGGGTGGGCCGACGCCGCCGACTACCTGCAGTACGTCACGACGTCCGCCAACGCGACCTTCGTCATGCTGATGGCGTACCGCGACCACGGCGCGGCGTTCGGCGATGCGCACGACGCGCGCGGGCTCCCCGGCCGCAACGGCGTCCCCGACGTGCTCGACGAGGCGCGGCACGGACTGGAGTGGCTGCTGCGCATGTTCCCCGAGGACGGCCCGATGTTCAACCAGCTCGGGGACGACCGCGACCACGCCTTCCTCGACCTGCCGACGACCGACAGCTCGGACTACGGGTGGGGGCGCGGCAAGGAGCGGCCGGTGTATCCGTGCACGGGTCGTCCGCAGGGATTGCTGCGCTACAAGAACCGCTCGACCGGCTACGCCTCCACCGCCGGCAAGTACGCCTCCGCGATGGCGCTCGGCGCGCGGCTGTTCGCCACGCGCGACGCGGCGTTCGCGGCGCGGCTGCGCGAGCGCGCGCTCGCGGCCTACGAGCTGGGACGCCGCTTCCCCGGCGTCTGCCAGACCGCGCCTGGCAGCGCGCCGTACTTCTACGAGGAGGACAACTGGGTCGACGACATGGAGCTCGGCGCCGCGCAGCTCCATGCGCTCACCGGCCAGCGCCGCTTCCTCACCGAGGCGATGGAGTACGCGCGGCAGGAGCCCGTGACGCCGTGGATGGGCGCGGACACCGCGCGCCACTACCAGTGGTATCCGTGGCACAACAACGGGCATCACGAGGTGTGGCGCGGCGCGGGCGCGACGGCCGCCGAGCGGCGCGAGGTCGCGGGCTTCTACCGCCGGGGGCTGGAGGCGGTGGTGAAGCGGGCGGACAACGGCTTCCGCGTCGGCATCCCGTTCATCTGGTGCTCGAACAACCTCATGGCGTCGTTCGCGACGCAGGCGCACCTGTATCGCCGCATGACGGGCGACGCGCGCTTCCGCGAGCACGAGCAGGCCGCGTTCGACTGGCTGTTCGGCGCCAACCCGTGGGGCGTGTCGATGGTGATCAACCTGCCGTCGGACGGCGTGTGGGCGCGCGACCCGCACTCGGTGGTGGCGATGCAGTTCGGTCCCACGTCGCAGACGGGCGGCCTGCTCGACGGGCCGGTGTACCGCTCGATCTACCAGAACCTGCGCGGCATCCGCCTCATGAAGCCCGACGAGTACGCGGCGTTCAACACGGGCTTCATCGTCTACCACGACGACATGGGCGACTACTCGACGAACGAGCCGATCATGGACGGCACGGCGAACCTCACGTACCTGATGGCGGCGATGGCGCGCGAGGGGAAGGCGCCGCCGCGCCGGCCGTCGCGATAGCCAGCACGCCCCCGAGCACGAGCGCGGCGCCCGCGTAGCCGAGCGGGCGCAGCGCCTCGCCCCACACCGCGTACGCCAGCGCGGCGGCGACCACCGGCTCGACCGTCGCCACGGTCGCCGCGCGCGTCGCGGGGAGCCGGCGCAGCCCGAGCCCGTAGACGAGGTAGGCGAGGTAGGTCGGCACGACCGAGATGAACGCGAGCACCGCCCACGTCGTCGCGTCCTTGGGCGCGAAGCGCACGGCGGGCAGCAGCGCGAGCGCGCCGGCGGGGAGCGCGTAGGCGAGCACGGTGGGCGCCTCGTAGCGCGCGAAGTAGCGCTTGCCGAACAGGTAGTAGACGGCGTACGCCACCCCCGCGACGAGCCCCCACGTCAGCGACGCCGCGCCGAGCCGGACGCCGTCCGCGTCGCCGCCGCTGCCGAGCGCCACGAGCGCGACGCCGCCGAGCGTGAGCGCGAGCGCGGCCAGCGTGCGCGGCGTCGGCCGCTCCTTGAGCCACACCGCCGACGCGAGCGCGACCCAGGCCGGCGCCGTGTAGAGGAGGATCGCCGCCAGCGCCGCGCCGCCCGCGCGCACCGCGCGGAAGTACGCGACGTAGAAGAGCGCGACGCCCACCACCGCGAACGCGCCGACCGCGGGCAGGTCGCGCGGCGCGATCCGCACCCGCCGGCGGGCGAGCGCGTGCGCCGCGAACAGCGCGCCGCCGATCAGCGCGCGCCAGAAGCCGAGCTCCAGCGGCTCGACGCCGTCGCGCAGCGCGAGGCGCGCGGCCGGCCCGAGCGTGCCCCAGAGCGCCGCGGCGAGGATGATCCACAGGTGTCCCATGGCGCGCCCCTCAGCGCGAACCGCGTACCGGCGCGCCGAGCGACGCGCGCAGCGTGCGCCACTCCTGCGCCGCCGCCGACGCCACGGCGCGCGTCATCAGCCGCGTCGGCGAGCCGCCGCCGAACACGCCCGCGATCCCGCGCAGCAGCCGCGGCGTGAAGCGCGGCCCGTCGGTGATCGCGTACACGGGCTCCCACGCGTCGGGCTCGAGCCCCGCCTTGAACGCCTCCAGCCCGCGGAAGTTGTAGAAGCGGCGGCCGTGCGCGCGCAGGTGCCCGAGCAGGACGCGCAGCCAGGCCGGCCGCACCGGCACGCCCTCCGCCCCGCGCGGCGACAGCGGCGAGAGCCCGAGCGTCGCGTAGCGCGAGCCGGCGTCCGCGAACGCCCGCATCGCGGCGTCGACCAGCAGCTGCGTCGTGCCGTTGGGCGCCCCGGGCACGCGCGGCCACTGCTCCACCAGCCAGCCGTCGCGCGCGGGCACCGGCGTCGCCACGAGGAACCCGACGACCGCGTCGCCCCGCTCGGCGACGAACACGCGCCGGTCCGCGGTGTGCCCGAGCAGGTCGGGCGTCACCAGGAAGCCGAGCGGCGGCAGCCCGCGCGTCGCCAGCCAGGCGGCGAGCACCGCGCGCAGCGTCGGCGACTCGTGCGCGCGCTCGGGCGTCCACTCGACGACGCGGACCCCCTTGTTGCGCGCGCGGTGCAGCTGCGCGCGCAGCGATGCCTTCCGCCGCACGATCCCGTCCCATCCCGCCGGGTCCCACGCCGGCTGCGCGCCCAGCCGCACGACGGCGTGGTCGGCGCGCGCGCCGAGGATGCGCTCCAGCCGCGTGCCCGCCCCGAAGAAGACGACGCGCTCGCCGTGCGCCCGCGCGTCGGCCTCCAGCTCGGCCGTGGCGGCCGGCAGCCGGTCGAGCGCGCAGACGGGCGCGCCGGCCACGACGCGCACGCCCGCGTAGCTCTGGTGGCCGGCCACGGCGTCCCCGGCCTCGGCGAGCCAGAGCCGCATCCCCGGGTTGAGGAGCTGGTAGGCGACGGCGTTCCACCCGTGGCGCAGGACGAGCGCCCGCGCCGCCGCCCAGCGCGGATCGGTCATCGCGGCCGGTCGGTCATCGCCGCCGGGCGGGCGTCGCGGCGGGCGCGGCGGGTGGTGGCATGGGCACGGTGACCGGAAGCTAGCCGGTCCGGCGGGCCCGACGCCGCGCCGTCACCGCTCTGGCGGCGCGACCGTTGCCCGGACGCCGATCCATGCCCGACGATCTCCGGTACGTCATCCTCCTGTTCGCGCTGTTCGTGGTGCCGCGCATCCTCCAGCGGTTCCGCCTGCCGAGCGCGATCACGAGCTTCCTGCTCGGCGCCGGGGTCGCGTTCTCCGGCGCGGAGCTGATCCCGCACGGGCCGACCCTCCCCCTGCTCGCCACGTTCGGGATCGCGGCGATGTTCCTCGTCGCGGGGCTGGAGGTCAACGCGGGCGAGCTGCGCCGCGGCGCGCGCGTGATCTGGGAGCACCTCGCCATCCGGGCCGGCCTCGTGCTGCTAGCGACCTTCGTCGTCGCGCAGCTGCTGGACATCGGCGCCCGCCCGGCGACGCTCGTCGCGCTGGCGCTCTTCACCCCCTCGACGGGCTTCATCCTCAGCTCCCTCTCGCAGCTCGGCGTGAGCCTGGAGGAGCAGTTCTGGATCCGCGCCAAGGGGATCGCGACCGAGCTGCTGGCGCTCGCGCTGCTCTTCGTCACGCTGCAGTCGACGTCGGCCGAGCGGCTGGTCGCGGCGACGGCCGCGCTGGCCGTCATGATGTTCGTGCTGCCGGTGGCCTTCCGGCTGTTCGCGACGCGCATCGCGCCGTACGCGCCGCGCTCCGAGTTCGCCTTCCTGCTGATGCTCGCCGTCGTCGCGGCGTACGTCACGAAGCAGCTCGGCGTCTACTACCTCGTCGGCGCGTTCCTCGTGGGCGCGGCGGCGCAGGCGTTCCGCGAGCGCCTGCCCGCGCTCTCGTCCGAGTCGCTGGTGCACGCGGTCGAGGCCTTCGCGTCGCTCTTCGCGCCCTTCTACTTCTTCTACGCCGGCTCGCACCTGCGCCCGCAGGACTTCTCGCTGCAGGCGGTGCTCGTGGGCCTCGGGCTGCTGGTCGTCTGCGTGCCGATCCGGGTGATGCTCGTCGCGGTGCATCGCCGCGCCGCGTTCCGGCAGCCGCTGCGCGCGGGGCTGCCGGTCGCGCTCGCGCTCACCCCGACGCTCGTCTTCACGCTGGTGCTCGCGGAGATCCTGCGCGACCGGTTCGCGGCCGCGCCCTGGCTGGTGGGCGCGCTGATCATCTACACGGTCGGCAACACGCTCCTGCCGGGCTTCGTGCTGCGCGGGCGCGCGGCGGAGCTGGACGTGATGCAGCCCGACGCGCTGGCCGACGCGGGCGATCCGGCGACCGCGCACGCGGGGCCGCCGCCGCCGGGCAGCCAGGCGACGCCGCCGGCCGTCACGCTGCACCCCCCGGCACGCCGCTCGCACTGACCGCGGGCATGAGCAGACGCTGGCCCGACCACCTGTGGATCGTCCGTCACGGCCAGAGCGCCGGCAACGTCGCGCGCGACGCCGCGGACGCCGCGGGGCTGCACGTCATCGACATCGCCGAGCGTGACGTGGACGTGCCGCTCAGCGCGCTCGGCGAGCGGCAGTCGACGGCGCTCGGCCAGTGGTTCGCGGCCATGCCGGTCGACGCGCGCCCCAACGTCGTGCTGACGTCGACGTACCTCCGCGCGCGCGAGACGGCGGCGCTCGTGCGCCGGGCGGGCGGCGTCGCGCCCGGCGCGCTGGGCCGCGTCGACGAGCGGCTGCGCGAGAAGGAGTTCGGCGTGCTCGATCGGCTCACGCGCGCGGGCATCCTGGAGCGCTTTCCCGGCGAGGCCGAGGCGCGCCGCCGCATGGGCAAGTTCTATCACCGGCCGCCGGGCGGCGAGAGCTGGTGCGACGTCATCCTGCGGCTGCGCAGCGTGCTGGACACGATCAGCCTGCACCACGCGCAGCCGGGCAGCCGCGTGCTGATCGTCGCGCACCAGGTCATCGTGCTCTGCTTCCGCTACCTGCTCGAGGAGCTGTCGGAGGAGGAGATCCTCGCCATCGACCGCGAGGGCGACGTCGCGAACTGCGGCGTCACGCACTACGCGCTCGCGTCCGCGGGCGACGACGGCGCCGAGCCGGCGCTGCAGCTGCGGGCCTACAACTTCGTCGCGCCGCTGGAGGACGCGGGCACGCCGGTCACGGTCCGCCCCGACGCACCCACGGCCCCGAGATGAGCGGCCGTCGGCCGTCGCGCCCGCGCACGATCACGCCGGCGCTGCTCGGCCGGATGCCGCTGCCGCGTCCCGACGCGCGGGGCGACAAGGAGAGCCGCGGCCGCATCATGGCCGTCGGCGGGAGCCTGCAGGTGCCCGGCGCGCTGCTGCTGGCGGGGGTCGCGGCGCTCCGCGCGGGAGCCGGCAAGCTGCAGCTGGCCACCGTGCGCGGCGCGGCGATGCCGCTCGCGATGGCGGTGCCCGAGGCGCTCGTGGTGGCGCTGCCCGCCGCCCGGGACGGCGAGATCGGCGGCGCGCGCGCGGCCGCGCCGCTGCGCGCGCACGTGGCGCAGCTCGACGCGCTGCTCGTCGGGCCGGGGATGTCGGCCGACCGCGCGGCGCGCGCGCTGCTCGCCGCGCTCGTGCCGCGCCTGCACGACGCGGCGGTGCTCGTGCTCGACGGCGCGGGGCTGATCGCGCTCCGCCATGACGCCGCGCTGCTCGCGCCGCTCGCCGGCCGCGCGGTGCTCACGCCGCACGCGGCCGAGATGGCCGCGCTGCTCGGCCTGGACCGCGACGCGATCGAGGCCGACGCGCCCGACGTCGCGCGCCACGCGGCCGCGCGCTTCGGCGCGACGGTCGCGCTCAAGGGCGCCGAGAGCTGGATCGCCGATCCCGACGGCGCGCTGCTCCACTTCCGTGGTGGCGCCGTGGGCCTCGGCACCTCGGGATCCGGCGACACGCTGGCCGGCATCGTCGCGGGGCTCGCGGCGCGCGGCGCCCCGGCGACGACGGCGGCCGCGTGGGGCGTGTGGGCGCACGGCACGGCGGGCCGCGTGCTCGCGCGACGCACCGCGCGCATCGGCTATCTCGCGCGCGAGCTGCTGGCCGAGGTGCCGCGGCTGGTCGGACGCGGCTGACGGCACGGCGCAGGAGAGCCGCCCCCACGCACCACCGTCGTCAGCGCGGCCGCTCCAGCTGCCAGGTCAGGTGCGCGCGCACCGCCGGCCACTCCGCCGCGACGATGCTGTAGACGCACGTGTCGCGCGGCGTGCCGTCCCGCGCGCGCTGGTGCTGGCGCAGGACGCCGTCGAGCTTCGCGCCGAGCCGCTCGATCGCGCGCCGGCTCTGGTGGTTGAGGAAGTGCGTCCGGAACTCGACGGCCAGGCAGCGCAGCTCCTCGAACGCGTGCCGGAGCAGGAGCAGCTTGGCCTCGGTGTTGAGGGGCGTGCGCTGGACGCGCTGCGCGTACCACGTCGACCCGATCTCGACGCGCGGCGTGTGCGGGTCGACGTGCATGTAGGTCGTCATCCCGACGATGCGCCCGCTCGGCCGCTCGACGACCGTGAACGGCACCATCGACCCGGCGGCGAGCAGCCCCAGTCGGCGGCGGATCTCGGCCGCCATCTCCTCCGGCGCGGGCGCCGTCGTGTACCAGAGCCGCCAGAGCTCCCCGTCGCGCACCGCCTCGACGAGAGCGTCGTGGTGCGACTCCGCGAGCGGCACGAGCTCCACGTGCCGGCCGACGAGCGTGACGGGTGCGATGGAGGCGGGGCCGGGCTGCGACATGGTGTCGGACGTGGGTGCGTGGGATCCGTCGCGCGCCGCCCGCTCAGCGACAGGCCGGCGCCGGCGCGAGCTCCTCGTCGCGCCGCATCGGGACGACGTCGAGGTACTGCACGCGCGCGGGGATCGTCGGCGCGAGCGTGATCGCCACCCGCAGGTCGCCCTGCGCGCAGCGCATGCGCCACCGGCCGCGCAGCGCGTTCTCCGCCACGAGCGGCCCCTCGGGGCGGCAGTCGTCGCCGACCTGCGCGCGCAGCCGCGCCAGCGCGTCGCGGCGGCGCGCCTTCGACTCGTCCAGATAGAGGTTCATCGCCGCCACGCTGTCGGCGAGCGCGTCGTCCCACCGCGCCACCAGCCGCGCGACCTGCTGCTGCCGCTCCACCAGCACGGGCGCGGGCTCGGGCGCGCGCGGCTGCAGCGCGCCGGTGCGCGCCAGCAGCTCCAGCGCCTGCTCGGCGATCGGCGTCCAGCCGGTGTACGTGCGGTTCCCGAGCGCGACGATGCCGACGCCGCGGTCCGGCAGCCAGCGCATCAGCGACCCGAAGCCCGGCAGCCCGCCCGTGTGCGACACCGAGATCGGGTAGCGGCAGGTCTGCGCCACGCGCAGCCCGTAGCCGTAGCCGCCCGCGTTGAGCGAGATGCCGCCGCTCGTGTCGCGCGTGGCGGTCGCGCCGGCGAAGCGCCACACCTGCTGCATCTCGCGCGTGGACGCGCGCGACAGCGGCGCGCGCTCCGCGCCGTTGCGCGGCGGCCACGCGTCCAGCATGAAGCCCACCCAGCGCGACAGGTCGCTGACGGAGGTGAGCATCCCGCCCATCGGGCCGAACGAGCCGTCGGGCAGCGCCGGCTCCTCCAGCCACTGGTCGTCCTGGCGGCGATAGCCGTGCGCGAGCCGGGCGGGCGGCACCGCGCGCGCCTCCATCCACGTCGAGTGCATGCCGAGCGGGCGCAGCACGCGCTCCGTGACGTAGCGCGTGTACGGCATGCCCGACACGTTCGCGACGATGCGCCCGAGGATCGCGAAGCCGAAGTTGGAGTACTCGTACGCCGTGCCGGGCGCGGTGGAGAACGGGATGCCCGCGCGCATCAGCCGCGACAGCTCGGCCTCGCTCGCGGCCAGCTGCTGGTCGCCCCACGGGTTGTCCTCGGGAAAGCCCTCGGAGTGCGTGAGGAGGTGCCGGATCGTGATCTTCGGCGCGTCCGACGTGGGATAGCGCAGCCCCTTCAGCTCCGGCACGTAGCGCTCGGCCGGATCGTCGAGCGCCAGCTTGCCCGCGTCGCGCAGCTGCAGGATCGCGAGCGCGGTGAAGCTCTTCGTCATCGACGCGATGCGGAACACCGTGCCCGTGTCCACCGCGGCGCGCGATCCGACCTCGCGCAGCCCCGCCGTCCCGACGTGCACCAGCCGCCCGTCGACGATGATGCCGTAGGCGATCCCCGGGACGTGCGTGCGCTGCGCGAAGCGCTGCATCAGCGTGTCGATCGCCGGGAAGGCGGCGCTCAGCTTCGCCAGACGCGCGGGGTCCGCGAACTGCGCGGCGGCGACGGAGGGCGCGACGGCGAGCAGCGCGCCGGCGGCGAGGGCGAGGGGACGCGTGGGCATCGGGGCGGGCGATGGGAGGGTTCCGCGTACGATAACGCTCCGACGCGCCGTGGGCTGCGGACCGCGGGCTGCGGATCGGGCCTCGGGACGCCCCGTCGTCCGAATCCGCAGCCCGCAGTCCGCAGCTCCTTCGGGTAGTTTCTCCGCATGTCCGCATTCAGCTTCCGCACGTCGCACGACCAGGGCTCCGCGCGCCTGGGCTGGTTCACCACCCCGCACGGCGTCGTCGAGACGCCGGCGTTCATGCCCGTCGGCACGCACGGCACGATCAAGGGGCTCTCGGTCGACGAGGTGGCCGCCGTCGGCGGCGCGATGGTGCTCGCCAACGCGTACCACCTCTCGCTCCGCCCCGGCGACGCGATGGTGCGCGCGCTCGGCGGGCTGCACGCCTTCACCCGCTGGAACGGCCCGATGCTCACCGACTCGGGCGGCTTCCAGGTCTTCTCGCTCGCCAAGCTGCGCGCGGTGAGCGAGGACGGCGTCGAGTTCCGCAGCCACCTCGACGGCTCGGTGCAGCACTACACGCCGGAGCGCGTGATGCGCATCGAGCGCAACCTCGGCGCCGACGTCATCATGCAGTTCGACGAGCTGGTGGCCGGCGGCGCGTCGGTCGCGGTCGCGCAGGCGGCCATGGAGCGCAGCCTGCGCTGGCTCGCGCGCTGCCGCGCGGAGTTCGACCGCCTCGGGCGCGAGGGGCGCGCACCGATCGCCGACCTGCACGCGCCGCCGGGCGCGCCGCCGCTCGCCACCGGCGAGGACGACCTCGCGCCGCCGCCACAGTCGCTCTTCCCGATCGTGCAGGGCGGCATCCACCCCGCGCTGCGCCGGGCGTCGGCGCGCGGGATCCTCGACATGGGCGCGTGGGACGGCATCGCGATCGGCGGCCTGTCGGTGGGCGAGGCGAAGCCCGACATGCACGCGACGCTCGAGGTGTGCGACCCCGAGCTGCCGCGCGACCGCCCGCGCTACCTCATGGGCGTCGGCTTCCCGGACGATCTCGTGGAGGGCGTGCGACGCGGCATCGACCTGTTCGACTGCGTCGCGCCGACGCGCATGGGCCGCCACGGCACCGCCTTCACGCCCGACGGCACGGTGCAGATCCGCAAGGGCAGCTTCCGCACCGACCGCCGTCCGCTGGTGGAGGGCTGCCCCTGCCCCGGCTGCACGCACTACGATCGCGCCTACCTGCGCCACCTCTTCGTCAGCGAGGAGATGCTCGGCCCGCGGCTGCTCGCGCTGCACAACGTGGGGTTCCTGCTGACCCTCATGCGCGACGCGCGCCGCGCGCTGCACGCGCGCACCTTCGACGCGTGGAGCGCGGACTGGCTGGCGCGCTGGCGCGAGGCGCCGGTCGCGGCCGAGTGACGACCGCATGACGCTCCCGAGCGAGCACTACGCGCGCGCGATCGACGACGCGACGCGCGAGGTCGCGGCGCGCGCCACGACGAGCCGCCTCGCGTCGACGGCGCGCCTGCTGCTCGCCGCGGGCGCGGTCGGGCTCTGGCTCGTCGCCGAGCGCCTGCCGGCGCGCCTCGCGTGGACGGCGGCGGGGGCGCTCGCGGTGGCGTTCGTGGCCGCGGTGTGGTGGCACCGGCGCGCCGCCGCCCGCGGCGAGGCCGCCGCGCGGCGGCTGGCGGCCGCGCGCGCGGGGCTCGCGCGCACGGAGGCGCGCTGGGCCGACCTGCCCCCCGCGCGCCCCGCGCTGCACCTCGCGACGGGGCTCGACGCCTGGGCCGGCGTGCTCGCGCGCGATCTCGACGTCGTCGGCGACCGCTCGCTGCACCGGCTCGTCGACGTCGTGCACCCGGCCCTCGGCGGCGCGCGGCTGTTCGAGTGGCTGCTCGGCGATCCGGCGCCGCGCGCCACGATCGAGGAGCGGCAGGCGTCGGTGCGCGACCTGCGCGGGCGCCCCGACCTGCTGCTCGCGACGACCGCCGAGGCGCGCCACGGCGGCCCGGCGTCCGCGCGGGGCCTCGCCGCGCTGGGCACGTGGTGCCGCACGCCCGCCGACGACGCGTCGTGGCTGCGCCCCGCGTCGTGGATCGCGGCCCTCCTCTCGCTCGCGATCGTCGGCGTGCTGCTCGCGCAGCCCGCGGCCACCGGCGCGCTGGTCGGCGTCGCGTTCGTGCTGCAGCTGGTGCTCGCCGCGCGGGCGCGCGCCCTGATCGCGCGGCGCATGGGCGCGCTCGACGCGGCGCTCGCGGAGCTCGGCGGCGCGACGCGCGTGATGGCGCTCCTCGTCGCGGCGGACGGCTCGCGCGGCCGGCTCGCCGGCGTGCAGCAGCGGCTGCGCGACGACGGCGCGGTCCCCGCGCTCGCCGCGCTCGTCCGCCTGCTCACCTGGAACGAGGTGCGCTACTCGCCGATGGCCCACTGGGCGCTCAACGCGACGCTCGGCTTCGACGTGCATCTCGCCGCCGCCTTCGCGCGGTGGCACCGCGCGCACGGCCCGCGCGCGACGGCCTGGCTGCACGACGTCGCCGACGCGGAGGCGCTCCTCGCCCTCGGCACGCTGGCCTTCGAGCATCCCGGCTGGTCGTTCCCCACGCTGCACGACGACGCGGCGTCGCCCCCGCTCGACGCGCGCGCGCTGGCGCATCCGCTGCTCGCGCCCGGGGTGGCGGTGCCGAACGACGTCGCGCTCGACGCCGGCGACGTCGTCGTCGTGAGCGGCCCGAACATGGCCGGCAAGACGACGTTCCTGCGTGCCGTGGGCCTCGACGTGCTGCTCGCGCAGGCGGGCAGCGCGGTCGCGGCGGAGTCGCTCCGGCTCCGGCGCTGCCGGCTCCGCACCAGCGTGCGCGTCGAGGACGACCTCGCGCGCGGCGTCTCGCTCTTCCTCGCCGAGGTGACGCGCCTGCGCGACGTCATCGCCGACGCGGAGCGGCCCGACGCGCCGCCGGTGCTCTTCCTGTTCGACGAGATCCTGCACGGCACGAACGCGCGCGACCGCCGCGTCGCCACGCGCCGCGTGCTCGATCGCCTGCGACACGCCGGCGCCGTCGGGCTGGTCACCACCCACGATCCCGCGATCGCGCACGCCGACGATCCCGCGACATCCGCGTCGCTGCGCGAGCTCCACTTCGACGGCAGCGTCGCGCGCGACGCGGACGGCGGGCTGGCGCTGCGCTTCGACTACCGGGCCCTGCCCGGCCCCGCGACGCACGCCAACGCGCTCGCGGTCCTCGAGCTGCTCGGCATCGACGCGCGGTAGCGGCGCGCGGCGGCGGCCGTCGTCAGCGCAGGCGGGTGACGAGCCGCGCGCGCCGGTCGGTCGCGAGGTGGAACGGCAGCGTCGTGTAGCGCAGGTAGCCCTCCGACGCGCCGAGCGGCGTCGTCGCCTCGCCGCGCGCGGCCTGGTGATCGAAGAACGCCAGCTCCGTCGGCGTCAGCAGGCGCCCCGCGCTCAGGACCACCGTCGCCAGACGGAACGTCGTCGGCGCCCGGCCGTACGCGGGCTCGCGCGCGCCCTGCGCGGCCACGAGGTCCGCGATCGACAGCGTCACCGCGCCGCCGCGCAGCACCTGCCCGTTCGTCACCTGCTCGAACTGCGCCTGGTCGGCGAAGACCACCTGCGGCGGCACCTCGGACGCCGGCGCGAGCCCCATGTAGTACAGCTCCAGCGCGTTGAACCGGTCGGCCATCGGCGCGCCGCGCGCGCGCCACGCGCCGTCGGCGCCGCGCTCGAACGTGAACGGCATCGTGCCGCCGGCGCCGCCCCCCGGGATGCCGAACCCCATGACGCCGTACGAGACGTCGCCCACCGGCCAGTGCCCGCCGTTGCCGCGCAGCGAGGCGTGGGTGGAGAAGTTCATCCAGCGATGCCCGATCTCGTGGTTCATCGCCTTCGACGCGCCGTCGAAGTAGACGTCGAGCGGGAAGCGGATCACGCCCTGCAGGCGCGCCGCGCTCCCGTACTGCGCCCCGCGGTCGAAGCGCGACAGCCCGATCCCGTCGACGTCGTTGCGCACGCCCTGGTAGTAGCGGTTCCGGTTCCACTGCACCTGGTCGACGACCGCCACGAAGTCGTAGGCGTCCGTCAGGTGCGCGTACGCCCCGCGCACGATGTCCGGCGACGTCGATTCGGGCAGCGGCAGGTCCACGCGCAGGTTGAGCACGTGCGGTGCGATCTGCGCGGTCGAGTCGAGCCGCGTCGCCTGCACCGCCGGCGCCTCGGCGTCGCGCACGTTCACCGACGCGCCGCGCTGCACCGTGCGTCCGGCGGCATCGGTCTCCTCCAGCGCGCCGACGACGGCGTGCGTCTCGCCCTGCCGGTACGCGGTCACGAGGCGCGCGGCCGGCACCGCGAGGCGGAAGACGCGGCGCCCGTACGCCGTGAACGTCAGCGCGGGGCTCTGGTCCAGGAACGTCAGCCGCAGCGCCTGCACGTCGTGATCGGCGACGACGGTGATGCGCACCGTGTCCGGCGCCGACAGGTCGATCGCCCGCGGCTCCCACAGCGTCCACCCGCTCGGCGCGGTGCGCGCGGGGACGAGCAGCAGCCGCGTCGCGACGCCCGCACCGGCGCCGCTCGGCGCCGCGGTGACCGTCACCTCGCGCGTCCACGGCACGGTGCTCGGCGCGACGAGGCACCCGTCCGCATCCATCTGCACCGGCGCGGCGGCCGACGCGCTCTCGCGCGCGGCGGCCAGCGGGCGCTCGTCGTCGCGGACCGTCCACGTCAGCCGCGCCGACCCGATCACCGCGCCGGCCGCGTCGCGCGCGACGAGGCACGCGCGCTCGCCCGGGCCGAGCGCCGTCTGCGGGGCGGCCAGCGTCGCGGGCGCCGCCATTTGGGGCGCGGGCGTCGTGGGTCCGGCGCCGGCGGGCGCGTCGCCGCCGCAGCCGGCCAGCAGCAGGGCGGCGCCCGTGGCGAGCGTGCGGCGCGCGGCGGGCGCGCGGCGGGCGGCGGAGAGTGGGTCGGTCGGCACGAGCGGGCGGGCGGGGGTCGGGGACGTGGATGTCGCGTCGGCGGGCGTCGGCCGTCGGCGGCGGCACGTCGCCGTGGCGTCCGCTTCGCGCCGACGATTACCCTACCCGCTCTCGGCGCCCCCAGTCTCCGCCCCGCCGCCTTCCCCGCGCATCCCCCATTCGACCCATGACGCCGACGCTCGCGGCGCTCCTCCTCTACCTCGTGCTGCAGCTCGGGATCGGCGTGTGGGTGTCGCGCCGCATCGCCACCGAGTCGGACTACCTCGTCGCCGGTCGACAGCTCGGCTATCCGCTCGCGATCTTCTCGATCTTCGCGACCTGGTTCGGCGCCGAGACGATGATCGGCGCCGCGGGCACGACGTACCGCGAGGGCATGTCGATCGCGTCGGCCGAGCCGTTCGGCTACGGGTTGTGCCTGATCCTCATGGGGCTCGTGTTCGCCGTGCCGCTCTGGCGCCGGCGCCTCACGACGCTGGCCGACCTGTTCCGCGAGCGCTACTCCCTCGGCGTCGAGCGGCTGGCTGCCGTGATCCTCATCCCCAGCTCGATCCTCTGGGCGGCCGCGCAGGTGCGCGCCTTCGGCACCGTGCTCTCGACCGCCGCGCCGACGCTGGACGTCGGGAGCGCGATCGCCGTCGCCGCGGGCTTCACGATCCTCTACACCGCGTTCGGCGGACTGCTCGCCGACGCGACGACGGACCTCATCCAGGGCGTGCTGCTGATCGTGGGGCTCGTCATCGTCGGCCTCGCGGTGGTGCACGCGGTCGGCGGCATCGACGCGGTGCCCGCGGCGCTCGAGGCGTCGCGCCAGGCGCGCGCGCTGGCCGCGCCGGCCGTCGCGCCGCCGTGGATCGAGGTCGCCGAGGCCTGGGCGATCCCGGTGTGCGGCTCCGTGATCGCGACGGAGCTGGTGGGACGCGTCATCGCCACGCGCACGCCGGCCATCGCGCGCAACTCGTCGCTCACCGCGGGCGCGCTGTACGTGGGCGTGGGGATGATCCCCGTCTTCGTCGGCCTCGTGGGCGCGACGCTCGTCCCCGGCCTGGCCGACCCCGAGGCGCTGCTGCCGACGGTCGCGCAGCGCCTGCTCCCGACGGTCGGCTTCGCGATCTTCGCCGGCGGACTGATCTCCGCCATCCTCTCGACGGTCGACAGCACGCTGCTCGTGTCGTCGGGCCTTCTCTCGCACAACCTGCTCGTGCCGATGCTCGGCATCACCGACGAGGCGCGCAAGGTGCGCGTCGCGCGCCTCGGCGTGCTGGCGTTCGGCGCCGCGGCGTACGTGCTCGCCCTGCGCGCGGAGGGCGTCTTCGCGCTCGTCGAGCAGGCGTCGGCGTTCGGCAGCGCGGGCGCGCTCGTCACCGTCTGCTTCGCGCTCTTCACGTCGCTCGGCGGGCCGCGCACGGCGGCCGCGACGCTGATCGCCGGCACGGTGTCGTACCTCGTCGCCGGCGCGGCGGGGCTGAGCTTCCCCTTCCTGCTCTCGCTCGGCGTCGCCCTGGCCACCTACGTCGCCGGGGCGGTGCTCGGCCTCGTGCGCGGGCGGTCGGTGCGGCTCGCGCCGGCCGGCGCGGCGCGCGACGAGTGAGCCGATGGGCGTCGGCGCTCAGCGCCGGCGCTCGTCCTCCTCCGGCTCCTCGTCCTCCTCGGGGTCCTCGTCGAGCTCCCGCCCCTCGCGCCGGGCCGTCTCGCGGTCGTTCCGCAGGTGCCGCTTCTCCATCGCGCCGAGCCACCGCAGCGTCCCGAGCGTCAGCAGCGACGCGACGATCGCCAGCTCCCAGCGGCCGTGCCCCGCCGCCGCGCCGAGCGCGCCGGTCATCCAGATGCCCGCGGCGGTGGCCGTGCCGTGCACGCGCCGGCTGCTCTTGAGGATCGCGCCGCCGCCGATGAAGCCGACGCCCGTCATCAGCCCCTCGATGATGCGCGCGTGCGCCTCCGCGTGCCCCTCGCTCTGGTCCCCGATGAACGAGCGGCCGATGAGCACGAAGGCGCAGCTGGCCGCCGCCACCAGCGGGAAGGTGCGCAGCCCGGCGCTGCGCGAGAAGCGCTCGCGCTCCCACCCGATCGGGACCGCGAGCGCGAAGGCGCCGGCCAGCTGCGCCAGGTATTCGAGGATGAGCCGCCAGTTCATGCCCGGCCTGGCGGCATCATCCGTTCCACTCGTGACGTGGCCGTTACTGGGCGTTCCGCGTGGCGATCGCCGCCAGCCGCTCCTGGATCTCGCGCTCGGGCAGCCAGCGGCCGCGCACCATGACGCCCGCGCGGCGGGTGAGGTTCGCGATGTCCGCCAGCGGGCTCGCGTCCAGCAGCAGCAGGTCCGCGCGCTGCCCCGGCGCCACCGCGCCGAAGCGGTCGGACGCCGCGAAGTACTCGCCCACGCGCGTCGTGCCCGTGGCCAGGATCTGCTCGGGCGTCATCCCCGCCTCGCGCATGCGCTGCAGCTCGCGGTGCAGCGAGAAGCCCGGCACGCTGAACTGCTGCGGCGCGTCGGTGCCCATCAGGATCCGCACGCCGCCGTCGCTCATCGCCTTCAGCAGCCGCATGCGGTTCTCGATCACCCGCTGCCCCATCGCGCGGTCCATCTGCGGGCTCGCCATGCGCTGCGTGTGCAGGTTCGTCCACTGCGCGACCGTCGCCCGGGGCATGTAGCGCAGCTCCGGGTACGCCGTCACCGTCGCCACGTCGGCCGTGCCGTACAGCACCTCCCACAGCGCCATGGTCGGCACGATCCACGCGCCGGCGTCGCGCGTGCGCTTGATGACGTCGGCCACCGCCGTCGGGTCGAGCGGCCCCTGGTCGCCTTTCAGGTGCTCGATGTAGCCGTCGATGTGGTCGAACGTCTCCTGCCCCATCTCCAGCGCGTGCAGCAGCCCGACGTCGGTCGGCACGTGCCCGCCGAAGCGGATGCGCTCCGCCCGCGCGGTGCGCGCCATCGCGTCGTACTCGGGGCGCGTGAGCCCCGGGTGCACCTTCAGCAGGTCCCACCCCTCGGCCTTCTGCGCGCGGACCATCTGCTCCGCCTGCTCGGGCGAGGTCACCGAGTTGCCGTTGAAGCTCGGCCCCGCGAGGTAGAGCGTCGGCGCGATGACCTCGCCCTTCCGCGCGCGCTCGCGCAGCGCGAGCTGCCCCGGCGCGCCGAGCATGCCGCGCACGGTCGTGATGCCGTTGGCGACGTAGAGGAAGAGGACGTCGTCGGTCCACTGCGCCGGCGCGTTCGGCGGCGGCACGTGCCCGTGCATCTCGGCCAGCCCCGGCGTCAGGAACTTCCCGCGCCCGTCGACGCGCGCGGCGCCCGCGGGCACCGATGCGCGCGCGGCGGGTCCCACGCTGACGATGCGATCGCCGCGCACCACGACCGTCTGGTTCGCGAGTGGCGCGCGGCCGTCCATCGGGATCACGGTGACGTCGACGAACGCCGTGGTGGCGTTCGCGGGCGCGGCGGCGCCCTGCGCGGCGGCGCCGCGCGCGGTCAGGGTGGCGAGGGCGAGCAGCGCGGCGCGCCCGAGTCGCCGGGCGCTGACGGGGATGCTGGACACGAGAGCTCTCCTGGGCTGGGTGCGCGCGGCCGCGGCGGCCGCATCGCTCCCACGGTAGCACGCGTGCGGCCGCCGCGCCCAGCGCGCCACGTCAGACGCTCGTTCACGTGCGATCGCGCTACCGTCGGCTCGACGGCGGCACCATCCCCTTCATGCGCATGTACGTGATGATGTTGCCGTAGTGCTCCCCGTTGTGCACCGCGTTCAGCGTCAGCGCGTGGAAGCGGGGCTGCGTCTGCCCGAACAGCTGCGTCGTCGCCGACGCCGCGGCCGCCGTCTGCGCGTAGGCGCGCGCGCAGTACGCCGTGGACTCCTTGAGCGCCTGCACGAGCGCGGCCTTCGTCTTGGCGCTCTTCTCGATCGCGTCCTCCGCGCGCGCGGGCTCGCCCAGCGCGGCCGCGCACATCATGTACTGCGCGCCGGCCACGTGGCCGATCATCTCCCCGAACGTGCGCACCGTCGCCACCGGGCGGTACGCGTAGTCGGCCTCCGCCAGCTCCTCCGCCGCCGCGGTGATGTGGGCGGTCACCTGCCGCCAGTTCTCGCGCAGCGCGGCCACGCCGGCGTCGGCGCCGCCGGCGGGCGCGCGGCCGGCGGGCGCCTGGGCGTGGGTGGTGGCGGGCAGCGCGAGGGCGAGCGCGAGGACGAGCGCGGCGCGGGACATGGAGGGCCTCCAGGGGTGAGGGGCGCGGTGGGGAGAACATCGAGCGCCGGGGCGCCGCTGTCCACCACCCGGCGCCCCGCCTCCGCGGTCACCGGCGCGCACGCGGCCGCGGCTACGCCCGCGTGCGCGTCACGTCCAGGCGGAGCAGGTCGGGCCGGTGATAGTGCCCCGTGACGTCGAGGCTCATGCGCTCCTCGCGCACGCGGCCGAGGTCCAGATCGGCGACCAGCAGGCGCGGCGCGTCGTACGCCGGCTCGACGACGTAGTGCCCGTCCGGCCCGATGATGGCGCTGCCGCCGCGCATCACCCACGCGTCGGGGTGTGCCACCCGGTCGGGATGCGGCTCTAGCTCCGGCGGCAGCGCGGAGGCGCGCATGAGCGAGCCGGCCGCCAGCACGAAGCAGCGCCCCTCGAACGCGTAGTGGCGGCTGGCCACCTGCAGCAGCTCGTGCGCGGTGGGCCAGAGCGCGACGTGCACGTCCTCGCCCGACTCGTGCAGCGCCTGGCGCGCCAGCGGCATCCAGTGCTCCCAGCACACCAGCGCGCCCACGCGGCCCGCCGGCGTGTCGACGGCGCGCAATCCGTCGGCGTCTCCCGGGCCCCACACCATGCGCTCGGTGTACGTCGGCACGAGCTTGCGGTGCCGGTTGAGCAGCGCGCCGTCAGGCCCGAACGTCAGGATGCTGTTGTAGAGCGTGCCCTGCCCCGGCCCCGCGTCCACCCGCTCCGTCACGCCGACGACGAGCACGACCTCCGCCTCGCGCGCGATCGTCGCCAGCGCGTCGCACGCGGGGCCGGGCACCGCGACGCTCTCCTCGGCCATCCGCCGGAAGACCGCCTTCACGGGCGCGTGGTCCCACAGCGCGACGTCGCGGCAGACGTCCAGCCACACGGGATAGCCCGGCAGCCACGTCTCGGGGAAGACGACGAGCGTCGCGCCCTGCGCGCGCGCCTCGCGCACCAGCGCCGCCGTGCGCGCGAGCCCCGTCGCCAGGTCGGGCGCGACCTCGTCCTGCGCGATCGCGACGCGGAGCGTGCGCGCCGCCGCTCCGCGCGCGCTCACGGCGTCGCCTCCGCGGCCACCGCGCCGCTGGCGGCGATCACGCGCGCCCCCGCCGGGCCGCGCACGAACGCCAGGAACGCGCGCGCCGCGGGCGACGCGTCCGCGCGCGTCACGAACACCGATCTCCGCGTGAGCGGATACGCCCCGCTCCGCACCTGCGCCGCGTCGGGCGCGACGCCGTCGAGCGCCAGCGCGCGCAGCCGTCCCGCGCTGCGCTCCACGAACGGCAGCGACGTCATCCCGATCGCGCCCGGCGTGTCGGCCAGCGCCGCGGCCATCGCCTCGGGCCGCTCGATCGACGGCACGTGCGCGCCCGTCGCGTCGCGCAGGCACGGCACGCCCTCCCGCACCACGTCTCCATCCACCTCGCCCGTGGGGCGCGTGCGCGGCGCGATCGCGAGCGCCGGCCCGCCGAGCGTGCGCCAGTCGGTGATGCGCCCCGCGTAGACGTCGCACAGCTGCGCCTGCGTGAGCGCGCGCACCGGCACGCCCGCGTGCGTCGCGAAGACGACCGCCACGCGCGCGACCTCGTGCGCCGTCAGCCCGCGGCGCGCCAGCTCCGCCTCCTCGAGGCCGTGGCTGGCCAGCGCGACGTCGATCCGCCCCGCCGCCACGGCGTCCAGGCGCGCCGTGGCGCCCAGCCCCGCACCGATGACCACCGTCGCGCCGGGATGCGCCGCGCGGTACGCGTCCGCGAGCGCCACCGCCAGCGGCATCACCCCGGTCGACCCGTCGATGCGCACGGGACCGGCCGGCGCGGCGGCGCGCGGCGCGCGACACCCCGCCGCGAGCGCGAGCGCGACGACGACCACAGCGAGACGTCGCACCGGCTACTCCGGCGCCATCTCCCAGCCCGCCGGCGCCGGCGAGTGCGCGCGGTACTTCACGCTGCGCCGCGGCTCCGCCATCAGCGGCTCCACCGCGTCGCGCCACGCCGCATAGTGCGGCGTCGCCTTGTGGCGCGCGGGATCGTCGGGCGTGCGGTAGATCTCGATCAGCACGAACCGCGTGGGGTCGTCCTCCTGCTGCACGACGTCGAAGCGCACGACGCCCGGCTCCTGGCGGCTGTGGCGCGCGTTCTCCAGCGTGGCGGCCGCGAACGCGTCGACGGCGTCGGGCCTCACGTGGACGTGGACGTGGACGATCAGCACGGGCACCTCGCGGGAGCGGATGGAGTGGAGCGGCGTGGCGGGGCGTGGCCTCGATCGCGCCGCGCCGCGCATCATCCCTCGACGGCGGCGCGATCGCAAGCGCGCGCCCGATTCAGTCGGCGGCGGGCGGCGCGCCCTCGAGCGCCCGCCGCAGCAGCGCGCGCACGCCCGCCGCCGCGACGGGGCGCGGGTTCGGATAGGGGCGCGCCACCGCCAGCGCGACGGCGCGCTCGACGTCCGCCGCGTCCAGCCCGAGCGCGCGCAGCGACGTCGGCGTGCCGGCGACGGACGCCACGTCGTGCAGCAGCGCGTGCAGCGCCCGCGGCACCTCGTCGACGCCGAGCGCGTCGGCCGCCGCACGCATCGCGGCGGGCGCGGCGACCGCGTTGTACGCGACGGCGTGCGGCAGCACCACCGCGTGCGTCTCGGCGTGCGGCAGCCCGAAGCTCCCGCCCAACACGTGACAGAGCTTGTGGTGCAGCCCCATCGTCGACGCGCCGAGCGAGAGCCCGGCGAGCCACGCGCCATGTAGCGCCTCGGCGCGCGCGGCCAGGTCCGACGGCACGCGCACCACGCGCGGCGTCGCCGCGGCGAGCGCGCGGAGCCCCTCGGCGGCCAGCAGCGCGACGACGGGATTCGCGTCGGGTGCGTACAGCGCCTCGAGGCAGTGCGCGATCGCGTTCAGCGCGCTCGGGCCGGCGATCGCCGGTGGCAGGTCGAGCGTCAGCGTCGGATCGTACAGCACCGCGCGCGGGCGCACGCGCTCGTCGCGCCCGGTCTCCTTCGCGCCGTCGCGCGTGATGCCCCAGATCGGCGTCATCTCGGAGCCCGCGTACGTCGTCGGCACCGCGACGCTTCCCGGGCCGCCCGCGAGCGCGATCGCCTTCGCCATCCCGACCGCCGACCCGCCGCCGATCGCGACCACGAGGTCCGCCCGCACGTCGCGCGCGTGCGCCGTCACCTGCTCGGCGATCGGCGCGGGCACGTGGGTCGCCGCGCGCCGGTCGACGCCGGCCACGCGCCCGCCGAGCAGCGCGGTCACCCGCTCGACGAGCGCGCCGCGCCCCGCGCTCGCCACCACCAGCGCGCGCCGCGCCCCGAGCGCGTCCACGACCTCCGGGAGGCGGTCGAGCGCGCCGGCGCCGAACACGACGCGCGCCGGCATCGGCGCGACCGAGAATCCGCCCGCCAGCAGCGCCCCGCGCAGCGCGGCGTTCACGAGGCCAGCGCCGCCGCCAGGATCGCGCGCACCGCCGCGAGCTCGTCCTCGTTCACGAGGTGCCCCATCCCGGGGTAGAGCCGCATCGTGACGTCGCCGCCCAGCCGGCGCAGCACCTCGGCGCTCTCCCGCACCCGCCCCACCGGGATGTGGCCGTCGACGTCGCTGCAGCCGAGGAAGACGGGCGTCCCGTCGAGCGACCCCGGATAGTCGCGGGGCGTGTCGTCCGGCCCGATCAGGCCGCCGCTCAACGCGGCGAGGCCGCCCCACCGCCGCGCGTGCCGGGCGACGTACTCCGACGCCAGGCAGGCGCCCTGCGAGAACCCCAGCAGCACGGTCCGCTCGGCGGGTATCCCGGCGGCCGCGACCGTGTCGACCGCGCGGTCGATCGCCTGCATGGCCGAGGTGATCCCGGGCTCGTTCCGCGCGATCGGGGACATGAACCCGAGCGGGTACCAGGTCGCGCCGGCCGCCTGCGGGGCCACGAAGGCGACCCCCGCCACGCCGAGTGCCGGAGCGAGCGAGAGGATCCCCTCGGCGGAGGCGCCCCGGCCGTGGAGCGCCACCACGGCGGCGCCGGCTCCCTGGAGCGGAGCGCCGGCGGTGTGGATCGGCTGGCCCGCGTGCGGGTCGTCGCGGCGCGGGGGGCCCGGGGGCACGGGGGTGGTGGGCGTCGACATGCGCCCAAGAATACGACGCGGCGCCCTCGCCCGAGAGCGCCGCGGGCCGGCCGTGGGACCAGGCGGCCGGACCCTGGGCTCAGGCCGTCAGGGCGGTCGCCAGCTCGAGCTCCCGCTCGGCCAGCTGGTCGCGCAGGAAGCGCGTCTGGGCGTCGTCGAGGTCGCGGTTGGCCGGGAGCGCCCGGCGCACGGCGTGGAGCTCGCGCAGCGACCGCGCCTCGCGGATGGTGAGCAGGTGCGCGATGTAGGCGGCAGCGGTCATGCGGTGCCCTCCGGGCCGGGATGGAGTGGACGGATCGGCAGGTGCGGATGCACGGCCGGGGCCAGCGCGCCGGCGATCGCCCCCGCACCCGCGGCCCGGCGGGAGGTCCGCCGCATTGCCCCGGGTGCTGCGTTCGGCTAGATTCAGGAAGCGACAAATGCGTCTCGCATACACCGCTGATGGACAAGGGCCCTCGCTCTCGCGGGGGCCTTTTTTGTTTCCGGCCGGATCGGCTCGCGCCGCCGCGCCCGGAGGACGCACGCTTCCCGTCATTCCAGGAGTGCGCTTGAAGGAAGAAGCCATCGAGCTCGAGGGCGTGATCACCGAGGTCCTGCCCAGCGCCATGTTCCGCGTCTCGCTCGACGCCGGCCACGTCGTCGTGGCGACGCTGGCGGGGAAGATGAGGCGGTTCCGCATCCGGGTGCTCGCGGGCGACCGGGTGAAGGTGGACGTCTCGCCGTACGATCTCTCGCGCGGCCGCATCACGTACCGCCACAAGACGTGATCGCGCGCGCCGCGTCGCGCGCTTCGTCCGTCGATCACGTCGTCCATCCGGCCCCAGGAGATCCCATGCAGCAGACGTCCCAGTCGTTCGCGTTCGTCGATGATGGTCGCACCTTCACGTGCCGCGTCGAGGCGTCGCGCCACGCGCGCAACGACGCGTGGTGGTGGTTCGTGGTCTCCACCGAGCAGCACCAGCGCCACGCGCCGTTCCGCGCCGAGCCGACGGACAGCCCGATCGACGTGCAGGCGCGCGTGGTCGCGTACTACGACGACCTGCTCGCCCGCCGTGCGGCCCCCGCGCCGAACCGCTGGAGCCGTCGCAGCACCCCGACGCCCGCGACGACCGCCGCCCCGGCCCCCGTCGACGCGACGGCCGAACCGACGGCCTGACGCCGACGCGGCCCGCCCCGCGCGGAGCGTCGCCCGCCCGACGTCGCATCGAGGACCCGGCACACGCCGGGTCCTTCTGCGTTTCCCCGGCCGGCCGCTCGCGCGCCTACTCGCGCGCCGCGCGACGCGCGCCGTAGCTTGGGGCGCCGGACCGTCGCGGGACCGCCAGGGTCGGTCGCCGGCGCTTCTACCTCCAGCCACGCCGCCGATGCTGCCGCCGGGATCGCCCACCATCGATGCACGGGCGGGACGCCGCCTCTCCGCGACCGCCGACGCGCTCGTCGGCTCCGAGATCCTCAAGATCGCCGGCGAGATCCGCGCGCTCGTCGCGACCGGGAAGCCGGTGTGCAACCTGACGGTCGGCGACTTCGCGCCGAGCGAGTTCCGCATCCCGCCGCAGCTGGCGACCGAGATCGAGGCCGCGCTGCGTGCCGGCGAGACGAACTACCCGCCGTCGGCGGGCATCCCCGCGCTGCGCAGCGCGGTGAGCGCGTTCTACCGCGACTGGCTCGCCCTCGACTATCCCGCGGAGTCGGTGCTCGTCACGGGGGGCGCGCGGCCGGCGATCTACGGCGCGTACCGCACGCTCGTCGATCCGGGCGACCGCGTGGTGTACCCGGTGCCGTCGTGGAACAACAACCACTACTGCCACCTGGCCGGCGCCGTGGGCGTGCCGATCGTCTGCGACGCGGCGCACGCGTTCCTGCCGACGGCCGACGCGCTGGCCGCGGTGGTGCGCGACGCGCGGCTGCTGGCGCTCAACTCCCCGCTCAACCCGGCGGGCACCGCCTTCACCGCCGAGGCGCTGGCCGACGTGTGCGACGTCGTGCTCGAGGAGAACCGCCGGCGCGCCGGCACGGGCGAGCGTCCGCTCTACCTCATGTACGACCAGGTGTACTGGATGCTGACCTTCGGCGACACGCAGCACGTCCTGCCGACGCGGCTGCGCCCGGAGCTCGCCGAGTACACGGTGTACGTCGACGGCATCTCGAAGGCGTTCGCGGCGACGGGGCTGCGCGTGGGCTGGGCGGTCGGGCCGCACGACGTCGTCGCGCGGATGAGCGACCTGCTGGGCCACGTCGGGGCGTGGGCGCCGCGCGCCGAGCAGGTGGCGTCCGCTCGGCTCCTGGGCGCGACGGACGCGGTGCGCGCCTATCAGCGCGAGATCGTCGACGGCGCGCGGCAGCGGCTCGACGCGCTCTATGACGGGCTGCGCGCGCTGCAGGACTCCGGGCTCCCGGTCGACGCCATCCCGCCGATGGGCGCGATCTATCTCAGCGTGCGCTTCGCGCTGCTCGGGCAGCGCACGCCGTCGGGCGCGACGCTGCGCACGAACGACGACGTGCGCGAGTACCTGCTGGACGCCGCCGGGCTGGCGATCGTGCCCTTCCAGGCGTTCGGGCTGACGGAGGACACGGGCTGGTTCCGCATGTCGGTGGGCGCCGTGTCGCTGTCGGAGATCGCCGAGATGCTGCCGCGCCTGCGCGCCGCACTCACCGCGCTCGACGCGGTCGCGCCGCACGCCGCGCACGCGTGAGGGAGGCGCGCATGAGCGGGGCGCGCGTGACGCACGCGTAGCGACACACGCCGCGCACGCCCATGTTATGAGCGACGGGCGACGAAATCGGTGATTTCGTCGCCCGTCGCGCCGTTTTGCGCGCGTGCGCACCGTGCGGGCCCCCGGCTTGCATGGGCGCGCCGGCGCGTGGCGTCGGACCGCACCGGCGCGCGCGTCACCGCACGCGGGAGGAGCGATGGCAACGAAGCAGTCATCGGGGCGTCGGTACGGAAAGAGCGCGAGCCGGAAGGTGGCGAGCGCGATGCGCCGCCGGAAATCGGGGACGCTCAAGCGCGGTCGGGCCGGGCGCGGCGGCCGCGTGACGAGCCGCGAGCAGGCGATCGCGATCGGCCTCTCCGAGGCGCGCGAGGCGGGCGCGAAGGTGCCGCGCAAGCGCAGCGGCGCGAAGAAGTCGACGGCCAAGCGGTCGACCGCGAAGCGGGGATCGACGCGCAAGTCGACCGGTAAGTCCACGAGCAAGTCGGCGAGCAAGTCGACGAGCAAGCGCGCGGCGGCAAAGAAGGGCGGCGCGCGCAAGTCGACGGCCACGCGCGGCACGGCCCGGAAGTCCACGGCCCGGAAGTCGACGGCTCGCAAGTCCACCGCGAAGAAGTCCACGACGACCAAGTCGGCCGCGAAGCGGTCGAGCGCCGGGAAGACGACCGGCCGGAACGCTTCGGCGAAGAAGTCGACGGCCAAGAAGTCGACGGCGAAGAAGGCCCCGGCGCGCAGGTCGGCCGCGAAGCGCGCCACCGCCCGCAAGTCGACGGGGCGCTCGGCCGGCAGGTCCGCGAGCAAGCGCCCGTCCGCCCGGAAGGCGACGCGCAAGGCCGCCGCCAAGCGCTCCGGCCGCACGTCCGCGGCGCGGCGCTGACCCGGCGCCGACCGGACACCGGCCCCCTCCACTCGCGCACCGGCCGCCCGCGGCCCGCCGGAGCACCTTCCCGGCGGGCCGCGGGCGCGTTTCCGTCGCCCCCGCTCGCCCGCCGTCGCGGGATTGTTCGCGATTCGTGAAGCGGCCGGCCCGTTGAATCCCGCGTGTCCGGGATCCGTACGGCCACGGGTCACTCCAGCATCCCTACGCGCGTCCCGGCTGTCCAAGTCGTGTCCCCGCGCGTGCTTGCGGCCCCGCTCTCCGGGGCCGTCGGTGTGCTCCACCCGTCGCCGCCCGCACCTCCATGCGTCCTCTCGGTCGCCGTCTCTCCGCGCTCGCCCTCCTGGCGCCCGCCACGCTCGTCGCCCAGCAGCCCGCCGCGCCCCAGCGCGCCGGCGGTCCCGGTGGCCCTGGCGCCCCCGGTGCGCCGGGCGGCGCGGCGCGCGCCCAGGTCCCGGCGGGCCCCGGCCAGATCTCGGGCCTCGCGCTGAACGCCGCCACGGGCCAGCCCATCCCCTCGGCCGCGGTCACCATCCGGTCGGCCGCCGACTCGTCGCTCGTCGGCGGGGCGCTGGCCAAGGCGGACGGCACCTTCCGCATCGAGGGGCTGCGCCCCGGGCGCTACACGGTGCGCCTGCGCGCCCTCGGCTACACGCCGCTCCTGAAGACGGCGGTCGTCGTCACGGCCGACAACCCGCGCGTCGACCTCGGGAAGCTGGCGCTCGAGCAGGCGGCCACGCAGCTCACCGGCGTGCAGATCCAGGCCGAGCGCGAGGAGGTGGCGCTGGCCCCGGACCGCAACGCGTACTCGGTGAAGGACATGCCGGCGACCTCCGGCGGCACGGCGGTCGACGTGCTGCGCAACGTCCCCGCCGTCGAGGTCGACGGCGACAACAAGGTGAGCCTGCGCGGCAACAGCAGCGTCGTCGTGCAGATCAACGGCCGCGTCTCGCCGATGCGCGGCGAGCAGCTCGGCAACTTCCTCGCGCAGCTGCCGGCCAACCTCGTCTCGAAGGTCGAGGTGGTGTCCAACCCGTCGGCCAAGAACGACCCCGAGGGAATGGCGGGCATCATCAACATCGTGCTGAAGCAGGAGGCCGACCTCGGCACGAGCGGCGCGTTCACGCTCGGCGGCGGCAGCACGCGGCAGATGAACGCGTCGGGGAACCTCGGGCACCAGGAAGGCCCGTGGACCTTCTTCAGCAGCTACGGCTTCATGCGCGACCGCCGCACCGTCGAGGGCTACTCGACGCGCTCGATCATCGCGGCCGCCACGCCCGGCTCGCTCGACTCGGACATCGACGGCGTGATGCGCCCGCTGTCGCACAGCGCCACGCTGATGGCCGAGTACAAGGTGAACAAGACGAACACGATCTCGAACAACCTCGTGTTCAACAAGCGCGTGATGGACCGCCTCAACGGCAGCTTCTATCGCGACGTCGACGGCGCGGGCGTGGTCACCGGGCGCAGCAACCAGCTGACCGACCAGGACCAGGGCGGCACGATGGTCGACTACGCCGCCACCTGGCGCCGCACCGTCAAGCCGAACGCGAACCAGCTCGTCGTCGAGGGGCGCGTGAACCACGGCCGCGACGAGAACGACGTGCTGCTCTCGCGCGAGACGCTGAGCGGCGCCGGCGCGGCGATCGGCGCGCCGGTGGGCCTGGAGACCAACCGCACGGCCGAGCGCAGCACGAACGCCTTCGCGCAGCTCGACTGGACGCGCGAGCTGCGGAAGGGCACCAAGCTGGAGACCGGCTACAAGGGGACCTTCCGCCAGCAGACGAGCGACTTCGCCGTGGCCAGCGGGAGCCGGGGCGCCACGCTCGCGCCGGACCTGAATCGCAGCAACGCCTTCGAGTACCACGAGCAGGTCAACGCCGCCTACGCGGTGCTGAGCCAGAACCTCGGCAAGTTGGACCTGCAGGGCGGCCTGCGCCTGGAGCAGGCCGACACGCGGTTCGACCTGCGCACGACCAACCGGAGCTACGACAACGACTACAAGAGCGCCTTCCCGAGCGCGATCGTGTCGTACAACCTCGACCCGCAGCGCCAGCTGAAGGCGAGCTACTCGAAGCGCATCAACCGCCCGTTCGTGCAGCAGCTCAACCCGTTCGGCTTCCGCGAGGACGCGCTGAACGTGTTCGAGGGCAACCCGAACCTGCAGCCCGAGTACACGCACTCGTACGAGCTGGGCTACCAGCAGTCGCTGCCGAAGAACCTCGGCTCGCTGCAGATCACGCCCTTCCTGCGCCACACGGTCAACGCGGTGCGCCAGATCGGGCAGGTGGACGACGCGGGCGTGCTGCACGTCTCCTTCCAGAACGCCGCGACGAGCGACCAGTACGGCACGGACGCGAACCTGACCTTCCGCCTGGGCAAGGTGAGCGGCTTCGGCGGCGCGAGCGTCTTCGAGCAGCAGACGGACGCCGGCAACCTGTCGGGCGCCACCTCGGTGCGCACGTTCGGCTGGTCGGCGCGCGCGAACGCGACCTGGAAGGTGACGCCGGCGCTCGACCTGCAGGCGATGTCGATGTACCGCGCCCCGATGAAGACGGAGCAGGGCCGGATGTCGCGCTTCGCGATGACGAACCTCGCGCTGCGCCAGAAGCTGCGCGGCGACAAGGCGACGGCGACGCTGCGCGTGATGGACCCGTTCGGGACGATGGGCTGGACGATGCGCGCCAGCGACGGGCGCGTGATCCAGCTGATGGACCGCCGCTTCGGCGCCCGCGGCGCGTTCCTCAGCTTCAACTACTCGTTCGGCCAGGCGCCGCGCATCCGCCCGCGCCCGCAGGAGGAGCCGGTGCCGCAGGCGGGGCAGCCGGGGATGCCGTGAGCTGAGCGCCGCGCGCGGTCAGGCACGAACGACGAGGGCCGGCTCCCACGAGGGGGCCGGCCCTTCGTGCGTGCGGGGCTGCGCCTGGTGGATCCTGGGTCCTCACCCGGCGTTCTCGCGCCGGGCCCGAACGGCGGGAGCAGGGATGAACGTCGGATAACATCTGATGAAGATCGGATGGCTCCGCGTGGCAGCGACGATCATCGCGCTACGCGGAGCCATCCGATCTTCATCCGACGTTATCGGGTTTTCATCCCTGCTGCCCTTGGTCGTTCGACCGGGCGCGAGGCTCCAGCAGCGATGCAGGCCAGGGCCCGCAGCCCGCAGTCCGCAGCCCCAGCCGCGATCAGGCGAGCGCCGCCCCCATCTCGTGCACCAGCCGCGCCCCGATGACCATCGTCGCGGCGCCGAACAGCACCTCGACGCCGGTGCGGGCGCGGGCCGAAAGGCCGGCGGACAGCCGCAGTGGAACGGACATCGCGGCGCAGAGCACCACCATCCCCGCGATCGAGCCGGCGCCGAACAGGCCGACGTAGGCGAGTCCGGCCCACGGCGAGCGTACCGCGGCGAGCGTGAGCACGAGCAGCGCGGCCGATCCGGCGAGGCCGTGCACCGCGCCGACGGCGAGCGCCCGGCGCGGCAGCGCGACGTCGTGCACGTGTGGCGCGCGCCGCGGACGGAACGCGCGCCACAGCGCCTGCGCGCCGAGCAGCACGAGCATCACGCCGACGCCCAGCTCCAGCGCGGTCGCGGTCCGCTCCGGGATCGCGGCGCCGAGCGTCAGGCAGACACCGCCGACCAGCAGCAGCGTCGCGGTGTGGCCGAGCCCCCACGCGGCGCCCTGCATCATCACCGTGCGCGCGCTGCGCCCGCCGGTGGCGAGGCTCGCGACGGCCGCGAGGTGGTCCGCCTCGACGGCGTGCCGCATGCCCGAGACGAGCCCCAGCAGGAGGATCGAGTCCACGCGGAGATCCGCGCGTCAGCGGATGGCGACGTACTTCTCGAGCCGCGCGACCTCGGTCGAGTCGACGTACTTCCCGATCTCGCGGCGGAAGCGCGCCATGTCGCGGTACGGGCGGTACTCCTCGAACTCGTGCTGCATGCGGGGGCCGACGCCGGGGATCAGCAGGATCTCCTCCTTCGTCGCCGTGTTCAGGTCGATCGGACGCCAGACGCGCGCGTAGATCGTGCGCCGGGCCGCGGAGTCCACCTGGGCCTGGGCGAGCGCGCGATCGACGGCGCGCATGTCGGCGAACGGCCGGCCGGCGACGAGCGCGTCGGCCGCGGGGGCGGGAACGCCGGCCGCGACCAGCTGCTCGCGCGTCGCGGCGTTCGGATCGAGCAGCGCACCATCGGCCGCGGGCGCCGATCCGGTGGCGGGCGTGGCGCTGTCGCTCTCGGTGGTCGCCGTCGGCGTGGCCAGCGCGGGCGAGACGGTGTCGCCCGCGCCGGCGGCGGCGCTGTCCGCGGCGCCGTCCTTCGCGCCGGAGCAGGCGGCGAGCGTGGTCAGGGCGAGCGAGGCGAGCGAGACCAGCGTGGCGCGGCGGATCATGAGGGCTCTCGGCGTGAGGGGAGTCGCAGCAGCGGATGACGGAACGCGTACGCGAGCCCGACGAGGCCGAGCTGCGCGAGCGCGCCGGGCGCCAGCGCGGGCGTCGCCCCGCGCACGGCCTCCCAGAAGAGCGCCAGCCCACCCAGCGTGGGCTCGCGCTCGAGCTCGAACTCTACGTTGCCGCGGTAGTGCAGGTACACCCCGACCGCGCCGGCGAGGACGCACAGCGCCATCAGCGCGCGGAAGCCCTGCAGGACGCCGCGCGTCGGCCGCCAGGCGAGGACGCAGCCGACGACGAGCACGAGGCCGAGCAGCGCCAGCGGCGTCCACTGCCAGGCCGACTCGACGTGCTCCAGCAGCGCGAGCTCGAGCAGCAGCCCGGCCGCGCCGAGGAGCACGACGCCGAGGAGCAGGCGCCGCAGCACGCCGGCGGCGTCGACCGCGGCCGGATCGGGGCGATGCACGACGCGCGCTACGCGGCGTCGGCGCTCGGCGCCGGGCGCACGATCGACTCGCGCAGCCCGGCGAGCAGCTCGTACGAGCGCAGGCGCGCGGCGTGGTCGTGCACCTGCGCGGTGACCATCAGCTCGTCCGCGCCCGTCTCGGCCACGAACGTCCGCAGCGCGGCGCGCACGGTCTCGGGCGACCCGACGGCCGAGCAGGCGAGCGCCTGGTGGATGCCCGCGAGCTCCAGCGGATGCGCGGTGCGCTCGAAGTCGTCGACGGGCGGCGGGAGCGGCCCCGGATTGCCGCGCCGCAGGTTCACGAACGCCTGCTGCACCGACGAGAACAGCCGCCGCGCCTCGGCGTCGGTGTCGGCCGCGATCACGTTCACGCCGAGCATGACGTAGGGGCGATCGAGCTGGGCGGACGGCTCGAAGCGATCCCGGTAGATCGTGACCGCGTCCATCAGCATCGCCGGCGCGAAGTGCGACGCGAACGCGAACGGCAGGCCGAGCGCCGCGGCGAGCTGCGCGCCGAACAGGCTGGAGCCGAGGATCCAGATCGGGATCTCCAGCCCCGCGCCGGGCACGGCCTGCACGGCCTGCCCCGGGACGGCGGGGCGGAAGTACGACATCAGCTCGACGACGTCCTGCGGGAACGTGTCCGCGGCCGACGGGCTGCGCCGCAGCGCGCGCGCCGTGACCTGGTCGGAGCCGGGCGCGCGTCCGAGTCCGAGGTCGATGCGCCCGGGATACAGCGCGGCCAGCGTCCCGAACTGCTCGGCGATCAGCAGCGGCGCATGGTTCGGGAGCATGATGCCGCCGGCGCCGACGCGGATCGTCGACGTGCCGGCGGCCACGTGCGCGATCACGACCGACGTCGCCGCGCTGGCGATGCCGGTCATGTTGTGATGCTCGGCGAGCCAGAAGCGGCGGTAGCCCCACCGCTCGGCGTGCTGCGCGAGATCGAGCGAGCGCCGCAGCGCCTGCGTGGCGTCGCTGCCGGCGACGATGGGGGCGAGGTCGAGAACGGAGAGCGGGATCATCATCACGTATACCCCGGCGCGGGGGCTGGGCTCCGTGGGAGCGGCGCTGCGGACTGCGGGCTGCGGATCCTGTCCCAGCGCGGCGTCCTCGCGCCAGATCCGAACGGCCAAGAGCAGCAGGGATGAACTTCGGATAACATCTGATGAAAATCTGATGGCTCCGCGTCGCGGCGAGGAAGGTCGCACGACGCGGAGCCATCAGATCTTCATCAGATCTTCTCGGATTTTCATCCCTGCTGCCGTTGGCCGTTCGCCGTTCGGGCCCGGCGCGACGATGCAGGAAGCAGCAGGCTGTAATCGCAGCCCGCCGACCGAACCTTACCGGAGCGGCGGCGTCGACGCAGGCGGGTGTCGGTGACGGGTCGCCTGCTCGTACGCGTACGCCAGCTTGAGCAGCGTCGGCTCGCTCCACGCGCGGCCGAAGATCGTCAGCCCGGCCGGGAGCATGCCGCGCGTCCAGCCCATCGGCACCTGCACGGCGGGCCAGCCGGTGAGCGGCGAGAACACCTGGCTGTTGTCGCCGGCGGGGGTGTTCAGGTCGCCGATCAGCCGTGGCGGGTTGCTCCACGTCGGATGCACGAACGCATCCAGCCGGTTGGCGTCCATCACGCGCTGCAGCGCCGTGCGCACGGCCTCGCGGCGACGCTCGGCGGCGGCGCACCCCGGCTGCGAGTCGGGCGGCACGGTCGCGCGCTGCGCGTACTCCAGGCGCGTCTGGATCGTGGGATGGAAGCGGCGCGAGCGCACGATCTCGTCGAGCGTCTTCACGGGCGCGCGCCCGCCGGTGCTCGCCAGGTACGTCTCGAGGTCGTGACGGAAGCGGTTGCACTCGCCGACGTTGACCTGCAGCAGCGAGTCGACGGCCGGCATGGCGACGCTGTCGATCACGGTGGCACCGGCGCGCCGCAGGTCGGCGACGGCCTGCGCGAAGACGTCGAGCACCTCCGGATCGGCCGACGGGCGCAGGTACGCGGCGCGCAGCACGCCGATGCGCGCGCCGCGCAGCCCGTCGCGCACGAGCGCGGCCGAGTAGTCGGGGATCGCGCGGCCGCGCGCCGGCGCGGTGACGGGATCGTCCGCGTCGTGGCCGGCGACCACCTGGAACACCGCGACCGCGTCGGACACGGTGCGCGCCATCGGGCCGGCGATGTCGTACGCGAGGTTGAGCGGCACGACGCCCGCGCGGCTCGTGAGCCCCATCGTGCTGCGGATGCCGACGAGCGCCTGGTGCGACGACGGCCCGCGGATCGAGTTGCCGGTGTCGGTGCCGAGTCCCACCGCGCCGAAGCTCGCCGCGACCGCGGCCGCCGTGCCGCCGCTCGACCCCGCGGTCACGCGGTCGAGCGCGTACGGGTTCTTCGTGTAGCCCGGAAGGATCGAGCTCACCGTCTCGAACGGCGTGAACGCGAACTCCGCCATGTTCGCCTTCGCGAGCACGATCGCGCCGGCCTCGCGGATGCGTCGCACCTGGAAGGCGTCGCGCGTGGGCACGTGCGTCGCCAGCGAGAGCGAGCCCGCCGTCGTCGCGAGCCCCGCGGTCTCGAAGTTGTCCTTCACGATCGTCGGCACGCAGTGCAGCGCGCCGATCGAGCCGCCCGCGCGCAGGCGCGTGTCCAGCGAGTCGGCGACGCGCAGCGCGTCCGGGTTCACGACCACGATCGCGTTCAGCCCCGGCCCGTTGCGGTCGTACGCCTCGATGCGGCGGAGGTACGACTGCACGAGGTCGCGGCACGTCAGCCGGCCGGCGCGCATCGCGGCGTGCAGCTCGGCGATCGTCGCCTCCTCGACGCGCACCGGCGCGGGCGTGGGACGCGCGGCGGGCGCCTGCGGAGCGGGCGTCTGCGCGACGGCGGCGAGCGGTGCGGCGGCGGCGAGGAGCGCGGCGCGCAGGGTCCGTACGTTGGCCATCGGTCGCTCTCTCGGGTCAGCGGCGGACCGCCGTGATGTCGAGCAGCTGCGTGCGCACCTGCTGCGCCTTGCCGGCGCGCTCGAGCGCCGCCCACAGGCGCTCGACGGTCGTCGCGTCCACCAGCCCCGCGGGGGAGCCGAGCGAGGGACCGGCGAGCTGCTCGGAGGCGCGGAAGGCGTCGACCGCGGCCACGGTCTCGGGCGTGTAGACGAGCGCGGTCGAGTCGCGCGCGAGCGTCGGCGTGCCGGGACGGAAGCGGCCGAGCGCGTGCAGCATGACCTTCAGCTGCCAGACGTCGTTGCCCGCGGGCTGCTCGAGCGTGCGGAAGCCCAGCGTCTGCGAGATCGTGTTGTACACGCGGCGCAGCTCGGCCACCGGCTCGGCGTGCTCGCAGACGTTGATGTTGGCGGTGATCCTGTCCGGTCGCCGCGAGCGCCCCGGGCGCGGATCCGCGACGACGACGGCGGCCGACTGCGCGCGTCCCTTGCGCGCGTCGCCGCCGGCCGCCTGCCCGGCCGCCAGCGCGTCGATCAGGCGGTCGGCGAGGTGCCGCGGCGCCCCCTCGCTCGCCTCGAAGCTCGCGGCCACCGCGTCGAGCACCGCCGCGCCGACGAGCAGGTTGCCCTGCGTCACGTAGTGCTTCCCGGCCCGGTGCCCGGCCCACGCCGTGGTGCCCCGCCCCGTGTGCTGCGCGGTGCGTCCGTCGACCGCGACGACGCCGACCTGCCGCGAGGCCGCGCCGCTGTCGGCCGCGAGCGCGCGGCGCAGCGCCTCGTCGGGCGACGCGCCCTTCGCCATCGCGTCGAGCAGCTCGGTGCCGTACTCGGTGCGCGTGTTGGCCTGCGTCGCGACCGCGCCCACGCCCGCCCGCACCCAGGGCACGCCGTTGCCGACGCACGGCACGCGCGTGGTGACCGCGACGCCGGACTCGCCGGTGCGCGGATCGACGGCGGCGATCGAGAAGGTCGCGAAGTTGGGCGACGTGCCCCACGCGGCCGGCTCCTGCGCGGCGGCGGCGCGGGCGAGCGACGTGCAGGCGAGCGCCGCGGCGGCGCAGCGGGCGAGGATGGTGCGTGACATCGGAAGTGAGATGCGATGCGGGGCGTGTGACCGGCGAACGGTGCGCTCGCCGAACATCGGCGTCGGGAACGGTCGGGAAAGGAATGCGACGGGATGGACGACGGACGACGATGGATGGTGGGGACCGACCGCTCCAGGCGCCCGCCATCGATCGCCGTCGGACGCGCATCCCGCCATCGCCCTCACAGCCGCGCCCCGCACCGTCGGCAGAACTGCGCGTCGACGTCGTGCCCCTCGGCGGCGCAGTTGGGGCACGCCTGTCCCGACACCGGGTGCACGCGCCCCTGCGTCAGCTCCGCGGTCACGATGCCGGTGGGCACGGCGATGATGCCGTAGCCGAGGATCATGACGAGCGACGCGAGCGCCTGGCCGAACGGGGTGCGGGGCGAGATGTCGCCGTAGCCGACCGTCGTCAGCGTCACGACCGCCCAGTACATGCTGGTCGGGATGCTCGTGAAGCCGTTCGCCGGTCCCTCCACGACGAACATCAGCGAGCCGATGACGACCACGATCGTGCTGACCGTCAGCAGGAAGACCGTGATCTTGCGTGCGCTCGCGCGCAGGGCGCGCACCAGCACCGCCGCCTCGGTGAGATAGCGCGACAGCTTGAGCACGCGGAAGACGCGCAGCAGCCGCAGCACCCGCACCACCAGCAGCGCCTGCGCGCCGGGGAAGACGAGGCTCACGTAGGTCGGCAGGATCGCCAGCACGTCGACCACGCCGTAGAAGCTCTTCACGTAGGCGAGCGGGCGGCGCACGGCGGCCAGCCGCAGCAGGTACTCGATCGTGAAGAGCACCGTGAGCGTCCACTCCGCGACCCGCAGCGCGCGATAGACGCCCGGCCGCAGCCCGCTCACCGTCTCCAGGCTGACGATCGCGACGCTCAGCAGCACCAGCGCGATGAGCGCGAGGTCGAATGCGCGGCCGGCCGGCGTGTCGTTCTCGAAGACGACCTGATGCAGCCGCGCGCGCCCGGGGGTCGACGGCGTCTCCTCGGCGGGCAGCGGCGGCTCGGGGGTGTGCATGATGCGGACGGGGACGGACGTGAGACGGGCGCGGGCGCACGTTCGCACCCGCGCCCGTCGGCGCGCCAGGGCCCCCGACGGTCGGGACCCGATCGCGAGACGCTCAGGCGGCGATCGGAGAGCGATAAGCGAGCGATGCGCGAGCGATGCGCGAGCGATCAGACGGCGAACGTCTCGCGCATCTGCGCCACCGCCCACGCCAGATCCTCGCGCGACGTGACGAGCGGCGGCGCGAGACGGATGACCGTGTCGTGCGTCTCCTTGCACAGCACGCCGCGCTCCTTGAGCGCCTCGCAGTACGGCCGCGCCGGGACGCGCAGCTGCAGCCCGATCAGCAGCCCGCGCCCGCGCACCTCCACGATGTCGGGGTGCACGATCGCGCGCAGCGCCTCCAGCAGCCACGCCCCGTTCTCCGCCGAGCGCTCCACGAGGCGCTCGTCGCGCATCACCTGCAGCGCCGTGCGCGCCACCGCGCAGCCGAGCGGATTGCCGCCGAACGTGCTCCCGTGCGAGCCCGGACCGAAGACGCCGAGCACCTCGCGGCGCGACACGACCGCGGACACCGGGTAGAAGCCGCCCGACAGCCCCTTGCCGAGCACGTAGACGTCGGGCCGCACGTCCTCGTGGTCGCACGCGAAGGTCCGGCCCGTGCGCCCGAGCCCCGTCTGGATCTCGTCGGCGATCAGCAGGACGTCGCGCTCGGTGCAGAGCGCGCGCAGCTCGCGCAGGAAGCCGTCGGGCGGCAGCAGGATGCCCGCCTCCGCCTGGATCGGCTCCAGGAGCACCGCGCACGTGTTCGGCCCGATCGCGGCGCGCACCGCCTCGACGTCGCCGAAGGGGAGCAGGCGGAAGCCCGGCGCGAACGGCCCGAAGCCCGCGCGGTACGCCGGCTCCGACGAGAAGCCGACGATGGTCGTCGTGCGGCCGTGGAAGTTGTTCGCGAAGACGAGGATCTCCGCCTGGTCGCGGGCGATCCCCTTGCGCTCGTAGCCCCAGCGCCGCGCCGCCTTGATGGCCGTCTCCACCGCCTCGGCGCCGGTGTTCATCGGGAGCACCATCTCCATCCCGCACAGCGTCGCCAGCTCCTCGCAGAAGGCGGGCAGCTGCTCGTTGCGGAAGGCGCGCGAGGTGAGCGTCACGCGCGACGCCTGCTCGACCATCGTCGCCAGGATGCGCGGATGGCAGTGTCCCTGGTTGACGGCGGAGTACGCGCTCAGGCAGTCGAGGTAGCGCCGCCCCTCGACGTCCCAGACCCACGCCCCCTCGCCGCGTTCGATCACGAGGTCGAGCGGGTGGTAGTTGTGCGCGCCGTACCGCTCCTCGCGCGCGATCAACGCCTCGGTTCGGTCGTGGTCGAGCGAGAGCGTCGTCATGGCAGGCGGGGTTGATCGTGGGGTGAGCTGCGGACGGCGGACTGCGGATCTGCGCGACGGGGCGTCCCGAACCCGACCCGCGGTCCGCCGTCCGCAGCGTCCGGTGCAGGGAAGCCTGCGGTTCGAGGGATCCAGCTCAGAGGATCCGCCGCCCGAACGCGGAGGCCAGCAGATCCACCGCCAGCTCCGCCGTGTGGTTGTGCCGATCGAGGATCGGGTTGATCTCCACGAGGTCCATCGCGAGCATCGCGTCGGAGTCGGCGATGATCTCCATCGCGAGGTGCGCCTCGCGCAGCGTCGCGCCGCCGCGCACCGGCGTGCCGACGCCCGGCGCCTCGGCGGGATCGATCCAGTCGGCGTCGCACGAGACGTGGATGCCGCCCGTGCCGCGCGTCGCGATCTCGAGGGCATCGCTCATCACGGCGCGCAGCCCGCGCTCGTCGATGTCGCGCATCGTGAACGCGCGGACGCCCGAGTCGCGGATGAACGCCTGCTCGGGCGGATCGAGGTCGCGCAGGCCGACGAAGACGACGTGCTCCGGCCGCACCGCGGGTCCCGGCTTCGCGATCCCGGCGAGCCGCGCGTCGCCGAGGCCGAGCAGGTGGGCGACGGGCATGCCGTGCACGTTGCCGGTGTCGCTGGTCTCGGGCGTGTGCAGGTCCCCGTGCGCGTCCAGCCAGATCAGGCCGAGCGCCTGCCCCTGCTCCGCCAGCGCGCTCGCGACGCCGGCCACCGAGCCCGCGCCGAGCGAGTGGTCGCCGCCGAGGACGAGCGGCGTCGCGCCGTTGCGCACCGCGCTGGCGGTGAAGGCCGCCAGCTCCTCGCACACCTGCGCGATCGCCGGCAGGAACTCGCGCCCCGATCCGCTGAGCGAGGTGCGGTCGGGCACGCGCACGTTGCCGTGGTCGTCGACCGCGTGCCCGAGCTGCCGCAGCCGCTCCGCGACCCCGGCGAGGCGCATCGCGGAGGGCCCCATGTCGACGCCGCGGCGGCTGGCGCCGAGGTCCATCGGCACGCCCATGATGTGGATGTCGCGGGTGGCGCGGCGCAGGACGGCGGTGGTGGCGGGAGCGTGGGCGGTCGAGACGGTCATCGGAGCACGGGCCGGGTACGGGGCGGCACGGGACGCCGTTCCCGACCGGCATGATGCCGGCGAGGAATGTCAGCAACAAGCGAGAAGGCCGCGCAATCCGCGCGACCTTTCTCACGTTTCGTCAGCCACCGTTGACATTTCGTCAGCGCACGCACGATCGTCCGACATGGACGACACCGACCTCCGCCTGATCGGGCTGCTGCGCGAGAACGCGCGCGCCTCGGTCGCCAGCCTCGCGCAGCAGCTCCGCGTCTCCCGCGGCACGGTGCAGAACCGCATCGACCGGCTGCAGGAGCGCGGCGTCATCCTCGGGTTCACGGTCCGCACCACGCCCGACGCCGAGCCGCGGCCCGTGCGCGCGGTCATGATGATCGGCGTCGAGGGGGAGCGGTCGCGCGACATCCTGCGGACCCTGCGCGGCTACCCCGAGGTGCGCGCGCTGCACACCACCAACGGCCGCTGGGACATCGTCGCCGAGCTGGCGACCGACAGCCTGGAGGCGTTCGACGAGGCGCTGCGGCGCGTGCGCGAGATCAAGGGGATCTCGAGCTCGGAGACGAGCCTGCTGCTCTCGACCCACAAGCTGTAACGCTGAGCGCTGAGCGCTCAGCGTTCGCCGTGCGCCTCCGCGAACAGCGGGGCCAGCGGCAGCCCGAGCGGCGCGGTCGCCCCACCGGGCTGCCAGCGCAGCGCGTCGCGCAGCACCTCGGGACGCTGCGCGTCGGGAAGCCAGCGCTCGACCAGCCGCGCGTCGACGTCCACGATCCAGTACTCCGCGCCGGCGCGCTGATAGCGATCGCGCTTGACGCCGCGGTCGTGGCGCGCGGTCGACGGTGAGAGCACCTCGACCACGAGCAGCGGATCGGCGGACTCCTCCGGCCCCAGCGGGACCCGTCCGTCGATCAGCGGCAGCACGAAGAGATCCGGCTGCACGAGCGTGTACGGATCGAGCTCGACCTCGCCCGGCCCGAACAGCAGGTCGCCGATCCCGTGGGTCGCGACGTACGCATCCAGGGCACGCATGAGCGCGCGCGTCGCGCGCTGGTGCGGATACCGCGGGCCGGGACTCACGATCAGCTCCCCGTCCACGCACTCGTACCGCTTCCCCGGCTCCTCGGGGAGCGCGCGCACCTCGGCCGCCGTCCACCGGCGGGGCTGCACTGCAGGCATGGTGATACGATGCTCGGCGGCGGGAGCGGTGGGCAAGGGTCCACCCGCCACGCTACGCCGCACCGCGTACGGATCCCGTACCCCAGCGACGCACCGCGGCGCCGCGCGCGGCGGGCGCGGCGGAGTCAGCGCCGCGTCAGCGCGGCGCCGCGCTCGTGCGGGACGCCGCGCTGGACGCTGCACGGGACGCCGTGCGCACCTTCGCCATCGCCTCGCGCAGCTTGGCCACCACCTCGGCGCGCTCCGGATCGCGCGCCGCGATCTCCAGCAGCTCGCCGGCGCGCGCGAACTCGGCGACGCGCGCGTGCATGCTGGCCGCGTTGTACGCCGACGTGTGATAGCTGCGCCGGTGCTCGATGCTGTCGGCCACGAGGCGCGCCACGCGTCGCGCGCGCGCCTCGGCGATCGCGGGCGTCGCCGGCGGCGTCGCCGTCAGCTCCTCCAGGCGCGCGCGCAGCTGCGCCACCTTCTGGTCGAAGCAGCCCATCGCCGTCACGAAGGAGCCGGCCGACTCGCGCCACCGCTCGACGCGCGTCAGCACGCGCGCGAGATACGACGCCGCGGTGCAGTTCGCCGGCCCGCTCGGCGCCGCGAGCGCCTCGCGCAGGTCGCGCTCGGCGATCGGCAGGTCGCCCTGGTCGTGCTCGATCACGCCCGCGAGCGTCAGCACGTTCGCCGCGCGGCTGCGCGCCTTCGCCGTGTCGATGTCGGCGCGCGCCGTCGCGAGCTCCGCCAGCCGCAGCCGGCTCAGCGCCCGCCAGTAGTAGCCGTCGTCGGAGTGCGCGGAGCGGAGCGCGATCAACCGCGTCGCGGCTTCCACCGTCGCCGAGTCCTGATGGAGCGCCGAGAGGCAGATCGTCATCTGTCGCCACGCGCGCTCGTGCGCGGGCTCCTGCCCGACCGACTCAGCGTAGCGCGGCACCGCGGCCTCGCAGTCGCCGACCACCGTCTCCAGCCATCCGTACGCGAACGTCAGCCCGGGCGCCTTCGGGAAGCGCGCGTACGCGGCCTCGAAGTGCGCGCGCGCCTCGTCGCCGCCGGTCTCGGGGGCGCGCGCGGTCGACGACTGCGCGAGGTAGTACGACGCCTCCACGAAGGCGGGCACCGCCTCCTGCAGGCGGCGCAGCGCGGCGGTGTCGACGCGCGCGCAGAAGCTGACCCGATACGCCACCAGCGGCGGATCGGACGCGGTCGGGGCCCGCAGCGTGCCCCGCGCGCCGCGGCGCGCCGCCGGCCGACGCCCGTTGGAGCACTCCAGCGCGAGCGCCACGTACTCGCGCGCCGCCGGCGTGTACCCGCTGCCGGCGAGCCACGCCACCTCGCCGTCCATGGCGGCCAGCATCGGCAGGTTGCGCCGCCGGTGATCGGCCATGGCCTGCAGCGGCGTGCCGTCCGGGTCGGGGAGCACCGCCTCGACCATCCGCAGCACGCGCTCCGGCGCGAGCGCGGCGGGCAGCCGCGGCGCGATCGTGCGCGCCCGCGCGACGCTCGTACGCCAGTCGAGCGCCAGCTCCTTCTCGCGGATCGCGAGCAGGACGTCGACCTCGAACAGTCGCGGCGCGGCCGAATCCGCGAGCGGCCCGTCGGCCAGGCGCGCGTACGTGCCGCGCGCCTCCAGCAGGCAGTCGTAGCAGCCGTCGAGGACGCGCGCATCCGCGGCCGCGAGCGCCGCGGCGTCGGCGCGGGCGTCGTGCGGACGGGGGCGCGCGGTCGCGCAGCCCACCAGCGAGAGCGTCGCGCCCACGAGCGCGGCGGCGTGCGCCACGGCGCGGCCGACCCCGGCGCGCCCCCGGATCCCACGCGTCCCCTGCCCCATGTGTCGCCCTCGTGCGGAGTCGACCGACCAGCGGCTCACGGTGCGCCGGTGGAGGCCCGGCGCGCCGTGATACTATGCTGATAGTTGGACGCCGCCCCGTCAAGAGCGGCGGGGCGCCGCCTAGGTCCCCTCGGGGAAGTCCGCGCCCTCGGTCGTCTCCGCCCACGCGTCGAAGTTCGACTTCAGCAGGTCGAGCTTCCACCGCGCGCCGCGCAGCGCGCCCTTGCCGAGCAGGAGGTGCAGCGGCGGCTCCGGCGCCTCGACCGCGGCGATGATCGCCGCCGCGGCGCGCTTCGGATCGCCGGGCTGCTTGCCGCTGTTGTTGCGGATCGTGCGGCGGTTCGCGCCCGCGGTCTCCGCGTAGTCGGCGATCTCGTTCGCCACGTCGTTCGCCGAGCGTCCCGCCCAGTCGGTGCGGAACCCGCTCGGCTCCACGACGGTGACCTTGATGCCGAGCGGCGCCGTCTCGAGCGAGAGCGCCTCGGAGAGGCCGACGACCGCGAACTTGCTCGCGTTGTACCAGCCGATGCCCGGGAAGGCGCGGATGCCGCCGATCGACGCGATGTTGACGACGTGCCCCGCGCGACGCTTGCGCATGCCGGGCAGCACGGCAGTCGTCATGCGGCCGAGCGCGAACACGTTGATCTCGAACATGCGGCGCACCTCGGCCTCGTCGCTCTCCTCGATCGCGCCGAAGTAGCCGATGCCCGCGTTGTTCACGAGGACGTCGATGCGGCCGAAGCGCTCCTCCGCCGCGCGCACCGCGGCGTCGACCTCCTCGGGCACGGTGACGTCGAGGCGCACGACGAGCGCGCGGTCGCCGTGCGGCGCGGCGAGGTCGCGCACCGACTCGGGATTGCGCGCCGTGACGACGCAGCGATAGCCGCGGTCGAGCACCGCGGCGGCCAGCTCGCGGCCGAAGCCGGTGGAGCAGCCGGTGATGAACCAGACGGGCGTGTCGGACATCCGGAAGGTTGGGTGGTGTGGGTCAGCCTGCCTCGTGCGCGCGCAGCGCGCGCGTCAGCGCGTCGGCGAGCCCGCCGTCCTCGACGTGGCCGACGACGAGGCGCGCGACGGCGAGCGCCTCGGGCTCGGCGTTCGCCATGGCGACCGACCAGCCGCCGCCCGCGCCGACGGCGGCCATGGCGGCCGCGTCGTTCGCGCCGTCGCCGACGAACATGACCGCGGCCAGCGGCACGTCGTAGGCCGCGGCCACCTGCCGCACGCCGACCACCTTGTCGACGTCGGGCGCGAGCACGCTGATGAACGTCGTCTCCGGCATCACCGGCGATCCGGACGGCACCATGCGCGCGCCGGGCGGCGGCGCGGCGAGCATCGCGGCCGCCTCGTCGTGCGCCAGCATCCACTGCGCGCGCACGAGGCGGCCGCGCCGCGCGCGCGCGAACGCCTCGAAGGGGTGCGCGGGATACGCGACGCCGAGCAGCGCGGCGTGGCGCCGCGCGCGGTCGGCGGTGTCGGCCGGGCCGGGGCGCACGGCGTAGTCGTCGTCGCCGTACAGCTCGAGCGTGTGGCCGGTGGCGTGCGCCTGCGCGACGAGCGCGTCGAGCGCGGCGTCGTCCAGCGCGACGGAGCGCGAGCCGCCGCCGTTCGCGTGCACGACGCTCGCACCGTTCTGGAAGACGTGCCAGCCGTCCGCGTCCAGGCGCGACGCGATCGCGCGCGTGTTGCCGAAGCCCGGGCGGCCGGTGCACACGGCGATGCGCACGCCCGCCGCGCGCAGCCGATCGGCCGCCTCCCACACGCGCGGGTGCACCGTGCCGGCCGCGCCCACCAGCGTGCCGTCGACGTCGATGCACACCAGGCGCACGGCCGACGTCGGGAGGTCGTCCGTGCCGTCCATCGTCTCGTTCGGGATGCCGCTCGTCATGACGCCGGAGGTTAGCGGGTCCGCACGATGCGGGCGACCATCGCCACGGCCGGCGCGCTTCTCGCGAGCGAGCCGCGGCGCGCCGCAGCGGCGCCGACGCCGCGCGGAGGCGCGCGCGCATGAACGGGACGTCACGAGGAGCGCGGCATCATGACGCTGGACGGGAGGACGGCGCTCGTCACGGGCGCGGGCAAGGGGATCGGCCGCGCCATCGCGGCGACGCTGGCGCGCGAGGGCGCGCGCGTGGGGCTGGTGGCGCGCACGCGTGCCGACCTGGAGGCGGTCGCGGGCGAGCTCTCCGGAGCGGGCGCGCGCGTCGCGCTCGCCGTCGCCGACGTGGGCGACCGCGCGGCGATCGAGGCGGCGGTCGCGAGCGTGCGCGCGGAGCTCGGGCCGATCGACGTGCTGGTGAACAACGCCGGCATGGCGCGCTTCGCGCCCGTGCTCGAGATGGATCCGGAGACCTGGGAGGCGATCCAGCGCGTCAACGTGCTCGGCACGTACTACGCGACGCGCGTGGTGCTCCCCGACATGATCGCCGCGCGGCGCGGGGACGTGATCAACGTCGCCTCCACCGCCGGCGAGAAGGGCGCCGCGAACCTGTCCGCGTACGCGGCGTCCAAGGCGGCGGTGCTGCGCTTCACCGAGTCGCTGGCCGCCGAGGTGCGCAAGCACGACGTGCGCGTGACGGCGCTCGTGCCGAGCACCGTGAACACCGAGATGTCCGCGAGCGTGGGGCTCAAGATCGGGCCGGAAGACCGGATGATGCAGCCGCAGGACCTCGCCGACCTCGTGCTGGCGATGCTGCGGCTGCCGCCGCGCGTGTTCGTGCGCGACGTGGCGCTGCTGACGACCAACCCGGTCTGAGGCGGCCTCGCTCGGCGCCCGGGACGCAGCGACGATCCCGGGCGCAGGATGGCCACCGGGGGGCTGGAACAATCTCACTACTGAGGTTTATTCCTTCCTCGTGTGGCGGCGCGACGCCGGCACCTCCCCCCACGCGATACCGATCTCATGGATTCCAGCATCAGCACCCTGCTCGACGTGCGCGAGGCCGCCGCCCGGCGCCGCTCGATCCGCGCCTTCGAGCCGGAGCCGATTCCGGCCGCCGACCTCGAGGCGATCCTCGACGTCGTGCGGCTCGCCCCGTCCGCCTTCAACGTGCAGCCCTGGCGCTTCGTCGTCGTGCAGACGCCCGAGCTCAAGGCGCGCCTCGCCGAGGCGGCCTTCAACCAGCGGCAGGTCCACTCGGCGCCCGCCGTGATCGCGCTCTACACCGACATGCGGGACGCGATGGCCACGCTCGACGAGGTCGTCCACCCCGGCATGCCCGAGGCGCAGCGCGCCGCGACCGCGGCCCACATCCGCGGCATCTTCGGCAAGCAGAGCCCCGACGAACAGGAGAGCTGGGCCGCCGGCCAGGGCTACATCGCGCTCGGCTACCTGCTGCTCGCCGCCGAGGCGCACGGCTACCAGACGTCGCCGATGACCGGCTTCGACGCCGCGCGCGTGCGCGAGGTGCTCGGCCTCCCCGACCACGTGCGCGTCCCCGCGCTGGTGGCGATCGGCCGCGGCACCGAGGAGGGGTTCTCGCACCACCGCCACCCGCTCGCGCGCATCGTTCGCGCGGCCTGAGGCGTCGGCGCGCCCAATCCTTCCCCTCCCAACGATTCGAGGCCCGTCCGCGCCTGGCGCGGACGGGCCTCGAATCGTCGCGGGCCGGGGCCGATGCGCTCAGTCCTCGTCGGGCGCTGCCGTCTGCTCGCGCAGCACCTGCGACAGCGCGCGCAGCCCCCGCGCGAGCGCCGCGGCGCGCGTGGGACCCAGCTCCGCCGCCGCGGCCGCGAGGCGGTCCGACGTGCCGGCGGGGGCGCGTCGCAGCAGCGTGCGCCCGGCGGCGGTGATGTCCAGCTCGATGCGGCGCCGGTCGTACGCCGCCTCGCGGCGCGCGACCAGCCCGCGCTCCACCAGCCGCTGCACGACGACCGACGCCGAGCTCGGGTCGGTGTGCGTCCGCTCCGCCAGCTCCGCCAGCGAGCTGGCCGGGTGCTCGGCGAGCCGCTGCAGCGTGTGGAGCTGCGCCGGGTGCAGCCCGACGAGCTGCTCCGCCTCGCGGTCGGCCATCCGCAGCTGCCGCCCGACGGCGCGGAGGGCGTCCAGGAGCGCGTCCACGTTCGCCTCGCCCTCGGGGGGCGACGCGGGGCGGGGCGCCGCCGGCGCACTGCGGCGGGTGGCGACGGAGGTCGAGGTGACGCGACGACTGGGCATGCTCGCGGGAGGGCCGATGAAGGGGCGCCGACTCGGACGACGAGCCGCGCGCGGTCGCGCCGGTCGCGCCGACGGACCTCGGTTGTACGCGCGGCAGGCACGCGTTGTTCGCGCCACGCACGAAACATCGCGGATTCCATCGCGGACGGCAGGGGCACGTGCATGTGCCGTTCCGTGGCAATTCCGTCACACGGCCGTCACACGCCCGCCCGCGCCGCTGCGCGGGGTGCGCGCGCCCGCTATCTATGTCCGGCGCATGCCCTCCGCCCTCACGCTCCGCGCCGGCCCCACCGCGCTCGCCCTCGTGCGCGAGCGCGGGCTGCGCGCGGAGGACATCGACGTGGTGCCCGGCGCCTCGGGCGGCGCGAAGTGGCTCGCGCTCGCGGGGCTGGACCGCTACCTGTTCGGCGAGTTCCTGCAGCGGCCCCGTACCCGCCCGCTGCACCTCATCGGCTCGTCGATCGGCAGCTGGCGCATGGCGTGCCTCGCGCAGCGCGACCCGGTGGCGGCGCTCGCGCGCGGGCACCACGCCTACATCTACGAGCAGCGCTACTCCGCGCGCCCGTCCACGCGCGAGGTCACCGCGGTGCTCACGCGCGCGCTCGACCTCCTGCTCGGCGAGACCGGCGTCGACGAGATCCTCGCGCATCCGTGGGCGCGCCTGCACGTCATCACCGCCGAGGGGCGCGGGCTGGCGGCGAGCGAGCGCCGGCTGCTGCTGATGGCGGGGATGGCGCTCGCGGCGGCCGGGAACCTGCTCGCGCGCCGCGCGCTCGCGCTGCAGATGCGGCGCTGCATCTTCCACTCGGCCGGCGACGCGACGCCGTTCGCGCACCTCGCCGACCTGCCGACGACGCACGTGCGGCTGACGCGCGAGAACCTGCGCGCGGCGCTGCTGGCGTCGGGCTCGATCCCACTGCTGCTGGAGGGCGTGAAGATCCCCGGCACGCCGCGCGGCGTGTACTGGGACGGCGGGGTGCTCGACTACCACCTCGACCTCGACTTCGGTGCGGGCGAAGGGCTCGTGCTGTACCCGCACTTCTACGCGCACGTCGTCCCGGGGTGGTTCGACAAGGGGCTGCGCTGGCGCCTCGCGCGCGGCGCGAACTTCCGGCGCGCGCTGCTGATCGCGCCGTCCGACGCGTTCGTCGCCGCGCTGCCCGGCGGGAAGATCCCCGATCGGCGCGACTTCTACGGCATGCCCGAGGCGGAGCGCATGCGCCGCTGGCAGGCGGTCGTCGACGCGAGCGCGCGGCTGGGCGACGAGCTGCGCGAGCTGATCGAGACGGGACGCATCGCGGAGGCGGTCCAGCCCTGGTGAGCCCCGCCGTCCGCGCCGCCGATCAGGCGGGCGCGCGGCGCACCACGCGCACGTCGCGCGCGTCGACGAACGCGCCGCCGCGCGCGCCGTCGCCGTCGGCGGGCGCGAAGAAGGCGCGCGCCGCGTCGCCGTCGCGCACGCGCCGCTCGAACGCGCGCAGCGGCTCGCAGAGGAAGCGGTTGCAGGTGTCGGAGCGCATCGCGCGCGGCAGCGTGCAGCCCGTCGCGCCGTGATAGACGCAGGACCGCCGATGCGTCGTCGCGCCGACGTGGCCGAGGTACGCGGCGAGCACGTCGTCGGGCGCGGCGGCGGGGTGCAGCGCGCGGTAGCGACGCATCGTGTCGGCGGTCAGGTACGCGTGCTCGCCGCCGCCCGCGCAGCAGTAGCCGCGGCACTGCGCGCACGCGCTCCCCATCGCCGCGTCCAGGTCCGGCGCGTGCGCCGGCGCGGACGGGCCGAGCGTCGCCTCGAGGGCGAGCGCGGCGTCGGACTCGGACGCGCCCGGCCCCTCGTCCGCGAACGCCTGCGCGACGAGCGGCGCGAGGTGCTCGCGCAGCGCGCGCCGCCGCTGCTTCGGCAGGTGCGTCGCCGGCGCGGTGAGGCTCGGCAGCACGGTCACCGGATACGCCGCGGGCGACGCGACGCCGGCGTCCGCCGCGCTCCGGTCGCGCAGCGCGCATGCGTGCGCCTCCACCCGCGCGCGCCGCGCCTGCTCGCGCTCGCGCTGCCGCGCCTGCAGCAGCGCCACGCGGCAGCCGCGGTCGCCGCACGTGCGCGCGGCGCGGTCGTGCGCCGAGAGCGGGCGGCCGCACACGACGCAGGCCTCGTGGGTCGGCAGCGCCCGGTGCGCCCAGCGGCAGGCGACGCGCGCGCAGACCGCGCTCGCGCGTGCCTCGAGCGGCGCCAGCGGCGCTTCACAGATGAGACACGACGTCGCGGACGCGAGCACGCAGGTGGGGACGGACGGGAACGACGGACGGGGAGCGCGCGCTGAGCGAGGACCGGGCGCGGGTGGGCCACAGAGTGGCGGCCGGGCGCGCACGCCACAAGAGCGGGGCGCGTGCGGCGGCCTCGGGCGCTGCGTGCGGGACGTCGCGCGCCCTGCACCGTGCGCGAACGTCGCCCCGCTGGCGCGCGCGCGTGTCGCACGCCACACTGGATGGTTCACGTCCGTCCGGCACGCGCGCCCGGTGCGCGCCACGTGCCGGACTCCGCATTCCCGTGTCCCATCCGATGTCGATCCGCCGCTGGGTTCCCGTCCGTCTCGCCACGCTGGTCTCGCTCGGTGCGAGCCTCGCCGCGTGCGCTCCCGCTCGCGGCCCGGTGGCTCCGGCGCCGACGCCCGCGCCCACCCCGGCGCCGACGCAGCCGGCCCCCGCGCCCACGACGCCGGCGGTGACGTCGGACGGCCCCGCGCCCGACTGGCACCTGCGCGATCCGCAGACCGAGAGCGTGCCGGGCACGGGGGCGGCGCGCGCGCTGCGCGAGCTGCTCGGCGGCGCGGCGCCCAAGCGCACGGTGATCGTCGCGGTCATCGACGGCGGCGTCGACACGGCGCACGCCGCGCTGCGGCCGTCGCTCTGGACGAACCGCGGCGAGCGGCCGAACAACCGCGCCGACGACGACGCGAACGGCTACGTCGACGACGTGCGCGGCTGGAACTTCATCGGCGGCGCGGACGGCCGGAACGTCGACCACGAGCGGCTCGAGATAGCGCGCCTCGCGGCCGCCTGCCGCCAGGGTCAGCCCTCGCCGGTGGCGGTGACGTGCCCGGTGCTGCAGCAGCGCTTCGACTCCATGCGCACCGAGGCGCAGGGGCTGGCGACGCAGTACGCCGCGCTCTCCACGGCGCTCGACGAGGCGGTGCGCACGCTCGCCGCGGCGATCGGCGTCCCGGCGGCGCAGGTGACGGCCGCGCGCGTCACCGCGTTCCGCCCGGCGAACGAGGCGCAGCAGCGCGCCCGCGCGCAGTTCCTCTTCCTGCACAGCAACGGCGTCACCCCCGAGGCGCTGCGCGAGGCGCGCGAGGCGCTCGAGGACCGGGTGAAGTACGAGCTGAACCTCGACTTCGATCCGCGCCCGATCGTCGGCGACACGCCCGCCAGCGGCCGCACCTACGGCAACGGCGACGTCACCGGCCCGGACGCGAGCCACGGCAGCCACGTCGCCGGCATCATCGCCGCCGCGCGCGGCGACAGCGGCACGGTCGGCATCGCGCCCGGCGTCGTCATCCTCCCGGTGCGCGCGATCCCCAACGGCGACGAGCGCGACAAGGACGTCGCGAACGCGATCCGCTACGCGGTCGACCGCGGCGCGCACATCATCAACATGAGCTTCGGCAAGGGCTACTCGCCGCAGAAGGCGACGGTCGACAGCGCCGTGCGCTACGCCGAGTCGAAGGGCGTGCTCCTGGTGCACGCCGCGGGCAACGACGGCGAGAACGTCGACGAGGCGCCGAGCTTCCCCGTCGCCGACTACACGGGCGGCGGCCGGGCGAGCACCTGGATCGAGGTCGGCGCGTCGTCGTGGAAGTCGGACGCGCTGGCGGCCCCCTTCTCGAACTACGGCAGGCAGCGCGTCGACCTGTTCGCGCCGGGCGTCGACATCCTGTCGACGGTGCCGGGCGGCGGCTACAAGCGCGAGGACGGCACGAGCATGGCCGCCCCGGTCGTGAGCGGCGTCGCGGCGCTTCTCATGGCGCACTTCCCGACGCTCACCGCGGCCGACGTGAAGCGCATCCTCGTGCAGACGGTGACGCCCTACGCCGACCGCCAGGTCCCGCTCCCGGGCGGGCAGCAGCGCGTGCCGTTCGCGTCGCTCTCCGCCTCGGGCGGCGTCGTCAACGCGTACGCGGCGGTGAAGAAGGCCCAGGACGAGACGCGCGCCCGCCCGTGACCGCCGGCGGCACCCTCGCGCCCTCCCACGTGTCCGGCGACGCCGCCGCGGCCGCCGACGTCGTGCGGCCGGCGCCCGACGCCGGCGCCACGCCGCGCGAGCGCTTCCTCGCCTTCCGCGCCGCCTCCGGCCGCTCCCCGCGGCTGGAGCGCCGCACGCTGCGCGTCCGTGGGCTCGACCTCGCGGTCTGGACCTCGCCGCCGGTGCCGGGCGCGGTGCCGCTCGTCGCGGTGAACGGCGGGCTGCTCTTCGACCACAAGAGCCTCTGGCCGACGCTCGCGCCGCTGGCGGCCGGTCGGCAGGTCGTGCTCTACGACCAGCGCGGCCGCGGGCAGTCGGCCGCGCCGCCGGGCGTGCGCGCGGCGCGCATCGAGCACGACGCGGGCGACCTCCCCGCCCTGCGCGAGGCGCTCGGCCTCGACCGCTGGGACCTGCTCGGCCACTCGTGGGGCGGCGGGATCGCCATGCTGGCCGCCGCGCAGGACCCGGGGGTGCGCCGCCTCGTCCTCGTCGACCCGGTGGGCGTCACCGGCGAATGGCTGCCGGGGCTGCACGCCGCCGCGGTCGCGCGGCTGCGGACGCAGGACCCGGCCGCCGCCGATCGGCTGGCCGCCCTCGACCCCGGCGCGCTCGCCGAGCCCGACCCGGTGCGCCACGCCGACTACGCGCAGGCGTTCTATCCCGCCTGGTTCGCCGACCCGACCCTGGCGCCGCTGTTCCCCACCCCGCACGCCCCGAATCCAACGGGCGCGACGGTGGCGGCCCGGCTGCGTCGGGAGGGCTACGACTGGCGCGACGCGCTGCGTGCCCTTTCCATATCCTCGTTCGTCCTCCACGGTGAAGCCGACGTGCTCCCGGCCGCCCAGGCCCGGCGCACCGTCGCGCACCTCGCCCGGGCGCGGCTGGCCGTCCTCGCGGACGCCGGCCACATGCCCTTCTGGGAGGCGCCCGACCGCTTCTTCCCGCTCGTCACCGCCTTCCTCGACGCCGCCGACTGAGCGCCCCCGCGCCAGCCGTCCCGCAGCGCCCGCCCGGCCCGCTCGACCCCTCGCACTTCCCGCCGCTCCCGGCGGCTCCCCGCCCGTCCCCGCAGTCCCCCGCACGCCGTCGTTCCGCAGTCCGCGGCCTCCCCGGCCGCGCGTCCCACCCGCGCCTCCCACCCGCGCGTCCCATGCAGCGCACCGAGCTCTCCCTCCTCGGCGCCCTCGGCGCCCTCGCCCTGTTCGTCGGCGTCCAGGCGTACGAGCACGCCCATCCACGCCGGACGGAGAGCGTCTCGTCCGGATCCGTGGGCGCGGTCACGCGCACCCTGCGCAAGGACCGGATGGGCGTCCGCACGGCCCGCGAGACCGAGCGCGACCACATGCACTCGGTCACCGTCGAGCTGTCGAAGTCGCGCCGCCTCGACCGCGACGAGATCCGCCGCCGCCTGCAGCACGCCGAGGACGGGACCTACATCGGCGAGCTGCTCCTCGACCGCGACTCGGCCCTGACGCGCTGGCCCGACCGCACGGAGCAGCCGCTCCGCGTCTGGATCGGCAACGGCGCGGGCATGAAGGGGTGGCGCGACGAGTACCGGGAGCAGGTCCGCCAGGCCTTCCAGTCGTGGGAGGGCGCGGGCATCCCGCTGCGCTTCACCTTCGTGCAGGACTCGGCCTCGTCCGACGTGCACGTGACCTGGATCGACCGCTTCACGGATCCGATCTCGGGCAAGACGCTCTGGTCGCGCGACGACCGCTGGTGGATCGTCGACGCCGACATCACGCTCGCCCTGCACCACCGCGACGGCGACCCGCTGGACCCGGCGCAGACGCGCGCCATCGCGCTCCACGAGATCGGCCACCTGCTCGGCCTCGACCACACGACCGACGCCACGAACATCATGGCGCCGCGGGTGCGCGTGCGTGACCTGTCCGCCGCCGACAAGGCGACCGTGCAGCTGCTCTACTCCGTGCCGGCGGGCCGGGTGAGGTGAGGGGCGGATACGGCGGGTCGGGTGGGGCGGATCGGGTGGGGCGGGGACGGGTGCTGCGGGGACGGAAACGGCGGGGACGGAAACGGCGGGGGCGAGAACTGCGAACCCTTCTGCTCGGCGGTCCGAGCGAGACCTCACCACGTGACCCGATCGCGACGTTCGATCGCGACAACCGGTACCTGAATGCAGAACGGCGAGGCCCGCGCATCCGGCGCGGCCTCGCCGTTTCGTTGGTTGCTTGGTGCCCCCGAGCGTGCGGTGCGGCGGTGCAGTGCGGTCGCGACGTGAAGTGCGGAGGCTGCGGCGAGCGGTGACGCCGAGCGGTACGACGGTGTGCCGTGCACCGAGTGGTCGCGTCGAGCATGCAGTCCGGCCGAGCGGTCAGACCGAGGGTCGGTCGCTGCACCCGTCCCCGCCGTTCCCGACCCGCCGTACCCGACCCCGCCGTACCCGTCCCCGCAGCACCCGTCCCCGCCCCACCCGACCCGCCGTACCGGCGCCCCCCGGCCCTCCTCTTGCCCCCGCCTCCCCGCATGGATCACGTCTTCGATGTCGCCATCGTCGGCGGGGGCCCCGCCGGACTCTCCGCCGCCATCTGGCTCGGCCGCTATCTCCACCGCGTCGTCGTCATCGACTCGGGCGACCCGCGCAACTGGGAGACGCGCGGCGTCAACGGCTATCTCGGGCTGCCCGGCATCCGGCCCGCGGAGCTGCGCGGCGCCGGGCGCGACGAGGCCAAGAAGTACGGCGCGACGCTGATCGACGGCTTCGTGGTGCGCGCGCGCCGCGAGAGCGACGAGCGCTTCGTGCTCGAGTACGACCCGATGCCGATAACGAAGGCCGAGGAGGATCGGATCGGCCCCGGTACGCCGCGCCGCCCCGACGACAACGAGCCGTGCGAGGAGACGCGCACCCTCGTCGCCCGCCGGGTCCTGCTGGCGATCGGCCTCAAGGACGTGTGGCCGCGGGTCCCCGGGCTCGAGCAGGTCTACGGCGACCGGGCGCACGTCTGCCCCGACTGCGACGGCTACGAGGCCCGCGACCGGAAGACCGTGATCCTCGGCAAGGGGCGCAAGGCGGTCGGCATGGCGCTCAACCTCACGACCTGGACGCGCGATCTCGTCATCTGCACCAACGGCGAGCCGCTCGGCGCCGAGCCGGACGTCGAGGCCAAGCTCGCGCCGCTCGGCATCACGGTGCGCACCGAGCCCGTCACCGGGCTGTCGCTCCGCGAGGGCACGCTGCGCTCGCTCCAGTTCGCAACGGGCGAGGCGCTCGGCTGCGAGAAGATCTTCTTCGCCATCGGGCAGTACCCGGCCGACGACCTGGGCGCGCAGCTCGGCTGCGCGCGCGATCCCGAGGGGCACATCGAGGTCGACGACGCCTACCACACCTCGGTGCGCAACGTCTTCGCGGCGGGCGACATCGTCCCGGGGCCGCAGCTCGGCATCGCCGCGGCGGCCGACGGCGCCATCGCGGCGCTCGCGCTGCACAAGTCGCTCGTCCCGGAGGAGCGGAAGCTCAAGCGCCAGCGCCCGAGTGAGGACGCCAAGCCGCACCGCGCCCAGCCCCGCAGCGAGGGGAACGGGCACGCGGGGAACGGGCAGGGCGCGCGGGACGGAGACGACGCGGGCGCGGCGGCGCCTCCCTGGCAGGAGACGACCGCCGCGCCCTGACCGGCGTTCCCGGGAAGGCGCCGCGCGCGCCGGCTACCAGCGCAGCGTGACGTCCTTCTCCTTCCCCGCGCGGTCGATGCGCAGGAGCAGCGCGCGCACCTCCGCCCCCCGCAGCACCATGCGGTGGAGCGCGGCCGGCGTGAGCACCGTCTGCCCGTCGGCCCGCACGATCACGTCGCCGCCCTTGAGCCCCGCCGTCGCGGCGGGCGTGCCGGGGAGCACGCGCAGCACCAGCACCCCGCGCGCGTCGGTGCGCAGCGCCTCGCGCAGGTCGTCGTCGGCCGGCACCACCTGGGCCCCCGCCACCACCGACGGCCCGCCGTAGCCGATGACGTAGGGCACCGGCGGCGGCCCCGGCGGCAGCGGCGCGCCCGGCGCCGGGGGAGCGCTCGGCGCCGTGGACACCGTCACCGCGCCGAGCGGGCGCGGCGGGCGCGGCGCGCGCGGCAGCTCCAGCCGCTCGCCCATGATCCGCTCGGTGACGACCGTCTGCCCGCCGCCGCTCCGCTGCTCGGTGAAGATGCGCACCTCGCCTTCCATCGGATACGAGCGGAAGTACGTGAACGACGGCCGCTGCCCCACCACGACCGACTTCACCAGCGTGCGCCCGTCGCGCCGCACCGTGACGCGCAGCGTCTGCCCCGGCACCATCAGCCGGTCCAGCTCGATCTCGCCGCTCTTGAGCAGGTCGCGCCCCGCGTAGGCGACGATCGTGTCGCCCGACGCCAGCCCGCCCTTCTCCGCCGGCGACCCCGGCTCGACCGTCACCACGATGGGATAGGCGCAGTAGCGGACCACCCGTCCCGTGCGCGTCATGCGCAGGTCCGAGACGTCCACCGTGTTGACGCCCAGCCACCCGGCCGGCCGGCGGAGCAGCACGCGCGTCGTCGTCTGCCCGTGCTCGCCCGACGGTGCGACGCCCACCATGACCCGCTGCGCCATCGCGACCGCCTCGGTCTCCTGCCGACGGCGCCCCTCCGCCGTCGCGGCGTCGCGCGTCGGGGCGGTCGCGTCGCACGGCCCCACCCGGCCCATCGAGGGGGACAGCGTCAGCGTGCCGCCGCCCACCGTCCCCACCGCGCCCTGCGCGGTCGCCGGGCGCGCCGCCGCCGCGCCCGCGAGCGTCGCGCCCACGAGGGCGCGCCATCCCGCGACGCGCCACCGCGCCGATCCCCGCCGTCCGCGTCCCTGCATGCCTCCCTCCTTCACGTCGTCGCCATCTCCCATCAGTAGCCGTTCACCCGCGCGCCGGCCGGCAGCGTCCGTCCCAGCTGCCGCAGCGTCGACTCGCGGACGTCGTACGTCGTCAGATAGACCTGGTTGAGCACCGGGTCCTGCGGGGCCTCGTTGAGCGCCTCGCGCACGCGCGGCATCACGTCGTCGAGCGCCGCCAGCCGGGCCCGCAGCACGTCCGAGCTGCCGATCGCGGTCGTCGAGTCGTGCTCGGCCAGGAAGGCCGCCGCCTGCTGGTAGTCCCGCTGCGCCCGCGCCAGCACCTGCGCCGCCTCGTCGACCGAGGCGAAGCTCGCCGCGCCCGCGGTCAGCAGCGCGGTCCCGGCCGCCGGCGCCGGGTCGGCGACCGCCGCCACCGGCGCCGCGTCGGTGAGCGGCAGCGCCGGCGCGCCGACGCTCGCGCGCCCGGCGGCCATGCCGCCCGCCACGAACAGCGCCGCCGCGGCCACCCGCCGCAGCGCCGCCGCGCCGAACGCGTCGGCGAACGCCCCGCCGAACCGGCCGCGCGGCGTCGCGCGCGCGGCGGCCGTGGGGAGCGGGATCACGCGGACGCCGTCGTCCGGGCCGCGCGCCGCGACGCCCGCCGTCGGGGCGAGCAGCCCCTCGGCGTGCAGCGCGGTGGAGAGCGACGCCCACGAGGTCAGCGGCGGCGCGTCGTCGTCCGCCTGCCCCTCGCGCTGCGCCAGCGCGAGCAGCGCCACGTAGGCGTCGCGCTCGCGGCGGCAGGCGAGGCAGTGCGCGAGGTGCGCGCCTTCCTCGGCGGTGGGGGCTTCGTCGGCGAGCGCCGCGAGGCGCTCAGGTTCGAGGTGCAGCATGAGCGGGTTGGAGCGAGGCGATCCTGGAATGCGCGGAGGTCGAGCGGTGCGTGCCGGAGGTCGTCAGGGCGGCGGCACGCTCACCGCCCCCGTTCCCCGGGGTCGCGAGGCCCGCCGGCGGGCCGGTCGCACCGTCCACCAGATGACCGAGCAGGCGACGCAGCTTCGCGCGTGCCTTGAAGAGCTGGGACTTGGAGCCGCCCGCGGTGATGCCGAGCGACTCGGCGATCTCCTCGTGCGTGTAGCCCTCGACGTCGTGCAGCAGGAACACCTGCCGGGCGCCCGGCGCGAGCTGTCGCGTGGCCTCCGAGATGGACTGCGCCAGCAGGGCGCGCTCCCCCTCCGGCTCCACCGCGGAGGCGGCGAGCGCCGCGCGCACCGCGCCCGCGCCTCCGCCGCTCCGCCCCTCGTCGGCGTCCAGCGCCTCGTCGAGCGAGGCCTCGTGCTTCCCCACGCGGCGCAGGCGCCGGAGGGCGTTGAGCGTACGGTTGACCGCGATGCGGTGCGCCCAGGTGCCGAACTGGGAGTCGCCGCGCCAGCTCGGCAGCGCGCGGAAGATCTGGATCCAGACCTCCTGCGCCACGTCCGCGGCCTGATCGGGATCGGGGACCAGTCGGCGCACGACGGCGTCCACGTGCGGGGCATGACGCGCCCACAGGAGGCGCATCGCCCGCTCGTCACCGTCCACGGCTCGCCGGACCAGCTGTGCGTCGGATTCCATACTCGTCGGGTTGGTCACCCGCTCTCCTACGGAGGGTTGCCGTGGAGCGTTGCCGGCGGGAGATCGCGCCGCCCGATGCCGGCGCCCCGCCCGCCGGACGCTGCGGGCGGCGGGCGGCGGGGTCCGACCTCCGCGTGCCCGCACGTTCGCGGCGGGCCCGAACGGCCAAGAGCAGCAGGGATGAAAATCGGAGAAGATCGGACGAGATCGGATGTACGCTCCTCGCGGCGCACGGGACGTCGCGCCGGCTCGGAGCCGATCAGATCTTGTCCGGCTTCTCGATCAGATTCCGATCCCTGCTGCCGTTCGCTCGTCGGCGGCCCCGCGATCGTGACTGCGCGGCGTGGTGCGGGCTGCGAGCCCATCGTTCCGCAGCTCCGCAGCCCCGCAGCCCCGCAGCGCAGGCGAATCCGCAGCCCGCAGTCCGCAGCCCCGCCCACGCTCGAGTTCGCTGCGTCGGCGAGGCACCTCCGTCGCACGTCCTCCACAACGGACGCCCGCCGTCGCCCCGGCGTGACGCCTTGCTCGCACTCGCGTCTTGACCTTCGGGGACGGCCGGCGGCATTCTGCGCCGTCGGCCGGAGGGGCGGAACCGCGCTCAAGCGTGTGTGGTACTGTCACTTCTGCGCCGGCGTCCCCGCCGCGTCGCGCTCGCCCGACCCACTCCCCCCGGCGAGCACGACGCGCGAGCACGTCCCCTGCAAGCCTGACCGATCGGCCAGACGCGCGTGACGCCGCTCACGACGCGCCGGCTTCCCGTTCCCGCCGTACAAGGAGCCGCTCGTTGTCCAGAGCCACGGCCGCCGCCCTCACCGCTGCGCTCGGCGCCACGTTCGCGTTTGCGACGTCGGCCACCGAGGCGCTTGCCGGTCGCCCGTTCGACGTCCGCGTCTCGGCCCCGCGAGGCCACGACGCGCCGCACGTCGCGCTGCGCCTGGCGGCCGGCTCCGACGCCACCGCGACGCGCACCACGGTCGCGCGCCGCTCCGACGGCATCCCGTATCGCCCCGCGACCGCCGTCGGCATGTCCGCCGAGCGGCTGGCGGCGGTCGACCGCGTGGTGCTGCGCGGCATCAGCGCCGGCGGCTTCCCCGGCGCCAGCGTCGTCGTGGGGCGCAAGGGCTACGCGGTCGTCAAGCGCGGCTACGGCGCCCTCACGTGGGGCGGCGCGCCGGTCGACGAGCACACCATCTACGACGTCGCGTCGCTGACGAAGGTCGTCGGCACCACGGCGGCGATCATGGTGCTGTACGACGACGGCAAGATCGACCTCGACGCCCCGGTGCGCGCGTACCTGCCGGCCTTCTCCGGCGGCGGGAAGGACCGCGTCACCATCCGCCACCTGCTCACGCACCGCTCGGGGCTCCCGGCCGGCCGCGAGCTGTGGCGCACGGCGTCGTCGCCCGCCGAGGCGCGCCGTCAGGTCATCGAGACGCCGATCTACTGCAGCCCGGGCGCCTGCTTCGAGTACTCCGACCTCGGCGCCGACGTCCTCGGCTTCGTGGCCGAGGCGGTCAGCGGGCAGCGGCTCGACCAGCTCCTCGACGAGCGGGTGTTCCGCCCGCTCGGGATGAACGACACGTACTTCCGGCCGCCCGCCGCGCTGCGCGCGCGCATCGCGCCGACGGAGGTCTCGCCCCCGCGCGGCTATCCGATCCGCGGCGAGGTGCACGACGAGAACGCGTTCGCGCTCGGCGGCATCGCCGGCCACGCGGGGCTGTTCAGCACCGCGGCCGACCTGTCGATCTACGCGCAGATGCTGCTCAACGGCGGCGAGTACGGCGGGGTGCGCGTCGTCGCCGACTCCACGGTGCGCCTGTTCACCGCCCGCGCGGCCGGCACGCGCGCGCTGGGCTGGGACACGTGCAACCAGCGCGGCAGCTGCGGCTCGCTCATGGGCGCCAACGCGTTCGGGCACACGGGCTTCACGGGCACCTCGCTCTGGATCGACCCCGAGCGCGACATGTTCGTGCTGCTGCTGACCAACCGGGTGCACGCGGCCCGCGCGCTCCGGCCGGCCAAGGTCATCGCCGACGTGCGGGCCGACCTCGCCGACGCCGCCGAGCTGGCGGTCGCGGACGATCCGAACGGGCTGCGCGCCATGCCGGTCGCCTTCCGCGCCGACGAGGCCTCGGGGTGGAACCGCTCGGCGCGCACCGCGAGCAGCAAGGCGTCGCGCGCCAAGAGCGCGCGCGCGGGCAAGAGCGCCAAGGCGAAGAGCGGCCGCATCGCCAAGAGCGCCAAGGCGAAGTCGAGCCGGAGCGCGTCGGCCAAGAAGTCGAGCGCGAAGAAGTCCTCGGCGAAGAAGTCGACCGCCAAGAGCGCCTCGGCCAAGAAGTCGAGCGCCAAGAGCGCCTCGGCGAAGAAGGCGTCGGCCAAGAAGTCTTCGGCGAAGAAGTCCACGACGCGGAGCCGCGGGTGAGCGCGACCGGCCCCACGCGCGCGGTCGGTCGGGGGCGGCGATGAGCCGCCCCTTCTCGCGTCCCGGCGCGCAGCCGGGCGCCGACCTTGTTCGGCTGCGCCGCGCCGGTGATGTTGCGGAAGCCCCTCACGCCGCACCGACCGTGACTCCCGACGACACGCCCACGCCGCCCGCCGCGCCCGAGACGCTCCCCGCGTCCGAGCCGCAGGCCGCGGCCGCCCCCGCCACCGACGCCCCGGCCGCCGCCGGCGCGCCCGCCGGCGACGCGCCGACGCTCGACCAGGTGCGCCTCGCCCTCCGCCGGGTGAAGGACCCGGAGCTCAACCTGAACATCGTCGACCTCGGGCTGGTCTACGACATGGCGGTCGAGGAGCGCAACGTGCGCATCGACATGAGCCTCACGTCGCCGGGCTGCCCGTCGGGCCCCGAGATCATGGGCGAGGCAGAGCAGCAGCTGCGCGCCCTGCCGGGAGTCGAGGACGTGGTCGTGAACCTCGTCTGGTCGCCGCCCTGGACGCCCGAGCGCATCGAGCCGCGCGTCCGCGCCTACCTCGGCTTCTGACGCCGTCCCGCATGCGAAGCGCGCCCGCCCGACAGTCGTCGGGCGGGCGCGCTTCGCGTTCGCGGCGGTGCAACCCGGTCAGCGCGACGCGAGCGGGCCGGTGACGCGGTGCTTCGGGCCGTGCGCGCGGATCGCGAACAGCATCAGCAGGATCGTGCGGCCGAGCATGAGCAGCCCCGCGAACATGAACAGGTCGGCGACGTTCATGATCCAGGCGCCGCCGTCGTAGCGCACCGAGAGGAAGTCGGGCACGCCCTGCGAGGTCGAGACGAGGCTCGTCAGGTTGCCCGCGCCGCCGCCGGCCATGAGCGCGATCGCCGTCGGGGCGTGGCGATCGAGACGCGCCAGGTGCGGCACCAGCATGATCAGCAGCCCGATGACGACGCCCGTCGCCACCATGTTCAGCTCGCGCGTGTGCGCGCCGAGCCACACGCCGCCGGCCGACGCCGTGTTGTAGACCAGGTGCAGCGAGAACGGCCCGCCGAGCGCGATCGACTGCTCGCCGAGTCCCGCGACGGCGAAGGCCTTGGTCGCCAGGTCGAGGAGCGCCACCAGCGCCACGAGCGGATAGAAGCGCCACGCCAGCTCGCGCTCCGAGAGCGGGGCGGCGACGGCGGGCGCCGGGGCGACCGCCCGCGCGGTGCGCAGCGGGGCCTGGTCGGCCGTCCGCGTGACCGGGATCGGCACCACGCGCTCGAGCTCACCGAGGGGGCGCGTGGGCGTGGCGGGCGTGGTCGGCGTGCGGCGGCGGGCGCTCGGATCGAACGGCAGGACGGTGGCCATGACGGCGGGGGCGGGCGGGAGGCGAGGTGCGGCTCGGAGACGTCCCTGGGCAGGCGGCATGCCCGCCCCGGGCGCCCGCCGGCCGCGCCCGGCGCTCCGCGCCAACCCGTTGCGCCGTCGAGGGTTGCCGCAGGGGAGCGGATCGCGCGCGGCGGGACGCGTGGGCGGTCGCGGGCGCCCGGGCGTGGCATCGCCACCACATGCGCCGCGCGCGCGCCACGGCGGCGGCGTGACGAGTTCGTGAGAGCCGTCATGACGCGGCCACGTGGTGCCGATACCGCAAGGCGTGACCGCACCGCGCCACAGGTCGCGGGTCGCCACACCCCCCAACACTCCCCCCGCTTGTCCCCCATGTCCCACCGCACCCGCTCGACCGCCCTCGCGATGGCGGCCGCCGCCTGCCTCGCCCCCGTGACGCTGGCCGCACAGACGCTCGCCGAGAAGCTGCAGATCCACGGCTACGTGACGCAGGGCTTCGCCGCGACGGACTCGCTGCCGATCGTCGGCATCACCAACCGCGGCAGCGCCGACTACCGCGCCGCCGCGCTGCAGCTGCGCTTCGCCGCGACCGCCAAGGACCAGCTGGTCTTGCAGCTGGCCAACCGCCGCATGGGCGAGAGCCGCCTGAACGACGTCGAGGAGGAGATCGCGCTGCAGTGGGCGTACTACCAGCGCCGCCTGCCCGGCAACCTGACGGCGAAGGTCGGCCGCGCGCCGATGCCGCGCGGCATCTTCAACGAGGTGCGCAAGGTCGGCACCGTGCTGCCGTTCTACCGCGCGCCGTACAACTTCTACACCGAGAGCTACGAGACCATCGACGGCGCGTTCCTGCGCCAGGACGCCCGCTTCGGCGCGTGGGAGCTGGAGACGAACGTCTTCGGCGGCCGCTTCGACTACCGCCAGGCGATCGCGCAGTCGGTCTACAGCCCGAAGATCGAGGTCGTCGGCGGCCGGCCGACGATGGTCGGCGTGACGCCGCTGCGCGACACGACGGTGGTGCTCGACCGCAACGGCTCGAACGCGATCGGCGGCCAGGTGTGGCTCGCGACGCCGATCCAGGGGCTGCGCATCGGCGCCGGCGGCACGCGCTTCGAGCTCGACGACTTCAAGGAGCTCGCGGGGCGCACGGGCGAGGTCGCGAGCCACGTCGTGCAGGCCGCGGTCGACGGCAACTTCACGCGCGTCCAGCTGCGCGGCGAGTGGGAGCAGCAGCAGACGGGCGAGTTCCTCTACACCGCGCAGTACGTGCAGGCGGGCGTGAAGGCGACCGAGCGGCTGTCGCTCAACGTGCAGCGCGAGCAGGCGAACGTGTACACGACGGCGCGGCCGGTGATCGTCGGCGTGACGCGCGAGCAGTCGCCCACGCAGCGCTCGCACTCGCGCTACGCGCTGGACCACGCGGTGGGCGTCAACTTCGCCTTCCGGCCGAACGTCGTGCTCAAGGTCGAGGGCCACGAGAACCGGGGCAGCAACTACGACCGCTTCACCACGGGCCGTCCGACGGGCAAGTACGTCATCGGCAGCCTCGCCCTGAGCTTCTGACCATCCCCCGACCGCACCTCTCGACATGAAGCGCATCCTCCTCGGGACGGCGGGCCTGCTCGCGCTGCTCGCCGCCCCCGCGACCCGCGCGCACGCGCAGGGCTACGTCGTCGTCGTCAACGCCGCGGGCCCGAGCACGCTCGCCAAGGACGAGGTGTCCAAGGCGTTCCTCAAGAAGGGCGGCGCGCTCGTCGCCGTCGACCAGTCCAAGGGCGCGAAGGTCCGCGACGCGTTCAGCAAGGACGTGCTGGGCCGCCCCGCCACCGCCGTCGCCACGCACTGGCAGCAGCAGATCTTCGCCGGCAAGGACGTGCCGCCGCCGGAGAAGGGCTCGGACGCCGACGTGCTGGCCTTCGTGAAGGGCAACCCGAAGGCGATCGGCTACGTCAGCGCGGGCACGGAGCTCGGCGCGGGCGTGAAGGCCGTCACGCTCCAGTAGGCGGCGTGCGGCCCCGCGCCGCGCGCCCACCCTCGCGGCCCCGGCACGCCACGCACGGCGCGCCGGGGCCGCGACGTCTCGCGCCATCGCGCGACGCCGCGCGGCCTCGCGCGCGCTGAACTTCCGCGTCGCGCCGCCGAGACTCCACGACGGCACGCCCCTCCCCCCGACCCGACCGCGGGCCGCCCCACTCGCCCCGTCCCGTACGCCATGCGGCTTCCCCAGCTCTCCATCCGCGCGAAGCTCCTCGCGCTGCCCACCCTCGCCGGCGTGAGCGCGCTCGTCGCCCTCGGCACGGCGGTCTACTTCGGCCACCGCACGCAGGACGACCTCGCGCTCATGGAGCGCGGCTACTACGCGGCGCTCGACCAGAGCCGCGCCGCCGAGGCCAACCTCACCGCGCTGCAGCGCGCGCTGCAGGACGCGGTGGCGGCCAGCGACACCGCGGCGCTCGCGACCACCGACACGCTCGCGCGCCGGCTGCACGGCCGCCTCCTCGAGGCGAAGCGCAACCCGGTCGCGAAGGCGGAGGCGCAGGACCGCCTCGCGTCGCTCGCCGACGCGTACTACGCCGCGGCGCGCCCGGCCAGCCAGCGCATGATCGCCTCCGCCGCCGGCGACACGACGGTCTCGCAGGACTCGGTGATGGCCGGCGTGCAGGCGATGACGCAGGCGCTCAACGCGCTGCGCGACAGCCTCGCGTCGCACACGCGCACCGCCGAGGCGCAGGTCCGCGACGCGTTCGCGACGACGCGCGCGCACCAGGAGCAGACGACGCCCACGCTCTCGGCGATCCTGCTGAGCGGCGTCGCGCTGCTGATCGTCATGACGTGGGTCCTCGTGCGCGGCATCATGGTCGCGCTGCGCGGCATGGCGCGCGCGGCCACCGGCATCGCGCGCGGCGACGTGGAGCAGACCGTGGCGCTGCGCTCGCGCGACGAGCTCGGGGCGCTCGCCGAGGCGTTCCGCGGCATGATCGCCTACGTGAAGGACATCGCCGGCGCCGCCGACGCGCTCGCGCAGGGCGACCTCGCCGTCGCCGTCGCGCCGCGCTCCGAGCAGGACGTGCTCGCGCACAGCATGACGCGCGTCGCGGGCACGCTGCGCGGCGCCACCGGCGAGATCCAGCAGCTCATCGCCGCCGCGCAGGCGGGCGACCTGACGCGCCGCGGCGACGCCTCGGCCTACCAGGGCGCATACGCGCAGCTCGTGCGCGGCGCGAACGAGATGCTCGACGCGCTCGCGGCGCCGCAGGCCGAGGCGTCCGACGTCCTCGCGCGCGTGGCCGACAACGACCTCACCGCGCGCATGACCGGCGCGTACCGCGGCGACCACGCCGCGCTGCAGGCGTCGCTCAACCAGGCGCTCGACAACATCGTCGCCGCCCTCGGCGACGTCGCCGCCGCCTCCGACCGCGTGGCGTCGAGCGCGGCGCGCATCGGCACGAGCAGCGAGTCGCTCGCCTCCGGCACCACCGAGCAGGCCGCGTCGCTCGAGGAGATGGCCGCGTCGCTGACCGAGCTCGCGGGCCAGGCGCAGCAGAGCGCGGCGCATGGCGCGGAGGCGCGCACCGCCACCGCCGCGGCGCGCGATGCCGCCGGTGCGGGGCGCTCGGGCATGGCGCGCCTCGGCGACGCGATGCACCGCATCGAGGGCTCGGCGGTCGCGACGGCGAAGATCGTGCGCACGATCGACGAGATCGCGTTCCAGACGAACCTGCTGGCACTCAACGCCGCGGTCGAAGCCGCACGCGCCGGCGACGCGGGGCGCGGCTTCGCGGTGGTCGCCGAGGAGGTGCGCGCGCTCGCGCTGCGCAGCGCCGAGGCGGCGCGCCAGACGTCGGCGCTGATCGAGGAGAGCGTGCGCAACGCGCGCGAGGGCGTCGCCCTCAACGGCGAGGCCACCGCGCGCTTCGAGGAGATCGCGCGCGAGATCGAGCGCGCGAACGCGATGATGACCGAGATCGCCACGGCGAGCGCGCGGCAGGCCGACGGCGTCGCGCAGATCACCGCCGGCACCGAGCAGATGAACCGCGCGACGCAGCACAACGCCGCCAGCGCCGACGAGTTCGCGGCCACCGCGACCGCGCTCACGCGCGAGGCGCGCGCGCTGCGCGCCGCGCTCGACGCGTTCCAGCTGGACCTCGGCGACGACGCGTCCTTCTCCCGCACGCCCGAGGCGGCGTACGACGCGGAGGACGCCGAGGACCCGGACACCGCCTACGCGCGCTGACCACACCGCCCGAATGGCGAGACGGCCCGTCCGATCGATCGGACGGGCCGTCTCGCCATTCGGGCGGCGCGCGTCGCGTCAGTCGCGGTAGGGCGAGCGCTCCTCCTCGGGCTCCGGCGCGGCGGCCCCCGCCGCGTCGGGCGCGGCGGCAGCGGCGGGCGCCGTGGCGGGTGCCGGAGCCGCCGCGCTCGACGCGTCCACCGCGCGCAGCCCCGCGAGCAGCGCGGGGCCGAGCTCCGCGACCTGCCAGCGCCGCAGCTCGGGCATCGCCGCCAGCTCGTCCATCGACGTCGGGTTCTTGCGGGCCACCGCCTCCAGCCGCTCGCGCGACAGGAGCACGCCCGGGTCGAGGTCGAGCCGCTGCGCCGCGTCGTCGCGCACCCCGCGCAGCCGCGAGACGCGCGCGTCGAAGTCGGGATCGCGGTCCCAGCGCGGCGCGCGCGGGAAGCGCGGCAGCTCGGCGTCCGGCACCTCGAGGCCGCGGCGCACCGCCTCCAGCATCTCGCCGCCGCGCGCCTCCAGCGATCCGCGGGGCACGCCCTTGATCGCCGACAGCTCCTCGCGCGTGCGGGGCGCGCGGCGCGCCAGCTCCAGCAGCACCTCGTTGCCGGCGACGCGGAAGGTCGCGCGGTCGAGCGACGCGGCGATCCCGTCGCGCCACTGCACCAGCTCGCGCAGCAGCGCCAGCTCGCGGCGATTGAGGTCGCGGGCGCCCTTCATCTTCATGAAGCCCTGCCCCGGCTCCTCCTCCGCCCACCGCGTCCCCTCGAGGCGCGCGAACTCCTCCTCGGCCCACGCCAGCCGCCCCGCCTTCTCCAGCTGGTGCCGCAGGCGGTCGCGCAGCTCGGGCAGGTAGACCGTGTCCTGCGCCGCGTAGTCCAGCATGTCCTCGGTCAGCGGGCGCATCGACCAGTCGGCGCGCTGGTGCTTCTTGTCGAGCTTCACGCCGAACTCGCGCTCCAGCAGCGCCGCCAGCCCGAACGCGCGCAGGCCGAGCAGCTGCGCGGCGATGCGCGTGTCGAACAGCGGGCGCGGATGCCAGCCGTAGTCCTGGTGCAGCAGCCGCAGGTCGTAGTCGGCGTCGTGGAAGATGACCTCGACCTTCGGGTCCTCGAGCAGCGCGCCGAGCGCGGGCAGCGGCCCGACGGTGAGCGGATCGAGGATCGCGCTCGTCTCGGTGCCGTCGGACGTCCGCGCGGTCAGCTGCAGCAGGTAGATCCGGTCGACGAAGCGGTGGAAGCTCGCGCCCTCGGTGTCCAGCGCGAGCTCGCGCACGTCGCGCAGCCCGCGCAGGAAGGCGTCCGCCGCCTCGGGGGTGTCGATGTAGCGCACCGCGTCGGACGAGGACGAGGACGAGCGGTTGGCGTCGGACTTCGGCACGGCGGCGGGTTCGAGAGGGGAGGACGCGTCCGGCGACGCGTCGGCGGCCCGGCCCCATCGCGCCGCGCCGCCGACGCCGATAATCTAGCGCTCGCCCACGGCGCGGCATCGGTGCCCGCCGGCCACGTTCGGTCGCTCGTTCGGCTCGCGGCACGGCCGCGCACGCGCGGGGCACTTGCCTTGCTCCCTCCCCGGCCATGACCGAACCCAACGACGTGCCCGGCGGCCCGACGTCCGGAGGCGCGCCCTCGCGCCGCCTCGTCGACCTGCCGCCCTCCGGCCCCGCCGCCAGCCGCCCCATCGCCGCCGCCCCCATGGGGCAGCGCGAGCGCCGCACGCGCAACGTCGGGTGGCGCAGCCGCGACGTCATCCGCGCCGCGGCGCTGGTCTTCGCGCTCTACGTGCTGGGGCAGCTGCTCTGGTTCGCCAATTCGCTGGTCTTCGTCGTCTTCCTGGGCACCCTGTTCGGGCTCGCCGTCGGGGCGGCCGTGGACCGCGTCGAGCGGCTCGGCTTCCGGCGCCGCGGCGTGGCCTCGGCGCTGATCGTCTTCGGGACGCTGGGCATCCTGATCGGCACCGGGGCGCTGATGGCGCCCACGCTCACCCAGCAGTTCGGCGTGCTGCGCCGCCAGATCCCCGCCGCGCTGGACCGCGCGCAGCGCTGGGTCGACACGCACCCGAACAGCCCGATCGCCATGGCGGCGAAGTCGCTGACCGGCCCGACGCCGGCCGGCACGACGACCGCGACGCCGGGCGGCACGCCGACCGCCCCGACCACCAGCGCGACGGGGACGACCGGCGCGGCGGGCGCGCCCCCGCCGACCGGCGGCACGGCGGCCACCGACGCGCGCACGCGGCAGATCGCCACCCAGGCCGCGCAGCAGGCGACGCAGCAGACGGGCGCGGGCGAGGGGGCCGAGAGCGGCGCGCCGTCGGCCACGCAGACGCTCGCGGCCAAGCTCGGAGGGCAGCTGAGCCGCGCCTCGGGCTACCTCTTCGGCTTCCTGTCGTCGGTCGGCACCGTCACCGCCGGGCTGGTGCTGATCATCTTCCTGGCGATCTACATCGGCGCCGAGCCGAAGACCTACCACGACGGGCTGATGCACCTCTTCCCGCACCGCGCGCGGCGCAAGGCGGGCGAGGTGCTGACCGAGATGGCCACCGTGCTCCGCAAGTGGCTGGTCGTGCAGCTGATCGCGATGGTCGTCATCGGCGTGGTCACGACGGTCGCGATGCTGCTGCTGAACGTGAAGGCGGCGTTCGCGCTCGGCTTCATCGCGGGGCTGCTCGAGTTCATCCCGACGGTCGGCCCGATCCTCAGCGCCGTCCCGGCGATCGCGATGGGCTTCGTCGACGGGCCCGAGAAGGCGCTGGTCGTCGTCTTCGCCTACTGGGGCATCCAGTTCCTCGAGAACAACCTGCTCATCCCCGCGCTCATGCGCGGCGGGATGGACCTGCCACCGGCGCTCACCCTGGTGGCGCAGGCGCTGATGACGCTCGTCTTCGGCTTCCTCGGGCTGATGGTCGCCGTGCCGCTGACGGCCGCGATCCTGGTGCCGATCAAGATGCTCTACGTGCGCGACGTGGTCGGCGACGACATCCCGCTGATGTCGGACAACGGCGACGACGACGAGGACGACGAGGACTGAGGCCGCCCCGCATGGCGCACGAGATCACCTACCACGTCTATCCGACGGACTGCGACGTCTTCGGGCACGTGAACCACGCGACGATGATCACCATCCTCGAGCACGCGCGCTGGGCGCTGCTCGAGTCGGTGATCTCGCTGCGCGACGTCTCGCGGCGCGACTTGTGGGCCGACGGCGTCTGGTCGGTCGTGCGCCACGTCGACATCGGCTACCACTGGCAGTCGCTGCCGGGCGACGACCTGGTGATCCGCTCCGGGCTCGTGAGCATCGGCCGCACCTCCTACCGCATCCGCCAGGACGTGCGCCACGCCGGGACGGGCCGCCTGCACGCCGAGGCCACGATCACCTTCGTGTGCCTCGACTCCGACGGACGCCCCGTGCCCGTGCCCGAGCGGTGGCGGATGGTGTTTCCCGGGTGGGGCGGGTCGGGTGGGGCGGGTCGGGTGGGGCGGGGTCGGGTGGGGCGGGAACGGGTGAGGCGGGGACGAGGACGGCGGGGACGGATACGGCGGGTCGATAGCGACGGGGCGGGAACGGCGAGGTCGGATACGGCGGGCCGATGCGCGATGCGCCGGTCGGCCGCTCCGGGCGACAGGTGACCGGGGCGCGCGTCCGCAGGGTTTGGCTCGGAGCACGGCGTTCCGACAGCGTTCGCGCCGGATCCGCCCCGCCGTATCCGCCCCCGCCGCTCCCGTCCCCGCCTCACCCGTTCCCGCCTCATCCGTCCCCGCTCCACCCGTCCCCGCTCCACCCGTCCCCGCTCCACCCGTCCCCGCTCCACCCGTCCCCGCTCCACCCGTCCCCGCTCCACCCGACCCCGCTCCACCCGTCCCCGCTCCACCCGTCCCCGCTCCACCCGACCCCGCTCCACCCGTCCCCGCTCCACCCGTCCCCGCTCCACCCGACCCCGCCCTTCCCGATCCGCCCCTTGCTCCCCGGCTACTCCG
>JAESFT010000054.1_pt1 | contig 234585 bp, 242 predicted proteins | sample 9269451 | NCBI WGS metagenome assembly JAESFT01 (sample SAMN14502557, study PRJNA617106) | algae metagenome | isolation source: Scytonema hyalinum WJT4-NPBG1 and co-occurring heterotrophs from well... | place: USA: Mojave Desert, Joshua Tree National Park, California | collected 2006-05-25
GCGAGATGGCGAGCATCGTCGCCGCGTGGACCAGCAGAGTAGCGGGCTGAGAGTGCAACCGGCCGGGAGCACTTGGATACGTTCGCGACCGGTTAGCGTCGGGCAGGCGCGCGGGCCAAGAAAGGTCGCCCAGCCTGCCCTGAGGCCCCTACTCTCCCGTGGATGTTACCCCCCACGTTACCCAAGAGAGGACGCGGGTGGCCGACCAGCGGCCTCTGAAGTTGCTAATGCTTTACATTCAAGAAAGATTGGTGGGTGTGCAAGGGTTCGAACCTTGGACCCGCTGATTAAGAGTCAGCTGCTCTGCGAAGCACTGGAAGCCGAGGTCCTTCGTTAGCGCAACATTGCAAGGGCTTTGGCTTTGGTTGGAGAGACTCTGCATGCAACGTGCTTATCAGGCGCTTACTATTGATGGTTCGCAGTAAGCGCCCCGCGCAAGAGATCGACCTAAGTGCCTGAAATCGATGGCGCGCCCGAAAGGATTCGAACCTCTGACCCCCAGATTCGTAGTCTGGTGCTCTATCCAGCTGAGCTACGGGCGCCCTCGGCGGTGCTTCGTGGGAAGCAAATCGGCCGGAGGCGGGTGACTTAAAGGGTTCGGCGGGGCTTGGCAAGCCGTGTTGCGCGGGTTTCAGGCAGTGCCGGGCTCGCGGTCCGGAATGACGAGGACGAAGCGGGCTCCGGCCGGGGTGTCCTCAAGGGCGATGGTGCCGCCGTGGAGGTGAACGAGTTCGGCGCTGATGGCAAGGCCGAGCCCCGTTCCGCCCGTGCGGGCCGAGCCCTGGAAGGCGGCGAAGAGATGCGCCCTCGCCCTCTCGGGCACGCCCGGGCCGTTATCTTCCACCGCAACCTGGACGGCGCGTCCCTCGCGGGTCGCCGTCACGGTGATCGTGGGCGGGCCGTCGCCGGTGCCGGCTTGGCTGAGGGCCTGGACCGCGTTGCGCACCAGGTTCACGAGGACGCGGGAGAGCTGGTCCGGATCCGCGTCCACCACGAGCTCCGGCGGTACGCGGGTCTCGATCGCGATGCCGGCCCCGGGGGCGAGCCCCGCCAAATCGTGCAACTCCTCCACGATGGGCGCGAGGGGCGCCAGCCGCCGCTGAGGCAGGCGCTCGGTCGCCCGTCCGTAGGCGAGGGTCGCCTCGCAGAACGCGATGGCGCGGTCGAGGGTGGCGACGAGGCGCGGAGCGACGCGCTGCACCGCCTCGTCGCTCACCCGCTCCAGGCGGTCCGTGAGGAGCTGCGCGGTGGTCAGCATGTTCCGCAGTTCGTGGTTGATCTTGCTCACGGCAAGGCCAAGCTCGGCGAGGCGACGCTTCTGGCGCAGTTCGTCGGCGAGCGCCGCCTCCATCTGGGCGAGGGCCTGTTCGGCCACGCCGATCTCGTCCGCCCGGTCCGTGGGCTTGATCACCCGCGAGGCGTCCTCCGGGTTGACCGCGAAGGCCGTGATGTTGCCGGAGAGCCGCCGGACCGGACGCACGATCACCCATTGGAGGGCAAGATAGACGAGGCTCGCGGTGATGCCGGAGATGAGGAGCGACAGGATCAGGATGTTGCGGGAGAAGTCCAGCATGGCGGCCCGCAAGGGGCGCTGATCGAGCACGATCTCGACGAAGTCCACGTTCCGGCCCTGGCCGACCACCCGGATCGGCCCGTCGGCCGGGTTCACCAGCACGTCGAGGGCGTCGCGGATCAGGGCGAACCATCCGGCGTCCCGCAGGTCGACGGTCTTGCGCACCTGCGGGGGCACCTCGTCGGCCGCGATGAGCAGGCGGCGGCCGCCGCCCCGGATGGCGATGGCCTGGGCGCCCACCCCGGCGAGGAGGCGGGTCTCGAGGTCCTCCGACAGGCGCTCTTCCGGGGAGGCGTCGAGCACGAGGGCCGCGATCTGGGCGGCGGCGAGGCGATCGTTGAGCCAGGTGCGGCGGAAATTGGCGACGGAAGGCACGTAGATCAGCACCTCCGCCACCATCACGAAGAGCACCGTAAGGAGGAGAAGGCGCGCCGAAAGCCCGAACCGGCCGGAGAGGCGCCGGTGGGTCGAGAGGGGTCTTTCGGCGTTCATGGCGTCACCCGAACCGGCGCGCGAAGCCGATGAGGCGCCGCGCCCAGGGGCTCTGCGTCTTGGGGCGCAGGAACTCGACCGCCGCGCGCTTCGTGACCTCGGAGAGGGTCGGGTACGGAAAGACGAGGCCCGCGAGATCCTGAACCTTCAGGCCCTGCTTGATGGCGAGGGCCCAGGGCACGATGAGTTCGCCTGCGGAGGGGCCCGCGATGGCGCAGCCCAGCACCTGACCGCGGGGCGTCACGACCGCCTTCACGTGCCCCTCCGTGGCGCGCTCGGCCTGGGCGCGGTCGTTCTCGGAGAACGGCCAGCGGAGCACCCGGATCGCCTTGCCGGCCCGGCGCGCCTCCTCCTCCGAGAGGCCGACGGCCGCAAGTTCGGGATCCGTGTAGGTGACCCGCGGGATAGCCGTGTTGTCCACCCGCACCCGCAGGCGGAAGAGTGCGCTGCGGATGACGAGGCCCGCATGGTAGTTGGACACATGGGTGAAGCGGTATCCCTCCGTGCCGCCCGTCGCGCAGTCGCCGATGGCATAGACCCGCCGGTTCGTGGTCCGCAGGCCCCGATCGACATGGATGCCGCTCCGGTCCGCCTTGACCCCTGCGGCCTCGAGGCCGAGGCCCTCGGTCGTGGGCTGGCGGCCTGCGGCCACGAGGATGTGACTGCCCTCGATGGCCTCATCCCGGTCGCCCCGGCGAAGCACCACCGCGGCCCCGCCCGGGCGGCGCTCCACCCGCTCGATGGCGAGGCCGAGGCGCAGGTCGACCCCGTCCCGCAGGAGAGCGCGCTCGACCACGGCGGCGAGTTCCGGGTCCTCGCGGGCGAGGATGCGGTCGGAAGCCTCGATGAGCGTCACGTCGGTTCCGAGGCGCCGGTGGGCCTGAGCGATCTCGACGCCGATGGGACCGCCGCCGACGATGAGGAGGCGCTTCGGTTTCTCCCCGAGGTCGAAGATCGTGTCGTTGGTGAGGTACCGCACCGTGTCGAGGCCGGGGACCGGCGGCGCGGCGGGCCTCGATCCGGTGGCGAGGACGAAGCGGCGGGCCTTCACCGTCACGCCGCCCGCCACCACGGTGCGCGGGTCGGTGAAGCGCGCCTCAGCCTTCACCACCCGCACGCCCATGGCGGTGAAGCGCTCGACGGAATCGTTCGGAGCGATCTCGGCGATCACGTCCCGGACATGACCGCGCACCGCGCCGAAGTCGACGGCGGGATCCGTCTGCCGGATGCCGAAGCGGGCGGCCTCGCGGATACCGTGGCGATGGTCGCCGGCAGCGATGAGGGCTTTGGAGGGCACGCAGCCGACGTTGAGGCAGTCTCCGCCCATGCGGCCGCGCTCGATGAGAACCACCGGCACGCCGAAGGAGGCGGCGATGGCCGCCACCGACAAGCCCGCGGATCCGGCGCCGATGACACACAGATCCGGCTTCAGAACCTCCCCCACCCCAATCTCCCGGTTCGCCTCTCAGGGACGCCCGCGCCCGTTGCCGAAGCCTTTGAGGCGGTGCCCGTAGAAGCGTTTTACCAGCACGGGGACCAGCGCCAAAAGGCCAAGCACGACGAAAGCTCCGATGAAATGGGGCGTGATGAGGCTCCTGATGCTGAAATCGAGCTTGCAGGGGTGCTGGCCGGCGGCAAGGCAGGCCGCCCTCACCTCCTCATGGGCGTCGAGCACCCCCCCGAGGCTCGATCCCGCGACCGCGAAGGCGTAGGTGCCCGGGATGAGGCCGATCTGCGTGGCGAGCACGAAGGTCTTCAGCGGCACCCCGAAGAGCGCCGAGGCGAGATTCGTGATCCAGAAGGGCACGAGGGGCAGGAAGCGCAGGAACAGCAGGTACGAGAAGGCATCGGCCCGGAAACCCTCCGCAAGAGCCCTGATCCGGCGCCCTGCCCGGCTGACGAGCGCATCCCCGATGGAGGTGCGGGCGATCAGGAACACCCCCGTCGCCCCGATGGTGGCCGATACCGAGGCGGCAGCCCCGCCGACGAGCCAGCCGAACAGGAAACCGCCGAGGATCGTCAGGAACACGGCGCCTGGAATCGAGAGCGTCACGGCCGCGATGTAGATTCCCATATAGGCGAGCAGCGCTTTCGACCGGTGATGCTCGACGAGCGCCTGCAGACGCTCGTGGTGATCGACGAGGGCCTCGAACTTCAGGAGCTTGTGCGTGCCGGTGGCGAACACCGCCGCGGCGCCCAGGGCCACGACGACGAGGGGAAGAAAGCGCCACAGGCGCCGCCCGCCGGCGGGCGTTCCACCCTCGCCAGCCGTGTTCTCCCCAGACGCTCCCCCCGTCACACTCGCTCCTCGACGCCCAAGGGCGCCAATGTAGCGCCAGACCTTGACCTTTCCCACTCCCCGTCACACCCCTGTGACAGGCGCCTTCCAGGCGACGGAACCCGCAGGATCGGCGCCGGCCGTCGTTGACTTCCCGGCCCCCTTCCTGCATAAGCCCGGCCATCGCCAGCGCTCGCATCGGGCGCTGATCCCATTTTCGTGACAGGTTTCGGGGTGTTGCCCACCGGATGAGTGCCGCCAGGCGGTCTCTCCGCGGCGCCCCCAGGGCAGACGACCGGAGTAGTGCCGTGAAGAGGACGTATCAACCGAGCAAGCTCGTTCGCAAGCGCCGCCACGGCTTCCGTGCGCGCATGGCGACGAAGGGTGGCCGCAAGGTCATCGCGGCTCGCCGCGCCCACGGTCGCAAGCGCCTCTCGGCGTAACGCCTGCGCCCGGCCCTCCGATGCGCGGCGCGCGCGCGCACCCGATCGGGCGGCTGACGAAACGACCCGACTTCGTTGCGGCGGCCTCGGGCCGCCGCTTTCATACGGAGCGGATGACGGTGCAGGGGCGACCGCGCGGGCAGGACGGCCTCGGCCTGCGCTACGGCCTCACGGTCACCAAGAAGGTGGGTCACGCCACCGAGCGCAACCGCATCAAGCGGCGCCTGAGGGCGGCCATGCACTCCGCAGCCCCGGACGATGCCGGCCTCGCGACCCTCGACGTCGACGTGGTGGTGATCGGCCGGCGCGACATCCTGGCGGCTGACTTCGAGGCCCTGATCGCGGATCTTCGCCGCGCGCTCACGACCGTCACGAAGCCCAAGGGCCCGAAGGCCGGCACGCGGCCCGACCGCCCGCCTACACAAACGCCCCCCGAACCCCCACCTCCCACCGACGGCGAGCGTCGCGGAACCCCCGATGAGTGAAGACAACAGAAACCTGCTCCTGGCCATCGTCCTGTCGGTGACCGTGCTCCTCGGCTGGCAGTACTTCTATGCGGCGCCCGAGGCGGAAAAGCAGCGCCAGCTCGCGCAGCAGCAGCAGGCGCAGCAGGTGAACCCCAACGCGCCGAACGCCCCCGTCACGCCGAGCCAGGCCGGCGGACCGGCGGCTCCGGTGCCGGGCTCCGCCCCGGGAGCGCCCGGCGGCGCCACCGCGGCGGCCGTCGAGCCGCGCGAGGCCGCCCTCGCCCGCTCGCCGCGGGTCACGGTCGACACGCCTTCGATCCGGGGCTCCATCAACCTGCGGGGCGGCCGCATCGACGACGTGGCCCTCAAGAACTACCGCGAGACCGTGGACCCGCGCAGCGCCAACATCGTGCTGTTCTCGCCCTCCGGCAGCCAGACGCCCTATTACGCCGAGTTCGGCTGGGTGGGCGGCGCTCCGGGCGCGCTCCCGACCCCCGACACCCTGTGGACCGCCGACCGGCAGACCCTGACCCCGGGCCTGCCGCTGACGCTCACCTGGGACAACGGCCAGGGCCTCGTCTTCCGCCGGACCATCACGGTGGACGAACGCTCCATGTTCACCGTGAAGGACGCGGTGGAGAACCGCGGGTCTGCGCCGGCGACGCTCTATCCCTACGGCCTCGTCTCCCGGCACGGGAAGCCGACGACCCTCGGCTATTACGTGCTGCACGAGGGCATGACGGGCGTGCTCGGCGACCAGGGCCTGCAGGAATACACCTACGACACCCTCGACAAGGAGGGGCCGACGCCGGGCCAGAACACCGTCGGCAAGATCTGGGACAAGGTCACGGGCGGCTTCGTCGGCATCACCGACAAGTACTGGGCGGCCGCCGTCATCCCGGACCAGAACCAGGCCTATCAGGGCTCCTACACCTCTCGGCAGAGCAATCTCGGCCGCGTCTACCAGGCCAACGTCCTCGGCGACGCCCGCGCCGTGGAGCCCGGCGCCACCGTGGAGGTGACGAACCGCCTGTTTGCTGGCGCCAAAGAGGTGGCGGTCGTCGACGGCTACCAGGCCTCCCTCGGGATCAAGAACTTCGACCTCATGATCGACTGGGGCTGGTTCTACTTCATCACCAAGCCCCTCTTCACGGTGCTGGACTTCTTCTATCGCCTCTTCGGCAATTTCGGAGTGTCGATCCTTATCGTCACGGTGATCCTGAAGGGTCTCTTCTTCCCGCTCGCGAGCAAGTCCTACGCTTCCATGGCGAAGATGAAGGCCGTGCAGCCGGAGATGATGGCGATCCGCGACCGCTTCGCGGACGACAAGATGAAGCAGCAGCAGGCCCTGATGGAACTCTACAAGAAGGAGAAGATCAACCCGATCGCCGGCTGCTGGCCCGTGCTGATTCAGATCCCGGTCTTCTTCGCGCTGTACAAGGTTCTCTTCGTCACCATCGAGATGCGGCACGCGCCGTTCTTCGGGTGGATCCGGGATCTTGCGGCGCCGGATCCGACGTCGATCTTCAACCTGTTCGGCCTCCTGCCCTACAATCCGGGTGCCGTGCCGGTGCTCGGCCCGTTCCTCATGCTCGGCGTGTGGCCCATCATCATGGGCATCACGATGTGGCTCCAGATGAAGATGAATCCGGAGCCCACGGACCCGGTGCAGAAGCAGGTCTTCGGCTGGATGCCCTTCATCTTCACGTTCATGCTGGCCTCGTTCCCGGCGGGCCTCGTGATCTACTGGGCCTGGAACAACCTGCTGTCGGTAGCGCAGCAATACTTCATCATGCGCAAGAACGGCGTGAAGGTGGAGTTATTGGACAACCTGCGCGGCACCTTCGCCCGCAAAGCGGTGGCGAAGGGCTAGGAGCCTCTGTCGATCTTCTGACATCGAGGGGTTGGGATCGCCGCAATCCCAGCCCTTTTTCATGTTCTACTCCCAGAACGGCTTCGTCCGGGCGAGCGCCCGCGTCAGGTCGCGGGCCCGGCCGAGGAGCGCCTGCACCTGCGCATCCGCCGGAACCTCGCCGTCCTGGGCGGGCGGCGGGGCGAGGATGTGGCCGCCGACCGCGATATCGTTCAACTCCCCCAACACCTCCTGGAGGGCCTCCAGGGTGTCCAGGCTCTCGCGGCGGCGCTTCTTCGCCTTATCGCCCGCAAAGAGCGAGCCGAAGAACTCGGCCCCGTAGCGCAGCTTCTTGATCTCGATCCGCACCTGATGGCGTGCATGCGGGTCCATCTCGGCGAGGGCCTTGGCGCGCTTCAGCACCTTCTTGCGCCGGCGGGCGAGTTCGCCCACGGCCCGGTCCACAACTCTCTCGTCCCGGATCCGGCGCAGCCCGGGAGCATCGCTCGTTAGCCAGCGCCCGCCCTCAATCCAGGCCGCCGTCGCGATCACGGCCTTACGGAACCGCGCCCCATTGAGGAGTTCCAGGACGTGGTCGTAGGCCTCGGTCCGGCGGCGTTCGGCCGCCGCGAGCGCCTTAGCGTGGCCGCGCTCACGCTCGGCCTCCGGCGCGGCGCGCATGCGGGCCACCAGGACGTCGAGGTCGCGCACTGGGCCAAGAGCGTGGTTCATCCACCGCAGCTCCGCCCGGATCCTGGTGCTCTCCTCGTCGGCGATGAGATCCTTGAACAGGGAGGCCGCGGCGCGAAGGCGCCTCAGGCCGACACGGGTCTGATGGAGCGCCAGCGGATTGCGGGTGCTGCGGATCAGCGCCTCGTTGCGGATCGTCTGCGACAGGCACGACCGGGCGACGATCTGGAAGGCTTCGGCGGCCGTCGCATCCGCCGGAAGCGCCAGCCGCTCGGCCTTGACGGGGCTCGGCGGCTCCTTCGACAACAGGGCGTAGCCGCGCTCCGACTTCGTCAGGAGGGACAATCGCACCGGGGCGGCGTCGGCCAGATCGAGGGCGAGGCCGAAGACCCCTTTGGCGTCCCCCTTCTTCACCTCAAGCTCCACCTCCCCGAAACGCAGTTCCCCGTCGCCGGCGCTGATCCGGACATCGTCGGCCACGAGTTCGATGAGCGCTCCGTCGCGCCGGACGGCGAGCGCCGCGCGCTCCGCCTCCACGGTGAAAGCGGGCTGGATGCGCTCACGCCCTTCCGCGAGGAAGGGCTTCAGCGCGGTCTTCGCAGCGGCCTTCCAGTCGAGTTCGTTTCCGTCGACGGCGACCTCCCACTCCCGCCGGTCGAGGATGAGGCCGCGGGAACCGGTTTCGGCCTTGACGGTCTGGATCGTGCGCTCGCCGTTGCGGCGCAGGCGCACGGACAGGCCCGCCTCCCGCAGGGCCCGCTCGGGCGTATCGAAATAGGTGGCCGTGAGGGTGCCCCCCGCCTCCGGAACGGGCTCGGCCTCGGCGAGCACGGGCAGGGCCGGGATTCCGCCGACCGCGTCCGGCGGGCATTCGAGCTTGAGCTCCGTCTCCCGGGGCGGCTGGGTGTCCCGCCCCCTGTTCTTCTTGTGCGCCATGGCCCCCGCTCGGGTGGATTGCTGCCGCTAGGATAGGGCTCCTGCATGGAACGGGGAGGCCCAACCCTCGTCAAGCCGCATCGTCTGGGCTAGCAAGGGCGCCCGTCTCGAGGACCCCGACCGATGCAAGGCCCCGATCCCCTCGACCCCCATCCCATGCCGGGCCACCCGCGGGTCGGGTTCCTCAAGGCCTTCGTCCGGCAGGCGAACATCGAGGTCGGCGACTACACCTACTACGACGATCCCGACGGGCCCGAACGGTTCGTGGAGCGCTGCGTCCAGCATCATTACGACTTCATCGGCGACCGACTCATGATCGGGCGGTTCTGCGCCATCGCGTGCGGCACCACCTTCATCATGAACGGGGCGAACCACGCCATGACGGGTTTCTCGACCTACCCGTTCAACATCTTCGGGCGGGGCTGGGAGAAGGGCTTCGACTTCGCCACGATCCAGGCCGGGCTCAAGGGCGACACGGTGGTGGAGAACGACGTCTGGATCGGCCAGGAGGCCACGATCATGCCGGGGGTCCGAATCGGCAACGGCGCAGTCGTGGCCGCGAAATCCGTCGTCGTGTCGGACGTGCCGCCCTACGCCATCGTCGGCGGGAACCCGGCCCGCGTGATCCGCCTGCGCTTTTCCGAGGACGTCATCGCAGCCCTGCAGGAGATCCGGTGGTGGGATTGGGACGCCAGCAGGATCTCGCGCCATGTCGATGCCATCCGGGGACACGACCTCGCGGCCTTGCGGCAGGCGGCCGGAGCACCGATAACCCCCGGATGACCGAGACCCGAGACGATCCGACCGACATCGACCCGTTCCTGGAGACCGGCCGCAAGCTCTTTGCGGGCGAGGCCGATTTCATCTGGGCCGCGACATCCCTGCAGAGCCTGCCGCCCATGTCCAAGGTGGAGGTCGCCTTCGCCGGCCGCTCGAACGTGGGCAAGTCGAGCCTCGTCAACGCGCTCACCGGGCGCAACACCCTCGCCCGCACCTCGCACACGCCGGGGCGCACGCAGCAGCTCAACTTCTTCGACATCGGCAAGCGCTTCCACCTCGTGGACATGCCGGGCTACGGCTATGCGGCGGTGGAGAAGGAGAAGGTGAAGGCCTGGACACAGCTCATCCACGACTACCTGCGGGGGCGGCAGAGCCTCGCCCGCGTCTTCGTGCTCATCGATGCGCGGCACGGCATCAAGCCCGTGGACGAGGGCGTACTGGAGACCCTCGACAAGGCGGCCGTGTCCTACCAGGTGGTGCTCACGAAGGCCGACGAGATCAAGAAAGGCGAGATCGAAACGCGGATCGCCGATACGGCGGGACGGATCGCCAAACGCGCGGCGGCGTTCCCCGACATTCAGCCGACTTCGAGCCGCACGGGGTTCGGGATTCCGGAATTGCGGGCAGGCGTGGCGCGGCTTCTTGCCGAGCGCGGAGCGCTGTGACGGAGCCCACCCGCGGGTGGTCTCCGTCACGATGCCGGTCTTAGCAGCGGGTGGTGATGGGATTGCCGCGGCGATCCACCGAGATGTTCCCGGCGCGGTCGGCCACGTAGCAGCGGCCGGGGCCCGGACCGGCCACCTGGGCGCCAGCCGTGGCACCGGCGGTCGAGCCGGCCACGGCGCCGACGCCTGCGCCGACCACGGCACCCACGGGGCCGCCGACGATGGCGCCCGTGGTCGCGCCGGCGACCGTACCCGTCGTGGTGGGGCTGCAGGCGGCGGCGCCGAGGCACGCAACGGCGATGATAGCGATTGTGCGCATAATGCGTCTCCCTGTACCTCCGGACCACGGGCGGAGGCGAACCCGAATGGCATCGCTGTGATGCGCCGGGGCTAACGCGGCAAAGCCGCAGAGGTTCGGGCCGTTGGACCAACAAAGGAAAAAATCCATGGACAGGGTTCTGATCGTCCTCGCCAGCGTGGCGGGCCTCGCCGGAGTGGCGCTCTCCGCCCGCGCCGCTCACGGCCCCGGCGGGCCGCTCCTCGAGACGGCGGCGCGATTCCTCTTGATCCACGCGGCCGTGCTCCTCGGCGTGGCCGCCCTGGCGAGCGGTCCCTTGAGCCCCCGCCTCGGCTCTGCGTCCGGCCTCGTCCTGGCGCTGGGCCTTGCCCTCTTCTGCGGCGATCTCGTGCGCCGGGCGCTCGCCGGCGCCGCTCTGTTCCCCTTCGCGGCCCCGGCCGGCGGCATCCTGCTGATGCTCGGGTGGGTGCTGATCGGGGTCTCGGCTTTCTTTGGGCCCCGCTCGTGATCGGACCGGTTTGCAGGGCCGCGAGCCTGCGCTAGAAGGCGCGGGCATTTCGCCCCACCTTCAACTGCCAAGGGCCCCCATGACCGACAACCTTCCCAACGTGCACGTGCGCGCCGAAGTCCTCGTGCAGGCCCTGCCCCACATGCAGCGCTACGACGAGGAGGTCGTGGTGATCAAATACGGCGGCCACGCCATGGGCGACCGGGCGGCGGCGGAGGATTTTGCGGAAGACGTGGTGCTGCTCGAGCAGTCGGGCATCAAGCCCATTGTGGTCCATGGCGGCGGACCGCAGATCGGCCAGATGCTGAACAAGCTCGGCATCGAGAGCGAATTCAAGGGTGGGCTGCGCGTGACGGACGCCGCCACCGTCGAGGTGGTGGAGATGGTGCTCGCGGGCTCCATCAACAAGCAGATCGTAGGCTGGATCGGCGCCGAGGGCGGCAAGGCCATCGGCCTGTGCGGGAAGGACGGCAACATGGTGATGGCCCGCAAGGCCACCCGCACCGTGACGGACCCGGATTCCCACATCGAGAAGGTCGTCGATCTCGGCTTCGTGGGCGAGCCCGAGAGCGTCAACCGCTCCGTGCTCGACGCGGTGCTGAAGGCGGAGCTCATCCCGGTCTTGGCGCCGGTCGCCATGGGCGCGGAGGGCCAGACCTACAACGTGAACGCCGACACCTTCGCGGGGGCCATCGCGGGCGCCATGCAGGCCAAGCGCCTCCTGCTCCTCACCGACGTGCCGGGCGTGCTCGACAAGAACAAGAAGCTCATTCCCGAGATGACCATCGACGATTGCCGCCGGCTCATCGCGGACGGCACCATCACGGACGGCATGATCCCGAAGATCGAAACCTGCATCTACGCCCTGGAACGGGGCGTCGAGGCGGTGGTGATCCTCGACGGCAAGGTTCCGCACGCGGTGCTGCTGGAGCTCTTCACGGATCACGGCGCGGGTACGCTCATCCGCCGGGGGTGAGCCCCTTCCCGCAACGACTCGTTGACACTATCTCATTCAGAATGGGGCCGGCCGGCCCCATTCTCGTCTCCGAGAGCCTATGACCGCTGTACCGTCCATCCAGCCCCATCTTTCAAGCCCTGCAGCGCGGAGGTTCGGGCACGTGGACACCTGGATCTTCGATCTCGACAACACCCTCTACCCGCACGACTCGCGGGTCTGGCCGCAGATCGACGACCGGATCACGCTCTACATCGCGGAGCTCTTCGGCCTCGACGGGATCTCGGCGAGAGCGCTCCAGAAGTTCTTCTATCACCGGTACGGCACGACCCTGCGCGCGCTCATCGACGAGTACGACGTCGACCCTTACGACTTCCTCGATTTCGCGCACGACATCGACCATTCCGACATCGAGCTCAATGCGAGCCTCGGGGCCGCCATCGAGCGCCTGCCGGGGCGGCGCCTCATCCTCACCAACGGCTCCCGCAAGCATGCGGAGAACGTGGCGCGCAAGATCGGGATCCTCGACCATTTCGAGGACGTGTTCGACATCGCGGCCTCCGATTTCGTGCCGAAGCCCGAGCGGCGCGCCTATGAGCGCTTCCTCGAGAAGCACGGCGTCGAGCCCTCGCGCTCCGCGATGTTCGAGGACATCGCCAAGAACCTCATGGTCCCGCACGACCTCGGCATGACGACGACGCTCATCATCCCGAAGACGATCGACCCCTTCCGCGAGGAATTCGAGCAGACCGCCGTCGAGGCACCCCACATCGACTACATCACCAACGATCTGGCGGATTTCCTGAACCAGCGCGTCCTCGCTTGAGGAAGACGGTCGCGAAACGCAGAACGGCGGCCTTTCGGCCGCCGCTCCGGATCGATGGACGTCGGACGGGCTTCAGGCCGCCTGCACGTTGATCTTGCTCTCCGCGATGCGGTTCAGCTTCTCGTCCGTGGCTTTCTCCTGCTCAAGGATCTGGTGGAGCACGGCGGCGCAGTCCTGGCGGCCGAGCTGCTTGGCCCAGGCCACGAGGGTGCCGTAGCGGGTGATCTCGTAATGCTCGACGGCCTGCGCCGCGGCGAGCAGGGCGGCGTCGAGCACCTGCGGATCATCCACATCGCCGGCAATGTCTTGGGCTTCCGAGATGATGCCGTCGATCGCCGGGCAGGTGACGCCCTTCGGATCGTGGCCGTGCATGCGGAACACCTGCTCGACCATCTGGATCTGCTGCTGTGTTTCGCCGAGATGCGTCTCGAAGGCCTGTTTCAGCTGCGGATCCGACACCTTGGCGATCATCTGCGGCAGCGCCTTCGTGATCTGCTGCTCGGCGTAGTAGATGTCCTGGAGGGTGTGGACGAAGAGGTCGTCGAGCGTCTTGATGTCTTTCGAGAAGAGGCCCATGTGCAGGTTCCTTCGCGGTTGGCGTGAAATCGAACGGTGAGCCGCGACGATACGAGCGCCGGCATGAACGATGCGGCGGCGGCTAGGGGAGCAACGCCTCCGCTCAAGCCCAAGTTCCGAAGCGCCGTCCGCGCTCAAATCGCCTCCTCGTTGACGGCCTCCTCGGCAATCTCGGTGAGGATTTCGTCCATGTCCTCCTCCTCCTCGAGGGTCTCCTCCAGGAGGTCGGCGGCGTCCTCGAGCCCGAGCTGCTCCGCCCAGGCCTTGAGGGTTCCGTAGCGGGCGATCTCGTAGTGCTCGATCTGCTGCGCCGCCGCGATGAGGCCGGCCTCGAAGGCTTCGCCGCCCGCGAATTCCTCCATCATGGTTTGGCTTTCCTTGATGATGCCCAGGATGCCCTCGCAGGGAACGGCTTCAGGCTTCTGGCCCATGATCTCGAAGATCTGCTCGATGCGGCGGATCTGCTCGCTCGTCTCCCGCCCGTGGGTCTCGAAGGCGGAGCGCAGCTCGTCCGATTCGGCCGCCTTGATCATGGCCGGCATCGCCTTCGCGATCTGCTGCTCGGCGAAATAGATGTCCTTGAGGTTATGGACGAACAAGGCTTCGAGGTTCTTTTCGGCCATGGCGGTTCTCCCCTTCAGGCTTGCGCGCAGAGGCAACCCGGAAGCCGCCGGACTCGTTCCGCGCCGCCCGGGATCGAGGTGACAGGCCGGAGGCGGGTTGGTAAGCAGCCCCGTCCCGCCAACCGCACGCCGAGTTCCCGCATGTCCGACGCCTCCTTGAGCCAGACCATCGATGCCGCCTGGGAGGACCGGGCGAGCGTGAGCCCGTCCACAGTGGGCGCCGTCCGGGAGGCGGTCGAAACGGCCCTCGAGATGCTGGACGACGGCCGGGCGCGTGTGGCCGAGAAAACCGGCGAGGGCTGGACCGTGCACCAGTGGCTGAAGAAAGCCGTGCTGCTGTCCTTCCGCCTCAACGACATGGGCCTCATCGGCGGGGGGCCCGGAGAGGCCGTCTGGTGGGACAAGGTTCCCTCCAAGTTTCAGGGCTGGGGCGAGAACCGGTTCCGGGCCGCGGGTTTCCGGGCCGTGCCGAACTGCGTGGTGCGCCGCGGCGCCTATATCGCCCCGAACGTCGTGCTCATGCCGTCCTTCGTCAATCTCGGCGCCTATGTGGACGAGGGCACGATGGTGGATACCTGGGTCACCGTCGGCTCCTGCGCTCAGATCGGCAAGAACGTGCACCTGTCCGGCGGCGTCGGCATCGGCGGCGTCCTGGAGCCGCTTCAGGCCAACCCGACCATCATCGAGGACCACTGCTTCATCGGGGCGCGGTCCGAGGTGGTGGAGGGCGTCGTCGTCGGCGAGGGCTCAGTTCTGTCCATGGGCGTCTTCATCTCCGCCTCGACCAAGATCGTCGACCGGGAGACCGGCGAGGTCTTCCGCGGCCGCGTGCCGCCCTATTCGGTGGTGGTCCCGGGCTCCCTGCCCGGCAAGCCCCTCCCCGACGGTTCGCCCGGCCCGTCGCTCTCCTGCGCCGTCATCGTGAAGCGCGTGGACGCCCAGACCCGGGCCAAGACCAGCATCAACGAGCTGCTGCGTGACTGACACCAACCCACTCGCCCTCGCTCAGGCTCTTCTGCGCTGCCCCTCGGTGACGCCTGAGGAGGGCGGCGCGCTGAGCCTCATCGCGCGGGTGCTGGGCGATGCCGGCTTCGAGGTGCACAGGCCGGTCTTTTCCGAGCCCGGCACGCCGGATGTCGAGAACCTCTACGCCCGCTGGGGCTCGGGACGGCCTTACCTTCTCTTTGCGGGCCACACCGACGTGGTGCCCCCGGGCGAACCGGCCCGCTGGGCTCACGACCCCTTCGGGGGTGTGGTCGTGGACGGGGAACTCCATGGCCGCGGCGCCGTGGACATGAAGGGCGGAATCGCCTGCATGATGGCCGCCGCCCTCTCCTATCTTGCGGATCACCCCGGCTTCTCGGGCTCCATCGGGTTCCTCATCACGGGGGACGAGGAAGGCCCCGCGGTGAACGGGACGGTGAAGCTGCTCGAATGGGCCAAGGAGCGCGGCGAGCGCTTCGACCATTGCATCCTCGGCGAGCCCACGAACCCGGATCGCCTCGGGGACATGATCAAGATCGGCCGGCGCGGCTCCCTCACGGGCCGGATTGTGGTCCATGGCCGGCAGGGGCATGTGGCCTACCCGCATCTTGCCGAAAATCCGATCCGCGGTCTGCTCCGCCTTCTCGACGCCCTCCTCGCCGCGCCGCTCGACGGCGGCACGGAGCATTTCGACGCCTCGAACCTCGAAGTGACGACCGTGGACGTGGGCAACCCCGCCGCCAACGTCATTCCGGCGGAAGCCCGCGCCACCTTCAACATCCGCTTCAACGACACCTGGCAGCCCGACACTCTTGCGGCCGAACTCGACCGGCGCCTCCGGGAGGCGGCCGGCAGCGCCGTGCGCTACACCCTGCGCCTCGAGCCGACGAACGCCCTCGCCTTCCTCACGGAGCCGGACCGCTTCGTGACGTTCATGGCGGACGCGATCGAGGCCGAGACCGGCCTTCGCCCGAAGCTCTCAACCACGGGCGGGACGTCCGATGCGCGCTTCATCAAGAACGCGTGTCCGGTGGTGGAGTTCGGCCTCGTCGGCCAGACCATGCATCAGGTGGACGAGCGCGTCGCCGTCGCCGATCTCGACCGCCTGACGGCGATTTATCGACGCGTTCTCGACGCCTACTTCGCCCCGCCCGCCACGGACGTGGCCTGAGCGGCCCTTCGACTTTCGTCGCAAAAAGCCGCAGCGCGGCCCGGAACGAAAGTTGCACGACGCCGGTTCTTCGCATGGATTCCAAGCAGGAGCCGACGATGATCGTCACGGCGGATGAGGTGCACCGCTCGGTGCGGGGTGCGATCGAACTGCTCAACCGCAGGGTCGAGGGCCTCAAGGCCTTCGACATGAGCGAGACGGGGTTCTGGCGATCCTTCGCGGCGATCTGGCTCACGCTCCCCGCCTACGTGGTGTCCCTCGCCTTCGAGCGCCTGCGCATCGGCCTGCCGCCGGACGGCAACCTTCTCGACCATGTGGGCCTCGATCTCGCGGTGGCCTTCGCGCATGTGGCGAGCTTCGTCGCCCTGCCGGTGGCGATGATCTGGATCGTGCGGCGCATCGGCCTCACGAGCCGCTACGTGCCCTTCGTGATCGTCACCAACTGGATCACGGTCTTAAGCCTCATCGTGCTCTCGCTTCCGGGCTTTCTCCTCGTCACCGGGATGGCGACGGCGCAGCTCGCGGGGTTCTTCACCCTGGCCTTCGCGATCGTGATCGTGCGGCTGCAATGGTTCGCCACCATCGTGACGCTCGGCGTGTCAGGAGGCCTCGCCGCCGGGATCGTCGGGCTCGGCATCGGGCTGAACTTCGGCATCGGCACCCTGCTGCACGCTGCCATCGGCTGACGGGTAGCGCACGCCCGTGAGATAAAGACCGCTCGACGGCGCCATCGGCCCGCAGCGCGAGCGGTCCCGCGCCTCGAGGGCCGCCTTCACGTCTCCGACGCTCCAGCGGCCGGACCCCGCCTTGGCGAGGGTGCCCACCATCGAGCGCACCTGATGGTGCAGGAAGGAGCGCGCGGCGGCGTGCACGCGGATCTCCTCGCCGCTGCGCTCGACGTCGAGCCGGTCGAGGGTGCGAACCGGCCCGCTCGCCTGGCATTCGGCCGCCCGGAAGGTGGTGAAGTCGTGCCGCCCCACGAGGTGCTGCGCCGCAAGGTGCATGGCTTCGGCGTCAAGTGCCCAGGGCACGTGCCAGACCCGGCCGATCTCGAGCCCCGGCGGCGGGCGGCGGTTGAGGATGCGGTAGAGGTAGCGGCGCTCGACCGCCGTCATGCGGGCATGAAAGCTCGCGTCGACCTCCTCGGCGGAGAGCACCGCGACGGGGTGCGGCTTCAGATGGGCGTTGGTGGCGTCCCGCACCGTATCGGCCCGGCGCGGCGCGTCGAGATCCACATGGATCACCTGCCCGGTCGCGTGGACCCCGGCATCCGTCCGCCCGGCGCAGTGGACCCGAACCGGATGGCCGCAGAAGCGCTCGATCGCCTCCTCCACGGCCTGCTGAACGCTCATCCCGTTGAGCTGCCGCTGCCAGCCGGTGAACGGCGTGCCGTCATACTCGACGACGAGCTTATAGCGGGGCATCACGTCAGATCCGCGAAGGCCGCGGGATAGCGCACCGCGCCCGCAAGGCTCCGCCCGCCGAGCGCGAGGGCCTGCTGGTAGGGGCCGTCGTAGGGCGTCTTGAGGGCCTGCGCAGCCTCAGCCGTGAAGCCGAAGCGGCCGTAGTACTGCGGATCACCAAGGACGAGAACGACATCCTCGCCCCGTTCGGCGAGGAGACGCAGCCCCTCGCGGATCAACGCTCCTCCGACGCCCTGACCCCGCCGGGCGGGCGTAACGCCGACGGGCGCCAAGGCCGTGGCGCGCCCGTTCTCGACGAAGAGCCGCGAGAAGGTCGCCTGACCGAGAACGGCGCCGGCGTCCTCCGCCACGAGGGACAGCACGAGATCGCCGTCGCGGCGCAGCCTCGCGACGAGATCGGCCTCCTCGGGCCGGCCGAAGGCTGCCCGGACGCAATCGTGGATGGCCACACGGTCGCCCTGGGTTTCGGGCCGGATCGCGACCGGAGTCGTCACGGCGTCGGGGTTCCGGCGTCGAACCTGGCGCCTTCGCCGAGGCGCCGCCCGCGCAGGAACTCGTCCGCGCCCATGGGCTGCTTGCCGGCGGGCTGCACCTGGAGAAGGCGCAGGGCGCCCTCCCCGCACGCGACCGTGCCGGCGGCGTCGAGGAGCGTCCCGGGCTCGCCCGCACCCTGGGCTCTTGCCGTTCGGAGCACCTTCACGCGCTCGGGCCCCTTGCCACCATCGAAGGTGAAGAACGCTCCGGGAAACGGCGACAGGCCCCGGATCTGGTCGTGAAGCGCAGGGGCGGACTTCGACCAGTCGATCCGGGCCTCCTCGTTCGTCAGCTTATGCGCGTAGGTGACGCCCTCGCCGGGCTGCGGCGTGAAGCCGAGCGCGTCGCGGGAGAGCGCCGCGAGGGCGCGCGCCATGAGGTCGGCCCCAAGGCCCATGAGGCGGTCGTGGAGTTCGCCGGCCGTCATGTCGGGGGCGATCGCCACACGCTCCACCATGGCAACGGGCCCGGTATCGAGCCCCTCCTCCATGCGCATGACGGCCACCCCGGTCTCGGGGTCGCCCGCCATGACGGCGCGCTGGATCGGCGCCGCGCCGCGCCAGCGCGGCAGCAGGGAGGCATGGAGGTTGAGGCAGCCGAGACGCGGCGCGTCGAGGATCGCCTTCGGCAGGATCATTCCGTAGGCGACGACCACCGCCACGTCCGCATCGTGCGCCCGGAAGGCGTCCGCCGCCTCTTCGGTCCGCAGGCTCTTCGGCGTCAGCACCGGGATGCCGAAGCGCTCCGCCATCCGCTGAACGGGCGAGGGCTTCAGGTCCATGCCGCGGCCCGCGGCAGCAGGCGCCCGGGTGTAGACGACCGCGACCTCGTGGCCCTGTCCAACGATTTCGGACAATGTCGGCACGGCGAAGTCCGGCGTGCCCATGAACACGACGCGCAGGGTCATGCGCGCTTCAGCGCCTTCTTGAACTTCGTCACCACCCGGTCGCGCTTCAGCTTCGACAGGTGGTCGATGAACAGGACGCCGTTGAGGTGGTCGATCTCGTGCTGGATGCAGGTGGCCATCAGGCCGTCCGCATCCTGCTCGACCGTCTCGCCGTCGAGGTTCATGTAGCGGAAGCGCACCCGGTCCGGGCGCTCCACCTCCTCGTAGTATTCGGGGATCGAAAGGCAGCCCTCCTCGTAGACCCGCTTCTCCTCGGAGGACCACACGATCTCGGGGTTGATGAGCACCATGGGATGGCGCTCGTTCTCGTCCTTCGACACGTCCATGGTGATCACGCGCTTCGGCGTGCCGATCTGGATGGCGGCAAGGCCCACGCCCGGCGCATCGTACATGGTGTCGAGCATGTCGCGGGCGAGTTCGCGGATCTCGTCGGTTACCGAGGGCACGGGCTCGGAGACGAGGCGGAGCTTGGAATCAGGCAGGATGACGAGGGGTCTTATGGCCATGCGGGCGAGATAAGGGCTCGCGGGATAGTGGTCAAATCGTTCATCATCTGTTCTTATGGTCACGCTTCGACCCGCGTTCAGGACCGCCCCATGCAGGACATCGCCCTCACCCTCGGCGCCCGCCCGATCACCTGGGGCGAGGTGGCGCTCGGCGCCGGCGGTCTCGCCCTCCTGCTCCTCGTCCTCGTGACGGTGCTCCTCGTCAAATCCCGCCGGGAGCGGGCGATGGAAGCGGCGGAGGCGGCCGAGCGCGCCCGCGAGATGGACGACAAGGTGGCGGAGCTGACCCGCATCCAGTCCGAGATGACGGGGCGGATGCAGACTATCGCGGAGGTGTTCGGCTCCCGGCAGAGCGACTTCGTGCGCCTCATCGCCGAGCGCATCGACGGCATGGGGCACCGGATGGGCCAGGGGCTCGAGGCCAATGCCCAGCGGCAGTCCGAGAACCTGACGAAGCTCCACGAGCGCCTCGCCGTGATCGACGCTGCGCAGAAGAACCTGAAGGACCTGACGGGCGAGATCGTGGGCCTCAAGGACGTGCTCTCCAACAAGCAGACCCGCGGCGCATACGGGCAGGGCCGCATGGAGGCGATCATCCGCGACGGGCTGCCCGCCCAGGCCTTCGAGTTCCAGGCGACGCTCTCCAACGGCAAGCGGCCCGACTGCCTCGTGCGCCTGCCAGGGGATCCGCGCGGGCTCGTGGTCGATGCCAAGTTCCCGCTCGAGGCTTTCACCCAGTTTCGCGGAGCGAAGGACGAGGAGGCCCGCGGGCGGGCCGCCCAAAGGGTGCGCGCCGACATCCTCGTCCACGTCAAGGACATCTCCGAGAAGTACCTCGTCGCCGGCGAGACGCAGGACATGGCCCTCATGTTCGTGCCGGCGGAGTCGGTCTACGCGGACCTCTCCGAGCATTTCGAGGACGTGGTGCAGAAGGCCCACCGCGCCCGGATCGTCATCGTCTCGCCCTCGCTCTTGGCGCTGGCCATTCAGGTGATGCAGGCCCTCGTCCGCGATGCCCGCATCCGCGAGGAGGCCCGGGTGATCCAGACGGAGGTGCAGCGCCTCCTCGACGACGTGAGCCGCCTCGGCGAGCGCGTCGCGAAGCTCGACACGCACTTCCGGCAGGCGCAGGACGACGTTTCCCAGATCCGCGTCTCGACGGACAAGATCGTCAAGCGCGGCGAGCGGATCGAGGCGCTCGAGTTCGACGATCCCGAGCCGGCAGCGCAGGCCGAGCTCTTCCGCGCTCCCGGGCGAACCCTTCGGGCCGTCGAGTAGAGGCGCCGCCGGCTCTTTGCCGCGGGAGCGGGCGGCCCACGCCGGCCCAGCGTTGACGCCGCCCTGTTTCTGTCTCAGAATCTGAACCGTCGTAAGGATTTAGCAGGCTCTCCTGGCGATTGTCGGAGGGCTTTTTTCGTTTCGGCGTGAGGATCATGTCACCGAACCGTCCGACCCATATCCGGCTCACCTCGCATCCCGAGCCCAATGCCGCGACTGCACGCTTCCCGATCCGCTGGGGCGCGGCGACGCCGAATGAGCGCGGGCCGGTGATCGGATCCGTGACGAACCCCGCCGACCGCAACGTGATCGGCGCCCATGGGGGCTCCTATTCGCTCTACCGGGCGCTCGCGATCTCGGCCCGGGCCATGAACCCGCTCGCCCGCCCGGATCTCAACAACACCCACCCGACCACCGAGATCGGCCCTCACCCGCAATGGTCGGAACCCGGGCGGATCGTCTCCCTCGACCCCTGGGGGCACCTCGTCGGACAGGCCTTCGCGGACGAGATCGCGGGCGGCACAGACATCCGCCCCACCATCGCGGTGACGAAGGCCCGGCTCAACATGCCGGAGATCCTCGCCGCCATGGGGGCGCGGCGGCTCAAGGCGGACGGCGGCGTGCTCCACACCTCGGGCGACATCTCCGTCACCAAGATCGCGGTCGATCCCGTCTGGCACCTGCCCGGGATCGCGGGCCGTTTCGGCTGCTCGGAGGGCGAGTTGCGGCGCACCCTGTTCGAGCAGACGGGCGGCATGTTCCCGGAACTCGTGACGCGCCCCGACATGAGCGTGTTCCTGCCCCCCATCGGCAACACGACGGTCTACGTGATCGGCGAGATGGCGGCGCTCTCGGATCCCAAGCGCCGGATCGCCTGCCGGGTGCACGACGAGTGCAACGGCTCGGACGTGTTCGGCTCCGACATCTGCACCTGCCGGCCCTACCTCGTTCACGGCATCGAGGAATGCGTGCGGGAGGCTCAAGGGGGCGGCGTCGGGGTCATCGCCTATAACCGCAAGGAGGGCCGGGCCCTCGGCGAGGTTACCAAGTTCCTCGTCTACAATGCCCGCAAGCGCCAGGAGGGCGGCGACAGCGCCGCCACTTATTTCGAGCGCACGGAATGCGTCGCCGGCGTGCAGGACGCCCGATTCCAGCAGCTCATGCCGGACGTGCTCCACTGGCTCGGCATCCGCCGCATCGACCGGCTGATGTCCATGTCCAACATGAAGTACGACGCCATCACGGGCTCCGGCATCGAGGTGGTGGAGCGGGTGCCGATCCCGGAAGACCTGGTGCCGCCCGATGCGCAGGTCGAGATCGAGGCCAAGAAGGCGGCGGGCTACTACACCCCCGAGGGCGCACCGGACGCCGCGGCTCTCGGCCAGGTGAAGGGGCGCGACCTCGAGAAGTTCTAGCGACCGTCCTTCTCCCGTGTGGGAGAAGGTGGCCCGTGAGGGCCGCATGAGGGTTTCCCCTCGCCGCTTCGAATGCGAGGGCACAGTAGCGCCTCAAGCGGAACCACCCTACACCTCACCCCTGCCCCTCTCCCTCCAGGAGCGGGAGATTGCGTGTCAGCTTCGACCGGAGCCACCTTGACCGACGCTCAAACAGCCGTTGCGAAGACCCTCCTCACCGCCGCCGCCGTACGCGAGCGCGCGAACCTGCTGCTGGAGCATGGGGTCGCGGGGAGGCTTGCCCATTTCACGGTCGACCTCGATCGCATCGATGGGGCGGCCGAGGAGGTCGTGGCGACCGTCCGGCAGGCCTATCCCGATCTCGACATCCCCTTCCATGCCCGCTGGCGGCACTTCGCCGTGGGCGGGTTCGAGCGCTGGGGCACGCTGATGCAGGGCGTGCCCTGGGCGGACGAGGCCGCGATGGCCCGCTCGGCCTTCGATCTTGCCATCGTCTCCGTGCTCCTCGATGCAGGCGCGGGACCGGACTGGCGTTACGAGGAGGGCCGCACGGGCGAGACCTATGCCCGCTCGGAGGGCCTTGCCGTCGCGAGCTTCGACATGTTCATCGGCGGCGCCTTCTCGTCGGATCCCGCCGATCCCTACCGGGTCGATGCGGGCGCCCTCATGGCCCTCTCGGCGGGCGAACTGGCGTCGGGCTTCCAGGTGACGGCCGCCAATCCGCTCGTCGGGCTCGAGGGCCGCGCCGCCCTTCTCAACCGCCTCGGGCGAGCGGTGGCGGTGGCTCCCGACATCTTCGGCCAGGCGGACGAACCGCGCCCCGGAGGGCTGTTCGACGTCATCGCCGCCGCGGCGGTCGACGGCAAGGTCCGGGCGCCGGCGATCCTGGAGGCGCTTTTGGCCCATCTCGGCTCCATCTGGCCCGGCCGGATCGCTCTTGGGGGAGTCGATCTCGGCGACACCTGGCGGCACCCCCTCGCTCAAACGGGAGACGCCACGAGCGGCCTCGTCCCCTTCCACAAGCTCTCCCAATGGCTTGCCTACTCCCTCATCGAGCCCCTGGAATGGGCAGGGTATCAGGTGGTGGACGTCGACGGGCTCACGGGGCTGCCGGAATACCGCAACGGTGGGCTCTTCCTCGACACGGGCGTCATCGCGCTCAAGGACCCGGCCGATGCCGGCCGGGCGCACAGCGTCGACTCCGCCCTCGTCGTGGAGTGGCGGGCCCTCACGGTGGCGCTCCTCGACAGGATTGCCGGGCCGGTCCGCGAGCGGCTAGGGTTGAGCGCCGAGGTTTTCCCGCTCGCCAAGGTTCTGGAGGGCGGCACCTGGGCGACCGGTCGGCGCCTCGCCCGGGAGCGGCGCGGCGACGGCTCGCCTCCCCTTCAGGTCGTCAGCGACGGGACGGTTTTTTGACGCTATGAACGCGCGTGTCCAGGACGAGTTCGAAGGAAGAAACATGCAGGGCGTCACCGTCGTCGACCATCCGCTGGTGCAGCACAAGCTCACCCTCATGCGCGACAAGGAGCGCTCGACCAAGGGTTTCCGGGAACTGCTCAACGAGATCGGGATGCTCCTCTGCTACGAGGTCACCCGCGACATCCCCATCGAGCAGGTGGAGATCGAAACGCCTCTCACGACCATGCAGGCGCCGAAGATCGCCGGCAAGAAGCTCGTCCTCGCGCCGATCCTGCGGGCCGGCGTCGGCTTCCTCGACGGGATGCTGAACCTCCTCCCCTCCGCCCGCGTCGCCCATATCGGCCTCTACCGCGATCCGGAATCGCTGGAAGCCGTGGAATATTACTTTAAGGCGCCCTCCGACATCGCCGACCGCATGATCCTGGTGCTCGACCCCATGCTGGCGACCGCGAACTCCGCCGTCGCCGCCGTCCAACGCCTCAAGGAGCGCGGCGCGCGGGACCTGCGCTTCGTGTGCCTTCTTGCGGCGCCCGAGGGCGTCGAGCGCTTTCGCGCCGCCCACCCGGACGTGCCGATCTGGACCGCCGCCATCGACGAGCGCCTGAACGACCACGGCTACATCGTGCCGGGCCTCGGCGATGCCGGCGACCGGATGTACGGAACGCGCTAGAGCGCCATGGACGCTCCCGTCCGGAGCCAGCCCGTGGTGCTGCGCCGCGCGACGCCCGACGACATCCCTTTCGTGATGAGCACGGAGCGGCTCGACGGATACGACGCTTTGGTGGGCCGCTGGGACGAGGATCGGCACCGCGCTGCCTTGTCGGACGGGCGACACGCCTATTTCATCGCAGATGACGGAGCGGCGCCGGCGGGCTTTGTCATCCTGCGGGAGTGGAACTCGCCCGAGCGGGTGACGCTCCTGAAGCGCATCGCCGTCCGCCGGCCGGGACAGGGGCTTGGCAGGGCGCTCACGAGGGCGGCCGCCGCGCTGGTCTTTGAGGAAACGGACGCCTTTCGCCTCTGGCTCGGCGTCTTTCCCGAGAACGAGCGGGCCCGCCGGGCCTATGAGGCGGCGGGTTTCCTTGCGGAGGGTATCGCGCGGGGCGGCGCCTTCTTCGGCGGGGTCCATCGGGACGAATTGGTGATGTCGCTCCTGCGTCCCGAATGGGCCGCGCAGCGTTCCGCCCTGCGGGCCTGAGAGCGAGCGGAGCGGGAGGAGGCTGATCATGCGTTTCGTCGTGGCCGATTGGGGCACCACGCGCTTTCGCGGCTATCTTGTCGAGGGCGAGGCCATTCTCGACCGCGTTTCGTCCGATGAGGGCGTCTCCGCCCTGCAGGCGGGCCAGCACCGGGAGGTGTTCCTGCGCCAATGCGGGCGTTGGCTTGAGGCGGAGCCCGAAGCCCCCGTTCTCCTCGTCGGCATGGTGGGCAGCCGCGAAGGTTGGACCGTCGCCCCTTATGCCAATTGCCCGGCCGACGCCGCCGAGATCGGGCGGGCCCTGGTCCCGGTCGACCTCGGGGGCGGCCGGAAGGCCCATATCGTGCCGGGCCTCTTCTGCGAGGCGGCGCCGGGCGCGTCCGACGTGATGCGCGGCGAGGAGACCCTGGTGCTGGGTTCGGGCGTCGAGAACGGCCTCGTGTGCCTTCCCGGCACGCATCCCAAATGGGTGCTGATGCGGGGCGGGCGCATCGAGCGTTTTGCCACCTATATGACCGGCGAGATGTATGCGCTCCTGCGCGAGCACTCGATGATCGGCCGCCCGGCCACGGAGCCGGGCGACCCGGCGGGCTTCGACCTCGGCCTCGACGCGGCGCTCCGTAATGCGGGCGATGACGGGGAGAGCCGCGTCGGCCTCCTCCATCTCCTCTTCTCGGCCCGGGCTGCCGTGGTGTCGGGCCGGATGTCGCCCGGCCTCCTCGGACCCTATCTCTCCGGCCTCCTCACGGGTGACGAGATCGCGGGCGCCCTCTCCCAGTTCAGCCGCCCCTCCTCCGTCACCATCGTGGCGGACTCTCCCCGGGCGGACCTCTATGTCCAGGCCCTGAACCGTCGCTCCATCAACACCGAGGTCCGGGCGCCCCAGGCGGCCCTCCTCGCCGGTCTCGCCCGGATCCTCGCCGCGCGCGCAGGCGCTTGAAGCTTGAGCGTTTTTTGCTAGATCCGTCGCATCCCGCGCTCGCCTAACGGAACCCGCTCCGCTAGGCTCCCCTCACCTGCCACAAACCCGGACATCCCATGTTCCCGAAGCCGCACCATCAGCTGCAGCCCAACACCTACGAGTACGAATCCTTCCCGCTGGTGAAGCCCACGGGCTTTCGCGAGTACGATGCGCGCTGGCTCTTCGAGAAGGAGCTCAACCTCATGGGCGTGCAGGCGCTCGGGATGGGCCTCGGCACCCTGATCCACGAGATGGGCGTGCGGCCCGACATCGTGACGGGTCACGATTTTCGCGGCTACTCCTCCTCCATCAAGTACGCCCTCATCTCCGGCATGATGGCGGCTGGCCTGCGGGTGAAGGATATCGGCCTCGCGCTCTCGCCCATGGCGTATTTCGGCCAGTTCGAGCTCGACTGCCCGGCGGTCGCCATGGTCACGGCCTCGCACAACGACAACGGCTGGACCGGCGTGAAGATGGGCGCCGACCGGCCCAAGACCTTCGGCCCCGACGAGATGGGACGCCTGAAGGACATCGTGATGAACGCGGCCTTCCGCTTAAGCGAGGGCGGCGCCTATCAGTTCATCGAGAACTTCCCCGAGCGCTACATCGCCGATCTCACCAACCGCCCGAAGCTCAAGCGCAAGCTGAAGGTGGTGGCGGCCTGCGGCAACGGCACGGCGGGCGCCTTCGCGCCGCAGGTGCTGGAGGCGATCGGCTGCGAGGTGATCCCCCTCGACACCAACCTCGACCACACCTTCCCGCGCTACAATCCGAACCCGGAAGACATGAAGATGCTTCATGCCATCGCCGACAAGGTGCGCGAGACGGGCGCGGATGTGGGTCTCGGCTTCGACGGCGACGGCGACCGCTGCGGCGTCGTGGACAACCACGGCGAGGAAATCTTCGCCGACAAGATCGGCGTGATGCTGGCGCGTGATCTCTCGAAGCTCCATCCGGGCGCGCAGTTCGTGGTGGACGTGAAGTCGACGGGCCTCTTCCACACGGATCCGGAACTCCAGGCGAACGGCGCCAAGACGGATTACTGGAAGACGGGCCATTCCTACATCAAGCGCCGGGTGAGCGACTTGAAAGCGCTCGCGGGCTTCGAGAAGTCGGGCCACTTCTTCTTCAACACGCCCGTAGGCCGCGGCTACGACGACGGGGTGCTGACGGCGATCGCCGTGTGCGAGATGCTCGACCGCAACCCGGACAAATCCATGGCGGACCTCTACGCCGCCGTGCCGAAGACTTGGGGCTCGCCCACCATGGCGCCGAAATGCGCCGACGAGGTGAAGTACGAAGTAGTGGACCGGGTGGTGAAGCGCTTCACCGCCATGAAGGAGAGCGGCGAGAGCTTCGCGGGCGGCGCCATCCAGAACCTTGTCACCGTCAACGGCGTACGCGTCACGGCGGCGGACGGCACCTGGGGGCTCGTACGCGCCTCCTCCAACAAGCCAGAACTCGTGGTGGTCGTGGAGAGCCCGGCCTCCGAAGCCCGCATGCGCGAGATGTTCAAGGCCGTCGACGGCGTGCTGCGCGAGAACCCGGAAGTCGGGGCTTACAACCAGACGATTTGAGGCCGGGGCGTCAAGGTGACATGCGGGGTCAGGCGCCCCGCATGTCCTCTGCGACGGCGGTGGCGCGGATGCCGTTCATCGGAATGGGATTGAAGTTCAAGAGCCCGTTCAGGATGAGGAAGTTGTAGTTCACGTTGACGAGCTCGACCTGGATTGTCGGCACCGGGCCGCCCGCGCGCCCGACGAAGCCAAGGCCGGTCTGCGTGTAGGTGACGCGCACGTTGGCTGGCGTGACGCGCGGGAAGATCGCGCACATCGGCGGAAAGTTGCCGACGGCCGCCGGGCAGCTGGTGTTGCCGCGACCGTAGACGATCGTGTTCATGGCCGTGGCGTTGTAGGTGCCGCCCGTGCATGAGCCCGTTGTGCCACCCGTGCAGACCCGCTGGAAGTAGGGCATCGGGTCGCCTGGCTTGTTCGTCCCGTCCTCGCCTGTCATCGTCGCGAGATCCGATGAGACCGGCGCCGAAACGGCCGCAAGGCGCGCGCCCAGCTGCACCGCCTTGCTCGCCTGGTTGTATTGCCAGAAGGCGTTGCCGAAATCGATGATGCCGGCGATCAGCAGGAGGAACACGGGTCCGACCAACGCGAATTCGACGGCGGCGGCCCCGTCCTGCCGGCTTAGGAAGTCGGCAATGCGCTTATTCGCCGACATGACGCTCCTCGTGGGTTGCATTGATCTGCAGAGGATCGAGGCCGAGCACCGAAAGCAGACTAAGGCCGGGATAGGTGACCGTCGTCGAGACGCGGATGGTCGTGATCGGATCGTTGCCACGGTAGGTCCGCAGGCCCGTCGTGGCATCGACCGGGTTCGGAGTTTGCCGGTAGGTGATCTCGATATTGCTCGGCGCCCACCAGGTGATGCGCTGCGTGCCGCCGGCCACCATCCCGGTCGTCGCGATGTTCCGGGCCGCGGTCTCGCCAGAAGCCGGCGTCGCGACGCGGGCGAGATAGCGGGCCGCATCGCGCACCCCGGTCTGAACCAGTTCCTGGTTGTGCATGATGTTGCCGAACTCGACGACGCCGGCAACGAGGAGCACCAGGAACGGCGTGACCGCAGCCGCTTCGATCGCGATCGACCCCTGCTCGTTGCCCCGGAAGGCGCAGAAACGGGTGTGAAGACGGGAGATCATCGCGTGACCCTCACCGGTAGAGTTGGACCGTGTCGCGGATGATGCCCTTGGCCGAGGGCCGGCCAGGCTCGACGAGCTCGATCATCTCCGCCCAGATGGTGCCGTCGTTCTTGTCCATCGGTTCGGTGAGGAAAAACTTGGCGTAGGCCGTGACCGGGATCACGCCGCCCGAGCTCCCGTTGAGTTGGGTCGCGTGCTTGTTGCAATCGATGATGGCTCCCAGGAACACTCGGCGATCCACGTCTTCGACCGTCGGCTTTGTGCCGCTGTAACAAACAGGACCACCGATCTCCTTCTTCGTCGCGTTCACCGTCGCTACGTCGAGCAACTTATCGCTGCTTTCGATCTCGTAGCGGTAAACCTCGTACCGGCTCGGGCGGTTTGTGTTCGACCAGCTGTTCGGAAACGCCAATCCGCCGTAGGTGCGCTTCCAGTAGGCCTCGAAGTCCCATTCGCCGTTGCCGATGCGCCCAGCCATCGTTGCGCCGAGAGTCGGACAGCTGTTGTCATAGAAGCAGTTATCGCGCGGCAGCCCGAGCGACTTGCCTGGATTGAGATCGGGGCGGATAGCCGGATTGTAATCCGGCTCGGGCTTGTTGCAGGTCGCTCCACCGAATCCTTTTCGCACGTTCTGCGCCGGGCGATACGCAACATCATTCTTGTTGCCGCTGAAGTTGCCCTCGTACATGTCGAACCGGACGTTCATGGCCTCGGCAGTCGACGAGATGTTGCCGGGCTGCAGTTCGACGCCTTCGAGGCGATAGCATCCTTTCGGCTTGTCGATGGCGAGGGCCTCTCTGACGGCCGAGCCACCGTTGCCAGCCGCAGGTTCAAGGTATCCGTAATTGCCCGAGCCGTAGGTGCTGCCCTTCGCCTTCATGGCGATCTGTCTCAGGCGGAAACTCGGATCCCGCGCTGCTCTATGTAGCGGGGGATTGGCGCCCTCGAACGGATTGCACATGAAAAGGGGCGTGATGTTGCACGATGCGCTGTCGAAACCGGCGACAGCCGTTGCGTTCGTCTGCTGCGACACTTGTGCCATGGACGCAGCAGCAGCGAACATGTTGCGCGACGTCACCGGATTGACGGTGACCTCGGCGAGGCGCGCCAGAGCCGGATCGGTCGTGACGAGGGCAGCGTCGATGTTCGTCCGGTCGCTGGCCGGCAGGCCTCTAAGAAAGCGGACGGATACATTCGACCGGTTGATGGCGCTCGCGCCTTCGCCGAACCGCTGATTATTTCCCACCACGGCGTTGTCAATCGCGCGGTTCGCGCGCTCAATCGCATCGGACCGGCCGTCGAGTTCCGCCGCGGCCGCAAGGGCCAGGGCATCGGCGCCGCCCTGGAGCGATGTCTGCAGGTTGAAGTGACGCCCCGCGTCGATGGCGAGCACGCCGAAGCCGATCAGGACCGGCATCATCAGCGCTGTCATGATCGCGATGACGCCTCTTTCGTCGCGACGGAAATTAGCAAAGACGTGCCTCGCCCGAGTCCAGCCCGAGCCAATCAGCATGAAGCCGCCTTTACTGGGTGCTGAGCGGCGGAAGGTGAGAATGGAAGTCCGAACCGACATGGACGGTTTTGCCCTTCAGAGCGAAATCGTGACGGGTGGACTGTGACCAAGAAAGTTTACGGGACTTTATACGGGAGATCGAAGATTGTTCCGATCCGCCCGCTACTTGGGCGCTGCCAAGCCCGCACGCTGCCCCGCCTGCCCGCTCGTCTCGCTGAAGTGCTTGCCGGCATCCCCGAGGAGGATGGAGGGCTGGCAGTGGGGCGTGCAGGAGTATGATTCCCGATCGAGACCCCGCTGGACGGTTACGACGGCATCATTCGGCGCCTGAACGCTGATCATCGACTCCGCGAGCAGTGAACCAGTCCCGTCGAGGGCGATGAGGTTCGTGCGGCCGTAGCTCTTGCCCGTCAGCACGAGAACGCCGTTCTTCTGAACCGAGACATCGGCGATGATGGGGTTTCCGACGATCACTGTCTGCGTCCGTTCGGGCAGCCGCAGCACCTTGGCATGGTCGATCACGACCGTCACGGCTTCGAGGGTCGCCGTTTCGGCAAGGGCCGGCGTGAGCCCTCCGACGAAGGCGAGGACGCAGAACGAGACGCAACGCATGACCGGCACCGCCAACAGAACGCCGTCCTTCCCGGACGCACACGGACCGTAATGCGCAATGGTGAAGGAAGGGGAAACGGGCGTCGGCCTCACATTTGGCGTACCGCTGATCGTCACTCGAGAGCGCGAAACCTGCATTTCGTCCTCGAACAGCAAAGCAGACCAAACTTCCAACTCAGCTTCAAATCGTTGCTAAACGGAAGCTAACATTTAACCATCCGCTCGAATTCGCCGAATGATCACTTTTTAACCGTTCCACTTAACCGGGCTGCAACAGGGCGGTCTTAAAGTCGTCCACGGTTCCGATCGGTTCAGCTTCGATGAAACGAGCCGGCGGACAGTGAGGCAACCAAACAAGGACCACTCTCATGAAGTCACTCCTCAATCGCTTCCGCAAGGACGAGTCGGGCGCTACGGCCATCGAGTATGGCTTGATCGCGGCACTTATCGCCGTGATGATTATTGCCGCCCTACAGGTGATCGGACCGCAAGTTCGGACGGCGTTCGAGCGTGTTGGAACCGCGCTCACGAACGCGAACAATGCAAGCACCGCCACCAACTAGCCGATCGGTGACGATCGAGCAGAACATCTGCAAGCGCGCGATACTCATCGCGCGCTTTATCGCCGATCGAAGCGGTACGACAGCAATCGAATACGGCGTCATCGCCGCGCTTCTGTCGATTGCAGTTTTGGCTGGCTCTCAGTTGATCGGCGAACAGACCTTAATCTTGTTTCAGACGGTAGCACAAGAACTGACAAGCATTGGCGCCGATTAGATCATTCGCGTCGAGCCGCCCTGGAGAGGAATGATGTCGTCAGCATCCTGGCTTGCATTGTCGGTATTTACAATATTGCTACTTGCTGCAGCCTACAGTGATGTGATTACGATGCGAATACCAAACGCCATCTCTGTTGCGCTCGTTCTTTGTTTCCTTCTTGATGCGCTTGTTACGGGTGCATCGATTGAGCGGACATTACTCCACTTAATGTCAGGGGCGTTGATGCTCGCTGCCGGATTCGGCCTGTTCGCTTCCGGCCTAGTCGGCGGTGGTGACGTGAAGCTTGCATCGGGCATCGCCACATGGGTCGGCATAAGTGGCTCGCTCGATTTCATGTTGACGACTGCAGTCTTCGGTGGAGTTCTGACGATTGTCCTCCTGATCTTTCGATCCATAAGACTGCCGGTTGCGGCTCAAGGTTGGGGATGGCTGGCTCGCCTCCATCACAAAGGCACTGGAGTTCCCTATGGTGTTGCTCTTGCAGCCGCAGGCTTGATTTTGTCGCCCGCGAGCCCTTTCCTCTAAGCAGGACTTGTTTGTCTGCACTCAAGGCTCGAGGAGATCATCTTACTCCGGAGTTAACCATACTTTGACGAATCCCTGTTTGAACTGACGGGCGGCATGGTGTCCGCCGCTTGTGGGTTTGCGGGATGAAAGTTGCACGGATTGCCGTTCTGGGAGTGGCGATCGCCGCCGGCGGTGCGGCGGCGATCATGATGGGGGGCGGCGACAAGCCGGCCCCACAGCCCGTGGCGGAGCAGCCCAAATCGCCGCGCATCGACATCCTTGTCGCCGGCAGTGACCTGCCGCTCGGTCAGTCGGTGAAGGTCGAGAACGTTCGCTGGCAGGCTTGGCCCGCGGATGTGCCGGCAACAGGCCTCATCAAGAAATCCGAGAGCCCGAACGCCATCGATGAGGTGGCAGGCTCCATCGTGCGCAATCCGATTCTTAACGGCGAGCCGATCCGGCGCGAAAAGCTCATAAAGGGCAATGGCGGCTTCATGTCGGCGATCCTGCCGGCGGGCATGCGGGCCGTCGCGATCTCCATTGACAACCGAGGCTCCACATCGGCCGGCGGGTTTATCCTGCCGAACGACCGCGTCGACCTGATCCAGACGATCCGGGGAGCCGACCAGGCGGGCTCCATGTCGACGACGACGCTCCTCACCAACATCCGCGTCCTGGCGATCGGCCAGAACGTGCAGGAGCGCAACGGCGAGAAGGTGGTGACGGGCGAAACCGCAACCCTGGAGCTGACGCCTTTGCAGGCCGAAACTGTCATTCTCGCCCAGAAGGTCGGCCAGCTCTCCCTGGTGCTCCGGGCGATGGCGGACGTGAACGACACGAGCACGCCGATGCGCGAGGAGAAGACCAGCAACAGGCTCGAGGTCATCCGTTTCGGCGTCTCGCAGCAGGCAACGGTGCAGCCATGACCTTCGTGCGCGTTACTCCCAGCCGGTGCGCCCTCCTGGCGTTAGTCATGGCTACCGCCAGCATCGGCTCGCCGGTTTACGCCAACGGAAGCAGGGCGACTCCGACATCGAACCTGCCCATCGATCAGGAAGAAGCAGTCGCGCGCAAGCTCGAGCTCTCGATCGGGCGTTCCATCATCATCGATCTTCCGCGGGACGCGAAGGAGGTGTTCGTCGCGAACCCGAAGGTGGCGAATGCGGTGGTTCGGTCCACCCGCAAGGTGTTCGTCATAGGCATGGATAACGGCGCGACCTCGATCTTCGTCATGGATGCCGAGGGCCGGCAGATGGCAGCCCTCGAGGTGAGCGTCGGCCGGGACCTCGCTGTTCTCAACCAGACCCTGCGCACGGCGATGCCGCAGGCGCAGGTGCAGGTCCGGCCTGCCGGCGATAGCGTTCTCCTCACCGGCTCCGTCGCCAACGCCAACGAGGCTCAGCAGGCCGCCGACATCGCGAATGCCTTCGTCGGCGTTTCGGCCGGCAACACGCGAGGCGCGGTCATCAACGCGCTCACGATCCGCGGGCGCGATCAGGTCATGCTTCAGGTGACGGTGGTCGAGGTATCGCGCTCCGTGCTGAAGCAGTTCGGCATCAGCACATCGGGAAGTTGGTCCGCTCTCGGCGATGGCGGCGGGTTCCAGAACATCAACCCGTTCACGATCAATCCGGCCCTCAACCAGGGCACTCTCCTCTCGGGTTCGATCTCTCGCGGCGGCTTCACGGCGCGGGCGACGCTGCAGGCGTTCGAGCGGGCCGGCGTGTCTCGCGTCCTTGCCGAACCGACATTGACCGCGATCTCGGGCGAGACGGCGAAGTTCACCGCCGGCGGCGAGATCCCCATTCCGAAGAGCGAGTCGTGCAGCGACGAGACCGGCCGCTGCACCATCGGCGTCGAGTACAAGCCCTATGGCGTCACGCTGAATTTCACGCCCGTCGTCATGAGCGAGGGCCGGATCTCGCTGCGCGTCGCGACCGAGGTCACGGAGGTCGACCAAGAGACGCAGCTGCAGGTCGGCCGCATCTCCGTGCCCGCCATGAAGGTGCGCAAGACCGAGACGACGGTCGAGTTGCCCTCCGGCTCCGTCATGATGACGGCGGGCCTCATCCAGCAGACGAGTAAGCAGGCCATCAACGGCCTGCCCGGCCTTCTCAACCTGCCGATCCTCGGCGCCCTCTTCCGCTCCCGGGACTACCAGCGCCAGGAAACCGAGCTGATGATCATGGTGACGCCGCTCATCGCGAAGCCCATGGATCCGGCGCAGGCGGCGCGCCCCGATGACGGCTTCGTCGATTCTCATGACGGGCAGGCGATCCTGCTCGGCCGCCTCAACAAGCTCTACGGTGTCGCGGGCGCCGCGCCTGCCAAGGGCAAGATCAAGGGCCGTTACGGCTTCATCAACGATTGAGGGCTCGATCCATGCAGCCGCACCGCTTCCTTGCCCTCGCCGGCCTCCTCGTCCCGCTCGCCGCCTGCGCGCCCGACCGGGTCGTGACCGGCTCCACCTATCCGATGGATTATCGTGAGCGCCACCCCATCGTGCTCACGACCGGCCCGAAAACCCTCGACGTGTTCGTGAGCGGCGGCCTCGACGGGCGGCAGCGCGACGATATCGCGGCCTTCGCGGCGGAGTACCGCTCCCGCGGCCAGGGTCTCGTCACGGCCGACGTGCCGAGTGGCGGGCGCAGCGGCAACGGGCTGTCGCTGGTGCGCAGCGCGCTCGCCGAGGCGGGCGTTCCGGCGGGCCGCGTGGTGGTGACGTCGTATCCCGTCAGGGAGCCGGGTCTTGCTGCGCCGATCCGCCTGTCCTTTAACCGCATGCAGGCCAAGGTCGCGAGCCGCTGCGGGCTGTGGCCTCAGGATCTCGGCGTCAGCGACGTCAAGGCGAATGCCGGCAACCAGCCCTACTGGAACCTGGGCTGCGCCATGCAGACCAACATCGCGGCGCAGACGGACGATCCGGTCGATCTCGTTCGTGGCCGCGCCGAGACGCGGGTCGATACGATCCGCCGGATGAGCAATATCGAGAAGCTGCGCCAGGGGCAGGATCCGTCCACGCAGTACAAGACCGAAGCCACTCGCGTCAGCGAAGAAGTGAGCAACTAGGCCGATCCCGCCATGAGCGAAGCATCCGAAGCCAGCATCATCGCGCCCGTCCCGCGCGTCACCATCCAGGCCTTCTGCGAGACCGAGGCGGTGTCGCAGGCGCTGCAAGCGGCCGGCCACGACCGGCGCATGCAACGCGCCCGGACCAGCGTCAGCATGGGGGGCCCGGCGGCCGCGCTCGCCGCCTTCGCGGCGGAGCCGACGCCCAACCTCATCGTCATCGAATCGAGCCAGGAGCGCACCGCCCTCCTGGCCGATCTCGACCGCCTGTCCGAGTTCTGCGACGCCGGCACGAAGGTGCTGGTGATCGGCCACGTCAACGACGTGCTGCTCTACCGCGAGCTCACCCGCCGCGGCGTGAGCGACTACCTCATCGCGCCCGTCGCCACTCTCGACGTGGTTCAGGCCATCTCGGACGTTTTTCAGAACCCGGGCGCCGATCCCATCGGCCGCACTATCGCGGTCGTCGGCGCCAAGGGCGGGGTCGGTGCCTCGACTATCGCCCACAACCTTGCCTGGGCCATCGCCCGCAAGCTTGCGACGGCCACCACCATCGTCGATCTCGACATCGCCTTCGGCACAGCCGGGCTCGACTTCAACCAGGATCCGCCGCAGGGCGTGGCCGAGGCCGTATTCGCGCCGGACCGGATCGACGCGAACCTCGTCGACCGGCTGCTCTCGAAGTGCGGCGACAACCTGAACCTCCTCGCCGCCTCCGCGATGCTCGACCGGACGGTGGACCTCACCGAAACGGCGCTCGACCAGTTGCTCGACATCCTGCGGTCCACGACGCCCACCATCGTGCTCGACATGCCGCATACCTGGACGAGCTGGGCCCGGCGCACGCTCGTGAGCGCCGACGACCTCGTGATCGTGGGAGCGCCCGAACTCGCGTCCCTGCGCAACACCAAGAACATGGTGGACGTGCTGCGGAACGCCCGGCCCAACGACCGCCCGCCGCGGGTGGTGCTGAACCTCACCGGAATGCCGAAGCGGCCCGAGATCCCGTCGGCGGAGTTCGCGAAGGCCATCGGCGTCGACCTTGCCGCGACGGTGCCGTTCGACGCGCAGCTCTTCGGCACGGCGGCCAATAACGGCCAGATGATCGCGGAGGTCCAGCCCGGCGGCAAGGTGAACGAGCTCTTCGTCGACCTCGCCGCGGCGATCATGGGACGCCCCGATGCCAAGCGCGGGAGGACGTCGTTCCTCCAGCCTTTGATGGCGAAGTTCACGCGCCGCAAGGCGGTTTGAGAGAGGTGTGACGGCCGATGTTCGGTAAGCGATCAGGAGCGGCACCTGCACCGGGCGAAGCCCCCCGGCCGATCCCGGCTGCCCCGCCGCAGACCCCGAACCTTGCGGCGAGCCAGGCGATCCGCAACCTGGAGGTGCCCGAGCCCCCGCGTCAGGAGAAGACTCGCTCGGACGAGTACTACACGACGAAGAGCATGATCTTCGGCGCGCTGATCGAGGCCATCGACCTCGCGCAGCTCGCGCGCCTCGATGCCGAGGCCGCCCGCGAGGAGATCCGCGACATCGTCACCGAGATCATCGCGCTGAAGAACGTGGTGATGTCCATTTCCGAGCAGGAGGAACTGCTCGACGACATCTGCAACGACGTGCTGGGCTACGGCCCGCTCGAGCCCCTTCTCGCTCGCGACGACATCGCCGACATCATGGTGAACGGTGCCGGCCGCACCTTTATCGAGGTGGGCGGCAAGATCCAGCTCACGGGCGTGCGCTTCCGCGACAACCAGCAGCTCATGAACATCTGCCAGCGGATCGTGAGCCAGGTAGGCCGCCGCGTGGATGAATCCTCGCCGATCTGCGACGCGCGCCTGCCCGACGGGTCCCGCGTCAACGTGATCGCGCCGCCGCTCGCCATCGACGGTCCCTCCCTCACCATCCGTAAGTTCAAGAAGGACAAGCTCACCCTCGAGCAGCTCGTGCGCTTCGGCGCGATCTCGCCGGAGGGCGCCCAGATCCTTCAGATCATCGGGCGCGTGCGCTGCAACGTCGTGATCTCCGGCGGCACGGGTTCGGGCAAGACGACGCTCCTCAATTGCCTCACCCGCTACATCGACGACGACGAGCGCATCATCACCTGCGAGGACGCGGCGGAACTGCAGCTTCAGCAGGCCCACGTGGTGCGCCTCGAGACCCGCCCGCCGAACCTCGAAGGCCAGGGCCAGGTCACCATGCGCGATCTCGTGCGCAACTGCCTGCGCATGCGGCCCGAGCGCATCATCGTGGGCGAGGTGCGCGGACCGGAGGCCTTCGATCTCCTCCAGGCCATGAACACGGGCCATGACGGCTCCATGGGCACGCTCCATGCGAACTCGCCCCGCGAGTGCCTGTCGCGCATCGAGTCCATGATCACCATGGGCGGCTTCTCCCTGCCCTCGCGCACGATCCGCGAGATGATCTGCTCCTCCGTCGACGTGATCATCCAGGCGCAGCGTCTGCGCGACGGCTCGCGCCGCATCACGCACATCACCGAGGTGATGGGCATGGAGGGTGACGTGATCATCACGCAGGACCTCGTCCTGTACGACATCGTGGGCGAGGACCCCGGCGGCCGGCTCATCGGGCGGCACCGCTCGACCGGCATCGGCCGCCCCCGGTTCTGGGAGCGCGCCCGCTATTACGGCGAGGAGGGCAAGCTCGCGGCTGCCCTCGACGCCATGGAGACCAAGGGTCCCGGCGACTGAGTTTTTCGGGTGGAGTTGCGTATGTTTGACACCCAGTTTGCCGCCATCGCCCTCGCTGCCCTCGCGGCGGGCGGCGTCGCTTACGTGTTTCTTTATCCCCTTCTCTCGGGCGAAGCGCGGGCGGAGAAGCGCCAGAAGGCCCTCGTCGCTCCGGCAACGGACCGCCGCGAGCGGATCGCCTCCAGCAACCGCAAGGAGCAAGTCGCGCAGAGCCTCAAGGAGCTCGAGGCGAAGCAACGCTCCAAGGGCGGCCCGACGATCGAAGCGCGCATCGCGCAGGCGGGTCTCAGCCTGTCGAAGAACGGCTTCTTCATTGCGAGCGCCGTATGCGGGATCGGTTTCGGCGCTCTCGTCTTCGTGTCCACCGGCCAGGCGCTCACCGCGCTGGGCGCCGTCTTTGCCGGCGGCTTCGGGATCCCCCGCTGGTTTCTCGGCTATCTCAAGAACAAGCGCATCAACAAGTTCACCCTCGAACTGCCCAACGCGGTCGACGTGATCGTGCGCGGCATCCGCTCGGGCCTTCCGCTCGGCGACTGCCTACGGATCGTGGCGAGCGAGGCGCAGGAGCCCCTTCGGTCGGAATTTCGGAACGTGATCGAGGCGCAGGCGCTCGGTCTGACGGTTCCCGAAGCCCTGGCGAAGCTCTACGAGCGCATTCCGACCGCGGAAGCGAACTTCTTCGTGATCGTCATCACGATCCAGCAGAAGGCCGGCGGCAATCTCTCGGAGGCTCTCGGCAATCTTTCGAAGGTGCTGCGCGAGCGGCGCAAGATGCAGGACAAGATCAAGGCGATGAGCATGGAGGCGAAAGCTTCTGCCGGCATCATCGGCTGCCTGCCGCCCACGGTCGCGCTCCTCACCTACCTGTCGAGCCCCGACTACATCTCCCTTCTGTGGACCACCACCACCGGCCAGTTCGCGCTCGTGGGCGGCGGTTTGTGGATGCTCACCGGCATCTTCGTCATGAAGAAGATGATCAGCTTCAAGTTCTGAAGACGGAACAGCAAAGATGTTGGCTCTCCTCCAGGAACGGGTGACCGATCCGCAATTCTTGGCCTCGCTTCTCGTCGGCATCGCCACGGCGGCCACCGTCTGGACGCTCGCGACGCCGCTGGCCGAAGGCAACGGGTTGCAGAAGCGCATGAGGTCGGTGGCGAGCGAGCGCGAGCGCATCCGGCAGCGAGAGCGCGAACGGCTCGCGAAGGGGCAGGCGAAGCCGGCGCTCAGGCAGGCGCCGAAGGCCTATATGCGCCAGGTCGTCGACCAGTTCAGGCTCGGTCAGTGGCTCGGCACCGACACGGCCAAGTTGAAGCTCACCATGGCGGGCTTTCGCGGCCAGCAGGCCGAGATCGCCTTCCTGTTCTTCCGCCTCGTGGTGCCGATCGCATTCCTCGTCGCCTCGACCTTCTACCTCTTCGTCCTGAAGGTCCTCGACAAGCCGCCGATCGTGCTCGTCGGCATCGTGATCGCCTGCGTGTTCGCCGGCATGAAGGCGCCTGAGGTGTTCCTGTCGAACAGCATCTCGAAGCGTCAGGCCTCCATCCGCGCGGCCTGGCCGGACGCGCTCGACCTTCTGCTCATCTGCGTCGAATCCGGCATGTCCATCGAGGCGGCGTTCCGGCGCGTGAGCGCGGAGGTGGGCAGCCAGTCCGTGGCGCTCGCCGAAGAGCTGACCCTCGCCACCGCCGAACTGTCCTACCTGCCGGACCGCCGCGTGGCCTACGAGAACCTCGCCATGCGCACGGGGCTCGAGCCCGTCAAGAACGTGGCGACGGCCCTCGTTCAGGCGGAGCGCTACGGGACGCCCCTCGGCCAGGCACTCCGGGTCCTCGCCCAGGAAAGCCGCGACATGCGCATGAACGCGGCGGAGAAGAAAGCAGCCGCCCTCCCCCCGAAGCTTACGGTGCCGATGATCCTGTTCTTCCTGCCGGTTCTCTTCGTCGTCATCCTCACGCCGGCGATCATCCAGGTGATGGGGCTCAAGTAAGGTGAGTTGAGCGGTATTCGTTCCGCATGGCGCGCCCAGAGCGCCGCGCTCTCTCGCCAGGCCGCTCACATCCACCAACCCTCATCCTGAGGAGGGCCGTCAGGCCCGTCTCGAAGGAGGGTCCAGAACACGCGGGCAGCGCCGCCCCAGGTGCCCTGGACAGCCCTCGTCCTTCGAGACGTTCGCTTCGCGAACCCTCAGGACGAGGGCTCGGTGTGGCACGAGGTCTGGGTTGTGTCGTTTGAGGCGTAACGTTGGATTGGCGACGCTCAAGCCGAGGGACGAAGCGCAGTGCCTGGGGCCTGCCGCGCTCCCTGCCGTCACGTCTTCGGCTTTGCCTTCGTCTCGGCTTTGCGGATCGCGCTCCAGGCGTTGGGCTGGGCGACGAGGCTTCTGAGATCCGCCATGGTGGCGGCGACGTCCTCGGGGGCGAGGTCCTGCTTCAGCACGGTTTCGGCGTCGCCGAACTTGCCCTGGAGGCTGAGAACAAGGGCGAGGTTCTGGCGCATGCGCGCATCCGATTTCGGGTGCTCCGAGGCTTGCCGCAACCAGCGTTCGGCCTCCGGCAGGCGCTTGGCGAGGGCGAGCGACAGGCCGAGATTGGACATCACGCTCGGCTCGTCCGGCGCGATCTTGAGGGCCGACTCGTAGTATTTCTGGGCGAGCGCATGGTCGCCCGTCTGGTCCGCGACGGAGCCTTGCGCGGAGAGCACGCGCCAGTCGGGGCGCTCGGGCGTGTGGGCGCGGCTCAGAACCTCGGACGCCTCCTTGTAGCGGCCGACATCGGTGAGCGCCTTGCCGTAATCGGCGAGGAGTTCCGGGTTGTTCGGGCTGCGCACCGCGGCCTGCTGCAGCACCGCGACGGCCTGCGGCCTCTGGCCGAGGGCCCTCAAGGCGCGGGCATACTGGATGGCGGCCTGCGCATCGCCCGGATTGGCCTCGAACTTCGGCGCCCAGAGTTCGGAATGGCGCTTCCACGCCTCCGCCGATGCCTGCTGCGGGCCCGGGATGGAGCCCGTGACCTCGCCCTTGCCCTTCTGGAGGCATCCTCCGAGCACGAGGGCGAGGAGACCGGCCGAGGCGAGGCGCTGCCAGGAGGCGGGGCGGGATGGGGCTTGCGATGCACCGGGCGTCATGACACGAGATCCAGAGAGGCGGCGCCCGCCGCCCGACGCCTTCTTTCCTAATCCGTTAACCCTAATGGAGCGTTAAGCAGCCCCGGCCTGCGCTCCCCCGGTGATCCGATGCATCCTCTCCTCGCTTCCCGCTCCGACGCCGCGCACCCCGTCTGGCTCGTCGACGAGGCGGGCTGGCCGGCGCTCGCGGAAACGCTCGCAGGCCCGGCGCGCACCTTTGCCAGCGCCCAGGGGTTCGAGGCCAAGGCCGGCACGCATTGCCTTTTGCCCGACGCCGAGGGCGGTCTCGCCGGCGTGCTCTTCGGCCTCGACGGTCCCAAGGCCAAGCGCATCGATCCCTTCCTCCCCGGCAAGCTCTCGACCCTGCTGCCGGACCGCGTCTATCGCTTCGAGACCGCCCCGCCAGACCCGGCCCTCGCCACCCTCGCCTGGCTCCTCGGCGCCTATACGTTCGCGCGCTACAGGCGGCGCCCGGTCCGGGCCGCGCGGCTCGTGCTGCCGGACGGCGTCGACGGCGCCGAGGTGAGCCGCATCGCGGAGGCCGTGACCGCCAGCCGGGACCTCATCAACACCCCCGCCAACGACCTCGGCCCCGACGGGATCGAGGCGGCCGCCCGGGCTCTCGCGGACCGGCACGGCGCCGCCTTCACGAGCATCGTGGGCGACGATCTCCTGAAGCAGAACTTCCCGATGATCCACGCGGTGGGCCGCGCCTCGGCCACCCCGCCTCGCCTCATCGACGTCACCTGGGGCCGGGCCGACCACCCGAAGGTCACCATCGTCGGCAAGGGCGTCGCCTTCGATACGGGCGGGCTCAACATCAAGCCCGACGCCTCCATGCTGCTCATGAAGAAGGACATGGGCGGGGCTGCCGCCGCGATGGCGCTCGCCGCCATGGTGATGGATGCGGGTCTGCCCGTGCGCCTGCGCCTCCTCGTCCCGGCGGTCGAGAACGCGATTTCGGGCTCCGCCTTCCGCCCCGGCGACGTGCTCCAGAGCCGCAAGGGTCTCACGGTCGAGATCGGCAACACGGACGCGGAAGGACGCCTGATCCTGGGCGACGCCCTCGCGCTCGCGGACGAGGAGACCCCGGATCTCGTGGTCGATTTCGCGACCCTCACCGGGGCGGCGCGCACCGCTCTTGGGCCCGATCTGCCGCCCTTCTACACGGAGGACGACGCGCTCGCGGGTGCAATCGCCCGCTGCGGCGAAGCCGTGAACGATCCCGTGTGGCGCCTGCCCCTGTGGCCGCCCTACGCCGCCCTTCTCGATTCGAAGATCGCCGACGTGAACCACATCGGCGGCGCCATGGCGGGCTCCATCACGGCCGCGCTCTTCCTGCGCCGGTTCGTGACGCAGGCGCGGCACCACGTCCATTTCGACATCTACGCCTGGGTGAGCGGCGCGAAGCCTGGCCGGCCGGAGGGCGGCGAGGTGCAGGGCGCCAGGCTCATGTACCGCCTGCTGCAGGAGCGCTACGGCGCGTGAGGGCCGAGCAGGTGCAACTCTAGCCTCAAGCGGCCGTTGGCGTCAGGCTCTCGGGGCGGTACATTCGCCCATCGCATGAGGAGGCGACCCGATGAGTTTCGACCGGCGCATCACGCCGTTCCGGCCCGACCTTGCCGATGAGCGGCTGCGGGGACAGGTGGAGGCTGAGCGCTTTTCGACGGGCGCCCTGCGCCGGATCACGGCGCCGGTTGCGCCGGTTCGGCGCCATCCCGCGCCCGATGCGGCCCTCGACACCGAGGCGCTTCTGGGCGAACGGGTGCGGGTCTACGACGAGCACGAGGGCTTCGCCTGGGGCCAACTCGAGGCGGACGGCTATGTGGGCTACCTGCCCTCCTCCGCCCTCGGCGGCCCCGATGTCGAGCCCACCCACAAGGTCGGCGCCCTGCGCACCTTCCTCTATCCCGGGTCCAATCTGAAGCTGCCGCATGAGGGCTTCCTCAGCCTCGGCGCGCAGGTGGCGGTGTCGGGCATGGAGGGCGAGTATGCGCGGCTCGCCACGGGCGGCTACGTCTTTGCCGCGCATCTTGAGGCGCTCGGCGCCGCGCGGCCCGACTTCGTGGCGGTGGCCGAGGGCCTCCTCGGCACGCCTTATCTCTGGGGTGGCAAGACCACCCTCGGCCTCGACTGCTCCGGCCTCGTCCAGACGGCGCTCGCCGCAGCCGGCATCCGGGCGCCGCGGGACAGCGACATGCAGGAGCGGGCGCTGGGTGAGCCGGTGGCCGTGACGCCCGACCTTGCGGGCCTGCGGCGCGGCGACCTGGTGTTCTGGAACGGCCATGTCGGCATCATGCTCGACGCAACCCGCCTCCTCCACGCCAACGGCCATAGCATGATGGTGTCGGTCGAGCCGCTGGCGGTGGCGGAGGAGCGGATCCGCACCAAGAGCTACGGCCCGATCACTTCGATCAAGCGTCTCGGATAAGAGGAAGGCGGGGAAGCCCCCGCCTTCATCGTCCGTCATGCCACCGCGACGGCCAGCCTCGCGCCCACGGCTTCTAGGATCATCCGGTGGGCGCGCTCCACGATGTCGTCGAGGGAGCGCGTCTTCACGAACATCGTGGAGGCACGGGCCAGGATCTCGTCCCGGGTCGGCAGGTGCGGCAGCGGCACGCCGGCCAGCACCTCGTGCGCTCGGGTCTGGGCCTCGGCGATCCGGATCTTGAGATCCGCAAGGCTCGGCGTCGTGGCGAGCGCCACCGAGAGCTTGGCGGTGATGCCCTCGATGTTGAAGCTCGCGGCGAGGTCCTCGGCCGCCCGGTCGATCACCCGGGACCCGAGCTTTTGCTCATTCTTCAGAACGGCTTCGGGGGGCGTTTTCAGGTCCCACACGATCCCCACCCACGAGAGCATCTTCAGGATGTAGTAGGTCGGATCGAGCTCCCACCAGCGGAAGCCCTGGCGCACGCTCGACTGATAGGCGTGGTGGTTGTTGTGCCAGCCCTCGCCCATGGTGAAGAAGGCGAGCAGCCAGTTGTTGCGGCTGTCGTCCCCCGTCACGTAGCGCTTCTTGCCGTGCACATGGGCGAGCGAGTTGATGCAGAATGTGCCGTGGTAGACGGCGACTGTCGACCAGAAGAACCCGACCACGAGCCCCGGCCAGCCGCCGATCAGGAACGCCACGAGCGCCAGGACCGTGGCGGGCAGGAGCTCGTATTTGTGGAGCCACAGGATCTCCGGATACTTGGCGAAGTCGGCGACCTTCACGAGGTCCGTGTCGCCGTGCTTCTCGGCGAAGATCCAGCCCACATGCGAATAGAGAAAGCCCGATTGGCGCGGCGAGTGGACGTCGTGCTCGGTGTCCGAGAACAGGTGATGGTGCCGGTGCTTGGCGGCCCACCAGAGCACGCTCTTCTGGGCCGTGCTCTGGGCCAGGAAGGCGAGGATGAACTGGAAGACGCGGCCGGTGGAATAGGCCCGGTGCGAGAAGTAGCGGTGATAGCCCGCCCCGATGGCGAACATGCGCAGCCAGTAGAATGCCACGGCGATCGCGACCGCCTCCCAGGTCACGCCGGTCCAGATGGCGGCGAAGCAGGCAAGGTGCGCGAGGATGAACGGAATGGTCGAGGGGTAGACGATGTCGTCGTGGTGGTCGCCGTGATGCGGCGCCTCGGAATGGGGAGCGGAGGCCATGGAGTCCAATCTGCAGAAGAGCTTGGCCGTGACCACGCTCGGGAACACATGTTAATGCACGACGGCGACGAACGCGCCCTGCGGCTAGTAGCCCCGCACCCGGTCCACAACGTTCTGCAACGCTTCGCCGCGCTCGTCGCGGCGGATCTGCTCGACGATGTAGCGGGCCGTCGCCTCAGGCTCGCTCACGGCCGCGTTGTGGGGTGAGACGCTGACCCCGGGATGGGTCCAGAGTGGCGATTCGGCCGGCAGCGGCTCCGTTTCGAACACGTCGAGTACAGCGGCCTTGAGCGTCCCGTCGTCGAGGCAGGCGAGGATGTCGGCCTCCACCTGAAGCCCGCCGCGCCCGGCATTGACGAGCACCGGCGCGCCGAGGCGTCCGTCGCGGGCAAGCTTCCGGAACAGGCTGCGGTTGAGGAGGCCGCGGGTGTCGGGGGTGAGCGGGATGAGGCTCACCAGGATGTCCGTTCTCGCGAGGAACGCGTCGAGTTCGTCGCCCGCATAGACCCGGACCCCGGCGACGTCCTTTCGGGTGCGGCTGTAGCCCGCCACATCGAATCCCATCACCTTGAGCTTGCGGGCGGCATCCTGGCCGAGCACCCCGAAGCCCAGAACGCCGACCCGCACCTCGCTGGCCTTGGGCGGGTGCCGGTCATCCAGCCACTGCCTCTGGCGCTGCTGCGCCTCGTAGCGCCGCTGGTCGCGCAGCTGCATGAGGCAGTGCATCACCACGTACTCGCTCATGCGGTCCGTGAGGTCGTCCTGCGCCACGCGCACGATCGGCACGTCGGGCAGATCCGGGTAGCTCATGAGGTGGTCGACCCCTGCCCCGAGGGAGAAGAGCACGCGCAGGTTCGGCAATCCATCGAGGCTGCCGGGCTTCGGGCCCCAGGTCGCGACGTAGGCGACCGCGTTCCGGTCGAACGGCTCCCCAAGCACCGCGACGGGCCGGTCCGGCATCAGGCGCCGGAACCGCTCGATCCAGGGCTCCGGGTTCCAGGTCAGCGCGACGAGAAGCGTCACGCCCCCGCTCCGATGCGCTCCAGCACGATCGGCCCCGCGGGAACGGCGCCCTCGCCCAGCGTATAGGCGGCCCGAAGCGCCGCTGCGGCCGCGTCCGCCGCCGCTTCGGTTCGCGCATGAACGACCCCGAGCGGGCGCTCGGCATCGACGCGCTCGCCGAGCCCGGCCAGCCGCGTCAGCCCCACGGCGTGGTCCACCGGGTCCTGCGGCCGGGTCCGCCCGCCGCCGAGCGCCACGACGGCAACGCCGACGTCGCGCGTCGCGATGCGCTCCACGGTGCCGGGTCGCTCCGGATGGACGGCCCGGATCACGGGCGCGGCCTTCAGATGCGCTTCGGGCCGCTCGAGGAGGTCCTTCGGTCCGCCGAGCGCCGCGACCATGCGCTGGAACGCGTCGGCTGCCCGACCGGAGCCGATGGCGTCCTCGATCCGCGTGCGCGCCTCCGCCTCGCTCGCGGCCAGCCGGCCGAGCACGAGCATCTCGGCTGAGAGCGCCACCGTCACCTCGTGGAACCGCGGCTCACGGCGCCGGCCCGTGAGGTAATCCACCGTGTAGGCGACCTCGACCGCATTGCCGGCCGCGGAGGCCAGGGGCTCGTTCATGTCCGTGAGGAGGGCGCTCGTCGGCAGGCCCGCCCCGTTCGCCACGAGGACGAGGCTCTCGGCGAGCGCCCTCGCGTCGCCCGCATTGGACATGAAGGCGCCGGAGCCGAACTTCACGTCCATCACAAGGCCTTGGAGGCCTGCGGCCAGTTTCTTCGACAGGATCGACGCCGTGATGAGGTCGATGGATTCTACCGTCGCCGTCACGTCGCGGATCGCGTAGAGGCGCTTGTCGGCCGGCGCGAGATCCGCCGTCTGTCCGATGATCGCGCAGCCGACCTCCCGCGTCACGCGGCGGAACAGGTCGATATCGGGCTGGGACACGTAGCCCGGAATGGAATCGAGCTTGTCGAGGGTGCCGCCCGTGTGGCCGAGGCCGCGGCCGGAGATCATCGGCACGTAGCCGCCGCAGGCCGCGACGGCCGGCGCGAGCGCGAGGCTGATCGCATCCCCGACGCCCCCGGTGGAATGCTTGTCGAGGACGGGTCCGGGCAGGTCCCATTGCAGGACCTCGCCCGAGCGCGTCATCGCCCGGGTGAGCGCCACCCGCTCCGGCACCTGGAGGCCGCGGAAGAACACCGCCATGGCGAAGGAGGCCGCCTGACCTTCCGACACGCGGCCGGTGGTGAGCCCCTCGATGAAGCTCTCGATCTGGTCGGCCGCCAGCACTCCGCCGTCGCGCTTGATGCGGATGATCTCCTGCGGAAGCATCGTCATGCTAGTAGACTCCGATTCCGGGCTTGGCCTCGCCGCCCTCGATGGCCGCGATGAGCGCGTCGTAGACGCTGCTCGCGCCGATGCGGAAGGTGCGCGGCGTCGCCCAGCCCGGCCCCATGATCCGGTCGGCGAGATCGAGATAGAGGCCCGTATCGGACACCGTCCGAATGCCGCCCGAGGGCTTGAGACCGGCGGGCCGGCCCGAGGCCTTGATGGCGTTCAGCATGATCTCGGCGGCCTCGGGCGTCGCCGAGGTGGCGGTCTTGCCGGTGGAGGTCTTGATGAAGTCGGCGCCGGCTTCGAGGGCGATGCGGCTCGCGGTGGCGATGTGATCGGGCTCGACTAGTTCGCCCGTCTCGAGGATCACCTTGAGGAGCCGGTCGCCATCGACGGTGTCGCGCACGGCGGCCACCATCTCGGCGGCAAGGTCGAGGTCGCCGCGCATGAGGGCGCGATACGGCAGCACGAGGTCGATCTCGTTCGCCCCATCGCCGAGAGCCTCGTTCGTGTCGTCGATCACCCGGTCGACGTTCTCGCCGCCGGCGGGGAAGTTCACCACCGTGGCGATGCGGACGGGGGAGCCCTTGAGGTAACCCCGGGCGCTCGACACGTATTGCGGCCACACGCACACCGCCGCGACGGGTCCGCGCGGGTCGACGGCCTTGCGGCACAGGGCCTCGATCGCCGGCTCCGAGCAGTTGTCCGTGAGGTCGGTGAGGTCGAGGCAGCGCAGGGCGCGCTGGGCGAGGGCAGCCTCGTGGGTGGGAGCATCAGCCATGGGGCAGTTCCGCAACGAAGGATCGGATCAGACGCTTGAACTTCTCGGAGGCCTCCGCCGCCGTGTCCTTCGTCTCTTGGTGCGAGGGCGAGGCGCCCTCGATCCCGGCGGCGAGGTTAGTCACGACGGAGACGGCCGCGACGGCGAGCCCATGATAGCGCGCGAGAATGGCTTCGGGCACCGTCGACATGCCGACGAGATCGGCCCCGAGGGTCTGCAGCATGCGGATCTCGGCGGGCGTCTCGAAGCTCGGGCCGGAAAGCCAGGCGTAGACGCCCTCGGGCACTTCGACGCCGGCCCTCGCGGCGGCCTTCCGGAACACCTCCCGGAGGCGAGGGTCGTAGGCATCCGTCAGGGACACGAAGCGCCCCTCCGTATGGTCGCGCAGGAGCGGGTTGACGCCCGACAGGTTGAGGTGGTCGGCGATGGCGACGAGGCTGCCGGGGCGGATCTCCGGCCAAACGGAGCCTGCCGCATTCGTGAGGACCAGCACGGGGATCTCCAGCGCCGCGACGAGCCCCACGGGCACCCGCATGGCGCCCGCATCCCCGGTCTCGTAGTAATGGGCGCGCCCCTGGAAGAGGAGCACCCGCCGGCCCTCGAGGGTGCCGGCGACGAGCTTGCCCGCATGACCCGACACGCCGCTTCTTGGGAAATGAGGGATGTCCGAATAGGCGAGCGCGACCGGATCCTGGAGTTCGTCGACGAGCGGCCCAAGACCGGTGCCGAGCACGAAGGCGGCCGTGAAGCGGCCGTCGAAGCCGCGGGCGCGCACGAACTCGGCCGCCTCGAGGATGCGTGGATCTGTCATCGGATCAGCTCGTGAGGTTCTCGGGGCCGAAGGAGTGCGGCAGCAGCTCGCCGAGGGTCAAGCGGCGGCGGATGCCCTCTGGGCCCGCGATATGGATCGGCGTGTCGGGCGCCGCGAATTCCCGGATGCGCTGGCGGCAGCCGCCGCAGGGCGTGCACAGGCCCTCCCCGTCGCCGATGACGAGGATCTCGGCGATCCGGCGTTCGCCCGCAGCCACCATGGACGAGATCGCGCCCGTCTCCGCGCAGGCGCCCTGCGGATAGGCGGCGTTCTCCACGTTGCAGCCGGCGAACACCGCGCCCGAGGGCGTGCGGAGCGCGGCGCCGACGCGAAAGCGCGAATAGGGCGCGTAGGCCTTGTCCAGCATAGCCTTCGCGGCCTCGAACAGCGTGTCGAGCTCGGCCACCTAGCGCTCCTTCACGTAAGGCACGCCCGAGGCCCGGGGCGGGATGGCGGTGCCGATGACGCCGGCGAGGAGGATCACGGTCATGAGGTAGGGCAGAGCCTGGATCGCCTGGACGGGCACCTCGCCGATGCCGGGCAGCACGATGCCCTGGAGGCGGATCGCGAGGGCATCGAGCAGACCGAAGAGGAAGCAGGCGCCGAGGGCCGGCCAGGCGCGCCACTTGGCGAAGATGAGGGCGGCGAGCGCGATGAAGCCCTTGCCGGCGGTCATGTTGGGCAGGAACCCTGCGGATTGGCCGACGGAGAGATAGGTGCCCGCAAGGCCGCACAGGATGCCGGTGAGGATCACGGCGGCATAACGGAGGCCCGTGACCGAGATGCCGGCCGTGTCCACCGCTGCCGGGCTTTCGCCCACCGCCCGCAGGCGCAGGCCGAAGCGGGTTTTCGCCAGCACGAACCACGTCACCGGCACAGCGAGAAGGGCGAGGTAGACCAGCACCGAATGGCCGAACAGCGCATCGCCGAAGCGCTCGGCGCCTTCGAGGGGCGGCGTGCGGCCACCCTCCCCGTACCAGGCATTGCCGACGATGGCGGTGAGGCCCGCCGCCAGCATGTTGATGGCGACGCCCGAGACGATCTGGTTGCCGCGCTGGCTGATGGAGGCGAAGCCGTGGATCAGGGCGAAAACCACGGAGGCGCTCATGCCGGCGGCAAAGCCGATCCAGGCCGAACCGGAGGCATGGGCGGCGGCCGCCGCCGCGAAGGCCGCGATGAGCATTTTGCCCTCAAGGCCGATATCCACGACCCCGGAGCGCTCGGACCACAGGCCCGCAAGGCACGCCGCGAGCAGCGGGATCGTGAGGCGCAGAGCCGAGTCGAGGACGATGACGACGGTGTTGAGATCCATGGCGTCACGCCCTCGCGAGGCGCGGCCGCGCCATGATGCCGGCGACGAGGCGGCGGAAGAGGCCGTCGAGGGCGCCGGCGAACAGGATGATGATCCCGCCGATCACCACCACCATGTCGCGGGTGATGGCGGGCTGCTCGAAGGCGAGCTCCGCGCCGCCCTGGTAGAGGATGCCGAAGAGGATGGACGCCAGGATGATGCCGACGGGATGAGCCCGGCCCATCAGCGCTACGGCGATGCCGACGAAGCCGTAGCCCGACGTGAACTCCAGCAGCAGGCGGTGCTGGTAGCCCATGAGCTCGTTCACCGCGAGGCCGCCCGCGAGAGCGCCGGAGAGCACCATGGCGATGATCTGGATCCGGGCCGGCGAGATGCCCGCATAGACGGCGGCCGTGGGGTTCGACCCGACGACGCGGATCGCGTAGCCGAGGCGCGAGCGGTAGATGAGGAGCCACACGGCGTAGCAGGCGGCGAGCGCGATGACGAAGGTGAGATTCAGCTGCGAGCTCGGGATCGTGACCCCGAGGGCGGCGAAGACCTCGTGCATGAAGGGGATGTGCGAGCCCTCCGCGAATTCACGCGTTTCCGGGTTCATGGAGTTCGGCACGCGCAGCACGTTAACGAGAAGGTAGACGAGAAGAACGCTCGCGAGCCAGTTGAACATGATCGTCGTGATGACGATGTGGCTGCCGCGCTTGGCCTGAAGATAGCCCGGCACCGCCGCCCACAGGGCGCCGAAGGCCGCGGCGCCCAGGATCCCGGCCGGGATGAGCAGGAAGCCCGGCAGGAAGTCGAGGTTGAGGAGCGCGAGGGCGATGCCAACCCCCGCGATCCCCGCCTGCCCCTCCCCGCCGATGTTGAAGAGGCCTGCATGATAGGCCACCGCCACCGCGAGCCCCGCGAAGATGAAGTTCGTGGCGTAGAACAGGGTGAAGCCGAGGCCCTCCCCGGAGCCGAGGGAGCCGCGGACGAGCCAGTAGGTGGCGGTGAGCGGGTTCTCGCCAATGCCCACGACGACGAGGCCGGCCACGAGGAAGGCGGCCACGACGGACAGAGCCGGCACGAGGATCGTGTCGGCCCATTTCGGCAGGTCGAGAGGTGCGCTCACGGAGACGTATCCGGCAAGAAGAGGTGGCCCCGCTCGTCGAGGGGGAAGAAGGGATTCCAGGCGATCTCCCACAGGTGACCGTCGGGATCCGCAATGTAGCCGGAGTAGCCGCCCCAGAAAACATCGTGCAGCGGCTTTCGCGCCTTGGCCCCCGCGGCGATCGCGCGGGCGAAGACCTCGTCCGCCTCGGCTTTCGAGCGGCAGTTGTAGGCGAGGGTCACGCCGGCAAAGCCGGTCGGCTCGGGCTCGACACCCGCATCCTTCGCGAGGTCCTCGCGGCCGAAGAGCGCGAGCGCAAGCCCCGGCGCCTGGAAGAACACGATGCCGGGCTGGCTTGCGCTGGAGGCCCGCCAGCCCCAGGCCTCGTAGAAGGCCCGGGCGCGCTCGAGCTCCGCCACGCCGAGGGTCACCATGCTGAGGCGGGGTGAGGTCACGCGGCGCGGTCCGTCACGCCGGCCATGAGGAGGCCGAGATCCTGTTCGTTGGTTTCGGCGGGCCTGCGTTCGCCGGTGATCTGGCCGCCGCACATGGTGAGGATGCGGTCGGACAGGGCCATGATCTCGTCGAGCTCCACGGAGACGAGGAGGATGCCGACGCCCGCATCGCGCAGCCCGATGAGGCGGCGGTGGATGAACTCGATGGCGCCGATGTCGACGCCGCGGGTGGGCTGGCCGACGAGAAGGACCTTGGGCTCCCGCTCGATCTCCCGGGCGAGCACGATCTTCTGCTGGTTGCCGCCGGAGAACTTGGACGTCTTGAGCCGCGGCGCCGGCGGGCGAACGTCGTACTGCTCCATGAGGGCGCCGAGGTGCTTGATCATGCGGCCGTGATCGAGGATCGGCCCGCGCCCGAGACGCGGATCGTCCGTGAAGCCGAGCACCGCGCTCTCGAAGGCTTCGAAGGCCGGAACGAGGCCCATGCGCAGGCGATCCTCCGGAACGTGCAGCAGGCCGAGCTGGCGCAGGCGGTGGGGGTTGTGCTCGTCGAAGCCGATGGCGCGGCCCTCGACCTTGATCGAGCCGAGCACAGGTCGCCGCATCCCGGCGATCGCCTCGAGGAGCTCGCTCTGTCCGTTCCCGGCGACGCCCGCTATGCCGACAATCTCGCCCGCATGAACGGTGAGGCCCGCATTGGCGACCCGCAGCACGCCCCGGGCATCGATGACGGACAGGTCACTCACCTCCAGAACGGGCGCGCCGGGGGCGCGCTCGGCCTTCTCGACCCGCAGGAGCACCCGGCGGCCGACCATGAGCTCGGCAAGCTGCGGCGGCGAGGTCTCGGCGGTCAGAACCGTCGCCACCATCTCGCCGCGGCGCATCACCGACACGCGGTCGGTGATCGCCATGATCTCGCGCAGCTTGTGGGTGATGAGAATGACGGTCTTGCCTTGAGCCTTGAGGGCCTTCAGCAGCTCGAACAGCGCGTCCGCCTCGGGGGGCGTCAGCACCGCTGTGGGTTCGTCGAGGATGAGGATGTCGGCACCGCGATAGAGCGCCTTCAGGATCTCGACGCGCTGCTGCAGGCCGACCGACAGCTCGCCGACGGTGGCGTCGACGTCGATCTCGAGCCCGTAATCCTTCGACAGGCGCGCGAGCTCCGCGCGCACCTTCGCGGCGCCGCGCCGCAGGAGCGCGCCGCCCTCGGCGCCGAGCATCACGTTCTCGACCACCGTGAGCGGCTCCACCAGCATGAAATGCTGGTGCACCATGCCGATGCCGGAGGCGATGGCATCTGCCGACGAGCGGATGGAGACTGGGCGGCCGTTGACGCGCACCTCGCCGGTATCGGCCTCGTAGAAGCCGTAGAGGATCGACATCAGTGTGGATTTGCCGGCGCCGTTCTCGCCCACGATCCCGTGGATGGTGCCGGCGGCGACGTTCAGGTTCACGTCCTTGTTGGCGCGGACCTCGCCGAAGCTTTTGTTGATGTCGATGAGTTCGATGGCGGGGGGCAAGGCTTTCTCACAACGTCGGTCCGGAGGATGCGGGCGCGGGCTCCGGGGCGTTCAGAAAGGGGCGCGCGAGGCGCCGGAAAACGCTGGGCGCCGGCCTCAAGGCCGGCGCCCGGTTGGTCAGCTTAGACCGGGCACTTCGAGTCCGACATGTAGTCGTGGACCTTGATGGTGCCGGCCTTGATGTCGGCTGCGGCCTTGTCGGCGGCGGCCTTCATGTCGGGGGTGACGAGGTTCTTGTTGTTGTCGTCCATCGCGTAGGCGACGCCGTCCTCGGCGAGGCCCAGCACCGAGGTGCCGGCCTTCCAGGTGTTGTCCTTCGCCTGCTTGAAGGTGTTGTAGGTGGCGTTGTCCACCCGCTTCAGCATGGAGGTGAGCACCTTGCCGGGGAAGAGGCCGTTCTGGTTGGAGTCGACGCCGATGCCGAGCTTGCCCGCATCCGCCGCCGCGCGCAGAACGCCGACGCCAGTGCCGCCGGCCGCGTGATAGACGACGTCGGCGCCGCGGTCGATCTGGCTCTTGGCAAGCTCGCCGCCCTTCACCGGATCGGTCCAGGCCGCACCCGTGGTGCCGGTCATGTTCTGGAACACCTCGGCGCTCTTGTTGGCATGCTTCACGCCCTGCACGTAGCCGCAGGCGAAGCGCCGGATGAGCGGGATGTCCATGCCGCCCACGAAACCGACCTTGGCGGTCTTGGAGGCCTTCGCGGCCAGGAGACCGACAAGGAACGAGCCCTCATGCTCCTTGAACACCACCGACTGCACGTTCGGCAGTTCGACCACGGAGTCGATGATCGTGAACTTGATGTTCGGGAACTCCGCCGCAACCTTCTTCACCGCGGTCTCCTGAGAGAAGCCGACGGCGAGGATGGGGGAGAAGCCCTCACGGGCGAAGCGGCGCATGGCCTGCTCGCGCTGGGCGTCGTTCTGCGGCTCGAAATCCCGGTAGTCGGTACCGGTTTCCTTTTTGAAGCGCTCGGCGCCGCCATAGACGCCCTCGTTGAAGGACTTGTCGAACTTGCCGCCGAGATCGTAGATGATCGCGGGCTTCAGGGCGCCCTGCTGGGCGAAGGCCGCACTGGCCGAGAAGGCGAGGCCCGCAAGCGCAAGGCCGATTTTGCTGGTGGTCATCAGTCTTTGTTCCCCTATCGAACTCGCCCGGGCGTCAGGCGCCCGGTTGCGGTGTGACGATGGCACGGGAAGGGCCATGGCGCCAAGCATCCTGTCAAGTCGGGGAGCCGGCCGTCCTCAAACCTCGCGGGTTCAGGGCCGGGCAGCTTGGATTAAGGTTACGGGCGCGGGGGCGAGCGTCCGATGAGCCTGTCGCCTGAGGAGATCGACCGCTATGCCCGCCATCTCGTGCTCCGGGACGTGGGCGGGCCGGGCCAGGCGCGGCTGAAGGCGACTCGCGTTCTCGTGATCGGCGCCGGCGGGCTCGGCGCTCCCCTGATCCAGTACCTGGCGGCAGCCGGGGTCGGCACCATCGGGATCGTGGACGACGACACGGTGTCCCTCTCGAACCTGCAGCGGCAGGTGATCCACGGCACGCCGGATGTGGGCCGCCCGAAGGTCGACAGCGCCGCCGCGGCGGTCGCCCGCCTCAACCCGGCCGTCGCGGTCGAGATGCACCGGACCCGGATCGACGCCGGGAACGGGCGGGACCTCGTCCGCTCTTACGATCTCGTGGCGGACGGATCCGACAATTTCGACACGCGCTATGCCGTCTCGGACGCCTGCTTTCACGAGGGCCGGCCGCTCGTGACGGCGGCGCTCGGCCAGTTCGACGGCTCGCTCACCACGATCCGGGCGCACGAGACCGGGGCCGACGGGCGCCCCAACCCCACCTATCGCTGCCTCTTCCCTTCCCCGCCCCCGCCGGGCGCGGTGCCGGCCTGCGCGGAAGCCGGCGTGCTCGGCGCGCTCGCCGGCGTCATGGGCAGCCTCATGGCCATGGAGGTCATCCGCGAGGCGGTGGGGTTCGGCCAGGGGCTCGTCGGGCGGCTCCTGATGGTCGATGCGCGCGGGATGCGGTTCGACGTGATGCGCTATGGCTGGGATCCCGCCAACCCGCTGAGCGGGATCGCGCCGGACCGGCTTTAGCCGCCGCCTGTCCTTCCGGACGCGGAGTTGGTCGCCGTCAATGAGGCACCTTTTCGCGCGGCTTGTTCGGCTCCGCATCCTTTTCGCGCTTGATCACGCTCACGCGGCCGTCGCCCTCGATGAAGCATTCCTTCACCTCGTCGCAGCGCTCGATGCCCTGCTGGCGGAGCTGGCTCATCAACTCCTCCCGGGTGATCATCTCCTGGCGCATGTTGCCGGGCAGCATGCGGCCGTCGCGGATGAGGAGGAGCGGCGGCGGGCGGACGACCCGTTGAAAGGCGGGGAACCGGTAGCCGAGCCAGTCGAGAAAGTAGTTCCAGAACACGATGGTGAGCACGAGGAGCGCGCCCTCGGTGATCGACTTGTACTCGTCCGCCATGGCGTTCTGCGCCGCATCGGCGATCAGCACCACGACGAGCAGATCCGCGATGCCGATCACGCCCGATTGCCGCTTCAGGAGGAAGCGGAGGATGAGAAAGAGCATCAGGTAGGTGAGCGTGCCGCGCAGGAAGATGCCGGCGATCGGCGCCTGCGGCACGAAGATCTCGCCCCATTGGATCTCGGAAAAGCCCAGCATCGCGTTCCTCCGGGAGGGTAACGCCGATCCGGCCGAAACGATTCACTTTGTCGCGGCGGATGCTGTCCAGGGCAGAACCGTGAGCTCGGGCCAGTGGACTTTCGCCCGCACCGCTTTGACGGTGTACGAGGCCTCGTTGGCAATGGCCGGGTTTGGCCGCACGACGAACGAGAAGAGATCGCTCAGGCCGAAGGGCGCGGCGATCGTCAGGGTATCGTCCGGCTCGAGGCGGATCCCGACCGCATGAACCACGGCGGCATAGCGCGTCAGGCTCTCGTCCGTGGAGGAGAGCCGACCGTATGGAGACCCGAAGCGCCCCTCGAACCAGAGGTGGACGCGGGCCTGGTTGCGCGCTTCGACGGGTAGGCCAAGGTGGCGCGTCGCCGCTTCGACCCGCCGGATGACCCGGTCCTCCGCCTTGTAGGACGGATCCTCGTCGAAGTAGCAGAGGTCGTAATCCTTGATGCCGTAGCCCTGCGGGCGCCCGGTGAGCGCGTTCCAGACGCTCTGGTACACCGCCCCCGAGACGAGCCGCCATTGCGGAAGCCCGAGGAGGCGCACGGCGCGCAGGAGAGCCATGAGCACGGGATCGGCCCTCACGATGCGCACCAGCGCCGCCTGCTGATCGCAGGGCGGCGCCCCGGCATGGCGCAGATGCGGCGCGGGGCTCACCCGCGCAGCACCGCTCCCGTCTTCTTCGTCACCTCGCCGACGATCTTCTGGCTGACGGCCTCGATCTCCGTGTCGGTGAGCGTCTTTGCCGTCGGCTGCAGGGTGACGGCCACCGCGACCGACTTCTTGTCGGCCTCGATGCCCGGTCCCTCGTAGACGTCGAAAACGTCGACGCCCGCGATCAGGGTGCGGTCGGAACCCTGGGCCGCCTTGACGATGTCGCCCGCATTTACGGTGCGCGGGACCACGAAGGCGAAATCGCGGGTGAGCGGCTGCAGTTCCTGCAGCACTAGCTTCGGCTTGATCTTCGTCGGTTTCGCCTTCGGCGGCGGCAGCGCGTCGAGGGTGATCTCGAAGGCGACGAGCGGGCCGCGCACGTCGAGCGCCTTCAAGACCTTCGGATGAACCTCCCCGAAGGCGCCGATGACGGTTTTGGGCCCGAATTGCAGCCGGCCGGACCGGCCCGGGTGGAACCAGGCCGGGCCGCCCGGCACCACCTGCAGCCCGCCGGTCGGGACGCCTAGGGCGGTGAGCAGCGCCATGGCATCGGCCTTGGCGTCGAACGCGTCGACCGGGACGGCGCCGCCGTCCCAGTGACGGCCGACGCCTTCCGCCCGCGCCGTGCCCCGGCGGATCGCGGCGGCGTGGATCGTCTGGCCCTCGGGTTCGTCGGAGGCAAAGCACTGCCCCACCTCGAACAGCGCCACATCCCCGAAGGCCCGGTCGGCGTTGCGCTGGGCAGCCTTCATCAAGCCGGGCAGGAGGCTCGGACGCATGTCGGAGAGATCCGCCGCGATGGGGTTCGCGAGGGCGAGGCTCGGCGCTCCGCCGCCGAAGAGCTCCGCTTCGCCCTTGGCGATGAACGACCACGTGACCGCCTCGACGAGACCCCTCGCCGCGAGGGTGCGCTTGGCGAGCCGGGTGCGTCGCTGGATGACGGTGAGCACGGGCTTTGCCACGGTCGCCTCGATGCGCTCGAGGGGCTGCGGCTTGATGTTGTCGACGCCGTGGATGCGGATGATCTCCTCCACGAGATCGGCCTTGCCCTCCACGTCCGGACGCCAGGAGGGCGGCGCCACCTTCGCGCGGTCCCCGATGCCCGAAACGTGGAAGCCGAGCTGCTCCAGGATCACCTTGGCCTCGGGCCGCGGCACCTCGTGTCCCGACAGGCGGCGGGTCTCGCTCCAGGGGAAGTCGATCACGCGGTCCGTGTCCGGCACCTCGCCGGCCATGAGGATCTCGCTCGGCTCGCCGCCGCAGAGCTCGACGATGAGGCGCGTCGCCTCCTCCAGGCCCGGCCGCGTGAACAGGGGATCGACGCCCCGCTCGAAGCGGTAGCGGGCATCCGTGATGATGCCGAGCCGGCGGCCCGACTGCGCGATGTTGAGCGGATCCCACAGGGCCGATTCCACCAGCACGTCCGTGGTGGTCTCGTCGCAGCCGGAATGCTCGCCGCCCATGATGCCGGCGATCGACTCGACGCCGGCCTCGTCGGCGATCACCACGTTGCCCGCATCGAGCTTGTAGGTGCGCCCGTCGAGCGCCACGATCTTCTCCCCGGCCCGCGCGCGACGGACCGTCAGGTTGCCCTGCACCTTGCGCGCGTCGAACACGTGGAGAGGGCGGCCGCGGTCGAAGGTGATGTAGTTCGTGATGTCGACGAGGGCGTTGATGGGGCGCAGCCCGATCGCTATCAGGCGCTTTTGCATCCAGGCGGGCGAGGGCCCGTTCTTCACCCCGCGCACGAGGCGCAGCCCGAACAGCGGGCAGAGCCGCCGCTCCTCGCCCTCGAAGGCGAGCGTGACACCGACGGGGCAACTTCCGGCGCCCTTGATGGGCTGCACGGTGTCGTTCCTCAGCGTGCCGAGCCCCGCCGCCGCAAGATCCCGGGCGATGCCGTGAATCGAGGTGCAGTCCGGCCGGTTCGGCGTGAGGTTGATCTCGATGACCGGATCGTCGAGGCCGGCATAGGCCGCGTAAGGAACGCCGACCGGGGCGTCCTCCGGCAGATCGATGATGCCCTCATGGTCGTCGGAGATCTCGAGCTCCGCGGCCGAACACAGCATGCCCCGGCTCTCGACGCCGCGGATCGTGCCGACCCCCAGCGTGATGGCCTTGCCCGGGATGTAGGTGCCGGGGGGCGCGAACACGCTCTTCATGCCGGTGCGGGCGTTCGGCGCGCCGCACACGACCTGGATCGGCGCGCCCTCCCCCGTATCGACCATGCACACGCGCAGGCGATCGGCGTTGGGGTGCTGCTCGGCCGAGATCACATACGCGATGCTGTAGGCGCCGAGCGCCTTCGCCTTGTCCTCCACGCCCTCGACCTCAAGGCCGATGCGGGTGAGCGTCGTCGTGATCTCGTCGAGGGACGCGCCGGTGTCGAGGTGGTCCTTCAACCACGAGAGGGTGAATTTCATCTGCTGCCTCCCTTCACGACGTCAAGCCGCCGACGAGCGACGGAAGGTCGAGGGGCCTGAATCCATAATGGTTGAGCCAGCGCACGTCGGCCTCGAAGAAGGGGCGAAGGTCCGGCATGCCGTATTTGAGCATGGCGATGCGGTCGATCCCCATGCCCCAGGCGAAGCCCTGGACCTCGTCCGGATCGAGGCCGCAATTCCTGAGGACGTTCGGGTGGACCATCCCGCAGCCCAGGATCTCAAGCCAGTCGTTGCCCTCGCCGAAGCGGATCTCGCCGCCCTGGCGCGAGCACTGGATGTCGACTTCGGCGGAGGGCTCCGTGAAGGGAAAGAAGCTCGGGCGAAAGCGCATCTTCACCTGGTCGACCTCGAAGAAGGCCTTGCAGAACTCCTCCAGGATCCACTTGAGGTGCGCGATGTTGGCCTGCCTGTCGATGACGAGGCCCTCCACCTGGTGGAACATCGGCGTGTGCGTCTGGTCGGAATCGTGCCGATAAGTCCGCCCCGGGATGATCACCCGGATCGGGGGCTGTTGCGAGCGCATGGTGCGGATCTGAACCGGGGAGGTGTGGGTGCGCAGCACCTTGCGCTCGCCCCTCGCGTCGGGGCTGAGGAAGAACGTGTCGTGCATTTCGCGGGCCGGATGGCCCTCGGGGAAGTTCAGCGCCGTGAAGTTGAGCTCGTCCGTCTCGATGTCGGGACCCTCCGCGACCGAGAACCCCATATCGGCGAAGATCGCCGTGAGCTCGTCGATCACCTGGGAGATCGGATGGATGCGCCCGCGGGTCTCCGGCCCCTCTTGGACGGGCAGCGTCACGTCGATCCGCTCGGCCGCGAGGCGCTGGTCGAGAGCGGCTTCGGCCAGAGCGTCCCGTTTCTGGGCGATGGCGGCCTGGACGGTGTCGCGCAGCCCGTTGATGAGCGGCCCGCGCTCCTTTCGCTCCTCGGGCGTCATGGCGCCAAGCGTCTTGAGGAGTTCGGAAACGGAGCCCTTCTTGCCGAGAGCCGACACGCGCACGGCTTCGAGCGCCGCCTCGTCGCCGGCGGCTTCGACCTGGCCCATCAGGTCGCGTTCGAGTTGATTCAGATCGGTCATGGTCCCTGCTCGGAATGCGGCGCTGTGGTGAGCGCGGAGCGGGACGCCGTCAAGCCTTCCGCTCCGCTGGTTCACGGGCAGCCCGGGCTGCCTCAGCGGGGAAGGTCTCGGGGATGGCTTGGGAAGAGGCGGCGCGGCTTTAAGAAGCCGCGCCGAAGAGGCGTCCGTCAGGCGGCCTGCTGCTGCGGCAGCGAAGCCTTGGCGCGCTCCACATAGGCGGCGAAGGCCGCCGGCTCGTGAATGGCCATCTCGGACAGGACCTTGCGATCCACCTCGATCCCAGCCTTGCCGAGACCGTCGATAAATCGCGAATAGGTGAGGCCGTGCTCGCGCACCGCCGCGTTCAGGCGCTGGATCCAGAGCGCGCGGAACGTGCGCTTCTTATTCTTCCGGTCGCGGTAGGCATATTGCAGGCTCTTCTCGACCGCCTGCTTGGCGATGCGGATCGTGTTCTTGCGGCGGCCTTGGAAGCCTCTCGCCTGCTTCAGAACCTTCTTGTGCTTAGCGTGGGCGGTAACGCCCCTTTTGACGCGGGCCATGATGTTCGTCCTTCAAAATCGCGGGGGATGGTGCGAAGCGTTCTCAGCCGTTCGGCAGGAAGTACTTCTTCACGTTGTACGCGTCGCCCTCGAACAGGGTCGTGGTGCCGCGCAGGTTGCGGATCTGCTTGTTGGTCCGCTTGATCATCCCGTGGCGCTTGCCGGCCTGGGCATACATGACCTTGCCGGTGCCGGTGATCTTGAAGCGCTTCTTCGCGCCCGACTTCGTCTTCAACTTGGGCATTTGGCTCTCCTTTGACGGGCTCCTCCCGCGCCGGAGCGCCTGGACGAGCCCTGAATTGCTGCTTGAGCAACATGAAACCGCCACGGCAGCCCTGACAGCCGGGCGGTTCGATGAGGGGCGCTCTATGGCAGAAGCGCCCCGGAAAAGCAATGGGCCGCGCTAGAACACCGTCCGGATCGGGTACCGGGCAAGATCGCGGTCCGCCGTGACGAGTGTCAGGTTCTCGGCCATCGCCTGAGCCGCGAGGATGCGGTCGAACGGGTCGCGGTGGATGAGTGGCAGAGCGCCGACCTGTCTGGCGTGAAGCCATGTGATTGGCAACTCGAGAAAGCCGTGGCTGGCTAGATGCCTCCCCAAATCGATGCCGAGGGCGAGTTTGCCGATCTGCCGTTTGGTCTCGATCTCCCAAAGCGATGCCGAACTGACGAAGACACTCTGCACCCCTTCCATGATCTCGCGCACCGGGGACGGGAGGCGGGCGGGGGTCAGCGCTCCCCAAAGCACAACCTGCGTGTCGAGAAGGTAACCCGGCATCAGCCGACATTCTCGTCTTCGTCGTCGTAGCCTTCAAAGTAGCGCTGGATGTCCTCCGGCAACGGAGCGTCGAAGTCGTCGGCGATCCAGCCCTGTCCGGCCAAGGACCCGAAGAACGCACTCCGGTCCACTTTTGCCGGTTCCTGCATCGGGACGATCCTGGCGACCGCCTTCCCGTATCGGCACAGAACGACCTCCTCGCCCCGTTCGACTTGGTCGACAAGTTCAGACAACTTTGCCTTCGCTTCAGCCAAACCGACCGTGGTCATGGGACACCCTTGTTGGTCAAGTTGACCAACATATAGGTGGGCGCCCCAAAAGAAAAGGCCGCCCAAGGCGGCCTTCGATCTTCTCGGCGAGGGGACCGATGCGCCTATCGCGGCGCCAGCACCATGACGACCTGACGGCCCTCGAAGTTCGGTTCCATCTCGACCTTGGCGAGGTCGGCGACGTCGCTCTTCACCCGGTCGAGCACCTTGAGGCCGAGGCCCTGGTGGGCCATCTCACGGCCGCGGAAGCGCAGGGTGATCTTCACCTTGTTGCCTTCCTCGAAGAAGGTCTTCATGGCCTTCATCTTGACGTCGTAGTCGTGGTCGTCGATGCCCGGCCGGAGCTTGATCTCCTTGACCTCGACCGTCTTCTGCTTCTTGCGCGCCTCCGCTGCCTTTTTCTGTTCGAGGAAGCGGTATTTACCGTAATCGAGGATCTTGCAGACGGGAGGCGTCGAGTTCGGGGCGATCTCGACGAGATCGAGGCCAGCCTCTTCGGCGGTACGCAGGGCGTCCAGGAACGGCATCACGCCTTGGTTCTGGCCGTCCTGATCGATCAGCTGCACTTCGCGGACGCCGCGAATGTCTCGGTTGGCGCGCGGTCCGTCCTTCACGGGGACCGGCAGGGCTCTCATGGGTCGACGAATGGCTCGTATCTCCTGTTTCGGGTCTGCTCAAAGGCACCGCATCGCTCCACGCTCCAGGAGGCGGCGTCGCTCGAGAAAACCACTTGTGGCGAACATCCGACATTTCGCGCAAACGCGCTTGATGTCAACTCTGCGGGGCCTGAAAACCCCCGTCCAGCAGGGCGGCATAGATGTCGAGGGTGGAGGCAACCATCCGCTCGAGGGAGAAATGACGCTCCACGTGAGCCCTGGCCCTGGCGCCGAGGGCCGAGCGGGAGGTGGCCCCCAGCGCGAGGGCGGCGCCCACCGCCTCCGCGAGGGCGTCGGCATCCCCCGCCGGCACGCGCCAGCCCGTGCGTTCATGGGCCGGCACCGCCGGAGGGGCGAGCACCGTTTCTGGGACGGCGCCGAGGTCAGAGACCACCACGGGCGTTCCCATGGCCTGCGCCTCCACGGCTGAGCGGCCGAAGGCCTCGGGCTCCGTCGACGGCACCGTGACGACGGAAGCCGCCAGGAAGGCGGCGGGCATGTCGGTGCAATGTCCGACCCGCCGCACGAGGCCCTTAAGATTCCGCTCGGCGATGAGCCCGTCGAGCTCCTTGACGTAGGCCTCCCTCCCCTGCGGGTCGCCCGCGAGCACGAAGGTGGCGTCGCTCAGGCCACGCTCGCGCAGCTTGGCGGCAGCCTCGATGAGCACCCGCTGCCCCTTCCAGCCGGTGAGCCGCGCCGCAAGCAGGACCACCCTGTCGTGGGGCGCCACACCCCAGCCCTTGCGAAGCGCCTCGACGCGCTCGGGCGCGACGGCCTGGGGCGAGAAGATCGCGAAATCCGTGCCCCGGTAGACGACCCTGAGGCGGTCGCCGGCCTGCGGGTGCTGGGAGCGGATGAGGCCCGCGGTGTAGTGGGAGTTGGCGATGACCGCATCGCCCCGGGCCATCACCGAATTGTAGAGGATCTTGACGGAGGAGCGGCCCGAATAGCTGCCGTGATAGGTTGTCACGAAGGGCAGGTTCATGGCCCTCGCGGCCCCCAGCGCCACCCAGGCCGGCGCGCGCGAACGGGCATGGACGAGGTCGACGCCCTCGTTGTGACAGACCCGGGCGAGCCTGCGCACGTTGAACAGCATCGCCGCAGGGTTCTTGGTGGCGGCCGGGAACGGGACCCAGGATCCGCCCTTGGCCTGGAGTTCGCCCACGAGCCGCCCGCCCTCCGTGGCGACGAGGGCCCGCGCGCCGGCGGCAGAGAGACCGGCGGCGATGTCCACGGTGGTGCGCTCGGCCCCGCCGGCTTCGAGTTCGGGGATGATCTGCAGGATCGTCCGGCCGGCCAGCGGATGGGCCGACGAGGACGGGAACGCCGCTCCGAGGCCGGGTCGCGCCGCGAAAGTCACCGGATTAGAACCTTGAATGAAGAATCACGACAGACAGCCTGTTCCGTCAGCTCTTGAGGATCCGTTAACCATGATGCAAGCCGTTTCGGTCGGCGAGGGCCCTGACGCACGGCAGATCGCCATGCTGGTCCGCGACGGCCGCTCCCCGCCCGTCGTGTGGCTTCCGGGCTTCCGGTCGGACATGCGCTCCACCAAGGCCTCGGCCCTCGATGCCTGGGCGGAGGCCCGGGGCCGGGCCCTGGTGCGGTTCGACTATGCGGGCCATGGGGAGTCCGGCGGCCGGTTCGAGGCTTGCGGGATCTCGCACTGGCTCGAGGACACCCTTGCCGTTCTGGGCCACGCGGTACGGGAGCGCCCGGTTCTCGTCGGATCGTCCATGGGCGGCTGGCTCGCGCTTCTGGCCGCCCGCGCCCTGATGCGCGACGCCCCGGAACGGAGCCCCGCCGGTCTCGTCCTCATCGCGCCCGCGGTTGACTTCACGGAGCGGCTGATGTGGGAGCGCTTTCCCGACGACATCCGCCGGGCCGTGATGGAGACCGGCGTCTACCACCGGCCGACCGCCTACGGCGAGGTGCCCTACCCCATCACCCGCACGCTTATCGAGGACGGGCGGCGGCACCTGCTCTTCGGCGGCCCCATCGCGACGGGCTGCCCGGTTCACATCCTGCAGGGAATGCAGGACCCGGACGTGCCCTGGACCCACGCCATGCAGCTCGTGGAGCACCTCGCCCAGGACGACGTCTCGCTGACGCTCGTCAAGGACGGGGATCATCGCCTCTCCAGGCCGGAAGACCTGGAGAGGCTAATCGCTGCCATCGAGGGGATCGCCTGACCGGCGAAGGCGGGCGTCAGTGCAGGCTGACGGTCTCGAGGTCGTGCGCCCAAGCATTCGCCACAGCCGCATCGCGGCTGTCGGTGAGCATGATGGGGGCGCCGCTCGCCGACAGGAGGGCGAAGAGCTGGAGGCCCTTCTGGATCTCCGGCGCCTGCGGAAACAGGCGGCGGACGTCGTCCGAGAGGAGCGGCTTGACGTAGGCGATCTCGCCTTCGCCGAACGCGGCAAGCTCGGCCGGATCGACGGCGAGGTCAAAGGTCTTGGTGTGCTGGTTCATGATCGTCTCCTCGGCGGGAGGCCGCACGCACGGTCCGGGTCAGGCCTTGTCCTTGGCCAGGATGTCGATCTTGCGGATGATCCGCTCGGGCTCTGGCCGGGCGAGATCGATCGACAGAAGGCCATTGGACAGGTCGGCGCCCAACACCTCCATGCCGTCGGCAAGGAGGAAGGTACGCTGGAACTGGCGGGCGGCGATGCCGCGATGCAGGAAATGTCGCGTCTTGTCGTCGGTCTGGCGGCCTCGGATCACGAGCTGGCTTTCCTCCAGCGTCACCTCCAGCTGATCGCGGGTGAAACCGGCGACGGCCAGGGTGATGCGAAGGCGCTCGGGATCGCGTTCCGTGCGGGTCAGGCGCTCGATGTTGTAGGGGGGATACCCGTCTCCGGCGGCCTTGGCGACACGGTCGAGCGCCTGCTCGATCTCATCGAAGCCCAGGAGGAAGGGGTGCCCGAACGGCGACTGACGCGACATGAACGAAGCCCAAGGTTGGCGGCACTTCGGTGGTGGGACCCGCTCTCACGGCGTCCCGTCGCAGAGGAATATGGAGGTCGCGCCCGCCCGCATCAAGACCCGGCGGTCACGCTTGCCCGCCCCCGGCCGGCAGGGGGGCGGTCGGCGGGGGCGTCAGGGGGAACACGACCCGGTAGCCTGACTGGCCGGGCGGCGGCGTGGTCAGCGTGCCGCCGATCTGCTCCACGAGCTTGCCCACGAGATGAAGGCCCAGCGAACGGCGGCCCGTCGTCCGCGCCTCCGGCACCCCGACCCCGTCATCGGCGATGGTGAGAATGCCCTGATCGCCCTCCCGGCGGGTCGCGACCGTCACGGTGCCCCGGCGTCCGCGCGGGAAGGCGTGCTTGAAGGCGTTCGTGAGGATTTCGACCGTGATGAAGGCGAGCGGCACCGCCGTGTCGAGGGGCACCCGCATGGATTCCACGTCGAGCTCGGTCGCGATGCCCCGCATGTCCGCGCCGAAGCCGTCCGCGGTCTCCCTCACAAGACCTTCCAGGTAATCCTTGAAATCAACGGAGGCGAGATCGGGGGAGTTGTAGAGGAGCGAGTGGACGCGGGCCATCGCCCCGATTCTTCGGATCGCCCCCTCGAAGGGCTCCCGCTGCTCGGGCTTGAGGTCCCGGGACCCTAGGCGAAGCAGGCTCTGGATGATCTGCAGGTTGTTCTTGACCCGGTGATAGATCTCCCGGAGCAGCACCTCGCGCTCGCCGGCGGATTTGCGCTGCTCCTCCAACGCTTCCTGGGTGGTGGCGAGAAGGCGCGCGTCGAGAGCGCTGAGGGCCCGGGATGCCGCCATCCGCTCGTCCGAGACCCGGCGCTCGACCACGTTGTAGAAGACGAAGATGGCGAGGACCCCGGCCAGGAGCAGGCTCACGATGCCGGTGCCGATGAGTGCCCAGGTCGAGCGCTCGTCCAGCTGGTCGAACCGGTCCTGGTCGGTCGCCGCCACGGCCCGCCAGCCGGTCAGCGGCGAACGCTCGAAGGCCGTGAACACCTCCTGATCCTCGATGGTGCGGGCGGAGAAGAAGCCGAAATCCCGCCCGAGCGTGGCGCTTTTCAGCTGTTGGTTGGCCTCCTGCCCCTGGAAGCGGTCGATGCCCTGCGACCGCGCCAGGATGCGGTCCCGCTCGTCCACGAGCACCGTCAGCAGGCCGGGTTCCCTCACCGATTCCAGAACCCGCTGCAGGGCCTCGGCCTTCAAGCCGACCGAGAGCACGAACCTGACCGTATTCTCACGCAGGACCGGCAGGTACAGGAGAGCCACGGGCCCCTCGTAGAATCCGCCCTCCCCCCTGTAGCGGACGGTGACGGCCGGCAGGCGCGTCTCGACCACGCGGCCCACGATCTCGGGTCGGGTGGTCACCGGCAGGTCGTCGGGGACAGGCCGGAGGGTATGGGCGAGAAGCCGGCCGCTCGCCGGGTCGATGAGGGAGACCGTGGCCCATTGCGGGAAGGCCGACGCCATCCGGGTCGCGACCGCCTGGAACCGGGGGATGTCGGGGGCGTCGAGGCTCTCCATGGAGGCGATGGCCTGCATGATCGAGAGTTGCTGGCGAATCTCGGTATCGATTCGCTCCGACAGGGTGGAGGCCCGAGTGCTCAGGTAGGTTCTGAGGTCCCGCTCGCCCTGGTTGACGACGGTGCGAACCCAAAGGCCGGCAAAGAGGATGACCGGCACGAGGGCCGCCAGGAGGGCGGCCGCGATGTAATAGAGCGTGCGGGCGCGTTCGGCCGCTCCACGCGGCCGGAGATCGGCTGGAGTGCCGACGGCGCCTGCTCCGCCATCCCCCATGAACGCTGCCTCTCCCTTCCCTGCTGCCGGCCGGACCGAGCCCGCCGCAGGACGCCGAACCAGCAGGATGAAACAACTCCAGGGCCGACCGACCGGTTCCAAGAGCCCTGTTGCCTGAGCAACTTAGCGTTCAGAGGCGGCTTTTCCACCAGGAGGCCTGCTCGGCGACCCGCTCCGGGGCCGTGCCGCCGAAGCTGGTCCGGGACCGCACCGAGTTCTCGACGCCCAGAACCTCGTAGACGGTGGCCGTGATCCGCGGCTCGACCGCCTGCATGGCGTCGAGCGGCAGGTCCTCCAACCCGCAGCCCCGCCGCTCGGCCTCCGCCACGATCCGGCCCGTGACGTGGTGCGCGTCGCGGAACGGCATCCCGAGGGAGCGCACGAGCCAGTCGGCAAGGTCCGTCGCCGTGGAGAAACCCGCGCCCGCCAGCGCCCGCATGCGCTCCGGCACGGGCTCCAGGTCCTGGATCATGCCGGTCATGGCGGCGAGCACGAGCTCCAGGGTGTCGGCGGCGTCGAAGAGCTGCTCCTTGTCCTCCTGCATGTCCTTCGAGTAGGTGAGCGGCAGCCCCTTCATCACCGTCAGCACGGCCGTGAAGGCGCCGAAGATGCGACCGGTCTTGCCGCGAACGAGTTCGGCCGCGTCGGGGTTGCGCTTCTGGGGCATGATGCTGGAGCCGGTGGTCCAGCGGTCGGGCAGGCGCACGAAGCCGAAGGGCGCCGACATCCAGATGAAGATCTCCTCCGCCAGCCGCGACAGGTGCATGGCGCAGATCGAGGCGCTGGCCAGGAACTCGAGAACCCCGTCGCGGTCCGAAACCGCGTCGAGGGAGTTGCGGGCCGGCCGGTCGAAGCCGAGGGCGCGGGCCGTGGCCTCCCGGTCGATCGGGAAGGAGGTGCCGGCGAGCGCCGCGGCACCGAGGGGCGATTCGTTGAGGCGCCGCCGGCTGTCCTGGATGCGGCTGCGGTCGCGCCCGAACATCTCGACATAGGCCATCATGTGATGGCCGAAGGTCACGGGCTGGGCGCTCTGGAGATGGGTGAAGCCCGGCATGATCGTGCCCGCATGGCGCTCCGCCTGGCCGACGAGGGCGCGCATGAGCGCGGTGAGCTGCGCCTCCGTGCGGTCGTGGGCGTCGCGGGTCCACAGCCGCACGTCGAGAGCCACCTGATCGTTGCGGGACCGGGCGGTATGCAGGCGCCCCGCCGGCTCGCCGACGATCTCCTTGAGGCGGTTTTCCACGTTCATGTGGATGTCTTCGAGGGCGGTCGAGAACCGGAACGTGCCGGCCTCGATCTCCCCCAGCACCTGCTTGAGGCCCGCCTGGATGGCGTCCCGGTCGGCCTCCGAGATGATGCCCTGCTGCGCCAGCATGGCGCTGTGGGCGATGGACCCCTGGATGTCCTGCTGCGCCATGCGCCTGTCGAACCCGATCGAGGCGTTGATGGCCTCCATGAGGGCGGAGGGCTGGGCGGAAAAGCGCCCGCCCCACATGGCATTGCCTTGATGTGCGGTGTCGTCGGCCATGGATCGCGATTCCTCGGTGCGGCGCTCCCTTTGCCACAGCCCCCCTTGCGAGGCTAGACCGCGGGAGGCCGGCACCCTGGGCCCTTCCGGCGCGGGCGGTCGCCCGTCTATACAGGGCCCGCACGCCATAGCGCCTGAGGCCGTTCACCGCCTAAGACGCCAGCCATCAGTTCGCAAAGTACCCCTCATGCCCTCCTCCCCGCTTGTTCCGGTTTTCGACGGCCACAACGACGTTCTCCTACGCCTGATGCGCCGGGCGGGCATCAACCCCGAGCGGGCGTTCCTGGAGGGCGAGAGCGTCGGGCATCTCGACCTGCCCCGGATGCGGGCGGGCGGCCTCGCGGGCGGCTTCTTTGCCATCTTCGTCCCCTCCGAGGAGGAAGCGGGGCTCGACGTCGACGCCCTGATGGCCAAGGCGCGCTACGACGTGCCCCTGCCCCCGCGCCTCGACCTTGGCGAGGCGCAACGGGTGACGCTCCACATGGCCTCCCTCCTGCTGCGGATCGAGCGCGCCTCCGGCGGGCGGGTGGCGGTCTGCCGGAGCGCGGCCCAGATCCGACGCTGCATCGACGAGGGCGTGCTGGCCGCAATCCTCCACATCGAGGGCGCCGAGGCGATCGACCCCGACCTTCACCTCCTCGACGTCCTGCATGGGGCGGGCCTGCGCTCCCTCGGCCCGGTCTGGAGCCGGCCCAACATCTTCGGGCACGGGGTCCCGTTCCGCTATCCTTCGACCCCCGATATCGGCCCGGGCCTCACCGAACACGGGCGGGCCCTGGTGAAGGCCTGCAATCGGCTCAAGATCATGGTGGACCTCTCGCACCTGAACGAGCGGGGGTTCTGGGACGTGGCGAAGCTGTCGGACGCGCCGCTCGTGGCGACCCATTCCAACGCCCATGCGATCTGCCCGCATTCGCGAAACCTCACGGACAGGCAATTGGCGGCGATCCGGGAGAGCCGCGGCATGGTGGGCGTGAACTTCGCCACGGCCTTCATCCGTCCGGACGGGCGGCGGGATGCCAACACCACTCTCGAAGACCTCATCCGCCACATCGACCACCTCATCGAGAATCTCGGTGTCGACGGGGTCGGCCTCGGCTCCGATTTCGACGGCGCCACGATCCCTGTGGCCATCGGCGATGCGCGGGGCCTGCCGCGGCTCGTCGAGGCGATGCGCCGGCACGGCTACGACGACACGACGCTCCGCAAGGTGTGTCACGAGAACTGGATCGGCGTGCTCGAGAGGACCTGGGGGGCCTAGGGCCGAGGGCCCGCGCAGTCGAGGTGCCGGGCCAGCTTGGCCGCGTAGGCGTCCGCAGCAGCCTCGAGCCGGACGGCCTCGTCCGCGCCGTTCGCCTGCGCCGCCATGGTGCAGGCGCCGATGCGGTAGGCGAGATAGCAGGGGCGATAGAAGGCAAGGAGCGCCGGATCCACCGCCCGGCCCGCCTCGGCGCCGACCCCTTCGGCCAAGCGGCGGGTCTCCTCGTCCGTGAGGCCGAACTCCACGGCGGCGCCCGCGACGTCCCAGGCGATGTCCTGGCAGCCGACGAGATCGTGGGCCGCGTGGTGATCGACGGCGTCGGCCTTCACAAGGCGCCCGTCCTCCGCAACGAGCCATTCGTGCGGCAGCATGCGGTTGTCCGTCACGACGGGTCGGACGCTCCGCGCCAAGGCCTCGGTATCGAAGCGCAGGGCGTCTCCCGCCTCCCCGCCCAGCGCCAGGCGCGTGTTGTGCTGCGCCATGCGCAGGAGCTCCGCCGATGACGCGCCCCCGCGATCTGCCGGCAGGCATCTTGCGCGAAAGCCGAGATAGGATGCGAGACGCCCGATCAGGGCCCCGCGCTCGACGGTCACCTCGTCGAGGCTCCGCGCGCCCTCGAGCCAGCTTTCCATGAGAAAGCCGTGGCAGAGGCCGGCCGGCGGGGCCGTCCAACCCGCCTCCGCCAGCACCGTGGCGAGAGCGAGGGTCCGCTCGCCGGCGGTGCCGAGTCCGGCGAACTTCACGAGCCAGGCCCCGCCCCCCGAGCGGGCGATGAACTTGCGGCGCTCCTGCTGGAGGTTCGAGGCCGGCCAGCCATCAGGGTCGCGGCGGCGCAGGGCGCGCCACACGCCGCCGGAGATGTCCTGCAGCGGGCCGTCGAGCGGGCCGACGCGATCCGCCACCCAGGCCGGCAGCCGGTCGGCGAGGAGCGCATCGGCATCGACCACGTGGCGGCACAGCCGGGCCCAGCGGCTTCGGTGCGCCTCGCTCGCCTGGGGCCCGAGATCGCCGGTATGGCTCGGGAAGACGTGGATGCGCTCGCGCGGGACACCCTGCCCCTCCAGCCAGTCCAGGACGGCGCCGAAGGACGACCCGGAGAGCCCGGGCCCCTCGTCGACCACCGCGAAGTATCGGTGGCGGGCGATCCAGTCCGCCGCGCCGTCGCTCTTCATCCGCACCTCTCGGCGGAAGGGATGACCGACGGGGCGAAGGGTCAGGGGCGGCGCCGCTCCGAGGGCTGCCGCCACCAGCGCGGCAAGGCCCGCGCCGATGCTGCGGATGCCGATGAATCCAGTCGACGGCGGGAGTCCCGAGCGGCGGGCGGCCTCCAGGAAGGCTTCCGGATAAAGAGCATAATAGGCATAGCCCTCCGCCTGCTTCGTCCGGATCGCGGCCGGTCCGCTCATCGTCCTCACGGCATCCGCGATGGGGCCCAACGGCTCGGTCCCCGCGAACCCGCCGGACCAGGACCGGTCGATGGCGCCCGCGAGCGCGAGAAGGGCCGGCATGCCGGGATCGCCCCCCGGTGCGACCGTATCGGAGCCCCGCGCCTCGAAGCCCGCATCCGCCACGCCCTGCACCGCTTCGCCGAGCCGGATGAAGGCCGAGACGAGCGCCGCGTGACGCTGGAGGCCTGGAGCGAGGCGTTCGGCCTCTTCAAGGCCGGCCAGGATCTCGGCCTGCACGGCGGGCAAGCTCTCGACCCGCTCGGCATCGCCGTAGACAAGCATCAGAGGGCCCCGTGCAGATGGCGATAGGCGATGGCCTTGAAGGCGTCGAAGCTGGGGACGGGCATGGCGGGCTCGCACCGCCGCAGCCAGGCCACCCAGGCCTCGTATTGCGCCGGGCTCGGCGAGACGAGCGGGCGCTGCGACTTGGCGCGCTCCAGCGCATCGAGCGGGGCGTGTCCCTGCGAGGCCAGAATGCACAAGGCGAGCAGGGCCGAGCGGCCGATCCCGTGCTCGCAATGAACGAGAACGCGCTCGCTGCGGTCGAGATGGCGGCGGGCGAACGCCACGCCCTCATCGAGCCGGTCCTGTGAGACGGCGCAGTGGTCGTCCGTCGGCAGATGGAGGAAGGCGAGGCCGTGGCGGCGGAGCACCGCCTCCTCGTCGCAGGCTTCCGAGCGCAGATCGACCACGGCCCGGATGCGGAGTTCGCGGGCGAGATGCTCAGCCCGCTCGGCCGGAAAGCGCCCTCCGACCGCAAGGTGCGGCGTCACGAAGGTGAGGTTCGGCTCCCACACGCCAGAGCGCCTCCCTGCAAGCGGGATGCACGTCAGACGGCCGCGGCCTTCTCGTGCAGCGCCGCCTTGCGGTTCTGGGAGCGCTCGCGCTCCTGCTCGTCCGCGAACCAGGCGACGGTGGACTTCAGCCCGGCCTCAAGGTTCGTGCGGGGCTGCCAGCCGAGGAGCTTCGTTGCGCGCGTGATGTCGGGCCTGCGGCGGCGGGGGTCGTCCACCGGCAGGGGACGCCTGACCACGGCGGACCGCGAGCCCGTCATGGCGATCACCCGTTTCACGAGGTCGCCGACGGTGAGCTCGTTCGGGTTGCCGAGGTTGACGGCGCCCGGCAGCTGACCCTCGAAGGCCATGAGGCGCAGGAAGCCCTCCACGAGGTCGGACACGTAGCAGAAGGAGCGGGTCTGGGATCCGTCGCCGTAGACCGTGATGTCGTCGCCGGACAGGGCCTGGCAGATCACGTTCGACACCACCCGCCCGTCATCGGCGCGCATGCGCGGCCCATAGGTATTGAAGATGCGTGCCACGCGCACCTCCGCCCGGCCGGCGCGCTCGAAGTCGAAGGTGAGGGTTTCGGCCGCCCGCTTGCCCTCGTCGTAGCAGGCGCGAGGACCCGTCGGGTTCACATTGCCCCAGTAGGTTTCCGTCTGCGGGTGAACCTCCGGATCGCCGTAGATCTCGCTCGTCGAGGCGAGGAAGAAGCGGGCCCGGACCTTCTCGGCATAGGTGAGGAGGTTGTGGGTGCCCATCACGCTCGTGAGCATGGTGTGCTCGGGATCCGCCTGATAGTGGGGCGGAGACGCCGCGCAGGCGAGGTTGAAGATCTGGTCGATTTTCACTCGGCCCGACCGCAGGCGGGCGGGCAGCTGATGGATGATGTCGGCGTCGATCACGTCGAAGCGCGGATCGCGCTCCAGATGGCGCAGGTTGGCCTTTCGGCCGGTGATGAAGTTGTCGAGGGCGATGACGTGGGCGCCTTCGGCGAGCAGCGCGTCGCACAGGTGCGATCCGAGGAAGCCGGCACCGCCGGCCACGAGAACGAGTTTGCTCTTCCCATTCCTCATCTCTTCGATTCCTTCATCGTACGGACGCCAGCTACAAACCTTCGTTCATCAACGTTGAAGCTTGGCTTTAGTTCAGAGCCCGGCTTCAGATTCGGCCGACGCCGTCAGGCGCCCCATTTGAGGGCCGGTTCGAGATCGGCAACGCGTTGACGGGACAGCGCTTCCCTCAATTCGAATTCGAGCGTTTCGGCCCGGTGGGCCGCCGTGTGCTCGGCGAGAACCCGTGTCCGAGCGGCGGCCGCCAGGGCCACGCGGCGGCCCTCGCCCCAGCTGACGAGGGCGTCGAGCACATCCTCGGGATGGCGCGCGAGCACGATCTCCCGGTCGGGCTGAAGCAGGGTATCGAGGCCGCTCCAGATGTCGGAGATGATGGGGGTACCGCAGGAGGCCGCCTCGAAGAGGCGCACGCTGGGGCTGTAACCTGCCGCGATCATGTCGGCGCGGGTCACGTTCAGGGTGAAACGGCTCTGCGCGTAGAAGGCGGGGTGCTGGTCCGGCGGCACGTGCTCGATGCGCTCCACGTTGGCGGGCCAGTCGATCTCCGCCGGGTATTGCGGGCCGGCGACCACGAACGAGAGATGCGGCGCCCGGCGCGCCGCCTCGACGAGGAGCCGGTCGAGGGTGGGCTGCCGGTCGGGGCTGTAGGTGCCGAGATACGATAGGTCCCAGCGCTTCGGCCCGTCGAGGGCCGGATAGGCATGCGGGTCGACCGAGCAGTAGAGCGCGCGGGCGGCCGGCGAGCCGTAGCGCCGCATCAGACGCTCGAGGGTCGGCCCGCCCGTGAAGGAGAAGTAGACGTCGTAGCCCGGGATAAGATCGGGGCTTAAGTACTCGTAATCGCCCCGTTCGAGCTTCGCGAGAGTGACGGGGGTGTCGATGTCGTAGAACGCCGTCACGCCTCGCGCTTCGGACTGCACCCAGCGGCTCACCGCGACGCCCTCGGGCACGTAGGACCCGACGATCACGGCATCAGCCCCTGCGATCACCCCGCGAAAGCGGCCGAGATCCTGCAGGTCCTCGTAGAGTTCGAGGCGGCAGAAATCCGGATCGACGAGGTCGCGATGGGCGGCATACCAGGGAACGTCCCGCTCCAGGAACAGCACGTCGTGGCCCCGGGCCGTGAAGGCCTTGAGGAGCGCCCGGAAGGTGGTCGCGTGACCGTTGCCCCAGGACGACGAGAGGCTGAGGCCGAGGACGACGACGTTGAGGCGGTCCGTCACGCCACGTTCCTCTCGCGCTTGAGGGAAGCCTGCTGCCGCAGGATCCCGTCGACCTGAGCGCCCCGGCGCTCGTAGGTATGCTCGGCGAGAATGCGGCGCCGGGCGGCATCGCCGATGGATCTGGCGCGCTCGGGCGTCAGCGCCTCGACATGGGCGGCCACATCCGCCCCGTCACGGGCGACCAGCACCTCCTCGCCCTCCTTCAGGAAGAGCTCGAGCCCCACCCATGCATCCGTGATGAGGCAGGCGCCGGCACCGGCGGCCTCGAACACGCGGGTAGCGGGCGAGAAGCCCGTCGTCGCCATCGAGTCCCGGGCGATGTTGAGCACCGCGAGGGGGCTCGTGTTGAAGGCGTTGTGATCGCGCGTGTAGACGTGCCCGATATGGCGCACATTGGCCGGCAGGCCCTTCGACTCCCACCCATTGCCGCCGATGAGGAAGCGCCGGCTCGGGAGTTTGACTGCTGGCTCCAGGAAGAACTGTTCGACCCTCGCCTCGCGGTCGGGCAGGCGGTTGCCGAGGAACGAGAGATCGGCGCCGAAGCGCTCGTCGGCCGGCACGGAATGGTGGGTGGACGGGTCGAGGGCGTTGTAGACGGGAATGCACTGCCTGGCGCCAAAGCCCTCGTAGGCCTCTACCACCGGGGGGCCGCCGCCATAGGTGAGAACCAGATCGAGGGACGGCATGGCGCGGCGCAGCGGATGGTCCGGCGTCTCGCGCATCTCCGCGAGGGTCGCGGGCGCATCCACGTCCCAGAAGATGCGAATGGCCTCGGGCCGCGAGGCCGCGACGATGCCCTCCAGCAGCTCCTTGTCGAACACCCCGACGCCGGAGGCCTTCACCACCACGTCGGCCTTCGCGGCCTCGGCGACGACGCCCCGCAGGGCATCGTCCGTGGCGGGGTAGACCTTCACCTCCGCGTAGTCCGGCAGGTCGATGTCCCGGTGCTTCTGCCGGTCGAAGGCGTCGGGCTCGTAGAACGTGATCGCGTAGCCCCGCCGCGCGAGATCCGACAGCATGCCGCGATAATAGGTCGCCGCGCCGTTCCAGTAGGACGACAGGAGGCTCGAACCGTAGAAGGCGATCTTCATGCAAGGGTCTCCAGCGGCGTAGAGACGCCGAGGGTGGCGAGGATGGCGAGAAGCTGATCGGCCCGGTGCGCGCAGGAATGGCGCGAGCGGACCGCCTCGAGGCCGTTCGCCACGAGAATGCGCCGCAGGTCCGGATCGTTCTTCAGCGCCCTGAGGTGGCGGGTCATCTCGGCGCCGTCCCGGGCGACGAGGAAGTCGTGGCCCGGACGAAACAGGCCCTCCGCATCGTCCCAAGGCGCCGAGACCAGAGGAATGCCGCAGGCCAGGGCCTCAAAGACGCGGATCGTCGGGATGCCGGGCAGCATCGTGACGTAGAAGCGCCTCGGCACATGCACGGTCGCGAGGTGGCGCGCGAAGACCTCCGGCGCCCGGGCGTTGGGCAGCCAGCCGCGGTAGCCGATGCCGTAGCGCCGCAGGGTCTCGAGGGCATGATCGGGGTAGCGCACGCCGTAGATGTCGAGGGGAAGGCCCGCTTCCTGGGCTGGACGGAACAGGAAGGTTTCGAGCTCCGTGCTGCGTTCGTCGTCGCCCCAGTTGCCGATCCAGACGAGGCCCTCCCGCGGGCCCTCCTCCGCCGGCGGGCGAAACAGGCGCAGATCCGCCGCCTCGTGCCAGACCCAGACCCGGTCGCCCCAGCCCCAGCCCCGATAAACCTCAGCCAGTGTCTCCCCGAAGGCGAGGACGCCGTCATAGCCGGACAGATCGAAGGCGCGGATGGCGTTCGGATCGCTCACCGCACGGTGGTGGGTGTCGTGGAAGAGCAGCGTGAAGCGCGCGCCGCTCTTTCGCAGGGCGCCGATGGCGGCGACGAAGACAGGGTCGTTCCACTCGTGCACGATCACTACGTCGGCATCGTGCAGGGTCCCGGCGTGATCCGTGCCGGTTGCGAAGGTGCGGGAGACGAGATCGGGGTAGAGCGCCCGGTAAGCCTCAAGGCCCGCGTCGCCATGGTCGGCGAGAAGGTTCTGGAGGCTCCACGCCCCTTCGGGCTCGAGGGCCAGCACGTCGTGGCCGCGGGCGACGAGGTCGCGCAGGACGCCGCGCAGGAAGTGGGCGTTGCCGTGGTTCCAGCACGAGGCAAGCGAGTGGGTGTAGTAGACGATCCTCATGCGGCGGCCTCCGCTCGGGCGGGGGCACCCGCATCGGTGACGGGAAAGGAGCGGTAGAGGCGAAGGAGGCCTGCGCTCATAGCATCGACCGTGTAGGCGTCGGACCGCACCCTGGCGCGGCGCCCGAAGCGCGCCCGGGCCTCGGGATCGTTCAGGAGACTCTCGACGGCGGACGCGATCGCCGCGTCGTCCTCCGCCGGCACGAAGGCGGCGGCTCCGTCCCAGAGCTCGCGGAAGGTCGGGATGTCGGACAGTACCAGCGCGCAGCCCGCCTGTGCCGCCTCCAGAACTGCGAGGCCGAAAGGCTCGTAGCGCGCCGCCGACACGAAGATCGGCTTGGCCGCGAGTTCGGCTGCGATCTCGGCATCGGTGAGGCGGCCGAGGGCGGCGACATGACGGAGCTCGATTCTGGACCCGTTCGGTCCTTCCACGGGTCCCGCCGCCCGCACTGGAACCGGCAGCCGCGCGGCTGCGCGATCGAGCGTCGCGAGGTTCTTGCCTTCGTCCCACAGGCGACCCGCCGTGAACACGGCCGTCGCGGGATCGCCGCTAGCGTTCGGGCGCTCGGATGCAGATCGCCCGTTGCGCACCACCTGCGGCAGGCGGTCGAGGCCGTAAAGGCGCGCCGTCGCTTCGGCAAAGGCCTTGGTCGGCGCCACGAGGGCGTCTGCGGCGTCGTAGCCGCGGCGCACGAGGTCCGTGCGCCACCCGAAATCCTCCGGCAGAATCCCGCCGCGCACCGCCTCCCACCACGAGGCCACGCAGGAATGGCAGACCGCGATGACGGGCGCCGGGAAGGCCGCCCCCGCTGCGAGCGCCGGGCTGTTGAGGTGGATGAGGTCGGGCCGCAGATCACCAGCAAGGCGCGCGAAGGACCGGCCGGCCTCCTCGACCTCCTCCGGCCGCGCCGCCGTCCACTCGAGCGGCAGACCCGTCGGGAGAATGGGCACGCCCCGCGCCTGCGCAGCCTCGGCCTGATCGCGCGAGGGCGCCGGACCGAACACCGCGAGGGTCGTCTCGACACCATGCGGGGCCAAGCCGCCCGCGAGGTCGAGCGCGTATTGCCAAACGCCGCCCACCGCGTCTGCGGTCATGAGCACGCGCAAGGGGCGCGGTTCGTCGGGCCGGCGGGTCAGAGTTTTGGGCACGGGCTCTCCCGGAGACGCAACGACGGGGAGTTTCGGACGGTCACGACAGCGCCTCGGCGGTGCGCGGCAGGACCACCGGCCTTGGCTGAAGCCCCCGCTCCTCCTGCAGCCAGCGGGCGAGCGCAGCGACGCCGCGGCGCCAGGGCACCGGCGGCCTGAGGCCGAGTTCACGGGTGGCGAGGCGGGTGTCGGAGACGTAGTAGCGCTGGTCGCCTGCCCGCCAGTCGGAGAACGTCGCGTCGACCGGGCGGCCCACCACATCTTCGATATGGAGGATAAGCTGCTTCAGGCTGATCGCGTTGGTGGGCCCGCCGCCCAGATTGAAGGCGCGGCCCTGCACGATCTCGATCCGATCCCACGCCGCCGCATAAGCGGCGACCGCATCGGAGATGTTCAGGATGTCCCGCACCTGGCAGCCGTCACCGTAGATCGAAATCGGCTCGCCGGTGAGCGCCCGGATGAGGAAATGGGCGACCCAACCCTGGTCCTCCGTGCCCATCTGGCGCTGCCCGTAAATGCAGCTCATGCGCATCACTACGGTGGGCACGTCGAAGGAGCGCGCGTAGTCGAGCACGTACTGGTCGGCCGCGCCCTTCGAGCAGCCGTAGGGGGTGTGGAAGTCGAGGGGTCGGCCCTCCCCGATCCCGGTGGTGCGGATCATTGGATCCCGCGGCACGTAGGCGTCGTTCGTCTTGTCGAGGGCTACGTCTGCGAGGTCGCCGTAAACCTTGTTGGTCGACGCGAAGATGAGCGGCACCCGCTCGTCGCGCCGACGGAGCGCATCGAGGAGATTGAGGGTGCCCCGCACGTTGACGTCGAAATCCTCGCGGGGATCGATGAGGCTCGTGGTCACGGCCACCTGCGCGGCCATGTGGAACACCGCCTGAGCGTCGGCCGCAGCATCCGCGGCCGCGTTCTCGTCGCGAATGTCGCCGACGACGGCGGTGATCCGCTCCGGGTGGCGCTCCTTCAGCCAGGCGAGGTTGCGGTCGACGCCGGGGCGGGCGAGCGCATCGAAGACGAGGACATCGTGCCCCTCCGAGGCGAAGCGGTCGGCAAGGTTCGAGCCGATGAACCCCGCTCCGCCCGTGATGAGAACCGGACGCCGGCGCAGGATCGCCGGCCCGGGAAAGGCCTCGCGCTCCCTCATGCCACGAGGCCCCGAGCCTCGAGTTCCCGGCGGGCCTCCTGCACGCGGTCATGCGCTTCCTGCTGCGCCACCCATTCGGCCAGTTCGGCAAGCCCTTCAGAGAAATCCCGGCGCGGCGCGTAGCCGAGCTCGTCCCGGATCTTGGAGATATCGGCGATGCAGTGGCGGATGTCCCCGAGCCGCGCCTTGCCGGCGATCTCGGGCTCGATGCTCTGGCCCATGGCCCGGGCGAGAAGCTGCGCCACCTCGTTCACCGACCGGTCCTGGCCGCAGCCCACATTGTAGACGTTGCCGGGCGCGCGCTCGTGATCGAGAGCGAGGGCGAAGGCCTGGGCCACATCCTCCACGTGCACGAAGTCCCGCCGCTGCTGCCCGTCCTCGAAGATCATGGGGGGCTGGCCGTTATGGAGGCGCGACGCGAAGATGGCGAGAACGCCCGTATAGGGATTGGAGAGCGCCTGGCCGGGCCCGTAGGCGTTCCACAGGCGAAGGGCGACCCCCTCCATCCCGTAGGCCGGGGCCAGGGTGAGGGTCAGGCGCTCCTGCACGTATTTGGTGAGGGCATAGACCGAGGCGAGGGTCGGACGCTTCCATTCGGGGGTCGCCACGGGAACGAGAGGCCGGCCCTGGGCGTCGAGCGGATCCCAGGGGTCGGCGGGGCCCTTCCGCGGCGTGCGCACCACATCCTCGACGACCCGGCCGTCGGCGTCGCGGTAGAGGCCCTCGCCGTAGATGCTCATGGAGGAGGCGACGACAACGCGCTTCACGGGGTTGTCGATGAGCTGCTGGAACAGGACGGCCGTGCCGTAATCGTTCACCGACACGTAGCGGTCCACCGCATACATGCTCTGCCCGACGCCGACCTCCGCGGCCAAATGCACCACCTTGGTGGCGCCTTTCAGTCCGCGGAGGACCGCCGTCTCGTCGCGGACGTCGCCGACGATCACCTCTACCTCAGGGTCGAGGTGGTCGGCGGTGGTCTTGTCGCCGTGCACCTGCTCGATGAGGCTGTCCAGGACCCGGACCCGGTGGCCGCGCTCCAGGCAGGCTTTCGCCACGTAGCGGCCGATGAAGCCCGCTCCACCGGTAATAAGGACAGTTTCCTGGCTCATCGGCTCCCTCGCTGCACTCAAGCTTTGGTTCTACAAACGTGGGATCTTCTTCTTTGTTCCTTGGGCCGCAGGGTTAAGGGTCGGGCGCTCCCTTGAAAAAACAAGAGTCGGATCAAGCTCTTGATGCAAAGCAGGCCGATTGAGGAACTTACAACCTTCTTCAAACGTTGACGGCCAAGCTTCGGGAGGCTGCCCCCTCCCGCCAAAGCCGAGTGCCGTCTGCCGTCAGCCGGGGGCGGAACGCTTTCTCAAGGAGTTGGCCGCCATGGGCTCGTCAAAGGTTCGCGTCGGGATCGTCGGCGTCGGCAACTGCGCCTCGTCCTTCGTTCAGGGCCTCCACTACTACCGGGACGCCAAGAGCAACGAACCGATTCCGGGCCTCATGAACGTGGAGGTCGGCGGCTACCACATCTCGGATGTCGAGATCGCCTCTGCATTCGACGTGAATGCCGGCAAGGTCGGCCGGGACGTGGCGGACGCGATCCTGGCGCGCCCGAACAACACCCAGCGCTTCGCCCTCGTCCCGCCGAGCGGGATCCAGGTCCACCGGGGCCCGACCCTCGACGGCCTGGGCAAGTATCTCAGGGACGAGGTGGAGGAATCCGACGAGCCCGAGGCCGATGTCACGGACGTGTTGAAGCGGTCCGGCACGGATGTTCTCGTCTCGTACCTGCCGGTGGGTTCGCAGCGGGCGACCGAATTCTACGCCGAGCGGGCGCTCGAGGCGGGCTGCGCCTTCGTGAACTGCATCCCGGTCTTCATCGCGTCGAACCCCGATTGGCGCCGCCGCTTCGAGGAGCGCAGGCTTCCCATCGTGGGGGACGACATCAAGAGCCAGGTGGGTGCCACCATCGTTCACCGGGTGCTGGCGAACCTCTTCCGCGAGCGCGGCGTGCGGCTGGACCGGACCTACCAGCTCAATTTCGGAGGCAACACCGATTTCCAGAACATGCTCGAGCGCGAGCGGCTGGAATCGAAGAAGATTTCCAAGACGCAGGCCGTGACGAGCCAGCTCGACATCCCCCTGCCTGCCGAGGACGTTCATGTGGGCCCGAGCGACCACGTGCCGTGGCTCACGGATCGCAAGTGGGCCTATATCCGCATGGAGGGCACCTCGTTCGGCGGCGTGCCGCTCAACGTCGAGTTGAAGCTCGAGGTGTGGGACTCGCCGAATTCCGCCGGCATCGTCATCGATGCGGTGCGGTGCGCGAAGCTCGGCCTCGACCGCAAGATCGGCGGTGCCCTCACCGGGCCGTCGAGCTACTTCATGAAGTCTCCGCCCCAGCAATTCACCGACAGCGAGGCGCGGGAACGGACCATCCGGTTCATCGGCGGCGACGACGACTGAAGCGCCGGGCGAGGCCGTGACCACCACCTTCCACCTCGTGCGGCATGCCGCTCACGACCGCGTCGGATCCGTCCTGTGCGGCCGGATGCCGGGCGTGCACCTGGGCGAGGTCGGGCGCGAGCAGGCAAGGCGCCTCGCCCGCCGCTTCGCGAACGAGAACGTGGCGAGCGTGCAGACGAGCCCGCTGGAACGGGCCCGGGAGACGGCCGAACCGATCGCCGCCGCGACGGGCGCCGCGGTAGCCGTGAACGAAGGCATCCTCGAGATCGAGTTCGGGGAGTGGACCGGGCGCACGTTCGAGACCTTGGGCGGCGATGCCCGCTGGGCCGCCTGGAACGGCGCCCGTGCGGTGAACCGCCCGCCGGGCGGCGAGGCCATGCTGGAGGTGCAGGCGCGGGTCATCGCCGCCCTCGAAGCGCTCCGCGCCGCCTATCCTGACCGGACATTGGTCGTCGTGAGCCATGCGGACGTGATCAAGGCCGCCCTCCTCTACCATCTCGGGCTCCCGGTCGACGCCTATGGACGCTTCGACATCGACCCCGCATCGGTCTCCACCCTGGCGGTGGGCGATTGGGGCTCCAGACTCATCCGCATGAACGAGGTTGCTGCCGCATGAAGATCGTGGTGTTCGGCCTCACCATCTCATCCTCCTGGGGCAACGGCCACGCGACCCTCTGGCGGGGCCTGTGCCGCGCCCTCGCGCGCCGGGGCCACCACGTCGTGTTCTACGAGCAGGACGTGCCCTATTATGCTGGCAATCGCGACCTCCACGAGGTGCCGGGAGGCGAACTCGTCCTCTACGACGATTGGGCGTCCATCCGGCAGAGGGCGGCCAAGGACGTGGCGGATGCCGATGCCACGATGGTCACCTCGTACTGCCCTCACGGCATCGAGGCTACGGCCCTCGTGCTCGGCGAGGCGCGCGGGACCCGGGTGTTCTACGACCTCGACACGCCGGTCACGCTCTCGCGGCTGGAGGCCGGGGAGACGACCACCTATATCGGGCCGCAGGGCCTTGCCGGCTTCGATCTCGTCCTGAGCTACACGGGGGGCGCGGCCCTGGAGCGGCTGAGGGACGACCTCAACGCCGCCCGCGTGGCGCCGCTCTACGGGCATGTCGACCCGGAGGTGCATCGCCCGGTGGCGCCCCTCGACCATTACCGGTCGGACCTCTCGTACCTCGGCACCTACGCGACCGACCGTCAGGCCGCGGTCGAGGCCCTCTTCGTCGAGCCCGCGCGCCGGCGCCCCGAGCATCGCTTCCTCATCGGCGGCGCCCAGTATCCGGCCGACTTCCCCTGGGCTCCGAACATCTACTTCGTGCGGCACCTTCCGCCGCCGGAGCACCCGGCCTTCTTCTCATCATCCCGGCTCACCCTCAACGTCACGCGCCGGGCCATGGCGGCGATGGGCTGGTGCCCGTCCGGGCGCCTCTTCGAGGCGTCGGCCTGCGGGGTGCCGATCCTGTCGGACTGGTTCGAGGGCCTCGACGGGTTCTTCGAGCCGGGCGCCGAGATCCTGGTGGCGCGCTCGACGGCGGAAGCCGTAGGAGCCCTTGATCTGACGGATGCGGAACTCCGGCGCATCGCGCTGGCGAGCCGCGAACGAACCCTCGAGGCGCATACCTCCGACCGGCGGGCCGAGGAACTCGAAGGCCTGCTCGCGGCATGTGACGCCGCTCCGCGGGCCGGCAGCATGATGGAGGCTTGAGCCATGTGGGGCATCATCCCGGCAGCGGGCATCGGCAGCCGCATCCAGCCTCTCGCCTTCTCGAAGGAGTTGCTCCCGGTGGGAAGCCGCCTCTCGAACGGCGTGGAGCGGCCTTGCGCCGTCAGCGAATACCTCGTCGAACGCATGATCCGGGGCGGAGCGGACAAGATCTGCTTCGTCATCTCGCCGGGCAAATCCGACATCATGGAATACTACGGCGCCGGCTACGGCGAGGCGACGATCGCCTATGTGGTGCAGCCCGAAGCGCAGGGCTTGTGCGACGCGATCTTTCGCGCAACGCCCCTCATTCCGCCGGACGAGCCCGTCATCGTCGGCCTGCCGGACACGGTGTGGTTTCCCGAGACCGCACTCGCGGAGCTGCCGGACGACACCCTCTCGTTCCTGCTCTTTCCGGTCGATCACCCGGAATTCTTCGATGCCGTGGTGCTCCGGGAGGATGGCCGGGTCGAGGAGATCCAGGTGAAGCAGCCGAACGCCACGTCGCGCTGGATCTGGGGCGCGTTCAAAATGCCAGGCCGGGTGCTCGAGGATCTGCGCCGATTATGGCTGCGCCGCGAGCGGCGGGACGAGTATTTCGGCACGCTCGTCAACGCCTACCTTGCCGAGGGCGGCGAGGCATTGGGCGTGAAGGCCGGGCGCGCCTACGTGGATGTGGGCACCCTCGACGGCTATCGCTCGGCCATCGGCCTCCTGAGCGAGGCCGCGAACGGCGACGGGGCGGCCGGAGCGCGTGTCGCGCTCGGCTGGCCTGCTGGCCGCGCCGCGTTGGGTCTTCACGACGTGAACAGGGAGTAGAACCGGCGATGAACGCGATCGACCGCACCACGAAGGACGAGATCCGCCGACAGGCGGAGGCGCTCGGGCCCTGGTTCCACAACATCGAGCTCGGGGGCGTCTGGACGGCGCCGGATCACTTTCTGGGCGATTACCCGGGCGTGAAATGGCGGAGCTTCGCGGACGCGATCCCGGCAGACCTCACCGGTAAGAGCGTGCTCGATATCGGTTGCAACGGCGGCTTCTACTCGATCGAGATGAAGAAGCGCGGCGCCGGGCGCGTCCTGGGCATCGACTTCGATGAGGACTACCTCGCCCAGGCGCGCTTTGCGGCGCGGGTGACGGGGCACGACATCGAGTTTCGAAAGCTCTCCGTCTACGACGTCGGCGCGCTCGGGGAGCGGTTCGACGTCGTCATCTTCATGGGCGTGCTCTACCATCTGCGCCACCCGCTGCTGGCGCTCGACCTCATCCACGAGCACGTGGCGAAGGACCTGTTCGTGTTCCAGTCCATGCAGCGGGGCTCGACCGCGGTCGACGCGGTGGAAGAGAACTACACCTTCTGGGAGCAGGAGCACTTCGACAGCCCGGGCTATCCGAAGATGCACTTCATCGAGCGCCGCTACGCAGACGATCCCACGAATTGGTGGGCGCCGAACTCGGCCTGCGTCGAAGCCATGCTGCGCTCCAGCGGGTTCGAGATCGCCGCCCATCCCGAAACCGAGGTCTATATTTGCCGCCGGGCCGAGCCGCTTTACGGGCCCGGAGCGGTCTATCCGGCTCGCTAAGCAAGAAAACGGGGAGACAAGACGATGATCGAAGCCGCGATGATCTGGAACGAGCCCAACAACAAGTCCCACTGGGACCCGGAGGTCGATCCCGGTTGGAGCCGCTTTGCCGAAATGGTGAGCGCCGCCGGTCGCGCCATCCGCGGGGCGAATCCGGATTTGCCGCGGGTGCTCGGCGGCATGTCGCCGATCGATCCCTCCTTCCTGCGGCTTCTCGGGAGCAAGGGTGCCCTCGATCATGTGGACGTCGTCGCCGTGCACGGCTTTCCGCTCGACTGGAATCTCTGGCAGATCCACGACTGGCCGGCGAAGGTGGACGAGATCCGCGCCGTGACGGACAAGCCGATCTGGGTCACGGAGGTGGGCGTCTCGACCTTCGGTGCCGAGGAAGTTCAGGTGTTCGGCGTAAAACGGACCGCCGAACTCCTCATCGGCCGCGTGCCGAAGATTCACTGGTATTCGCTCTACGATCTTCCCCGCGCCTGGGAGGCGACGACGCGCCACAAGGAGGCGGAGGGATCGTCCTATTACCGACACTTCTACATGGGCCTTCTGCGCGAGGACGGGTCGCCGAAGCCCGCGCTCGACGAATACGCGAAGGTCGCCGGCGAGATGGGCCTGTGCCAGTGGTTCCACTTCGAGGATCACCGGCTCGACGAGGCGGTGGCGTGGATGAAGCGCCTCGGCGTGAAGTATCTGCGCACGGGCCTCTCCTGGGCGGACAGCTTCCGGCCGAACGCGATGGACTGGTTCGACCGGCAGATGGAGGCGCTCGCGGATTTCGACGTGACCGTCACCTTCTGCTTCACGCCGGAGCATCGCGGGATTCAGCCGCATCACACAAGCGCTCCGCAGGTGAACGAAGAATTCGCGGAATTCTGCGCCAAAATGATCCGGCGTTACGCGCCCGCATCGTCGGGCGTGGCGCCCCGCATCCCGGTGCTGGCGGCCGAGTGATCGGGAGGCCCCGACGTGAGCGCTCCGGGGCTGCGATCCTCGTTCGTGGGTGATCTCGCCGGGAACGCAATCCTCCCCGGCGAGCGCATCGCCTTGATCGTCGCCCATCCGGACGATGAGACCCTGGGGCTCGGCGCGCAAATGGCGCGCATGCCCGGCCTCACCATCGCTCACGCGACGGACGGAGCCCCGCGCGATCTCGGCGACGCCGCCCGCCGGGGCTTCGCCTCGGCCGACGCTTACGCGGCCGCCCGCCGGGAGGAACTCGAAGCCGCCGTCGCGCTCGCAGGTATCCCCGCGGATGCGCTCCTGGGCCTCGGTTTTGCCGATCAGGATGCCTGCAACAATCTGGTGCCGCTCGCCTTGACGCTTGCCGAGTTCATCGCGGAGCGGCGCTTTGAGGTGATCCTGACCCATGCCTACGAGGGCGGCCACCCAGATCACGATGCTATCGCCTTTGCGGTCTCCGAAGCCGTGCGGCTCCTCGCTGCGCGCAGCAGGACCGAGGCGCCGCTCGTCGTCGAGATGCCGTACTACCGCTTAGGGCCCGAGGGACTAATCGCCCAATCCTTCCCGCCCGATCCTGCAGCCCCGGAGCTGGCCTTGTGGCTCACGCCGGCGGAGCGGGCCATGAAGCGCCGGATGTACGACGCTCACGCGAGCCAGGCCGAGGTGCTCGCCGGATTTCCCATTGCCTGCGAACGCTTCCGGGTGGCGCCGCGCCACGATTTCGACGCCCTGCCCAATGGCGGCCTCCTCAACTACGAGCGGTTCGAGTGGGGCCTCACGGGCGAGCGCTGGCTCGCCCTCGTGGCGCAGGCGCGCTCGACGCTCGCCGAGGGCCCGCCATGAGCCTCACGATTCTGAGCGTCGCCTATCCGCTCGCGCCCGTCGGCCCGGACGCCGTCGGCGGGGCCGAGCAGGTGCTGAGCCAGATCGATGCCGCCCTCGTCGCCCGCGGTCACCGCTCCATCGTGGTGGCGTGCGAGGGCTCCGCTGCGGCAGGAACGCTCGTGCCCGTGCCGCTCCCCCGCGAACCCTACGACGAGGCCGCCAAGGCCGGAGCCCACGCGCGCCACCGCTCCGCCGTCGCGGCAGTGCTGGCGCGCGAACCCGTCGATGTGGTTCACCTCCATGGGATCGACTTTCACGCCTACCTCCCCGCTCCGGGGGTGCCGGTCCTCGCGACACTTCACCTGCCGCCCTCCTGGTATCCGGAGGAAGCCCTGCGCCCCGGGCGCCCCGACACGTGGTTTCACGCGGTGAGCGAGGCGCAGCACCGGGACTGCCCGCCGGGCCCGCACCTTCTGCCGCCGATCGAGAACGGGGTCACCCTCGGCGCGGCCCGACATGCAAAACGGGACTTCGCCTTGACCCTCGGCCGGATCTGCCCGGAAAAGGGCGTTCACCTTGCGGTCGAGGCCGCCAAGCGGGCCGGCATCCCGCTCCTCGTGGCGGGCGAAGTTTTTCCTTACGAAGCGCACCGGCGCTACTTCGCCGAAGAGGTGGCGCCCCGGCTCGACGGGTTGCGCCGGTTCATCGGCCCCGTCGGGCTCAGGCGCAAGCGCCGGCTTCTCAGCGCGGCCCGCTGTCTCCTCGTCCCATCCTTGGCTGCCGAGACGAGTTCGCTCGTCGCCCGCGAGGCTATCGCATGCGGCACGCCCGTGATCGCATTCCCGAACGGCGCTCTCCCCGAGACAGTTGAGCACCGGCGCACCGGTTTTCTGGTGCCCGACGTCGAGGCCATGGCATCCGCGATCCGGGATGCCGCTCGCCTCGACCCGGAGACCTGCCGGGCGGTCGGCCGGGACCGTTTCTCGCTCGAGCGCATGGTCGAGGGGTATCTTTCCGTCTATCGACGCCTCGCCGGACGCGCCCGCGATCCCCTCGAAGGCGCCGCATGATGGAAGCTCGCCTCATCCGCGATCGCGCCGCCCTCGAAGCGCTCGCCCCGGCCTGGTGGGAGCTGTGGCGGCGGGCCGACGCCACGCCGTTCCAGTCGCCGGCCTGGCTCTTGCCCTGGTGGCAGGTCTTCTCGCCCGGCGATCTCCTCACGGTCGCCGTGGAGCGCGACGGCGAACTCGTCGGCCTCGCTCCGTTCTACGTGGAGGACGGCGCTCTAGGCCGCCGGCTGCTGCCCCTCGGCGTCGGCATTACCGACTACCTCGACGTCCTTCTCCACCCCGATCACGCGGCGGAGGCCGGCCGCGCCATCGTCGCGGCAGCCCTCGCGGCGGGCGGTTGGGACAGCTGGGAGCTGGAGGAGCTGCGCCCGGAGGCGGCCGCCTTCGCCCTGCCCTGCCCGGAGGTCGCTGCGGAAACCGTCGCCGAGCAAAGCCCCTGCCCCACCCTCGCGCTGAGCGCCGGCGACCTTGCGGCGGTCCTGCCCCGAACCAAACGGCGCAAGATCAACCTCGCCCGCAACCGGGCCGCCCGCCGCGGCGGCGCCCGCGTCGAGCGGGCGGAGGCGGCAACGCTCGACTCCGCGCTCGGCCACCTCGTCCGCCTGCACGGGTCGCGCTGGCGCAGCCGGGGCGAGGACGGCGTTCTGGCGGACGACCCCGTCCAGCGCTTCCACCGCATCGCCGCTCCGGCCCTTCTGGAGGCGGGCCTCCTGCGGCTCCTCACCTTGAGCCTGGGCGATGCCGTCGTGGCGGCCTATTACGGCCTCCACTGGCGGCAGGCCGCCTATGCCTACCTGATCGGTTTCGATCCCGACTACACGTTCGAGAGCCCCGGCGTTCTTCTCACCGCCCATGCTGTCGAGGCCGCGCTTGCGGAAGGCGCCCGTGACTTCCACTTCCTGCGGGGCGACGAGCCCTACAAATACGATTGGGGCGCGGTCGACCGCTGGAACCGCCGCCGCTCCTTCAGGCGCCCGGGTGCCCGGCATGCCGCCTGACCCGATCCCGGACCGCCTGCGCCCACCGCTCCAGGCCTGCGCGTCCGGCACGGTGCCGGCCAATATCGGCCTGCTCCGGCTGCTCATTGAGGCGCAATCCCATCGCGAGGCCGACGAGGCGCTGGCCGCTTCAAGCCGCGCGGAAGCCGATGCGTCCGCCCGGCAGCGCCTGGACGCGGCCCGCAGGCTTCTGGACGAGAACCCGCAGGCCTTCGGTCTCGTCGCATCGGTTCTTCGCGACGTGGAGCATCACGGCACCGCCTCCGACGCCGAGGGCGGCGTGGCGCACTGGGCCGGCGCCTTCGACCGCATGGCTAGGGCCGCGCCCGAAGGCGCCGTCGCGCTCTACGCGCTCGGCAACCCGCGCCTGCTGGAGCAGGCCACCCGGGAAGTCGTCGATTACCTCCGTGACCGGACGCTGGTCGGTTCCGCGAGCCACGTTCTCGAGATCGGCTGCGGCATCGGCCGCTTCGTCGAGGCGCTGGCGCCCGACGTTGCGCAGGTAACAGGCCTCGACATCGCGCCCGCGATGATCGACGAAGCCCGCCGGCGCTGCGCGGGCCACGCCAACGTCGTGCTGCGCGTATCCTCGGGCCACGACCTGGCGCCGGTCGAGGACGAGAGCGTGGACCTCGTCCTGGCGGCCGACGTCTTTCCCTATCTCGTCCATGCGGGCCCCGACCTCGTGGAAAAGCATCTTCACGAGGCGCGTCGCGTGCTGCGGCGAGGCGGGTCCCTCGTCATCCTGAACTACTCCTATCGGGATGATCCCGCCCAGGACGAGGCCGATCTGCGCCGGCTCGCCGGCCTGCACGGCCTCACGCCGGTAAAGACCGGCGAGCGGCCGTTCTCCCTTTGGGACGCTGCCGTCTTCCATCTCGCCCGGAAGGCTTGAGGCGGCTGCGGCGTTGCGAGCCCGCGAGCGGCTGCTTTAAGGGTGACGGCAGCTGCGCGGAGCCTCGCCGATGCGACACCTCTACCCGCCCATCGAACCCGACCGGTCCGGCCTGCTCGACGTGGGCGACGGGCACCAGGTTTACTGGGAGCTGTGCGGCCGTCCGGACGGCAAGCCGGCGGTCGTGCTGCATGGCGGTCCGGGCGGAGGCTGCACCCCGGGGCAGCGGCAGTTCTTCGATCCGGAGCGCTACCGGGTGCTGCTCTTCGACCAGCGGGGCTGCGGGCGGTCGCGACCCCACGCGAGCATCGAGGCCAACACCACCTGGCACCTCGTCGCCGATATCGAACGCCTGAGGGAGATGCTCGGCCTCGAGCGCTGGCTCGTCTTCGGCGGGTCCTGGGGCAGCACCCTCGCCCTGGCCTATGCCCAGACCCATCCCGAGCGCGTGAGCGAACTCGTTCTGCGCGGGATCTTCACGGTGCGCCGCGCCGAACTCCTCTGGTACTATCAGGCGGGCGCATCCTGGCTGTTTCCCGACAAGTGGGAGCGCTTCCTCGCCCCGATCCCGGTCGAGGAGCGCGGCGACCTTCTGGCCGCCTATCACCGCCGCCTGACCGGCGCGGACCGGGCGCTGCACATGGAGGCGGCGAAGGCCTGGAGCATTTGGGAGGGCGAGACCATCACGCTCCTGCCGAACGACACCTATGCGGTCGACTTCGGCGAGGAGCGCTACGCCCTCGCGTTCGCCCGCATCGAGAACCACTACTTTATGAACGGCGGTTTTCTCGAGGAGGGCCAACTCCTGCGCGATGCCGGGCGTCTGGCCGGGATCCCCGGCATCATCGTTCAGGGCCGCTACGACGCGGCGACGCCCCCAGCCACCGCCTGGGATCTACACAAGGCCTGGCCCGGGAGCCGGCTCGTCATGGTGCCGGATGCAGGCCACGCGGCGAGCGAACCGGGGATCCGGCACCACCTCGTCGAGGCGACGGACGCGTTCGCGCGCTGACGGATCAGCGGTCGGAGTTGATGATCGGGTGAGCCGGGGCGGGTTTCGCTTCGACCACGGCGGCGACGGCGCCCGTCGTCTCGATCTCCTTGCCGGCCCGGGCCGAGGCATAGGTGGCCGCCGTCGGCTTCGTCAGCCCCATGCTCTTTGCCGCGTAGTAGTAGCCGCTCGCGTAATAGGCGACCGCCTGATTGTGGTTGCCGCGGGCGACCTTGTAGGCGCCGGCGAGATAGGGAACCGCGTAGGTGAGATTGGTCTCGGCATCGAGAAGGCCGGAGGCCGGGCCCGTATAGCCCATGGCTCGCGCGGTGGCGTGCTTGATCTGCATGAGGCCCATGGCCCCGCCGCGGCCCACCGCCCGCGGGTTGTACCGGCTCTCGCGCTTGACGACCCGGTGCACCAGTTCCGCGGGAACGTCGTTCGCCGCCGCGTGCTTATCGATCAGGTTGTACAGGGCGAACTGATCGGCCTGTGCGACCGGAGCCGAAACGACGAGCGCGGCGAGGGCGAGCGGGATGGTCTTCTTGTTCATTGGACATTCCCTTGAGGAAAACGCGATGAACATGCCTAACAGATAATGAGGCGAAAATCGGGCATCATCAATATTAGGTTAACTTAGAGAACGAAACCCTTATCCTGCATGGGTTTCCGCAGCTTCCTCTAGGAGAACCCGTCAGTAGATCACCACGGAGCGAATCGATTTTCCTTCGTGCATGAGGTCGAATGCGGTGTTGATCTCCTCGAGCGGCATGGTGTGGGTGATGAGATCGTCGATGTTGATCTTTCCCTCCATGTACCAATCGACGATCCTTGGCACGTCCGTTCGCCCCCTCGCCCCGCCGAAGGCCGTCCCCTTCCAAACCCGACCGGTCACGAGCTGGAACGGGCGCGTGGCGATCTCTCGCCCGGCCTCAGCAACCCCGATAATGATGCTCTCGCCCCAGCCCCGGTGACAGCATTCGAGGGCCTGGCGCATCACGTCGACGTTGCCGGTGGCGTCGAACGAGAAATCCGCCCCGCCTCCGGTGAGGTCGACGATCGCCTGGACCACCTTGTCCCGGCCGACCTCGTCCGGGTTGATGAAGTCCGTCATGCCGAATTTCTGCGCCATGGCGCGCTTGGCGGGATTCACGTCGATGCCGACGATCCGGTCGGCGCCCACCATCCGGGCGCCCTGGATGACGTTGAGGCCGATGCCGCCGAGGCCGAACACCGCCACGTTGGCGCCGGGCCACACCTTCGCGGTGTAGATCACCGCGCCGATGCCGGTCGTCACCCCGCAGCCGATGTAGCAGATCTTGTCGAAGGGCGCGTCGTCGCGAACCTTGGCGAGCGCGATCTCGGGCAGGACCGTGTGGTTCGCGAAGGTGGAGCAGCCCATGTAGTGGAAGACGGGGTCGCCCTCGCAGCGAAAGCGGCTCGTGCCGTCCGGCATGACGCCTTTGCCCTGCGTCGCCCGGATCGCGGTGCACAGGTTCGAGCGCCGCGACAGGCAGGTTTTGCACTGGCGGCATTCGGGCGTGTAGAGCGGGATGACGTGATCGCCGGGTTTGAGGGTGGCGACGCCGGGCCCCACCTCCCGCACGATCCCGGCGCCTTCGTGGCCGAGGATGGCCGGAAACAGACCCTCCGGATCGGCGCCGGACAGGGTGTAATAGTCCGTGTGGCAGACCCCCGTCGCAATGACCTCGACGAGCACCTCGCCGGCCTTCGGCCCTTCGATCGTGATCGTCTCGATGGTGAGCGGCTGGCGCGCTCCCCACGCTACGGCGGCACGCGTCTGCATCGGTCCCTCCCCGGTTGCCTGCGGGAGGAAATGGAGCAGCGGCGGGCGACGGCAAATCCGGCGGCGGGAGCCGGTCAGCGACCGTGCGGGCCAAGCGCCCGACGCAGGGTCGGGCCCAGATGCTCGAGGAGGTTCGGCTTGTTGATGAAGTGAGCGCCCTCCGGCACGGGCCCGGACTTCGCGTCAGAATGCCCCGACATCATGACGACGGCGACCTCAGGCCATCGTTCCCTCACGAGGCCAGCGAGGTCGACGCCGTCCGTGTGGCCCGGCACATGGGCATCCGTGACTACGGCGCGGACGTCCGTCCGCGTCTCCATCTGCTCGAGGGCGCTGTCGGCGTCGCCCGCTCCGAGCACGGCGAAGCCCTGCTCCTCGAGGTAGGCCGTGATGACGTCGAGCTGCTGGGTCTCCTCCTCGACGAGGAGGACCAGGGGCGATCCGGAACTCATGGCGGCTCATCTTTCGGTAACCCGCAGAGCTAACGCGGAAAGCCGCCGATGGATCGATCAGGCGATGAAACGGACCCCGCATTCCTCGCCGCGGCGCCAGACCATCTCGGCTTGGTGACGCCGGCTCTTCAGCGGCAGGTTGAGCTCGAACACCTGCGGAAGCGTTCCGTCGCCGGCGAGCTTGAGGCGGGCGCCGGATTGCGAGATGTCGCGAACGACGCAATCCATGGTGCTGAAGCGGTTGTTGAAGACGATCGTGCCCCGCAGCATCGAACGCTGGCGCTTCATGATCCGCAGATCGCCGGGCGAGGCCGCAGGCTCCTGAACCTCGGGCGCGGAGGGTTCGTCCGGGCTCCTGGCCGCCGGGATGGCAAGGTTCGCCCGCCCCTGGCTGAGATCCCAGAAGATCGCCACCACATCGCGGGGGCTGTAGGGCTTGGCGACATAGATCGCCCCGCTTCCGCGCTCCTGCGAGCCTTCCGAGAAGGCCGAGGCGTAGACGACGGGCCTTGCGGGATGCCGCAGCTTGAACGCCGCCCCGACGGCCCAGCCGTCGACGGCCCCCGAGAGGGCGATATCGGTGAACAGCCAATCGACGCTGCGATGCGCTCTCAAGAGGTCGAGCGCTTCGCGGCCGCTGCCCGTCGACAGAACCCGAAAGTCAGCCTGGCTCAAGTAGCGCTCGATGATCGTGCGGGTGACAGGCTCGTCCTCAACAACGAGGATCGTTTTTGCTTCGTTCATGGCAGCCCAAATGGTTTCGCGCATGGAACCACCGAAGCTTTAATGAAATGCTCCTCAATTTGCGCCGAAAGCTGACAGTGTTGCTTCTCCGGCGATCCTATCCAGCGCGCCCTCGCTCGGACAGCGCTGGCCGCAGCGCCTCCGCCCGGCGCTCGCAACGAATGATGCGCCAGGGCTCGAAGGGCAGCCGGTCGAAGCGGCGGTCCGCTCCCGGGCAGGAGGCTGCAGGCTGGACCTCTACATCGGGCAGGATGCCAAGCCCGCCGGTCGCCTCGGGCTCGAGAGGCGCCGCGAATTTGCGGGACCAGTCATGATGCTGCGTCAACGTCTCCGCCGCCCACCCGGCCGACGAGACCGAGGCTGCAATCAACAAGGCTCCGACCACCACGCGCATGACACCCTCCATCGAAGCTCATCCTGCATCCCGTCACCTGAGCGCGGGGTGACGATCCTGTTGTCTGCGGTTCACGGGAGCTTGGCGGTATCGAACCGGTCGGCGGCAAGAGGTCGTGGGCCTTCGGCAATAAGAAAAAGCCCGTCGGTGGCCTGATCGGCTTTCGATGCCGCCGCATTGTGGAACTCAACGGTGAGTCAGCTGCGTTTCACTTATCGCGGGCCTTCAGCATACCCGGATGAGGAACGAACGATGCAGCACAGGCAACGGTTGAGCTTGAGCCTTGCTTGCCTTCTGGCAGCGGGCCCGTCCGCCGCCCTCGCGCAAGGCGCCGGATCCTGGATCGATCCCCCCGCCCAGGCCGCACCGCCCGCGACCCCGGAGCGCCGCGATCCCCCGGCAGCCGAGCCCGCGCCGGCGCCGAGACCGACGCCGAGTCAGGCTCGCACGCCGATCCTGTCGCCCCCCGAAAACCGGCGCGCCGAGCCGACCCGGCGCGACCCGGCCCAGCGGCCGCCGGCGGCCGCGCCGCGGCGTGAGGCGGCCGAGCGGGTCGCCCCGCAGCCATCGGCCGAGCCCCTCCGCCGGCCTGTCCGCCCCGAGGCGCCGGCCGGCACGGTCGAGCGCCGCGCACCGGAGCGCGACCGGTCCGCGAGCCGCGTGGCCGCGGCGGAGGCCCTCGCCACCGAATATCTGAACACGTGGTCCGCCCCGAACAGACTGACTCTCGACAGCACCACCTCCTTCTACGGCCGGAGGGTCACCTTTCACGGACGGGTCATGACCCCGGGCGATCTCCTCGAGGAGAAGCGTCGCTTCGTCCGGCGGTGGCCGGAGCGCGAGTATCAGCCCCGCCTGTCGACCATGGGCACCGCCTGCTCGCCCCAGGGGCGCTCCTGCACGGTCCGCTCCGTCTTCGACTTCGCCGCCGCCAACCCCGCCGAGGGGCGGCGCACGCAGGGGGTCGGGACGCTGGAGCTCGTGGTGAGCTTCGCCGAGGGCCGCCCCGTGATCGTGGCCGAGAACAGCATCGTCCATGGCCGCAGCGGACGCCGCTCCGCCCTTCGGGAGACGCGCGATGAATAGGGCCACCGTCTCGAGCGCCCCAGCCCACAATCCCCGCGACCGCCTGCGCGCCCTCGTTCAGGCCGAAGTGGCGAGGGCCAACCCGGCCGACACCGCGCGGCGGTCCCTCGAGCTCATCGTCGAGTCGTCGGTCCGGGCCCGCGAGGTGGATGGCGAACTCGTGGTGTCGGTGCTGGACGACAGCGGCGCGCCCCGCATGCGCGAGGAGGACGGCCGGCAGGTCCCGGTCACCCTGACCGAACTCGTCGACGAATTGCGCCACAAGCACCCGACGCTCTTCAAGGCCGGCACGGCCCGACCGGCGGAACCGGTGCAGCACCCGGTCCCGGCAGCGCCTCCCTCCCAACCTCGCCAACGGGATTGGCTCGCTCTGGCCAGCAACGAGGGCGCGAGCGCACCGCAAGCTGCTTTAGAGCCGGACGATGCTCCTGAGCTTCGGGCTCCCTCGATGTTGAGCGCCAGCGCTGCCCGAATGTCGGCCGCGCGTTCCGGGCTCGGCTCGGCCCTCGGGCACATGCGCGAGAGGCTCGCCGCGCGCCAGCGCGGGAAGCGGGCGAAAAGCGAGGCGCACGCCGCCCTTCCGCCCGTGCCCGCCCTGCCTCCCGCCCGGCGCCGATGGCGACCCATGGCGGCCGCGACCGCAGCGCTGGTGGTTCTTGCGGGCGGCACAGCGCTCCTGCTGCCCCGCCCCGCGCCCGAGCCGGAACAGGCCTCCCTCAAGACCCCGGCGGCGAGCCGAACGGCCCGAACGGCGGAAGCGCTGGATCCGGCCACCACCGGCTCGGTCGCCGCATCCCAGGCCCAGACGGCCGCGAACGGACGGCTGACCGGCCTGCCGGAGGTGCTCGACACATCGACCCTCCGGGTTCAGGACCGGATCGTGCGCCTGTTCGGCGTCGAATGGGCGCGCGGCGGAGGAGATCCGGACGACCTCGTCAAATACCTGCGAGGCCGCGAGATCACCTGCGAACCGGCCGGCGGCGCCGATTCCTATCGCTGCCAGGTGGAAGGCCAGGACCTGTCCCGGGTCGTCCTGTTCAACGGCGGCGGTCGGGCGACACCCGAAGCGACACCCGAGTTGCGTGCGGCGGAGGACCATGCCCGCTCCAACAAGATGGGCGTCTGGAAGGAGGCGCGCCAACCTCCTCCGCCACCGGCACCATGACCGGCGGCGGATCTCGAACAACGCAGCAAGGCGCCGTTCACCAAAGCCCGCGAAATCGAGGGTTTCCGTGACGTCAGGCTCTGCGGGAGCGCCGCCTTAACCCGATCTTTGGCCGGACGGCGCAGCGTAGCCGAGTGTCCGCCCCCGGTTTTCCGTTGCTGCCCTCCGCTCACATAGGCTCCCGACCCAGACGACGGCCGCTCGTCCCGCTTTCGGCGGCGATTTGGCTCGGCGGGATCGCGATCATCGTCGCTACCCTGGCCGCCACGGCCTGGATCGCCGCGCAGTCGCGGGCGCAGATGCTGGACGGCGCGAGACGGGATACGGCCAACATCGTGAAGGCCCTCGACGAGGGCGCGTCCCGCGCCGTTGAAGCTGCCGACATGGTGACGCGCGCCGTCGCCGCGCGTCTTGAGGCCGAGAACGGTTCCCCGGCCGCCCTGTGGGGCATGACCTCGGATCTCGCCTCCGTGTGGAAGCACATCACGGCTCTGTCGGTGCTCGACGCCGAAACGGGCGAGCCGCTTTTCCGATACGCCGGCGACTATCCCATCGCGACGGAGGTCGACAGCCAAAGCCACGCGCAAAGCCGCGTCGACCGCAGCCAGACAACTCGGATCACGCGCCCGGTCTACAACCCGCTCCTGAAGCAGTGGGTGGTGGGAGTGAGCCGGCGGATCGCTCTTCGCACCGAGCCCTACAGCATGGTCGTGGTCGCCCATATCGACCTTGCCTTCTTCACACGCTCCTGGACCGAGCTGACCCTCGGCGCGCAAGGCACCGTGGCGATGTTCCGCACGGACGGCATCCTGCTCGCCCGCAGGCCGCACGTGGCGAGCGCGGTCGGGCAGGATCTGTCGAATGCCGCTCTCTTTCGCCATCTCGCCAGGGCGCCGGCTGGCACCTACGAAGCCGTTGTGCCAACCGACGGGGTGAAGCGCATCATCAGCTACCGTCGGCATGACGATCTCCCGCTCGTCATCATCTGCGGCCTGAGCGAGGAGGAGGTGCTGACCCGGTGGCGGGAGCAGACCCGGTGGGCCGCCCTCCTTAGCAGTCTCGTCGCCCTGGTCATCCTCGCCCTGAGCGCCTGGCTCACCACGGTCGTGCGGCGCCAGGACCGTCTGGCATCGACGCTCACCGCGACCCTCGACAACATGGACGAGGGCCTGCTCATGGTGGACGAGCACGGCGTCATCCAGGTTCACAACCGGCGGGTGGCGGAACTGATGGACCTTCCGGAATCCCTGCTTCGGGCGAAGCCCACGGTGAGCGCCGTTCACGATTACCAGACGCAGCGCGGAGATTTTGCGAACACTAGCGACAAGATGCGGGGCTGGACCTCGGCCCGGCAGATCGAGAATAACCGCCACACCTACGAGCGGATGCGCCCCAACGGGACGGTGGTCGAGATCCGCAACATGCCCCTCGAGGGCGGCGGCGCGGTCCGTACCTATACAGACATCACGACCCGCTGGAAGGCGGAAGCCGAGCGCCAGCGCCAGGAGGACGAGCTGCGGGCAGCCAAAGACCTCGCCGAGCAGGCGAACCAGGCGAAGTCCGACTTCCTCGCCACCATGAGCCACGAGATCAGGACGCCCCTCAACAGCATCATCGGCTTCACCGGGCTCCTCCTCGACCGCGCGAGCATGCCCGCCGACGAGCGGCGCTACCTCCAGCTGATCCAGGGGTCGGGCCACGCGCTCCTGACGTTGGTGAACGACATCCTCGACTTCTCGCAGGTCGAGGCGGGCCAGGTCGAACTCGATCCGCAGGTCTTCGCGTTGTCGGGGCTCGTCGAGGAGACCGCGGCGATCATTCGCGGCATGGCCGATCAGAAGGACATCGAACTCAACATCGTGGTCGACCCGCAAGCGCCGCCGCTGCTCCTCGGCGACAGCGACCGCCTGCGGCAGATCCTGCTCAACTTCCTCAACAACGCGGTGAAGTTCACCCACAAGGGCTATGTGGGACTTCATGTGGTGGCCTGCGGCCGCTCTCCCGAAGGCGAGCGCCTTCGGTTCAGCGTGACGGATACGGGGATCGGGATCCCGAAGGACAAGCAGGGCCGCCTGTTCCAGCGCTTCTCCCAGGTCGACGGCTCCATCCGCCGCGAGTTCGGCGGCACGGGCCTGGGCCTTGCCATCTGCAAGCGCCTCGTCGAGCTCATGGGCGGCCAGATCGGCGTCACCAGCGAACCCGGCGTCGGTTCGACATTCTGGTTCGAGGTCACCCTCCCGCCCGGCGAAAGGCGGGAAGCGGAGGCCGCCGGAACGCTCTGCAGCCGGACCGGCGTGCAGGCCCGCTGCCGCATCCTTCTCGCCGAGGACGTCGACATCAACCAGGAGCTGGCGCTCGCGATCCTGTCGGGGGCCGGACATGATGTCGATCTCGTGCAGGACGGCGCCGAGGCCCTGCAGGCGGTCCAGCGAGCCCCCTACGACATGGTGCTGATGGATGTGCAGATGCCCGTCATGGACGGGGTCACGGCCACGCAGATGATCCGCGCGCTGCCCGGCCCGGTTCGCCACATCCCGGTGATCGCACTGACGGCCAACGTGCTGTCAGGACAGATTGAGCGCTTCCGCGAGGCGGGCATGAACGACCATGTGGGCAAGCCGTTCCGGGCGAGCGAATTGCTCGACGCGGTGCAGCGCTGGAGCCCCGATCTTGATTTTGCGGAAGCCGGATCTTCGCAGCGGGCGGCCAGCTGAGGGGAACTGGCCCCGGCTCATCGCCGGGGCCGCTCACGTCCAGAGCAGAATGCCCAGCCCGCCGCCGGAACGAAGCCACCATGCATGATCCCGGCCTGCGCCGCTGTCCCGCAAAAGCCACACCCGCGCCCTCTGCGGGGGATCACCGAACGTCAGGCTGAAGGGCTCCGTCCTGCGCTGCGCGAACGCGTTCGCGGTGAGCCGTGTAGAGCCCGCTCGCCGCGATGATCCCGGCACCGACGAAGGTCCACCCGTCGGGGATGCTGCCGAACATGAAGTAGCCGAGCGCCGCGGACCAGAGGAGCTGGGTGTAGAAGAACGGCGCCAGGAGCGAGGCTCCCGCGTGCCGAAAGGCCAGGACGATGAGGCCCTGCGCGATGGTGGAGGTCAGCCCGGTGATGAGGCCGAACAGGATCTCGGTCTGCCCCATGTTTCGCCAGTCGAAGACCGTCAGGACGCTCAAGATGGTGCAGCCGATGAGAGCCGGGTAGAGCAGCGTCGTCAGAGGGTGATCCGCATCCTTCATCTTGCGCGTGACGATGAGCGCGACGGCCCAACTCAAGGCCGACAGGATGGGGAAGATCGCCGCCTGATCGAAGGCGTCGCCGCCGGGGCGGACCACGACGATGACGCCGACGAGCCCGACGATCACGGCGGCCCAGCGCCGAATGCCCACGCGCTCGCCGAGGAACGGGATCGACAGGGCGGTGACGAAGATCGGCGACATGAACCCCATGGTGGTCGCCTCCGCCATAGGCAGATAGCGAAGGCCCATCACGAAGAGCAGGGCGGACCCGAGAACGCCGAGGCTGCGTAGGGTCTGCAATCCGGGCCGGCTCGACCGGAAGGCGGAGGCCCCTCCCCAGAACCATGCCACCGGAACCATGACGGCGGCGAAGACCACGAAGCGCAGCCACGTCACCTGAACGCTCGAGAGGGTGTCCGTCAGGTATTTCGACGAGGCGTCCGAGCAGGAGAAGAAGAACAAAGCAAGGACGACATAGAGGATCCCGCGCCAGGGCTCCTCCCGCCGCGCCGGCACGGGGGGCGGCACCACCGCCCCCGAGACGGCAGCCGGAACGGGTGGGGTGCTGGTGGGATTGGCGAGCTGATCCAAGGGAAGCGCTTTCACGAGGCGGGCTGTCGGGGCGGCGGCACGCTACCATCTCGCATCACCGGGAGGCTTGCGAAAACCGGGGGGACCGCATGTGCCGGCCGGATGCCGCGGGCCGGCTCGACCCCGCTTGCCGGCCCGGCGGGTTCCAGGGATGATGGGACCATGAGGAACATTCTCGTCCCGCTCGAAGAACACAGCCTCCTGCCCCAGGTGCTGGAGACCGCCCTCCTCCTCGGCCGCACCTTCGAGAGCTACATCGAGGGCCTTGCCATCACCCTCGACCTTCCCGTCGCCATGCCGGTGGATATGGCGATCGGCGCGCCGTCGATCCTCGACCCGACCACCCGGCGCGAGATGGCGGCGGCGTGCTACCACCATTTCGAGACCTACATGACGGGTCAGAGCATCCCGCGGGCCGGCGCCGGCGAGCGCGGCCTGTCGTTCGGGCGGCACGAAGGCGATCTTGCGAACGACGCCTTCCTTGGCACCTATGCACGTCTCTTCGACCTGACGGTGGTGGGGCGACCGAGCAACCGCACGAACCACGCCCGCCTCGCGACCGTCGAGGCGGCCCTCTTCGAGAGCGGCCGGCCGGTGCTCGTCGTGCCGCCGAGCGTTCCCTCGGCGATCGGTCGGCGCGTCGTGATCGCGTGGAACCGCAGCACCGAAACGGCCCGCACGGTGGCGTTCGGCATGCCGCTCCTCGCGCGCGCCGAGTCGGTCGTGGTGCTCGAGGCCGAGGGCTGGGGCTCCGGCGCCGCCACGGGCGAGAGCCTCGCCGCATCGCTCCGCCGCAACGGCATCCCGGCGGAGTTCAAGATGGCGCGCGGCACCGGGGGACCGGGCGCCGTCGTGCTGGCCACCGCCGCCTCGCTCGGATGCGACCTCCTCTTGAAGGGCGCCTACACCCAAAGTCGAATCCGTCAGATGATCTTCGGGGGCGCCACCAACCACATCCTGTCGAGCACGGAGCTTCCGGTTCTCATGGCCCACTGATGCAGAGCAGCGGCCCGGATCAGCATGTCCTTTGCGCGGCTCAGCCTCTTCGCCCTCCTCTCGCTCGCGGCCTTCGCGAGCCCGACCTCCGCCGATCAGCTCGACGGCCGCAGCGCCGTCATCATCGACGGCGACACGGTGGCGTTCGGGCATGAGCGAGTGAGGATCATCAACATCGAGGCGCCGGGCATCTCGGAGCCCGGATGCGAGCGGGAGGAGATCTTCGCGCTCCGGTCCCGCCAGCGCCTCGCCGAACTCATCGGCACGGGCCTCGTCCGGATCGAGCGGACGGGCCGTGACGAGATCGGGCGCACGCTCGGCCGGCTCTTCCTGGAGGACGGACGCGACGTCGCGGAAATCCTCGTCGCCGAGGGTCTCGCGGTGGTCTGGTACGAGGGCGAGGAGGCAAGAGAGTCCCGGCGGCAACACTGGTGCGGCTAGTTGGCGAAAACGGGTGTCGGCACCGACAATCCTCTTGTCTTCCCCCATGCCGTCGCGGCAACAAAGGTGACACTTAAAAAAGAACGATTCGTCATCGGGGGTCACAATGTCTTTGCAGGGACAACTTGCTCACCAGCTCGCGGCCGGCTTCCTGGAGCAGGCTTCTCTTTACGCCGCCAAAGTAGGCCAGGAGAACATCGAGACCGCCATCAAGACCGCGATCGCCAACCTGATGGCGGAGGTGAGCCAGGGCGCGCCCGTGGTGCCGGGTATCGATCTCTCCAAGGCCACGGCGACCCGCGATGCCGTGCTCATGGCCTGCAAGCTCGTGACGGCGACGCTGACCGCCGATACCCGCACCGTCAACTGAACTCCTGATCGTCAGAGGTGCTTCGGGCTGGCCTGCGTGGTCGGCCCGCACCGCGGGACGAGAGCGGCAGCGCTCAGGCACCCCGCTCGAACGAAGCCGTGGGCCGGCGCTGCAGGGCGTCACCTTCTGACGGCACGCACTACCGTTCGTCGACGATCCCTCATCGGGTCATTCGCGAGCAGCCTGACGACCCGCGCGACACTGGCGCGATCCCGCTTCCGTCAAGGCACAAGCGAAACGTCACGATCCCGGTCGTATCGACCGATGGCTTCCGGCCCGCAAGAAAGCCTCCATGGCTTGCAGTTGCACGACCGCGCGATACGGCATTGCCCACCATTGGGCGAGCCGAGGGCCAGGCCGGACAGCCGAAATCTGGATTGGGGAAGCGGGCCCGCTAGCGGGCGGCGCTGGCCCGGGTGGCCACCTCGATGTCGGACAGCACCACCTGCGTCTCGTAACCCTGCGGATCGATCACCGACCATTCCTTGAGGCGGTTGCGCTTCGCGTCGAATTCCAGAGTGATCTTGGATGTTCCGCCGAAGGTTGCCGTGTCGTCGAAGCGCACGACGATGGTGCCGTCCGGATTGGTCTGCACGTTGCGCACCTTGGTGTCCCGGGCGAGGTCGAACTGCTCCTGCAACAGGAACTTCAGGGGCGTCTGCCCGATCGGGTACACGTCGTTCGTCCCAAGCTTCTTGTCGCGGATGGCGACGGAGCGTCCGTCCGAGACGATCTCCAGGGTGCTCGGGGGCGCGTAGGCGAACCGCAGCTGCCCTGGACGCTTCAGCTGAAGGGTGCCCTGACTTCGCTGCCCGCCGCCCATCTGGGTAAAGGACGCGGTCAGGACGTCGATGCTGTTGAAATACGTATTGAGCCGTTCGAGTGCGGCCTCCGGCGTCGTCGGCAGGGCCGTCTGCGGCTGCTGCGCGGTGGCGGCGTTCGCGGGCGCGCCGGCCGCGGCAGGATTGCGGCTTTGAGCCTGCACGGAGGGCGATGACGCGAGCGCGACGAGGAGGGCGAGTGCGCCGAAACGAATGGACGATGAAGGGTTACGCATGCCCCTCAATCTAGTGGCGCACCCCCGAGCGGCAATGCCGGCCACGGGATGGTGAGATCGAAGCCGCTCGCGACCTAGCCGGGACGACGCCGTAAGGCGCTGGCCATCCAGAGAAGAACGCTGTTCACGGCAAGCCGCACCGCAGGCGCCCCCTCATACGGCGCGCCCGCACCGGCATCGGGTGATCGCAGGCGCAATTCGCGGTCGATATGCTGCTGCAGCACGTCCATCCGGGCAATCAGGCCCTCGCAGATCGCGAGCTGCCGGTCGAGCGTCGCCGGGACACTGCCCTCCTGCGGAGCCACATCGCCTGTCGGATCCTGGTGCATGCTGCCCCTGCCTGTCTGCCTTGCCGGACGACACCATCGAACGGGGCGCACCACAAGACATTGCTTGCTTTTTCCTTAACAGAAGAGCGCTTCTACCCTGCAACGCGCCAGATCTGATGGCCGGCGCCAGCGTAGAATCCTGCCGATTCCCCGGCCCGCATATCTCCGAGCGCCAGAGTGGCAATGACCATGGCGGGCACTCTCGGCGGTTACTCTCGCCTGTTCAGCTTGATCATTGACCTTAACGATCGAGCGGGCGATCTTCGCTCCTTCTGACGACCTGAAGCCTTGTCGGGGAGCGGCATTGCTTGTTGTGTTCCGGAGCCGAAACGCCTATTCCCCTTCGGCACGCAACGGTCGGCCTGCGGAGCCCTGCGGCTCGCTCCCGGCCCGCCGTGATCATATTCTTGCCGGTGCGTTCAGGTGCGCATTCGGCGAGCCAAGTTTGACCGTCTCGGCACCCGGTGCCGCCAAAAGGAAGCCGCCGATGTCCGCCAAGTACATCCTCCGGGCCGTTCTCGTCACGGCCATCGTGAGCGGTGGATGGGTTCTGCCCCTTCCAGCCCCTCTCGGCGTCGCGCCGGCGGCGGCGAAGGAGTACTACACGCGAAAGCGCGTGAACGGGCGCTGGATCACCGGGCGCTTCCCGAAACGCGGCGCCGAGACCGCCAGAGGCGGGTCGGCCCGGGCAAGGACAGCGGCGGTGCAGGCCGACGACATCCCCACCCCGCCCCCGGCTGTGCGCCCCCTGCAGGCCGCCGCGCCGGCAGCCGCCGCGCTCTCCCCGGCCGATCCCCTGCAGGGCGAGCAGCATCTTGCTCCCTTAAAGCAGGCTCTGGAGCAGCGCGCCCGTTCCATGGTTGCGCAGGATGCGGCGCCCGCGCCGAACGTGCGCTCCGTGACGTACGACTTCGCCCAGGGGGTGAAGACGGTGATCTATCTCGACGGAACGGTGAGCGAGGAGCAGATCGACCCCGTCACCACGGGCCGCGTCAACGCGCGGCCCTGACGATCATCATGGAGCAGCGGCGGTAAGGCCGCCGGCCTGATCAGGCCTTTCCGGGCTGCCAGAGAGGCTTGGGCTGGCCGCCCTCGTCGATATAGACCTCGGCGCTGATCTGATGGGCGGTGAACTGCACGGCCGTGCGGATCGCCTTGCGGATCGCCCTCGTCGCCGTGGGAAGCCGCTGGAGCACCACGCCGCGAGTAGTGACGAGCCACTGGCCGTCCTTCGGGGTCACAACGATCTGCTCAGGCATAGCCCACCTCGGATACGGTTCAGCGCGCGGGTCAACGGCGCCGACTCAACTGAGTTTCAACAAGCTTGGCGACAAAACACCGGCCTGTGGCGAAGACGTGGCTGTTCCGTGATGGCCGGGTCGTTCCTGCCCAAATGCCGGACCGCCTTAGCGTTGCCATATTTGTGAATGGAGTTCTAAGTGCGGTGACAAGACCAGGGTGGAGTATGTCGAAGGTTCTGATCGCTGGAGCGACGCTCCTGGTGCTGGCTGCTGCGAGCGGCCGGGCCGAGGCCAAGATGGTCACCTACGAGGTGGACGGTCAGCGCTACTCCTACAGCACCAACAACAATGCGCAGACCGCCGCCGCGCGCCGGCACATGGCGGCGGCGCAGGCCTATGCCGCCGCGAAGGCGAAGGTGGAGGCGGAACGCTCGTCCAATCCGCTCGCCTCCGTCTTCGGGTCGTCAGCCCAGCGGGAGCTCGAGCAGGCGAAGGCCGCCTTGGAGCAAGCCCGGCCCGGCACCAGCGTCGCCGCCGGGCCCGCCACGGCGCCGGCTCGCCCGTCGCGCGAGCGCGCCGACCAGGGCGAGACACCGGCTTCCGCGCAGGAAGCCGCCCCGCGTTCAGCCCGCGCCAGCCGTGCCGATGCGGCCCGCGAGGCTCAGACGCAGGACGTCCCGGTTCAGCCCGCCCGTGCGGCGGCCGCCCCGGCACAGGCTCCCAAGGTCAAGCAGGTGTCCTTCGATGCGGTGTCTGGCATCAAGACGACGTTCATGACGGACGGTACGGTTCACGAGGAGCCCTTCGACGGAACGCAGCTGCCGGTCATTGCCACCGGCTCGTCCGATCAGGGCAGCCTCACGGCTTTCGTGGAGAAGGTGCGCCCTGCGCCGAATGTCGAGGCGACGGGTTCGACTTGGACCGCCGCCGACCCGGATGCGCTCAGGCAGAAGGCCGGACGTCCCTAATGAAGGACGGGGGCTGAGGACGGGTGGGGCGGCGCGTGAAGCTCACGAAAACCCGCTCGGTGCCGACGAAGATGACGCCGCAGCGCCGCCAATCGCCCAAGGTGATGGCGGCTTTCTTCTTGTCCGGCAGGCTCGGGAGCGCGCGGAAGGCCTGTTCGAATTCCTCGCGCGAGAGCATCTCTACCTCGCCGAGGGCAAGCTGTTCCAAGCGCTGGTTCAGTTCATCGACCGTCATCGGGCTTCACCTGATCCCTGTTCCCTAACGGAATGTTGTAGGGCCTTTGACAATTGGAGGGAAGACCTTCCGGCACCTCAGCGTATGACGAGCCCCGCGCTCTCGAAATCGACGCCCCTGAGAGACCGCGTTGACCATATTTTGACCTTCCGCTTCGGAAAGGCCGCGCGATGGGTTAACCCCTCGTCAACCATCTTCGAGGTCGAGCCCATGACGGATCCGGAACTCCTCACCGCTGGTGCCCTCGCGGGCTCAATCCTCGTCGTGATGCTGCTCAACGCGTTCAAGATCGTCAGAGCCGCAGGCCCGGTGCCGATGCCGGCGCGGGCTCCGGGGCGAGCCGCCAAGGTGTTCTGGCCGCCCCTCGCCCCGGTCCGCCGTTAACATCATCGGCCGTAAACGCGGTCGAGAACCCGGGCGACGGTCACGAGGCGCTCCGCCTCCGGGTCGAAGCGCTCACCCGCCGCAAGCCGCGCCGCCCAATCGGCGGCGGCCCGCCCGCCCCAGGCGTCGGGCGGGGCGGACAGTACCTCCCGGGCGGTGCCCCTGAAGCGCTCGGCGGTGAAATCGTAGAACGACCCACCGACATTGCGCAGCGCCGCTCCGCCCGCCGTCCCGTAGAAGGACGCTCCAATCGCGGCGTCGCACCCCGCCTGCAGGCGCCAGGAGCAGGCCAGTTGCACGACCGTCCCGGTCGACAATTCCAGGGTGGCGAGCGCGTAGTCCTCCACCCGGTCCGCGCCGGCGCCGAGCGGCTCGCCCTGCGCGAACAGCGTGCTGGTGACGCCGGTCACGTCCGCGCCGTCGAGCGCCCACAGGGCGAGGTCCACGAGGTGAACCCCGAGATCCATCACGCAACCGCCGCCGGAGAGCGCGCGGTCGTAGAACCACGGCTTGTCGGGACCGTAAGCATTGTGGAACACGAGATCGACCGCATAGACCCGCCCGAGTTCGCCCGAGCGCAGGAGGTCGCGGATCTGACGCATGCCTTGCGTGAAGCGGTAAGACAGGTCGACCGCGAGCAGGCGGTCCGCCCGCCGGGCGGCGTCCACCACCGCCCGCACCTCGTCTCCCGTGCGCCCGAGCGGCTTCTGGCAGAAGACCGCGGCCCCGCGCTCGAGCGCCTCGATCGACTGCTCGGCGTGCATCGCGCTCGGCGTTGCGATCACGACCCCGTCCACGCCTGCATCCAGGATGTCATTCAAGGTCGAGACCCGCTCGGCCTCGGGGGCAAGGCGCCCGGCCTCTTCCATCATCTCCTCGGACGGGTCGGCCACGGCCACCACGTCGACGGTACCCGTATCCACGATGGCCTGCATGCGGTGGCGGCCGATCCAGCCGACGCCCAGAAAGCCGATGCGGGGACGGGCCAGGGCCGCGACGGGAGCGGGCTTCAGCAGGGCTTGCGTCATCACAGGGTCACCAGGGCTTTGAGGAACCCGTCCGGCCGGTCGCGGGTCGCGTCGAGCGCGTCGCCCAACCGGTCGAGGGGATAGGTGTGGGTGTAGAGCGGGCCGGGATCGAGGCGCCCCGAGGCCACGGCATCCACCGCCTCGCGCATGCCCTCGATGTAGACCCTCGGGTCGCGCTCGTGAGCGTTGATGACGTCGAGGCCGCGCCAGTTCCAGAGCCACATGTTGACCTGTCGGGGCCCATCCTGGTGGTAGCCGGCAACGATGAGCTTGCCCCGCTCCCGGGTGAGTTCGGCCGACAGATCGAGGGGCCACTGCTTGCCGACGGCCTCGATGACCCGGTCGCAGAAGACGCCGTCGGTGAGGTCCTTCACGCGGCCGATGATCCCGTTGTGATCGTCCATCGCGATCATCTCGGCGGCGCCGAAGGCGCGGGCGACGTCGAGGGAATAGGCCCGCCGCGACACGGCGATGACCCGCGCTCCGGCATCCGTCGCAAGGCGCGTGAGAATCGCGCCGAGGAACCCGATGCCGACGATCGCGACCGTCTGGCCGGCGCGAATGTCGCTGCGCCGGAAGATGTTCATGGCACAGCCGAGCGGCTCGCCCGGGAAGGGCTTGCCCGCCAGCGCCTCTGGGAGGCGAACGACGGAGGCGGCATCCGCCACATCATATTCGGCGTAAGCCCTGTAGGACAGGGCGGCCACCCGGTCACCGACCGTGAGCCCCTCGACGCCTTCGCCCACCTCGTCCACCACGCCCCAGCCTTCGTGACCGAGGTCGCCGGGCTTCGTCGGGAACTGCATCCACTCGGGACCCGACCACGGGGTGAGGTTCGAGGCGCACACGCCGCAGCCTTCGAGCCTGACCCGCACCTGGCCTGGCCCGGGCTCCGGACGCTCGACGTCGTCGATCCTGACCTGCCCCGCCCCCGTCAACACGGCCGCCCGCATGGTGCGGGTCGCGGCAACCATCCCGCTCATCCCCTCTTGCCCTTTCCTGATGCCCGGCCGGGGCGCTGCCGCCGGGGGCGAAAACGCCCACGGCCGGAACCCACCCGCCGCCTGACAACGAGCTTGGCCGTAAGAGAGTTCCTGGGGACGTGCCGAATCCGGGAAGGCAGGGGTCCGCCGCCTCCAGAAGGCGGCGGGCGGTCGACCGCCCGCCTCGACTCGGCCGAAGCCCTGCTATTCGGCCGGCATCGGGGCGGGTCCGGCACCCTGGGCGGGCTGCGCCCCTTGCGTCCTCCTTCGACCGAACCACAGGGTCAGGGCGCGGATGGCCACGTAGAAGACCGGCGTGAGGAAGAGCCCGAAGAAGGTGACGCCGAGCATGCCGAAGAACACCGCCGTCCCGAGCGCCTGACGCATCTCGGCGCCCGGCCCCGTCGCGATCACCAGCGGCACGACGCCGAGGATGAAGGCGAAGGCCGTCATCAGGATGGGCCTGAGGCGCAGGCGGCAGGCCTCCACCACGGCCTGGATGGGGTTCATGCCCTCGTCCTCGGCCTGCTTGGCGAACTCGACGATCAGGATCGCGTTCTTCGCCGCGAGACCCACCAGCACCACGAGGCCGATCTGCGTGAGGATGTTGTTGTCCATACCCCGCAGCATCACCCCGGCAAGGGCCGACAGCACCGCCATCGGAACGATCAGGATGATGGCGAGCGGCAGGGTCCAGCTCTCGTACTGGGCCGCGAGCACGAGGAAGACGAACAGCACGGAGAGCGCGAAGATGAAGATCGCCGTGTTGCCCGTCTGGCGCTCCTGGAAGGCCAACTCCGTCCACTCGAAGCTCATGCCGGCCGGGAGGGTCTCGCGGGCCAGTTGCTCCATGGTATCGAGGGCGACGCCGGAGGACACGCCGGGGGCGGCGCCCCCCTGCAGCGGCACCGACGTATACATGTTGTAGCGCTGAACGAGATCGGGGCCCGTCACCTCCCGCATTTCCACGAGGGTGCCGAGCGGCACGAGGGCGCCGCTCGACGAGCGCACCCGCAGACGGTTGATGTCCTCCTGATCGACCCTGAACTGCTGGTCGGCCTGGGCCCGCACCTGCCAGATACGGCCGAGGAAGTTGAAGTCGTTCACGTAGGCGGTGCCGAGATTGACCTGCAGCGTCTCGAAGATCGACGAGATCGGCACGTTGAGGATCCGGGCCTTGACGCGGTCGATTTCCAGGTAGATCTGCGGCGAGTTGGCCGAGAACGTCGTGAACACGCCGGCGAGGTTCGGGTTCTGCTGCGCCCGGGCCATCAGCTCGTAGGTGGAGGCCAGAACCCGGTTGACGTCGTCCCCCGACTGCTCCTGCACCTGCAGGCGGAAACCGCCCGAGTTGCCGAGACCGCGAACCGGCGGCGGCGGGATCGCGATGATGAACGCTTCCTCGATCTGCTGCATCCGGCCGAAGAGCTGGCCGATGATCGCGTCGGCGGTGATCCCCTCCGCGACCCGTTCGTCGAACGGCCTGAACCGGGCGAAAATGGCGGCGGAGTTGGAAGCGTTCGTGAAGGTGGCGCCCGAAAAGCCCGCGAAGGCGACCGCATCCTGCACCCCGGGGGTCTCCCGCATGATCTGGGAGGCGCGCTGGACGACCGCATCGGTCCTCGACAGCGACGAGCCGTCCGGCAGTTGCACCACCACGATGGCGTAGCCCTGGTCGAGGGTGGGAATGAAGCCGCGGGGCACCGCATTGGCGATCCACACGGTTCCGGCGACGAGGCCGGCATAGATCGGCAGCACGAGGAGCTTGCGCCTCACGATCCCTCCGACGCTCCGCGCATATCCGTTCGACATGGCGTCGAAGCCGCGGTTGAACCGGTCGGCGGCCCAGGTGCCGGCCCGGCTCACGGGATTGCGCGAGCGCTCGTGCGTATGAGGCTTGAGCAAGAGGCCGGCGAGGGCGGGCGAGAGCGTCAGGGAGTTGAAAGCGGAGATCAGGGTCGAGACCGCCACCGTGAGCGCGAACTGGCGGTAGAACTGGCCGGTGATCCCGGGAATGAAGGCGGTCGGCACGAACACCGCCGCGAGCACGAGGGCGATCGCGATCACCGCTCCGCCGACCTCGTCCATCGTCTTGTGAGCGGCCTCTTTCGGCGACAGGCCGAGGGCGATGTTCCGCTCCACGTTCTCGACCACCACGATGGCGTCGTCCACCACGATGCCGATGGCCAGAACCATGCCGAAGAGCGTGAGGGTGTTGAGCGAGAAGCCCAGCGCCGCCATGACGGCGAAGGTGCCGATGAGCGAAACCGGAATCGCGATGATCGGGATGATGGCCGTGCGCCAGGATTGCAGGAACACGAGCACTACGATGACCACGAGGAGGACCGCCTCGAACAACGTCTTGTAGACCTCGTTCACGCTCTCGGCGATGAACTCCGTGGGATTGTAGACGATCTGGTAGTCGATGCCGGGCGGGAAGTTGCGCTTCAGATCCTCCATCGTCGCGACGATGCTGTCGGCGGCGGCGAGCGCGTTGGTTCCAGGCCGCTGGAAGACGGCCAGCGCCACGGCCGGCCTGCCGTTGAGGTACGAGTTCGTCACGTAATCCTGCGCGCCGAGTTCGACCCGAGCGACATCCTGCAGCCGGACGAGACGTCCGTCCTCCGTGGCCCGCACAATGATCTGCCGGAACTGGCGCGGATCCTCGAAGCGCCCCTGCGTTCTCACCACGAACTGGAAGGCGTTGTCGCTGGGGGCCGGCTGAGCGCCGAGCGACCCGCCCGACACCTGCACGTTCTGCTCTTGGACCGCTCGCACCACGTCGCCGGAGGTCAGCCCGAACGAGGACAGCTTGTCGGGATCGAGCCAGACGCGGAGGGAATACTGGCGCTCGCCGAACAGGATGAGATCGCCCACGCCGTCGAGCCGCAGGAGAATGTCGCGGATGTTGTTGCGGGCGTAATTCGAAACGTAGAGCTGGTCGTAGGTGTCGTTCGGCGAGAGCATGTGCACGACCATCATCAGGTCGGGCGAGCTCTTGAGGGTCGTGACGCCGAGCGCCCTCACCTCCTGAGGCAGCCGCGGCGTCGCGATGGCGACGCGGTTCTGGACGAGCACCTGCGCCTTGTCGAGATCCGTCCCCGGCTTGAACGTGATGGTCAGCGACATCGACCCGTCGGCGGTCGAGTAGGACGACATGTAGAGCATGTCCTCGACGCCGTTGATCTGCTGCTCGAGCGGGGTCGCCAGGGTCGCGGCGACCGTCTGCGCATCGGCGCCCGGATAGCTTGCCCGCACCACGATGGTCGGGGGCGTGATCTCGGGATACTGCGCCACCGGCAGGGCCGTGTAGGCGATGCCGCCGACGAGCAGGAGCAGGATTGACAGGACCGTCGCGAAGATCGGGCGGTCGACGAAGAAATGAGCAAAGCGCATGGGTGAGCCCCCGCGGCCGAAGGATGTGTTTAGGAAGCGTTGCGCTCGCGGACCGGCGGCAGCGTGGTCATCTGCGGCGTGACCTTCACGCCGGGCCTGATCCGCACGACCCCGTTCACCACGATGGTCTCGTCGCCCTTGAGGCCCGAGCGGATCACGCGGTAGCCGTCGATCCGCGGGCCGGTTCGCACCGGAACGGTCGAAACGGAGTTGTCCGCCGCCACCACGAAGATGACCCGGCGGTCCTGATCGTTGCCGACGGCCTCGTCCGGCACGAGAATGCCGCGGTAAGGATCGGAGCCGTTGAGGGTCACGCGGCCGAACAGGCCGGGGGTGAGGAACAGGTCCTTGTTGTCGAATACCGCCCGGGCGCGAATCGTGCCGCTGGCCGGATCGAGGCGGTTGTCCACGAAGTCCATCCGCCCTTTGCGCTGCCCCTCCCGTTCGTTCGTCAAGGCGAGGACCACCTCGTTGGGCTTGGTCTCGCTGGAGGAGCGGGTGCCGCCGGTCATCTGGCGCGAATAGGCGAGGTAGGACCGCTCATCCACGTCGAAGTAGAAGTGGATGGGGTCGAGCGAGACGACGTTCGTCAAAACCGTCTCGTTGGCGTTGATGAGGTTGCCTTCCGAAACGTTCTTGCGCGAGACCCTGCCCGACACCGGAGCCTTGATCTCCGTGAACTCCATGTTGAGCCGCGCCTGCCGCAACGCCGCCTGCGACCTGTCCAGGTCAGCTCGCGCCGTGAGGTAATTGGAGCGCCGCTGATCGAGAAGCTGCTCGGCGATGTTGCCCGTGCGCCGAAGCGACTCGGCTCGCTCGAGATCGTTTGCCGCGAATTCGGCGCGCACCTGAGCGGAGGCGACCGTGGCTTCGGCCTCTTCGAGGGCCGCCCTGTAGGGGCGCTGATCGATGGTGAAGAGCGGATCGCCCGCCTTCACCAGGGCGCCATCCTGGAACAGAACCTTCTCGAGGTAGCCGGACACCCGGGCCCGGATCTCGACCTGATCCACCGGCTCGAAGCGGCCGATGAACTCGTCCTGCTCGGTAATGTCCTTCACGACGGGTTTTGCCACGGTCACGGCGGGCGCCGCCGGCGCCTGGGCTCTCGCGAGGTTTGAACCGAGGCCCAGAGCCGAGACGGCAGCCGCCACCGTGAGCATGAATGTGTGCCTGAACATGCGCGTGCCCTTCAGATGAACATCGGCAACGTCAACCGGTCGGCCTGTCTGCAACACTGGGACCACAACGAACCTGCCCAGCACCGAGCCGTGACGAACGAAGCGTAACGTTAGGGTAACATCGGCGTGCACCGCAGCAAGCCTCGTCCCGACCGCCGCGTGTTTTTGCGCACGTGCCGAACTGCCGACCGAGCGCCGGTCGGCCGCTTTGACCGCCGGTCCGTGGAAGAGGAACATCTCTCGACGCCCCTTGGGCCATTACTGTGCGCCGAAGTCGCTTCCCTCCGCCATTGCTTCCGGCCCGGAGCGGTGGTGAGTTCTCGGTATGATGCACATCCGAATCGCCCTCACGCTTCTCCTCAGCGCTGCCGTTGCACCAGCGGCCTCACAGACCCGATCGCTGTTCGATCAGCCTGAAGCGCAGGATGCACGACCGGCGAAGGCAAAGCCACAGACCACGGTCGCTCCCGGCGCATCCGAGGCCGCAAAAGAGCAAGATCGCTTCATCGAGCGCATTCAACGTGCAGACAGCCGTGCAACGGCCAGCATCTGCGCCGACGGGTGCCGGGGCGAGTTCAGGAGGAGCGGTCAGCCGAAGGATCCGTTCGCCCCATTGCCGGACTTCACCGACGAACTGCCGACCGCCTACACCACTGAGCCCTGATGGGCGTCCGCTTCTTTCGCGAGTTGCCAAAGTCGACCCTCATTCGAAAGTTGAATGCCCTTGCCTTGCCTCATCCTGAAGCGTAAGAGCCTGCCGAGGAAAGGATATCTGGATCGCAGGACGATCTCGCTCCAGTAATCTTAAGACTAACGGTGAGCGGGTGGTTGATTATGACGATCCCAACAATTTGAAGTGAGTTGTCGGGAGTTGATCATGACCACGCAAACACCGTTTCCGGGCTTCAGTTGCGACGATTGCGGCGGCGTGAGCGTCAGGATCGACGGTCCGCTGAACGACCTCGCCCCGGTGAGATGCACCGGGTGCGGAAAGGATCTCGGTTCCTGGGACATCTTCCTTGATGAGTTGATGCGAGCGCTCGAAATGCGCGGCGTTCCCCATGCCCAGCACAGCCGTCATGCTCAACCAGCCGCAGTCCCGCGATAGGCGGAAGATGCGTCGAGGTCGCCGCCCCGTTCGGGCGCGCCAACGGGAGCAGCGTTCCCGATTCCACTGCGCCTCACTCGTGGTGCACTTTGAGCTGCTCGAGAAGTGCGATCGCCTTCGGCCATGACGTGACGACCTCGATGGACAGGCGCACGGTCCCATCGCCCAGATCCTCGATCCGGATGAGATCGTTCTGGCCCCGGGAGGTTTGCCCGCTGCCCTGCTTCGCCGCTGGATCCGGGGAGGAAAGCTCAGGCTGAAACTCGGCCGCCTCTCGATCATCCTGCAGATCCAGAACCGCCAGGAGAGCCTCCCGAAAGCGGGCCCGGGGCTGGCTTCGCCCCTGCAGATAGTGGGTGAGGTTCACCGGGTTGAACCGCTCGCCCTCGGGCAGGCGCTGGCTGACCTGGCGGGCGGTCTCGGCCAGGGACCAGCCTTTGCTCCTGATGGCGGCCGCCAGCTTTTCCGCGAAATCGGCACGCTGCCCTTCGGGTGGTGCATGGGTCCGGCGTGGAGCTCGCTCAGTCATGGCGCACCCGGGTCGCTCCAGAACGAACCGGCAGGCCGTGGTGGGTCGGAACGCGAGAACTTCTGAGCATTGAAGGTAAACTCAACAGGTTCAAACAACGTGAAAAGGGAATATTGATCTAACTTCGCAGTCGTCCAATCAAATGCAATCCATCCAGCCCGCGTCAGGAAGGTCTCGGCCGAGACGTGAGCAACATCTTTCTCTGTTAGTAAACGCGACGGGGCAGATCCTGCCAGATGGCGGGATGCAAAATCGCTCCCGGCGGGCGATCTACCTTCAATTCATCGTGCAAGCCCGATTGAGGTGGTGCGTCTCTCGCACTTGGCAGGATCACGGGACGGGACCGCGTCCAGCGCGGCCGACGAGCCCTGAGGAGGTGCTCTTGCCGGGTCTACTCTCTGCCGTGTTGAGGCGCCGCCGATGCAAAGCAAGGCAGGTCCAGGTACCGGGGCTCCAGTCCAACGCGGCGGTGCGCTCCGGTCGCCGCGGAAAGGTGCGCTTCCCTTTCGCCGGTTAAGGACGCGGTGAACAAGGTGTCGAGCGGCGATGTCTCCTCCGCCCTGCCCGCGCCAGCCCCAAAAGCAAAAGCCGCCCGGAGGCGGCCTTGAGCTCTACATCTTTGTCATACCGGGAATTTGGTGGAGCCAGGCGGAATCGAACCGCCGACCTCTTGAATGCCATTCAAGCGCTCTCCCAACTGAGCTATGGCCCCACGCTGGCCGCGGTGTTGGGGCACCGCGGTAAGGTCCCCGCCGAAGCAGAGGCGTCTCTATAAGCAGGTCTTGGAGAGGGTTCAAGCCTCTTCGTCGTCCTCGATGTCGCCGTCGATCAGATCGGCCACATCGTCGTCGCCCTCCTCCTCTTCCTCAAGGAAGGTGTCGTCGGTGGCGTCGTCGCCGACATCGATATCGTCCTCGATGGGCAGGTCCTTCTCGGCCTCGCCGGCCTCGACCTCCTCGAGGGACACCATCTCCGGACCTGCCGGCTCGACGTCGTCGCTGTCGTCGGCCGCAACGGGAGCGGCCGCGCGGGCCATGACGGGCGCGGACACGCGGCTGAGGGCCGTCGCCTGGAACACGGTGCCGCATTTCGGGCACACCGCCGGGTCCTTGTTGAGATCGTAGAACTTGGCGCCGCAGCTCATGCACTGGCGCTTCAAGCCGAGTTCCGGTTTGGCCACGGATCCGCCTTCGGTCAGGAATTGAAGAGCGCTCCCGTTAGTCGTGAGCCTCAGGCTTGTCAACGGGCCAAAAACCCGGATCACAGCGGCGTGACGGAGCCCGGACCCCGTGTTACGAGCGCGGGCAACTTCAGGATGGAACGGGGGAGAATCGGCCGGTGTCGCACGCAGGGGAGCCATCGCCGGTGACGGCCAGGGCCGGCGCGGGCTTGAGGGGGCGCCTGCGCGTGCCCGGGGACAAGTCGATCTCCCACAGATCCATGATCTTTGGGCTCCTGTCGCGGGGCGAGACGCGCGTCGAAGGGCTGCTCGAGGGAGACGACGTGCTCCGCACGGCCGAAGCCTGCCGGGCGCTCGGAGCCCGCATCACCCGCGAGGCGCCGGGGCGCTGGCGGGTGGTGGGCGCGGGCATCGGCGGATTGGCGGAGCCCGCCGGCCTCCTCGATTTCGGCAATGCGGGCACGGGCTCCCGCCTCATGATGGGCGTTGCCGGCAGCCATCCCATCACCACCACCTTCGACGGCGACGCCTCTCTTCGGAAGCGGCCGATGCGGCGCATTCTCGATCCGCTCGCCCGGATGGGGGTAAGCGTCGTCAGCGAGGCCGAGGGCGGCCGGGTGCCGCTCACCCTGCGCGGGCCGCGGGAGACGATCCCGATCACCTACGAAACCCCGGCGGCCTCCGCCCAGATCAAGTCGGCGGTTCTGCTCGCCGGCCTCAACTCGCCCGGCCGCACCACCGTGATCGAGCGCGAGGCCACCCGCGACCACACCGAGCGTATGCTGCGCCTCTTCGGCGCCGCCGTGGAGGTCGTCCCGCACGGGGAAGACGGGCGCGCCGTCACCCTGCAGGGCCAGCCGGACCTGCGCGGCACCACCGTGGTCGTCCCATCCGATCCGTCCTCGGCGGCGTTCCCGATCGTCGCCGCGCTCATCACCCCCGGCTCCGACATCGTCGTCGAGGGCGTGATGATGAACCCGCTCCGGATCGGCCTCATCACGACGCTCCTCGAGATGGGGGCAAGCATCGAGCGCCTCAACGAGCGCGAGGAGGGAGGCGAGACCGTGGCCGACCTTCGCGTTCAGACGAGTCGCCTCAAGGGCGTCACCGTTCCAGCGGCGAGGGCGCCGTCCATGATCGACGAGTACCCGGTCCTTGCGGTCGCGGCCTCCTTCGCCGAGGGCACCACCCGCATGCAGGGGCTGCACGAATTGCGCGTGAAGGAATCGGACCGTCTCGCCGCAGTGGCGGACGGTCTGCGCGAGGCGGGTGTGCGCCACGCCATCGAGGGCGACGACCTCATCGTCGAGGCCGAGGGTGGGCCGGTCCTTGGCGGCGGCACGGTGGCGACCCATCTCGACCACCGCATCGCCATGTCGTTCCTCGTCATGGGCCTCGCGACGCAAAACCCGATGACGGTGGACGACGGCGCCATGATCCAGACAAGCTTTCCCACCTTCATTCCGCTCATGCGCGAGCTTGGCGCCCAGATCCACGACTGAGACCATGATCATCGCCATCGACGGACCGGCAGCCTCCGGCAAGGGCACGCTGGGAAAGCGCCTCGCCGCCCATTACGGCTTGCCGCACCTCGACACGGGCCTGCTCTACCGTGCGGTCGCCCGCACCCTCCTCGATGCCGGACAGCCGCTCTCGGACGAGGCCGCCGCCGCGGAGGCCGCAGGCGCCCTGAACGCCCGCCTCCTTGACGACAGCCGGCTGCGCGGGGCCGAGATGGGCGAGGCAGCCTCGGTTGTGTCCGCCTTCCAGCCGGTCCGGGACGCGCTGCTCGACTTTCAGCGGCAGTTCGCCGGCCAGGCGACGGGAGCCGTCCTCGACGGGCGCGACATCGGCACGGTGGTCTGCCCGCTCGCCGACGTGAAGCTCTTCATCACGGCGGCCCCGGAGGAGCGCGCCCGCAGGCGGCATCTCGAACTCCTCGCCCGCAACGAGGTCGCGGAATTCACGGCGATCCTCCAGGATATCCGCCGCCGCGACGAGCGGGATATCAACCGCAGCACCGCCCCCCTGAAGGCTGCCCCGGACGCCATCGTGCTCGACACCACGACCCTCGATGCGGACGCCACGTTCCGCTCCGCGATCGACCTTGTGGAAGGGCGCCGCCGCGGGCCGGCAGCTTGAGCGGGTTGCGTAACGGCATGTGATGCTGCCACACTCCCGAAACCCGACCGACTCGGGGTTCCGGGAGAAGGCCATGCGTCTGCGCTTCTTCGACCGTCTTGCCCTCATGGCGGCCCTCTGGCTGGCCGTGCTGGCGCCGCCCGCGAAGGCGCAGACGGAAGTCGACCTCGCCCTCGTGCTCGCGGTCGACATCTCCTATTCGATGGATCCCGAGGAGCAGGCCCTGCAGCGGGAGGGCTTCGCGGAAGCGTTCCGCTCGCCTCTCGTGCACGACGCCATCCGCCGCGGCATGCTGGGCCGGATCGCGGTGACGTATTTCGAGTGGGCGGGAGCCGGCGAGCAGAAGGTGATGGTGCCCTGGACGGTGCTCGACAACCCTGAGAGCATCATGGCCTTCGCGGCGAGGATCGCCGCCGTGCCGCTCCGCCGGGCCCAGCGCACATCCATCTCAGGCGCGATCGATTTCGGCGCCAGGCTCTTCGACGTCAGCGGCGTCGAGGCGACGCGCAAGGTCATCGACGTGTCCGGCGACGGACCGAACAACCAGGGCCGGCTCGTCGTGCCCGCCCGGGACGATGCGGTGGCCAAGGGCATCACCGTCAACGGGCTGCCGATCATGCTCAAGCGGCCCGGCTACCTCGATATCGACGATCTCGAAAGCTACTTCCGCGACTGCGTCATCGGAGGCCAGGGGGCCTTCATGGTGCCGGTGCGGGACCGGGAGCAGTTCCCGCAGGCGATCAAGACCAAGGTGCTGCTGGAGATCGCCGGGCTTATGCCCCCGCGCGCCATGATCCAGCGCATCCAGGCGGCGCCGCGGGCCAATTGCCTCGCGGGTGAGTCGCAATGGCGCGACCGGATGGGCAATTAGGACGGCAGCCCATGGATCGTTTGACCCTCGCCCTCGTCGCCCACGACGACAAGAAGGCCGAGATGGCCGATTTCGTGGCGGCGCACGAGCGCGCCATCGGGCGGTTCTACCTCGTGGCGACCGGCACGACGGGCGCCCGCATCATGGAGCGGTGCCCGTCCCTCGCGATCACCCGGCTCAAGAGCGGCCCCCTCGGCGGCGACCAGCAGATCGGCGCCATGATCGCGGAGGGCCGCATCGCGGCGCTGGTGTTCTTCGTCGATCCGCTCTCGCCCCACCCGCACGACGTTGACGTGAAGGCGCTCATGCGGCTCGCCCTCGTCTACAACATCCCCATGGCGCTCAACCGTGCGACGGCCGAGCGCATCATCGGCACCTTCGGCGTCACGTCCCCCGCGGCTTCGCCCGCCGGGTCGGGGGAGCGGTGAGGGGGTCCTCGGGCCAGGGGTGCTTCGGGTACTGGCCGCGCATGTCGGCCCGCACGGCCGCCCAGGAGCCGCGCCAGAAGCCCGGCAGGTCGCGGGTGATCTGGATTGGTCGGCCGGCGGGAGACAGGAGGTGCAGGATGAGCGGCACCTTCCCGCCGGCAAGCGTCGGATGCCGGTCGAGGCCGAAGAGCTCCTGCACCCGCACCGGCAGCACCGGCCCCTCCTCGCCCCCGTAATCGACGGGGATGAGCGAGCCCGTCGGCACCTCGATATGGGTCGGGGCCTCCTCGTCGAGCCTACGCTGCAGGGGCCAGGGCAGCATGGCCCGGAGCGCATCGCTCAAGCCCTCCGCCCCTACATCGTTCACGCCGGCCCGCCCCAGGAGATGCGGCGCGAGCCAGGCGTCGACCGTGCGCGTGAGCGCCTCGTCCGAGAGGTCCGGCCATTCGCCGCCTTCGGCCCGGCGCAGGAACTCCACCCGCTCGCGCCACTGCGCCCGCGCCTTCGACCAGGGCCACGCGGCGGGCCCGAGGCTCGCAAAGCCGCGGGCGAGCGCGAGGGCGGCCTCCTCCGTGGCGGGCACCGGAAGGGGCTGCTCCTTGAGGACCAGCGCACCGTAGCGGCGCAGCTTCCGCGCCCGTAGCGCCCGGGCGGATCGGTCGAACGCGATCTCCACCCGCTCCTCCACCTCGGCCCCGAAAGCGTCGTCCGATTCCTCAGACGTCAGGGGAGCCGCCGCAAGAATGCGGGACGAGGCGGCCGACCCCGTCACCTCGGCGACGGCGAGGAAGGGCTCGCGGGCGAGGCGATCGTGAGGCTCGAGGGCCGCGGCGCGCCCGCTCGCCATCAGGTACTCGCCCGCCTTGCCGCGGCTCTTGGCGATGCGGTCGGGATAGGCGAGCGCGACGAGCGTGCCGAAGCTGCCGCCCCCTGCCCGCTCTCCGGGCGGTGCGGAATCGTGAGCCATGCGCGCCCAGGTCTCGGCCATCCGCCGCATGTCCTCCGCCCGCTTCGACCGGTCCCGGCGGAAGCGCTCCACCCGCTCGGCGAGGTCGGCCGCATCGCCGCCGAGTCCTCGCTCGACGAGCACCGCGGCGAGGTCGGCAGCGTCCCCGGCACGTCCGAGCCCGGCGCCCGCCACCACCATGCGGGCGAGCCGCGGCGGCAGCGGCAAGGCGCGAAGGCGCCGTCCTGTCGGGGTGATCCGTCCTGCGGAGTCCAGAGCGGCGAGTTCGGTCAGAAGCGCCCTCGCCTCCTTGGTGGCCGGCGCCGGCGGCGGGTCGAGGAAGGCGAGCGTGGCGGGATCCGTCACGCCCCAAGCGGCGCAGTCGAGGATAAGGGGGCTCAGATCCGCCGACAGGATTTCGGGTCGGGCGAAAGGCTCGAGCGCTCCGGTCGCAGCCTCCTCCCACAGACGGTAGCAGACCCCCGGCTCGGTGCGACCGGCTCGGCCCCGGCGCTGGTCGGCGGCGGCCCGAGACACCCGGACGGTTTCGAGGCGCGTGAGCCCGAGATCGGGCTCGTAGACCGGCACGCGGGCGAGCCCTGAATCGATCACCACCCGCACTCCCTCGATGGTGAGCGAGGTTTCCGCGATCGAGGTCGCCAGCACGACCTTGCGGCGGCCGGGCTTGGCCGGGCTCACGGCGAGGTCCTGCTCGCCCCGGTCGAGTGCGCCGTAGAGCGGCGCGATGTCGACCACGGGATCCGCGATGCGCTCCCGCAGCAGGGTCTCGACCCGCCGGATCTCGCCCTGCCCCGGTAGGAAGACGAGGACCGAGCCGGGCTCGGCCCGAAGCGCGCAGTTGCAGGCCTCCGCAACCTGCTCCTCGATCCGGCGGTTCGGATCGCGTCCGAGATAGCGGGTCTCGACCGGATAGGCCCGTCCCTCCGACTGCACCACCGGCGCATCGGCCAGAAGGCGGGAGACCCGGGCGCCGTCCAGGGTCGCCGACATGACGAGAAGGCGCAGGTCTTCCCTCAGGCCCCCCTGCGCGTCGATGGCGAGCGCGAGGCCAAGATCGGCGTCGAGGGAGCGCTCGTGAAATTCGTCGAACAGCACGGCGGCGACGCCCGACAGTTCCGGATCGTCCAGGATCATGCGGGCGAAGACGCCCTCGGTGACGACCTCGATCCGGGTTCTTGACGAGATCCTGGAGCCGAGCCGGACACGGAGCCCGACCGTGTTGCCGACCGCCTCCCCGAGCGTCGAGGCCATGCGCTCGGCCGCGGCACGGGCGGCGAGCCTCCGGGGCTCCAGAACGATGATCTTTCGCCCCTCGACCCAAGGCTCGTCGAGGAGCGCGAGCGGCACGCGCGTGGTCTTGCCCGCGCCAGGCGGCGCCACGAGCACCGCATTCGGCCGCGCGCGCAGGCTCGATGCGAGATCGTCCAGCACGGCGTCGATGGGAAGGGAGCTATCGAAGGTGCGCATCGTGCAATAGCGGGACCGAGACCTGAAGCCGCGAGAGGGCGGGCCGGAACGACGGGTGCGGGTTCCTAGACGGCAAGCCCGAGGCGACCCAACTCGGCGCCGAGATCCATCGGTTCCGCGTAGTGGATCGCGTGCATGCCGGCGGCGCGGGCACCCGCCACGTTGGCGGGACTGTCGTCGATGAACACACACTCCTCCGCCACGAGCCCGTAGCGGTCGAGCAGCAGCCGGTAGATCGCCGGATCGGGCTTCACCAGCCGTTCGTCCCCCGACACGACGGTGCCGAGGAAACTGGCGAGGAACGGAAAGCGCGCCTGCGCTTCGCGGAACTTAGGGACCGAGAAGTTCGTGATGCAGTAGGTCGGAACGCCCGCCTCCTGCAGCCGCTTCAGGAGGGCTACGTTCTCCTCGAACACGCCCGAGACGGTCTCGTGCCAGCGCTCGTGGAAGGCGCGGATCGCGGGCTCGTGGTCCGGGTGCCGGGCCACCAGCAGGGCCACGGCCTCGTCCCACGCGCGCCCGCGGTCCTGCTCCAGGTTCCAGTCGCTCGTGCAGACATTCGCGAGGAACCACTCCATCCGCTGCTCGTCGTCGAACAGCTTGCGGTAGAGATTGCGCGGGTCCCAGCGCAAGAGAACGTTGCCGACGTCGAAAACGACGGTCGTGGGCGGTCGGGCGGTCAAGGGCATCTCCGGGCGGCCTGATCGGCCCCCCCCTTAGCGCCTTCCGCCCGGCGGGGCTACACAGCCCCCGGCGGCGCCGGGCGCGTCAGGCCGGCACGCGCCCGGCCCGCTCGCCGCGATACCGGGGAAGGATGGTCCGCACCGCATCGCCCACCGTCACGATGCCCTCGCGCTCGACGAGAGCGACGACGCCGCGCAGGCCCACGGCCCGCTTCGGAAAGGCGAACTCCAGGGACGGGTCGCCATGGGCCTGCGCGATCCGGCGCCCCGGCTGACGGCAGGGCGCGTTGGGCTCCGTGATGAAGAGCGTCGCGCCGGAGGGAAACTGCAGCCGCGTCGAGAGCGGCAGCTGAGTCAGCCCGTCGAGACCGGCAAGCACCATGTTGGCGCCGAGCAGGGCCGGATCGAGATAGTCGAGGCCCAGCGCCTCGGCGATGGCCGCGCATTCCTCCACCGAGACGATCGAGACCTGCCGGGTGTTGGCGATGGGCGTGCCGCGCTTGTGCCAGGGCGTGCGCGCATCGGCGCCCCGGGTCGCGCCCGCATGGCGGTGGCCCGGAATGCCCGCGAAGGTGAGGTCGAGGCCGGAGACCGGCCGGGACACGAAGTCCTTCCCGTCCGCGACCAGCAGGCTCGTGACGAGGGTCATGCTCAGCCGCCGATGTTGAAGCCGGCGAGCGCCGCCATGTTGACGATGTCGGCATCGGTGGAGCCGAGCGAGACGATCTGCACGGGCTTGTCGAGGCCGACCACGAGGGGCCCCAAGACCATGGCGCCGCCGAGCTCCTGCAGCATCTTCGTGGAGATCGACGCCGAGTGGAAGGCCGGCATGACGAGCACGTTGGCCGGCCCCTTGAGACGGCTGAACGGATACTGCGCCATGAGATCCCGGTTGAGCGCCACGTCGGCCGCCATCTCGCCGTCGTACTCGAAATCGACCCGCATCCCGTCGAGGATGCGCACCGCCTCCTGGATTTTCTCCGCCCGCTCGGCCTTGGGGTGTCCGAAGGTGGAGAACGACAGGAGTGCGACCCGCGGCTCGTAGCCGAGGCGGCGCGCGACCCCGGCGGCTTCGACCGCGATCTCGGCAAGCTCCTGCGCGCTCGGCATTTCGTGGATGGCGGTGTCGGCGACGAGCACCGTGCGCCCGCGCGCCAGGCACAGGGACACGCCGATCACCCGGTGGCCGGGCTTCGCGTCGATCACGCGCTGCACGTCGGAGAGCGCGATGGAATAATTGCGGGTCACGCCCGTCACCATGGCGTCCGCATCGCCGAGCGCCACCATGGAGGCCGCGAAGTGGTTGCGGTCCTGGTTGATGAGGCGCTGGCAGTCGCGGAACAGGAAGCCCTCGCGTTGCAGGCGCTCATAAAGAAACTGCGCATAGACGGCGTTGCGGTGCGACAGGCGCGCGTTGTGGATCTCGATGCCCTCGCGGCCTTCGAGCTCGATGCCCGCCGCATTGGCCGTGCTGTGGACGCGATCTTCCCGGCCGACCAGGATCGCGGTGCCGAGTCCCTGGTTGACGAAGGAGAGCGCGGCGCGGATCACCTGCTCCTCCTCGCCTTCCGCGAACACCACGCGCTTGGGGAACTTGCGCACGCGCTCGAAGATGCGGCTCAACGTGCCGGCCACGGGGTCGAGGCGCGCCGACAGGGCGCCCTTGTAGGCGCGCACGTCGACGATGGGCCGGCGCGCGACGCCGGTGTCCATGGCGGCTTTCGCGACTGCAGGCGGCACGGTCGCGATGAGCCGGGGATCGAACGGTACCGGGATGATGTAGTCGCGCCCGAAGCGGGGGCGCGAGCCCTGATAGGCCGCCGCGACCTCGTCCGGCACGTCCTCGCGGGCGAGTTCCGCCAGCGCCTGCGCGGCCGCGACCTTCATCTCCATATTGATCGTGGTGGCGTGGACGTCGAGCGCGCCCCGGAAGATGTAGGGAAAGCCCAGCACGTTGTTGACCTGGTTCGGGTAATCCGACCGGCCGGTGGCGATGATCACGTCGTCCCGGATGCGGGCCACCTCTTCGGGCGTGATCTCGGGATCCGGATTCGCCATGGCGAAGATGATGGGCCGATCCGCCATGGAGCGGATCATATCGTCCGTGAAGGCACCCTTCACCGACAGGCCGAACACCGCGTCCGCGCCCTGCATGGCTTCGGCGAGGGTGCGGGCGGAGGTCTCGACCGCGTGGGCCGATTTCCACTGGTTCATGCCCTCGGTGCGGCCGCGATAGACGACGCCCTTGGTGTCGCACAGGACGACGTTGTTGGGCGCAAAGCCCATCGCCTTGAGAAGTTCGGTACAGGCGATGCCGGCGGCGCCCGCTCCGTTCACCACGAGGCGGGTCTCGGCCATGTCGCGGCCCGTGAGGTGAAGGGCGTTGATGAGGCCCGCCGCCGCGATGATGGCCGTGCCGTGCTGGTCGTCATGGAACACCGGGATGTCCATGAGCTCGCGCAGGCGCTCCTCGATGATGAAGCACTCGGGGGCCTTGATGTCTTCGAGGTTGATGCCACCGAACGAGGGCCCGAGATAGCGCACCGCGTTGATGAAGGCGTCCGGATCCTCGGTATCCACTTCAAGGTCGATGGAATCGACGTCCGCGAAGCGCTTGAAGAGAACGGCTTTTCCCTCCATCACCGGCTTCGAGGCGAGCGCCCCGAGATTGCCGAGGCCGAGAATGGCGGTTCCGTTCGAGATCACCGCCACCATGTTGGCGCGGGCCGTATAGTCGTAGGCCGTGGAAGGATCCTCGGCGATGGCTTTGACCGGAACCGCGACCCCGGGCGAATAGGCGAGCGAGAGGTCCCGCTGGGTCGCCATGGGTTTCGTGGGCACGACTTCGAGCTTGCCGGGGCGCCCCTGGCTATGGAACAGCAGCGCCTCCTGGTCCGTGAAAGTGGGGCGGTTGCGGCGGAGAGGGCGCTGATCGTTCATCGATTTCCGGCTTTGGTTCTGGCGTTTCCAGGTGGGACAGCGACCTTAAGGACCGGCGACCCCGGGCTCAAGACTTGTCCACGCAATCCCCCGGAAAGCTGCCGGAGGGTCGAAAGACCCGATGCCGCGGATGAAAGCGCGTCACGCCTTTGCTAGGGTCCGGCCATGTCCGCCGCCGCGTCCCCCTCCCTCCTCCGCGCCCCCGAACCGGAGCCCATCGCTCCAGCGGAAGGTTCGCGCCCGACGCCCGACGCCGCCCGGGTGACGCCCATGATGGCGCAATATGTGGAGATCAAGGCGGCGAACCCGGACTGCCTCCTCTTCTACCGGATGGGCGATTTCTACGAGCTGTTCTTCGGCGATGCCGAGATCGCGAGCCGGGCGCTCGGGATCGTCCTGACGAAGCGGGGAAAGCACCTCGGCGAGGACATCCCCATGTGCGGGGTGCCGGTCGAGCGCGCGGACGACTACCTCCAACGCCTGATCGCCCTCGGCCACCGGGTTGCCGTGTGCGAGCAGACGGAGGACCCGGCGGAGGCGAAGAAGCGCGGCAGCAAATCGGTGGTGCGCCGGGACGTGGTGCGCCTCGTGACCCCCGGCACGATCACGGAGGAGCGGCTGCTGGAGCCCGGCCGCGCCAACCTGTTCCTGGCGGTCGCGCGCCGCCGCGTCTCCGACACCGAATGGGCCTACGGGCTTGCCGCCGTCGACATCTCGACGGGCCGCTTCTCGCTCAGCGAAACCGATGCCCTCGGATTTCCGGCCGAGATCGCGCGGCTCGAGCCCCGCGAGATTCTCGTGCCCGACCCGGTGTTCGAGGACCCGGCCCTCGCGAGCCTGTGGCGCGAGAGCCGGGCCGCCGTGACGCCGCTGCCCCGCGAAGGGATCGACCCGGCCTCGGCCGAGCGGCGCCTGAAGGAGCATTTCGGCGTTGCGACCCTCGACGCCTTCGGGGCCTTCGGCCGGGCCGAGATCACCGCCGCCGGCTGCGCACTGTTCTACATCGAGAAGACGCAGCTCGACAGCCGCCCTGTCCTCAACCCGCCCTCCCGGGAGGGTGAGGGCGCGGCCCTCGCCATCGACGCCGCGACGCGGGCCAATCTCGAGCTCACCCGCACCCTGGCGGGCGACCGGCAGGGCAGCCTTCTCGCCGCCATCGACTGCACGGTGACGCCCGGCGGCGCGCGGCTTCTCGCCGAGCGTCTGGCCGGTCCGCTCACGGACGTCGCCGCCATCGCCGCCCGGCAGGACGCGGTCGCGTTCCTGGTCGACGAAGCGAGCCTGCGCGAGCGCCTGCGCCGCGTTCTCAAGCAATCGCCGGATCTCGCCCGCGCGCTCTCGCGCCTGGGCCTCGGCCGCGGCGGGCCGCGCGACCTCGCCTGCCTGCGCGACGGTCTATTTGCGGCCCGCGAGCTCGGCACCCTCCTGGCTGTCACCCCCGATCTGCCCAGCGAATTGCAGCGGGCCGCGCACACGCTCGCCGAACTCGACGCGAGCGCGGCGGACGATCTCGCAGCGGCGCTCGCGGACGACCTTCCGCTGCTCAAGCGCGACGGCGGCTTCATCCGCGAAGGGCATCATGCCGACCTCGACGAGGCCCGCGAGTTGCAGCAGGACTCGCGCCGCTTCATTGCCGCCCTGCAGGCGCGCTACGCGGCCGAGACCGGCTGCCGCGCCCTGCGCGTCAAGCACAACCACATGATCGGCTACTACGTGGAGGTGCCGCAGACCGTCGGCGAGGAGCTCCTGCGGCCGCCGCACAAGGACACCTTCGTCCACCGCCAGACCATGGCGGGCGCGATGCGCTTCTCGACCGTGGAGCTCGGCGAACTCGAAGCCAAGATCGCGTCCGCAGCTGACCGCGCTCTGCGCATCGAGCTCGGACTCTTCGACGTCCTCTCCTCTCGCCTCGTCGCGCTCGCTCCCGACATCGTGCGCGCTGCCGATGCCATCGCGGCGGTGGATGTGAGCGCGTCGCTGGCGGAGCTTGCGGTCGACCAGGACTGGACGCGGCCGGTGGTGGACGCCTCGCTCGCATTCAGGATCCGCGGCGGACGACACCCCGTCGTGGAGGCGGCGCTCAAGAGGGAGGGCGCGCCCTTCATCGCCAACGATGCGGAGCTCTCCGGCGGCGATGCGGGGCGCATCCTCCTCATCACGGGTCCCAATATGGGCGGCAAGTCCACCTATCTGCGCCAGAACGCCCTTGTCGTGGTTCTGGCTCAGATGGGCTCGTTCGTCCCGGCGCGGGAGGCTCATATCGGCGTGGTGGACCGGCTGTTCTCGCGCGTCGGCGCGGCGGACGACTTGGCGCGCGGGCGATCGACCTTCATGGTCGAGATGGTGGAGACCGCCGCGATCCTGAACCAAGCCACCCACCGCTCCCTCGTCATCCTCGACGAGATCGGCCGCGGCACGGCGACGTTCGACGGCCTGTCCATTGCCTGGGCGGCGATCGAGCATCTCCACGAGGCCAATCGCTGCCGCGCGCTGTTCGCCACCCACTTCCATGAACTCACCGCACTCGCCGAGCGCCTGCCGTGGCTCGCCAACGCGACGCTGAAAGTGACCGAGTGGAACGGCGACGTGGTGTTTCTCCACGAGGTGGTGCCGGGCACCGCCGATCGCTCCTACGGCCTTCAGGTCGCGCGCCTGGCGGGGCTGCCGAAAGCCGTGGTGGAGAGAGCGAAGACGATCCTGAGCGAATTGGAGAAGTCCGATCGCGAGCGCCCCAAACGGGCCCTCGTCGACGACCTGCCTCTCTTCGCCGTCGCGGCGGCACGTCCGGACGCTGCGAAGCCCGTGGCCGATCCCCTACGGGAGGCGCTCGACGCCCTCGACCCCGACGCCCTGTCGCCCCGCGAAGCGCTCGACGCGCTCTACGCGCTGAAGGCGAAGCAGCGGCTGCCGTGAGCCCGGCGCACCGCTAAATTCCGGAACCGGACGTAGCTGCCGCGAGGCGACGTCTCCGCGCGTCTGCGAGCATAATGTCAGGCGTGGGAATCGACCTCACCCGCCCGCTTCGCGAAGGGCACGAAGGTCATGCCGGTCCCGTCCGCCGGCGCAACGTCCTGCCTCGTCACGAAGGCGAGAGCCTGCCTCACGCCGCGCTCGGTATAGGGCTTGGCGATCACGCCCTGCGCGCCCGCGCAGTCGTCCGGAATCCGCTTGGCGTTCGCGGTCATGAACAGCACGGTGACGCCGATATCGGCGAGGCGCCGGGCGACGTCGACGCCGGTCGGCCCATCCGCGAGGTGGATGTCTACGAAGGCGAGGTCCGGATGCTGCGCCTCGCTGAGCGAGATCGCATCGGCGGAGGTCGCCGCGACGCCGACCACCTCGTGGCCGAGGTCCTGAAGCAGGCTTTCGAGCTCAAGCCCAATCAGAATCTCGTCCTCGACGATCAGGATGCGCAAGGGTGCAGTCGAACTCAAAACAGTGCCTCCTCAGCGTCGAGCGGCATGGTCAACGTCACGCGGGTTCCCGGCTCGGCCCGCCTCCACTCGATCCGCCCTTTCACCTGGCGAACCAGCAGATCGATCAAGGTCCGCCCGAAGCCCGCCTGGGCAGGGCTGGGGCTGTAGCCGACCCCGTCGTCCTCAATGACAATGCGGAGATTACCGTCAAGTTTCTCGGCGCGGACCAGGAGCCGTCCCCGACGATCGTCGGGGTAGGCATGGGCAAGGGCGTTGCTCACCACCTCGTGAATCAAGAGGGCGAGCGGGGCGGCCTTGGCGGCCGACACTGCGAGGGGCTCCGCTTGTAGATCAACGGCGATCCGGCCCGACGGCAGCGGCGCGACGAGATCGCCCATCAGCTCCTCCAGGAAGGCCGCCAGATCGAAGCGGCTCACGTCCTCAGGAGCGTACAGCAGGCGGTGCGCAGTCGAGAGCGCATTGACCTGATCGGCAAGGTTCAGCAGCACGCGTCGGGATCGCTCGTCGTCGGTACGCCGGGCTTTCAGGTGGACCAGGGAAGCGATCACCTGCAGGGTATTCTTGACCCGGTGGTCGACCTCGTGAAGCAGAGCCGTTTTCTGGTCAAGGGCCAGTCTCAGGTCGCGTGTGCGGTGCGCGATCTGCTCCTCAAGATCGTGGTTGACGTTCGTCAGAGCGACTTCGGCGGCCTTCTTGTCGCTCACGTCATGCTGCGATGCGAAATAGTACAAGAGATCCCCGGCGTCGCTCCGAACCGGGCTGATCACGAGGGAGTTCCAGAAGGGGGTGCCGTCCTTGCGATAGTTCAGGATCTCGACCTCGGCCCCCTCCCCGGCCCGGAAGCGCTCCCGCAGATGATCGACGGCCTGAGGGTCGGTGCCCCTGCCCTGGAGAAACCGGCAGTTTCGGCCGACGACTTCGGCGCGCGCATAGCCGGTCAGGCGGCTGAACGCGTCGTTGGCGAACACGATGGGATTGTCCGGCTGTCTCGGGTCCGTGATGATCATCGCCATGCGGGCCGCGGCGAAGGACAGGGCGAAGGGGTCGAACGACGTCGCCGCGGGTCCGCGTCCTGCCGACTGGACGAACGGGCGGCATTCGACTGGCATCCCCAATTCGATCACGCGAACTCAACCTCTGCAGGTTCAAGGGCGGCGGCAGGCCGGCTTCGGCCGCCCGGATGGCTGTCGGCAAAGGCCAACATGGACCCGCATCCCTTGGCGAGCCCGTTGGGCAGGCCGCCCTCGGGCTTTCATTGGCAATCCTCCTCAACGCACGAGAAAGGGTCCGGTTCCAGCACCGGAGGAGGGTTTTCGCCCCCCGCCGTGGGCGCTCGCCCTATCGCGGCGCCGAGAGCCTGTTTATGTTCAAGCCAAGGTTCCGGGGTGGGTGGGTTATGGTCACGCGGGTCTCAACCGTTGCGTTCGAAGGCATCGAGGCCCGTACCGTGGACGTTCAAGTCCAGATCACCCCCGGAAACGTCGCCTTCATGGTGGTCGGCCTTCCGGACAAGGCCGTCGGCGAGTCCCGCGAGCGGGTGAAGGCGGCCCTCGTCGCCTCCGGCCTCGCGATCCCCGCAAAGCGCATCGTCGTGAACCTCGCCCCGGCCGACCTGCCGAAGGAGGGCAGCCATTACGACCTGCCGATCGCGCTGGCCGTCATGGCGGCGATCGGGGCCATCCCGCCGGATGCCCTCGCGGGGTACACAGTCCTGGGGGAGCTCGCCCTCGACGGCTCGATCACGGCGGTGGCCGGCGTGCTCCCGGCCGCCATCGCCGCCAACGCCCGGGGGCACGGACTCATCTGCCCGGCCGCCTGCGGCCCGGAGGCCGCCTGGGCGAGCGGGGAGATCGAGGTGCTGGCGCCTCGATCCCTGATCCAGCTCGCCAACCATTTTAAGGGAACGCAGGTCATGCGCCGGCCCGAGCCGGCGGTCGCCCCGCCGGCAGGAGCCCTCCCCGACCTTCGCGACATCAAGGGACAGGAGAGCGCCAAGCGCACCCTGGAGATTGCGGCGGCCGGTTCGCACAACCTCCTGATGAGCGGACCTCCCGGCGCCGGCAAGTCCATGCTGGCCCAGCGCTTGCCCTCGATCCTGCCGCCGCTCGCCCCGCGCGAGCTCCTGGAAGTGTCCATGGTGCAGTCCGTGGCCGGGCACCTTGCGGAGGGCGCCCTGTCGAACCGGCGCCCCTTCCGGGCGCCTCACCACTCCGCCTCCATGGCGGCCCTCGTGGGCGGCGGCATCAATGCGCGGCCCGGCGAGGTGTCGCTCGCCCATCACGGCGTGCTCTTCCTCGACGAGATGCCGGAATTCCAGCCGCAGGTGCTCGACGCCCTGCGCCAGCCCATGGAGACGGGCGAGATCCTGATCGCCCGGGCCAATCACCGCGTCACCTACCCGGCCCGCTTCCAGCTCGTCGCCGCCATGAACCCCTGCCGCTGCGGGCAGGCCACGGAGCCCGGCTATGCGTGCCGCCGCCAGCCGAACGACCGCTGCATGGCGCAGTATCAGGCGAGGCTTTCCGGCCCCCTCCTCGACCGCATCGACCTCGTCATCGACGTTCCGGCGGTGACCGCCGCCGACCTGATCCTGCCGCCGCCTCGCGAGGGATCGGCGGAGGTCGCCGAGCGGGTGGCCGCCGCCCGCGCACTGCAGGCCAAGCGCTACGCCGCCCTGCGGCTCGAGGGCATCGCCACGAATGCCGCCTGTCCGGCGCCCCTGCTCGAGCAGGTAGCGCAGCCGGACAGCGACGGCCTGAGCCTCATCCGCGATGCCGCCGACGCCATGCGGCTCTCCGCCCGCGGCTTTCACCGGGTGCTCAAGGTGGCCCGCACGCTGGCCGATCTCGACGGCGAGGACCGCGTGCGACGCATCCACATCGCCGAGGCGCTGTCGTATCGCGCCCACGCCGACCGGCGCCCCGCCGCCGCTTGATGAACGGAAGGTTGCGGGCGCGGGCGGCTTTTTCGTCGAAAGCCCTCAGGATTCGCGAACCGCCTTTCTCAAGCGCCTCTTCAGAGGTTTCGGAGATCATCGCCTGCGAAAGGCATCGCGACGATGAACCTCCTCGGGCTTCCCCTCTCCGCCAGCGCCTGGCTCGCCCCCATGACGGCCCTTGCCGTCGTCGCCGGCGGTGCGGCCGTCATCCTGCTCCGCGATCATCTGCGGCTCGAACGCCAGATGCTGTCGCTTCGGGACGAGGTGGAGCGCCTGTCGGCGGCGTTGCAGAAGGCGACGCGGGCTGCGAAAACCGGCGAGGAGGCCGAAACTTCGGCCTTCGACTCCACCCGCGACCGGAACCCATCGGCCGGGCGCCCCGCCGACCGCCTCGACCCCAAGGCCTCCGCCGCCGGGATCGCGGGCCTTGCGGCCATGCTCCTGGAGACCGGCCTCAACGGCGAACAGGCGATCCACGTTCGCCGCATCAAGGCCCTCGCCGAGGATCTTGCCGGCCGGGAGGATCCTCCGATACTGGCCCAATCGAGCGACCCGAGGGCTACGAAGCGCTCCTCCCGGGTGCTGCTGGCGGAGGACGACGAGATCAACGGCCTTTACGCCGTCGAATCGCTCGAGGTCGCGGGGGCCGAGGTGGAGTGGGTTCGGAACGGACGGCAGGCGCTCGACGCGATCGAGGCGTCGTTCGCGGCCGGCAGACCCAGCTACGATCTCGTTCTCATGGATATCCGGATGCCGCACATGAACGGCCTTGAGGCGACGCGGCGGATCCGGGAGCTCGAGATGCTTCAGCGCCGGCGCGACCCGCTCCGAATCGTGGCGCTCACCGCCACCGCCATGCGGCAGGACAAGATGGCGGCCGAGGAGGCCGGCTTCTCCGGCTTCCTGTCGAAGCCCTACCGGGCCGATGCCCTGTCGCGACTTCTCGCCCCGCCGGTGCGGTTGGCGAAGGCGTCTTGAACGGCGCTCGTGGCACCACGACATCCTTTGTCATACAACCGTCGAGGGATTGTGATTTCTCACGGTCGTCCCCCGGTTCCGGTGGCACTCTGGCCGGGCTCAACGAGGTCGCAATGGCGCTCATCTCCCCCCGTGAGGCTTTCCAGGCTCTGAGCCCCGCGCCGGGTTACCTGCCCAAGGCCAGCGTCATCCCGTTCATGCCAGGCACGCAGGTCGTCCGGCATTACGGCAACCTCAATCCGACGCTCGGACGGATCGGCTCCCTCGAGGTGCGCCTTGCCACCACGAAGAAGGAGATCCGCCGGGCGCAGAAGCTCCGCTACAAGGTGTTCTACGAGGAGATGCAGGCCGTGCCGACGGGCGCTGCCCTGTTCTCGCGCCGGGACAAGGACGAGTACGACCGGATCTGCGACCACCTGCTGGTGATCGACCACGACGTGACGCCCAAACCCTTCCGCAAGCCGAAGCCGAAAGTGGTGGGCACCTATCGCCTGCTGCGCCAGGAGGTGGCCGACCGGCACTGGGGTTTCTACACGGCGGGCGAATACGACATCCAGCCGATTATCGACGCCCATCCCGGCAAGCGCTTCCTCGAACTCGGCCGCTCCTGCGTGCTGAAGCCCTACCGCAACAAGCGGACCGTCGAACTCCTCTGGCACGGCATCTGGGCCTTCGTGCTGCATTACCGGATCGACGTGATGATGGGCTGCGCGAGCCTCGAGGGGACCGATCCGAGCCGCCTCGCCCTGCCCTTGAGCTTCCTGCACCACCACGCCCAGGCGCCGGAGGACTGGCGCGCCAAGGCGATCCCGGAGCGCCATACGCGCATGGATCTGATGGCGAAGGAGGCCGTCGATGCGAGGGCCGCGCTCCACGCCCTGCCGCCGCTGATCAAGGGCTACATGCGGGCGGGCGCCACCTTCGGCGACGGCGCCGTCATCGACCGGCAGTTCGGCACGACCGACGTTTTCGTGGTGCTGCCCGTCTCGATGATCAATCCCCGCTACATCGACCATTTCGGGCCGACGGCGAACCGTCACGCGGCCTGAGCGCCCTCGCCCGCCGCGAGAAGGGCCGCAAGGCCCTCGCGATAGGTGGGATAGAGCGGCCGCCAGCCGAGGTCGCGCTTGAGGCGCGCGTTCGAGACCCGCTTGTTGCGGCCATAAAAGCTCACCGCCATGGGGGTCATGCGCTCGGGGTCGAACGGCTCTTCGGGCGGCGCCGGGAGCCCGAGAAGGCCGGCCGCGTAGGCCACCACATCCTGCGGGGGCGCCGGCTCGTCGTCCACCACGTTATAGACCGCGCCGGCCTGCGGCCGGGCCAGGGAGGCCAGCACCGCCGAGGCGATATCCTCCATGTGAACGCGGTTGAAGACTTGGCCGGGCTTTACGATCCGCCGCGCGGTTCCGGCCCTCAGGTTGCGCAACGGGTTCGCGCCGGGGCCGTAGATGCCGCCGAGACGGAAGACGTGGGCGGGCTTGCCGGACCGCGCTCCAAGATCGAGCCAGCCCCCCTCGGCGGCGATGCGCCGGCGGGCGCGCTCGTCCTGCGGGTCGACCGGGATCGTCTCGTCGATCCAGGCGCCGCCATGATCGCCATAGACCCCGATGGTGGACAGATAGCCTATCCACCCGATCTTCGGCGCGCGGGTGATCGCGTCGCCGAAGCGGGCCAGGGCCGGATCGCCCGCAAGACCCGACGGGATCGACACCAGCACGGCATCCGATCCCGCAAAAGCCTCCGCGATCCCGTCGTCCGTCCCGTCCTCGGCGAAGCGGTAGGCCGCGATGCCCTCGCCCCGCAGCGCCTCGGCCTTCTCGGCGCCGCGCACCGTGCCGGCCACCGCAGCAAACCGCTTCCGATGGCCGCGGACGAGGGTGAGCGCGCTCTGGCCGAGCCCGAAAACGAAGATCTTCACGCCGCGGCTCCGAGATCCCCGGCAGCGGGCCGGCTCCACTCGGCGCGAACGGCTTCGTCGGCCTCCCCATCCCGGTGCCGGGCGGCGAGCGCTCGGAAGGCGTCCGGCGCAAGGAGGCGGCCGAGGGCCCAGACCGCCATGGCGCGCACGAGAGACGAGCCGTCGGCGAGCAGGCGCTCCGCCTCCGCCGCGAGGGCGGGATCGCCTGAGTTTCCGATGGCGACGAGCACGTTGCGGACGAAGCGGTCGCGGCCGGTGCGCTTGATCGGCGTTCCGGCGAAGCGCTCCCGAAAGCCGGGGTCGTCCAGGCGGGCGAGATCCGCGAGCGGCAGGGCTTCGAGGTCGTCGCGCTGCTTCAGGCGCGCCTCGCGCCCGGCCTGCGCGAACTTGTTCCAGGGGCAGACCGCCAGGCAATCGTCGCAGCCGAAGACCCGGTTGCCGATGCCGGCGCGCAGGTCGGCCGGGATGTGCCCCTTGTGCTCGATCGTGAGGTAGGAAATGCAGCGCCGGGCATCGAGCCGGTAGGGCGCCGGAAAGGCTCCCGTGGGGCAGACGTCGAGGCAGCGCCGGCAGGAGCCGCAATGGTCCTGCTCCGGCTCGTCCGGCGGCAGCTCCGCCGTCGTGAAGATGGCGCCGAGGAACAGCCAGCTGCCAAAGGCGCGCGAGACCACCACCGTATGCTTGCCCTGCCAGCCAAGCCCTGCGGCTTCTGCCAGCGGCTTTTCCATCACGGGAGCGGTGTCGACGAACACCTTCACGTCCGAACCCGCCCGCGCGGCGAGGAAGCCCGCCGCCTCCTTGAGCTTGCCCTTGATCACGTCGTGGTAGTCGCGGTTGCGGGCATAGACCGATATGGAGGCCCGGTCCTTGAGGGCGAGGGTGGCGAGGGGATCGATTTCGGGTCCGTAATTGAGCCCCAGCAGCACGACGCTGCGCACCTCGGGCCACAGGACGCGGGGGTCGGCCCGGCGCTCGGCCGTCTCGGCCATCCACTCCATAGAGCCGTGGTGGCCCTCCGCGAGCCAGGCCTGCAGGCGCTCGGGGGCGAGGGGCATTGCGTCCGGCTTCGTCACGCGCACGAGGTCGAAGCCGAGCGCCCGGGCCCGCTCGGCGAGGGCGGCCTTCAGAAGTCCAGGTCCGCGTAGTGGTCCGGCGGCGTCATTCCGGGCACCCGGTCCGCGAGGAGCGCGCGGAAGGCCGGCCGGGATTTCACCCGGGCGTACCAGTGCTTCGCTGTTTCGTCCTCGTCCCATGGCACGTCGCCGAGATAATCCACCGCCGAGAGATGGGCGGCGGCGGCCAGATCCGCATAGGTCAACTGGTCGCCCGCGAGCCATTTCCGGGTCGCGATCAGATAGCCGATATATCTCAGATGGTAACGCACATTCGTGCGAGCCGCCCGGATCGCGACCATGTCGGGGGCTCCGCCCCCGAGCTCGGCCGGCATGTAGCGCTTGTAGATCTTTTCCGTGACGAGGTAGCCCGAGACCTCCTCGTGAAACTTGCACAAGAACCAGTCGAGGAGCCGCCGCACCTCCACCCGGGATGCGGGATCCGCCGGCATGAGGCGGCGCGCCCCGAGGGCGGCCCCTTGCGTCTCGTCCAGGTACTCCGCGATCACGGCAGGTCCCGGCACGGGAAAACCCTGCCCGTTCACGAGCACCGGCAGGGTGCCGGCCGGGTTCATCTCGAGGAACGGGACCCGCCGGTCCCACGGCTTTTCCTCCAGCGCCTCGGCCTCCAGGCCGAATTCCCCGAGAACGAGCCGGACGAACCGCGAATGCGGGCAGAACGCATAGTGGTACAGGAGTGTCATCGGCGCTTCAGACGCGAGGGAGGGGGCGACAATAAGGCCAGGCTTCGTTAACGGGAGGTAACGGACCGCCCCGGCGGCCCGGGTGGCCTTCGGGCGGGGATGCCACTAGAAGCGCCAGGCCGGCGCTTCGATTCGGCGGGGCATTCAGAAAAGAACGATGACGCAGTTTATCGAGGCGCTGTTTCTCGGCCTGATCGAGGGCCTGACCGAGTTCCTGCCGGTTTCCTCGACCGGCCACCTGCTCCTCGTGGGCCATTTCCTCGGCTTCGAGTCGAACGGGAAGACCTTCGAGGTCCTGATCCAACTCGGCGCCATCCTAGCCATCCTGTCGGTCTATTTCGGCAAGCTCTGGGGTATCGCCCGCGCTCTGCCGTATGAGGCGGATGCTCGGCGCTTCGTGCTCGGCGTGCTCGTCGCCTTCCTACCCGCCGCCGCGATCGGCGCGGTGCTGCACTCCTTCATCAAGGAGGTGCTGTTCAACCCCTGGATCGTGTGCGTGACGCTGATCCTCGGCGGCCTCGTGCTCCTCGTCGTCGACCGCCTGCGGCTTCAGGCGCGCTACGACGACGCCACGCGCTTTCCGCTGTCCATGTACGTGAAGATCGGCTTTCTCCAGTGCATGGCCATGGTGCCGGGAGTCTCCCGCTCGGGCGCCACCATCGTGGGCGCCATGCTGCTCGGGGCGGAGAAGCGGGCCGCGGCGGAGTTCTCCTTCTTCCTCGCCATGCCCACCATGGCGGGCGCCTTCACGTACGATCTCCTGAAGAACTACAAGATCCTGTCGGCCAACGATCTCGCCCTCGTGGCGACGGGCTTCGTCGCCGCCTTCTTCACCGCCCTCCTCGTCGTCCGCGGCCTCCTCGGCTACGTGTCGCGGCACGGCTACACGCCCTTCGCCTGGTGGCGGATCGTCGTCGGCTCGGGCGGCCTCGCAGGCCTCCTGGTGTTCGGGTGAACGGCCCGTCCGGCGGCGACACCCTCGCCGTCGTCACGGCGCTCGCTGCGGCTTTGACGGCCATTCTCATCGCTGGCCTTGCTGCCGCGGGTCTCTTCGAGCCAAGCCGCCCGACCGGGATGGCTCTGCCCGCCTGCTCCGAATGGAGCGATGGCTGCGTCGTGTGCGCTCGCCAGCCCGGCGGCGCCGTCGCCTGCTCCATGCCGGGCATCGCCTGCACGCGCGGGTCCGTCCAGTGCCTCAGGCCGTGATCAGGGCGCCGGCGTCTTGTCCGGGTAGCGGCACAGATCGCTGATCGGGCAGCGCCAGCACTCGGGCTTGCGCGCCTTGCAGATGTACCGCCCGTGGAGGATCAGCCAGTGATGGGCGTGGAGGAGGTAGGCCTCCGGTACGAGCGCCTCCAGGGCGTCCTGCGTGTCGAGCGGCGCCTTCGTCACCGCGAGCGGGATACGGTTCGTGACCCGGAAGATGTGGGTGTCGACGGCGATGCGCGGGGTGCCGAACGCCATGTTGACGACGACGCTCGCCGTCTTGCGGCCCACCCCCGGTAGCGTCTCCAGCACCTCAACCGCCCGGGGCACCTCGCCTCCGAACTCGTCCACGAGCCGACGGGACAGGGCGATGATATTCTTCGCCTTGGTGTTGAAGAAGTTGATCGTCCTGATGCGCTCCCGCACCCCCTCTTCGCCGAGCGCGAGCATCTTCTGCGGCGTGTCCGCCACCGGGAAAAGGCCGCGCGTCGCCTTGTTGACCCCGGCATCCGTCGCCTGCGCCGACATCACGACTGCGACGAGGAGCGTGAACGGGTTCAGATGCTCAAGCTCGCCCTTCGGTTCGGGCTCTAGGGCGTGAAATCGCCGGAAGATCTCCTCGAGCGTGGTCCGGTCGACGGGCTTGGGCGCCTTCACCCGCTTTGCCCGCGCCGGCGCCTTGAGGGGCTCGACCAGAACGGCCTTCGGCTTGGGGCTGCGGCGGGTTGACGGCTTCAGATCGGACATCGGCGCGTTATATCCAGAGCATGCAGAGCGGCAAGGCGACATCTGAGCCCCATTCTGGCGCTCCCGACACGGCCGAGACACCCGTTTTCGCGGCGGTGATCCGGCCGCACCGCTCGCTCGGGCCGGAAGCGTTCCGGATCGTCATGACCCTGTGCTGCCTCGCCACCGTGGTGGCGAGCATCCCCTTCCTGGTGCTCGGCTTCTGGCCCGTCGCTGGCTTCTTCGGGCTCGATCTTCTCGCCCTGTTCATCGCGTTCCGAGTCAACTTCCGGGAGGGCCGCTCCTTCGAGGAGGTGGTGCTCACCCCGATCGAGCTCCTTTTCCGGAAGGTGAACCCCCGAGGCATCGCCCGGGAATGGCGCTTCAACCCCCTCTGGACCCGGCTCGACCGGCAGCACGACGACGAGTTCGGCCTCCAGCGCCTGTCGCTCACCTCCCGCGGCGAGAGCGTGGTGATCGCCCGCGAGCTGTCCCCGCCGGAGCGCGAGAGCCTCGCGGACGAACTCGGACGCGCGCTCTCGAACGTAAAGCGGGGGTACTAGGCCCCTCCCGCCCCGCGCGAAGGACGCCTCCCACAGGAATCGGGTGTCGCCCGGCCGGCGGGCTGGTCTAAGGTCCAGGATACCATCCAGGATCAAGAGACCATGCTCAACGCCCTCAAAGCCGCCCCCCTGGAGCCCCTGGCGGACCTCCCCGACAGCCCCCTGGCGGATTACGAGCGGGTGCGCCGGATCATCGCCTACATCTCCGAGCGCTGGCGCGATCAGCCCTCGCTGGAGGACATGGCCGAGCATGTGGGCCTCTCGACCACCCACGTGCATCACCTCTTCCGCCGCTGGTGCGGGCTGACGCCGAAGGCCTTCCTCCAGGCGATCACCCTCGACAACGCCAAGGCGCTCCTCGCCTCCTCGGCAAGCGTGCTCGACGCCACCTACGAACTCGGCCTGTCCGGCCCCGGGCGCCTGCACGACCTCTTCGTCACCCACGAGGCCATGACGCCAGGGGACTACAAGACGGGCGGAGCCGGGCTCGTGATGCGCTACGGCTACCACCCCTCCCCGTTCGGAGAAGCGATCCTCGTCGCCACGGACCGGGGGCTCGCAGGGCTCGGCTTCGTCGACCCCGACCGGGCGGCGGCCCTCGACGACATGCGCCGGCGCTGGCCGAAGGCGGCCTATATCGAGGATCCCGCCGCCACGGAGCCCCTGGCCCAGCGCATCTTCGACCCCACCCGCTGGCAGGCGGAGCAGCCTCTGCGGGTGGTCATGATCGGCACGGATTTCGAGGTGCGGGTCTGGCAGACCCTCCTGCGGATCCCGCTCGGCCGCGCCACCACGTATTCGGACATCGCGAACCGCATCGGCCGCCCCACGGCGTGCCGGGCCGTCGGGGCGGCGGTGGGCAAGAACCCGATCTCGTTCGTGGTTCCCTGCCACCGGGTGCTCGGCCGCTCGGGGGCGCTCACGGGCTATCACTGGGGCATCACCCGCAAGCAGGCGATCCTCGGCTGGGAGGCCGGAGCCCTGGCCGGGTAGGCGGTCGGCCCGCCGTTCCAGAACGGGCGGTACGAGAACCGGGCATCACCGGGCGGGCGGCGGGTGTGAGGCCGCCCGTTACCGCGCCATGCGCTGCGGCGGTGGCCCAGTGGAACCCTTAACCTCCCGAAAAGCTTGGCCGTTCCTGAGGCCGCGATCTTCATCGCTGGATCGCTTGCGGCTCAGAAAACCCCTTCTTATATGGGGCCCAGCGCAGGGTCCGGCCGAGTTGCGGGCGAGCCTTGCTCGTCTTTTCATTCAGTAACAGCCATGGGCCGAGCTGCTTTCAGGGCTCGGCGGTCTGCTTAGAAAGTGAGGGATCCCGCCATGGGTAAAGTGATCGGTATCGATCTCGGCACCACCAATTCCTGCGTCGCCGTCATGGAAGGCACGACGCCCAAAGTCATCGAAAACGCCGAAGGCGCCCGGACGACCCCGTCCATCGTCGCCTTCACGGACGACGGCGAGCGCCTCGTCGGCCAGCCGGCCAAGCGCCAGGCGGTGACCAACCCCGAGCGCACCTTCTTTGCCATCAAGCGCCTCATCGGGCGCACCTTCGACGACCCCATGACCAAGAAGGACATGGGCCTCGTCCCCTACAAGATCGTCAAGGGCAGCAACAACGACGCCTGGGTCGAGGCGGACGGCAAGACCTATTCGCCCTCGCAGATCTCCGCCTTCACGCTCCAGAAGATGAAGGAGACGGCGGAATCCTATCTCGGGCAGCCCGTCACCCAGGCCGTGATCACGGTTCCGGCCTACTTCAACGACGCCCAGCGCCAGGCCACCAAGGATGCCGGCAAGATCGCGGGCCTCGAAGTGCTGCGCATCATCAACGAGCCGACCGCGGCGGCCCTCGCCTACGGCCTCGACAAGAAGCAGACCGGCACGATCGCGGTCTATGACCTCGGCGGCGGCACCTTCGACGTGTCGATCCTCGAGATCGGCGACGGCGTGTTCGAGGTGAAGTCCACGAACGGCGACACCTTCCTCGGCGGCGAGGACTTCGACATGCGCCTCGTCGAGTACCTGGCGGCGGAGTTCAAGAAGGAGCAGGGCATCGACCTGACGAAGGACAAGCTCGCGCTCCAACGCCTCAAGGAAGCGGCCGAGAAGGCCAAGATCGAGCTCTCCTCCGCGTCGCAGACCGAGATCAACCTGCCCTACATCACGGCGGATGCGTCAGGTCCCAAGCACCTCGCGCTGAAGCTCTCGCGCGCAAAGTTCGAGCAGCTCGTAGACGACCTCGTCCAGAAGACGATCGAGCCCTGCCGCAAGGCGCTGAAGGATGCTGGACTCTCGGCCGGCGAGATCTCCGAAGTGGTGCTCGTCGGCGGCATGACCCGCATGCCGAAGATCCAGGAGGTCGTGAAGCAGTTCTTCGGCAAGGAGCCCCATAAGGGCGTGAACCCGGACGAGGTGGTGGCCATCGGCGCCGCGATCCAGGCGGGCGTGCTCCAGGGCGACGTGAAGGACGTGCTGCTCCTCGACGTGACCCCGCTCTCGCTCGGCATCGAGACGCTGGGCGGCGTGTTCACCCGGCTCATCGACCGCAACACCACGATCCCGACGAAGAAGTCCCAGGTCTTCTCGACGGCGGAGGACAACCAGAACGCGGTCACCATCCGGGTCTTCCAGGGTGAGCGCGAGATGGCGGCCGACAACAAGCTGCTCGGCCAGTTCGACCTCATGGGCATTCCGCCCGCGCCCCGCGGCGTGCCGCAGATCGAGGTCACCTTCGACATCGACGCGAACGGCATCGTGAACGTCACCGCGAAGGACAAGGCTACGGCCAAGGAGCAGCAGATCCGGATCCAGGCGTCCGGCGGTCTCTCCGAGGCCGACATCGAGAAGATGGTGAAGGACGCGGAGGCTCACGCCGCCGAGGACAAGAAGCGTCGCGAACTCGTGGAGGCGCGGAACCAGGGCGAGAGCCTCGTCCACGCCACCGACAAGTCCGTGAAGGAGTACGGCGACAAGATCTCCGAGGGCGACCGCCAGGGGATCGAGACCGCCATCGACGCGCTCCGCCAGGCCCTCGGCAACGAGGACGTGGAGACCATCAAGGCCCGCACCACGGACCTGATGCAGGCCTCCATGAAGCTGGGCGAGGCCATGTACGCGGCTTCCCAGGCTGCGACCGATGGTCAGGCCGAGGACCAGCCGAAGGACGACGTCATTGACGCCGACTTCCAGGAGGTCGATGAGGGCGACAAGAAGAAGCGGGCTTAAAACCCCGCTTCGCCATCAGCCATCAGGACGCGGGGCCATCACCCCGCGTCCGTGTTTGAGGGATCCTCCATGACCCCGACCGTCCGATCCGGCCTGCTCGCCCTCCTCGCGGTTGCAACGGCCGGCAGCGCCGAAGCCCAGACCGACCGTTCCCAGGATTTGCGTGTGCCCCCGAGCCTGCGCACGCCGCAGCCGGAGAAGCCCGCCGCGCGCCCGGCGCCCCAGCCGGCCCGCCCCCAGCCCCCGGCGTCCCAGCCCGCAGCGGCACCCGCCCAGCAGGCAGCTCCGGCCCAGCCTGCCCGCCCCGCAGCCCCCATGCTGCCCGGCGCTCCCTGGGCGGCCCCCGTTCTGCCCCCCGGCGCCACGCTCGTCACCCCGCGCCAGCAGGCGAGCCGGCCCGCGGGCCCGGTGCAGGAAAGCCAGCTGAAGCCCGACCCCAAGAACCTTCTCGACTGCAAGGACGCCCCGAGGGGCTCCGTGGTCCAGGCGCCCGGGCCGCTCGCCCAGTGGGCGACGGTGTACTGCACCAAGCAGGGGCACGTGCTCACCTCCAACGAGCGCTACTATTCCGAGCTTCCCGGCACCCGCGGCCGCGCCCGCGGCGTGCTCAGCGCGGCCCAGATCGGCGGCCGTCAGAACCCCGGCGAGATCGGCCATGGCGCCTATTTCACCAAGATCGAGTACGTGGCCCTGTCCCCTGCGGACGCGCAGAAGCTCATGGGCGGGATCGACCCGCAGATCCTTCAGATCGTGCGCGACAAGCCGCTCTTCCGCCTCTCGCTCACCACCGACAACGGCAAGACCTATCAGGGCGTCGTCGTCGATCCCTCCAAGGAGGCCTTTTGGGTGCTGCACGTCAACGACGGCAAGATCGCCCGCGGCGGCTTCACGGTGGCGACGGTCGACTTCGTGAACAAGCGGCGGGCGCAGCAATGACCGTCCGCCGCGACCTCAGGACAGGCGCGAAGGCGCCGCACATCCACCAGATCGTCTGACCATGTCGAAACGGGACTATTACGAGGTTCTGGGGGTCGCCAAGACGGCGACGGAAGCGGAGATGAAGTCCGCCTTCCGCAAGCTCGCCATGAAGTACCATCCGGACAAGAACCCGGGCGACAAGGACGCGGAAGTCAAGTTCAAGGAAATCAACGAGGCCTACCAGACCTTGCAGGATCCCCAGAAGCGGGCGGCCTACGACCGCTTCGGCCATGCGGCCTTCGCTAATGGCGGGGGCGGAGCGGGCGGGCCGGGCTTCGGCAACGACTTCTCCGACTTCATGTCGGACATCTTCGAAAACTTCTTCGGGGAGAACCGCGGGCGCAGCGGCGGACCGGGCGGGCGCGAGCGCGGCGCCGACATGCGCTACAATCTCGAGATCTCCCTCGAGGAGGCGTTCACCGGCAAGAACGCCACCTTAAAGATCCCGACCTCCATCACCTGCGAGGTCTGCTCCGGAACGGGCGCCAAGGCCGGCTCCAAGCCGAAAGCCTGCCCGACCTGCGGCGGCTACGGGCGCGTGCGGGCGACGCAGGGGTTCTTCTCCATCGAGCGCACCTGCCCGAACTGCCACGGCCGCGGCGAAACTATCGACGATCCCTGCCCGGGCTGCGGCGGAGCCGGCCGCGTCACGCGTGAGCGTACCCTGTCCGTGAACGTGCCGGCCGGCGTCGAGGACGGAACCCGCATCCGGCTTGCAGGCGAGGGCGAGTCGGGCCTGCGCGGCGGGCCGGCCGGCGATCTCTACATCTTCCTCGGTCTCAAGCCCCATACGTTTTTCCAGCGCGACGGAGCGGACCTCTTCTGCCGGGTGCCGATCTCCATGGTGACCGCCGCGCTCGGCGGGGAGGTCACGGTGCCGACGATCGACGGCTCGGACGCCAAGGTAAAGGTTCCCGAAGGCACGCAGTCGGGCAAGCAGTTCCGCCTCAAGGCGAAGGGCATGCCGGTGCTGCGCTCGCGGGACGTGGGCGATCTCTACATCCAGGTGGTTGTGGAAACGCCCCAGAAACTCACAAAGCGCCAGCGCGAGCTCTTGCTCGAATTCGAAGGGGAGTGCTCAAAGGAGAACCACCCCGAGAGTTCGGGCTTTTTCTCAAGGGTCCGGGAGTTCTTCGATGGTCTTGGTGGATCCAGTTAACGCCGGCCCCGTTATCGGTGGGTTCGCTCCCATCCCGGGCTTCTCTCGCGAGGTTTGATCGTGCTGCAGTCGTCGCAACCCCACGGCGCCCGAAAGATCCCCCTTGAGGAGCGCTTCGAGGACGAGGCTCGGTTCCTGCGCTCGTGGCTGGAGCGCCCCCTCGTCACCGGCGCCGTGACGCCCTCCGGCAAGATGCTCGCCCGCACGATGGCGTCCTATGTCGACCCGCGGCTGACGGGTCCCGTGATCGAGCTCGGGCCCGGCACGGGTCCCGTGACGGAGGCCCTGATCCGGCGCGGGGTCGCTCAGGACCGGCTCGTGCTCGTCGAGTTCAACCCGGCCTTCTGCAAGCTCCTGAAGCGCCGCTTCCCGCAGGCCACCATCGTTCAGGGTGACGCCTACGACATCCGCGAGACCCTGGCGGGCGTGCTGAAAGAGCCCGCGGCCGCCACGGTGTCCAGCTTGCCCCTCTTCACCAAGCCCATCGACCAGCGCCTCGATCTTCTCACCGCCGCCCACGCGATGATGCACGGGAACGCGCCGTTCATTCAGTTCACCTACGCGGTGGTGCCGCCGATTCCAGCCCGCTCGAAGACCTACACCGCGCGGGGGTCGAACCGGGTGTGGCTGAACCTGCCCCCGGCCCGCGTCTGGGTCTATCGGAAGCTTCCCTGATGCCCGCCGCGGCGGGCCTCGCTCCGGTGGCTGAGGCCGCCGCCCGCGACCGCCTCATCGTCGCCCTCGACGTGGACACCGTGGACGAAGCGCGGGCGCTCGTCGGCCGGATCGGCGAGGCGGGCTCGTTCTACAAGATCGGTTACAGGCTCGGCTATGCGGGCGGGCTTGCCTTCGCGGAGGAGTTGATCGACCAGGGCAAGCAGGTCTTCCTCGACCTCAAGCTCCACGACATCGGGAACACCGTCGAGGAAGGCGTGCGCTCCATCGCCCGCACCGGCGCGTCGCTCCTGACGGTCCACGCGTACCCGCAGACCATGCGGGCGGCCCTGCGCGGCAAGGAGGGCTCGAGCCTCAAGGTGCTCGCCGTGACGGTTCTCACTTCTTACGACGATACGGACCTGGCCGATGCGGGGTACGCGATCGGCGCCGCGGACCTCGTCGCCCGCCGTGCCGCCCAGGCACGCGATCTCGGCATCGACGGCGTTGTGTGCGCCCCCACCGAGGCGGCTGGCGTCCGGGCGCTGCTCGGCCCGGAGAGCCTGGTCGTGACCCCGGGCGTTCGGCCGGCCGGTAGCGGCTTCGGGGACCAGAAGCGGGTGATGACCCCCTTCGACGCCATTCGCGCCGGGGCGAGCCACCTCGTCGTCGGCCGTCCCGTCACGGGCGCCGCGGACCCGCGCGCGACTGTCGAGGCGATCGTGCGGGACATCGTCGACGCCGCTGCCTGAGCGCTTGACGGCGCAGCAAAGCTCGCGTTCCGTCAAGGCTTCACAACAGGAGCCCTGGATGCCCAAAGGCTACATCATCGCGCGCGTGACCGTCACCAATCCGGAGGCCTATGCGGAATACGCCAAGGGCGCCACCGAGGCGATCCGGCAATATGGCGGCCGGCCGCTGGTGCGCGGCGGCGCCCACGAGGCTCTCGAAGGCGAAGCCCGAGCGCGCAACGTGGTCATCGAGTTCGACAGCGTCGAGCAGGCGAGGCTCTACTATCACTCCCCCGAGTATCAGGCCGCGAAGGCGAAGCGCGCCGGCGCCGCCGAGGGCGAGTTCGTGCTCGTGGAAGGAGCCGCGTGATGCCGAAGGGCTACTGGATCGCCCGCGTCGATGTCGGGGACGCGGAAGCCTACAAGTCGTACGTGGCGGCCAACGGCCCGGCGCTGGCGGCCTTCGGCGCCCGCTTCCTCGTGCGGGCCGGCCGGTTCGAGAACCCGGAAGGGACGGCCCGGGGCCGCAACGTGGTGATCGAGTTCCCGTCCTACGAGGACGCCCTCGCCTGCTGGCACTCCGACGCCTACAAGGAAGCGATGGCCAAGCGCCTCGGCCATGCCGAGGTCGATATGGTGATCATCGAGGGCTATGACGGCCCGCAGCCGGGATGAGCCCACTTGCCCCGGGCTACGACCTGCGCGCGACGCGGGCCGGGGATATCGCCGCGCTCCCTCTCATCGAGCGGAACGCGGCCGAACTCTACTGGTCGATCGACCTGTGGGAGCCGCCCTTCGAGGGCGTGCATAGCCTCGGCGAACACCGGGTCGCCGTCGATGCGGGGATCAGCTGGCTCGTCACCCATGACGAAACGCCATGCGCCTTCGCGCTCGGCGCGGTCTTCGACGGCCACCTGCACCTGCACGAGCTGGCGGTCGAGCCCGCCCATCAGCGCCGCCGCCTCGGCACCGCGCTGCTCGAGGCCGTGATCGATCATGCCCGATGGCGCTTCGATCCGGTCCTCACGCTCACCACGGACCGTTTCGCTCCCTGGAACGCGCCCTTCTACAGCCGGCACGGCTTCGTCATCCTCGATCCCGGCCGCCTGCAGCCGGACCTCGCTGCCGTCATGGAGCTCGAACGGCGCAGCGGGTTCGACATGAGCCGCCGGGTCGCGATGGCGAAGGTCCTCTAGCGTTGTGGCCGGAAGGGCCGCTATACCGCGTTCCGGTTCGACAGGGAGACGGGCATGGCCGAGATGCGGCTCGTGGTGGTGGGCGCGGCCGGGCGGATGGGACGCTCGCTCGTCAAGATGGTCCACGAGACGGAAGGCTGCCGGCTCACCGGCGCCATCGAGCGCGAGGGCTCGCCAGCGCTCGGCCAGGATGCGAGTCGTCTGGCCGGATGCGGCGACGCCGGCGTTCCTGTCACGAGCGATCCCCTTCCCGTTCTCGCGCAGGCGGACGGCGTTCTCGATTTCACGAGCCCCGCCGCGACGGTCGCGTTCGCCGCCCTGGCGGCCCAGGCGCGCATCGTCCACGTGGTCGGGACGACGGGCCTGCAGGAGGACGATTTCGGCAAGCTCGAAGCGGCGGCCCGGCATGCCCGCATCGTCCAGTCCGGCAACATGTCGCTCGGGGTCAATCTCCTCGCTACCCTCGTCCGAAAGGCCGCCGCCTCCCTCGGCCCCGATTGGGACATCGAGGTCCTGGAAATGCACCACCGCATGAAGGTGGATGCCCCCTCCGGCACGGCGCTCCTCCTCGGCGAGGCCGCCGCCGCAGGGCGGGCCGTCGCCCTCAAAGACCGGGCGGTGCGCGTCCGCGACGGGCATACCGGCGCCCGCAACGCCGGCGACATCGGTTTTGCGACCCTGCGCGGAGGATCGGTGGTCGGCGAGCACAGCGTGATCTTCGCGGGCGCCGGAGAGCGCATCGAACTGGCGCACAAGGCGGAGGATCGGGACCTGTTCGCCCGCGGCGCCGTGAGGGCCGCCCTCTGGGCGTTCGATAAGAAGCCTGGCTATTACAGCATGGCGGATGTTCTGGGTCTGGATTAGGTAAGCCTCATCAACGGCCCCGCTATGGGGCGCCTCACATCCGGAGTCCTCGATGAACCGCCTCCTCGTCCTCGCCCGGCACGGTCAGAGCGAATGGAACCTCAAGAACCTGTTCACCGGGTGGAAGGACCCGGGCCTCACGGAGCTCGGGGTCGAGGAGGCCCGCCGCGCCGGGCAGCGGCTCAAGGCGATGGGCGTCGGGTTCGACGTCGCCTTCACGTCCAACCTCTCCCGCGCGCAGCGCACCTGCCGCCTCATCCTAGAGGAGATCGGCCAGCCCGATCTCGACACCATCCGGGACGAGGCCTTGAACGAGCGGGATTACGGCGACCTGTCCGGCCTCAACAAGGACGACGCCCGGGCAAAGTGGGGCGAGGAGCAGGTGCACCTCTGGCGCCGCTCCTACGACGTGCCACCGCCCGGCGGCGAGAGCCTCAAGGACACGGTGGCCCGGGTCCTGCCCTATTACGTGAGCCGGATCCTGCCCCGGGTGATGGGCGGCGAACGCGTGCTCGTGGCCGCCCACGGCAATTCGCTGCGTGCCCTCGTGATGGTGCTCGACGGCCTGGACGCGAAGACGATCCCCTCCATGGAGCTCGCGACGGGCATCCCGCTGGTCTACCGGCTCAAGGCCGATACGACCGCGGAGAGCAAACAGGTGCTCGAGGCTTAAAGCCAGGGTCGAGGCGCCATCCCTCCCCACCCGCGTCCTTTTTCGAACGCGACATCGATCCGCTTAACCTGAGGGTAACCGTCCTCGGCAAGAGTCGCTTCACCCTCCCGGGAGGCCGCAGCGTCGTCGCGGCCGGCAAGGACGAGTTGCGTTGTGAGCGATGTTTGGACGGGCCGCCGGGCGGCCGTGGAGCGTTGGGCCCGCCGCGCGGGCTGGGGCATGGCCGCCGTTCTGGCCCTCGTGGTCAGCACCCAGAGCACCCAGAACGCCGTGGCGAACGGGGATACCCGGACCCTAAGGCTTTATCATAACCACACCAAGGAGAGCCTGACCGTCACCTTCCGGCGCAACGGGCAATACGACGCCCGGGGCCTTGAACAGCTCAACTGGTTCCTGCGCGACTGGCGCCGGGACGAGCCCACCAGCATGGATCCCAGGCTCTTCGACACCCTCTGGGCGGTCTACCGGGAGGTTGGATCGGACGACGCGATCCACGTGAACTCCGCCTACCGCTCGCCGCGCACGAACTCCATGCTGCGCCGCCGCTCCACAGGGGTCGCGAAGAACAGCCAGCACATGCGCGGCAAGGCGATGGATTTCTATCTGCCGGACGTGCCGATCGAGCGCATCCGCTCCATCGGCATGCGCCTGCAGAACGGCGGCGTCGGCTATTACCCGTCCGCCTACACGCCCTTCGTTCACCTCGATGTCGGCAGCGTGCGCGCGTGGCCCCGCATGACCCGCGACCAGCTCGCGCGCATCTTCCCGGACGGGAAGACCGTGCACATCCCGGCGGATGGCGAGCCCATGGCCCGCTACGAGGAGGCGAAGGCCGAGATCCTGGCCCGCGGCGGCTCGGTGGCGGGATACACTGCGGTCGCCGAAGCCGGCGAGGGCGCCGATCCCGCGCCGCAGCGCAAGAGCTTCTGGGCGACGCTGTTCGGCGGCGACGAGGACGAGGACGCCGAGGAGGTGCGCAGCACCCGCGGCCGCCAGGCCTATGTCGCGCGCCGTGCGCCGCCGCCCAACATCTACGGCGACAGCGATTCGCCGGGCGCCGTTCTGGCCCAGTACGAGGCCGCTCAGGCGGCGCAGACGGCCGCCCGTACGCGGCGACCGGACCCGGAACCCGCGCCCGAGCGCCCGATCCCGGCGCCGGAGCCCGAGGCGCCGCGGGCGGCCCCAACCCGGATCGCCGGCCTGCCCTCGACGGTCCAGACCCCGGCCGGCCCGCAGCTCGCCTGGCAGCAGGGCCCGTCCGGACAGGCGAGCGCGACCGAGATCGCCTTCGCGCCCATGCCGCCGCGGCGGCCCGAGGACGTGGCCGTCACGGGCGCCCTCGCCTTCGCGCCCATGCCGCCGGTGCGCCCCGGATCCCTCGCCGCCACGAATCCGATTCCGGGCGTCGGCGGCTCCCTCCTGGCGCTCCAGGGCGTCGATCATCCCTCGCCTCCGCCGCGGCCCGAGCGCCCGGTTGCGGTGGCTTCGGTCGGTCCGATCGTCCTGCCGGCGGCGATGGCGGAGGCCCCTCAGCCGTCCCCGGCCGCCCGGGATCAGCTGCGGGCGCTCGCGGCCGCACCGATGCCGGCCCCCGCCGCTCCGCGCACCGCGACGACGCCGGTTTCGGCGACGGCTCCTCAGCCCCGCCGGAAGGCCGCCGAACCGGTGACCGCCGAGACTCTCCTGACCGCCGGCCCGAGCCTGCCGGCGGGCTTCACCGCGGGCCCGCCGGATATCCTCGCGACGAGCCGCTTCACCGGATCGGCCTTCCAACCTCTACCCGTGGTGCGCTAGTTCACCCCCTTCGACCGCGGGTCAACGCCCGAGCGCCTCGAGGAAGGCGATCACCACCCTGGCGGAGTTGTCGGCTGCGAGCTGGAAGAAGGTCCCGATCTCGTTCTCGGCCGGTCCGCCGCCCGCAAGATCGGACAGGCTGCGGAAGGCGATGAACGGCTTTCCGTTTGCATAGGCGACGGTCGCGACGGCGGCCGTCTCCATGTCGAGAACCCGGGCCCCGAAGGTCTTGAAGGTGTATTCCCGGAAGGCCGCGTTACCGACGAATGCCTGCCCCGACACGCCGTTTCCGCCGACGACGAGGCGCGGCGGATCCTGCAGGCAGGCATTCCCTTGAGCGCAGCGCTCGAGGCGCGCCGCTGCGGCGATGCCGCGGGCAAGGTCGAGGAGCCGCGGATCCGCATCGAACCAGAACCGGCTCTCGCCGGCGGGACGGGAGGCGCTGCGCACCCGGACGGGCTGCGGGATCGCCATGCCGAACGGCGGGAAATCGGTCTTGGCGAAAGGCGGCGCCTTGAGGCCGGCCGGCGTCTCGCGCGCATAGACGGCTTCGAGGTACTGGCCCCAGCGCTCCGCCACCACCACGTCGCCGATCCGCAGGTCCGGGTCGACGCCGCCAGCGATGCCGCTGAACACGATCTCGCCGACGTTGAAGCGGTCGAGCGCCAGCTGCGCGTTCATGGCGGCGTTGACCATGCTGATGCCGCTCAGGAACACCACCACATCCCGTCCGCCGAGCTTGCCCGTGGTGAAGGTCACGCCGTTCACCGCGTGAGTGGCCTCGACGCTCGTGCGGGCGAGGAGGAGCTTGATCTCCGGTTCGTAGGCCGTGACCACCGCGGTGCGGGGCTTGTCGTCCAGAAGCCCCTGGGCCCTTGCGGGATCGGCCGCACCCCAGACGAGGGCGGCAAGGCAGAGCAGGCGAAGGATCATGGGCGGCTCCTGGCGGCGCGGGCGGTTGCAGAACCCACTCTGCAACCCGCGTGCCAGCGCTCGAGGAGCCTCCTGGTGCTCGGCCGTCAGGCCGGCATGCCGAGCGCCTGAAGGTAGAGTTCCATGATGGCCTCCTCCTCCTGGCGCTCCGCATAGTCGCGCTTGCGGAGCGCGATGATCTTGCGCATCACCTTGGCGTCGAATCCGTTGCCCTTGGCCTCGGCGTAGATCTCCTTGATGTCGCCCGCGATGCCGGCCTTCTCCTCTTCGAGCCGTTCGATGCGCTCGATGAAGCTCTTGAGCTGGTCGGCGGCGACCGATTCGGTGTTGAAGGCTGCGTCGTCCATGGGTTGGCACCTCGGTTGAGTGGCGCGCCGGGCGCGCGGAGGGGTGTGGGTTAGATCGTTAGCGTTAGCCGAGCCTTAATGCTGCGGCTTGTTCTGCTCGAAGGCCTGCAGCTGCAAGGCATTCGCCTCCTGCTGGTGGCGCGCCTTCCATTCCTCGTAGGGCATCCCGTAGACGTGCTCGCGGCTCTCGTCCTTCGAGAGCGCCACGCCCTGCCGGTCCGCCGCGTCCTTCAGCCAGTTCGACAGGCAGTTGCGGCAGAAGCCGGCGAGGTTCATCAGGTCGATGTTCTGCACGTCGGAACGGGTGCGCAGATGCTCGAGAAGGCGCCGGAAGGCGGCGGCTTCGAGTTCGGTCTGGGTCTTGGGGTCGAGGCTCATGACGGCTCCGGGGTCTGGTGGCGCCGGCGGCCCGTCGTGCGCGTCCGCAGCGGGGCCGGCAAGCGTCGGCGTTCGTCGGCAAGAAGAGGTTTCAGAAGACCCGCGAAGCGGGCCGCCCAGCTTTCCGCGCCCGCTTCGTCGGCGATGAGGTCCTGACGGATCTCGATAAGGGTGCTCGCGAGGCCGCGCACCGTCGCGTGGCGGTGGATCGTATCGCCCGCGAGGGCGCCGTCATAGGGCTCGTTGTCGCCGACGACGAGGCTCGGATCCGCCCTCAGGCCCTCGATGAGGGGCCGGGCGAAGCGGTCGTCCGCATCCCAGAGGATGCCCGCGTGCCAGGGCCGGGGCGATCCGCGCCAGACGGGCGTGAAGCTGTGCACGGCGATGAGGCAAGGCGGATGGCCTGCCCTCATGCCGGCGCCGACCGCGGACCGGACGGCCGCATCGTAGGGATCGTAGAACCGGGCGATCCGGCGCTCGACCTCCCTCTCGTCGACCGCGGCGTTGCCCGGCACGACGGCACCGTCCGACAGCCGCATCACGAGGGTCGGATCGTCCCGGCCCCGATTCGGATCGATCACGAGGCGCGAGAACCGGGTGAGGATCGCCGGCGCGCCGAGATGCCGGGCGAGCGCCCGGGTCACGGCGGCCGCGCCGATATCGTAGGCGATGTGCCGCTCGAACTCGGCCGCCGGCAGTCCGAGGGCGCGCAGATCCTCCGGCACGGCGTTCGAGGCGTGATCGCACAAGATGAGCGCCCCCGAATCGGCCTTCCCCGGCACGATCTCCACAGGGTGGGGAGCGGGGGCGGCGGGAAGCGGTTTCAAGGCACTGGCGGCGGGCATCTCGGGCGTCGTTGGAGGCCGGTGGTTGATGCGGCGGGGCTTAACCTGTCATAGAGGGGCTTGCAACGCGACCGATCCCGCACCGATTCAGCCGCTATCCATGGTTTCCACACCCCACATCCGTGCCGTCGACGGCTTCGCGGGCGGTCTTGCGGCGCTTTGCCTCGGCGCGGTGGCGATGGGCGTGTCGCCCGTCTTCGTGCGCCTGGCGAGCGCCGATGTGGGGCCCTTCGCCAGCGCCTTCTGGCGGGTGTTCCTGTCGCTCCCTATCCTTTACGCCTGGATGCGCTTCGAGGAGGCCCGCGCCGCGGCGGGAACACCCCGGCGCTCGTTCTCGAAGGCGACGGTGCTGGCAGGCCTCGCCTTCGCGGGCGATCTCTTCTTCTGGCATCTCTCCATCCTCAACACGACGGTGGCGAACGCCACGTTCTTCGCCACCATGGCGCCGCTTTTCGTGGTGCTGGTGGTCTGGCTCGTGCTGCGCGAGCGGGTAGCCTCCGGGACCTGGATCGGCCTTGGCCTGTGCCTCCTCGGCGGTGCGGCGCTCATCGGCCAGAGCCTGCAGGCGGATCCGGAGCGGATCCGGGGCGACCTTTACGGCATCGTCACGGCGGTGTTCTTCGCCCTGTACTTCATCTTCGTCGGGAGAGCCCGGGAGGGCAGCGGTGCCGCGCGCGTCACCTTCGAGGCCGGGATCGTCACGGCGGCGGTGCTCTTCGTGATCGCGGTCCTGTTCGACAGCAGGGTCGTGCCGCAGACCGGGGCCGGCATCGCCGCCCTCGCGGCCATGGCCTTCATCAGCCAGGCAGGTGGCCAGGGTCTGCTCGCCGTGGCGCTCGGGCGCCTGCCGGCCATGTTCTCGTCCCTGGTGATCTTCCTCGAAGCCGTGGCCGCGGCCCTCTTCGGCTGGATCGTCCTCGGCGAGGCGCTCACGCTGATCCAGAGCCTCGGCGGCCTCCTGATCCTGCTCGGAATCTGGACCGCCCGCCCCAAAGCGGAAGCACCAGTCGGATGATCGACACGCAAGCCCAGCGCCGCCTTCTTCTGGCAGGCTTCCATGCGGCGGTGGCCGCCGCCCATCCGCGGGTCTGCCTCCTGCCCCATCTCCCGCCTCCGCCGCATAAAGGGCGCCTGATCGTGCTGGCCGCCGGCAAGGCTGCAGGCTCCATGACGGCGGTAGCCGAAGCCTTCTATCGCGACGAGCACGGCCTCGGGCCCGATCGCCTCACCGGTCTTGGCGTCGCCCGGCACGGCTACGGGGAGCGAACGAGCCTCGTTCCGGTGGTCGAGGCCGGCCACCCGGTGCCGGATCAGGCCGGCATCGAAGCGACGCAGAAGGCGCTCGCCCTCGCCGAGAGCGCGGGGCCGGACGATCTCGTGCTCGTGCTCCTGTCCGGCGGCGGCTCCGCCAACTGGATCGCGCCGGCCGGGTCCCTCACGCTTGCCGAGAAGCAGGGGCTCACAAAGGCGCTGCTGCGTTCGGGTGCCGGCATCGGCGAGATCAACACCCTGCGAAAGCACCTCTCCCGCATAAAGGGCGGACGGCTCGCGCGGCTCGCAGCGCCCGCGCGGCTCCTGACCCTTGCCGTTTCCGACGTGCCGCACGACGACCCGGCGGTGATCGCATCGGGCCCGACCGTCCCGGACCCCTCGACGCTGTCGGACGCCCGCGCCATCGTCGCCCGCTACGGTCTCGCCCTTCCGCCGAGCGCCAAGGCGCTCCTCGACGATCCGCGGAACGAGACGCCGAAGCCCGGCGACCCCGCCTTCGCGCGGGCGGAGTACCGCATCGTGTCGAAGCCCGCCGACGCCATCGCGGCGGCCGCAGCGGCGGTTCGGGACGAGGGCTACGATCCGGTCGTGCTCGGAGCCGACCTCGAAGGAGAGGCGCGGGATGTCGCCGCGGCCCAGGCCCGCATGGCGCTGGAAATCGCGGAAGCCGGCCGGCGCGCCGCCATCCTCTCGGGCGGCGAGCTCACGGTTACAATCCGCGGCAACGGGCGCGGCGGGCCGAACCAGGAATTCGCGCTGGCTCTCGCTGCCGCGCTCGATGGAGCGCCCGGGATCGCTGCCCTCGCCGCCGACACGGACGGCACCGACGGCGGCGGCGGGTCGCCGGAGGATCCGGCAGGCGCGATCCTCGATATGACGACGCTGGACCGGGCTCGCGCAGCGGGGCTTGATGCCGCCGCCCTTCTCGCCCAGAACGACTCGACCCGATTCTTCGAGACCTTGGGGGATCTCGTCTCCCCAGGTCCCACCAAAACCAATGTGAATGACTGCCGCATCATCCTCATCGGCTAAGGGCCGGCGGCTGGGCCTTGGCCTCGTGGTCCTCGCCGGAGCCCTGCTGAGTTCCGGCACAGCTCGGGCGGATCTGCGCCTGTGCAACATGACGCCCAGCCGCGTCGGCATCTCGCTCGGCTTTCGTGATGCCCAGGGCTGGGTAACGGAAGGGTGGTGGAACTTGAACGCGAGGGCATGCGAGACGTTGTTGAAGGGCCCTCTCGCCGCCCGCTTCTATTACGTTTACGCGGTCGACTACGACCGCGGCGGCGAGTGGAACGGTCGCTCCTTCATGTGCACCCGTGATCGGGAATTCACGATTCGCGGTGTAGAGGATTGCCTGGCCAGGGGCTTCGACCGGAGCGGCTTCTTCGAGGTCGATACCGGCGAGCAGAAGAGCTGGACCATCCAGCTGACCGACACGAACCGCCCAGGGGGGTGACGACCATGACGAGACGCGCGCGCCGCACGAAGATCATCGCGACCCTCGGGCCGGCCTCGGAATCCCCCGAGATGATCGCCCGGCTCTTCGAGGCGGGCGCCGACGTGTTCCGCCTCAACATGAGCCACCTGCCGAAGGACCGTCTGCGCGAGCGGGTGGAGACGATCAGAGCGATCGAGGCGAAGTACAAGCGCCCCATCGCCATTCTGGCGGATCTTCAGGGACCGAAATTGCGCGTCGGATCCTTCGCGGGCGACGGCGCCATGCTGGCGCCGGGCCAGACCTTCACCCTCGATGCCGACAATGCCTCCGGCGACGGCAACCGGGTGCACCTGCCCCATCCCGAGATCCTCTCCTCGCTCGAACCCGGCCACACGGTTCTGATCGACGACGGCAAGCTCAGGCTGCGGGTCAAGGAGGTGAAGCGGGGGCAAGCCGTCACCACCGTCGAAGTCGCCGGCAAGATCTCGAACCGCAAGGGCGTGTCGTTGCCCGACACCACGATCCCCGTCGCCGCCATGACCGAGAAGGACCGCTCGGACCTCGAGGCCGCGCTCGATGCCGGCGTCGACTGGATTGCGCTCTCCTTCGTTCAGCGCCCCGAGGACGTGGCGGACGTGCGCAAGGTCGCCCGCGGCAAGGCCCAGGTGATGGCGAAGCTCGAGAAGCCCCAGGCCATCGCGCATCTCGACGAGATCATGGAGGTGTCCGACGCCGTGATGGTGGCCCGCGGGGATCTCGGGGTCGAGATGCCGCTGGAGCGCGTGCCCGGCATCCAGAAGCGCATCGTCCGCTCGGCCCGCCGCCTCGGCAAGCCCGTGGTCGTGGCGACGCAGATGCTGGAATCAATGATCACCGCCCCGGTGCCGACCAGAGCCGAGGTCTCCGACGTGGCGAATGCGGTGTACGACGGCGCCGATGCGGTGATGCTCTCGGCCGAGAGCGCGTCGGGCCAGTATCCCGTCGACGCAGTCTCCACGATGAGCCGCATCGCGGAGGAGTGCGAGCGCGACCAGATCTACTGGTCGATCATCCAGGCGCAGCGCAACGAGCCCGAGGCCACGGGCTCGGACGCCATCGCGGCCGGCGCCCACCAGATGGCCGACACCCTCAACCTGAAGGCCATGGCGGCCTGGACCTATTCGGGCTCGACGGCGCTGCGGCTCGCCCGCGAGCGGCCGAACTCCACGGTGATCGCGCTCACCCCCAACCTCGACACGGCGCGGCGCCTCGCGCTCGTCTGGGGCGTGCATCCGATCCGCACGAAGGATGCGAGCGACATCGACGACATGGCGTTCCGCGCCTGCAAGTTCGCGGTGCGCGAGGGCTTTTCCGTCGTGAACGACCGCATCATCATCGTGGCGGGCGTTCCGTTCGGCACCCCGGGCGCGACCAACATGGTGCGGATCGCCTTCGTGAACCAGGAGCATGCGGCGCAGGCGTGAGGCGGCCCGCGCGGCCTCACCTCCCTCTAGAGCCGCCTGTCAGAGCGCGCTGCGCATCTCGGCCGGCGTGACCTGCGCCACGAGAGCTTCGATCTCGGCGATCACCAGATCCTTGGCCGCGTGGTGCGGCATGTGCCCGATGCCCGGCAGGACGATGAGCTTTGCCCCCGGCACCTCGCGGGCGAAGGAACGCGCGTGGAGATCGGTCCAGACGATCCGGTCCGCATCGCCGCCGATCACCGTCGTCGGGATGCGGATGTCCTTGTACCGGGGGCTCTGTTCCGAGACGGCGGCATGAAGGCCCGCCACGTCCTGGGCATTGGCCTGAAACACGGGCGGGCGCAGCACGAGGGCGATGCGGGCGACCTCCGCATAGTGCGGCGGGGAATTTTGCGGCGTGAAGACGGCGTCCACGGTCGCGCCCACGAGGAGCGAGCCGATGGGCGTCGCGAAGGTTCGGGTGAACACCCAGCCGAGGAACGAGGCGGCCGGGTGATAGTACCAGGAGATGGCGCCCCCGGGCCAAGGATGGGTGACGGCGGAGAGCTGTACGATGGCGCCCGTCACGTCCATATGGTCGAGGGCGAGGTGGGGAGTCACGGACCCGCCCCAGGAATGGCCGGCCACGACCGCACGGGAGACGCCGAGCTTGCGCAGGCCCTCCGCGATGGCGGTCGCCTGCCGGGCGGGCTTCGCCCGTTCCGGCCCGCCGATGGGGTCGCTCCAGCCATGTCCAGGCCGGTCGACGACGATCACCCGGTGCCGCTCCGAGAGGCGTTCGCCGAGCGACTTGATGCCGTCGCCCACATTGGACGACGCCCCGTGGATCAGCACCACGGTCCCGAGGGCAGGCCCCTGCTGCGGGCCCATCTCCACGTAATGCAGCCGTCCTCCCGCCACATCCACGAAGCGGCCGATGGGCGGGTACTTCGCCTCGATGCGCCACGTGATGATGACCGTGAGAAGAGCGCCGCCGGCGAACAGGAACGCGAGCGTGAGAAGGAGGTAGCGAAGAATGGTCATTCTACCGGTGGCCGCGCGGTTTAGAGGGTCCGGCCGTCGACCTCGGGCGCCAGGCGCTCGACGAGGGTCTGCACCTGCTGGAGCTGGGGGTGAATGGCGAGCGCCCGCCGGTAGGAGGCGAGCGCGCGGGCCTTGTCGTCGGAGGCCATGAACATATGGCCAAGGCCGGTCCAGGCGCCGAAATGACGGGGCTCCCGGTCGAGGACGCGCCGGATGTCCGCCATCGCGCTCACCGGGTCCTCCAGGAGGAAGAACACGTTGGCGCGGCGGTACCAAGCCTCGGTCCAGTTAGGCTCGAGGACGATCACCCGGTCGAGCAGCTCGATGGCGAGCGGGTATTCCTTCGCCTCGACGGCCTGAGCGGCCCGGCTCATGAGGAGATCCGCCGTGTCGGATCCCGACCGCGCCCAGCGGCGCTCGATCAGGTTGGCGACGCCCTTCCCTTCCGTTTCGTCCTTCGCCTTGGCGAGGCGCTCGAACAATTCGTCGAGGCTCGAGGGCTTCGGCTCGGGGGGCTTGGCTTCGCTCTTCTGGCCAGGGGTCTGCGCCTCCGCGGGCGGCCGAGGGGCCTGCGCCAGGGCGGGAGCGGCGGCGAGGAGGAGAGCCAGAATGGACGCGAAAAAGCGCATGCCGGGATCATCTAGGATCCCGGCATGCGCCGTCAATTCACGCTTCGGTGCGGCGCGGGGCCGCCCCGGTCATCAGCCCTGACGCGCCTTGTAGCGCTTCTGGGTCTTGTTGATGATGTAGACGCGGCCCTTGCGACGAACCAGCTGGTTGTCGCGGTGGCGGCCGCGGAGCGACTTCAACGAGTTGCGGATCTTCATGTCCGGTCTCCAGCGGCCCGCCCGGGACGGGCCGAAAAGCAAAGGGCGAGCGCGACCGGGGTCGAACCAGCGACCTCTACGGAAACCGTAGAACCAGCGCGCTCAGGGATGGGGGCGTCATACCGTTTTTTCGGGCCGGCGCAAGGATTTTTCGCCGCCGGCCCGCCGCACAGCCCTAAGGCCGGAGCCCACGAGGCTCGTTCCTCACCGACGAACGGTTAAGGCCAGGCTCGGCGGCTTGGCCCGTCCGCGTCAGCCCCCGAGGAGCGATCTTGTATTCTCACGCTTGAACCAATGCGAGTCTCGGCACTTGTCAAACTTGTGAACGGGCGGCGCACCGTCGTGTGAGTTCGGCGCCGCAGGAACGAAACCCCAACCAGATGAATGCGGAGGCCTTGATGGCTCGGGCACTTTCCCGTCGTGTTGCGCTCTTGGTCGAGGACGATCACGCCGTAAGGGACTTCGCCGCCACGGTGCTGGAGGAAACCGACCTTCGCGTGGTGGAAGCCGACAGCGCCGAGGAGGCGCTGGACTATCTGCGAACGCATGCGGACGAAGTGGCCCTGCTCTTCACGGACGTTCGCCTGCCCTGCCGCAAATCGGGAGTGGACCTTGCCCGAAAAGCGCATGTGGACTGGCCCTGGATCCACGTCATCGTCACGTCGGGCGTGGTCGACGAGCGCGTTCAGGCCGACCTTCCTCGAGCCACCCGCTTCATGCCGAAACCCTGGCCGGTGCTGGAGGTGCTGAAAGAGGCGGAGCGCGCCCTCCAGCGCTGAGGGCCGTCCGCCTAGCGCAGGGGCGATGCGAAGCCGAGCACCAAGCGGACGAGCTCGGCCTGCCTGCGCGTGCCCGTCTTGCGGTAGATCGCGTCCACGTGGCTCTTCACGGTGGAGCGCGCGACCCCCAGGATCGTGGCGACATCGGCGAGCGTGTGCCCGTTGAGGACCTGCGCGAGCACCTGCGTCTCCGCGGCCGTCAAGGTGAACTGGGCCGCCGTGGCAGAGAGGGGCGTGGTGAGATCCGCCTCCGGTTCGCGCAGCAGGAGCAGAACGGACGCCCCGCCCTTGTGCTCCCGCCCGCGGTGGAGCGTGACCCAGGTGGCGTGGAGAACCCTGCCCGCCTGATCGGTGAGCCGGGAGTCTCGGCCGCGCCGATGCCGTTCGCCCGCGTGATCCCGGAGCTGAGCGGTGAGCCTCGTGGCTTCGGGTGTGACGCCGAGGAGGCGGCCAGCCCGCTCCCGCAGGATGGTGCCGCGCTCGAACTCCGCGGCCGCCTGGCCGTTGCGGAATCGGATGCTCGCATCGGGCCCGAGGATGATCGCGGCCGCCGACAGGGCGTGGAGGGCCGAGCCGAGGGCTGCCGCCTCGACCCGCTCGTTCCCGAGAACGCCGGAAATCTCGACGGAGCGGCGCACATGGGGCGCGATGAGCCGGGCGAGTTCCACATCCTCGGCATCGAAGGCGCCGCGCTCCCGGCTCCCCGTCACTCCCATATAGCCGAAGCTCGACGCCTGCCGGATCAGGGGCACCGCGATGTGATCGTAGTAGTCGAGGCCATCGAAACAGGCTTTCCAGAAGCTGCTGTTGTGAAACGCCTCGAGATCGAGGTCGCGCGAGGTGCACATCGGCTTGCCGAGGGGCGCCGTAAGCCCGAGGGGCGCGAGCGGGTTGATGTGGGCATGCGCCCTGACCTTCTCGGCGAGATCGGCCGGGACATTATAGGACGCCGCGAGCTTGGTGGTCCCCTCGACCGGGTCCATGACCCCTATATCCGCCATGGATCCGCGGAGCGACGCCGAGATCTCGGCCAGAACCTCGGGCCAGAGGTTCGTATCGAGCGCGCAATCGTAGATGCGCCCGATCAGGTCCGAGAACACGCGGTCAGTCGTCATCGCGGGATCTCCTCGCCACCCAGAACGAAAGCCAGCACTGACGGGGCGCCCGGGTACAAAACCGCTGGACGCAAAGGTCGCGCGGCATCGCCTTCAGCGGCTTGCCGTCGACCCAGTTCTGAATTTATGGTGATTGGACTGTTTTTGGCAAGTCCAAAAACAGTCCAAAAAATCAGGCGATCCGACGGGCCGGAGAGAGGAAAGAGTGAACCTTCGACAGATCGGGCAGGCGTTCGAGAACGCCGTTGCCGGCGCATACCAGGGCGGCGCAGGCGGCCGCCCGCTCCAGGCTTCCCTGCAGGGAGCGGCCTTCGATCAGGCCCGACAGGAGCCCGGCCGTGAACGCATCCCCGGCCCCCAGCGTGTCGACGACCTCGACTGGAAGGGCGGCTTGCCGGATCGGGGGGCCTCCGTGCGGGTATGCGACCGCCCCCTCGCCGCCATGCGTGACCACGAAGATCTCCACGCCCTCACGCATCAGCCATTCCGCGAGGCGCTCCTCCCCATCGGAGCCCAGGCCGAGGCCGCAAGCCTGCGCCAGGCAGGAGGCCTCGACCCGATTGCAGACGATGATCGAGGTCGCGCGCAGGATCCGACGGCTCACGGGGCGGAACGGGGACGGGTTGAGCACCGTCCGCCCGCCCGCCGACCGGGCGAGCGCGAAACCTTCCTCGATCGGGCCGTCGCCAATCTCGAACTGCGCCATGACGAAGGGCGCGGTGCGAATGGCGGCAGCGTCCTCCGCGACCTCTGCCCCGGACAGGAGCCGGTTGGCGCCGGAAAAGACCGCCACGCTGGTTTCGCCCCGCCGGTCTGTCAGCCCGACCCCAGCCCCGGACACGCCGGGAAAGCGCCTCAGCATTCGGCCGGGAAGGCCCGCCTGGAGGACCGCCTGCTCCGCAAGGTGCGAAAGGGCATCGTCGCCGATCGCCAGGAGGCCTCCCACCCGCACGCCGAGGCGCTGGGCGCCGACGGCGACGTTGAACCCCTTGCCGCCGATCTCGACCGTGAACGCCTCCGCGGCGACAGCTTCGCCCGGCATGGGAAAGCGCTCCACTTTCGCGCTGCAGGCCACCACGAGGCTGCCAAGAACATAGAGCGAAACCTCGTCATGCATGCTAATCTCCGTGCCCGTGTCTAAGCAGGATCGGTCGCCAAACCATCGCGCAGGTGGCGGCTTGCAGAGCGTAGCGTCGAACTCGAGCGAGGCACAGGTGCGGTCGAGCCCTTCGGCCGACTGGCCCGACCTGGCAAGCCTCCTGCGGCTTCGGACCGACACCGCCATGCCGCTCTACGAGCAGCTGGACCAGCAGCTGGACGACCTCATCACCCGAGGAGTGCTGCCCGTAGGTTCGGTGCTCCCGGCCGAGCGGCAGCTCGCGGACCGCCTCGGGCTCAGCCGCGCAACGGTTCAGCGGGCCTACAATGCCCTGCGCGAACGCAAGCTCCTCGTAGCGCAGGGCCGGCGGGGCTTTCTGATCCAGAAACCCGGACCCAAGCTGCATCCCGGGATGGATCGCCTGAAGGGATTCACGGAGGAGATGCGGCTCCTCGGCAAGACGCCGTCCTCGCGCATCCTCGAGCGCAAGGTCTTGAGCGACCGCTCCATCGCCTCGATCTTCGGTCTGCCCTCGCCCTCTCCCTTCCTCAAGCTCGTGCGCGTCCGCTCCGGCGACGGGGTGCCGCTGTCGCGCGAGGTGGCGTGGTACAGCCTGACCGCCGCGCCGGCCCTGGCTGAGGCCGACCTGTCGGGCTCGGTCTATGCCTGCCTTGCGGACACGTGCGGCGTGCCCCTGCTCTACTGCGACCAGAGCATCGAGGCGACGACCCCGAGCCAGCTCGAATGCGACCTCTTCGGGTTCGCCGAACCCCAGCCCTGCCTGCTGATCAAGCGTCAGAGCTACACGGGAAGCGACGTCATGGTGGAATACGTGGAGGGCCTGTTCCGCGGCGATGCCTACAGCTATCGCCTGCGGCTCGGGATCTGACCGCCCCGGAGGCGGCAAAAGACAGCAACACCCTCTCGCCCTTCCAGCTTGACCCGGCTGCGCTGCACACGTACTCGCAGCGTATTGCCCAGAACGTCGGCAGGATCAGCCTAGCTATTTCGGCCCAAAACCATGGATGACGAACCGATGAGCCCTGCCGATGACTTGCAGGTTCTGCTCTCCCGCCTGAAGGCCGCCCAGCGCAACCTACTGCTCGGCGTCGCGCGCCAGGGCATCATGCCCTCCGAGGGCACACTGCGGAAGGTGGGCGACCTCGAGAACACGATCGCGGCGGTCGAGGCTCTCATCGAGGAGGAGCGCCAGTCCACGAGGCTGAAGCCGGTCGCCTGAGCGGGTTGAGCCTCCCCAGACCCACTCCCGTCAGCACCCCGTCCTCAGGGGCGAGCGCATGCGGCCCGCGGGTCGCCGCAACCTGAGCGGATCCAACCGAGTGCCTTGCGTGTTGTCCACGGTCAAGCCTCGACGGATTGGACCCGCATGGCCGAACCGGCCCCGCTCACACCAGCCCCGGCGCCTCCCGCGCCCGCCCACCCCTCCCTCCTCACGGCCGGCGGGATCGTCCTCGCGATCGGGGCGCTTTATTTCGGTCAGGACATCTTCGTCCCCTTCGCGCTCGCGATCCTCCTCAGCTTTGCGCTCACCCCGCTCGTCACGTGGCTTCGCCGATTCAGGTTCCCGCGCATCGCAGCGGTTCTCGTCGCCGTCACGCTCGCTTTCGTCCTCATCGGCGGCATCACCTTCGTGGTGGGGCGCCAGCTGGTTCAGCTCGCCAACAACCTGCCGAGCTACCAGACGACCATCAGTGAGAAGATCCGCTCGCTCCAAGCCTCGGCCCCTGGCGGGAGCGTGGTCGAACGGGTCACCACCACGATCCAGGACCTCAGCAAGGAGATCTCCGGCGGCGACGACGCGGCCCCGAAGCCGCCAGCAAGTCTCGGCGGAGCGCCCCAGCAGGAACCCGTCACGGTCCGCCTCGAGCGCGAGCAGGCCCAGCCCCTCGAGGTGATCCAGACCGTCGTCGGCCCCCTCCTCGCGCCCCTCGCGACGGCCGGACTCGTGGTGATCTTCGTCATCTTCATCCTGCTGGAGCAGGAGGACCTCAGGGACCGCTTCATCAAGCTGGTCGGCGGAGGCGACCTACAGCGGAGCACGCAGGCGCTGAACGATGCGGCGGCGCGGGTGAGCCGCTACCTCCTCATGCAGCTCGTGGTCAACCTGACCTACGGGGTGCCCATCGGCCTCGCCCTCTACTTCATCGGCGTCCCGAATGCCGTGCTGTGGGGCCTCCTCGCCGCCGTTCTCCGGTTCATTCCCTATCTCGGCCCTTTCCTCGCCGCCCTCTTTCCGATCGCCCTGGCCTTTGCGGTCGATCCGGGCTGGTCGATGCTCCTGTGGGTCGTCGGGCTGTTCCTCCTCGCCGAACTCGTGAGCAACAACGTGGTCGAGCCCTGGCTTTACGGCGCCAGCACCGGCCTCTCGTCGCTCGCCATCATCATGGCGGCGATCTTCTGGACGACCTTGTGGGGACCGGTCGGCCTCTTTCTCGCCACGCCTCTCACCGTGTGCGTGGTGGTCATCGGCCGCTACGTCCCGCAGCTCGAGTTCTTGGGCGTCCTTCTGGGCAGCGACCCGGTCCTCGCTCCGGAGGAGCGGCTCTACCAGCGGCTTCTCGCCGGCAACCTCGAGGAGGCCGTCGAGATCGCCGAGGATTACGTGGATCAGCGCTCGTCGAGGGAGTTCTACGATCACGTCGCAATCCCGGCGCTGCGCCTCGCCGAGAACGATCGCCAGCGCCACTCCGCAGACCCGACCTTCAGACGCTCGGTCGCCACCACCGCCATCTGTGTCGCGCGCGAGATCGCCGATCACGTGAGGGACAAGGCGACGAGCGCCACGGCCGGACACGTGCCGGCGGTCGAGAATACCTCGGCCTCGGGAGCGGAGGTCGAGGTGCTGTGCCTTGCGGGGCGGACCGAGCTCGACCACGCCGCTGCCGAGATGCTCGGCCAGGTGCTCGGCGAGGCCCGCCATACCGTCCGGGTCCTGCCTCCCATCGCGGTCAGCGAGGGAGCGTTGGGCCAGCTCGACCTTCGCGGCGTCAAGGTGGTGTGCCTCTCCTACCTGCACCCCCAGCCCCAGGTCTATGCCCGCTACATCTGCCGGCGGCTGCGCCGGCGCGCCCCCGGCATCAAGCTTCTCGTCTGCCTGTGGAACGTGGGTCCGACCCCCGGCGACGCGGACCACCTCGTCCGTCAGGTCTCGGCCGATGCGGCCCCGGCGACGATCGAGGCTGCCCTCGATCACGTCACCCGCTGGCTGGCCTCGGACGCGACGGTGCCGAGCGCTGCCGAAAGCGCGGCAGGCGCTGAACACGAGCGCATGCAGGCGGTGGACGCGCTCAACGTGAAGGACCAGACCGCGTGGATCGAGGCCCTGTCGAAGCAGGTGGCCGCCGAGTTCAACGTTCCGATCGCGCGAGCCTCCCTGATCGAGGAGGCTCGTCGCTCACACGATCCCCGCTCTCACCCGGGATCGCCCGGCAGCGGGGCCGGTGAACCTCTCTACGACGTTCTCGACAGTCATGTGATCGAAACCGGCGCTCCTGTGGTCGTCGAGGACGCCACCAAGGACGAGCGCTTCGCCGATGCGGCGGTCGTTCTGGAGAAGGGCGTCCGGTTCTATGCCGGAGCGCCGCTGAGGACGGCGGCCGGCCAGGTGGTCGGCGCTCTGAGCCTCATCGACACGAGCCCGCGCAGCCTTTCCGAGGCGGAAGAGCGCAGGCTCGCCGAGCGCTGCAACGAGCTCATGAGAGGAGTCGAACAAGGAGCCTAGCGCCGGACGGTCCGACACTTCGCGCGGCGAACCGACGAGGCGACCTCCCGCCGACGAGATCGTCCGATCAAGGGTCAGGGCGGGGCCAAGCCGCACTGGCGCGGTCGGGCCCCGGCTCCACCGCGACGTTCGGCGGGGACGGCTCCGGCCCGCCGCCCAGCACCTTTCCGAGGTCCTCCGGTCGGACCTGTTGTGCGGGAGAACGCGGGGCCACGTCGCCGTCTTCGGCTCGTTCGAGCGCCACATCGCCTCTCACGGACGGCACCGCATCAGGTGCGATCAACCCGAGCTTGGCGGCATGCTCCGCGATGGCGAGGCTGTCGGCGGCCAGCACCAGGCTGCTGCCGGCCGCCACCACGGCTCTGGCCAGTTCCTCGATCTCCCCGATCCGACCGGCACTTCGGGAGACGTTCCGGATGTAGACCGCCAGGATCCGGCCGGGGTGCTCGATCACGGCCTGCCGGTAGATCTCGGGGTCGTGCTGGCCGCTGTCGCCGATCAGGACGGCAGGCAGGTCCTTGTAGAGGGCCAGCATGCTGTCGATCAGGTCGCGCTTGTGATCCTCAGCCTTCCGGGGGAACGGCCACGTCCAGGAGACGCCCCATTCCCGCAGGAACAGGACGGGGCCGGCCGGGATCCTGTGCTGGGCGAAGAAGGTGTCGAGCACGTCGTAGATGCCCCACGGCGCTCTGGACACGTACAGCATGGGGTTGGCCTGGTCCCCCGAAACGCCCGCATGCAGCGCCCGGTACAGGGCAGCAACGCCGAGGAACGGCACGCGGCTCTCCGCATCCTCCACGAACAGGCGCCACAGCATCTTGAGCTTGTTGGCGACGCCCGTCTCCATGACGGTGTCGTCGATGTCGCTGATCACCACGAACGCGCAGTGCTCCGGCGGGATGAAGATCGAGCCCTGCGCCCGCACGTAGGGATCGTCCTCCAGGTGAAGGTCGATCTCGTGCCAGACGCGGTCCGGAGCCGGCCGGTCCCTCGGCCGCAGATGGATCCGAAAATAGCCATCCTGATCCGTGGTGACCCGTTCCCGTGCGCCGTAGAACTGGGCCACCACGCCTTTGCCCGGAACCGAGCGCCGTGCGACGCGCCGCCGGACCTCGCGGAACTGATCGATGAGGCTGTCCGCCGCCGCAGCGGCTGAGCGCTCCGACTGCCGGAAGACCCGGCCGATCAGGAATATCTCGGAGCGGGAGCCATAGCCCCGGCTCGCCTTGAGAACGAGGCCGCCGCCGGCCTGCCGGCCGCGGACCGGGCGCGCGAGCACCCGCAACAAGAGAAGAAGCGCCCGTTTCCACATCTTCAAGGTCCGGACAACGGCCATCGGTCGCTCTGCTCCATCGTCGCCAACCCTGCCGCACAGCGCGCGAGGCGACGCCGAGCCCGAGCGGACGGGACCGCATCGCCTTCTTCCGCACCCTTGGGCCAACCTCGTCCAGGGCTGCGGACGGTATGTCGAAGCCCGGCGGACGTCGTGTACTCTTCTAAGAGCCCGACGCGGCAATTGGTTCGAGGAGGTCGATCGTGGCGACGGTGAGAGGCGGGTTCCTGAGTGCCGTCCTGGCCTGGGCCCTCGCGGCGGCGGTCGCGCCTGCAGGCGCGTCGGCCCTCTTCGGCTGGCAGGTGGCCGACGTGCCTCCGGGCGATCTCTTGAACGTCCGGGCCTTTCCAAGCCACAGGTCGCGCGTTCTGGTGGGATACGCCAACGGCACGCCCCTGAGCCTCACGGGGCGGTGCAGAGGCCGGCATCTCGGCGCTGTGGCCGGTCAGCCGCATTGGCGCCAGCGGCAGGCCGTGCGCGACACCTGGTGCGAGGTGTGGCTCGACCCGACCGGGCGCGGAGAGTTCCGCACGGGCTGGGTTCGCGGGCGCTACATCAGCCCGCTCTAGCTCCTCGTCAATCGCGGGGGCACCGGCCCGAGCCTCGCGGCGCAGGCGGCTCAGAGCTCTCGAAAATAGCGCGCGACGGGCCATCGCTCGAAGCCGGTCCGCTCGTAGGCGGCTCGCGCCGGCGCATGGCCCGGATCGTCCCCCGTCTCCACCATCGCGATCGCCATGCCGGCCCGCCGCATCTCCGAGAGCGCGTGGTCGATCAGCGTGCGGGCGAGGCCCTTGCGCTGGTGATCCGGGTGGACGGCGAGGATGTACACCTCGCCCATTCTGTCATCCGGGTGCAACCGGATGCCGACCCACCCCAGCACGACCTTCTCCGCCAGCGCCACCCAGACCTGCCGGCCCTCGGACTGGAGGAAGGCCCCGATGTCGGCCGTCTGCCGGGCGCGCCACCCTCGAGGATAGAAGGCGTCATAGACATAGGCCGGCACCGCCGGCCGCAGCTTCTCGAACACGGGAGCCCAGGCCTCGACTGACAGGGCGAGGATGGACGCCTCGTGTTCGGGCGCGAAGGGAACGATCTGAAGGGACACGAAGCGCCTCCCATTGAGCCTCGACGGTCATGGGCGCATCGGTGCCCGGTGCGCCTTGCCCCGGATCTTAACCCACTCGACCGCTGGTTCTGAGGGCGCCGTCATCGCGTTCAGCGGCGGCCGGGTGAACACGACAGCCCTGCGCCGCGCGCCTTCGACGCCGGGTCCCCGGGCCACTGGGAAAGCGGCCAAGGTCACGCCCCTGTCATGGGACGGCCGGAGAATGCCCTGTATTCTCAGGTGCCTGCCATGGATGTCGGACCGCCCCTGCTCCTCGGCCTTGCTCTCCTGGCCACGGCCGCCCTGCCGGTCTGGCCTTACAGCCGGGGCTGGGACCTGCGGCCGCTCACGGGTTTCACTCTGATCATGGGTCTTGCCCTCGCCCTCATGCTCACGGGCCGGCTCTAGGGGAACGCCCCGCAGCCAGGAGAGCAAGGCGAGCATCGGTTGCGACCGTCCGCGAGCCATGTGGTGGACCGACTCAGGCACAAGCGCGCCGGACCGGTGCGAGCGTCACCTCTGCGCGGAACTGAAGGCCGGATCGCCGGATTGAATCCTCGTTACAGCCAAGGAGGCTCGTCATGTCGATGAGGTTCGTGTTGATCGCTGCCGGGCTCGCAGCCCTCGCCGCTGCTCCGGCCCACGCGCAGGCCGTGGTGCGCGGCGCCAAGGCAGGCGTCGAGGTCGGCAACAAGGCCGCGGGCCCGGTGGGTGCCGTCGTGGGCGGTGCGGTCGGAGCGACGGCCTACGGCTTTCGCGCCGGTGCGAGCCGCGTCCTCGGGGTTCCCGAAGAGGCAGGCCGTGCTCCCACCCGGCGCACGTCGCAAAAGCGAGTCGTTCGCCGCTGAGCCTGCGGCTCCCCGCACGGCAAACCTGAGATGTCGCGGGTGCGACGGGCCTTGGCTCCATCGCCCCAGTGCGGCGGTCGTTGCTCCTGAGGGGCGGTCAGGCTTGACCGCGAGCGCGCCTGGCCGCGCAAGACAGGGACGAGTTCTCGAAGGCGGCCGGCCCAAGCTCTAGATGAGGGCGCCCGGAACGACTTCGCCCTGTTTGAGGCCCGATCATGGACCCGTTTACAGCCGCCCTCGAGGAACTCGCCGACGCTCTTCTGGCGGGTGAGGATGCCGAGCGCATCCTCAACGAGATCGCCGAAGAGCACGACATCGCCGCGCATGCCCTGCGCAATCGCGCCGTTCGGGCCTTCGGGCCGCTGGAGACCTATCGCGAGCGGCAGGCCGCCGCCAAGAAGAACCGCCAGATGAGCCAGGTGCGCTCGGATCCCGTTCTCGCCGGAGCGACCTTCCTGGCCCAGGTCGCCAACCTCAGCCCGAAGCTGCCGGCGGCCGAGTTCGATGCCGAGGTCCGGCGCCTCGGGGCCGAGCTGGGCGTCGATCCGGCGGACCACCGCGGCGCGATCGACCGGGTACGGCGGCGATTTTGAAGGGAACGCTGGCGCTCCCTGTCGTCATGGATGGACGAGCCGGGCAACAGGGCCGATGATGAAGGCTTAGACGGCCGAACCGAGTTCCACGGTGCTCGGCCGAACCCGCCCTCTCGCATCCTGAACGGTGACCTGCCTCCCGATGTCGAAGCCCCCGAACCGCCGACCCAGCGACCCGCGCAGCGCAGCGGAGGCTGCCTTCAAGGCAGCGACGACGAAACCGGCCGCGGCCGAGCCGCGCCCGAGCAAGCCATTGGTCCCCGGCGCCAAGGAACTCGTGTCGCTGCGCCTCGACCGGGACGTGCTCGAGCATTTCCAGGACGCCGGGCCAGGCTGGCAGGAGCGCATCAACGCCGCCCTGCGCAAGGCCGCCGGCCTGTCGTGACCGCGGGCGGCGGCAGCGCCTGCCGGTCCGCCACGTGCCCGGGTCGTCGGGCGTCTTCCCGACGATTTCAGACGATTGCGCGGATCGCGGGTCTAGGTGATCCGGGGCAACCCAGCCTCCCTCGCCCGCCCTGAACAGGCCGGCAGCGGCGTCGCCCTTGTCGAGCGAGTTCGGATCGGTCATCGAGCAGGCGGGCCTGCTGCCATCGGCAGGGACAACGATGCCGTTCGGCTCTGTGAAAGGGACCTTAGCCAGGTGGACCTCATCGACCGGAAAATCCTCGACCTCCTTCAGCACGATGCGACCCTCTCGATCGCGGAGATCGGCGAGAGGGTCGGGCTGTCCCAGACGCCGTGCTGGAAGCGGATTCAGAAGCTCGAAGCCGGCGGCGTCATCGAGCAGCGCGTCGCACTTCTCAATCCGGAGAGAGTCGGCCTTGGCCTGACGGTGTTCGTGTCCATCGAGATCGGGGATCATTCGAGCGCGTGGCTCGCCCGCTTCGCCGAACTCGTCTCCGCCATGCCGGAGGTGCTCGAATTCTACCGGATGGCGGGAGACGTCGATTACATGCTGCGCGTGGTCGTGCGCGACATGCAGGCCTACGACGCGTTCTACAAACGGCTCATCGGCTCGGTGGCCCTCAAGAACGTGACGTCGCGCTTCGCGATGGAGAGGGTCAAATCGACGACAGCCCTGCCGCTCGACAGCGTCCCTCTCGCGGAGGGTGCAGACCTACGGGCTACCGACAGAGCGTGACGAGGGCTCGTCCACTGCGGTTCGGCCGGTGAGCGCGGCTCCCCCTCGCCCGCGCGGCCCGTTCTGACGTTCCTTAAAACGAACACAGAGCATGCTTCCCTAACCCGGCCTGAGCCTCCGGTCACTGCAGAAAGTAAGTTTCTCCTACCTGATCGGCAGCAAGGAGGAGAACCTTCCCCGCCATGACGTTCTTAAAAAAGAACATTCTGCTTGCCCTGACGGGGTTCTCCGGCAATCCTTGCGAAGCTCCGGTCGAGCCGACGACCGACCGCTTTCCTTGGAGTTGACCCATGCATGTCAGACGTTTCCTGACCGCCTTCATGGCGCTCGCCGGCATCGCGCTGTCCGGTCTTCCGGCCCTGGCCGACACGAATCCGCTCGTCACCACCGAGTGGCTCGAGAAGAACCTCGATGATCCCAAGGTTCGGATCGTCGAGGTGTCGGTCGAGCCCGGGCTCTTCGAGCGCGGCCACATCCCGAACGCTCAGAACGTGGTCTGGCACACGGACCTCGTCGAGACCGTCACGCGCGACATCGCCTCGCCCGAAAAATTCCAGACGCTCGCCCGCCGCCTCGGCATCGACGGGAGCACCACGGTCGTCCTCTACGGCGACAACAACAACTGGTTCGCCGCCTGGGGCGCCTGGGTCTTCGCCCAGTATGGCCTCGTCGACAACGTCAAGCTCCTCGACGGCGGCCGCAAGAAGTGGGAGGCCGAGAAGCGCCCCCTCGACACGCGTCAGGCGGAGGTCGCGCCGTCCCGCTTCACGGTGGCGGAGACCCGCTCCAACCTGCGCGCCAGGCTGCCCGATGTGCTTGCGGTCGCGAAAGGCGAGCGTCAGGCCAAGATCCTCGACATCCGCTCGCCCGACGAGTTCTCGGGCAAGGTCATCGCGCCGCAAGGCGTCCAGGAGCTCGCGATCCGGGCGGGCCACATCCCGGGCTCCGTGAACGTGCCCTGGGCCCGGGCCGTCAACGCGGACGGCACGTTGAAGCCCAAGGACGAGCTGAAGAAGCTTTACGCCGAAGCCGGCATCGACGGCACGAAGCCGATCATCACCACCTGCCGCATCGGCGAGCGCTCCAGCCATTCCTGGTTCGTGCTCACTCGCGTCCTCGGCTACGAGGCCAAGAACTATGATGGCTCGTGGACGGAGTATGGCAACACGGTCGGCGTGCCCATCGTGAACCTCGCCGGCACCGTGTGGGGCGGCAAGTAGGGATGACCCGTCCCTTGAGCGACGAGACGGGCGCCCTCGACCTGTGGGTCACGGGCGCGCCTGCGGCCCAGCCGCAGGCGCGCCTTGCCGGCCCGGTGCTCGCCCTCGGCATCGCGGCCGGCCTCGTCTCCGCGGCCCGATGGGTCGCGGGCGAGCCCCAGGGCAACACCCTCGCCCTCTCGCTCGTGCTCGGGAGCCTGTTCGGCTTCGTCCTGCAGCGCTCCCGCTTCTGCTTCTTCTGCCTGTGGCGCGACCTCATGGACCGTCGCGACCCGCGGGGCGCCCTCGGCGTGCTCGCGGCCCTGGCCGTCGGCATCGCGGGCTATACCGCGGTGTTCGGCGCCTTCCTGCCCGATCCCTCCGGCACCCGGCTCCCCCCGCAGGCGCATATCGGCCCCGCCGGCCCGGTGCTGGCCCTCGCCGGGGTTCTGTTCGGCGCCGGCATGGCGATCTCGGGCTCGTGCATCAGCGCCCACCTCTACCGTCTCGGGGAAGGCTCGCCGACGGCGCCCTTCGCCCTCATCGGCACCGCCTTCGGCTTCGGTCTCGGCTTCCTCGCCTGGAACCCGCTGTATCTGGCCAGCATCGCCGAGGCGCCCGTGCTCTGGCTGCCGCGCCAATTCGGCTATTCTGGAGCCCTGGGCCTGTCGCTCACGGTTCTCGCCGGGCCCGCCTGGGCGCTCCTGCGCCTGCGGCCGGTCGAGCCCCAGGCAGCCGGACCGGTCGATCCCCTGCGGGCGGTGTTCGTCGAGCGCTGGCCGGCCTGGGCCGGCGGCCTTGCCGTCGGGGCGATCGCCACCGTCGCCTATTTCCGCATCGCGCCGCTCGGCGTCACGGCCGAGATCGGCTCGCGCACCCGCCAAGCTGCCGGAGTGCTCGGCTGGCTGCCGGAGCGCCTGGAGGGCCTCGATACGTTCCGCGGCTGCGCCACCCTTGTCCGCGACGCGCTGCTCACCCCGAACGGCCTCTTCGTCGCCGGTCTCGTCCTGGCGTCGTTCGCCGCAGCGCTCGCCGCCGGCCAGTTCAAGCCGGCCCGGCCCAGCGCCGCCCAGGCCGGGCGGGGCCTCGTCGGAGGCGTTCTCCTGGGGTTCGGCGCGATGATCGGGCTCGGCTGCTCGATCGGCACGTTCCTGTCCGGCATCATGGCGGGCGCCGTATCCGGCTGGATCTTCGGTATCGCCATGCTGATGGGCGTCAGCGTTACCCTCGTGGCGGGCCGCCGCCTGGGCCTGCTCGCCCAGCCCTGAGTCCTTGCTCCCCTACCTGCCGAGAAGCGGGAAGACGGCCGCTCGGCCTCGTGCATAATGCCGGCGCCAGCAGTCCTTTGGCCGATGCCGCCGAGACCTCCTCGACGGAGCGTCCGGCCTGTCCGATGTCGAAGATGGAGTGTCCTATGCCGGGTCTGACGCGTCGCACATTCATGGCCGGGACGGCTGCCATGGTGCCCGCCTTGGGGAGCCGAGCCGCCTTCGCGCAACAGCCCCGGCGCGGCGGCGTGCTGGTAGTGGCCGCCGACACCGAGCCCAGGAACCTCAATCCCGCGCTCGTCGCCTCGAACGGCGTGTTCTACGTGGCGAGCAAGGTGATCGAACCGCTCGCGGAGATGGGCCCGGACGGCAGCCTCCTCCCGCGCCTTGCCACCGCGTGGGAAGGATCGGCCGACGGGCGCTCCGTGCGCTTCACGCTCCGCGAGGGCGTGCAATGGCACGACGGTCGCCCCTTCACTTCCGCCGACGTCGCGTTCTCCGCCCTCCAGCTCTGGAAGCCGCTGCAGAATCTCGGGCGCATCGTGTTCAAGGATCTGGAGGCCGTCGACACGCCGGATGCAAAGACAGCCATCCTGCGCTTTTCTGCGCCGACGCCGTTCCAGCTCGTGCGCAACGCGGTGCCGGCCCTCACCGCCGTGGTGCCGAAGCACCTCTACGAGGGCACCGACATCAACGCGAACCCCGCCAACACGAAGCTCGTGGGCACGGGCCCGTTCCGCTTCGTCGAGCATCGCCCCGGCGAGTATTACCGGCTCGAACGCAATCCCAACTACTGGGAGAGCGGCAAGCCCTATCTCGACGGCATCGTCTATCAGGTGCTCCCCGACCGCGCCGCCATCGCGGCGGCCCTCGAGGCCGACCGGATCCAGCTCGCCGCCTTCTCGGCGGTGCCGCTGGCGGATCTCGAGCGCATCGGCAAGGTGCCGGGCGTGAAGGTCGTGACGGAGGGCTACGAGGGCATCACCTACCAGCTCACCGTGGAGATGAACCACCGCCGCAAGGAACTTGCCGACCCGCGCGTGCGCCGCGCCATCGCGCATGCCATCGATCGTCAGTTCGTCGTCGACACGATCTTCCTCGGCTACGCGAAGGCCTCGACCGGCCCCGTCCCGCTCTTCGACAAGCAATTCTACGCCGCCGATGCGGCGATGCCGGCCTTCGACCGGGCGAGGGCCAACGCCCTGCTGGACGAGGCGGGCTACCCGCGCGGCGCCGGCGGCACGCGCTTCCAGCTGCGGCTCCTGCCTGCGCCCTGGTTCGAGCAGACGCGCCAGTTCGGCGACTATCTCCGGCAGGCCCTGCGCGCCGTCGGCATCGACGCGCAGATCGTCAACAACGACGCCGCCGCCCATACCCGCGCAGTCTATACCGACCGCAGCTTCGATCTCGCCATCGGCTCGCCGGTCTACCGCAACGATCCTGCGATCTCGACCACGATCCTCTACCAGGGCGGCCTGCCCGCGGGCGTACCGTTCTCCAATCAGTACGGGTACGACAGCCCGGCGATGAACGACATCATCGCCAAAGCCGCCGTAGCAGTGGACGAGGGGGAACGCGTGCGGCTCTACCGCGACTTCGAGCGCCTCGCCGCGGAGGACGTGCCGCTCGTCCACGTGGCGGAGTTCACCTTCATCACCGTGGCGCGGGACCGGGTGCGCAACGTCGCCAACAATCCGCGGTGGGCCACCTCCCACTGGTCGGATACCTGGCTGGCGTCGTAAGCTCGGAGCGCGATGCGTTCCCTCCGTCTGATCGCGCAGCGCCTTCTGGCGGCGCTGCCGACCCTTCTTCTCGTTTCGCTCGGCGCCTTCCTGCTCCTCGAGAGCGCGCCGGGCGATGCCGCCGACGCGTATCTCGCCCAGACCGGCGGGGATGCGGGCTTCGCCGCGGAGCTGCGCCAGCGCCTCGGGTTGGAAGGGACCCCGCTCGACAGGCTGGCGGCCTTCTATGCCGGTCTCCTGCAGGGCGATCTCGGCACCTCGGCTTTGTTCAACCGCCCCGTGCTTCACGTCATCGCCGAGCGCCTGCCGACGACGCTGCTGCTCATGGCCGCGGCCGTCTCGTTCACCGCCCTCGTCGGCTCCGCGCTCGGCCTCCTTGCCGGCGTGCGGCCCGGCGGCTGGCGCGATCAGGCGATCACGGTCGCGACCCTCGGCCTCCTCGCCATGCCGAATTTCTGGCTGGCGCTCCTGCTCGTCCTCCTCTTCGGCGTCCAGCTCGCCTGGCTGCCGACGAGCGGCCTCCAGAGCCTCGGCGCGCCGAAAACCGGCCTTGCCGCCGCTCTCGACATGGCTTGGCACCTCGTCCTGCCGACCCTCGCCCTCGGCGCCGGATACCTTGCCCTTTACACCCGCACGCTCCGCGCCGGCATGGCGGCGACGTGGCGGGCCGACCACGTGCGCGCCGCCCGCGCCCGCGGCTTAGCGGAGCGGCGGGTAGTCTGGCGCGCCGTCGCCCGCCCGGCCCTCTTGCCCGTCGTCGTGCTGCTCGGCCAGCAGGTGGGCACGCTCTTCGGCGGCAGCGTCGTCACCGAGACGGTCTTCGGCATTCCGGGCCTCGGGCGCCTCACCTACGAGGCGGTGGCGGGGCGCGACACCCTTCTCCTCGTCGGCGTCGTGATGGCGGGAACCGTGGTGGTGATCCTCGCCAACCTCTTGGTCGATCTCCTGCTCGTGCGGCTCGACCCGCGCATCGGAGCCTCCGGTGGGTAGCGCCCTTGCTTTTCGCGTCGCGCGCACCTGGCAGGGCGGCGCGGGCGCGTTCCTCATTCTGCTTGGCGCCCTCGTGGCGCTCGCGGCGCCCGCGCTCTTCACGGGCGATCCCCTCGACGTGGTGGCGCGCCCCCTCACCCGCCCGTTCACGAACCCGCTCGTGCCCCTCGGCACCGACCGGCTCGGACGCGACATCCTCGCCGGGCTCGTCCACGGCGCACGCGGCACCCTGCTCATCGCCGGATCCGTCGCCGCCATCGCGCTCATCGCCGGCGCGGCGGTCGGCACGGCGGCGGGCTATCTCGGGGGTATCGCCGACGAGGTGCTGATGCGGATCGCGGACGCGACGCAGACCGTGCCCGGCTTCGTGCTCGCCCTCGCCCTCGTCAGCGTCGCCGGGCCGAGCCAGCCGGTGATCGTGCTCGCGATCGCGGCCGGCGCCTGGACGGGGCCAGCGCGCGTGGTGCGGGCGGAGGTGCTGTCGCTCAAGGAACGCCCGTTCGTCGAAGCCTCGCGTCTCGTGGGCCGCCGGCCGCTCGCCATCGCCTTTCAAGTGGTGCTGCCGAACGCGCTGACGCCGCTCATCGCCCTTGCCGCCGTCATCGTGGCGGCGGCGATCCTCTCCGAATCCGCCCTCGCCTTCCTCGGCCTCGGCGATCCCAACGCGGCGAGCTGGGGCGCCATGATCGCGGAGGGCCGGCAGGTGATGCGCACCGCGCCGCACGTCATCATCGCGCCGGGGCTTGCCGTGATGGCGACGGTCCTGGCGGCCAGCCTCACCGGCGACGGGCTCGCCCGCGCCCTCGAAACCGGGAGCAGCGACTAGCATGACAGCCGAAGACAGCCTCCGCCGCGAGCTCGAAGACGCCTTCCGCAGCCGGGCGCATCTCTACCGGCTCTTCCTCGACGAGCTGGAGGCCGAACTCGGCCCCGAGCGCGCCGAAGCCGTGATGGCCCGCGCCCTCGAAACCCGCGGCCGCGAGGTCGCCGCAGCGCTGTTCAAGGACACGCCTCCCGACCCCGTCGCGGTCGGCGACCGCTTCCTCTCCGTCAGCCCCGACGGCGGCCGGATGTACCCTCACGAAGCCGAGCGCGGGCCCGGCTGCATGTCGATCCGGGTCCACCGCTGCCCCCTGAAGGACGCCTGGACGGGCTCGGGCCTTCCGCCGGAGCGCGTCGCCCAGCTCTGCCGGATTGCGGGCGCCTTCGACAAGGGTCTGTTCGAGGCCGCCGGCCTCGCGTTCTCCAACGAGACCTGGAGCGAGGCCCGCGGCGGGGGCTGCTGCTGGATCCGGCTCGACCGGGCGGCATGAGCCGTCAGAGCAGCCCCGGGTCGATCGCGACGGAGCGTTCGAGCCAGGCCGGCACCGGCAGGGCCTTGGAGCGCAGGAAGTCGGGGTTGAACAGCTTCGACTGATAGCGCGTGCCGGAATCGCACAGCACCGTCACGATCGTGTGGCCGGGGCCGAGATGCCGGGCGAGACGGATCGCGCCCGCCACGTTGATGGCCGACGAGCCGCCGAGGCACAGACCTTCGTTCTCCAGGAGGTCGAATGCGAGCGGCAGCGCCTCCTCGTCCGGGATCTGGAAGGCGACGTCCGGAGCGAACCCTTCGAGGTTCCGGGTGATCCGCCCCTGCCCGATGCCTTCCGTGATCGAGGACCCTTCGGCCTTGAGCTCGCCCCGGGTGTAGTAGCCGTAGAGCGCCGCCCCCATGGGATCCGCAAGACCGATGGCGACGTTCGGATTGCGCGCCTTGAGGGCGCTCGCGACGCCGGCGAGCGTTCCGCCCGTGCCGACGGCGCACACGAACCCATCCACCTTGCCGTCCGTCTGCGCCCAGATCTCGGGTCCCGTCGTCGCGATGTGCCCCTCGCGGTTGGCCAGGTTGTCGAACTGGTTCGCCCAGATGGCTCCGTTGGGCTCGCTTTGGGCCAGGCGTTCCGCCAGCCTGCCCGACACCTTCACGTAGTTGTTGGGATTAGCGTAAGGCACCGCCGGTACCTCGATCAGGTGCGCGCCGCAGAGCCGGAGCATGTCCTTCTTCTCCTGCGACTGCGTCTCGGGGATGACGATCACCGTCCGATAGCCGAGAGCGTTGCCGACGAGCGCGAGGCCGATCCCCGTATTGCCGGCGGTGCCCTCGACGATCACCCCGCCGGGCCTGAGAAGGCCGCGCTCTTGCGCATCCTGGATGATGAAGAGCGCGGCCCGGTCCTTCACCGACTGGCCCGGGTTCATGAACTCGGCCTTGCCCAGGATCGTGCAGCCCGTCGCCTCCGAGGCGCCGCGGAGGCGGATCAGCGGCGTCCCGCCGATGGCTTCGACGATGCCATGATGAACAGACATGATCTTCTCCGAGAGTGGGGCTGCGCCCGGGCGACGGGCGGTGGAGCGCCGAGGAAGCACCGGATACCGGCTGCCGCCGGCCTCAGGCAAGGGCCGCCGCCCGGCACGGGCAATTCTTCAGGCGGCGGCCCTTGCCTGAGGCGCGCCGAAGCGGGATGGCCAGGAGCGCCGGACGGGCCGTTGCGATTGCTGTCTCGTCATTCCTGATGCACAGGGCCCGAGTTCTCATCCCCAGTCGGTGCCGGCGCGGCGCGACGGCCCCTCCGAGGCGTGCGTCACCGCCAATTGCGTGCTCGGCGCCTGCTTCTCGGTTCTCGCGGCGGCCTGGTGGGCCGGCCCGTCCACGATGAGCCGGGCGCCGCGCTGATAGGTGAGGTAGTTCCACATCCAGGTGAAGGCGACGACCGCGCGGTTCCTCAGGCCGATCAGGAAGTAGACGTGCGCGAGCCCCCAGAACAGCCAGCCCACGAAGCCCTTGAGGTGAAGGCGGTCGAGTTTCACCACAGCCGCCTTGCGCCCGATGGTGGCCAGATCGCCGTGATGGCGATAGCGGAAAGGCCCCGGCACGGGGCGCGCCGAAGCCCGGGCCGCGATCACCTTGGCCACATACCGGCCCATCTGCTTGGCGGCGGGCGCGATGCCGGGCACGGCTCGTCCGCTCTCATCCACGACCGCGGCCGTATCGCCGATGGCGAAGATCTCGGGCCGCCCCGGAACCGCAAGGTCCGGCCCCACCGCGACCCGCCCGGCCCGGTCCGCGCCGGCCCCGAGCCAGGAGGCCGCGGGCGATGCGATCACGCCCGCCGCCCAGACGATCGTTCCCGCTTCGATGCGTTGCTCGCCGAGGTCAACCCCGCCCTCGTCGCAATTCGTGACCCGGGTCGCCGTCATCACCTCGACGCCCATGCGGACGAGCGAGCGCTCCACATAGGCCGAGAGGGGGTCCGGGAAGGCCGGCAGAAGACGCGGGCCCGCTTCGATCAGGATGACCCGCGCCTTGCTTGGATCGATGCGGCGGAACTCCGCCGGCAGGGCGTGATGTGCAACTTCCGCGATGGCACCCGCCATCTCGACCCCGGTGGGGCCGCCACCCACCACGACGAAGGTGAGAAGCCGCCGCTGTTCCTCCGCGTCCGCGATGAGTTCGGCCCGCTCGAACGCGAGGAGGATCTTTCTGCGGATGGCGGTGGCATCCTCGATCTGCTTCAGCCCGGGCGCCGCATCGGCCCATTCCGGATGCCCGAAATACGAGTGCGTGGCGCCGGTCGCGAGGACGAGCACGTCATAGGGCACCTCGAGCGGGCCGGCCCGCACCACGCGCCGCTCGGCATCGACCCCCGTAACGTTCGCCATGAGAACGGTGGCGTTCGCCTGCCGCCTTAGGATGCCGCGGATGGGCCAGGCGATGTCCGCCGGCGAGAGCGCCGCCGTCGCCACCTGATAGAGCAGCGGCTGAAAGTAGTGGTAGTTGTGCCGGTCGATCAGGGTGACGTCGACCGGCGCCTTGGCGAGCGATTGAGCGGCGGTCAGCCCGCCGAACCCCGCGCCCACGATCACCACCTTGAGGCATGCTGCCATCTCGCACTCCGATCAGGGCTTCGCTCGCAGCGGTGGGGCGGCGCACACCAACACGGCCCGGCTCACAGTGTTCCTCGGACCCGGACGTCCTCCGACCGACGCTGAGTGGAGAGCGCGGCTTCAATCCCGTCTCGGGCGGGGCCGCTTGCCTGAGAGATAGTCGCTGGCGAGTGACAGGTTTTCGACCCGGTGTACCCAAAGGCTATCGGCCGTCTGGTAGCTTGAGCTCCCGTAATCGAACGCGACCTCGAAGCGGCACTCGTGGTAGTCGCGAGCGCTGCGCTGCCCCCGGCAGTGCTGGTCAAGGTAGGCCTGAGCCTCAGGATCGACCGTCGGCGAGATCAGCATGGCTCCCTGCATGCGCAATCCGATGATCAGGCAGCGGTAGTCGGACGGGCCCTGCCGGTAGCAGCCGATGGCCGTGCGGGTCTTGAGCGTGTCTCCCGGCTCTGCCCTGAGGTTTGGCATGTACAGAGCCGTCGTCTCGATCTGACGGACAGCCGGTTGCGCGTAGGCGCCCGGGGACGGCAACAAGGACAAGAGGACGAGGACAGCCGCGCGCATCGGACATCCTGGATCGGCAAGGAACGGAAACTGTCTAGCTCCGATGACGGATCTGAGCAAGCAAGGAGGGAGCCGTGGTCCAGATCGGTTGCGGGGAGCTTGCGTCTCGGCGTACGTCCGACGAACGCGAGCATCCGGGGTGTTCGCCGAATGCCGAGACCTTGGCACGCTAGCTTATTCGAGCGCCCGGCAGATCCGAAGGGTATCGCTGTTGCGGCTCAGGAACTCGACCACGGCGACGTCAGGCGTGTTCTGATTGAGCCAAGCGGCGGCCTCGAGCCAACTGTCGTGGGGACGTGCCAGGGCAGAGCCAAAGCGGCTCAAGACACCTCCCACCTTGGTTCGTGCGACCCTCTCCTCCAGGGCCACGAAGGCCAGCGGCAGGGCAAAGGAGTGCAAGGGCTACTCTCGTTGGCCTTCTCGTAAGGACCGAGGGTGAAAAGCACCTTGAGTGTCACTCCTGTCCGCTGTGCCGGCTTTGAACAGCAAGGAGCAGAAAGTGGGTAGCAAGCCGCCAACGGTGCCCGTGTAAGGCTGCACAGGGCGCCTCAGCGCGTTGAGTCTGAGAGTTAGCCGAGTGGCTGGGCGGGTTCAGCCGGTCATGTGCTCAAGGTGCAAAGAAGCTCGGAATTTAGGTTTCAGGAGCATTGCCGAGGAATTACTCCGGCTATTGTCGCAGCGCTCCTGCTTTAACTCGATACAGCACTGATTAGAATCGAACCTCCAGCTTGCCTTTCAGGGCCTGATCGTGCGCGCGCGAGCCTACCTGTCCTGCATAGGATACGCTCAAGGTAACGGCGTCGCTCGCCTGCCAGTCCAGGCCAGCTTCAACGGCCAAGGCGGTCCGATCAACCGGTATGCCTGCGACACGAAACGGGCTCTCCGGGGCGCTCTGGAAGGCCAACACCGCCTCAGGCGACAGCTCGCCGTAGGCTTGGCGCCAGCCCACCATCCCGCGCACCACCAGCGGAATACCCGCCATCAGCGGCATCTCGGCCCGGAGGCCGAGCGTCGAGGAGCCTAGGTCATAGGTGAGACTGCCGGCCATCAACGCTGCCTCAGCCCCACTCTCGCGGAACGAAGCGGTGTGAACGCGAAGAGCAGTAGCGGCCGCAAACGGCTCGATGCTCCCAGCACCAACTCGCACCTTGTAGCCGACTTCTCCGAAAGCCTGCAGCGTATGGCCGTCATAGTCCGCCGTGTTTGCGTCAGAAAACGTGCCGATCACCACCCCGCGTCGGGTCTCGGTGGTGTTGTGCGCGGCGGCAGCGCCAGCCCGCAAGGTGAGTTCGCCGAAGCCAGCGCTGCCGTACGCTGCGCCGAATACGCTCCGCACCTGGCCCGAGCTGAGGCGGTCCGCGACATCAAGATGGCTTTCCGTGTACCCACCCGCCACACCAGCCCGCCACCGGTCGCCGAGGCTCGTGTCGGCGCCGAGCACGAAGCCTCCCGTGGTGCGCTCGACGGTGGCTGCGTTCCCGTTGCTGTCCGTCTCGCCCCAGGAGCCAAAACCCTGTCCCCAGAACGCGTCCGACTTGGGCGGCCTCACAGGAATCGCCACTGGGGCGGGTTGCCGGCCCGGCATGTCCGCTGCATAGGCACCGGCCACCGCTGCGCCGGCGGACATCGGAAACGCCTGCGCGGAGCCCCTCAGGCGGTGAAGAAGGGCGTCTTGAACGAGCCGCGCTTCCGTGAGTGCTGTCGAGGCTGAGCTTGCGTGAACCTCTCCCGAAAGCAGGTTGAGGCCAGCGCGCACCTCCTCCTCGGTGATCTGGCTCAGAGCCTCATAGATGGGGTGCCCGAACGTGGCGCTTCGATCGAGAGCGCCGGCGACGGCTGTTTGGTTGCCCGTTGCAGCAAGAGGCGTGAAGCCAACAGGTCCGAACAGGGCAGCACTCAGCGTAACGGAACTCGACAGAATGACACCGTCGATGGGGTCCCAGGTTGCGGTCGGAACCGCGATGGGGACGTACTGGAACGTGTAGGTGCCCGGGCGCAGGCCCGTGAACGTGACCCCCTGCCAGGCGACGCTCGCCGACCCTGGATTCGTTCCAACCAGCGTTGTGCCATTCGAGTAGAAGTTGTTCGTGCCATCAACGAGACCGCTGGGCTTCGTGGTGGTCACGACCGTGAACGAGACGGTGCTGGAGTAAGTGACGTCGACGCCGTTGAGGGAGAACGAGCCCTCGGTGAAGTTCGTGCCCGCGTGGTAGGTGCCGTACCAGAAGGTGACGTTGCCGCCGCCAGCACTCTCGTAACCGACCGAGTTGGTGTGGGCGACAGCCGAGCCCAGCCCGAGTAGGCTAAAAGACGCCAGAGCGGCAACGGCGAGTTGGGGACGCAAATGCATTGGTCGCTCCGGCAAATCAGCAAAGCTTAAGCTGATCGACGGATGCCGAGCGTTCCGTAATGGCAGTCAACCGCGTGTTGTCTAACGTCGAGAATGTGTGCGCTACTGGCAACACTGACGATCTGACGGAGCCAACATCCGTAGTTGGCGCAGCAACATCGCAGATCAGGCGTTAGACTGGCCGGGCGGGCTCAGGGCAGACTGAGGGCAGCGAAGAGAGCCGGGCGGTTCGTTAAGGGGAACGGGCAAACCGATGCAGAAACCTACACGGTATCCGCTGGCTGACGTTCGGCGGCGTCTTTACGCTGCTCGTGGCGGGATACGTCTTAGTGCGGCTGCTCGACTCTCACATAGAGTTTTGAGGTTTGAGACCCAGGCACACCATTGCCTCGTCTGAGTGCTTCGAAGGCGGAGCGCTGGGCGCGAGGAGCCAATGATCCTCGAACAACCGGCTGATGCGCACGGTGATCCCAAACTCCCGGGCAAGATCGTCGCTGCTGAGGCCCTGCCGCGATGTGGAAGAGGTACGCTAGACGGTAATGATTGCTCCGTGAGCGGCAGCCCATGACGCGTGCGCTGCCGAAGAGGCTGAGCAACACGGGTTGGTTAGACTAGCAGCGCGGGATTGTCCTTAGGGAGAGTACGGAGTGGCCACCAACGGGCGCTTGGCACGCCTGAAACGGCTTGGGTCGAAAGTCTTAAGAGCATCTCCTGAGGTGCGGCCGCCGTCTACTTATCTTAGATCAGCGGCGCCTTTCGGGCCAGAAGGGACCCTTCGATGCCCAGCCCACACCCGCCTCGCCGTCCTGATTGTAGAACCGCTCGATGTAGTCGAACACGTCCGCCCGTGCCTCATTCCGGGTGCGGTAGGTCCGCCGTGCGGTTCACTCGGTTTTCAGCGAGGAGAAGAAGCTCTCCATCGCAGCGTTGTCCCACACATTACCTGACCGGCTCATCGAGCACACGATGCCGTGCTCAGCCATCAGCCGCTGGAGCGGCTCACTCGTATATTGGCTGTCCTGGTCGGAATGGTGCAGCAGGGCATCTGGCTTGTCCCTGCGCCAGATCGCCATCATGAGCGCTTCCGGGACGAGTTGAGCCGTCATGCTGGCCTGCATGGACCAGCCCACCACCCGACGTGAGAACAAGTCGATCACGGCGGCCACATGGAGCAAGCCCTCAGCGGTCCAGATGTAGGTGAAGTCCGCCACCCACTTCCGGTTCGGACCTTCGGCTGCGAACTGCCGCTCCAGCAGGTTGGGCGAGGCGGCCGCTCGCGTGCCCTCATCCTTCGGCAGCCCCCGCCGCTGAGGGCGGGCTCGCAATGCGTTCTCACGCATGATCCGCTCGATCCGGTGCAGCCCGCAAGAGATGCCCTCGACCAGCACGTCCTGCCAGACCCGGCGTGCCCCGTAGGTGCGGTCGCTTCCTACCAACCTCATCCGGACCTTCGTCAGGATGACCTCGTCGTCTCGAGCACGCTGGCTCCGGGGGCGGGTGAGCCACGCGTGCAAGCCGGAGCGGGAGACATCGAGAGCCGCGCACATCCACGCCACCGGCCAGATGCTCCGGTGCTTGGCAATGAACGCGAACCTCATATCGCGTCCCCCGCGAAGAAGGCTGCGGCCTTTTTTAAGATGTCACGCTCCGCCCGGAACCGGTCGACCTCTTTGCGCATGCGGTCGATCTCGGCCTGCTCGGGCTTCGTCTGCCCCTGGCCGGGAAAGGCGTGCTGGGGGTCGGCAGACAGCTGCTTGATCCACCGATGCAGCACCGTCTCGTGAACGAGGTCCCGCGCGGCTTGGGCGACACTCACCCCTCGCTCTCGGACCAGCCGAACAGCCTCAATCTTGAACTCACGTCCTGTGTCGACTTCAGGTAGCTCACGAATGCTTACAGATGAACGCCGCATCGATCTTGGCTCACTCTCCGACCTCATGAGGAGCGCTGACGCTCCAGTCGCCTCGTCAGGGCAGCGCGGGTGAAGCGAGGCGATCCCTTAGGAAGCTTAGGGCGTGCTCGGCGTGCACTCTCAAGACCACTTCGGCGCTGCCACCCGCAACATCGTCAACAATCAAGGTGCCCTCATCGAGCCCGCTCCCCACCTGGACTTTGAGGTGCATGAGATCGGTGCCGAAGAGCTCAGGGCGGAGTGCGAACAAGACCACGCAAGGATCGTGGAGGGGCCGACTGTCCTGCCCTGAAGTCGAGGCGAAGTAGGCATCGATGAGTGCCGCGGCAGCGGTCGCTGGCGCGTTACCGCTGGAAGCCAGTTTAGCCACGAAGGCGCGTGTGGCGCGGACTTGGCGGGTGACGTCGAGAGGGACCAGAACAAGCCGAAGCTTCTCCTGCAAGATGATAGCGGCGGCTTCCGGGTCGGCTGCCATGTTGAACTCGGAGCGTGGCCCGGAATTGCCCGTCGCGTCGATGGCTCCACCCATAGCAATCACTCGCCCGATGCGACGGGCGGCTTCGGGATGGGCCTGCACGAGGGCGGCCAGATTGGTCAGAGGTCCAAGCGCCAGGATGTCAACGGTATGCGGTGGTTCCGCCATCAGCACGCTGGCCATCCACTCCACTGCTGGCAGGGCTCCGGGAGCGCACACGGGCTCGGGTAGTGGTACGCCGCCGATGCCGTCGGCGCCATGGATGTCCAGCGGAGTGACGGGCTGCCGCGCTAAAGGTCCCGCAGCCCCGCGCAAGACCGGGATCTCCGGACGATGAGCCAGCGCCAGGAGCCTTCCTGCATTTCGGGTCGTGGTCTCAATGCCGATGTTGCCAGCGACGGTGCTGATGCCCCGCACCTCAAGCTCTGGTGACGCTAAGGCCAGGAGAATGGCGAGGGCATCGTCGATGCCCGGATCTGTGTCGATGATTGTGGGTCGGCCGACCGACAGCGCCATGTTGGAGAAAGTACCTTCTCTGGACGTCAGCGCGGCATCCTGATGGGATGGCTCGCGAAATCAACCCGGAAACCGTTATGACGGAACACAATGCCCTGCCGGACGACCTCCTCATAGCTGCCGACGACGAAGTTCGCATCCGGCAAGACCTGGTTCTGGTAGCGCTCGGCAAGAGGCCAGCTGACAGCGTCGTGCGGGTTGGTCGGCTGCTCAATGTGGCCACCCGCACCTGGCTTGAGGACCAGGAGATCGCGATCCGCGGCCGCCGCATAGCCTGGGTCGGACCGGCAGGCGGCTTCCAGGGGGAGGCTGCAGAGAGGTTCGAGCGGCCCGAACTTGCCGCGGTGCCGGGCTTTGGCGAGGTCCACAAGCATATTGAGAGCTCGCATCTTACCCCCGAATACGAGGCCGCGCTTGTCCTGCCTCGCGGCAATACCTGGACCTGCGAGGCGAGCCACGAGTTCTCGAATGTGGATGGCGCTCACAACATTGAGTTCTGGCTCACCGCGCGCCGGCATGGCTCGCCCGTGAAGATTTTCCCCTTACCCGGTTCTGCCGTACCGCCGACTGCCTACGAATGGGGCGGCGGGCACTATGGGTATGACGACCAAGCCGGTTTTCTCGACCAGAACCTGATGGTGGCGGGGCTCGACGAGGTGATGGATTGGCCGGCGGTTTGGAATTCGCAGAACCCATCGCACGAGCGCCTCTGGGGGATGATCCGCGCGACCTTCGAGCAGCGTGGCGTCGTTGAGGGCCATGGGGCTGGACTGCGCGACTTGAACTCCATCAACGCTTTTGCGGCGGCGGGCCTCGCCTCCGACCACGAGGGTTGGACCGCCGAGGAGGTTTGGGACAAGCTAAGGCACGGGCTTTTCGCGGAAATCCGCCCGCATTCCATGCGGGACATCATCGTGGGCCTCCTCGACCGCGGTCTCGCCGACTGGTCGCAGGTTGCGTTTGCGACGGACGACCGCAGCGCCTCCGACACGCTGCGCATGGGCGCGACCGATTATAACGTGCGTCTCGCGATCCAGTCCGGGCTCGCGCCGGAGATCGCGATCCAGTGCGTAACCATCAATCCGGCAAGGCATATGCGGCTGACGCCGTGGGTCGGCAGCATCGCGGCGGGCCGATATGCTGACCTCGTGCTCCTCGACGATCTTGCGACATTGTCGATCGCCGAGGTCTGGGCCGACGGGCGACAGGTCTCGCAGGGTGCGAGCTATACGGGCCCCCTCCCCTCTATACCGTGGCCGACATGGGCCACGGACACGGTGAAGATTGAACGCCGGATCGTCGCGGAAGACTTTGCGCTTAAAGCTAAGCCCGGGCGTAAGAGCATGCAGGCGGCTCTCCTGCGTCCCTTCCACTGGCACGACAACTTTATCACGATGGAGCTCCCGGTCGAAGGCGGCGTCGTCCAGCGCGATCCTGACCGCAACGTGACGAAGTTCGCCATCGTTGATCGCTTCTCCGGTCGAGGACTCGTATCCCGGATGTTCTGGCTCGGTTGTGGACCGCGAACCCCCGACACGGCGGTCGGGTGCACGGTGGCGCACGACAAGCACAATTTGTGGATCGTCGGCTCCTCCGACGAGGCCATGGCCATGGTGGCGAACCGAGCGGCCGAAATCGGCGGTGGTTGGGTGCTGGTGAGCGGTGGACAGGTTCTCGCAGAGGTGCGTTACGAGGTTGGCGGGTTGATGACGCAGCGCCCAGCCGAGGCGCTCGATGCCGAGATGCAGCACCTCTATGCGCAAGCCGCCCGGATCGACTGGCTTTATGAGCCAACCTACTCGCCGCGTTGGTATCCTGGATTTCCGGAGCGCCTGCAATTCGCAACCCTGACCTGCGCGCCTTGGCGCTGGGCCCTCGTCGCCCCCTGCGACCTTGCGCCAGAGGGGTTCGTGAACGTCGCAACGGGCGAGACGCACCCGGTGGTCTGGTAAGCTCAGCGAGCAGCGTCGATGCGCGCCATCTCCGCCCTGAACGTTGTGGCGATCTGGCCCGCATCGCGCAGCACCTTTCGGCGCTCCAGGCTCGCAACCTCTCGGTCCCGCATGAGCCAGCGCCCGCCGACCATGACGTCCCGCACGTCGCTCGGCATCGCCGCGTAAACGAGCGTCGCATAGACGTCGTAGACCGGCTGCGCGCGGGGTGCCGACAGGTTGATGCGGATGAGGTCAGCCTTCTTTCCAGGCGCGAGCGAGCCGATGCGGTTGTCGAGCCCGAGCACGCGGGCCCCCTCCAGGGTCGCCATGCGGACGACTTCGACGGCCGGCATCGGCTTGCGGCTATGACCGAGGAGCTTCTGGAACATCGAGACAGGGGCGAATTGGGAGAACAGATCGAGGGTGTTGCCGCTCATCGGTCCGTCGGTTGCAATGCCCACTGGAATGCCGGCCGCCCGCATGGCCTCAACAGGCGCAATGCCGCGTCCAGCCTTCGCGTTCGAGCGCGCATTATGGGCAACTCGCACTCCTGCCCGCGCTAAGCGATCAATTTCGGCGGGATCAATATAAAGACAATGCGCGGCTATGAGACCCTCGCGCAGGAGCCCCGCCTTCTCGACCACTGCGACGGGACGGAGGCTGTGGTTTTTGAGACACCAATCCATTTCGGTGGTCATTTCGGCAAGATGGATCTGAACCGGAACGTTCGGATGTTCATCGGCCCACCGGGCGACCCGCGCCATAACCGGCACATCGGTCGAATAAGGCGCGTGCGGGGCTATGGACGGAATGATGCGTTCGTGCCCCGCGAACTCCGTCATCACTTGATCGACCAGAGCAAAGCCCTCGTCGATCGACTTGTGATCGGGGGGATCGAAGTTTGCGATCGTCTGGCCGACGACGCCGCGCAGTCCGGCCTCGTCAAGCGCGCGGCCAACCTCGGTCTCGTAGTAGTACATGTCGGCGACGGTGGTGACGCCACCCTCAATCGACTCAAGCGCCCCGAGCAGCGTACCGATCCGCACCATCTCGGGCGTTACGAACTTGCGTTCCATGGGCAGCACGTAGCGGAAGAGCCGGTCGTCCACATCCTCGCCGAGACCGCGAAAAAGGGTCATCGGGAGGTGCGCGTGGGGATTGATCATGCCGGGCATGACCACGTCGCCGTTCACATCGAGGATTTCGGCGCCATCTGGACGCGGCGGGGCACCCGCCCCGATCGACCGGATCGTGTCGCCCTCCAAGTAAACCCACCCACGCGGGTGAACCGTCATGGCCTCGTCGATCGGCAGGAGACAGGCGTTCTCGATGATGGTTGCGGCCATTAGGGTGCCTCTTCAAGAGCCAGGATGCAGCACTGGTCAGGCACGGGCACGAGCCGCGCAGCACCTCCGGGATCCAGCGGCATAGATAGGGCACCATTCGCAACGAGCCGCCCGGCGGGCGTGTCGCATTGGTACTGGTACGCGCGCCCCAGATAGGTTCTCAATCCCAGGGTCGCCGGGATTCCGTTCACATTCGGGTCGGTCGAGACCGAGAGCCCGTCCGCTCGCGTGGCCAGCATGAAGGTATCCGGAATGCGCCCGAGCACCCTTTCGGAAAGTTTGAGGTTCAGGCCGGACGCCTCGGCCGTAACGGCCTCGTCATGGCGGGCCGTAACACGCATCGGGATGACGTTCTCAAAGCCCACGAACCGAGCCACGAACGCGTTGCCTGGGCGGCGGTACAGTGTCTCGGGCCGGTCGAACTGCATGATGCGGCCTGCATGCATGATGGCGACGCGGTCGGAGATCGAGAACGCCTCCTCCTGATCGTGCGTCACATAAACGGAGGTGGTGCCGTTCGCCCGCTGGAGCTGGCGAATCTCGACCCGCATATCAACTCTGAGTTTTGCGTCGAGGTTCGACAGCGGCTCGTCGAACATCAGGAGCGGCGGCTCAATGACGAGAGCGCGGGCGAGCGCCACCCGCTGCTTCTGCCCGCCCGACAAAGCGGCGGGGAGACGATCCGCCAGGGCCGAGAGGCCAACCCGTTCCAGCATCGCGCGAGCGCGCGCGTCGCGCTGAACCGCCGGAACTCCGCGCTGCTTTAGCCCGAATGCGACGTTGCCGAGCACCGAAAGGTGCGGGAACAAAGCGTAATTCTGGAAGACAAGCCCGATGTCGCGCTTGTGGGCTGGAAGGCGGGTGAGATCGCGTCCGCTCAGCGTGATAGTGCCGGAGGTCGGCGTGAGGAAACCGGCAATGAGGCGAAGCGTGGTGGTCTTGCCGCACCCACTCGCGCCAAGGAGCGACACGAGCTCGCCCGCCTGCACCGAAAGCGAGAGGTCTTCGAGAACTTTGGTAGTGCCGTACTGGGCCGTGATGGACCGGAGTTCGAGATGCTGGGTCACGGGGCTATTTCGCCAAAAAGGTGAGGCCAAGGGTCCGCTCCACCACCGCCATGACCCCGACGGTGAGGATCATCAACAAGACCGACACCGAGGCAACAGTCGGGTCGAAGAACTGCTCCACATGAGCGAGGATCTGGATCGGCAACGTGCTGATTCCAGGCCCAGTTAGAAAGAGGGACACCGACACATCGTTGAGAGAAGTGATGAACGCCAGGATGAACGCCGCAATCACACCCGCCCGAACGTTCGGCAGCACGATCGTGAAGAAGGTCCTGACGGGAGGCGAGCCAAGGCTGATCGCCGCCTCCTCGACCGAGAAATCGAACGAGGCGAGGCTCGCTCCAATGACCCGTACGACGTAAGGGAGAACCAGCACCGTGTGCCCGACGAGGAGCGCAAGGTAGATCGGCGTCCCGGCCCCGACGGCGACGGACTTCAGCAGTGCAAAGCCGAACACAATCTCAGGGACCAAGATCGGGAGCACGAACAGGGTGCCGAGCCATGACGGGAGCTGAACACGGTAGCGATTGAGCGCGTAAGCGGCCGGGATACCGATCAGAAGCGCAAGGAAGGTTGCCAGAAACGCAATCTGCAGACTCGTCACGATAGTGCGCCGCAAGGCGCTGATCGCGAAGATGTTCTCGAACCAGCGCAGGGACAACCCCTGAGGCGGAAAGGTAAGATAAGTCGTGTCGCTCAAAGACGCGCCGAGCACGATGACGAGCGGACCGATGAGGAACACATAGACGAGCGTTGCGATTGCAACGAGCCCTGGATGCACGCGCGAGCTCATCATGTCGTCATCGGGTTAAGGCGACGCGCTGTTCGGGTCATGACCAGCACGACCGAAATGGTAATAGCTGTCATGATGGCCGCGATAGTGGAGGCACCGACCCAGTCAAACGACACCATGGCGCGCTGCTGGAGGAGCGTCGCCAATACCGTCTGCCGCTCGCCGCCAAGCAGTTGCGGTGTCGCATATGCGGTAAAGCTGCCCGTGAAAACGAGAACTGCGCCAACGATCAACCCCGGTACCGCAAGTGGCATCAACACTTGCCAGAACGTCGCGGCCGGGTTCGCGCCGAGTGACGAGGAGGCTTGAAGGATGTCCTCCGGAATGTTCTCAAGCACGCCCACGAGGGTGAGAATCATCAGTGGGACGAATAAATAAACCATTCCGACGATGACTGCCCCCTGGGTGTAGAGCATTGCAACAGGCTCGTCCGTGATGCCGAGTCCGACTAGGGTATTGTTGAGAATGCCGTTTCGCCCGAGGATGACCAGCCACGCGAAGGCCCGCACCACGACGCCTGTGAGGAGCGGGAACACCGCTGCCACGATCAAAAGGCTGCGCAGACGCGCCGGCGCGCGAGATACGACATAGGCGGTGATAAAGCCGAAGATCAACGAGATCGCCGTCGTCAAGGCGGCGATCTGCAGAGTGCGAAACAGGACCGTCGTTCGAAAGCCGCTGTTGAAGAACGAGGCGTAGGGCGCGAACGTCCCGCGCGGATCCATGAAGGTCGTTGCGATGACCGCACCGACTGGAAAGATGAGGATCCCAACGACAGCTACGATTGCAGGCGCCGAGAGGATCCAACCGGCGAGACGCTTCACGAAACGAGCCTATGAGACGAGAGCCGCGGCTTACTTACCGAACACTTCGCTCCACTCATCCACCCAATCGTTCTTGGCGGCATTAAGCTTCTCGTAGTCGACGCGCTTCAGCGAGGACACCATTGCAGCGCCGTAGGTCCAGCGCGAAGCTTCCTGCGGGTTGAGTTGCACGGCAGTTGCCACGGGCGCGTCGACGCCGTTCTTGGCTAGGGTCTCCTGAATCTTGGGGTCGAGGATGAAGTTGATGAACTGGTGCGCAAGATCGGGATTGGCAGCGCCCTTTGCCACGTTCACGGTGTTGAGGGTCGCGAAATCGCCATCCGCAAGCTCCGCCCACTTGGCCGTTGGCACCGCCGCCTGGATTTGGGCTAAGGTGAAGTCCTGGGCGATGGCAGCTTTTACCTCGCCCGTGGAGAACAGGTTCACGAGCTCAGAGCCCGTGTTGTAATTCTTCACAACATTCGGCTTTAGCTTTTCGAGCGCGGCGAAAGCCGCCTTGGAGTTGGCGTAGGCATCGACGCCTGCATAGGAACCGGCGATCAGCACCGTCATCGGCCCGGCTGTTGTCGTGATGCCGGGCAGCGACAGGCCGCGGCGGAAGTCCTCCCGCCACAGGTCCTTCCAAGAAGTGATCGGCGCTTTGACCTTAGCGCTGTCGTAGATAATGCCGATGCGCCCTATCGTGTAGGCCGGCCCGTAAGGGCCCTGTGGCGAGCGTGCTAGCTCGTAGACTCCATTCAAATTCGCCAACTTCGCCTTGTCGACAGGCTGGAATAGGCCCTCTTTGATGCCAATTTGCGAGAAACTGTCCGTGAGGTAGACCAGATCGACGCCGGATCCACCACGGATTTTGATCTTATTGAGGCGGTCGGCGTTGTTGCCGGTCTCGAAAATCAGCTCGCAGCCGCACTGGTCGCGGAACGGCTTGAGCACAATCTGTTCCAGCTTATCGCCATTGAAGCCCCACCATGAGATCGTCAGCGTTTTACCCTGGCCGCTCGCCGGCGCTGTGGTGATGAGCGAGGTCAAGACGACCGCGGCGAGCGAAAATCCGATACCCCTGACCATCGTAAACTCCTGGGCTTAGCTGTTTAGGCCGAGAGACGGCCCCGCCTCGGCTCCAAGCTATCCTCGGGAGGAGATACGAAAAAGGGAAAAAATCAGGCAGTTCGATTCAACGAAGGTTGTCGACGTTTTCATCGTCCGATGGGGGCGGGTTGGGCATCGACAATGAAAGTGAGCATCTCCTTCATCGCGATGAGGCGCGTTGCCGTTCCAAGCTGATCTTTCAGTCAGGTCCACTTCGACCGCCCCGCCGGTTTCGAGCGGGTGTAAGGTGATGGGTTTTGGCAGCCGCAGGCCGGAAGTTGCATCCCTCAGAACTCACGAGGGCCTACACTCGCGGCGTCAGTACGATCCGGGACAGCTGAGGACAGGTCGCGCTATAGCCGCGCCAGTACGCCACCGGAGCAAGAGCGCTGAACAGGGCGCTTTGAACCCACAGGGGCGGCGAGTGGAATACGATGCCATGGCCGGCCTCGTGCACCGCGATGCGGCGGCGCAGCTCGTCGATCAGCAAGTGGGCTGCCCCCCAGCGACCTCATCAAGGAATACGTCGGTCATTAGGTCCGGGCCAAGATGATAGCGCAGGATGGCGCGAAGCGCCTCGGCATCCGGCAGCGGGATTTCCACCGTTCGGTCGAAACGACCGGGCCGGTTGATCGCAAAATCAATCCGATGCGGATTGTTAGTTGCCCCCACCACGATCACGTTCTGCCATTCGACAGAACCGTCGAGACATTCCAAGGGGGCGTTCACGACTTGGGTCGAATAGTCCTTTTTGTGGTGCGATGATTGGGCCCGGTCACCGAATGAGTCGATCTCATCGATCAGGGCGATCACCACCGGACTGACAGCCCTCTGACATTGATCGAAGAAGCTGCGGAGGGCTGATAAAGTAGTGCCGAGATGACCGTAGCGGGCAGCCTGCCACTGACCGAGAGAGCCAGCCAGGAATGAAATGCCGCAGCTTCTCGCCAGAGCCCTCGCAAAGTGCGTCTTTCCGACCCCGGGAGGTCCGGCGATTAGAATGCCTGTGTCGATGTCTGCCCAGGTGATCTCGCCGGCGCGGTAGGTGGCGAGATCAGCCGCCAGATTGAGACCCCACGTTTTCGCTTCGCCATAGCCCTCAAGCTCCTCCAGCGAGGGTCCCTGATCCGCTGACGTGATCTTGACGGCAATCAGCTCCTGGACGGCATGGTTGTCGAGGGAGGGCAGGTCGACATGAGCGGGCGGCATCTGAGGATGGTGCCGCTTATGGATCTGTCGACCCTGCCCAGGGATGCGCCGCGGCTCGCCCGATTTGCCCGGAAACGGTACTTGGACGTCGACGGCGGCTCCTCTACTGCGAGAACTCGGGCGACTCGAGGCGTAAGCGCCACACGCGCAAAGCCCCGAGTCGGGCGCAGAACGCCTCAACTCAGATGCAGCTATTCGGGCCTGATGCCGGCCGCTTTCGCTATTCCAGACCATCGTGCTGTCTCGGAGACAACCCACTCGCCGAGTTGTTCTGGCGTGGTGGGGTCCGCTTCGATCCCGACATCAATCAACCTGCTCGCAAACTCAGGATCCGACAGCATCTTGCGGACTTCGGCGTTCAGGCGGCTGACGATTGGTTGTGGTGTGTTCGCCGGCGCAAACAGACCGATCCAACCTACGAGCGAGAAGCCCGGAAGCCCGGCCTCCGCAATGGTCGGCAACTCCGGAATCAGCTTTAAGCGCTGGGTGCCGGTCACACCCAGGGCTTTGACGTTCCCAGCTTTGACTTGCGGCAGCATCACCGGCGCGTCACCGAACAGCACCTGTATGTTGCCTGACATAACGTCTGTTAAGGCCTGATTGTTAGTCCGATAAGGAACATGGACAAGGTTGGCACCTGCCATTTCCATGAACATTTCGGTGGCAAAACGCGTCGATCCGGATCCACTGCCGTACGACAGCTTGCCAGGATTGGCTTTCGCATAAGCGATTAGTTCAAGTACATCCTTGATCGGAAGATCGTTGTTTATAGCGAGGATCAGGCCTACGAGGCCAATCTTTATGACGGGGGCAAAGTCGCCGACTGGATCGTAGGAGAGCGACTTGAGCAAGCTCACATTTGCGGAATGCGTCGTATTGTTACCGACCAGCAGTGTATGCCCGTCGGGTGTCGCACGCGCGACAGTCCGTGCGGCGACGCTTCCGCTTGCACCTGTGATGTTTTCGGTAATCACTGACTGGCCAAGAACCTTGGAGAGTCGTTCGCCGATCAACCTAGCCGCCGTATCGGTAGCGCCGCCGGCTCCGAGTGGGACAACCAGCTTGACGGTCTGTGTCGGATAGGAACCCTGCGCCGCCCCCGGCCTACACCCCACTGCCAGTAAGGTTGAGGCAATGACAACAGAGCACAACAGTCGTCTGGCCACCCAATGGGCGAGTGGTACGTTCATTCTTAACAGCATCTGGTATCCTCCCTAAATTAACGCGGCTGCGATGAACGAGAAAAATGACCCGATTTGCTTAAATGTGGTCAGAAATGGCCTCGCGGAGGCGAGTGTCTCAAGGAAGATCTCTGCACTCATCCCAATGTCGGCTGAGCTGAATTGCTGCTTGATCGCGACCGTTCGGTAATGGGCTGACTGATCGCGCAAAAGCTCTTGTTTTTGTGTCGGGTCACACACATCACCCGTGTGATGACCCTCGGGTACCAGGAGGTCCATCGGATTCGATATCCCGAGGGATTGACCTCGATCATGGCGGCGGATTGATCGCGCCCACAGCAGCCAAGGCCTCGATCTCGTCACCCGACTTCCGCAGGACGTCGGCGAGAATCGAACGTGTCTGCTCACCGAGCATCGGTGGGGGCGCGATTTCCGCTTCCTGGCCCTTGAACCTGATCGGGTTCGCGACGAAGGGTATCACGCCCAAAGTCGGATGTTGGACTTGCCTCAGCAATCCTGTGTGTTGAACGTGCATGTCTTCGGCCACGTCTTGGTATGAGTTCACTGGGGCGCACAGGATGTCGGCCTCGCGCATGGCATGAAGCAGCTCCGCTGAGCTTCGACCGGACGATTTCGCCTGAATCAAATTCATCAAAGCGGAACGATTGGCGGCGCGGGTTTCGTTCGTGACGAAGCGCGGATCCGCCTCGAGTTGAGGCTCTCCGAGGAATTCGCAGAAGCTCGCCCACTGGTGAGCCAAGACCGTGAAAGTGATCGGGCGATCCGTCGTGAGGAGCACGCCAGACGGCGCGATCAGAGGGTGCGATCCCCCACTCCGTTGCGGTAGTTGCTCGGTCGCCAGGTATTCGACCAGGGGTGGAGCCTGGAAGGCCAAAAGCGTATCCAGCAGGCTGATCTCGCATTTCCGACCGCGTCCAGTCGCCTGCCGCTCCAGCATGGCAAGAAGAACTGCCTCGAAGCCGTGCATCCCCGCCAGCATGTCCGAAACGACATTGCCCACGCGAACGGGCCCGCGGTCCGGTTCGCCGACGATGCTCATCAGGCCACCTAGAGCCTGAATCGTGCTGTCTCCGGCAGGAAGCTGGGCGTATGGCCCGTCAGAGCCGAACCCGGTAATGGAGCAGTAGATGAGGCGCGGGTCGGAACAGGATAGCCGTTCGTAGTCGAGGCCCATCCGTTGCATAACCCCTGGCCGGAAGCTTTCGACGACGACGTCGCTTTGGCCGACGAGTTCAGCGGCGACCTCCCGGGCCTCGACCTTTGTCATGTCGAGACAGATGCTTCGCTTATTTCGGTTGACGCTGAGATAAGTGGTGCTCTCATGCTCGGAGACGAGGGTTCCCATTGCGCGGCTCCAGTCGCCTCGCATGGGTTCGACCTTGATGATGTCAGCTCCGAAATCGCCAAGCAGCATGCTGCAGTACGGTCCGGCCACGCCCTGGCCGAAGTCGACGACACGAGAACCCGATAGTGGCCGCATCACGTGGAACCGCCCAGATTGCATGAAGCGGAACGGCTCCCGAGAGGGGTGGTAGGGCCGTAATCGCTACGTCTAAGCATTTCGAGCCTGACCGAAGACGTCAGAGATGCGTTGCGCCGTCTCCTGAACGAGAGAGACAATCTGGTCCCGAGCCAGTTGCATGCGGGCGGTCGGGCCAGCCACCGCAAGCGCACCCAGAACGTGTCCGTCGCTGTCGAAGATGGGCGCGGCAACGCCGCTCGCCCCTACCGAACGTTCGTCCTCGGTGGTGGCGACTCCGCGATCCACGACCAAGTCCAGCTCACGCCGAAGCGCTTTCCGATCGACGATCGTTCGTGGCGTGAAGCGCTCGAGCGTGACCGACCGCAAGTAGGCCGCCTGATCGCCCTCCTGCAGATGGGCAAGGAGAACCTTGCCTGCAGAGGTGGCGAAAAGCTCTCGGCGCAGCCCGATCGGGACCGTATAGCGGACTGAGTGCTCGCTCTCGACCTTGTCTACGTACACGGAGACCATGTTCTCTTCGTCGAGCCGAGCCACCAGGGCCGTTTCCTTGACGGTTTTGACGAGCGCCTCCAGGTGGTGGTGCGTGAAGTCCGAGAACGAGGTCGAGGATACCGCTTGTCGCGCGAAGGCGAGCGCCGCGGGTCCAAGCTTGAATCTCCCGCCGGGCGTCCTGCTCACGAAATCACATGCAACGAGGCCGGCGAGGAGGTCCGCTAGGCTGGCTTTGGGGACTTCGAGCCGCCGTGCGAGCTCGGCGAGAGAATAGCCCGCCTCCCACCGGGAAAGCAGATTCAGTGCCTCGGTCACACGCTCAACGGAGCGCGGCCCGACTGCGCGAACCGGGAGCGCTGACACCGGCGACATCCCGTCAACCGTACGAATATTCGTTTTCATGCCCGAACGTTGCACGGCGGCCTCTCAGGTGTCAACGGATTGCGGCAGCTGATCAGACCGGTTGACACCTCGATTCTGCACGGATATCCGCTCAACGTACGGATTTTCCACCACGGCTTGCTTCGAGTTCGTGCCTAAGCTGGTCTTTCGTAGATAGCATGGTCCACGGTCGTCCAATGCGGAGCGACGCGAGCACATCCAACTGCGTGAGCATGGTTTCCGAACTCGGAGTCTGTCCTCGCCAAGTTCTGCAACGGCGAGTTTCGCCTCAACCTGAGCAGGCCGCCGGTGCGGCGGCCTTGGAAAAGAAAGAGATGCTGTATCCCAGCCTCAAACACGCCGATGCTGGGTGGGTATCACGTCGGTTCGACGGGCGTGCAAGCTGCGTACCATCATGTCGGTCAGGCCGGATTTTGGCTCTCGATTCGACAAGTTACAGCCTCACTGCTCGACGAGCCTGTACTGCCAACGGAAGCGGCCACGAGCGGCATCCTTCACTTGGTAGTTGCGCTCGGGTTTACGCAGATGATGCCCGGCCCACTCGGAAGCCCAAATGGCGCAAGCTTAAACCGCGATGCATTCACTTGGATCGTAGACGATGATGGCCCTGCGATCAGCGCGCTGGCGCGGATTGCTTATGTGAGTGCAGCTGGGCGTGTACCAAGGAGACGTTTATGGGCATGTATGATCGATATAAGTCGCTCGACGAAATGTCAGAGGGCGAGAAGTTTTGGAGCCACGGCAGAACAGTCACCGAGACCGATTGTGTCATATTCACAAGCTTGGCGGGCCTGAAAGCTCCCCTCTTCGTTGACGCGGAGTACGCGAGCAAGCACGGAAAGTTCGGGAAACGTTTGGTGCCCGGGCTTTTGACCGCCGCGTTTACGGCCGGAATGATGGAGGACATCCTCGGTCCTTACGCCCTAGCGGCATTGGAGTTGAGGGAACTTAAGTTTTTGAAGCCCGTCTTCCACAATGATACCGTCAACTGCATCTTCACTGTCCAGTCGATCGATCATACCTCAACGCAAGATACAGGCGTGCTCACAGCACTTGCAGAAATGTTCAAGCAAGACCGCGAAAAAGTATTCGAGTGGACCGGAGTTTTCCTAATGAAACGAACCAAATTCGATAGCGAAATCTGACGTTTTCGTGTCCGACAGGTGTCGGGTCGTTATCGACCTCTCCAGGCTGGAGCGACCAATGGCCGGCGAGACGCTCAGCCGGACCACTCCCCGGAGCTCCCTCCGGAAACCGACCAGCTTAGCCCGGACCTCTGAGGCTCGGAGGATGGCGTATCGCTCACCCATAGAGAGCTTCACCTGCCGGAGTGGGGATATTGCTGCCGAAACGGCGGGCCAACATTTGGGAGCCGAGCATTTCCTCAAGCTTGCGGATGTGCTGCGACATGCCGGACTGCGTCGCACTTTCTCCTTGCGCGCTTCACGCCAGGAGCGCCGGTCAGCGACCAAGAACAGGTGAGCTGTCGGCCGACGACGATGCTAGCCTCTGCCGTGTTGGCCTCACCTACGACCGGTGCCAAAGGCGATGTATGAGTCGGCGTGCAAAGTTCACCCCCTGAGCCCGGGATCGGCGTCAATCTTGGCCTTTCCTTTGCGGTTTTCACATGCGGCCCATCCCGGGGTCGTGGATGGGTGGTGGGGGATGAAGGGCGTGGACACGATTGCGCGCATCCGGCGGGAGTTCTTCATCCGCGGTCGCTCCACTAAGGAGATCTGCCGCGCGCTCCACGTTCCTTGCAACACGGTCCGCAAGCTCATCCGTTCGGGCACCACCGCGCCTACCTACGAGCGCACCGTCCAGCCCCTGCCAAAGCTCGGCCCCTGGCAGAACGAGCTCGACCGCCTGTTGTCCATCAATGCCGCCCGGTCCCAGCGCGAGCACCTCACCCTGATGAAGCTCGGGCACGAGCGCCCTGGCATAGGCAATTGTCACGCCATCCTGCAAGCCGAGGGCCTGTGCTGCTGCATCGGCTGACGCAATGGTACGGCTCTGGCCCTTGACGTCGACGGTGACGAGCGGTTCACCCAAAGGCGGCGTACCTGAGCGGAGGCGAACGCGGTCGGTCGGCTATGTCGGCAGGAACAGCGAGACGACCCTTCGCATCACACCCTTCAACGATCCATGTTTTGGCTTCAGGCCCCGGCAACGCACAAGATCCACCCGCCAGCGCGGCCGGCTCACGCCGGGGGTCGCCAGAACGGCCGAGGGAGCGGGCGCGATGCGCCAACGCGTAACGGCGGACGTCGGCAGGGTCTTGAAGTTTTTCTCGGCGACCGTCCACCAGCGCCGCAGCATGAGGGCCGTGACGCCAGACGCCTCGGCCGCGAGTTGCAAGAACGATGCGGGCGCCGACTTTGCGGGGCGCTCTGAGGCGCAGGCGCTCTACTTGCAGTTCTGGGACGTTCCCCTCGCCGGCACCGGCGCGAGGGCGTCTACCATGCCCAGAGCTTCGGGCCGGAGGGCCAGCGTCTGCAGGTGATCCTGCTCGACACGCGCTTCTTTCGCTCACACCTCAAGCCAATGGACGAGCGCAATACGCTTGGCCGCGAGCGGTATATCTCGGATCCCGCTAAGACAATGCTCGGGGAGGCGCAGTGGCGCTGGCTTGAAGAGCGGTTCAAGGAGCCGGGGGACCTGCGCCTCATCGTGTCCTCCATCCAGGTTCTGGCCGAGGGTCATGGGTGGGAGCGCTGGGGCAACCTGCCGCTCGAGGGCCAGCGCCTCTTTCCGTACAGGGTAGACCCATCCACATGAGGTCACGATGCCCTCTCTCCCGATGCCGACGGCTGTTGTGTGCGACATGGACGGCCTCCTGTTCGACACCGAAGCGCTCCACCTTGAGGCGGTGCAGGCTGCAGCCCAAAGCCTTGGCCGAGAGATGCCGGTGGCGCTCTTTCATCGCATGGTCGGCCAGCCCTGGCCCGCAAACCATGCCCTTCTCCTGACGAACTGGGGCACCGCCTCGCAAGTCGAAGCCTTGCGCGAGCGCTGGCACCACGGGTTTGTAGCGCTCGCCGCAACGCGCCTTGTGCTCAAGCCAGGTGCCGCCGATCTGCTCACGTCCCTCGACGAGCTTGGCATCCCTTATGGCATTGCGACGTCCTCAGGCCATGACGATGTCCGCGCGAACCTAACGGCTCACAGCCTCTTGGGCCGGTTTCGGACCGTGGTGGCCTTTGGTGACTATGCCAAGGGTAAGCCAGCCCCCGACCCTTACCGGCTTGCGGCCGAGCGCCTGGGCGTCGAGGCGGGGCGGTGCTGGGCGCTGGAGGACTCCTACAACGGCGTCCGCTCAGCTTCCGCCGCTGGCATGGTGACGATCATGGTACCTGATCTCTTGCCGCCAACGGACGAGGTGCGCGCCCTGTGTGCGGCCGTCCTGCCGGATCTCTACGCGGTCCGCAACGCCCTGATGTCCAGCCAGCGGGAACATAGCTAAGCGGTGTAGGTCGCGGCGGCTCTGCGCTCGGAAAGCCCTTTAGGTCAGTTCCGGCAGCAGGGTGATAAGATCGGCTGGCCAGACGGTCTCTGCCGTTGCCGCAAGCTCCGCCCGTGACCACCACCGGTGATGCGTCATCACCGCCCGTTCCTCGTCCGTCCAGCCCTCGCGGGAGAGCACGGCCCCGGACACCCGAACCAGGAAGAAGCGCTCGTCGGCCCAGACCTCTTCACCATCGGGCAGGCGCAGGACGAACTCCCGCCGGCCCTGCTCGGGGCCGATGGCGGACCCGCGAAGGCCCGTCTCCTCCAGAAGCTCGCGCGCGGCAGCCTCCTCAACCGTCTCGCCCGGCTCAACGCCGCCACCCGGGGTGGCCCAGTACTGTTGCCCGGCCAGCGGTCCGGACCGGTGCGTGAACTGGAACAGCAACACACGGTCGGCCTCATCGAGGATGAGAAGGCGAGCTGACGGACGACGACGCATCGTGATCTCCTGTTTGCAGTGCTTTGGCTTAAGGCGGTCCCGGCTGACCGTAGATGGTGGTGCAGGCTGCGTCGGGCTGAGGTAACCCTCCCCTTGCGAGGCTCGCCCCACCGTGCTCTGGAGCCTCCATAAGGAGGGGGCTCAATGACCGGCGCACTCGCGGACACCGTCAGATCACCGCCCATCTGGCGTGAGCGGCCTTTCTGGACATTGTTCATCCCTGCTATCGGGGTGGGACTGGAGCAGCAGATCCTGCTCATCGCCTTGCCGCTTCTCGTCTACCAGGCCTCCGCATCAGCCCTGGAGATGAACCTCGTACGGGGCCTCGGGCTTCTGCCCAACCTCCTGCTGGCCTTCATCATCGGCGCGCTCGTCGACCAGGCCAACAAGCGACGTTGGCTCCTCTCGACGCTCGCTGTCCAAGCCGGTTGCCTTGTGGCCCTGGCGCTGGCCTTCGGCGAGAACCTGACCCACCTGGGCGTCGTCTACCCTCTCGTCTTCGCGCTCAGCACGGCCGTGTATGCCTACCACAACGTCCAGACCGTCGCGATGAAGCTCGCCCTGCGGCCAGAGCAGTTGGGCCCGGCAACGGCAGCCTTGTCATCGGTGGGACAGGCCTTCCAGATGCTGGGACCGGCGCTCGCCGGCCTCCTGCTCATGCTCCCCTCCCCGCCTGCCAGCTTGTGGGTAGCAGCCGCCGTGGCCCTCGTCAGCCTTGCGGCGGCCCTGCGCCTCACCCTGCCCCGGCAGGAGATCGCATCCGGGGGCTCGCTTCGAGTGCGCGTCGTGGAGGGCTGGCGGGCGCTGCGGGCCAACAGGCCCCTGTGGCTGTTCACCCTCGTCGTGATCGTCACGAACGCAGCTGACGGCATGTTTGCCATCAGCATGCTGCAGCAGGCGCAGGCTGCCGGACTCACGGGGGCTCAGATCGGCCTCATGTTCTCCGTCGCAGGCGGCCTAGGTTTGCTGGGGGGCCTTCTTGCACCGGGGCTGCGGGCGAGGCTCACCATGGGCGGGGTTTGCCTTCTCGGGATGGCGGGCTCAACTGCGTGCTATGCGGCAGTAGCCTTCACCTCGCATCCGCTCTGGCTGACGGCGATCCTGGCGACGGAAGCGTTCTTCACCATGATCTACAACGTCATGATCTGGACCCTTCGCCAGGAGACCACACCGGCAGCGGTCATCGGGCGGGTCACGGGCCTGACCGGGTCCTTGTTCAAGCTCGCCATGCCGTTAGCCATCGTCGGCGCGGGCGTTCTCGCCGATGGGGCGGACCTTGCAGCCGTGTTCGTGGTCAGCGCGGCTTTAAACGGCGCGATGCTGGTGGCCTTTCTCATCAGCCTGACTTTGCGATCTCTGCGTTGAGGTCCGTCCGTTGCTCCCCCCTCGGCGGACGATGAGCCCGGGACGCAGCCTGAGCAGCCTCGGCATACGAACTTGGTGGTCGAAGCGAAGCACATGCTGAGTCGGAGGGTGACGGACAGGTCCTCTTAGCCTTCGCGATAAGCTCGGCGAAACGGGGAACTCCCGTCGCCTTTCACCAAGTCACCTCGACCTTGAGTTCCCGCTCCAGGTGGGCGCGGGTAGCCTCCTCAAATGCTTGCGGCCAGGGCACTCCGGCTCGCGCCGCCAGAGCCTTGGCCCGGGGCAGGAACAGGCGTGCGACGGCAAGGTGGGCCGCAATGATCGAGGCAGGCTCCGGCTGCGGGAAGGGAACAGCCTCAAGCACCCGCATCTGATCGGGCGACAGAGCGCGGCTGAGGTGCAACGCTCCGCCTGGATCGGCGAGCTGACGCTCCTCCTTCAACAGGCTCACGAGTTGGTCTCTCAGGAGCCCTGCCCCGGTGCCCGCTGCCGTGAAGACCTCGCCGCGGCCGAGCACCACGGGCGTGAGGCCCAGAACACGGATGAACTCGTTGATGAGGAAGGTAATCCGGGACCGGTCCAGGGCTCCGTCTGGCAACTCTGGGGGCAGACGCTCGACGAGGCTGTCGCGGTCGATCAGGACCCGAAGGGCGCTGCGGGCCCGGCCGTCAAGTCCGCCAGTGTCGGTGATGACGAGGTCGCATCTGAGCCAATCTTGCCCTATCGCGTTGAGCAGCACCCCACGGGTCCTGCGCTCGTTCCAGAACACCACCGGCATGAGGCGCTCCAGCGTCTCGCGCCAGAGCCGGGCGAGGTTTGCGTGGTGCTCGGGATCGGCAACTGCGATGAGGTCGACGTCGCTGAACCTATCCTGAGTGCCCCGGCCGTAGCTGCCGCCCAAGAGGAGGGCCCTGAAGCGCTCTTCGCCCCTGAGCGCGTCCGTCACGGCCGTGATGAGTTCCTCTGGCGTCATGGTCGGGATCGTGCCGGATGTCGCACCTCCCGTCTAGGCATCGGCCCGGAGCTGGGGTACTCTGCCCACCATGGCTCGCAAGCTCATGCATCACACTCACGACCACGCGCCCCCAGGGCTGCGGGACGGAGCGTACGCGTCGAGCGTGTGACCAGACCACAGGCCCTGCCGGAGACGAGCAGGGCCAACCTTCCGGTTCACCTCGTCTCCGGCCAACCCCGGAGAGCACCATGAACACGGAACCCGACACCCCAGAACAGACCACCCTCGACCCGCTCAGCCCATCGCGGTCACCAGACCTTGAGATCCGAGCCGTCCGGCCGGGCGATGCTGAGGACCTCGCCAGCCTCGTCAATGGCCCTGGCTATCGCTGGGACACCCTGCGCCTGCCCTATCAGTCGCCCGAGAGCGTGCGACGGTGGCTTGAGAGCGCCAGCCCAGGCTCGACGGCGCTCGTCGCCGTGCGGGACGGGCGCGTGGTGGGCAGTGCGGGCTTGGAGCGCTTGGCTGGCCGGCGCGCCCATGCCGGCCAGATTGGAATGGGGGTGCGGGACGGCTTGACGGGCCAGGGGATCGGGACGGCACTTCTTTGTGAACTCCTGATGCTCTCTGACCGTTGGCTTGGCCTGAGGCGCCTGGAGCTGACGGTGAACCATGACAACGAACGGGCGATTGCGCTTTATGAACGTCACGGCTTTACCCGTGAGGGCGTGCTGCGGGATTACGTGTTCCGGGACGGTGCCTTCGTCAACGCGCTCGCCATGGCCCGCCTGCGGCACTGACCCGATGCGGCTCCGGCTCGGAGGGGCTCTAGCAGACTATGTGGTTCGGGATATTCGCAAGCTCGGCCAGATCCTGTCCGCTGGCTTGAACGCCTTTGCGATGATCTACCAGGCATAGAGTGCGACCCTAAACTAGGCTCGCCGGAAGCCAAAGTGCTTCCGAGTCAAGTATCACGCGGCAAGATGCTGGCTATCGAGGGCCGGACCGTGTCGCCGGGCTTGAGCGCTGGTAGTCTGATCATTGCGCCCCTCCCCCGCCGGGGGAGGTTTCGGCGCTCAAGCATGCTCTCGGCAAAATCTTCTCACCGACCCAGCAATTCTCTCCACCACCGCACAAGCGGTTACCTCTTCATCCTCGGGCCGGCCCAAGGGACGCATCAGCATTGTCCGGCATGTCATTTGCTTGAGAACAAGGAGATCCAGAACTGACGAGGTATGCGTATGAGCGTTTCTGGCCTTGGAAGAGGTACTGTCTCTAGCTTGCCCGATTTGTCCACTCAATCTCGGTCGAGTGCAGCCCGCCAGCAGCGCTTGCCCGATCGCGACCAGATCATCGCCATGCGGCGCGATCTTCTCAGTCCCGGTCATGAACATATCGCCGAACGCCTCGCGGCGTTCATGGAAACCGGCAAGAGCAAGGCAGAAGATGCGGTCTCGCGCGCAGAAGCGTATGCGACCAATCGGCAGGAGTATGTCCAGAGGGTCCGCAACATCCTGGCGAGCCTTCCGGCTGGGGCTAGCGCGAAGGAGCGTGCTGCCTGGGAGAGGGAAATTCGGTCTGCCGAAGGTGAGGTGCAAGGTGGCCAGAGCGCCATCACCGAGGCTCGCCAGCACTACGACCGGTTCCAGACGATGTTCGAGAAATCTCAGCAGCGTCGGGGGGGTGCGGCGAGCGTTTCGGTCGAGGCGTGAGGCGGGAAGGTTTTTCGTGTCCAGCCTCGGTTCTCTATCAGGCGATCAGTGCGTAACGGCCGCAATCCTTTTGTAAGATCGCCAAGCGCGAGGACGGTCTCATCCGCATCGACAGCACGGGCGAGAACCGCAGCGCCGTGGTTCGTGAGATGGGCGTACCGCGCTGGACGCTCAGCCGCGCATTGCGCCGACAGACAATGATCAAGCCGCACGACCACGGCCGGACGATGCTCACCCTTGTGCCGCCCCCTTGAGCTAAGTAACATACACGCGATCAGCGGTTGTTCGACGGACGCAGGGAAACTGAGAGGCAGACAGAATGCCCTCTCAGCCACAGCCTATTCGTTCGGCCATGAACCCTTGGGATCCGGCCTGAGCCCGCTTAAGCCGCAGCCTTCACCTTTCGCTCAGGCCTCGAGGCGGACATCGATGCCTCTTCGTCATCGAGGGGCTCGCCCCAGAACTCGGCGACGGTCGGCCCGTCCTTTATCAAGGGGTCCCGCAGGAAGTTCAGGATCTCGTAGGGCCAGACACGACGGCCCATCTGCGTGTACCAGCGCATGGCATGACGCAATCCGCGGTCGGGGTGGAACAGCACGCGGAAGAGAGCCTTGGGGCGGGACTGGACGACGAACTCGGTGAACTTGAACCAGAGCAAGACGCGCCAGGGCGGCATGTGCCTGGTTGCGAGGACCTGGTGCTTGTAGTCCCACCGGCGGCGGTCGGTCTGGATGACCTGCCGGCCTGCAGCGAGCCTGAAGTAGGGCGTCCAGCGATGAGGCGTCACGTAGAGCATCTGGATCTGATCGGGATCGTAGGAGATGAGCTGGCGCAACCCTCGCCAGTGATCCCGATCCTTTTCCTCCTCGAACCCGATCACCCAGGTCGCCATGGAGAGGATGCCGTGCTTGCGGAGCAGGCGGATCGCCTCGCGGTCCGTGGTGGTGGACCCTCCCTTCTCGATCCGTTGGAGCGTCGCCTCGTCCGTGTTCTCCATGCCGAGCAGGAAGCGCTCCCAGCCTGCCTTCTTGTAAAGATGCAGGATGTCCGCGTCCCGGACGATGTCGTCGGCACGGGTCGAGCCGACGAGGATGAGGTCGACGTCCTCCGCGATCAGCGCCTCCAGGAACGCTCGCCACGCCTTCTTCGACACGGTCGGATTCTCGTCGGCGAAGTTGATCACCTTCACCCCGTGCTCGCGATGCAGGCGGGCGAGTTCCTTGGCGAACAGGACGGGGTCACGGTGGCGCCAGCGCGTCCAGAAACCGCGCTGGCCGCAATAGTTGCACAGGTGCGGACAGCCCCGCGAGAACTGGACCACGACCGCCCTCAGCCCGCCCCAGTAGCTGTAGCGGGCATGGTCGATGAGCTCCCAGCCCACCCGATAGGCATCAAGGTCCCGGATGACCATGGCCGGCCGGGTAGCCGTCTCCGCCCCGTCCTCCCGGTAGGCGATCCCCGGCACGTTCTCGAGCGGTGTCCCGGCCTCGAGGGCCCCGACGAGGCGGCGGGCCGTTTCCTCCCCCTCGCCCCGGACGACGGCCGTCACGTAAGGTTCCTCCGCCAGGATCTCGCGCCAGTGATAGGTCGGGTACACACCGCCATAGATGATGTGAGCCCGTGGCAGAGCCTGCGCGACGGCCTGGGCCGCTTCTGCGATCACGGGGTGGCCCGAGGTGGAGCCGGAATGGCCGAACAGGACCGCATCCGGGCACCAGGAGACCGCCTCCGCCACGATCCGCGAGATCGGCATGGGGCCGAACTCGCCATCGATCAGCCGGACCTGGTGCCCGTCGTCGATGAGCGGCCCGCCGACCGCGAGGAGCCCGAGGGGAGGAAGATGGTCGTCGGGGATGCGGCTGCCGATGGAGGGATGCGGAACATTGATCAGAAGGATGCGCATGTCCGGGGCTCAGGCTGTCAGGGCAGGGACTAGGCCGCCGTAACGACGCTGGCGATCGCCGAAGGAGGTCAGGGCGGCGGCAAGGTCGCCTGCGTCGAAGTCCGGCCATAGGCGCGGGGTGAAGTAGAGTTCGGCGTATGCGCTCTCCCACAGCATGAAGTCGGAAAGCCGCTGCTCGCCGCTGGTGCGGATGACGAGGTCGAGGTCGGGGACGGGGTCGCCGCCGGCAAGAAGGCGGGAGAAGGCGACCCGCGTCGCGTCCGCCGGGGTCGCCGCGACGGCGGCGGCGAGGATGGCCTCGCGGCTGGAATAGTCGATGGCCACGCGAAGATGGAGGGCCCGGCCGGCTGCGGTGGCCGCCTCGGCCCTGGCGATCTCGTCGGCTAGGCCCTCGGGGAGCCGGTCGCGGCGCCCGATCACCGACAGGCGGATGCCGCTTCGCGCCAGCCGGGCGGTCTCGCGCCGGAGGTATAGACGCAGCAGGCCCATGAGGCCGGTCACCTCGGCTTGAGGACGTCGCCAGTTGTCGGCCGAGAAGGCGTAGAGCGTGAGGATGCCGACGCCCTGCGACGGCGCGCACTCCACGATGCGGCGGATCGCCTGCACCCCGGCTTCGTGGCCGGCGAGGCGAGGAAGCCCGCGTCCCTGCGCCCACCGGCCATTGCCGTCCATGATGATCCCGACGTGAAGCAGTCCAATACTTTGCATTGCAAAGCCTCCTGGCAAAAAAAGAGGATCAGGTCTGGGACAGGCCCAGTCTGGAGGAAGGTTTGGTTCCGCCGGCCTTATCGGCTGCATCGATGCCGTCCCGCACGACCTGTTCGAGGACGGACAGGTACTCGAGGAAACGGCCGCGCCCGCCCGTCGTGATGCGGCATGTGGTTTGAGGGCGCTTGCCGTCATAGCCCTTGCGAATCTCGACGAGGCCGGCCTCCTCCAGCACCTGAAGATGTCGGCTGAGGTTGCCGTCCGTGAGCCCGCACAGCTTCTTGAGGTCGGCGAAGGCGAGCCCCTTGGGCTGGGCGACGAGGGAGGTGAGGATGCCGAGCCGCGCCTTCTCATGGATGACGCGGTCCAGCCCTTCATAAGCGAACGGCGCTTCCCGATCAGGCGTCGCCATCGTGTCCTCCGGAGGCGGTATGCAGCAGGGCGGCCATCGCGAGTTGCCCGACGATGAAGGGGATGCCCATCAGCCACGGGGACAGCCGCTGATCCTCGCTCGCGAGCATCAGGACGGCGAGGCCCGACACGAGGTACCAGCCAGCGACGAGCGGAACGCCCCTGGGCAAGGAGCGCGCCGAGGCGAAGGTGCCCAATCCTACGAGAACCTGCCAGAGCCCGGGCACCATCCACGTCGCCTCGGGCGCGAAGCGAACGACGACCAGAGCGAGGAAGGCGCCGGCGGCGCCCGCGGGCAGGAAGTTCTCGATGGCGGCGTAGATCATCTCGTCGGCAAGGCCCGTGTGATGCCGGCGCGCCCTCGCCCTCATCTCCAGCCCGACGATGACGAGCGACAGGACGGCTGTGGCGATCCAGCCCGCCAGAAAGGTGACTGGACTGGCCGTTGGGTCCGGAAGCCATAGGAACTGGGCAACCGCCGTTCCCGCCGCCAGGGCGCCTGTGGTGGCCACGGCCGCCGGACCGTACCCTTGAAACGACGTCCCGGCGGCGATCTGCGTTCGAATCGTCAGAATGTCGGCCAGGGCCTTGTCGAGGTCGCGTTCCATGCACAGCATCCACTTTACGCCGCAAAGTAAGCACGGGAGCAAAGTGTTCGCAAGCCCCCTCGGCTAGCGGTCTCGCCGGTCCTGCTGAACGAATGATGAAACGCCCATGGGCCGCTCGCTGCCGGAGGTGGACCAACCACCTCGACAACGTCATCGGTCGGACGATCAACGCCGTCCGGAACGGCAAGTGCTGATGCGGAAAGCTTTATACGGCCGTGGCTTTCGCGCGCGATCGCCAGCAGGTCGCCTGCAGATCCCAACTGCGCCCGAAGTTGCCGCTGCCTTCGGCAAGGGAGAGAGCATGACGGGCGTCGGGCCTCCCAACGCCAATCCTTCACGGACGAACAAGCACCGAAGGATCACGCCCAGGATCTTTCGCTGAGCTGCGTGCGCTTTGGAAATTCCGCAGCCTTCGGCGGTACCAAACCGGTACGACGTGTGCTCGCAAACGGCCGCAGCAGCTGGTTTGCCCGATAAGGTCACTAGTTTTATGGATTAGAGCAACGACTTGTTGTTGGTAGCGGAGGAGGGATTTGAACCCCCGACACAAGGATTATGATTCCTCTGCTCTGACCAACTGAGCTACTCCGCCCCAGGACGAAGGGGCTCGCGAGCCCCCGGTCAGACCCCCGCGATATAGGGAAGATGCCGCGAGGGTGTCAAGGAAGAGGTGGGGTCAAAGAGCCTTGCGGATCCGCATGAGCTTGAAAAAGCCGGCCGGGAACAGCGGCTTCAGGTCGATCACCTCCATGGTACCGGTCGACCTCGCCCAGCGCTCGATGCGGTCCGCCTTGAAATCCGAGCTCCAGCCGATCGCGGAGGCCAGCGGCGCCACGGCGGCCTCGATCCTGGCGAGGACGCCCGCATCCTGACCGAAATGATTGGCCAGGATGATCTCGCCGCCGGGGCGCAGGACCCGGGCGAACTCCCTCAAGGCGGCTTCGGGGTCCGGCACGAGGGTGATGAGGAACTGGGCCGCCACGGCGTCGAACCGGCCGTCCGGGAAGCCGAGGCGGGTCGCATCCATCACCTGGAGGCTCTTCACGTGCGAGAGGCCGCGCTTGTCCACCTTCATCTGCGCGCGACGCAGCATGTCCTTCGAGAGGTCGACGCCGTGGACCTCGGCATGCGCCGGGTAGTAGCCGAGAGAGAGGCCGGTGCCGACGCCGACCTCGAGGACCCGGGGGCCGCACCGCATGGCCGCATCGACAGCGGCCCTCGCCGCCGGCTCCGTCAGCTTGTCGTAGACCACGTCGTAGACCGGCGCCCAGCGCGCATAGGCCTTCTGCATCAAAGCCGGGGTCGGTCCGCTGGTCATTCTCGTTCCTTGAGGTGGGGCGTCAGGCTGCGGCGGGGGCCGCCTCGGCCTGGATGCGGGCGATGGTGCCTCCGCCGAGCACGCGGGCCCGGGGAGTGTCGCCGTCATAGATGACACAGGCTTGACCGGGTGACACCCCGTCCTCTGGGGATAACAGCTCGACCAAGGCCCCCGACGCGCCGAAGCGCAGCAGGGCGGGCCGGGGCTGGCGGGTGGAGCGCACCCGCACGGCGACGTCGAGCCCGCCCTCCCCGAGGGCCTCGAGCGGGGTGTCGCCGAGCCAGTTCACGTCCGTGATGCGGATCGAGCGGGTCGCGAGCGCCTCCCGCGGGCCCACCACGACCCGGGCGGCGGCCGCATCGAGGCGGACGACGTAGAGGGGCTCGCCGACCGACAGCCCGAGGCCCCGGCGCTGGCCGACCGTGTAGTGGATGATGCCCTCGTGCCGGCCGAGAACCCGGCCGTCCACGTGGACGATCTCGCCGCCCTGGACGGCGCCGGGCTTCAGGCGTTCGATCAGGTCGCTGTAGCGGCCCTGCGGCACGAAGCAGATGTCCTGGCTGTCGGCTTTGTCGGCGACGGCAAGGCCGAGTTCCCGCGCGAGGGCCCGGGTCTCGTCCTTCGGCAGTTCGCCCAAGGGAAACCGCAACAGGTCGAGCTGCTGCGCCGTCGTCGAGTAGAGGAAGTAGCTCTGGTCCCGCTCCGGATCGGCGGCGCGGTAGAGCGCGCGGCGCCCGTCCGGCAGCGCCCGGCTCGCCACGTAATGGCCGGTGGCGAGCACGTCGGCGCCGAGGTCGCGCGCCGTGTCGAGGAGGTCCCGGAACTTGATCGAGCGGTTGCACTCGACGCACGGGATCGGGGTCTCGCCGTCGAGATAGCTCTGGGCGAAGCGGTCGATCACCGCCTCGCGAAAGCGCGCCTCGTAGTCGAGCACGTAATGGGGGATGCCGATGGTCTCGGCGACGCGGCGGGCGTCGTGGATGTCCTGGCCGGCGCAGCAGGCGCCTTTGCGGTGGACGGCGGCGCCGTGATCGTAGAGCTGGAGCGTGATGCCGATGACGTCGTAGCCCTCCCGCTTGAGGAGGGCGGCGACGACGGAGGAATCGACACCGCCCGACATGGCGACGACAACGCGCGTCTTCCCGGGCTCGGTCGGCAGATCGAGTGAGTTCAGCATGGTTCCATCCAGAGGCGCCGTTCAAGGCGGCGCACGGGCGGTCGATCCCCTTCTATAGCGATCCGGACCCCGGTCTGCCAGACGCGGGCCCCGGCAAAAACTGCCGCCGGGCGGCGAAAAGATGCCGGCGGGGCGGGCCGGCGGCCTCAATCGGGAGATTAGGGCAAGCGGGCAAGCCGTTGATACCGCCGAAGTTAATGCATCTCCACCGCCCTGGCCCGGCGCTTGCACCGGCGATCGGGTTCACCGGGGTTCCTCATGCGTCACGGGCTCGACCAGGCTCTTTATTCCGCCCTCTCGACGGCCGCGAAACCCGACAAGGCCCGCCCGCGCGGCGCCCGCGGGGCGGAAGCCGTGCCCTTCGAGCTGCCCGCAGCGCCGTCGGGCGGGGTCCGCGAGCGGCCGTCCTGGGAGCGCCCCGCCTTGCGGGCGGAGGCGCGGGGGCGGCCTGCTTCCCTCGAGACCCGCGCCCGGGACGAGGCGCCGGGCCGGACGCGCCAGGCGGAGCGGCCCGAGCCGCCGCGCCGCACCGACCCGCCCCGCCGGACCGATCCGCCCCGCGGCGAGGACGTGCCGCGGCGCGACGACCCGCCGGGGCAGGTCAAAGCCGAGAAGGCCGAGCGACCCGACGAGCCCGAGAAGATCAAGAAGGCCAAGGGATCAGAAGAGACGAGCGGCGAGACGGAGGCGGGCGAGAAGACGGCCCGGCCCGACGCCGAGGCGGCCTCCGAGACGTCCTCCGCGGCGCCCCTCGCACCCGCCGTTGCGAGCGCGCCTGCCGCGCCCCTGGCGGAGGTGCCGGCCGAGGGCGACGCCAATGCGGCGGTGGGCGGCGTCGAGGCGACGGGGGTCGCGCCGGTCGCTGCCGGGCCGACCGCGTCCCCCACTGACGGCACGGGCCTTCCGGCGGAGGCTGCGGCTGAGGCCGGGCCGGGCGCCCTCAACGGCAAGCCCCCCGCCTCGACCGGGACGGCTCACGCCCTCGCTACCATCGCCGAGAAGGGCCACGGCGCCGCCAAGGGCCTCGATGAGGCGGCGTCGAAGCAGGAGGCCAAGGCCGAGGGGTCGGCCGCTTCGCCGGAGGCCGATTTCGCCAAGCTCGTGGAGGGCCAGGCGACAGGCCAGGAGGCCGCGAAGGCCGAGGCTGCCGGAAAGAGCCCGCTCGCCGCGCCGGAGGCCAAGATCGAGGGCGCCGCCCCCTCCTCCGCAGGCCTGCCGCCCGCCGCCGGGCCGAGGGAGGCCAGCGCCTCGGCCGCCCAGCAGGCGGCCCCGGGCCAGCCGGCGGGACCGGTCGTCCAGAACGTGCCCCTCGGTGCGGTGCCCATCGAGATCGGCCTCAAGAGCCTCGCGGGCGTGAACCAGTTCGAGATCCGCCTCGACCCGGTCGAGCTCGGGCGCATCGACGTGAGCCTTGAGATCGACGAGAGCGGCGAGGTGAAGGCGCATCTCGTGGTGGACCGGGTGGAGACCCTGAACCTCCTGCAGCGGGACGCCAAGACCCTGGAGCGCGCCTTCGAGCAGGCCGGATTGAAGCCCTCGGAGGGCGGCGTCGACCTGTCGCTCCGCGACCCTTCCGCGGACGGACGCCAGAACCAGGGCCGCGACCGGGACGAGAGCCGCCCCGGACAGCGCGGCGGCCAGGAGGCCGAACGGGCCGAGGCGGCGCCGGCCCAGCCCCAGCGCATGCAGTGGCGCGGCAGCGCCGGCGTCGACGTGAGAATCTAGGAGAACCACCATGGCAGCGGGAATCGGGAGCACAGCCGGAGCGGCGGCAGCGGGCGCGGGCGCGGCCTCCGGCACGAACCGTCAAACCATTGCGCAGAACTTCGACGCATTCCTGCTCCTGCTCACCACGCAGTTGCAGAACCAGAACCCGCTCGAACCCCTCGACACGAACCAGTTCACCCAGCAGCTCGTCCAGTTCGCCTCGGTCGAGCAGCAGATGAAGTCGAACGACACCCTGAACGCGCTCCTCACGAGCGCGCAATCCTCCATCGTGGCCTCGGCGGCGAGCTTCGTCGGCATGACGGTGACGGCGGACGGCGCCACGAGCTACCTCAAAGGCGGCAAGGCGGAGTGGAATCTCAACCTGCCGCGGGCCGGGACCGCCACCATCACGATCCGCGACAAGAACGGCAGCATCGTCAAGGAGGACAGCCAATCCTACGCGGCGGGCGGGTCGCAGAAATACGCCTGGGACGGCAAGACCTCGACGGGCGCGCCGGCGACTGAGGGGGAGTACACCATCACGGTCACCGGAAAGGACGTGTCGGGCCAGCCCTTCACGGTGAAGACCGAGGTCACCGGCCGCGTCGACAGCGTCGACATGTCGACCGAGGAGCCCGTCCTCCTCATCGGCGGCACGCGGATCCTGCTCCGCAACGTCAAGAACCTCAGCCGCCCGGCCGCCTGACCGAAATTAGGCTGTTCCTCCACCCGCTTAGGAAAACTTTAAGGGCGAGGGCGTAACGTCATGATCGACATGGTCAGTCGAATTTGTGTGAGCGTATCATGACCGAACCCCACCGCCCGAGGGTCAAGTATGTCATCGGGCCCGATGGCAGTCCGCTGACGATCGCGGACCTTCCCCCCACTACGACCCGCCGCTGGGTCATCCGCCGCAAGGCGGAAGTCGTCGCCGCCGTTCGCGGCGGCCTCCTCAGCCTCGAAGAGGCCTGCCAGCGCTACACCCTGACGACCGAAGAGTTCCTCAGCTGGCAGCTCTCGATCGATCAGCACGGCCTTGCCGGCCTGCGCACCACGCGCATCCAGCATTACCGCCAATAAGACCCCGCTCCGGACAGGAACGCACGAGGGCGTCGCGCAAGCGGCGCTTTTTTGCGTTTGCCACACCTGCCGCGATTAAGGACAAGCGCCCCCTCCGTTAACCCGCCGCTAACCATGAACCAGGCAATTCTTGCCGGGTCCCCCATGCGTGGTGTTGGTTCGAAGCGGTGAACGCAGCCCTGGAATTCCTGACGAAGCTCGGCCCGGCGCGGATCGCCGCCATGGGCGGCGTGACGCTGATCCTGCTCGTGTTCTTCGGCTTCGTGATCATGCGGGTCTCGCAGCCCGCCATGGGCGTGCTCTATTCCGATCTGTCCCTGCAGGATGCGAGCGCGGTGGTGCGCGACCTCGAATCGAAGGGGATCGCCTACGAGACCCGCGGCGACGGCCAGACGATCCTCGTGCCCCGCTCCGATCTAGCCCGGGTCCGCATGGACCTCGCCAGCAAGGGCATCCCGTCCGGGGGCGGCGTCGGCTACGAGATCTTCGACAAGGGCGACGCATTCTCCTCCACGAGCTTCGTCCAGGGCATCAATCACTTGCGGGCGCTCGAGGGCGAGCTCGCCCGCACCATCGGCGCCATCGGCCGGGTCCAGGCCGCGCGGGTGCATCTCGTCATCCCGGAACGGCGCCTGTTCGAGCGCGACCGGGAAGCGCCCCGCGCCTCCATCGTCCTGAAGCTCCGCGGCATGCTCGAGGCGAGCCAGGTGCGGGCGATCCGCCATCTCGTCGCCTCGGCGGTCGAGGGCCTCAAGCCCGAGCGGATCTCGATCGTCGACGAACAGGGGCGGCTCCTCGCCGATGGAGCCCAGGGCGACGTGGCCCTGAACGCGCTGGCCGCCGACGAGAAGCAAGCGAGCGTCGAGCGCCGGCTGCGGGCCCAGGTCGAGGAGATCGTGGCGGGCGTCGTCGGGGCGGGCCGCGCCCGGGTGCAGGTCGCGGCCGAACTCGACCTCAACCGCGTGGAGAGCCGCTCGGAAACCTTCGACCCTGAAAGCCGCGTCGTGCGCTCGACGCAGACCCGGGCCGAGAACCAGACGAGCTCGGGGGCTGAGGGCGCCGTCACGGTTGGGAACGAGCTGCCGGGCGCCAACCCCGCCGGCGGCGGCGCCGCTCCGCGGGACGCCTCGAACAAGAACGAGGAGACGATCAACTACGAGATCTCCCGCACGACGCGCACCGAGGTGCTGGAAGGCGGGCGGATGAAGCGCCTGTCAGTCGCGGTGCTCGTGGACGGCGTCTATGGGCGCGGCGCCAACGGCGACGTCACCTATCAGCCGCGTCCGCAAGAGGAGCTCGACCGGATCACCGCCCTGGTGCGGACCGCCATCGGGTTCGACCGCAACCGTGGCGACCAGATCGAGGTGGTGAACCTGCGCTTCGCCGACGCGCCGCAAGCCTCGGAGCTCAAGGAGGAGTCCCTCATCTCCTCGCTCCTCAACCCCACCAAGGAAGATGCCCTGCGCCTCATCGAGCTTGCGGTCATCGCCCTCCTCACCCTGATCGTGCTGGTGATGGTGGTCCGCCCTCTCACCCGCCGCATCCTCGGCAAGGACGGCGTGAAGCGCTCCACCCTGAGCACAGCCCTTGCGCCGGTGGGCGGGCCCGAGGCCGCCATGGTGGCGGTCCCGCAGCGGGACAGCCAGACCGCCCGCATGATCGAGATCGCCAAGGTCAATGGCCAGGTGCAGCAGGAATCCCTCGAGCGCATCGGGCAGCTGGTTCAGGGCAACCCGTCGGAGAGCGTCGCGGTGCTCCGGCAATGGCTTCATGAGCGGAACTGAGGAAGGAGACGATGGCCGGCCGATCCACCCCGTTGAGCGAAATGACCGGGCCGCAGCGCGCGGCCGTGATCCTGCTGTCGCTCGGCGCCGAACACGGCCGCGAGATCTGGGCGGCGCTGGAGGAGGACGAGATCCGCCTGATCACGCACGCCATGGTGCAGCTCGGCTCAGTGGAGGCCGACACCGTCGAGGAGCTCATCGTCGACTTCGTCGGGAACCTGTCGGCCGCGGGCGCCGTCACCGGCACCTTCGACCGCACGGCGCAGCTCCTCTCCCAGATCCTGCCGGCCCGGCAGGTCGAAGCCCTCATGGACGAGATCAAGGGCTCGGCAAGCCGGAGCATGTGGCAGCGCCTCGCCCACATCGACCCGGAGGTGCTCGCCAACTATCTGCGCAACGAGTACCCGCAGACCGTGGCGGTGATCCTCTCCCGGGTGCGGCCGGACCATGCGGCCCGCGTCCTCGCCATCCTGCCCGACGAGTTCGCCGTCGACGTGGTGAACCGGATGCTGAAGATCGACAACGTCCAGAAGGAAGCCCTCGAGCATATCGAGGAGACCCTGAAGACGGAGTTCGTCACCACCATCACGCAATCCTCGCGGCGCGACGCCCACAAGAGCATGGCGGAGGTGTTCAACGCCTTCGACCGGCACACGGAATCGCGCTTCCTCTCGGCCCTCGATCAGCTCAATCGAGATGCGGCCAAGAAGATCCGCGCCCTCATGTTCACCTTCGAGGATCTCGCCAAGCTCGATCCGGGCAGCATCCAAACCCTCATGCGGCAGGTCGACCGCGAGACCCTGAGCCGTGCACTCAAGGGCGCGCCTGAATCAATCCGCAGCTTCTTCTTCGCCAACATGTCGAGCCGCGCCTCCAAGAACCTGCAGGACGAGATGGCCGCCATGGGCCCGATCCGTCTCAAGGACGCGGACGACGCGCAGAACAAGATGGTGAACCTCGCCAAGGAGCTCGCCGACAAGGGCGACATCCTCATCTCCAAGAACCGCGCCGAAGAGGAGCTCGTCTACTAGTGACGAACGCAGCGAAGTTTCTCTTCGACACCGATTTCCGCCAGCGGGCGCCGAACCCGAAGACGACCGCCGCCGTCGAGGAGGCGGAGGCCCGCGGCTACATGCGGGGCCTCAACGACGGCCAGCGCCAGGCGCAGGCCGCCGCTCAGGCGCATCTCGCAGCCGCCATGGAGCGCCTCGCCCAATCGGCGGCGATGCTGCTCGGCGAAGCGGACCGCCACGGGGCCGAGACGGAAGCCCTCGCGGTCGACTTCGCGGTGGCGCTCGGCCGCAAGCTCGCGGGCGACGCCCTCGCCCTCGATCCCTTGGCCACCATCGCCGCCACAGCCCGGGAGACATTCCAGCACCTGCGCGGCGTTCCCCACCTCGCGGTGCGCGTCAACGAGAGCCTGGTGGAGGAGGTCGACGCCCTGCTCCAGCGCATGGCCCGCGAGCGCGGCTTCGAGGGCCGGCTCATCACCTTCGGCGATCCCGACATCAGGCCCGGCGACATCCGCCTCGAATGGGCGGATGGCGGCGTCGTGCGCGACCAGGCCCGGATCGAGGAAGCCGTGCATCAGGCCCTCGTCAACAGCTTTTCAGCATCGGATCATTCATGAGCGACAGCGACCTTCCTCTCCCGAATCTCCAAGACGCCGACGTCGCCTTCGCGGGCGCGCAGGCCATGCGCGAGGCGCCGGTCGGCATGAAGTCGGCGGCGGATCTCGAACAGGTCTTCGACGTGCCCGTCACGGTGGCCGCGGTCCTCGGCCATTCCAAGATGCCGGTGGGCGACCTTCTCAAGATCGCGCCCGGCGCCGTGCTGGAACTCGACCGCAAGGTGGGCGAGGCGATCGACATCCTCGTCAACAACCGCCTCGTCGCGCGCGGCGAAGTGGTGCTCGTGGAGGACCGCCTCGGCGTCACCATGACCGAGATCATCAAGGGCGACTACTGAGGCGCCGGGGAGCTCACATGCGTCTACTCATCATCGGACGGCTCAACGGCGAGCTCGTCACCGCCTCCAAGATCGCCATGCAGCGCGGGGCGCAGGTCACGCAGTCGGACACCGTGGACCAGGGCCTCACGGTTCTGCGCTCCCGCGGCGCCGATCTCATCATGGCGGACGTGGCGCAGCCCATCGCCCGCCTCGTCGACGCGATCGCGGCCGAGCGCATCCGCACCCCCGTGATCGCCTGTGGCACCGGCACCGATGCCCGCGCGGCGGTGGCTGCCATCCAGGCGGGGGCCAAGGAGTACATCCCGCTCCCGCCCGATCCGGACCTCATCGCGGCCGTCATCGAGGCGGTCTCGGCGGACAGCCGCGCCTTCGTGTGGCGCGACGCCTCGATGGAGCGCGTGGTGAAGATGGCGGAGCAGATCGCCCGCTCCGAGGCCTCCGTTCTGATCACCGGCGAGAGCGGCACCGGCAAGGAGGTGATGGCGCGCTACATCCACGTGAAATCGGGCCGCAAGGACAAGCCCTTCGTATCGGTGAACTGCGCGGCGATCCCCGACAACCTGCTCGAATCCGAGCTCTTCGGCCACGAGAAGGGCGCCTTCACGGGCGCCATCGCGCGCCGCATCGGCAAGTTCGAGGAGGCGAATGGCGGCACCCTGCTGCTCGACGAGATCTCCGAGATGGACGTGCGCCTGCAGGCGAAGCTCCTGCGGGCCATCCAGGAGCGGGTCATCGACCGGGTGGGCGGCTCGAGCCCGGTGCGCGTCGACATCCGCATCCTCGCGACCTCGAACCGCAACCTCGCCGACGAGGTCAAGAAGGGCACGTTCCGCGAGGATCTTCTCTACCGCCTCAACGTCGTCCACCTGCGCCTGCCGGCGCTGCGCGAGCGCCCGGGCGACATCCTCGAACTCGCCTGGCACTTCGCCAAGAAATACGCCGAGGTGAACGGCCTGCCGGTGCGCCCGCTCACGGCCGAGGCCAAGCGCCTCGTGGCGAAGAGCCCCTGGAAGGGCAACGTGCGCGAACTCGAGAACACGATCCACCGGGCGGTTCTCATGTCCGCGGGCCCGGAGATCGAGGCGGATGCGATCATGACCCCGGAGGGGGATTCGCTGCAGGCCTCGGCCCCGACGGATGCGGTGGGCCGCGCCGCGCAGGCCGCCGAGGCGGTCACCCGCGGGCTCGTCGGCCGCACCGTCGCGGACGTGGAGCGGGACCTCATCCTCGACACCCTCGATCATTGCCTCGGCAACCGCACCCATGCGGCGAAGATCCTCGGCATCTCCATCCGGACCCTGCGCAACAAGCTCAACGAGTACACGGATGCGGGCGTCGCCGTGCCGGAGCCGGGCCAGGCCCGGACGGCGGCGGCCTGAGGCGGCCCTTGCCCTCGCGAAGGCGTGACCCACAAAGGGCTTGGCGTGCGGGCCCACTCCTCGATGATGGGCCGCCGTCGAGGAGACCGTCATGAGGCTGCCCACCCTGCTCGCGCTGGGGCTCACCGCCCTCGCCTCCCTGGCCCATGCCTCCCTGGTCCAAGCTTCCCTCGCCCATGCCGCCGAGACGCGGCCCTGGGCGGAGATCGCCGGCCGGGCGAAGGGCCAGACGGTCTACTGGAACGCCTGGGGCGGGGACGACCGCAACAACGCCTACATCGCCTGGGTCGGCGAGGAGGTGAAGAAACGCTACGGCGTCACCCTCACCCACGTGAAGCTCGCCGACACCGCCGAGGCGGTGACGCGGGTGCTCGCGGAAAAGAATGCGGGCCGGGGCGAGGGCGGAACCGTGGACCTGATCTGGCTCAACGGCGCCAATCTCGCCTCCATGAAAGCCGGAGGGCTGCTGCACGGGCCCTTCACGGAGGCGCTGCCGAATTTCAAGCTCGTCGACACGGCCGGCAAGCCCTCGACGGTGATCGACTTCACCCTGCCGGTCGATGGCATGGCCTCGCCCTGGCTCATGGCGCAGGTGGTCTTCGTCTACGACGGCGCCCGCTCCAAGCCTGCGGACCTTCCCCACTCGATCCCGGCCATGCTCGAATGGTCGAAGCGCAATCCCGGCCGCCTCACCCATCCGGCGGTGTCGAACTTCCTCGGCGCCACCTTCCTGAAGCAGGCGCTCTCCGAGCTCGCGCCCGATCCGGCCGCGCTGCAGCGCGAGGCGACGGACGCCGCCTTCGCGGCCGCCGCGGCGCCGCTTTTCGCCTGGTACGACGCCCTGCGCCCGACGCTCTGGCGGGAGGGCCGCGACTTTCCCGAGAGCGGGCCGGCCATGCGCCAGCTCCTGGCGGACGGCGAGATCGACCTCATGATCTCCTTCAACCCGGCGGAGGCGGTGCTGGGCTCCGCGAACGGCCTGCTGCCCGACACGGCGCGGGCGACCTCGCTTGAGAAGGGCACCATCGGCAATACGAGCTTCGTGGCGATCCCGTTCAACGCCGCCAACAAGGAGGGCGCCATGGTGGTGGCGAACTTCCTGCTCGAGCCCGAAGCGCAGGCCCGCGCGCAGGACCCGACCGTCATCGGCCTTCTCACTGTACTCGACCCGATGCGCCTGCCGGCGGGCGACAAGGCGCGCTTCGAGGCACCCCTGCCCCCCGGCATGCCCCGTGCCGAGGAGCTCGGCCAACCGCTCCTCGAGCCGCATCCGTCCTGGATGACCCGCCTCACCGCGGAGTGGCAGCGGCGCTACCAGCGATAACGTCCGGTGCTGCGCGCCGCACCGGCCCTGACGCTCGCCCTGTTTCTCGCGCCGATCGCCGCGGGGCTCATCGGCACCCTCGCTCCCGCCTTCGGCATCCTGCCTGCGCTGGGGCGGACCACGACCTCCCTCGATCCGTGGCGCACGCTCCTCGCGGCGCCGGGCCTCCTGACCTCCCTGACGCTCACCGCCGCCGTGGGCTTTGCCGCGACGCTCCTCTCCTTCGCGCTCGCCTGCGGCTTTTGCGCATGGACCGCCAACAGCCCCGCGGTGCGGCGCCTCGAGCGAGCCCTCGCGCCCCTCCTCGCGACGCCCCACGTCGCGGTCGCGGTGGGGTTCGCGTTCCTCGTCGCGCCGAGCGGCTGGATTGCGCGGATCGTCTCCCCCGAACTGACCGGCTGGGACCGTCCGCCCGCCCTCGTCACGGTGCGCGATCCGGCCGGCCTCTCCCTCATCGCGGGCCTCGTCCTCAAGGAGGTGCCCTACCTCGTCCTGATGATGCTAGCGGCTTCGAGCCAGGGGGCGGCCCGCCCGCTCCTCGCCGCCGCCCGCGCCATGGGCTACGCCCCCGCCACCGCCTGGGCCAAGGTCGTGCTGCCGGCGCTCTACCGGCAGATCCGCCTCCCGGTCTACGCGGTGCTCGCCTTCTCGCTCTCCACCGTCGAGGTCGGCCTCATCCTCGGCCCCGGCAACCCGCCGCCCCTGAGCGTCCTCGCCCTGCGCTGGTACCAGGCGCCGGACCTGGCCCTGACCTTTCCGGCCGCCGCGGCCTCCGTGCTGCAGCTGCTCCTCGTGGCCGCCGCGATCCTCGTCTGGCGCGGGGGCGAGCGCCTCGCCCGGATCCTGGCGCGCCCCTGGTGCGCGGGAGGCGTGCGCCGCGGAGGAGCGGCGCCCCTCCTTGCCGGCGCGGGCGTCCTCGCGCTCCTCTCGGGCGCTCTCGGCTTCCTGTCGCTCGCGGGCCTCGTCCTGTGGTCCTTCACGGCCGAGTGGCGCTATCCCGACGCCCTCCCCGGCCGCTGGTCCCTCGCGCCCTGGCAGCGTTTCGGCGGATCGACCGCGCCGCTCGCCAACACGCTCCTCGTCGGCGCCCTCGCCTCCCTCGCCGCCGTCGCGCTGGCGCTCGCCTGCCTCGAGAACGAGGCGCGCCGCCGGCTCCGCCCGGGGACTCAGGCCCTTTGGCTGCTCTACCTGCCTCTCCTCGTGCCGCAGATCGCGTTCCTCTTCGGCGCGCAGGCCGCCCTCGTGCGCCTTCGCCTCGATGCCACCCTCGCGGCTGTGGTCTGGGCCCACCTCCTGTTCGTATTGCCGTACGTGTTCCTGTCCCTCGCCGATCCCTACCGCGCCCTCGACCCTCGCTTCGCCCGCATCGCCGCCGGCCTCGGCAGCACGCCGGCCCGCGTCTTCTGGCGCGTCAAGCTGCCGATCCTGCTGCGCCCGGTCCTGGTGGCCCTCGCGGTCGGCTTCGCGGTGAGCGTCGGCCTTTATCTCCCGACGCTCTTTGCGGGCGCCGGCCGGGTGGCGACGCTCACCACCGAGGCCGTGACCCTGTCGAGCGGCGCCGACCGGCGGGTGGTGGCCGTCACGGTGGCGCTCCAGGCGGCGCTGCCCCTCCTCGCCTACGGGCTCGCCCTCGGCCTGCCGGCCCTCCTTCACCGCAACCGCGCTGCGCTCCGGTGAGCGAGGCGCTCGACCTTGCGGGCGTATCGGTCGCCTTCAGCGGCAGGACCCTCGTCCCGCCCCTCTCGTTCAGGGTGGAGCCCGGGGAAGTCGTCACCGTCATGGGGCCGAGCGGGTCCGGCAAGTCGACCCTGCTCGCCTTCATCGGCGGCTTCCTCGACCGGGCCTTCACGGCCGAGGGCAGCGTGCGGGTGGGCCTGCAGGACATCACGCGCCTCGCCCCGGAGCGCCGCCGGGTCGGCATCCTGTTCCAGGACGACCTCCTGTTTCCCCATCTCTCGGTGAGCGAGAACCTCGCCTTCGGGCTCCCGCCGGGCGGGAGCCGGTCCGAGCGCCGGCACCGCGCCGATGAGGCGCTCCGCGAGGCCGGCCTTGCCGGCTTCGCGGAGCGCGACCCCGCGACCCTGTCGGGCGGACAGCGCGCCCGGGTGGCCCTCCTGCGCACCCTCCTGGCTGAGCCCCGCGCGCTCCTCCTCGACGAGCCCTTCGGCAAGCTCGACCGGGCCCTGAAAGCCGAGATCCGCGCCTTCGTGTTCGCCCACGCGAGGGCACGGCGCCTGCCGACGCTCCTCGTCACCCACGACCCGGACGATGCGGAGGCCGCCGGCGGGCGGGTGATCGAGCTCCGTTAACCCGACACTAACCATGCGCTCGGCAAAACTTGCCGATCCCGGATTCCGGTCGAGGCCCGAGAAGACCCGCATGAGCGATGTGACGATGTCCGGCCCGGCGCCCGCCGCGGGCGGGCTCAAGGCGAACTTCACCCTGCCCAACATGGGTCAGATGGGCGCGTTCGCGAAGCGCTCGGACCTGCTCCTCGCCGTCGCGGTGATGACCATCCTGGTGGTCCTCATCTTCCCGATGCCGGCGATCCTGCTCGACCTGCTGCTCGCGGTGTCGATCATCGTCTCGGTCCTGATCCTGATGACCGCCCTGTTCATCGAGGATCCCCTCGAGTTCACGGTCTTTCCGACGATCCTGCTGATCTCGACCCTGCTGAGGCTCGCCCTCAACCTTGCCTCCACGCGCCTCATCCTCGGCCACGGGCACGAGGGCACGGCGGCCGCCGGCCACGTGATCGAGGCCTTCGGCGAATTCGTGATGGGCGGCAACTTCGTCATCGGCGTCATCGTGTTCGCGATCCTCATCATCGTGAACTTCGTCGTGATCACGAAGGGCTCGGGCCGCATCGCCGAGGTGGCGGCCCGCTTCACCCTCGACGCCATGCCGGGCAAGCAGATGGCGATCGACGCCGACCTGTCCGCCGGCCTCATCGACGACAAGGAAGCCAAGAAGCGCCGCAAGGAGTTGGAGGACGAGAGCTCCTTCTTTGGCGCCATGGACGGTGCCTCCAAGTTCGTGCGCGGGGACGCCATCGCGGCCCTCCTCATCACCTTCATCAACGTGGTGGGCGGCATCATCATCGGCGTCGCCCAGCAGGGCCTCTCGTTCGGCGATGCGGCCCACACCTATACGGTGCTCACGGTCGGCGACGGTCTCGTGAGCCAGGTGCCGGCCCTCATCGTCTCCATCGCGGCCGGCCTCCTCGTGTCGAAAGGCGGCATGCGGGGCGCCGCCGACAAGGCCCTCGGCAAGCAGTTCTCGAACCATCCCAAGGCGCTCGGCATGTCGGCCGCCGTGATGGGTCTCATCGCGCTCCTGCCCGGCATCCCCATGCTCCCCTTCCTGGCGCTCGCCGGCGGCTCGGGCTACCTCGCCTGGCGCTCGGCCCGGGACAACAAGGTGCGGGCGGAGCAAGAAGCGCTCCAGGGCTCCGGCGAAGGCGTGAGCGACGTGCCCGGCGCACCCCGCGAGGAGCCCATCAGCGAGATCCTGAAGATCGACGACCTCAAGGTGGAGATCGGCTACGCGCTCCTGCCCCTCGTCAACGCGCCGGACGGGTCGGACCGGCTCACGGACCAGATCAAGGCCCTCCGCCGTCAGCTCGCCTCCGAGATGGGCTTCATCATGCCTTCCGTGCGCATCCTCGACAACGTGCAGCTCGGGTCGAACGACTACGTGATCCGGGTCAAGGAGATCGAATCCGGCATGGGCCAAATCTTCCCCGGCCAGTTCATGGCCATGGACCCCATGGGCGGCCAGGTGCAGCTTCCCGGCCAGCACATGCTGGAGCCCACCTTCGGCCTGCCCGCCACCTGGATCGACAACGCCCTTCGGGACGAGGCGCAGATCCGCGGCTACACGGTGGTGGACGCCGCGACCGTGCTCTCGACGCACCTCACCGAGGTGATCAAGGCCAACATGCCGGACCTCCTCTCCCACGTGGAGGTGCAAAAGCTCCTGAAGGAACTGCCGAAGGAGCATGCCGAGCTCGTGAAGGAGATCGTGCCCCACCAGATCTCCACCACGGGCATCCAGCGGGTGCTGCAGCTCCTCCTCGCCGAACGGGTGTCGATCCGCGATCTCGGCACCATCGTCGAGGGCATCGCCGAGGTGGCAGGCGCCATCAAGAACCCGCGGGACATCATGGAGCACGTGCGCACGCGCCTCGCCCGCCAGATCTGCGCCCAGTATGCGGGACCGGGCGGCGTGCTGCCGATCCTCTCCCTCTCCCCCCATTGGGAGCAGGCCTTCATGGAATCGATCGTCGGCCATGGGGACGACCGGCATCTCGCCATGCAGCCCTCCAGGCTCTCCGAGTTCGTGAACGCGGTGCGCGACCGCTTCGAGGACGCGGCGCGCATGGGCGAGATGCCGGTTCTCGTCACCTCCGTGCAGTCCCGGCCCTTCGTCCGCTCCATCATCGAGCGATTCCGGCGCGAGACGCCCGTGCTGTCGCAGGGCGAGATCCACGCCCGCGTGCGCCTGCGCACCGTGGGGCTGGTCTGAGCCGCGGGCGGCGGGCGGAACGGAAGCGTCAGGCCAGCTTGCGCAGCCAGAGGCTCGTCTCGTGCGCCTCCGCCGCCAGCGGGATCTGCGCCACGACGCCGCCCGCCAACGCAGCTTTGAGCCGCGTCGCCACGTAGTGGCTCGAGAATACGAGCTCGTAGCCGCCGCCCTGAAGCAGGGTGCCGACGAGGAGTTGCTCGTTATAGGCGCGCCAGGCCCACGCCGCCGGGTAGGCGTCCGGCAGGGTGACGTCGTGAACGTGGACGAGAACGCCCGGCTTGAGGCGCGGCAGGACGTCGAGGAACAGCCTGTCCACGTCCGTGCCCGGCATCGCGATATGGCTCGAGTCGATGAACAGCACGTCGCCGGCCTCAAGGCCCTCCAGGAGGGCCGGATCGGCGTCGCGCAGGAGCGCCGGCATGTGCTCCACGGCGAGCCGCGCGAGGGCGGCCCGGGGCTGCGGGTCGATGCAGGTGATCCGCGTGCCGAGCGCCCCGTCGGCGACGGCGCGGGCGAGAAAGCGCGTCGAATGACCAGAGCCGATCTCGACGATCCGCCGGGGCGCCCCGCTCCGGACGAGGGCGTAGGCGGCCACCGCGTCGAGGCGCGGAAACCAGCTCTGGTCGAAACGGGCCGGCCCCCCGCCGTCGCGGATGCGCAGGATCTCTGCGGCAAGGCGGTCGGCGGCGGACAGAACCTCCCGGAAGCGCGGTTCGGCCCCGGCGAAGAGGGGTTCGAGCGCCGGGTATCCCGCCGGCTCCACGGTCCCGGCATAGCGGTAGGGGATGAAGAACCCGCCGGGGGTGAGGCCGAGGACGGTCTGCAGCCCCAGCCGCAGGCGGCGCCAGCGGGCTCTCATCGGCCGGTCAGGAGAGCGGGGCCGGCGGGATGGAGCCGCCGTCGGCGCCCATGCGGTTGCGCCAGGCCTGGGCGAGCCTCGCCCGCTCGAACAGGAGCACCACCGCGATGGAGAGGCCGAACGGGATGAGGAGGTAGAACAGGCGGAAGATGATGAGGGCCGCGAGCACGTCGGATTTCGGGATGTCCGGCATGGCGGTGAGGAAGACGAGCTCGAACACCCCGAGCCCGCCGGGCGCGTGGCTCACCAGCGCTGCCGAGAAGGAGGCGAGGAACACCGCGAGCACCACGATGAAGCTCGGCTCGAGGTGCGCCGGCAGGGCGAAATAGATGATGCCCGCAGCGCCCAGGAGCTCGAGGGGAGCGGCGATGAGCTGGCGCACCATCACGGCCGGGCGCGGGTATTCGAGCTTGAACGTGCGGATGACCACCGGCCGCAGGTTCAGCACCGAGCCGATCACGTAGAGCGCGACGAAGCCGAGCAGAGCGAGGCCGATCACCCGGGCCGTGGTCGGGTTCGTCATGGCGTCCGGGAGCAGGCCGGCGAGGCGCTGCAGCAGGGTGGGATCGAGGGTGAGGGTGAGGCCGCTGAGCAGGATCGTGCCGAGACCGAAGGTGAACGAGCAGAGCGCCACCAGCACGGCGATCTGCGGCGCGCTCAGGCCCTTGGAGGAATAGGCCCGGTAGCGCACGAGCGCCCCCGAGAACACCGAGGCGCCGATGTTATGGGAGAGCGCGTAGGTGGTGAAGGAGCACACCGAGACGAAGAGCCAGCCGATATGGCGGACGCCGAGGTGCAGGAGGGCGATCCGATCGTACCAGGCGAGGGCCGCATAGGCGAAGAGGGTCGCGAGAGCGGCCAGCCCGTAGCGGTGCGCCGGGATCGCCTGGAGGCTCGCCTCGAGATCGTCGAGGGACAGCCCGCGCAATTCGCGATAGAGGAGCCAACCGGACACGACCACCGCCAGCAGCCCCACGAGGGGCCACACGAACTCACGCACGTTCTTCATGGAAGCGGCCGGACTCCTGCATCTGGCGCTGTCTGTGCCCCACAAGCCCTTGTGGTGCAAGCGTGACCCCGCCGCAGGGACGGTCGCCTATAGGCTTAGGTGAACGAGCGGTCGATCCAATCGAGCACGAGCCCCGCCGCCCGCTCGGCCCCGGTGTCGAGGGGGAGGAAATGGCCCATCGACGGCAGGATGTGGGGCTCGGCCCCGTGATAGAGGGCCGTTCGCCAGACCGAGGGCTGGGAGACGAGGCGGTCGCTGTCGCCCCCGAGCACCAGGGTGGGGACCCCGGCGAGGAAGGCCGGCAGGATCGGCCCAGGCCAGTGCGCATCCGCGAGGGCCCGCGGCGATTCGGGCGTCATCAGGGACGCGTAACGCTGCACGCGCTCGGGCGGCAGGCCCTCGAAGAACAGGACCTGCAATCCGGCGAGGGTGATGGGTCCCCGGACCTGGCCGACGGAGCCGAGCCAGGCTTCGAGCCAGATCTGAGGGTCGGTGGCCAGCACCCGCGGCCCCTCGAAGAACATTCCCTCCGGCGGCAGGGACCCCATGAGCACGAGCCCCCGCATGGGCTCGCGGCCGAGCAGCCTCTGGGCGAGGAGGCCTCCGAGGGAGTGGGCCACCACCACCGGGGGCTCCGGCAATTCGGCGAGGGCGCGGCGCACGTCCGTGACGTGATCGGCCAGGGTCCATTCCCTCAGCCGCCGGTGCCCCCCGCTCCCGCCATGGCCCCGCAGGCTGACGGCGAGAACCCGCCGCCCGCGCCGCAGGCAATAGGGAAGGACCACCTCGCTCCAGGTCCAGGCGCCCCCGAAGGCGCCATGCACGAAGAGCAGCGGCGGCCCCGTCTCGGGCCCGTTCGGCCGGCCTTCGATAAGCTCGAGGGCGGGTCCCTCGGGCCCCGCCGGCAGCCGGCGCAGTCCCAGCCCCGGTCCCAGGCCCAGTCCCAGGCTGCGGCCGCCCCAGCCCCAGCCTTCGATCACCTCGAAAGTCCGCTCCCTCATGGGCTTACTGGCCGCGCTTCTCGAGCCAGGCGCGCAGGAAGGCCACCTCCCGCTCCTGGGAGGCGATCACCTCCTGGGCGAGCTTCTTCAGCTCCGGATCCTTGCCGTGCTGCAGCACGATCCGGGCCATCTCGACGGCGCCCTGGTGGTGCGGAACCATGCTGCGGGCGAAATCCAGATCCGGATCCCCCGTGAAGGTGATCGCCATGTCCTTGTGCATGCGCATGTTCGCGGCCTCGTAGGCCTGCGTCGCGGCGCTCGTCCCCGTGGAGGCGGTGGCGGAACTCGGCGCGGCGGGCCCGGCTTGCCGCCCCTGACGGTCGCCGTCGCCGCCGGCTTCGCGGTCGGGCTGCACCTGGGGGTTCGGGGAAGCTGGGGCTGCGTGGCCGCCGTGCGATCCGTGAGGGGTCTGAGCTTGGCCGGGTCCCAGGAGGCACAGGAGGGCGGCACCGGCGAGAAGGGTCGCTTTGGTCATGGTCAGCTCTCGTTCGCTTCGATCAAGCGGCACAACGCGAGAGGCCCGCCCGCGGGTCCTTTAGCCGTCACCGGACCCGGTTGCGCTCGTTTTTGGGGCGTGACATCGAAGGCAGCCTGACCGGATCACCCCGACGAGCATGTCCAGAGCTCCCGCGCCCACCCTGAATCTCAACGGCTATACCGATCTCCCGCCGGGCAAGATCGCCGCCGTCGTCACGTTTCTCGAGATGAAGGCGCGCCCGCGCTTGCGGCGGCTCGCACCTGAGCCCGGGCGATCGCTGCAACGCATCACCGACCCGGCCCGATTCAAGACCCTGTTCCGCGCCATCGGCCAGGACTGGATGTGGTTCAGCCGCCTCCACCTGCCGGACGACGCCCTGCAGGCCGTCATCGGCCATCGTCTCGTCGAGAGCTATGCCCTCGTGCAGGACGGGCGGGACGTCGGCCTCCTGGAGCTCGATTTTCGACCGAAAGGCGAATGCGAGCTGTCGTTTCTGGGTCTCATCCCGGAAGGGGTGGGCCGAGGAAGCGGCCGCTTTCTCATGAACGAAGCGATCCGGAGGGCCTTCCGCAACCCCATCCGGCGGCTCTTCGTCCATACATGCTCCCTCGACCACCCGGACGCTTTGAGCTTCTACCTGCGCTCCGGGTTTACCGCCTACAAAAGATCCATCGAGGTCGCCGACGACCCGCGGCTCAAGGGCTTCCTGCCGAGGGATGCCGCACCACGGGTCCCGGTGATCGAGGGCGTCGAAACGATAAGGACGCGCCGCAGCCCGGCACGTCCTCGATCAGGTCTTGCAGGAAAGGTTTAGGCCGAAGCGCGCATCGAGCGCTGGAGGCCGATCTGGTTCATGGCCGCCTGGTCGCGAGCATTGTCCAAGGCCCGTTCGGCGGAGCGCTCGCGATCTTCCAGGATCTCGACCTTCTTCAGCTCCTCGAACGCTTCGCCGAGTTCGGCTTTTGCCTCGTCGAGCTGGCTCTGGAGGTTCTGCGCCGACTGGCGAAGGTTGTCGCGACGCTGGGCAGCGGCGCGGGCATAGGTCGGATAGGCGAAATGGGCCATGTCCGAGATGCCGGCCTTCTGCTCCTCGACGGCGATTTCCCGGTCGAGATCCGCCGCCATCCGGTCGAACTCGGCGATCATCATCTCGATCTGGGTCACCCGCCTGCGCTTTTCATCCACCTGAAAGCGCTTCAGTCGAATGAGCGTATCCCGCGACTTCATCTTCGTTTTACTCCACAGGCCGCATCGTTAATTGCCGGGCGAAGTGCTCAAGATCTCCGCAAGCCGAGCGTAACCATCGCCGATGGAGGTTGAATCTTCCTTACCTTGGGCCAGAAACGCGTCGAGTTGCGGAAAAAGGCGAATCGCCTCGTCCACATCGGCGGACGATCCGGCCCGGTAAGCGCCGAGCCTGATCAGTTCCTCCATATCGGCATAGGTCGCGAGCGTCTGACGGGCGCGCCGGACGAAGGGCCAGTAGGACGGATCGGCTGAGCGCGGCATGGTGCGGGACACGGATTTCAGCACGTTGATCGCCGGGTAGCGCCCACGCTCCGCGATCCCGCGCTCCATGACGATATGACCGTCGAGGATGCCGCGCACGGCGTCCGCCACCGGCTCGTTGTGGTCGTCGCCCTCCACCAGCACCGTGAAGATGCCGGTGATCGTCCCCTGCCCCGTCCCGGGACCGGCCCGCTCGAGAAGAGAAGGCAGCTCGTTGAACACGGTCGGGGTATAGCCCTTGGCGGTGGGCGGCTCGCCCGCCGCGAGCCCGATGTCCCGCTGCGCCATGGCAAAGCGCGTGACCGAGTCGATCATGCAGAGCACCGAAGCGCCCTGGTCCCGGAAGTATTCCGACATGGTCAGGGTCAGGTAGGCTGCGTTCCGGCGCATCAGGGCGGGCTCGTCGGACGTTGCGACGATCACCACCGATTTGGCGAGGCCCTCCTCGCCGAGATCGTCCTGAAGGAACTCCTGCACCTCGCGGCCGCGCTCTCCGACGAGCCCGATCACCGACACGTCAACCGCCGTGTAGCGGGCGAGCATGGACAGGAGAACCGACTTGCCGACGCCGGACCCGGCGAAGATGCCCATGCGCTGGCCGCGGCAGGTGGTGAGGAAGGTGTTGATCGCCCGAACTCCGAGATCGAGAGGTCCCTCCACCCGCTGCCGGGCATGGGCGGGCGGCGGATCGGCGCGGAACGGGTAGAGCGTGGGACCGGACGGCAGCGGACCCTTCCCGTCGATGGGCCGGCCCAGTGCGTCGATCACACGCCCAGCCCAGGCATGGGTCGGGCGCACACCGCTCGCCTCGGCCCGCACGAAGGCCGGACATCCGCGGCGGACCCCCTGGAGCGAGCCGAACGGCATGGCGAGCGCCCGGTCCCCGGCAAAACCGATGACCTCGCAGGGAACGGCGCCGCGGTCGATCTCGATGTCAATCCGTCCGCCGAGCCGCATGGCGGCAATCGGCCCCGCGATCTCGATCAGCAGGCCGCGCACGGCGGCCACCCGCCCGAACACGTCGATTTCGTCGATCGCGTCGAGAGCTGCCAGCGCTGCGGTTAATTGATGGGGTGCCCCGCCCTGCATTCCTGCATCCGTCAACGTTCTATTTACTCGTCTCGTTAACACTAGAGATGTCGGGAGTGGAGGCGGTGAAAGGTCTCTGCATCCCGATCCGGTTCGAAAGCGCCGTGGGACTGGCTTTCAAGGTGCGACGTGTTTTGCGATGGTGTCCTCAATACCGCAGTGCAGCGGCCGTCGACAGGCAGGACGTGGCGTCCTCCCGTTAAGTGCTTGCAAGTCGGAATCAGGGTTTGTTAACCATCTGCCATTAGCGTTGCGAGTCGAATGGATAAGGGCAATCGCCACAGGGCCGGTGGCGAGTGAACAGTTCGCTGTTCGAAGCTCAGGGGCTTGGCTGGGGACACACTAATGCGCGTACTTCTCATCGAAGACGACAGCGCAACGGCGCAGAGCATCGAGTTGATGCTCAAATCCGAGAACTTCAACATCTACACGACCGATCTCGGCGAAGAAGGGATCGATCTCGGTAAACTCTACGACTACGACATCATTCTGCTGGATCTGAACCTGCCAGACATGTCGGGCTACGAGGTGCTTCGCACGCTCCGCGTCGCCAAGGTGAAGACACCCATCCTGATCCTGTCGGGCCTCGCCGGCATCGAGGACAAGGTGAAGGGCCTCGGCTTCGGCGCCGACGATTATCTCACCAAGCCCTTCCACAAGGACGAGCTCGTGGCGCGCATCCACGCCATCGTCCGCCGCTCGAAGGGCCATGCTCAGTCGGTGATCACCACCGGCGATCTCGTCGTCAATCTCGACACCAAGACCGTCGAAGTCACCGGTTCTCGCGTTCACCTGACCGGCAAGGAGTACCAGATGCTGGAACTCCTCTCGTTGCGGAAGGGAACGACGCTCACCAAAGAGATGTTCCTGAACCACCTCTACGGCGGCATGGACGAGCCCGAGCTCAAGATCATCGACGTTTTCATCTGCAAGCTCCGCAAGAAGCTCGCGAATGCCAGCCAGGGCAAGAACTACATCGAGACGGTCTGGGGCCGCGGCTACGTGCTCCGCGAGCCGACGGATGCCGACGAGCGGATCGCGGTCTGACCCACGCTCATCGCAACCGCAAAAAGCCCGGGCTGAGCCCGGGCTTTTTGTTTGGCAGTTCTGTGGGCCAGATCGGGGCGGGGAGCCACCCTATCGGGCAGCCACCATGCGCAAGGGCACCGTTGCCGCGACGGCAGTACGATCAACCTTTGCGTATAGTCCGCGGTTGTCGAGGTCGGGTGAGAGCGCATCGGTGAGGCCCAGGACGGTCTCCGCGGCGCCCAGGAGAAGAGACCCGTCGGCCGGTAACACGTTGGCGAGGCGCCTCAACACATCGGCCTTCGTCGGCCCGTCGAAATAGATCAGCACGTTGCGGCAATAGATGATGTCGAAGCTGCCGATCAGGCCGAAATCCTTAATGAGGTTGAGCGGCCTGAAATCGACCATGGAACGGATCTGCGGCGAGATCTGCCACTGGTCGCCAACCTGCGTGAAATGCTTCAAGAGCATCTGGATGGGCAGGCCGCGCTGCACCTCGAACTGGCTGTAGAGGCCTGCCTTCGCCCGGTCCAGGACTTCAGTCGAGATGTCGGTTGCGAGGATCTCCACCTGCCACCCGGAGAGCCGCGCCGCAGCTTCGTTCAGGATCATGGCGAGCGAATAGGGTTCCTGCCCTGACGAGGCCGCCGCGCACCAGATGCGCAGCTTGCGCGTGGAGGCGCGGTTCCTGAGATAACGCGGGAGGAGCACGTCGCGGAAAAGATCGAACGGCGTCTTGTCTCGGTAGAAGAACGTCTCGTTGGTGGTCATCGCCTCGATGACGGCGCGCTCCAGGTCCGCATCGCGCCCGTTCTTCAGGTCGGTCAGCAGCTCGGACAGGCTATCCATCTCGAAACGGCGGCAGATGGGGCCGAGGCGGCTCTCCACGAGGTATCGTTTCTCGGGCGTCAGCGCCAGGCCGGAGCGCGCCTTCAGGAACGTGCGGAGATATTCGAATTCAGATTCGGTCATGGGATCGATCCGACGATGGCGCCCTTGAGTGCGGGCCCGATGGACTGAAGAGGGAGAACGTCCCTGGCATAGCCTGCTTTCACGACGCTGCCCGGCATGCCCCAGATGGTGCTCGTGGCCTCATCCTGAGCCATGACGGTGGCGCCGGCGCCCACGAGCGCCTTGGCGCCCTGGGTCCCGTCCGAGCCCATGCCGGTGAGAACCACTGCGAGGGCCGCCGGCCCGAAGATCGTGGCGGCGTCGCGGAACAGCACGTCGACCGCCGGGCGACAAAAATTGACCGGCGGCCCGTCGTCGAGCCGGATGACCGGATCGCCGAGGCCGAGCGACAGCCCCATATGGCGTCCGCCCGGAGCGATGTAGACGGTGCCGGGCACGAGGGGCTCGCCATCTTCCGGCTCGCACGCCCGCACGCCGACCTGCACGCGGAGGTGGTCGGCGAAGACGGTGGTGAACATCGGCGGCATGTGCTGAACGACGAGCACCGGGAGACGCTGGATCGCCGACCCTAAGCCGAGCAGCACCTCTTCGACGGCCCGCGGGCCGCCCGTCGAGGCGCCGATGAGAAGGCATTGCGGCTTCGAGCGCACCGGGCGCATGGGAGGCCGGGGCGTTGCCACGGCGAGCTGCGGCTTCGGGCGCGGCGCGAGACCGCGCGAAGAGGCGAGCGCCTTCAGTCTCTCGACGAGTTCCTTGCGGAAGGAGAACGACGTCGTCACCTGGCGGTGCCCCTCGGGCTTCCCGAGGTAATCCACAGCGCCGAGCGACAGGCATTTAAGGGAGATCTCGGCATTACGCTGGGTCAGGGTCGAGATCACGATGATCTTGAGCCCGGGTCGGCGCTGCAGCAGGCGCGGCAGGGCCGTGATGCCGTCCATCTCGGGCATCTCGAGATCGAGAAGCACGATGTCGGGCTCCACCCGCTCCAGCGCGTCCAGTGCGGCCCGCCCGTTGGCGGCGGTCATGACGACCTCGAAGCCCTCCTCCTCGGCCACCCAGCGGGCGACGAGACCACGGATGACGACGCTGTCGTCCACCACCATCACGCGGGCCCGCTGAGACCCGGATGAGGCCGCTATGGGGGCGGATGCGGCAGGCATCGATGGCAACTCGGGGCTCGGGCCGAACGGACGGGACAGAAGGGGCTAGACGAGGCCGACTTCCTGGAACTTGGCTTTCACGATGTCCTTGTCGAAAGGCTTCATGATGTATTCGTTGGCGCCGGCATGGAGCGCGCGGGCGATATGGCCCACGTCGTTCTCGGTGGTGCAGAACACCACCTTGGGCTGATCGCCCCCCGGCATCTTGCGCAGGTTCCGCAGGAACTCATAACCGTCCATGACGGGCATGTTCCAGTCGAGCAGGACCGCATCGGGCATCTCGGCGCGGCATGCACCGAGGGCCTGCTCGCCGTCCTCGGCCTCCGAAATCCGGAATTCGAGCGTTTCGAGGATGCGGCGGGCGACCTTGCGGATCACGGCGCTGTCGTCGACAACGAGGCAATGCTTCACGGGACTAAGCTCCAAAAAATCAGGCAGCGCGCGCCTCGGCCCCGAGGGCCAAAACCGCATCGACGTCGAGAATGATCAGAAGTTTGTCGTCGAGCCGGTGAACGCCTCGGCTGAGGCTCACCCAGCGCTGATCCATGTGAACGGGATTCGGCTCCCGTGTTTCCGAGGAGAGCTTCAGGACTTCGCCAACCTGATCGACGAGGAGGCCGTAAGACTCGCCCTGGTGCTCAAGGCCGACCGCCATCTCGCGGCCGCTTCCGGCATCCGGCAGTCCAAGCCTCCTGCGCAGGCACATCGCCGTCACCACGCGACCACGCAGGTTGAGCAAGCCGATGATCTCGCGTTGGGCCAGCGGCACGGCCGTGACGGCGCTCGCGATGAAGACGTCGTGCACGCGGTCGATGGGCAGGCCGAAGATCTGGTCCGCCACCATCACGGTGACATACTCGTCATAGTCGCCCAGGATCTTCGTCTCTCCGGCGCTATTGGAATTTGCGGCCATGATGCTCATGCAGCCTCTCCGACGGCGTTCTGCGTCTCGGCAAGAGCGGACAGGAGCCCGCTCCGATCGAACTTCGCCACGAACTCGGCGATGCGCAGCTTGCGCGCCCGCTGGATCGAATCCGGGTTGACGCCGGACGACAGGGCGATGACGGGCAGCGTCGCGAAGCGGGCGTCGCCCCGAAGCGCTTCGACGAGCTGGAAGCCATCCTTCTGCGGCATCTCCACGTCCGTCACCAGGGCGTCAATGCGTGTTCCGCCGGCGAGGAGCTGAAGGGCCTCTTCGGCGCTTGCGGCCGCGTAGACCTTGTAGCCCGAGGCCTTGAGCACGGGCGTCAGCATGTCCCGGAAGAAGGCACTGTCGTCCACGAGCAGAACCGACCGGATATGCGCGGACGTCTTGGCCGCGGACGGGCGCGTCCAGTCGTCATGGGCGAGCGGCAGGTAATGCGCGACGTTCACGACCTCGGTGGCACGGCCGCGGATCACCGCGGAACCGACGAGATCGGAGCGCTCCGCGACGA